>Ga0116153_10000006_pt1 | contig 431954 bp, 354 predicted proteins | sample AD_UKC028_MetaG_FD_89896 | JGI IMG/M metagenome (GOLD analysis project Ga0116153, IMG submission 89896) | Active sludge microbial communities of municipal wastewater-treating anaerobic digesters from USA - AD_UKC028_MetaG | ecosystem: Engineered > Bioreactor > Anaerobic > Digestate | place...
GCGCGACCGGCCGGGGCTGGACCGGGGGCAGGGGCTGCAGCGGCGCGACCGGCCGGGGCTGGACCGGGGGCAGGGGCTGCAGCGGCGCGACCGGCCGGGGCTGGACCGGGGGCAGGGGCTGCACCGGCGCGACTGGCCGGGGCTGGACCGGGGGCAGGGGCTGCACCGGCGCGACCGGCCGGGGCTGGACCGGGGGCAGGGGCTGCACCGGCGCGATCGGCCTCGGCTGGGCCACCGGCGCCGCGGCCACGGGCTGGGCAGCCGCCGGGCGCGCGGCGTCGCCACCGCCCGCCAGCAGCTCGTTCACCTTGTCGATGAGCGCCTGGCTCTCGAAGGGCTTGGTGATGTGGCCGTTGGCCCCGGCCTCGCGGGCCCGGTTCTCGTCGAAGGCCTCGAAGGTGCCCGCCAGCAGCAGCACGGGGATCCCGCGTAGCTCGGGATCCGACTTGACCGCCTGGCACACCTCGTAGCCGTTCTTCTTCGGCATGATCACGTCCGCCAGGATGATATGGGGCTTCAGCTGGCGGGCCTTCTGGATGGCGTCCTCGCCGTTGTCCACCGTGGTGATGGTGAAGTCCTCGTTGGCGAAGGTGATGCCGACCACGCGCTGGATGGTGATGCTGTCATCCGCCAGTAGCAGGCTCTTGGGCATCCGGGCCTCCTGATCCCCGCATGGCCGCACGCGGCGGCCGCCGGGCGGGGGTGCTGCGGTCCTCGTGGGTACGCGAGGAGCGACTCGAAAATCCTTCTTGCGGTAGCACATAACCATTCGGGGTGTCAAGAGAGCGGCCAGGTTCGGGGCGTGGTTTCCGTCTTGACGTAGTGCGTCAAAGGAGCTATGTTGCAAGGCGTCAAACCACCCGGAGGAACACCGTGGTCGATGTCGCCTACCTGAGGACCCTGCCTTCGTACCTGAAGGGCTCGACCCTCCAGACCCTGGCCACCCTGGTGCCGCCGGCGCGCTTCGAGGCCCGTCCGCCCCGGCCCGTGGTGCTGGTGCCCGGGGCCTTCTGCACCGCCAGTGTGATGAACTGGCTCGGACGGCGCATGCAGGCGCACGGCGGCTCCGTGGCCGTGGCCCCGACCTTCCCCTTCTACGTGGCCGCCGCGGCCAACCTGTGCCGGCTGGAGCAGGCGGTCGACCGCTTCCTGCCCTGGCTGGACGAGCTCGGCGGCCGCCTGGGGGTGGAGGAGGTGGACGTGGCCGGCCACTCGAACGGCGGGCTGATCGCGCTCCTGGCGCACGATCGCGTGGCGCGCGGCGAGGCGAGCTGCAGGGTCCGCCTGCGCCGGGTGGTCACCATGGCCACGCCCTTCCGGGGCTTCCCGGGGGCGCGGGCGCTGAGCCCCATGCTGCCCTGCTGCCGGGATCTGATCCCCGGGGCCGAGGCCCTGGCCCGCGCGGAGCGCGCCTCCCACCTGGTGGTGCGCTGCCTGGTGGCCACCCACGACAGCCTGATCCCCCCGGACAGCCAGTACGTGGACATGGAGCGCAGGACCCTCATGGAGGGTTACCAGCACATGGACTACATCGTCGGACCGGCGGAGCGCATCGAGCAGGCCGCCACGGAGGTGCTGCGATGGCTGGACAGCTGAGCGAGAAACTGGAGCCGGCAGGAGGGGAACCCATGGGCGTGAGGGAGCTCCTGCGCCGCCTGCGGCGCGCGCTGGCCTCCGGGGTGGACCCGGACGACGTGGACGGCTTCGACGCGGCCCTGCTCGCCCGCGTGGCCCCGGCCATCGACGCCCTGTCCAGGCTCTACTTCCGCATGGAGGTCGAGGGGCTCGAGGGCGTGCCCGACGGGCCCGCGCTGCTGGTGGGCAACCACAACGCCGGCATCACCTTCATGGAGCCCTTCGGCTTCGGCGCGCGCTGGTACCGCCAGCGCGGTGGGCGCGATCCGTTGCTGTGGCTGGTGCACGACGCCATGCTGGCGCTGCCTGGCCTGCGCACGCTGCTGGTGCGCGCCGGGTGCGTGCGCGCCTCCCACAGCAACGCCGAGGCGGCCCTGGGCCGCGGCCACAAGGTGGTGGTCTTCCCGGGCGGGAACCTCGAGGCCTTCCGGCCATACCGCGAGCGCTACCGCATCAAGTTCGCCGGCCACAAGGGCTTCGCCCGGCTGGCCCTCCGCGCGGGCGTGCCGGTGGTGCCCTTCGTCGTGGTCGGCGGCCACGAGAGCTTCTACGTGTTGCACGACGGCCAGCCCCTGGCGCGCAGGCTGGGGCTCAAGAAGCTGGTGCGCTCGGAGACCTGCGCCATCTTCCTGGGGCTGCCCTGGGGCCTGGGCGTGGGGCCGATCTTCCACCTGCCGCTGCCGACCAAGAGCCAGGTCCGTTTCCTGGAGCCCATCCTGCCCGACCCGCGAGGGGCCGCGGCCGCGGACGATCCCGCCGCGGTGGACGCCCTGTACGCGCAGGTCACCAGCCGGATGCAGGCCGCCATGGACGAGCTGGGCGGTAAGCGCCGCCTGCCCATCCTGGGCTGAGCCGCCGCGCTGGCAGGGGCGCGCACCCGTCAGGCCGGCAGGCCCTCCGGCTGGATGCCGCCCTCCTCGTGCACGCGGATCAGGTAGCCGAGGATCATGAGCGAGGAGCTGTTCTCGATGGTCCGGCTGGGATCGGACTCCATGATCAGCTTGGCGTAGTTGAACATGATCGCCGCCAGCTCCTCGCCCACCTTGGTGCGGATGAGCTCCTGGAGCCGCTCGCGCGGCATGCCGGCCAGCTCCTGCAGGAAGGTCATGGCCAGGTCCTTGGGGGTCGTCGGGTTCGTCGGGTTCATCGCTTCCCTCGCCTCGCCGTTCAGCGGGCCAGCTTGGGCAGGTCCTTGAACGCCTGGAGCAGGCAACGCAGGGTCTCCTTGCCCAGCTTGCCCAGCCCGAGCTGGATCGGCCCCAGGCCGAGCTGGGTGGAGACCAGGCCCTTCTTGACCTGCACCTCGCCCTCCACCCGCGCGTAAGGGATGCGCGCGCCCGGCTGGCCCACGCGCCGCGCGTACAGGGCGCGGTCGGTGAACAGCATGCCCTCCTGGCGCGGCTCGCTCTCCATCAGCAGCACCAGCCCCTGGGGCACCTCCTCGGCCGGGAGGAGCTGGCCGAACTCGTCCATGAACTCCTCGATCAGCGGCTGGGTGAGGCGCGCCGGCAGGATGACGGCCGGGTCGTTGCAGGTCTCCAGGTGGTAGCACAGCAGCCCGCCCACCGGGTCCTGCTTGGCGTCGGGGGCCATGCCGGCCCGGCCCGGCAGCTCCCAGACGAGGTGCTTCACCTCGACCAGCTCCTCGAGGTAGCTGCGCAGCCAGTGGAACTCGGCGTCCGGGGCCTCCACCTTCCAGCGGTGGTGCATGCCCGAGCCCTTGATCACCAGGGTGAGCGCCGCCGCGTCCCAGCTCACCTCGTCCACCTCGCCCACGTTGAACAGCACGTCACGCCCCAGGAGCTTGCGGGGCAGGAAGAGCTCGCCGTGCTCCACGCCCAGCGCGCCCGACAGGCGCTCGCCGCGGTAGACCACCTCGGCCTTGGCCCGCGGGCCGAAGCTGAGCAGGGCGATGGCCCAGGGCGCGCGGAAGAGCCTGCTCGGCAACCGATCGTAGTCGAGCTCGGACTGCGCGTGGCGCAGCTCGTCCACCAGGCGGACCAGCTCCGCCACCTCGCAGGTGCCCACCAGCGGCAGGTTGGGATCGGGCTTCGGATAGGGTTTGGAGACGAAGCGCGGGCCGAGCGTCAGCCGGAGCTGGGGGTTCTGCGGGATGGCCGCGCGCAGCTCATGGCTCTCGGCGCGGAGATCGACCTCCAGGTCCAGGTGAGCCAGTCGGTCGGAGCCCTGGTGGTACATGAACGCGGCCAGGCCGGCCAGCGGCAGGCTGAGCACCGGCTGCAGATCGGGGAAGAACAGCTTGGCCATGCGGGCCCGCAGCGCCAGCACCTCGCGGGCCTTCTTGGGGAAGAAGCGGGCCGCCCGCTCGCGGTCGAGCGGCTGATCGAGCAGCAGGCTCTCCACCAGGTAGCCGGTGGCCACCTGCAGCTCGCGGTCCAGCTCCCCGGTGACCGGCCTGAGGAAGAACAGCATGCGGCGATCGGTGGAGCACAGCACCCCGCGCTCGGGGCGGCCCTGGACCGCGTCGCCCGCCTTGGGCGTGAGCTCCGCCACGCGCAGATCCAGGACCCGCTCGTCCTCGGGCAGGTTGACCAGCATGTCGATGCCGGGCACGTCCGGCAGGTGGTGGGCCAGATCCATCAGCGTGGCCCGGCTGTAGGCGCTCTCCTGGCTCACGGCTGGGCCTCCTCGCTGTCCCCCAGGATGGCGCGCAGGGCGCGCTTGGCCGCCGCCTGCACGGCGGGCTCCTGATCCTGCGAGGCCTTGCGCAGCGCGTCCACGGCCGGCCGGGCCGCGGGCCCGATGCCGCCCAGCGCGTGGGCGGCCAGCTCGCGGAAGCGCGGCGACTGGCTCTCCAGCTCCGCGGCGAGCAGCGCGACCGCCGGGGCGCCGTGGGCGCCCATGCGCGCCAGCGCGAACATGGCGGCCTGCCGGACGCGGGGCGGGTGCTGCTTGCCGAGCAGCCCCACCAGCCCGGGCACGGCCGCCGCCGCCGCCGGGCCGAGCACGCCGACGGCCTTGGCCACGGCCGCCAGGCCGGTCTCGTCGCTGCGCTCGAAGCCCGGCAGCAGCTCCCCGGCGGCGTCCTCCAGGGCCTCGGCGTCCTGGCACGGCATGACCGCCAGCGCGTCGGCCGCCTCGGCCGGGATGCGGCCGGGGTGCCTGGCCACGCTCTCGGCCACCTCGCTCAGGTGATCGTCGCAGTCGGCCCCGGCGCGCACCAGGGCGGCCCGGGCCCAGGCCGCCACGGCCGGGCTCTGGTCCTTGAGCGCCCGCTCGAGCGCGTCCTCGCTCGAGGGCGAGGCGATGGCCGCCAGCGTCTTGGCGCCCACCAGGCGCTGCTCCGCGTCGGAGGAGCGCAGCAGCTCGAGCGCGCGCGGCGCCGCCCCCTCGGCCGCCTGGCCCCACTCGGCCAGCACGTCCACCGCGCGCTGCCGCACGGCCGGGCTCGGGTCGGTCAGGAACGCGGCCACCTTGGCCGCGGCCTGCGGACCCTCCAGCCGGAGGGTGTCGACCTGCGCCAGGCCGATGCGATCGGCGTGGGCGGCGAAGCCCGACTCCTCGATGTCGCCCGGCGTAACCTGGTAGGCCGAGCCGCCGATGGTCTGGCCCCAGTCCCTGGCCCCGGCCGGTGTCTGCGCTGCCGCCTTGGCGGGCTTCTCGTCGGCCTGCTTGGCCTGGAACAGCTTGCAGCCCGCGCCGGCGGCCAGCAGCGCCAGGCCCGCCAGCGCCAGGCGCCAACCCCTGGGGTGTCTGCGCATGCTCACCTCCCTGTCCCGCGCGCGGCGGGCCTCACAGGCGCACCTCGAGCTGGAGCGAGACGGTGTCCACGCTGCCGCCGAAGTCCACGTTCTGCGGCGGGGTGAGGACCGAGTCCGTGGTCTCGTCGCGCAGGTAGAAGTAGTGGTAATAGGTCAGCACGCCGCGCCAGGTCTCGTTGAAGTCGTAGCGCAGCCCGAACGAGAACCCCCACAGATCCACGGTGGGCGAGTCCAGGCTCTTGGTGCGGTTGGGCGCCGGCGACTCGTCGTAGGTGAAGCCCGCCATGAGGTCGAGCGGCACCCGGTCGGGCAGCGGGGTCACCTGGAAGCCCAGCGAGAAGGTCCACGAGTCGCCGTAGTCCTTGGGGGTGATCAGCGGGTTCGCGACCGCCGGCTGGCCGAGGATCTCGAGATCGATGTCGTGGTACATCTCCTGCTTGTCGAACACCCGGTAGAACCAGTAGCGGAAGTCCAGGGCCACCGCCAGGTACTCGCTGTGCTGGTAGTGCAGGCCGGCGCACAGACCCGGCGGCACCTGCATGACCGTGGTCTGGTCGTACTCGCCCGCCAGCCCACCCAGGGCCCGGATGATGGGGTCCTCCTCGGTCACCCCGGGCGGCAGCCCGATCTCCAGGCTGCCGTCCAGGCGCACCTCGCTGCCGCCGATGAAGGCCAGGCCCAGGGTGAGCTGGTCGGTCGCCCGCACGGTCGCGCCCACGTTGTAGAACGGGATCACGTCCTCGCCCTGCAGTCGCAGCACGTAGTCCGCGCTCAGGCCGGCCAGCAGCGGCTGGTTCAGCCAGCGGGCGCCCTGGATGCGCACGTACATCACCCCGGCGCTGACCCCCAGCGCCACCCGATCCACGGGCGCGGGCAGGCGGTAGCCCACGGTGAGCGCCGCCATGCCGGCCACGAAGTAGGCCTCGGTCACCATGTAGCGGGTGGGCGCGTCCTCGGGCAGGAAGGCGCCGATGAAGTCGGGCACGTAGGCCGCCAGCGCCACCACCGGGCCGTTCTCCAGGCCGAAGTCGGAGGAGGCGGCCAGCATGGGCATGACCCCGAAGTACTTGGTGGGCTTGATGGTGCCCTCGAAATAGCCGTCCGCGCCGACCGGGGTGTCGATGAAGTCCTCGCTCGCCCCGTAGCCCGGGCCGGCCTCCCACGGCCGCAGGCGCAGCTCGGCGTCGACGAAGGACAGCCCGGCCGACAGGTGCAGCCGGGTGCCGTGCAGGTCGGCGATGCCGGCCGGGTTGTGGTACACGCCCGACAGGTCGTAGGGCTTGGCGATGGAGGTCATCATGCCCGTCTTGGCGCCGCCGAACTCGATGATGGTGAAGCCGCCGGCCCGGACCGCGGGAGCCGCGGCCAGGACCAGGAGCCCGGCCAGGAGTCCGGTCAGCGGTCCGCGTCCGGCTCCGGGAGCGAATGGCCACCGCGCCTTGTGCTCGCCTTCCACGCTGGCACCCCCTTCGGGCTCTGGGTTCAGGGCGTCACCGAGTACACGAAGCTCGCCTTGGGAAAACGGAGGTACCGCGCCGCCACGTCGGCCTGGCGCACCAGGGGGAGGTGCTCTCCCCGGAGGTACGGCTCGAGCAGGTCGCGCGCCTGGGCCGGATCGCCCGTGGCCAGTGCCCTGGCGGCCAGCCCCATCAGCTTCTCGGCCGCGGCCGGGAGGCGCTCGAAGCGCACCTCGAAGCGGCCCTGGGCCTGGCCGTCCGCCGCGGGCTGATCCGGCCGCCACTGGAGCGCCCCCTCGCGCGACAGGAAGGCCACCTGGACCGCGGCCACCTGGCTGTAGTGCTTGGGCGAGCCGTCGGCCTCGAAAAGCCCGCGGGCGATGTGCCCGAAGCACCACACCAGCGCGTGCAGGTAGACCCGCTCGGCGTCCTCGGCGCTCAGCAGACCCTTCTGCCGCAGCAGGTCGACGAACAGCAGGCTGCCGGTCTGCGCCTTGAGCTCCTCCAGCACCGTGGCCGTGGGCCCGCCCAGCAGGTCGCGCACGGACTTGCCGCTGATCCGGGTGTCCGAGCTGGGCCCGAAGTTGTGGGTGGCCTCGTGCAGGATGATGTCGAGCAGCGTGAGCCGTTTCTCCTCGGTCAGGCGGGTGACGGCCTCGGGGGCGAGCAGGCTCATGGCCTGGGCGCGCGCGACGGCCCGGGAGTCGGGGTCGGTGTACAGGTTGGACATGACCACGGTGCGCCCGCGGCCCTCGTCCGCCACCGGGCCCCAGTTGGGCAGCGACTGGCCGATGGTGGCCCCCAGCGGGCTGCGGCTGTCCCCGGCGTTGAGCACCACCTCGATGAAGTCGGGCAGGTGCACGCGCACGTCCCGCGCCTGGTAGGTCGGGCCGGCCAGCGCCGCCACCCGCCCCTCGAGCTCGGCCCTGAGCGGCGTGAGGCGCTCCTGCCAGTAGGCCGCGTCCGGATCGATGCGGGCCAGGTCGGCGTGGAAGCCGCCCTTGCGGCCGCAGGGGTCCTCGTACACCTCGTCCGGGCCGATGCGCAGGTAGTAGCGGCTGTTCTGGCCGTTCATGGCGGCCCAGGCCTCGTCCGCCGCGCGCCAGTCCCCGGACTCGAAGCCCGCGGCCGCGGCCCGCAGGTAGGCCTGCAGGGCTGGCTCGCGGGCCTGGAGCGCGTCCGCGGCCGCGCGCAGCTCGAGTGCCACGGCGCGCGCGCGGGGGGCGAAGGCCTCGTGGTAGGGCAGCGCGCGGAGCTGGCCGTCCACCTCGCGCACCACGCTGAAGGGGGCGTCGAGCTGCGCGGCGTCCGGGTGGCGGGTGAGCTCCTCGCAGAAGCCGGGCTTCGCCTGGAGGGCGGCGGGGTACAGCGCGCTGCGCTGGGGCGGGAAGTCCGGGCAGGCGTTGCAGAAGGGGTCGTGCTCCCCGCCGGGCGTGACGCACCAGGGCGACTGGTTGCGCCGGAAGAGCGCGGCGCTCGCCAGGTCGCCCGGCCGCAGGCAGGCGCGTAGGCGGAGCGTGCCGCGCTGCTCGGCGTACATCTCCTCCACGATCCGGGCGGCCTGGATCACCCGGGCCAGCATGGCGCGCTCCTCGGGCGGCGCGTCGAGGAACTCGGTGCGAACCAGCGTGGGCCGGCCGGCGTCCAGCTCGCGCTGGACGGCCTCCAGGCGGCGGGCCTCCACCAGGGCGGCCCGGTCGCGCTCGAAGGCCGGGGCGAAGCGACCCTGGGGGTCCACGAACCGCTCGCGGGGGTTGCCGACCCCCAGGATGACCAGCTCGTCGGGATCGAGCGCGCCCGGATTCACGTCGTCACGCGCCCAGAAGAGCGGCCGCTCCAGCTTGACCGCCAGACGGTTGAAGTCGGCCCGGGGGAGCGCCAGCAGCGCGGTCGGGGAGGCCGGCGCGATCCGCAGCGCGCCCGGGTGCTCCCCGGGCGCGGGCCGCGGCCCCTCGGCCGCGGGCCCGGCGCAGGCGGCGAGCAGGAGGGCAAGTGCGCCGGCGGTGAGCAGCCAGGCGGGCAGGGCGGGGATCGGGTGCGCGCGCATCGCTCGTTCTCCTTGTGGAGACCCATGATTTCACAGGGGGCACCCGCCCGCAACCGCTTCTCGCCCCGTTTGACAGCCCCCTGGGGAGGGCCTAGATTGGGGTGCCATGACGCGCCTCGCCGCCGCACTCACCGCCCTGCTGCTCGTCCTCGCCGGGGCCGGGTGCAAGCACGGACCGGACCTCCGGCTGCCCCGGGATCCGATCGAGGCGGCCCGCCAGCTCACCCGCCAGGGCGAGCCCGAGGAGGCGCTCAAGCGCCTGGACAGCTACCTGGCCGGCAAGCCGGCCGAGCTCGCCGCCCACCGGGCGCTGGTCGAGGCCGCGCTGGCCGCGGGCCGGCTGGCCGAGGCGGAGGCGCGCTACCAGAAGCTGCTGGCCGCGCCGGGCAGCGCCGGCCTCGGCCGGTACGGGCTCGGGCTGGTGGCGCTCGCGCGCGGGCCGGCCGGCATGGCCGCGGCCCTGGAGGCCTTCGCCCTGGCGGAGGCGCTGGTCGACGAGCCCGAGCTGCCCTACCGCATCGGCCGGGTGCTGGCGCTCGACGGGCGGCACGCGGAGGCGGTGGTGGCCTTCCAGCGGGCGCTCGGCCGGGGCCAGCCCGAGCCGGCCGTGCGGCTGCACCTGGCCGCCAGCCTGGCCCGGCTGGGCCGCGCGGCCGAGGCCCTCGAGCAGCTCCGGGCCGCGGCCGGGCAGCCGCTGAAACCGGTCGAGGCCGCGCTCGGCCGGACGGTGGCCGAGGAGCTCTACGACCCGACCCGGGCCCTCCCGCCCGAGGTGGCGGCCGAGGTGCACCGGGCCGAGGAGCAGCTCTCCCAGGACCTCGCCAACCAGGCGCTCGCCCAGCTCGACGGGCTGCTCACCCGCTTCCCCGAGACCGCCTACCTGCACACCCTGCGCGGCCTGGCCCACAGCCGCCTGCAGAACGACGGCCAGGCCATCGCCGCCTTCGAGAAGGCGCTGGAGCTGCAGCCGGCCGACCCGGTGGCCCTGGTGGGGCTGGGGGACGTGTACCAGCGCCTGGAGCGCTGGAGCGAGGCGCGCGACTTCTTCGAGCGCGCGTCCGCCCTGGACCCGTTCGACCCCGAGGCCTGCCAGCGGCTGGGCAACCTGGCGCTGGCGCTGAACGACTTCGCCCGGGCCCTGGTGGCGCTGGAGCGGCTCGGCATGCTGTTGCCTGACGACCTCAAGGTGCGCTACCAGCTCGGCCAGCTGCTGATCCGCGAGGGGCGGGTGGACGAGGCCCTGGCCGTCTACGAGCAGCTCATCGAGCGGCCCGAGGACGACCTGGCGGCCCGGCTGGCCCTGGCCCAGATCCACCTGAAGCTGGCCGAGTCCGATCCGGTCGCCAGGAAGAAGCACCGGGAGCAGGCGCTCCAGCACCTGGACCGGGCCGACGAGCTCGCGCCCGACGACGCGCGGGTGGCGGAGCTGCGCAAGAGCGCGGAGGAGTGAGCCGTGCCCATCTACGAGTACGTGTGCTGCAAGTGCGAGCACGAGTTCGAGGAGCTGGTGTTCGACCGCAGCACGACGCCGCCCTGCCCCAAGTGCGGGGCCACGAAGGTCAAAAAGTGCATGTCGGTCTTCGCCCACAAGAGCGACTCGGGTTTCACCCCGTCCGCGGGCAAGTCCTCCTGCTCGGGCTGCAGCTCGTCGTCCTGCTCGGGTTGCCATTAGACTCTCAAGCGCCGAAGGCGCGCAGAGAGTCTTACCCCGAGCGCGTAGAGCGCTCGGGGCCAGATCCTCACGGGCAGGTCGCCTCGTAGTCCACGCGCACCTGGGAGAAGGCCGGCGGGGTGTGCTCGGCCGCGAAGCCGATGGCCGGCTGGTCGAGCTCCAGGCTCCAGCCCTGGGCCGGCTGGCCCGCCACCTCCACCCGGACGGTCTCCGGCGCCACGGGCGCCGCGCCCAGCGGGAAGTGCAGGCGGGCCCCGCTGCTCAGCCCGCCCACCCGCAGGGTGGCGTCGGTGTAGTCCTCCTGGCAGATGGACTCGATCGCCCCGCCCGTGGCGAGCGCCAGCGCGATCTGGCGGGTGCTGGGGTAGGCCTGGCAGGCGGGCCCCGTGCAGCCCGGGCGGGCGCACACGGTCTGCACGTTCGCGTGCTCGCTGGTGTCCACGTACTCGATGGTCGTGTCCTCCGGGTGCCCGGGATCGTCCACCCCGGCGATGACCGAGAAGGTCGCCCGCGCAGGGTCGCCTCCCTTGAGCTCTCGCAGGAACGCGGCGTAGTCCTCCACCGGAGTGAGCCGGTAGGGCAGGCCGGCCACGGGATCCTCGCCCGAACCGTCCGGGCCCTCGCCCCTGGAGGCGTAGTAGCACACCTTGCCGCCGATCACGGACATGCCCTCGGTCACCTCGCCCACCTCGCCGCAGTCTTCCTCGTCGGTGAAGGACAGCACCGCCAGGCGGGCGTGTTCGCGCAGGAACCCCTGGTTGGCGACGTCGGCCAGGGGCGCGGAGAGCGCCAGGCGCATGGCGGCCAGTGGCCGTTCGTAGCCGCAGCCATTCGTGCCCACCAGGGCCACGCTGGACTGGTCCGCCTCGCGCCACAGGCAGTCGAGGTTGTCCCGGGTGATCACCCGGCAAGCGGGATCCCGGGTGAAGGCGAAGGTCGGCGGCTCGGTGGTCGGGTCGTCGATCCGGCCACGCCGGTCCTGGAAACGGCCGCTCTCGCCGGTCTCGTTGGTGCAGCTCTGCATGATCAGCCCGTCGCAGGGTGGGCAACCGGGGCACTCGATGCCCGGTGTGATGATCGCGAGGCGGAAGTCGGTCAGGGTGGCCTCGAGGGAGGCGGCCAGGGCTCTCAGGTTCTGGGCCAGCACGAGCTGGTCCGCGGCCATGGAGCCGCTGCTGTCCACGACGAGCAGGAGGTCGAGCGCCCCGCCGCCGCCCTGGCTGTACACCTCGGTGCGCGGCTCGCCGGGCTGACACACGTAGGCCGGATCCGCCTGGAGCGGGACCGCGCCCACGGACACGGCCTGGCCCGGGCGCGGGCGCACCCCGGCGCGCGCCTCGAGCGCGCCCACCGCGGTGGCCACCAGCTCCCAGTCGCCCGCGGGCAGCCCCACCCGGAACCGGCCGGCGTCGTCCGGCCGGAGCACGAGCGGCGTGCCCTCGACCCGCACCGCGGCCCGGCGCGGGGCCGCGAACTCCAGCCGGCCCTCGATCACCCCCACCCCGGAGAGCAAGAGCTCGCCCAGGTCCCGCACCCGGTCGCCGGGTAGATCGACCCCTCGGCGAAGGCCGTGGGAGGCGCCCCACAGGGCCACGAGCTGCCGGTCGCGGCCCGACACCGCGGCGAGCTCGAAGCGGCCGTCGAGATCGGTGGTGGTCACGGCCCGGGGCTCGCCCCGCACGAACACCAGGGCGCCCGGGGCGGGCGCGCCGCCCTGCAGCAGCCGGCCCGTGAGGGTGCCCTCGCCGTGGTACAGGAAGTCGTTGTCCACCGAACCGCAGCCCGCGGCCAGGGCTGCGACGATCATCCATGCGCCGTGCGTCCGCGTCATGGCCTCCCTCCGCGTCAGAACCGCCAACCCAGGCCCGCCAGCAGCTCCACGAAGCCCAGGTGGCGGACCGACTCGCCCGCCTGCAGGGCGAAGTAGTGCAGCCGGGCCTCGAGCTCGAGGACCAGCCCCTCGGCGAGCGCCACCCGCGCGCCGGCCACCAGCCCGCCGGCGAAGTTCCATACCTGCTGGGTGCGCTCTGCGGGCGAGCGGATCCAGCGCTTCACGTGCAGCCCGGCCAGGCGCGGGCCGAGCAGCAGCTCCACGGGCTCGAGCTCGAAGCGGTAGAGCGCGCTCAGCCCGTAGTGCCAGGTCAGGCAGTCCTGGTCGAGCGGCGCCCCGGCCTCGGTGAGGCGCTGGCGGGCCCCGCCCAGGCCCACGTCCAGGCGCGTCTCCAGGGAGGCCACGGGCCAGTCGAGCAGGCTGAGCGACAGATCGGCCAGCCCCAGGTCGCCCACCAGCGAGGCGCGCGTGGCCCCGTCCAGGAAGGTCTGGTACCCGCCCCGCGCGGCGAGCAGCCAGCGCGGCCGCTCGCGCGAGAGCAGCTCCTCCACCCGGAGCTCGTCCCCCTCGCGGAGCTCGACCTCGCGGTCGACGAGCGCCCCCTGGGCGCCCGCCTCGCGCAACACCACCCGGTGCGCCCCGGGCTCGAGCACCAGCCGGGCCGGGAGCTCGCCCTTGTCCCGGCCGTCCACCTCCACCCGCAGCCCTTGCAGGGAGGGCAGGAAGGAGAACAGCACGGGCTGGCCCGGCCGCGCCCGCTTGCCGGCCAGCACGATGGGATCCGCGCCCAGCACGCTGGACTCCGCCTGGGGGCGCTGGCGACCGCCGGAGAAGTAGTAGGTGCGCTCCATGGCCCGGGCGTGGGCCTCGGAGGCGGTCACCGCGCCGTCCCTGTCCGTGTCGCCCTCGCGCAGCGCCTCCAGCAGGAAGGCGGTGTAGATGTCGTGCCCGAGCGCGTCGTCCTCGCGGGCCGTCTCGCCCCAGGCGCAGGCCGAGAGCACCATGCTGGCCTGGCTGATCTCCTCCAGCGGGCGCACGAAGAAGCCGCTCTTCAGGCCCTGGAGCTCGTCGGCCACCTCGGCGGGCAGGCCGGACTTGCCCGCGCCCGAGTGGCAGGAGGCCAGCACCAGGGCCTTCCTGCGGGAGGGCAGTCGCTCGAAGTCATCCAGGAGCTCGCGCACCGGCAGCGCGCTCGTGGGCACGTGGGCCTGGTCGGTGTCGGAGGCGACCAGGTAGCGGGCCAGCGCGCCGTCCGGCCCGCGGGCGAGCGTGCCGTGGGTGGAGAAGTAGACCACCAGCGTGTCGGCCGGGCTCTGGTTGGCCTCGGCCAGGCGGTCGAGCGCCGCGCGGATGTCCGCCAGCGGCGTGCCGGCCTCGGCGGCCAGCACCTCGACCCGGTCGAAGTCTCCCAGCTCTGGCGCCCCGAGCGCCGCGCCCAGCGCGCTGGCGTCCGCGGCCGCGTGCCGCAGCGCCGGCCAGCGCGCGTCCTGGAAACTGTCGATGCCGACCAGCAGCGCGAGCCGGCGGGGGCCGAGGGCCGCGTCCACCGCCTCGGCGCTCACCCCGGGGAGCGGCTCCAGGCCGCCCTTGGGGCGCCCGCCCGCGAGGCAGGCGGCCAGCCAGGCGGCGGCGCAGAGCGCCGCCAGGGTGAGCCCGGCGCGCTTCACGGATCGCCTCCCAGCACCTCGACGGCGGCCAGCGCGTGGCCGAAGGGGAGCGTGCCCGAGTCCGGCTCCGCGCCGGCGGCCAGCGCGCGGGCGAGCGGCGCGAGGGCCGCGGGCAGGTCGAGCGGCCTGGCCGAGCAGGTGGCCACGAACACCTGGCGTCCGCGCAGCCCCGCCAGCGGCAGCCCCAGGCTGGCGGCGCCCGGCACCCCACCCGCCGTGGGGGTGTGCACCCCCGGGCCGAGCTCGAGGGGCGCCCCGGGCGGCTCGGGCAGCAGCGGCGCGATGGCCCCGTCCGGGCCGAGGCGCGCCAGGCCCAGGTGGCAGCGCTCGCGGAGGGTGATCTGGAACACCAGGGTGCGGTCCTGGGGCAGGCGGGCGTCCGCTCCGAGCCGGGTGATCTGGGCCTCGCCCTGCCCGCCGCGGACCACCACCCCCAGGGCGAGGCCGATTTCGGGCACCCCGCCGGGGCCCTTGATCCGCTGGCCCGGCCCGGGCGGCGCGGGCGGCGCCGGCAGCCACAGCCACGCCAGGAGCCCGAGCGCGACCGCGGCGACCGGCGCCAGCCAGGCCAGGCGCCACCAGGCGGGCCGGGAGAGGGCGCGCTCGACCGCCTCCGCCGGGAGCCGCGCCGCGGGCGCGGCCTCGGCCCGGGCCAGGAGCCCGATCAGCGCGGCCTCGTCCTCGGCCGGGAGCTCGGCCAGGGCGGCCTCGCAGGTGTCGCAGCCGGCGGCCAGGTGGGCGGCCAGCGCGCGCTCCTCCTCCGGCGTGAGCCCGCCCAGGAGCAGCGCCTGCAGGCGCGCGCGGTCGAGGTGCGCGCTCACGGGCTGGCCTCCCCCGTGCGCAGCGCGAGCACGCGCTGGATCAGGCGGGCGCGCAGCCTGGCGCGCAGGCGGAACAGCCAGGTGGACACCGTGCCCTGGGGCACCCCCAGGCGCGCGGCGATCTCCGCCGTGTCCAGCCCGTCCAGGTAGTACAGCCGGCCGGCCTGCTTCGGGCCGGAGTCCTCCAGGCGCGCGAGCTCCTCGGCCACCACGGCCTGCTCGGCCTCGCGCTGCCTGGCGGCTCCGACCGGGTCCTCCCGGGTGGCCAGCTCCTGGGCGAAGGCCTCGAGCGCCCGGCGCTGGCGTCCGAGCTGGCCGAGGTGAGTCAGGCAGCGGCCGCGGGCGATGGCGAACAGCCAGCCCTCGAAGCGCGCGGGCTCGCGCAGGCCGCCAAGCCCGCGCAGCGCGCGCACCAGCGTGTCCTGGGCCAGATCCATGGCGTCGGCCTCCCGGATGGCGGGGAAGCTCAGGCAGAAGCGCACCACGCGCCTGTGGTAGCGCGCGGCCAGCGCCTCGGCGGCGGGCCGCTCCCCTCGCCGGGTGCCCTCCACCAGGGCGATGAGCTCCCCATCGACCATCCGACCGGTAGACCCCCTCACCCCCGGCGCCGTTTCAGCGGGCACGGCGGCCGAGCCCGGCCAGCCCGAGCGCCGAGAGCAGGAGCGCGGGCCCGCCGCCGAGCGCGCCGGCCGAGGCGCAGCCGCCGTCCCGTCCGAAGTCCGGATCGCTGGCCTCCTGGTAGGAGCGCGCCACCCTGAGCTCCGGGGCGGCGCTGAAGGGCTCGCCGCCCGCGGCGCAGCGCAGCGCGAGCACGCGGCCGCGCGGGACCGCCGCCCGGAGCGCGCGCAGGTACAGCCCGTCCCCGCGGTCCTCGACCGGCCCGTCGAAGGCGGCGCCGTCGGCCTCGATGGTGATCGGCAGGCCCGGCCCCGCGTTCAGCCCGGCCGCGTCCCGGGGTACGGCCACGGCCCACACCCGCGAGCCGTCGTCCGGCAGCCACAGCTCGCTCGCGCCGCACAGCCCCTCGGCCTCCGCGGGCGCCCCGCCGGGCTCGCCCGCGCCCAGGCCGAGCAGGCGCGCTGCCTCGGCCTTGCCCAGGCCCCAGCCGGGCTCGAACAGCGCCCGGCCGGTGTCCGCGTCGGCCAGCCCGCCCAGCTCGAGCAGCGCCCGCAGCTCGGCGCCGGTGCGCTCCGGGTCCTGCTCCAGGAGCAGCGCCATCAGGCCGGTGGCGAAGGGCGCGGCCATGCTGGTGCCCGAGCCCAGCGCGTGCCGGCCGTCGGGCAGCACCAGGCGCAGGCTGCCGCCGGCGTAGAACATGCTGGCGGGCGTGCGCGGATCGGCGTCCGCGGAAAGGCTGGAGGCCACCGCCACCCCCGGGGCCGTGAGCGTCGGGCTCAGGCGCCCGTCGCGTGTGGGGCCGCGGGTGGAGAAGGAGGCCAGCGCGCCCGGCGGCACGCCGGTCAGGTGGACCTCGCCCACGGCGTCGGTCCAGTCCGTGCGGTGGTGCCGTGCGGCCACCGCCACCGCGTCCGCGGCCGTGGCCGGGGGCCCCACCATGGTGCCCGGATCCTGGTGATCGACGAAGCGCGGGAGGGGCGTGCCCAGCAGGTCCAGCTCGCCGATCCAGGCGTCCAGGCGGCCGGCGCTGCCGCGGACCACCAGGGCCCAGTCGCCGAGCTCCAGGGGCGCGCCGGCCTCGCCCGAGAGGGTGAGCGTGGTGCGCCACAAGCCGCTCTCGGGCGCCGCCTCCGCGGCCGCCACGAGCTGCACCCGGCCGTAGGTGTCGCGCTGGTCCACGGCCAGGTTCGGGCCGCGCCCCGAGACCGGCTCGCTCCGCGCCCCGGCCGGGCTCTCCACGCGCACCTCGAGCGCCGCGTCGTGCCACAGGTCCACCACCACCCGCGCGGGCCGGTCGGGGCTGGGCGGCTCGGCCTCGGCCACCCGCAGCCCGAGGCGCAGCTCGTCCGCGACGGGCGCGCGGGCGTGCAGCCAGAGCTGGCCCTCGTTGCCGGCCGCCACGGCCACCCCGCACCTGGGCGCGCTCCCGCGCGCGAGCTGGGTGAGCGCCAGCTCCACGGCCTCGCTGCCGTTGTGGGCGCCCATCTGGCTGCCCAGGCTGAGGTTGAGCGCCACCGGCGCGCCCTCCAGGCGCGCGGCCTCGGCCACGAAGGCCAGCGCCCGCAGCACGCGCGCCTCGTCGAAGCCCGTGTCCCCCGCGCCCATGGCCTTGACCGCCACCAGGCGCGCGCCCGGGGCCACGCCCGCGTACAGCGGGTCGTCCCCGGCGGCGACGCCGGCCACGTGGGTGCCGTGGCCGAAGGTGTCCCGGCCCGCGCCCAGGGCCGCCCCGGACTGGCCGTCGAGCGCGGCCTGCAGCTCGGCCGCGGAGAACACCGCCCCGCCGCCGAGCGCCTCGAGCTCGGGGTGCAGCCCGGCGGCCGGCAGCGTCTGATCGAGCAGCCAGGCCACCCGGGTCTGGCCGGCCGGGTCCAGGAAGTCGGGGTGGCCCCAGTCCAGGCCGGTGTCCACCAGGGCCACCAGCACCCCCTGGCCGGTGAGCCTGTAGCTCGCCCGGGCCTCGGGCAGGCGCAGGGAGGCTCCGGCCTGCTCGAGCCGCGGGCGGAACCGACCCGGGCGATCCACCCGCCTGAGGCCGGGCCGGGCGAGCAGGGCGGGCAGCGCGGCGCGCGGCCACACCAGCGCGCAGGCCCGGCCCACGCACACGGCCCCCGCGGGCGCCTGCCCGGGCGCGTCCCAGGTGGTGACGAGCTGACCGGGGTCGGCCTCGCGCAGGCCGGGCCGGTCCCCGGCCGCGCGCAGCTCGAGCGCCAGGCGCGGGCCCAGCACGGGGCCGGCCCGGGCCGCCCCCGCGAGCAGCAGGCCCGTTCCCAGACACGCGAGCAGGCGCGCGCGACGCATGGCCCGATCATCCCCCAGCCCGCCCCCGCCGGCAACCCCGCCAGCGGCCCTGGGAGGCTGGCCGGGCTTGGGGTAGGATGGGCCAGTCGCTGGCGAACGAGGGAACGGAGGCCTGTCATGAGTTGCTGCGGCGAGTTCCGAGACTCCCTGGTGTGCCTGGCCTGGCTGCTGCCGGCCCTGCCGCTGGCCGCCCTGGCGGCCGGACCCGCGAAACCCACCGGGCCCGAGGGGCTGGCCCTCGAGGCCACGCCGGTGGAGGTGCTGGCCGGCCGGCTGACCGTCCAGGTGCCCAAGGGGATGCGCCTGGAGGCGCGCCAGGCGAGCATCATGGCCGCGCCCGAGGCCGGCGAGGACGAGTCGCGGCTGGTGCTCGACCACCAGGGCGTGCGCCTGGTGGTCATGGTGTACGAGCTGTACGCCCGGGTGGAGGGCGATCTGCTGGGCGCCGTGCGGGCCGACGTGTCCGCAGGGTGGGGCGCGCAGGCCAAGGACTGCAAGCTGGAGGCGCTGGCGGTGGGGAAGCCGCTCGCGGCGGTGGCCAACACCCCCCCGCGGCCCACCGGCGCCGGCCCGGCCAACCTGGTGCTAGGGGTGTACGTGCGCCACGGGGACGGCCTGGCGCAGTACCTGGCCTTCTACGTGAGCCCCGAGGGGGTCCCGGCGGCCGAGGGCTGGATCGCGCTCGCGCGGCGGATGGCGGCCACCCTCGGCCAGGGGCGGCGCGCGCTCTCCTTGACCGCCGGGGAGCGGCGGCTGCGGGGGCTGGACGGCGGCTTCCTGGTGATCCGGACGCCGGCTGGGACCAGCCAGTCCACCCAGCAGGGGCCGGATTTCCTGGTGCACCACCTGCGCCTCGTCGCCCCGCTCGGAACGGTCGGCGCCTCCTGCGGCCTGTACCAGGGCGGCCACCCCTCCTACCAGCACCGCCAGACCGGGCTGCCCGAGGGCCAGGTCGAGCAACACAAGGGCACGCTGCTCGGCCAGGAGGTGAGCTGGCAACGCTGGCAGCGGGAGGGGCGGCACATGCTCGAGGGCATCGTCCCCATGCCAGGGAGCAACGGGCTGAACGTGCACGCCTTCTGCGGCGCCCCCACGGCCGCCGAGCTGGAGCCGCTGCGGGCCATGCTCGAGGGGTTGCGCTTCGAGGGTGGCAAGTGAGCCACCGCCTGGGGCTCGACGGGGCGCTCGCCCTGGCCGCCCTGGCCGCGCTGGGCTGCGGCCTGGGGGCCTGCAGCTCGGAGGGCTCGGGCTGCCCGGCCGTGGCGACCTCCGTGCGCCTGCCGGCGGACGCGGCGCCGCACGACGACTCCATGGAGTGGTGGTACTACACCGGCCACCTGTTCGCCGGGCAGCGGCGCTTCGGCTTCGAGCTGACCATCTTCCAGGTCGACGTCGGCGCGGACCTGTCGTACATCGGCCACGCGGCGCTGACCGATCTCGAGCGCGGCGAGCACGTCTACGCCCAGGACATCATCACCCGGGCGGAGCTCTACCCGCGCTTCGACCTGGCGGTGGGACCCTGGAGCATGCGCGCGGAGGGCCAGACAGACCGCCTGGAGTTCGGCCTCGAGCGCTACGCGCTCTCCCTCGAGCTCGTGCCCGAGAAGCCGCCCGCCATCCACGGCGGGGACGGGCTGATCGACATGGGCTCGGACAAGACCTCCTTCTACTACTCCAAGACTCGCCTGCGGGCCGCGGGCAGCCTGAGCCTGGACGGCCAGGCGCTGGCGGTCAGCGGCCAGGCCTGGATGGACCACCAGTGGGGAGACTTCGACGTGTTCGGCTCGGACGGCTGGGACTGGTTCAGCCTGCAGCTCGAGGACGGCTGGGAGCTGATGCTGTTCCTGCTGCACTTCACCGACGGCCACGTCGACATCACCGGCGGCACCCTGGTGTCCCCGGAGGGCTGCGCGCGCGAGTTCACCGACTTCGAGATCCAGGCCACGGGCGAGTGGGTGAGCCCGCACACCGGCGCGGTCTATCCCCACGGCTGGACGCTGTCGGTGCCCGACGAGGGCCTCGAGCTCGTCATCACGCCTGCGCTGGCGGACCAGGAGGTCGACTCCCGCGCCACCACCCTCAACGTGTACTGGGAGGGCGCGGTGGACGTGGCCGGCACCCACCGCGGCGCCGCGACCGCGGGCCTGGGCTACGTCGAGCTGGCGGGCTACAGCGCCTGGGGGCCGGAGAGCCCCTGAGCCGCGGTCCGTTCCCGCGGTTCGTCCTGGGGCCGAGAGCGCGAGCCTGGGTCCGCCTGAATCGTCAGGAAGAGAGGTCCCGGTCACGGATCGCTGACCGGACCGCCAAACTCTGGCCTTGACAATTATGAGCATATGTTCAATAAGGCAGCCTGGAGGTGAGCCGTGCCGCGACCCCCCTGTTGCCGCCGGGTGTCCGGGAGCCCGGCCGCCAGCGTGTTCAAGCCCGCGGGCATCCCGGCCCGCGAGCTGGACGAGGTGGTGCTGGCGCTCGACGAGTTCGAGGCGCTGCGCCTGGCTGACCTCGAGGGCCTGTACCAGGAACAGGCCGCGGAGCGGATGGGGGTCTCCCGACCCACGTTCGGCCGCATCCTCGACGCGGCCCACCGCAAGCTGGCCGATGTCCTGGTGCACGGGCACGCCCTGCGCATCGAGGGTGGGCCGGTGGCCTGCGCGGGGCCCCGCGCATGCTGTCGCTGGCACGATGGAAGAGAAACCGACGAGGCGCCGCAGCGGTCGGGCAAGGGCCCGGGCCGCCGCTGCCGGCGCCGCGGATCACCCGAGGAGGACCGATGAACCTGTGCATTCCGGTGGAAGAGGATCTCGGCCTGAAGAGCCTGGTGTGCGCCCACTTCGGCTCCGCCCCGCTGTTCCTGATCGTGGACACGGACAGCCTGGCCTGCCGGCCGGTGGTGAACCAGAACCAGCACCACGGCCACGGCATGTGCATGCCGCTGCAGTCGCTCTCCGGCGAGCAGCTCGATGGCATGGTGGTGGGCGGGATCGGCATGGGCGCCCTGAACAAGCTCATGGCGGCCGGCATCCAGGTGTTCATGGCCCAGCACCCCACCGTGGAGGAGACCCTGGCGGCCTTCAAGGCGGGCCAGCTCCAGGTGGTCCAGCCCGGCCAGGCCTGCGCCCACCATGGGCACCAGCACGGCTGAGCGCGGCCCGCGGGGGGGCTGGTCTGCGGGCGCGACGTGGGTAAAATGGCACTTGTGAGACGTATCCCTGGCTCCCGGAGCCTCCCCGGCTGGCCGCTCGCGGCGCTGCGGGACGCCTGCCTGGTGGCCGCGCTGGCCTCCGGGCTGGGCCTCGCGGTGAACGCGCTCCGGCCGGGCGGCCTGCCGCTCCTGGCCGAAAAGGAGTACGAGATCCTGGTACCCTGCTCCGAGGTCCAGGGCGAGGCGGACGCGCTCGAGCCCGACCATCCGGCCCTGCGGGAGGCGCGCACGCTGCTGCTCGACGCGCGCTCCGCCGAGGAGTTCCAGGCCTGGCACGCGCCCGGGGCCACGCACCTGCCCTACGACTACCTGGAGCCGGTCTCGCCCGGGGCCCTGAAGCGCGTGCTGCAGAGCGGCGCGGCCCGGGTGGTGGTGATCGGCGACGGGGCGGATCCCGACTCGGGCGAGCAGCTCGCCCGCGAGCTGGCCGGCAAGGGCATCCGCCACGTGGGCTACGTGCGCGGCGGGGCCGCCGCGCTGCGCCAGGCCGGGGCCGCCGGGAGGGCGCCTTGAAGCGCTGCCTGGCGTGGCGCGGCCACCCCTGGCTGGCGCTGCCCGCGCGCGTCTACCTGGCGGCCGTGTTCCTGCTGGCCTGCTGGCACAAGCTCGCCCACCCGGAGTCCTTCGCGGTCGACATCGCCACCTACCAGATCCTCCCGCTCGCCCTGGTGAACCCGCTCGCCATCGCCCTGCCCTGGGTGGAGCTCGCGGCCGGGCTGCTGCTGCTCGTGGGGTTCCGGGCGCGGGCCGCGGCCCTGCTGGTCGCGGGCATGATGCTCATGTTCAGCGTGGCCATCGCGCTGGCGCTCTCGAAGGGCCTGGACATGTCGTGCGGCTGCTTCGCCTCCCAGGGCGCGGCGGAGGACCCCATCTCCGGGCTGACCGTGCTGCCGGATCTCGGCTGGCTGCTGCTGGCCGTGTACGTGTTCCTGTGCGACCACACCCCGGTGGGGCTCGACGGGTGGCTCGCGCGGCGGAGAGAGGAGAAGCCATGAGGAGCGGACTCCTGCTCGTGGGCCTGGCCTGGCTGGCGCTGGCGGCGCCCGCCCGGGCCGGGGCCCCGGCCTGCGACGCCCTGCCGCCCGAGCTCCGGGCCAGGGCCGTCGAGGCCCTGGACAGGCTGCACCCCTACGACGGCTGCGACCAGACCTTCACCCGCTGCCTGGCGGAGACGCCGCCCGCCCCGGTGGTGCTGCGCCTGGCCGCGGAGGTGTGCCGGCGGGTCCAGGCCGGGCAGGACGTGAAGTCCATCGAGCACGCGCTCGGCAAGCGCGCCCGCAGCGTGCTGGGCCTCGGCAAGAAGGCGAGCATCACCCTCGACGAGGCCTGCCGGGCGGGCGAGCCCGGCGCCCCCGTGGTCATCGCGGTGTACGCCTGCGCCCGCTGCCCGTTCTGCGCGGTGCTCGTGCCCGCGCTGCACCGGGCGGTGACCGTCGGGCCGCTCCAGGGCAAGGCCCGGCTGTACTACCGACCCTTCCCCATCAAGGACCACCCCTTCTCCGCCGAGGGCGGCCTGGCCATGGTGGCCGCGGCCCGCCTGGGCCAGTTCTGGCCCGAGGTGCTCGACATCTACGCCCGCTTCGCCGAGTTCAGCCCGGACAGGCTGGCCGGGTGGGCCGCCGGGCTGGGCCTGCCGCGGGGGGAGTTCGAGGCCCTGCTGGCGGACCCCGCCACCCGCGCGGCACTGGTCGCGTCCAAGCAGGAGGGCGTGCGCAACAAGGTCAAGGTCACCCCCACCCTGTTCCTGGACGGGGTCGAGTATGTGCACGAGCTGAAGGTCGAGGCCGTCATCGACGTGGTGGAGGAGCTCTTCGAGCGCGCGCGCTGATCCGCGCGTGCCAGGCGGCGCAGGGCTGTGCGGGGGTGGAGGCCGGGGCGAGGAGGCGGGCCCGCTCAGAAGCTCGAGCCCAGGCCGATCGAGATGCGGAAGCTCTTGGGCTCGGTCTCCGAGTAGCGCGGGTCGTTCGGGTAGTTGTCCACGTACACCCGGTCGTCGTTGACCTCGAAGCGCCCGGCGATCTCGTTCAGCCCGTAGCTCAGCCGCACGAAGCTGTTCCAGATGTTGTCGTTGGAGAAGTAGCCCTTGAGCTTCAGCGTCATGCCCACGTCGTACAGCATGTAGTTGCCGTTCTTGGAGGCGATGTCCACGAAGGGCCGCTCGCGCCGCACCGTGCCGCGCTTGACCATGGGATCCCAGGGGCTGTTGTCGTCCGGCCTGATGTTGCCGTAGGGGTCGGTGACCAGCTCGCCGGTGTAGCCCCACAGGTTGCCGGCCGTGCCGAACAGCTCGCAGTACAGGTCGGTGAAGAAGAACGGCCCCATCTTCAGCCCCATCTCCTTGTAGATGGGGAAGCGGTACATCAGCGACATGATCAGCATGGTCTCGCCGCCCAGCGAGAAGTCCTCGTAGCCGGCGAACTCGTGGGTGGTGGACTGGGTCGGCACCCACCGCATCGGGTGCAGCGAGCCGGCGAAGAACTCGTCGAAGCGGTCCACGTTGCGGTTCTGCCAGCCGCCGCGGAAGTGGAACTCGAGGGTGTGGCCGGCGTCGCGGTTCCACCAGGTCACCGGGATGGACTCGGTGTAGCCGAGCTGCAGCTCGTGGTAGTTGTAGTCGTCCGAGTGATCGCCCGGCGGGTTGATGCGCCCGAGCCACTCCACGTCGGCGAAGCTCTTGGTGGGCAGGCCGGTGCGGGTGAACACGTACTCCAGCATGAGGTTGCGTCCGCGCGGGTTGATGATCCCGTAGTAGGACGGCAGCGCGTTCGTGTACTCCAGGGTCAGGCGGTAGGAGTTGTTGGTCAGGTAGGCCTGGGCCTTGTCGTTCGAGCGCCCCTGGCCGGTGATGTAGCGGTAGTCGTAGTTGGCCGAGATCGACAGCGTGTTGGTGATGGGGAAGTCGATGCTGATGGCGGCCAGGTCGTAGGACTGGCGGTTCTTGTAGGTCAGCGGCGCCTCGAAGTGGAACTCCGGGTCGCCGTAGGTGTTGTTCTCCAGGTAGCCGGCGCTCATGCCCTGGGAGAAGTCGTAGTTGATGTCGGCGTGTAGGTAGACCAGGCCGATGGTCGGGTACCACATCGCGTTCTCGTAACCGATGTAGTAGTAGGTGCTCTGGCCGAGCAGCGCCTGGGCGAACAGGGTGTGCTTGTCCAGCATGTCGCTCATGAAGGCGGCCGCGCCGAGCTGCAGGCCGCGGCTCTCGTAGATGAGCAGCGGCAGCCCGATGGGCGGGGCCCAGTTCGACGGGGCGAACGGGTTGTAGGACTCGCTCTTGTCGCGGATCTCGGGCAGCGGCTCGTGGTAGGCCAGGTTGCGGGCCACCTCCTCCGCGGTGAAGTCGTAGCCGGCGTCCACCACCTGGTTGTAGAAGTTCTCCTTCTTCAGCCCGTGGATCTCGAAGCGCAGCGAGGTGAAGTAGGCGTAGAGCAGGTTCCCGTTGGGGGTCAGCCACGGGGTGTAGGCGCCGCCCAGCACGTTGGTGAGCTGCTTGACCTCGCGCTTGGCCAGGTCGAGCTGGTAGATGTTGAACACGCCGCTGCGGTCCGAGCTGTAGATGACGGACTTGCCGTCCGGGGCGAACTTGCCGTCGCGGTCCTCGGCCCGGTCCCAGGTCAGCGGCTCGAGCCCGCTGCCGTCGGCGTTGATCCACCACACGTCCTGCTGGTTGTTGCGGAACATGTCGAGCACGATCTTCTGGCTGTCCGGGCTCCAGGAGGGCTGCCCGAGCAGCGTGCCGTCGTGCTTCTTGATGAGCCAGGTGATGCAGTTCTCGCGCGGCTCGCCGTCGATCTCGCACTTGCCTTCCTTGGTCACCTCGCGGGCGTTGGCCGGCATGACGCCCAGCCAGTTCTGGCCGTCGAAGAAGTGGATGAAGGCGATGCGGGTGCCGTCCGGGGAGTAGGCCGCCAGCTCCACCCGCAGCTTCTTGGTCAGCCGGGTGACGTCCTCGGTCTCGATGTCGTACTCGTACAGATCCAGGCGCTGGTAGCCGTCCAGCTCGATGCAGGGCAGGTAGGCGCTGCCGCAGAAGCCCGGGTAGAGCACCTTCTTCGAGTCCGGGCTGAAGTCGAAGCTGCCCTCGTAGGACGGCTCGGAGCCCGGCAGCACCTTGGTGTCCTCGCCCAGCTTCTCGTTGACCTTCTTGCCCAGGTAGCGGCCGGCGAACACCGGCCAGTCCTCGACCGCCAGGGGGTAGAGGGTGATGCCCATCTCGCTGGCGAAGGCGGTGTACTTGCCGTCCGGCGAGGAGCGCGGCCACAGGTTGAAGCCCGGGCGGGGGCCGAACTTGGCCCGGCGCTGGCGCCGATCGAGCCAGGCGGTCTTGGGCTTCTCCTTCTTGCGGGCCTCCTCGAGCTCCTTCTTCTCCTCCTCGTCCGCGGGGACGGGGTCCTCCTGGTAGCGGCGGCCCATCTCCACCTTGACCCGGCCGTCCGCGGCCCGCTCGACGACGTCGAGCTCCTCCTCGCGGGAGGTGGTGAAGAGCTTCCGCCCTACGTGCTCGGCCTTCAGGATGGGCTCGATCTGGCGGTTGTAGCGGTCCTTCATCCACTTGATGTAGCCGTCGAACAGCGCCTTGCCGTCCACCCCGAGCACGTCCTCGAGGTTCTTGTCCCAGTTGGTGTAGCCGTTGCGGGAGTTGTTCAGCGCGAGCTGGGCGTACTTCTCGGCGCCGAAGTTCTCCTGGACGTACAGGCCCATGGAGTAGCCCTGCTGGTAGCCCTTCTCGCCGTCGAAGCGGCTGGAGAAGTAGGCGTTCGACATCTCGTCGTAGGTGAGGAAGGTCTCCTCCAGCACGGCCATGCGCAGGTGCATGTCGCGCGAGGTGGTCCACCAGTTGAAGCCGGTCATGTGGTCGCTGTACTCGGCGATGCCCTCGATCCACCAGAAGGGCAGGGTGAAACCGATGGTGAAGGCGATGCCGTAATCGGCGTTGCGGACGCCGTCCTCGATCAGGCCCGAGCCGATCAGCAGCGTGGGCACGGCCTTCCAGTCGTTGGCCTTGAGCGACACCATGTGGCCGAACTCGTGGGCGAAGCAGTCCGGGATCCAGTCCTGGCGGCCACGCAGGATGTAGTACAGCGGCTTGGCCCAGATGGCGATCTTGTCGATCAGGAAGGCTGCGTAGCCGTTGGAGTAGTCCTCCTGGTCGCGGATCATGATGCCGAGCTTTTCCTTCAGCGGGAAGTCGAACAGCGCGGTCACCTTGGGGTAGGACGCCTCGGCGTACTTGGCAGTCATCCGCGCGGTCCACTCCACCTCGGGGTAGTAGTAGATGCGGAAGTGCTCGGTCTCGAGCGTCAGCCAGTCCACGTCCGGGTAGGTGGAGTAGCTCTGGCCCGTGGCCAGCGAGGGGGTGAGCAGGGCGCCGACCAGCGCGAGCGCGACCAGGGTCTGGCGGAGCGTGATGGTTCTCATGGGGTTCCTCCGACCTCGCCGCGGTTACCAGCGCGCCAGGAGGCTGGCGCCGACCTCGCCCACCACGAAACCGCCGAGCAGCTCGGTTCCCAGGGTCTGCATGGGCATGAAGTTCTCGATGGTGGCGTTGTCGCGGTTCTTGTCCACCAGGTAGATGCTGTTCTTGCCCATGAGGTGCAGCTTGGCGAACAGGGTGACGTCCAGCCAGTCGACCGGCCGGACGATGATGGTCGGCGTCAGCGAGAACATGTAGCCGGCGCTCGAGGTGGGCTGCATCTGCGGGTCCAGGGTGTCCCAGGTCTTGTACTCGCCGGTGTTGAACACCATGCGCACCTCCTCGATGCTCGTGCCGTCGGGGCCGGTGAAGCGCACGGTCTCCTTGCGGATGTCGGGGACCGCCAGCGAGCTCTCGAAGCGGTAGGTGAAGCGGGCCGCCAGGTTGACCATCAGGTACTCGAAGCCGCCCATCACGCCCAGCTCGGCGTGCAGCTCGTCCCCCAGATCGATGCTGCCGTTGGTCATCGAGGTGTAGCCGTCCAGGATGTACTGCACGGTGCCGGGGAAGCGCAGGTTGTAGCCGACGCTCCAGTTCAGCGCGATGTAGTCCCAGAGCTGCGCGCGGCCCACGAAGGCCAGCTCCGCGTCCGTGGTGCCGGTGCCGGTGATGTTCAGGTTCTGGGTGCCGACGCCCTCGCGCCCGGTGGGCAGCTTCCAGCGCACCTGCGCGCCCATCGACAGGGTGGGATCGTCCGCCCGGTAGAACTGGTAGATGACGCCGAGCTCGCAGTCGCCCACCTCGCCCTCGGTCGCGCGCGGGCGGGTGGCGTTGGTCTGCTCGCTCCAGACCACCGGAATGTTCCCCCACAGGGTCCAGTTCTCGGTGAAGCCGAAGCGCATGTTGATGTCCCACGTCCACACGTCGAACTCGTAGGGCGCGGGCTGCAGGTTGCCGTTCGAGTTGAAGTACACGTCGCTGCGCAGGTAGCGGAAGCCGCTCTTGATCTCGAGCACCGCGCGGCCGACGCTGACGCCCTTGGCCGTCTCGAGCACAGGCTCCGCTTGCTCGTGGGTGTGCTCCTCGAAGGCCGCGGCGAGCACGGGCAGAGGCGCCAGGGTGATGGATCCGAGCAGCCAGAATCTCAGCAGCGTTCGCATCGTTCACCTTCCGGGGGAGGGGTCAACCCCTTTGTTGCCCCTGGAAAAAATCAGATTACCCACCCCCTGTCAAGCATCCCTTCGCCCCCTCCCCGTCGGGACCGGAAGCTCCCCTCCTGGAGTAGATTTTCGGTGTCGAAGGGCGCCCGCTGGGCTATCATGGGCCGCCATGGCGACCGCCAAGCCGACCCTCGCGCCGCTGTCCGCCCCCGTCCGCCAGGTGGGGGAGTTCGTCTTCTTCCTCGGCGAGGTCCTCTGGGCCGGGGTCCGGCCTCCCTTCCGGCCCGGGCTGATCCTGCAGCAGATGGACTTCATCGGGGTCGGCTCGCTGTTCATCATCCTGCTGACCGGCACCTTCACCGGGGCGGTCTTCACCCTGCAGACCGTCTACGCCTTCTCGCTGTTCAGCATGGAGAGCATGGTCGGCGCCACGGTGGCGCTGGCGCTCTCCCGCGAGCTGAGCCCCGTGCTGGCCGCGCTGATGATCTGCGGCCGGGCCGGCTCGGCCATGGCCACCGAGCTCGGCACGATGCGGGTGACCGAGCAGGTGGACGCCCTCAAGTCCATGGCGGTCAACCCCATCCAGTACCTGGTGGTGCCGCGTGTGCTGGCCGCGCTGGTCATGTTCCCGGTGATGACCATGATCTTCAACATGGTGGGCGTGCTGGGCTCCTACACCGTGGCCGTGGAGATGTACGGCATCGATCCGGGCGCCTTCATCGCGAAGATCCGCCTCATGGTCCTGCCCCACGACGTCCTGTCGGGGCTGGTGAAGGCCGGCCTCTTCGGGGCCCTGGTCACCCTGGTCGCCTGCCACCGGGGCTACAACGCCGAGGGCGGGGCCCGGGGCGTGGGCGCCGCCACCACCCGCTCGGTGGTGATCGGCTCGGTCGGCATCATGGTGCTGGACTACTTCCTGACGCTGGCGATGTACTGAACCGCCCCGGGGGAGGACGGTGATCGCGCCCAGCCAGACCGCAGCGGAGCCGGCCCCCGGCCAGCCCGTCGACGCCCTGGTGCTGGCCGGCGGCGGGGAGGCGCAGCCCTTCCGGGTGGGCGGGCAGGCGATCCCCAAGCCCTACCTCGAGCTGGGCGGCGAGCCGCTGGTCCGGCGGGCCGTCCGGGCCGCGCTCGGGGCCCGCGGGGTGGGCCAGGTCTTCGTGGTGGGGGAGCCGGCGGCGCTCGGCCGGGCGCTCGCGCCGCTGGAGCCGGCCCCGCCCGGCCGCCTGCACCTGGTGCCGCAGGCCAGCGACCTGCTGGGCTCGTGCCTGCGGGTCTTCTTCGGACACCTGTTGCCGACGCGCGGCGTGCCCGCCCCGGGCGGCGAGGGCCTCGAGCCGGCCGCCATCGACCGCCTGAGCGCGGAGCACCCCGAGCTGCGCCGGACGCCCATCCTGGTGTTGACCTCCGACCTGCCCTTCGTGACGGCCGAGGACGTGGAGGCCTTCCTGGCCGCCGTCCCCGCGGAGGGCGCGATGGTGGTGGGCATGTGCGATCACCGGCAGCTGGCGGAGCTGCTGGCCGACGTGCCCGGCGCGGGGCTGGACCGGTGGAAGCTCGGCGGCCTCCCGCTGTGGCCCTGGAGCGTGCGTCCCAACAACCTGTGGCTGTTCCGTCCGCTGCTGGCCCAGGCGGCCCTGTACACGCTGGTGGGCGAGGTGTACGCCCACCGCTGGCTGCTCGGGCGGGACGGCCGCATCCTGTGGCGCAACTGGTGGGCCATCGTGCGCGCCTTCCTGATCCACGGCCGGCGCACCCGCAGCCCGGGGCGCTACCTGCGCGGGGTGCTGAACTTCGTGCCGGCCGTGCTGGCCATGGCCGCGGCCCGCGCCCTCGGCCGGGTGGCGCGCCCCCTGGCCTGGCCGTTCCGGCGCCTGCTGCCCCAGCGCGACGTGGAGGCCATCGGCAGCTGGCTGCTCGACGCCCCCGCCCGCATGCTGGTGGGACCTTCCCCGGGCCCCGCGCTCGACGTGGACGTGGAGGAGAGCTTCGCCTGGCTGGCCGCGGACGGGCAGGCCGCCTACCGGCGGCTGAGCGAGCGCCTGCGGCGGTAGGCCAGGAGCAGGACCGACCAGAGCCCGGCGCCGGCCGGGCCGCCGGCCGAGGCGCAGCCGCCGTCGTCCTGGGGGGTGGCGCGGGTGACGCTGAGCGCGCCCTCGCCCACGGCGGTGATGCCGCCCGCGGTCACGCGGACGTCGCGCGGACCGATCGGGGCGGTCTCGGCCACGTCGAGCACGACGCTCACCCGATCGGGCGCCTCGGGATCGAAGCTGACCGCGCCGACGGTGATGCCCTCGCCCGAGAGGCTCACCTGGGCCGAGGCGTCGAGGGGCAGGTCGACGCACTCCACGTGCACCGTCATGTTCAGGGTGCCCGCGGGAATGGCGCTGGGAATCACCCGGCGCACGGCGGGGTGGTGGACGTCCAGCACGTCTACGCCCAGCGCCACGTCCGGGCCGGTGACCGCCCTGAGGGCGCGCAGCGTGCCCTCGGCCTCGGCCGCCACGCGCAGGCTGGCGGTCAGCTGGCTGTCGCTGGTCACGCTGATCGAGAGCACCTCGATCCCCTCGGGCGGCTCGAACCGCAGGCTGGTCTGCCCCGCGGCGAAGGCCGCGTCGACGCCGGTGACGATCACCTCGACGTCGGCGCCGGCCTCGACCAGGGCCGGGGCCACCGACTGGATCGTGCCCGCGGCGCTCACGGTGAAGGCGTCCGGCAGGCTGACCGACTCGCAGGGGACCACAGGGGCCGCCCAGGTGCAGCGGCCCGTGTTCACCGCGACGGTCCAGCCCCGCACGCCCTCGGCCGCGTCGTCGGCCAGCACCAGGCTGCCCGACAGGTGGGTGGCATCCGTGGCCATCAACCCCACCATGGCGTCGCCGGTGCCGGTCAGCCCCGCGACGACCTCGCCGCCGTCGAAGTGGGTGTGCTCGCCCAGGAACTCGATGGCCAGGCCCGGGTGGCCGCGGTCGGCGCGCGCGGGCGTGACCTGGAGCAGGGCGGTGGTCGCGCCCTGGGTGACGCCGAAGGCGTCGGTGAAGGTGCGCTGTGCGCCGGCCACGCCGAGCACGACGTCCACCAGGCCGACCACGGCGTCGGCCGAGATGCTCACCTGGCTCAGGCCGAGCGTGTTCGCATCCGTGGCCGCGAAGCCGCCCACCTGGATGTCGGGCCCGAGGCTCACCGAGGTCACCGTGGTCATGTCCAGCCCACCGCCGCTCAGGCTGACCGCCGCCAGGAGCGCGCCCTGGGCCCCGGTCTCCGGGCTGACCAGCAGCGGGGCCCGCTCGACGCGGAACAGCCCGTCGCCCGTGGCGATCTCGTCGTCCGTGCTGACGGTCGCGTCGCGCGGGCCCTCGGCCGCCGCCGGATCGATCTCCAGCACGGCCTGCAGCACGGTCTCGGACACGGCGCTGCGGCTGGTGACCTGGATGCCGCCGCCCGAGAAGGACAGCACGGAGCTCGCGCCGAAGTGGGTGCCCTCGCCCAGGACCTCGACCGTGACCTGGGTCCCCGAGGCGCCGTGGTCCGGGGTGACCGAGAGCAGGCTGGCGCTGGCGCCGCCGGTCACCTCGAAGGCGTCCTCGCCCACGCAGGCGGTGACGCCGCCCGTGGTCAGCACGCTGACCCGCTGCAGGCCCGGCGTGGCGTCGGCCGGGATGGTGAGCGCCACCGCGATGACGTTGTGCTCGATCGGGGTGATCTCGCCGTGGGAGATGGTGGCGGCCGGGAAGAAGCCCACCTGCGAGTTGGTGCCGAACACGCAGTCCGGCCCGCCGGTGATGGTCACCGTCAGCTGCGTGCCCGCCTCTCCCGAGGCCGGCACCACCGAGACGATGCCCATCTGGGCTCGGGCCGCCCCGGGCAGCGCGAGCAGGAGCAGCATGCCGAGCAAGTGCGCGCGTCGCATGGTCCACCTCCGGGCGGGGTGCGCCGATGGAGCCGAGGTTAGCACGCCCCGCGCGGGCTGGCTACCCGGCGACGCGCGCCGCCGGGTCGGGTTGACCCGGCCCGCGGACACACGCTATGGTGGCTTGCCCACGCGAGAAGGGATCGGACATGCCAGAGGACAAGCCCGTCGAGAGCAACCCCGCGACCTGGGTGGCGGACCACGGGGATGCGCTGTTCCGCTTCGCGCTGCTGCGCCTGCGGGACGCCGCCCTGGCCGAGGAGGCGGTGCAGGACACCTTCCTGGCGGCCCTCAGGGCGCGCGAGCGGTTCTCCGGCCTGTCCACGGAGCGCACCTGGCTGGTGGGCATCCTCAAGCACAAGATCGTGGATCTGATCCGCAAGCAGAGCCGGGAGAAGCCGCCCGCGGACCCCGAGGCCCTCGAGCGCATCGGGGAGCAGAGCTTCGACGGGGAGGGGCGCTGGAAGAACGGCCAGCCCGACTGGCAGGTGGACCCCTCCATGGCGCAGGAGCGCAGCGAGTTCCGCGAGGTCCTGACCGAGTGCCTGGAGGAGCTCCCCCCGCGCCAGGGCGAGGCGTTCGCCATGCGCGAGCTGGATGACCTGACCAGCGAAGAGATTTGTAAGGCCATGGGAATCACCGAGACGAACCTCTGGGTCATGTTGCACCGCGCCAGGTTGCGCCTGCGCGGCTGCATCCAGGCCAACTGGAGCGAGGGCGGGGCCGAGGGCGGCGCCGGCTCCGGTGGCGAGGGCCCAGAGGACGCCGGATGATCACCTGCCTGCAGGCGAGCGCGCTCATCTCCAGATCGTTCGACGTCCAGCTCGGCGGCGAGGAGTCCCGCCTGGTCGAGCAGCACACACGGGCTTGCCCGGCCTGCCTGCGGTACGCGCGCGAGCTCGAGCTCATCCGGCGTTGCTGCCGCGAGCTGGTCGAGGAGGCCCTCGGCGAGGGCGGCGCGCCGCTGCCCGAGGGGAGCCGGCGCCGGCTGCAGGCCCGGCTGGAGCTGGCCCTGCAGGGCTGAGCGCCTCAGAACGACAAGCCCAGCTCCCGCAGCAGCGAGTCGTTGTAGGCGCGGACGAGCTGCTCGGCCTCGCCGCGCTCGAGCAGGTGCTGGTCCGAGGCGCCGCGCTCCAGACCGCCGGCCCTCGGGCCGTACAGCCCCCACAGCACCGCGCCGGCCACGGCCACGGCCAGCCCGCCGCCCACGGTGCCGATGCCCGCCCCGAAGACCGCGTCGTCCTCCGCCTTGAGGAAGGGCAAGGTCAGGCCGGCCAGCACCACCCCCGCCAGGGTGAGCCCGATGCCGAGATCGCGGCGGAAGGTCAGCCCGTCCAGCTCGCGCTCGACGCGCGCGACCAGGTCGGGCCGACCCCCTCGCAGGCTGAGCTCGAGGTCCGTGACGCGCTCCTGCCCGGCCTGGGTCACGCGCCAGCCGTCTCCATCCAACGTGAGCTCCAGGCGCCGGAGCTGGAACGCGAGCCGCGCGTCGGCCCCGCTGGCCGCGCCGGACTCTTCCGCCGCGGGCCCCGGCGGCGCGGTCCCGTCGGGCGCGAGCTCGGCCGCGGCGGGTCCGTGGGTGGCGTCCGGCACCGTGCGCAGCGCGTCGCGGGCCGCGCGCAGGCTGTCCTCGAGCGGGGTGGCCGAGATCTCCACGGGGGCGGCCGGAGGCGGCAGGCGGCCCAGCGGAAAGGACTCGTCCAGGAGGACGCGGCCGCGGGCGTCCACGAGCAGCAGCGCCAGATCGTCCCCCTGGGGGGTCTGGATCAGCCTCCCGCCCAGGGCTGCCTCGAGCCCGAGCCGCTGGGTGAGGCACGCCAGCCTGTCGCGCTCCTCGCGCCTGTCGCAGTCGGTGGGCACCTCCTCGGGTAGCACCAGCTCGAGCTCCGCGCGACGCCCCAGGGCGCGCGCGAGGTAGGCCTCGAGATCGGAGGTCGCCCGGCGGCCGCCCTCCTGCTGGAGGCGCGTGACGGCCAGCGAGCGCAGCCCGCCGAGCTCGCGGGCGATCGCCTGGCAGACGGGCTCCAGGGCCGCCAGGGCTGGCTCGTCAGGCGCAGGCTCGGCGGGCGCTGCCGGGGCGGCGATGGGTGCGGGCTCGGCGGGCGCAGGCGCCGGCTGGGCTCCCGCCTGGGCGAGCCACACCGCGGCCAGTCCGGCCCAGGGCAGCAGCATGGGGATTGGCATGCCTTCCCTCCTCGGCCGGAGTCTATCCGCGCGGGCCGCGCTTGTCGATGCGGCCTGCGTTCTTGACTTGTTTCTCGGCGGCCCGGTACGATGCCCCTGGAACCCTGCTGTGCTTTTCCGAAGCGGGTCCGAGGGTTGGAGCGTCCCACGGGAGGCTGGCATGGCGCGCAAGGTCCTGTTGGTGGACGACAGTGTGGCCATCGCCCGGCAGCTGACCAAGCTGCTGACCGACCTGGGGGACTACGAGGTGGTGGCGCACGCCAAGAACGGGGCCGAGGCGGTCAAGCTCTTCAAGACCGTGGCGCCCGACGTGGTGCTGATGGACATCGTCATGCCGATGATGGATGGCATCCAGTCGCTGCGCACCCTGCTGCGCCTGGATCCCGCCGCGCGGGTGGTGATGGTGTCCTCGCTGGGAGGGGTGGGCGCCAAGGTCGAGGAGGCCATCCGGCTCGGGGCGCGGGCGGTGATCTCCAAGCCCTTCGAATCCGATCGCATCCGGGCCGTCCTGGACGGCCTGTTCGCCCAGGAGTGAGCGCGGTCATGGGCATCCAGTTCTTCGGCGAGTTCCTGCTGGATCGCTGGGTGATCACCCGGGGACAGCTGCTCGAGGCGCTCGAGCTGCAGGAGTACCGGAACCTCAAGTTCGGGGTGCTGGCCGTGCAGAAGGGCTTCCTGCGCGCGGACCAGGTGGAGGCGATCAACGACTTCCAGCGAGGCACCGATCGGCGCTTCGGCGATCTGGCCCTGGAGAAGGGCTGGATGAACCCGGAGCAGGTGCGCGAGATCATCACCCTGCAGAAGAACAACTACCTGTATCTGGGCGAGGCGCTGCTGGAGCTCGGCCACCTCACCGAGGACGTGCTCGAGCGGGAGCTGGCCATCTTCAAGGAGGAGCAGTCGCGCTACAACCTGGAGGCGGTGCCGGTGCCCCCGGGGGTGCCGGTGGCCGGGCTGATCGCGGCCTGTGTCGATCTCACCCGCAAGCTGATGCTGCGGGTGGCCGGGATGCTGGCCAAGACCGGCGAGCCCGCGCTGGTCGCGCCGGGCGCGCCCGATGTCTCGCGCGAGCTCGAGTTCCACCTGACCATCGCGGTGCCGCTGGGCGCGCGGCCCGCGGTGCGCTACGTGCTCAGCGTCTCCAGCGACGTGGCCGTGACCATCGCCACCCGCATCCTCAAGGAAGACGCCACCCGGGAGTCCGAGGAGGTGGTGGAGGACGCGGTGCGGGAGTTCTGCAACATCGTGTGCGGCAACGCGGTGGCCAAGATGTCCCAGCAGGGCATGGAGGTCGAGCTCGGGCCGCCGGAGTCGCTGGAGGGCATCCCGGAGCTCGGCGCCGGCATGTCGGCCGTGTCCTATCCACTCAAGGTCTCGGGAGGCGAGGCGGACCTGCGTTTCGTGATCCTGCCCGCCTGAAGGCCGGCCGCGTGGCCGGCCTGGAGGATGCCCCATGAAGCAGTACGCGCTGGCGACGTTCGGGATCTGGGAGCTGCTGATCATCCTGGCCATCGTCCTGGTCATCTTCGGCGCAGGCAAGCTGCCGCAGATCGGCGAGGCCTTCGGCAAGGCCATCCGCAACTTCAAGCGCTCGTTCAAGGAAGAGGCGCACGAGGTGCCCGCCGACGCCAAGCGGCTGGAGGAGGGTGAGCGGACCGAGCCCCTGCCGCCCGGCCGGTCGGGGACCTCCGCCGAAGAGGAGCGCGCCAAGTCCTCCGTCGAGCGCGGCTAGGCGAGGACCCCCCGCCCGCGGACCGCCATGTTCGGCATCGGTACCTGGGAGCTGCTGATCATCCTGGTGCTGGCCCTGGTCATCCTGGGGCCGCAGAAGCTGCCTGAGCTCGCGCGCCAGGTGGGCAAGACGGTCCAGAAGCTCCGGCGGACGGCCGACGAGGTGCGCCGGGAGATCGACATCGACGGCGTGCGCTCCGAGCTGTTGGGGGATCCCGAGCTCAAGAAGCTCGAGCAGGAGCTGGATGTGCGCGGTGAGATCCGCAAGGCGATGGGTCAGCTCCAGGACCCGCCCCCGCTGCCCGGCCCCGGGAGCGGGCCGGGCGGCTCCGCCCCGCCCGCGCCCGTGGCCGGCCCCGGCTCCGACCCGCCGGCTGGGTTGCCTCCGGGAGGCGGCCCTGCCGGCTGAGCGCGCCTGGCCGCGGCGTCGCCCGCGGACGCTCGGCCCGCGCTCCCTCGGCCCGCTCGTCCTCGGCCTGCTCACCCTCGGTGGGCTGCTCCCGGGCGCGTCCCCCCCGGCCCGCGCGGACGAGGTGGAGATCCGCCTCGGGCTGCTCGGCCTGGGCTACCAGACCCGCACGGCCACGGGTGAGCTCCTGGACCGGCGCCGGATCACCCAGCTCGCGGAGCTGCGCGCCAGCGAGCTGTTCGGGGTGGGCGGGCTGGGGCTGGAGCTCGCGCTGCGCTTCGACACCGACCTCGGCCTGACGCGCGCGGCGCAAGACGGCGAGGTGCTGGGCTTCGAGCTGCGCGCCGCGGCGGTGACCTGGCGGGGCGCCCTGCCCGGCCTGGACCTGGCCCTCGGCCGCCAGCTCGTGCTGGACGAGCTCGGCTTCCTGGCCCTGGACGGCCTGCGCGCGGAGCTCGGCCTGCCCTTCGGGCTGACCGCCCGCCTCCAGGCCGGGCTGTCGGTGCGTGACCAGGGCTGGCTGGGCGAGGGGCTGCTCGAGCTGGACGGCGTGGAGGGCGACGACACCCCGGCGCCGGTCCTGGGCGTGGGGCTGGGCTACCGCCGGGAGGAGCTGGCCGTGGGGGTCGATTACCGCCGGGTGGCCCTGTGGACCGACGGCTGGCCGCTGTGGGAGGAGCGCCTGAGCGGCCACCTGAGCGCGCGGCTGTTCGAGCGCCGCCTGGCCCTGGACGCGGCCGGGATCTTCGACCTGCTGCAGGACCGCTGGGAGCGCGCCTGGCTGGAGGCCGGCTGGCGCCTGCCCTGGGCGCCGGAGGCCGGGCTGCGGCTGGAGGCCGCGGGCCTCATGGCGCGGCCGTTGTTCGCCGGCGACTCGATCTTCAACTTCTTCAGCCCGGAGACCTTCTACGAGGCCCGCGTGGCCGTCGGGGCCTCGCCCGAGGCGCTCGGCCTGGCGCTGCGGGCCGCCTACCACCGGAGGCTGTACGCCCAGGGCGGGGCGGTGGATGGGCTCGGGCTGGACGGACGCTGGCTCCGGCCGCCCCTGCGCCTCGGCCTGGCCTTCGACTTCGAGGACGGCGCCGCCGGCCGCCGCTGGCTGCTGATGCCGTCGCTCAGGTGGCGCGGTCTCCAGGAGCGGCTCGAGCTCGAGGCCCGCCTGCTGCTCATGCAGGCGCTCGATCCCCGGGTCGAGGGGCTGAGCGCGCTGACCCTCGGCGGCTCGGCCGGGGCGGCCTGGCGCCTGGGTGAAGTGCCGCGCCTGTTGCTGACGCTCGAGCTGAACGGGAACCGCGTCTCGCCGTTGCAGGCGCGGGTGCTCCTGGTGCTCGACCTGGGCCTGTCGCTGGGTCCGACGGGTGTGCGCTTCTAGGGGAGGACGGCCTTGCGCGTGCTGCCCGGCCTGTTGCTCGTCCTCGCCTCCGCGGCGCCCGCCGCCGCGGCCCGACCTGTCTATCCGGCGCCCGCCGGGGACTCGCGGGCGCTGCACGCCGGGGCCGCGGGGGCCGCCTGCGAGAGCTGCCACCCGGTGGACGGCCAGCGGGAGCGTCCGCGCGCGGCCAGCCTGCGCTTCTCGCACCGGCTGCACCAGGCCACGCCGGGGGGCTGCGTGGCCTGCCACGCGCTGGACGAGGCGCTGCCGGAGCCGGCCATGGCCCCGGGCTACCCGGCCTGCGCGGCCTGCCACGCCGAGTTGGTGCGCACGCGGCGCTGCTCGGCCTGCCACCCGGCCCGGGCCGATGGCCGGCTGGTGCTCGAGGCCGCCTCCGGGGCCCTGCGTCCCCGCGGGGGGCACGGTGGCGACGAGCACGGGGCGGGCTGGGAGCACGGCCACGGTCCGGCCGCGCGCGCCCGGGCGACCGAGTGCGACGCGTGCCACGCGCGGGCGGCCTGTGACGGCTGCCACCGCGGGGTGCTGCGGCCGATGCGGACGCACCCGGGCGACTGGGCGCTCGCCCACGCGGCCGAGGCGCGCTTCGCCGCGGATCGGTGCGGCGCCTGCCACCGGGCCCAGACCGACTGCCTGCGCTGCCACCGGCAGGCCGGGCTGGGGGGCCCCCGGTCGGAGCGCGATCTGCGGGTGCACCCCGAGGGGTTCGCGGCTGCCCACGCGGGGGAGGCGCGGCGCAACCTGCGCGCTTGCGCGGCCTGCCACCCGGAGGGCGACTGCGTGCGCTGCCACGGCGAGCCGGGGCGCGGCCTGGGGCTCTCGCCCCACCCGCCGGGCTTCACCGGGCGCTGCGGCCTGATGCGCGCGCGCAACCCCCGGCCGTGCCTCAAGTGTCACCGCGAGGAGCGGCTGGAGGTGCTATGCCCATGAGCCCCGCCCGCCCGCTCCCCTGCCTGTCCCTCGCGCTCGGCCTGCTGGCGCTGGGCCGCTGGCTGGGAGGCTGCTCGCTGGAGGGGCCGGCCCTCTACCCGCCGCTCGACGGGCAGCCCCCGCGGGTGGTGGCCAGCCTGCCCGCGGACGGGTGGATCCAGGTGCCGCCCGGGCTGCGACCTCGGGTGTGGCTGTCCGAGCCCCTCGACGAGGACAGCCTGCTCCCGGGCGCGGTCCGCCTGTGGAGCGGCCCGCGCGAGGAGCGGCTCGGCCTGGTCGCCGGCGAGGACGAGGACGGCCGCGGCGTGCTGGCGCTCGAACCGCGCGAGCCCCTGCTGGGCGGGGTTCGCTACCACCTGCGCCTGGAGGGTTGGGTCACCGATCGCCTGGGCAATCCCCTGGGCGACGCCTGGGAAGTCGAGTTCGCCACGGCCCCCTGAGCCGTTGCCGGGCCAGGCGGCCTGTGCTACGTTGCCAGGCGTACAGCCGGGAGGATCCCAAATGGAGCTCAACGACATCCTCAAGGTCGCCATGAAGGCAGGGGCGTCCGACATCCACCTCAAGGCGGGCCTGCCGCCCATGTTCCGCATCAACGGCGATCTGGTGCCGCTCAAGGACGAGCGCCGCCTGCCCCCCGAGGAGATCGGGCGCATGGCCTTCGGCATCATGAACAACTACCAGAAGGAGCGCTTCAAGGAGTTCAACGAGCTCGATCTCGCCTACGGCGTGCCCGGCCTGGGGCGCTTCCGCGTGAACGTCTTCCAGCAGCGCGGCACGATCGGCATCGTCTTCCGCGTCATCCCCTTCAAGATCAACTCCATCGAGGAGCTGCTGCTGCCCAAGGTGCTGGAGAAGATCGCCATGGAGGAGCGCGGGCTCATCCTGGTGACCGGCACGACCGGCTCGGGCAAGTCCACCACGCTGGCGGCCATGGTCGATCACATCAACACGCACGAGACCTGCCACGTGATGACCATCGAGGATCCCATCGAGTTCCTCATCCGCGACAAGCGCAGCATCATCAACCAGCGCGAGGTGGGCGTCGATACCATGTCCTTCGCCCAGGCCCTGAAGAGCGCGCTGCGCCAGGACCCGGACGTGATCCTGGTGGGCGAGATGCGCGATCTCGAGACCATCGAGACCGCGCTGCTGGCCGCCGAGACCGGCCACCTGGTCATGAGCACGCTGCACACCCTGGACGCCACGGAGACCATCAACCGCATCATCTCGGTCTTCCCGCCCTACCAGCAGAAGCAGGTGCGCATGCAGCTCGGGGCGGTGCTCAAGGCCATCGTCAGCCAGCGCCTGCTGCCCCGCTCGGACGTCAAGGGCCGGGTGGCCGCCCTGGAGATCCTCATCGCCACGGCCCGCGTGCGCGAGCTGATCGAGGACAAGGATCGCACCAAGGAGATCCCCGACGCCATCGCCCAGGGCCACATCGCCTACGGCATGCAGACCTTCGACCAGGCCCTGATGGGCCTGCTGAAGCGCAACCTGATCTCCTACGAGGAGGCCCTGCGGGCCTGCTCCAACCCGGACGACTTCGCGCTGCGCGTCTCCGGCATCTCGGCCACCTCGGACGCCACCTGGGACCAGTTCGAGAGCCAGGCCGGCGGCCAGCCGCAGCAACCCGCGCCCGAGAAGCCGCCCACCGGGGGCGGAGACATCCCCATCGACCGGTTCTGAGCCCCGCCGTGCCGGGTCGCGGCTCCAGACCGCCCGCCGATGCCCACGAGGCGGCGCTGCGGCTGCTCGACGTGCGCGAGCGCTCGCGCCGGGAGCTGGCCGGCCGCCTGCGGGAGAAGGGCTTCGAGCCCGCCCAGATCGAGCCGGAGCTCGAGCGCCTGGCCGAGGTGGGGCTGCTCGACGATCGGCGTTTCGCCTGCTTGCGCGCCCGGGCGCTCGTGCGGCGCGGTCAGGGTCCGCGGCGCATCGAGGCCGATCTGCGCGCGCGGGGGGTGTCGCGCGAGGACATCGCCGCGGCGCTCGAGCAGGCCCTCGAGGGAGAACGGCCGGCCGAGCGCATGCGGGCGCTGGTGGTGAAGCGCTTCGGCGAGGGCTGCCTGGGCGCGGAAGCCGACCCGAAGCTGCGCGCCCGGGCCCAGCGCTACCTGCTCCAGAAGGGCTTCGCGCCGGACGAGGTGCTGCCGCTCTTCGAGAGATAGCCCATCCTTTCCGGAGGGTTGGCGCGCCGGCGTCCCATCGGTCAGCTGACGTAGGTCGGGTGGCGGATTGCGCGCTCGGGGGCGCGGGGGTACGTTGGGCTCGTGAGGATGAAAACCGAGGATCGAAAACCGGCCCGACCTGGGGCCACTCAGGTTCGAAACGAAAAGGAGAGAGTCATGAAGCTGAACGGACGCAGAGGCCAGGGCATGACCGAGTACATCATCATCGTCGCGCTCATCGCCATCGCCGCCATCGGTGTCGTGTCACTGTTCGGCGACAACATCCGCCTGCTCTTCGCCACCTCGGCGAACGCGCTGGCCGGCAACGAGAACGCCAAGACCAACACCAAGGAGTCGGTGAAGAAGCTGCACGGGCACCGCGGCATGAAGGACTTCGCCGAGAACAACAAGCGCTGACGCAGCGTACCCGCGACACCCCCGGGACCCCCTCCGCTCGGCGCGAGGGGGTCCTGGCGTTTCGGCCCCGCGGCCTGCCCCGGCGCACCCCGGGGAGCCCGAGCCTCTTCATCTTCGAGCTGGTTGCCGACCCGCCTGGATATCACCGACCACCTGGACAAATCCCGCACTGTGGATAGAATGGCGACGGTCGGGACAGAGGTCGAGCTCCTTGACGAGCTCTTCACGCCGGAGCAGCTCGAGCGAGGTGGGGAATGATGCCTTGGACGAAGGGCGCGGAGATGGGCGGTCTGCGCAGGCTGCTCTACTCTCCCTTTCTGGCCCAGATGGTGGTCACCCGGCGCTGCAACCTGGCCTGCGCCTACTGCAACGAGTACGACCGCGAGTCTCCGCCGGTGCCGATCGAGACGCTACGCGCCCGGGTGGACAAGCTCCGCTCCCTCGGCACGTTCGCCATCGAGTTCTCAGGCGGCGAGCCGCTGCTCCACCCGGACATCGTCTCGCTGGTGGCGCACTGCACCAGCCGCGGCTTCTTCAGGCGGATGCTGATCACCAACGGCCTGCTTCTCGACGGGGTGCGCATCTGGGAGCTGGGCCGGGCCGGCCTGACCGACCTCCAGATCAGCGTGGACGGGGTGTCCCGCAGCGAGGCGACCAAGAAGACCCTGGACGTCCTGGGCAAGAAGCTCGAGCTGCTGTCGAAGGAGGCCACCTTCCGGGTGACCATCAACGCGGTCATCGGCTCCGCGAACCCGCGCGACGCCGCGGAGGTGCTGCGCCTGGCCCGCTCGCTGGGCTTCATCCCCAGGGTGGGCCTCATCCACGACGGGGGCGGGGCCATCAAGCTCAACGACGAGCAGCGCGCGGCCTACCACGACCTCTCCAGGGCCCTGGGCAAGGGCCAGTTCCGCCTGGCGCGCGAGTACCTCCCCAAGCTTCTCGCGGGCAAGCCCGCGCCCTTCAAGTGCCGGGCCGGCTCCCGCTACCTCTACGTGGACGAGCTCGGCAAGGTGAGCTACTGCTCCCAGAAGCGGGACTGGTTCTCGAAGGATCTGCTGGACTACACCTGCGCGGATCTGGTGCGCCAGTTCCACCAGCCGAAGGCCTGCGCAGACTGGTGCACCATCGGCTGCGTGCGGAACAACAGCAAGCTGGACGAGCTGCGCTCCCAGCGGGGTTCGTGAGCGCGGCCGCGGGCGCTCCGCCCCGGCCGGCGCGGCTCAGCGGCGGGCTTCGCCGCGGCCGCGGCGGCCCTGCGGGGCGGGTTCGATGGCGGCGTCGGGGTCCTTGCCGTTGCCGCCGGCGCTCTCCGCGCCCTCGGTCGCGAGCGCCGGCAGCCCGGGCAACTCGCTGCCGGGCATGTGGAAGTGGGCCCGCACCTTCGCCTCGATCTCCTTGAGCAGCTCGGGGTGCTCCTGAAGGTAGTCGCGGGTGTTGTCCCGGCCCTGGCCGATGCGCTCCTCGTTGAACGAGTACCAGGCCCCGCTCTTGTCGACCACGCCGATCTCCGAGGCCAGGTCGAGCAGGTCGCCGGACTTGGAGATGCCCTGGTTGAACAGGATGTCGAACTCGCACTGCTTGAACGGGGGCGCCATCTTGTTCTTGACCACCTTGACCCGCGTGCGGGAGCCGATCACCTCCTCGCCCTTCTTCACCCCGCCCACCCGGCGGATGTCCAGCCGGATGCTGGAGTAGAACTTGAGCGCGTTGCCGCCCGTGGTGGTCTCCGGGTTGCCGAACAGGACGCCGATCTTCATGCGGATCTGGTTGATGAAGATGACGCAGGTGCGGCTCTTGGCGATGGTGCCGGTGAGCTTCCGCAGCGCCTGGCTCATCAGCCGGGCCTGCAGGCCCATGTGGCTGTCGCCCATCTCGCCCTCGATCTCGGCCTTGGGCACCAGGGCGGCCACGCTGTCGACCACCAGCACGTCGATGGCGCCCGAGCGCACCAGCATCTCGGCGATCTCCAGCGCCTGCTCGCCGGTGTCGGGCTGGGAGACCAGCAGATCGTCGGTGTTCACCCCGAGCTTGCGGGCGTAGCCCGGATCGAGGGCGTGCTCGGCGTCGATGAAGGCCGCCAGGCCGCCCGTGCGGTTGGCCTCGGCGATGATGTGCAGCGCCAGCGTGGTCTTGCCCGAGGACTCCGGGCCGAAGATCTCGATCACGCGCCCGCGCGGCAGGCCGCCGATCCCCAGGGCGATGTCCAGGGAGGGCGAACCGCTGGAGATGACGGCCACCTCCGGCGGCTGCGTGTTGGCGTCGTTCAGCCGCATGATGGAGCCCTTGCCGAACTGCTTCTCGATCGTGCCGATGGCCAGCTCGATCGACCGCTCCCGCTCGTTGCCCTTGGTTCCGTTCTCGTCGCCCTTGGTCATGGAGCCTCCCTGGCTTTACCTGTTCAGGTGTTCAGTATCCTAGCGGCCGAGAGGGAAGCTGTCAAGCACCGTGTATACAGGCCCGCTCGGCCTCAGCTCACTCTTCATGAGGTATACACGCTCGATCTGACATCGCCCCAGCTCCCGCTCCGCCAGGCCCGCCAGGCAGGGGCCCAGGTCCCCGGGGCGGCTGCCATCCTTGATGCGCCCCAGCGTGATGTGCGCCTTGAAGGGCCGATCCTCGGCCGGAAAGCCCAGCGGCCCGGTCACCCCGCAGGTGGCCGACACCAGGGCCTTCAGTCCGTCGACCCCGCGCCGGCAGCCCGCCCACAGCACCCGCGGGCGGCCCGGGCTGGGGAAGGCGCCCGCCCCGGCCATCTCCACCTCGAAGGGCGGCGTGTCGCCGAACCCGCCCCGCAGGCTGTCGACCAGCTTGGGGAGCAGCCCCTCGTCCACGTCACCCAGGAACTGGAGCGTCAGGTGCATGAGCCCGGGCGGCACCCACTTCACCTGGGCCAGCCGTTCGACCGGCCGCCGGAGCTCGTCCTGGAGCTTGCCCAGGCTCTGGCGGACTTCCTCCGACAGGTGCACCGCCACGAAGCTGCGGATGCGCGCTCCCATGCGCCACCTCCTCGCGTGCTCGTCCGGGCGAGAGTAGCACGCGGCGCCCGGGGTTGATATCCTCGGCCCAGGGGGGGAGCCCCGGGGCAGGGAGGACGCCATGCATCGCAGGGTCGGCGCGGGTAGACAGCTCGTGGCGCTCTTCACCAGCGGGGCGATCCTGTGCGCGGGCTGCGCCTCGCTCCGCTACCAGGCCAGCTACAGCTCCGCGGTGCGCCACGAGGTGCTGCCGCTGCGCGCCACGGTGACCGTGGTGCTCGATCCCGCCCTGCGCGAGTCCTGGGACGAGGACCGCCGCCCGCAGCTCGAGGCCGTCCGCCAGGGCTTCCAGGAGGCGCTGCAGCAGGATCTGCGCGCGAACGGCCCCGTCACCCCGAGCTCCGACCAGCCCGAGGCCCGCCTGGTGGTGACGCTGCGCGAGGCCAAGGCCACGGAGCTCAAGCTGTACTGGATGATCTGGTTCCTGGCCCCCCTGTGGCTGCTGGGCGTGCCGGTGTGGAAGGGCTCCGTGGAGCTCGGGGCCGAGCTGCAGCTCACCTCCCTGAAGGGCGATCCGCTCTACCGGCTCGCGGAGCGGGCGGGCTGCTCGCAGCACCAGGGCGTGTACTACGGCCACGAGGATCTCAGCTTCGGCTGCCCGGCCCGGAAGCTGGCCGAGGCCTTCCGCGATCGGCTGTCGCTGAACCGCAGCGAGATCCTGGGCCTGCTGGCCCGCTCCGCGCCGCCCCCCGTGCCCGCGGCGCCCCCGCGGGCGCTCCTCGAGGAGCGCCCGGCCAGCGCGTCCATCGCGGTGGTGTTCCAGATCCGCGACGTGACCGGTCTGTTCGGGGCGCCGCTCATGGAGCAGCTGACCGAGATCCTGTCCACCCAGCTCGTGGCCCAGCTCGGGCTGCGCGTGACCAGCGCGGAGCAGCTCCGCGGGCAGCTGACCGAGGTCAAGGTGGCCAGCTACAAGGAGTGCTTCGACCGGGCCTGCCAGATCGAGCTGGGCAAGGCCCTGGCGGCCAACAAGGCCGTGGCTGCCAGCCTGCTGCGCTTCGGCCAGAGCTGCTCGCTGTCCGTCACCATCCTGGACATCCGGAGCGAGGCCACCGAGCGGGCCGCGTCGGTGAAGCTCCCCTGCCTGGAGGCCGAGCTGCCGGACGGCGTGCTGCGCGTGGTGCAGGCGCTCCAGAAGCCCGCCGCCTCCGGCGCTCCCTAGGCCCCGCCCGGGGGCTCCACCAGGGCCAGGCTGCAGCAGCCGGTCTGGCCGGCCTCCGCGTCCCACAGGTGCAGCGAGTTGCCCTGGCAGCGCCGCCAGTGCGCGCAGGTCACGCACGGGCCCGCGCGCATCCAGCGCCGGTCGCGGAAGGGCTGGAAGCGGGTCTCCCAGACCTCGAGGAAGTCGTGCGTGCGGATGTTCCCCTGCACCAGGGAGCGGCTGACGTTGGGGCAGGCCGAGATGGCCCCGTCGCACAAGACCGAGCCGATGGCGATCCCCGCCCGGCAGAAGTAGGGCTCGTCGCGCACCGCGGCGTCCAGCGCGGGCGGCAGGAACCCCTCGCAGCAGAAGTCCACCCGCGGGCCGCGGCCCGCCCGGCGGGCCTCGGCCACGAAGTCGAGCAGCCGCCGGAAGCCCTCGGGCGGCAGCAGGAGCTCCGCGTTCCCGCGCGCGCGGCCCTTGGGGAAGATCGAGAACAGGCGCCAGGCGGGCACCCCCAGGCGGCCGAGCAGCGCGAGCACCTCGGGCAGCTCACCAAGGTTGCGCGGGTTGGTGCAGGTGACCACGTCCAGGAAGGGCAGGCCGGCGCGGACCAGGTGCTGGAGGCCGGCCACGGCCCGGGCGAAGGAGCCCGGCCGGCCGCGCAGCCAGTCGTGGTTCGCCTCGAGCCCGTCCAGGCTGACGGTCACCGAGACGAGCCCGCGCTCGCGCAGCGCCCGCAGGCGCCCGGGCTCGAGCGCCCAGCCGTTGGTGACCATGCCCCAGCGCAGGCCGTGCGCCCGCAGGCCGTCCGCCAGGCGCTCGAGCTCCGGGTGGCAGAGCGGCTCGCCGCCGGTGACCACCAGCATGAGCCGGCGTGGATCCACGCCGCGGGCCAGGCGCTCGAAGAAGGCCAGCCACTCGTCCGTGTGGAGCTCGTCCGGGTGCGCCTCGCGAGAGCAGTCGCTGCCGCAGTGCAGGCAGCGCAGGTTGCAGCGCTGGGTGATCTCGACGAACAGGTAGCGCAGCGGGTGGACGGTGGTCTCCAGCCTCCGGTAGAGCGGGTGGAGCAGCCGCCGTAGCCGCGCGCGCGCCATCGTCACATCCGCGAGAGCTCGAAGCGGGACTCGGTCTGCATGCCGCCCATGCCGCCGACCGACATGCGCGTCTTCAGCGTGCCGGACATGCGCAGCAGCCGTCCGGCCGCGGTGTCGAAGTCGGTGCGCACGTCGGCGTCCATGTCGACCCGCGCCTCCCCGGGCGCGCCGGCACCCGCGGCCCCGGCCGCGCCGGGCATGCCCAGCCCGCCCAGCCCGGGCATGCCGCCCATGCCCGGCATGCCGCCCATCCCGGGCATGGCGTCCTCGTCCGCCCCGGCCTCCTCGTCGGCCTCGGCGGGGTCGCCGCCCTGGGCCTGCACGGGCGCCGCGGCGGCCGTCTTGGTCTCGAGCCGTAGCTTCGCCACCGGGCCCGCCATCTCCTGGAGGTTCACCGTGAGCGCGACGAAGGGCAGGGTCACCTCGACGGTCTGGCCGGGCGCGAGCTCGCCATCGGGCAGCACCATCATCTCGAAGATGTTCTTCGGCAGCACGTCCACGGCCGGGTCGTCCTCGCGGATCTTGACCTTGCGCAGCTCCGGCGGCCGCTCCTCGACCGAGGCCGAGGCGGTCAGCTTGCCGGTCTTGGGATCGATGGTGGCCACGAGGTCGACCGACACCCCGCCCTCGGGCGTGTCGGCGCCGGCGGACACGGCCACCCGGCCCGGGCCGGCCTCGGCCTTGTGGATGCCCATGTAGAAGCGGTCGTCGCGCAGGTACACGGTCACCATGCGGAGGAAGCGCGCGTGGCCCTTGCGGTCCACCTCGGCCCGCACGACCCGGGCGGGCCTGGGGATCTCCTTCAGCCCGGCGAGCTGCTTGTCCCCCTGGAAGACCGAGAGCTTCTCCACGGTCAGCTCCACCTCGGCCACGCCGTCCGGGCGGACCGCCAGCACCTTCTGGCTGAACTCGGTCTCCACCCTGAGGGCGGCGGACGCGCCCGCCATGGCGCCCATGCCCCCCATGCTCATCTGCATGTGGGTGGTGTCCTGGTAGCGGAAGCGGTGCACGTCACCTGGCTTCCAGGTGTAGCTGAGCTCGACCGCCGAGGCGCTGGCGGCCAGCAGGCAGATCCCCAGACCGAGAACGAGGCGCGGCAGCTTGTTCATGGCTCGACCCTCCCTCAGGGTGCGCGGTGGGACGCCGACCGCCCGGGCTGAATTCACCCGCCGGGCCATTGGACCACAGGAGGGGTCGGGGCTCAATCGTGCAGCTCGACTGTGATCTCGGTGCAGCCCGGGTCGAGGGTCACGGTGCGCTGCACGTAGAGGCCGCCGTTCTCGGCGCCGTCCAGGTCCTCGAAGCGGACCTGATCGCAGCTGTCCCAGAGGGCGAAGGAGCCGTCCAGGTCCGTGTAGTCGGTGGTGAAGGGCTGGCCAGCGCGTAGGCAGGTCACCTGGATGCCGTAGATGCCGCCCTGGGTGGTGCCGTCGAGGACCTTGCCCGTCAGGGTGGCGCCCGAGAAGTCCGCCGGGGCGCCGTAGCAGGCGGCGATGAACACGGGCACGAGCAGGTTGAGGAGCCACAGGAGTGGGCGGGCGAGGAATCGAAGCATGACACGCACCTCGTGGTTCGGTCGTGATGTCCGTGGACGGAGCAATCGGCGTGCCGCCAGGCCGCCAGCGCGTATCTGCTTGTCTCTTCGATAAAATAAAGTGGCTGGCACCTTTTCTCGGGGCGGGATGTGTGATCCGGATGTCAGGCCTGGAAGGGCTCGGACGTGGGCGCGAGGCCCCGGGGCTGCCTCACCGCAGCAGGGGGCCCACGGCCTGGGCCTCGTCCGGGCAGGCCAGCGCGAAGGCCTTGGCGCTGGGCAGGAAACGCCGGGCCGCGCGGTACAGGGTGACCGCGGTCTGGAGCGCGAACTGCTGCTGCTGGCCGGGTCCCATGGACGCCACCTTGCCCATGAGCTGGGTCGGGTCCATGGCCGCGGCCCGCTCCCGCTGGCGGGCGGCGCTCCCCTCCAGGGCCTGGCGCGCGGCCTGGCAATCGGGCGCGGCGCGGTCCAGGGCCTCGGCCGACTCCTCCATCCCGAGGCCCGCCGCGCGGATCCACTCGGGCACGGCGGCCGGGTCGACCAGGTGGGCCACCGCCTCCACCTTGGCGCGGCCCTCCTCGAGCTTGGCCTCGGCCGCCTCCAGGTCGTCGACCGCGTCCGGCCGGCCGGCCAGGTGCCAGACCATGCAGGCGACCGTCAGCAGCAGCGTGCCCAGGAACAGGAGCTTGCCCATGCCCCGCATGCTACCCCGCCCGCGGGCGGAGGCGCAACCGGGCGCGGCGCGATCCCGGCGTGCTAGACTGGGCGGCGATGCCGATTCACCCCTACCTCCGAGCGCTGCGCGAGCGCCTGGCCCGGGGAGAGCGCGTGCGCCTGCTCGGCCTGGGGGACTCGCTCACCGCCGGCTGGGAGGTGTCGCGGGGCTTCTTCGACCGCTTCGCGGACGGGCTGGCCGCGCGCTTCCCGCGGGCCTCGCTGGTGCCAGTCCAGGCCGGGGTTCCGGGAGATACGGCCGAGGGTGGGCTCGGGCGGGTCGGCCGCCTGCTCGCGCCGGCTCCCGAGCTGGCCGTGGTGCAGTTCGGGCTGAACGACGCGTCCATGGGCGTGCCCGTGGCAGCCTACGCCGGGGCCCTGGAGGGGATCGGTCGGCGCCTGCTCGACGCGGGCAGCGCGGCGGTGCTGGTCACCTCCTGCCCGCTGCCCGACCCGGAGGGCAACCGCTGGATCCGCCCCTACTACGACGCCGTGCGCCGGGTGGGTGCGGCGCTCGGTTGCGCCGTGGCCGAGCTGGACCGGCACTGGACGGCGCGGGCCGGGTCGCGCGCCGCCCGGGCGCTGTGGGGTCGGGACGGGGTGCACCCCACCGACGACGGCCACGCGCTGCTGGCCGAGGGGCTGCTCGCGCTCCTGGACGACGGACCCGCTTGACCCTCCCGGGCCCGGTGGTAGCCTGGGGGCCGGAGGGAAAACCATGAAGACGTTCGTCGCTTGGATGGCCTGGGGACTCGCGCTGGCGTTGTGCGCCGGCTGCAGCAAGCCCGCGGAGCCCGCGCTGGACGACTCCGGCGCGGCGCCGGCCGAGGACGCGGGCGCGCTCCAGCCGCCCGAGCCGGTGGCCGACGCGGGCGCGCAGGTCGCGCCGGCCGGTCCGCTGCCCCAGGGCGAGGAGAAGGACGGCCAGCGGGTGGGTCGCTGGACCTTCTTCCACGCCAACGGGAAGAAGTCGGCGGAGGGCGAGTACCAGGCCGGGCAGAAGCACGGCCCCTGGACCTACTACTACGACAACGGGCAGAAGACGGCCGAGGGGACCTTCGAGCGCGGGGAGAAGAGCGGGCGCTGGGTGGAGTGGGACGAGGCCGGCCAGCAGGTGTCCGACAAGAACTTCGTGGACGGGCTCGAGGCCCTGCCGCCTCGCTGAGCGGAGGGAGGAGCCCCATGGCCCGACCCGCGCTCCCGGCTGCCTGGCTCGCCCTGCTCGCGCTCGGCGCCGCGGCCTGCGGCTCGGGCGGCGCCGCGACCGATCCCTGCGACGGGGTGGCCTGCGACCATCCGCCCGCGGCGCGCTGCGAGGGCGGCGTGCGGCTGACCTTCGGCGCGGGTGTGTGCTCCGTGGGCGTGTGCCGCTACGACCCGGCCTCCGAGGTCTGCCCCGTGGCCTGCCTGGCGGGCCAGTGCGTGACGGACGAGTGCGATCCGCTTGCGTGCACCTCGCCGCCGGCCGACGAGTGCGAGGGCACGGACACGCTGCTCGACTACCCGGCCCAGGGCGTGTGCGATCCGGGCGGGGGCTGCGCCTACGCCCCGGAGCGGGTGGCCTGCCCCTTCGGCTGCGCGGCCGCGGCCTGCGCCCAGTGCCGCCAGGACGGGGACTGCGGGGCGCAGCCCCCGGTGTGTACCTCGGGCACCACCCGCGAGGTGTACGAGCCGCGCTGCCTGGCGGGCGCCTGCCAGCAGGAGCCGACCCCGGAGGACTGCGGCGCCCAGGGCCAGGTGTGCGAGAACGGCCTGTGCAGCACCCAGGTGCGGCGCCCCGGGCCGGGCGATCTGGTCGTCACCGAGCTCATGCCCAACCCGGCGGCGGTCGGGGACACCCTGGGCGAGTGGTTCGAGATCGCCTCGACCCACGCCGAGGTCCTGGAGCTCTCGGGCGTGCGGGTGGGGGACGCGGACACGGTGGCCTTCACCCTGTCGCCCAGCGCCTCGCTGCCCCTCCAGCCCGGGGCCCGCCTGGTGCTGGGGGCCAACGCCGACGAGGCCACCAACGGCGGCCTGCCGGTGGACTGGGACTACGGCTCCTTCACCCTCGCCAACACGGCCGACTCCATCGCCCTGACCGCCGCGGACGGCCAGCTCATCGACGCCGTGGCCTACGACGCGGCCCAGGGCTGGCCGCTGCGGGCGGGGGCCTCCCTGCTGCTGCGGGACGGGTTCCTCGACGCGCAGCAGAACGACGCCCCGGCCGCCTGGTGCCCGGCCGCGGACCCCTACGGGGACGGGGACCAGGGCACCCCGGGCGAGGCGGGCGGGGGCTGCGCCTTCTGCGCCGAGGACACGGACTGCCCGCCGCCGCCGTCCTTCTGCCGCGACGGCACCCACCTGGTCGAGTACCTGACCGCCTGCGAGGGCGGCGAGTGCGTCCAGGTGGACGTGGAGACCGACTGCGCGGCCACCGAGCGGATCTGCCGCGTCGACGCCTGCGCGAGCGCCTTCGCGCCTCCTGCCGCGGGCGAGCTGCTGGTGAACGAGTTCCTGGCCAACCCGGGCGCCGCGGGCGACGCGGACGGGGAGTGGGTGGAGCTGCTGAATGTGAGCGGCCGCACCCTGGAGCTCTCGGGCGTGGTGCTCCGGGACGACGGCACCCAGCGCACCACGCTGGCCGCCGACCGCTCGCTGCCCGTGCCCACCGGCGGGCTCCTGGTGGTCGCCGCCAGCGACGACAGCGCGGTCAACGGCGGCTTCAAGCCGGACCTCGTCTGGGGGAGCTTCGGCCTCGCCAACACAGCCGACGAGATCGTGCTCGAGGCCCCGAACGGGACGGTCGTCGACGCGGTGCGTTACGACACGTCCCAGGGCTGGAGCATGCCGTCCGGCGCCTCGCTGCAGCTCGATCTCGCTTGGCAGACAGCCGCGGGCAACGACGTCCCGGGCCACTGGTGCGCGGCGACCACCCCCTTCGGCGCCGGCGACCTGGGCACCCCCGGCTCGGCCAACCGGTTCTGCGACAAGCATTAATCGACCGTCCACCGGTCGCCCTGTGCAGGCGGGTTGACTTGGGGCGCCCGAAGGGGCACCTTGGGGCACCCGAAAGGCACCCAGGCAGCACCCTGCAGGGAGGACGACCATGGCGTGGCTCAACCTGATCGACAGCCCGAGCGCCGGAGAGCGCGTGGATCACGAGCAGAAGGTGGCGCGGGTGGTCGCGCAGCTGCGCGCCCAGCGGGGCGACCGGCCGCTGTCGCTGCGCAAGAAGGCCCCGAGCCACCAGGTCCCCAAGGCCCGCGATCGGAAGTACCACGACGACAAGATCGACCTCTCGGACCTCGACCGCATCCTGTCCATCGACGTCCAGGCGCGCACCTGCACCGCGGAGCCCGGGGTGACCTTCGTCGATCTGGTGGAGGCCACGCTGGCGCACGGCCTGGTGCCCCTGGTCGTGCCCGAGCTCAAGACCATCACCCTGGGCGGCGCGGTCTCGGGCTGCTCCATCGAGTCGATGTCCTTCCGCTGCGGCGGGTTCGCCGACACCTGCCTGGAGTACGAGATCATCTCCGCCCAGGGCGACGTGCTGCACTGCACGCCGGACAACGAGCACCGGCTCGTGTTCCAGATGATGCACGGCTCCTTCGGCACCCTCGGCATCCTGTCGAAGCTCACCTTCCGGCTGGTGCCGGCCACCCCCTTCGTGCGGGTCGACTACCACACCCACCGCGACCTGCCGGGCTACCAGGCCGAGATCGCCGCCGTGGCCGCGGGCCGGGGCGTCGACTTCATGGACGGCATCATCCACGGGCCCGAGCAGCACGTGCTGTCGCTGGGGCGATTCGTCGAGAGCGCGCCCTACACCAGCCGGTACGAGTGGGTGAAGGCCTACTACGAGACCACCGCCGAGCGGAGCGAGGACTACTTCCGCACCGCCGACTACTTCTTCCGCTACGACCGCGGGGTGACCAACGTCCGCCCGCGCTCCAAGGTGGGGCGCCTGCTGGTCGGCCCGTTCTCGCGCTCGACCCCGCTGCTCAGGCTGGCCGAGAAGTTCTACTGGATGCTGCCGGCCGAGCGGCCCTCGGTCACCGTGGACGTGTTCGTGCCCTCCTCCCGCTTCGGCGACTTCATGAGCTGGTACTGGCGCGAGTTCGGCAACCACCCGCTGTGGTGCGTGCCCTACCGCCCTGCCCGGCGCTACGAGTGGCTGGCGGACGAGTGGTGGGCGAAGATGCAGGACGAGATGGTGATCGACCTGGCCATCTACGGCTTCGAGCAGCGCGACGGGCGCAACTACTACCGCATGCTCGAGGAGAAGCTGCTGGAGCTGAACGGGATGAAGACCCTCATCTCGCACAACTTCTACGCGCCGGATGAGTTCTGGAGCACCTGGAGCCGCCCCAACTACGAGGCGGTCAAGAAGATCACCGATCCGCGCAACCTGTTCCGCGACGTGTACACCAAGACCTGCCGCGCCGCCCGCGGGCTCGACTGAGGGGATCTCGCAGCGGGCTCAGGCCCCGCTGCGCGGGGTGAGAGACTCTTCGCGCGGGGAGGCGCGCTCGAGTTTCTATACCTTGCCGTCCAGGAAGCCCTCCAGGCCCGAGGGCCGGTGGGGGCCGAGGATCACGGTCTCGAGCGTGCTCACCCCCACCCGGTCACCGAAGCGCGCCCGGCAGATGGTGTGCACGTGGTTGTTCTCGAGCGCCTCGGGGTCCAGCCCCGCGACCTCGAAGCTCTCGCCGCCCAGCGCCTCCTCGCCCTTCCAGCGGGCGTGGCCCCACTCGGGGTGCTGGTAGCCGATGCCCTTCATGTGGAAGCGGAAGAGCGGCTCGAGCTCGATCCGCTCCTGCTCGCCGCTCCGGTGGGTGAGCCGGAGCGTCGCGCCCTCGGGCCAGCGGGTGCCCTTGCGCATGCGCAGCTCGAGCTTGCCCGCGCCCAGCTCCTGCGCCCCGGGATCGTCGCCCTCGGGGATCTGTGCGGGCGTCCGGTGGAGCGGCAGCAGGGCGGCGCTGGCCTGCAGCGGCCAGCCCAGGCTGTCCTCGAAGGTGCCGAAGTGCACCCCCAGGTCGTCGAAGTGGTTCACGTTCCAGAACCAGGCCACCCCGGGCAGCTCGGTCGCGGGCGCCCCGGGCTCGGGCTCACCCACCGGGCGGACCCCCCAGGAGCGGTCGCGCGCGCCGGGGAAGCGCTCGCGCCGGAGTGCGAGCTTGCGGCCGTGCACGCGCAGCTCGCCCTGCCAGGCGCCGAGCTGGGTGAAGCGGCAGGTCTCCAGCATCACCCGCCCGCCGGAGGTGAGCCGCGAGGGCGGCTCCTGGTAGGCCGAGGAGGCGGCCTGGAACACGAGCTCGCCCTCCAGGCCCGCGTCGTTCGGGGCCACGCGGATGGCGATGCGCCGCAGCGGCTCCTGCACCTCGAGCTGGAACGGCCCCACGCGCGTGTCGCGGCGCTCCTCGGGGGCACGGCGCGAGGCGTGCAGGCTGTGCTGGACCCCATCGAGGAGCACCGACAGGTGGGCGTCCATGACGCCCCGGTTGGGGTACAGGCCCAGGCCGGCGCCCACGTAGACGCCGGCCTCGGCGTCGAAGGCGTTGAACCAGTAGCGGTCGTAGAAGTTGCGCTCGCCACCGGCCGGCCGGGCCACGGGCGCGGGCGCCTGGTGCACGGGGAAGTCGTCGAAGCGGGTGATCACGCAGCACCTCCGTGGTTCTGTGGGGAGTCGGGCGCCAGGCTCAGGCTGCCGCGATCCGCGTCGAGCACCACCCGATCGCCGGTGCGGAAGGTGCGGGTGGCGTGCCGCAGGCCGACCACGGCCGGCAGCCCGAACTCCCGGGCCACCACCGCGCCGTGGGACACGCTCGAGCCCACGTCGGTGGCCAGGCCGGCGATCACGGCGAAGTACGGACTCCAGGCCACGTCGGTCACCGGGGCGATCAGGATCTCGCCGGGCCGCAGGCCGGCGGCTTCTTCCACGGTTCGCGCCACCCGGGCCGGGCCGGTCACCACCCCGCGGCTGACGGGTTTCCCGCGCAGCTCACCCCCCCGGGGCGGATGCTCCTCGGGGCTGATGGGCTCGGGCGAGTGGGTGAACACGTCCGGCAGCTCCAGGCCCATCTGGTAGTCGAGGGCGCGCCTCCGGCCCTCGGCCCGGCCCGCCAGGGCGCGCTCGCCCGCGAGCAGCCGACCGAGCTCCGCGTGCGTCAGGAAGAAGACCAGATCCTCGTCGGGCAGCAGCCCCTCGGCGGCCAGGCGCGCCCCCAGGTGGCGGTAGGCGGCCTTGAAGCGGGCCACCACCTTGACCAGCAGCGACTTGGTGTGCTCCCGGCGGCGCACCGCGGACTGGGTCCAGCGCACCAGGGTGCGCAGCCAGCCCGCCAGGCGGGGCGCCGGGCGCCCGGTCGGCCGGCCGGCCGGGCGCGGCCCGGAGCGGCCGGACTGCAGCCGGGCGCGGCAGGAGCTCTGGATCGACTCCACCAGCGGCAAGGGATCCGCGGCCCACTCGGGCTGGCGCAGCTCCAGCTCCCGGATGGAGCGGTGCCCGTGCCGGGCCAGGTGGTCGGCGAAGCGCCTCCCGGCCTCGCCGGCCCCGGGGCCGCGCAGCCAGGCCAGGGCCGCGGCGGCGGGCAGCCCGGCCAGCTCGGCCAGCCCCCGGGGCGCCTGCTCGAGGGCGTCCACCACCCGCTCCACGCCGGCCAGGATGTCGGCGCTCTCCACGTCGTGCGCGCTGGCCTGGGCCAGCAGATCGGCCATGAGCGCCAGGGCCTCGTCCAGCGAGCGCCCGCCGCGCGCCAGCAGCTCGGGCAGGGCCGACTCCAGGGCGCCCGCCCCGGCCGAGGATCCCAGGTGGGCCTCGAAGGCCTCGAACAGGCAGGGCAGCGCGGCCCCGATGGCCGCGTGGGCCTCCTGGGCGCTCGCGGGCTGGGGGATGTCGAGCCCGGCCACGAGCCGCTCGAGCTCCCGGGCGAAACGCTCGCCCGAGGCCAGGTAGCGCGCGTAGCGCAGGCCGTTGCGCAGGCGGGTGAGCCTGGCGGCCGGTGGGCCCGGATCGAGGTCGGGCACGTGCCGGCCGGTGATGGCCAGGCCCAGGCGCTCGGCGCTGGCCCCGACCACCTGCGTGCCGATGCGGCCCATGGCGGTCAGGTTGAGGAACAGCCGGCCGTAGTACAGGCGCGACATGGTGAAGCGCTCGACCACGCTCGCGCGGGCGCCGGCCTCCACCTGCATGACCTGCAGCCCGCGGTCGTTGGCCCACCAGACCGTGGAGAAGGCCAGCGGGGTGATGGCCCCCGGCATGCACTCGCCGACGTTGCCGCTGGTGTAGTGATCGCCGGGCGCCTGCATGCAGTCGAGCTCGTTGGGATCGGCCGGCAACGCGGTGATGGGCCGGGCCTGCAGCCAGTACAGCCGCCCGTCGCGGTCGAGGGCCCACTCGAGGTCCAGCGGCTGGCCGAGCGCGGCCTCGGCCGTCAGCGCGCCGGCCACCAGGGCGCGGAGCTGCTGCTCGTCGAGCAGCGGGCGCGCACCCTGCGCCTCGGCCCGCAGCAGCCGACCGTCGCGCCCGAGCCGGTAGCGATCCGGCTCCGCGTGGCCGCTGACGAGCTGCTCGCCCTGTCCCGCCACGGCGTCCACCAGCACGCAGTTGCGCCGGCCCGAGACCGGGTCCGCGGTGAACAGCACGCCCGCGGCCCGGCTGGCCACCATGCGCTGCACCACGACCGACATGCGGCGCTCCGCCCGCTCCGCGCGCCGCTCCCGGTAGGCCTCGGCCCGCCGGCTGTCCAAGGAGGCCAGGCAGTCCCGCACCGCCTCCCTGAGCGCCGTGAAGCCCTGCACGTCCAGGATGGTCCGGTACTGCCCGGCGAAGGAGGCCTCGGCCGAGTCCTCGCCGAGCGCCGAGGAGCGCACCGCCACCGGACCGCCGCCCAGCCCCTCGAGGGCCTGCTCCAGGTCGTGGGGCAGCTCGGCCAGGCTGGCGCCCAGGATCACGAAGCCGGCCGGCACCGGCAGGCCCAGGCGCAGCAGGTGGGACAGCCCCTGGGCCTTGCCGCCCACGGGCAGGTCGTGGGCCTGCGCCAGCGGGATGCAGGCCGCCTTGCCGTTTCCGCCGATCCTCGCCGTGCTCATCTTCGGTCCTCGCGCCCCGCCACGGGCCGGCGAAGACTAGTGCATTCCAAAGGGTAGGAGAAGGGGATTTTCCGTCCGCTTGGGGAGCGCCCTAGATCGTCAAGGAATCTGGGGCGGTGGACCTGGAGCCTTCAGCCTGGTGGCCAGGAAGTCCCGCAGTCGCTGGCGGGCTCCGGAACCCTCCGCGACGAAGTGCCTGGCGTGGGCCACCCCGTCCTCTCCGGACAGCCCGTCCCAGGCCGCCTGGATCCCGCGCGGCAGGGTCAGCCCCGGGGCCACCACCTCGGTGCGCTCGTCCACGCCGAGGAACTGGAGCCGGCCCTGGCGGGCCAGGTCCGCGATCCGCCTGGCCTCGGCCAGGCCCTCCTCGTAGCCCGCCAGACCGCCCAGGGAGATGCGCAGCCGTCCCTCCTGGATGGCGGTCTGGATGACCGGCGCGAACAGCACTTCGCCGTCGAGCGCGATGGCCAGCCTCTCCCGGAGGTGGGCGGCCGTGTAGGCCGCGAAGGCCCTGGCGCCGGCGGGGTCGAGCACCACGCTCACCTCGGGCTGGCCCATGGACGGGTCCACCACGGCGCGCGCCTCCGCGATGCGCAGGCCCGCCAGCTCCGGGGTCGGGACCACCAGGTAGGAGCGGTAGCGCTCGGGCTGTCCTCCCGAGCCGGGATCGCGGCCGACCAGGAAGCGCGCGCCGGTCCCCTCCGGGCCGGCCAGGGCGGCCCGGCCGGGCAGGCCGCACAGCAGCGCCAGCATCAGGCAGCAGGTCCTCATGCGTTCACTCGCCTCTCAGCACGATCTTCAGCCGCCGCGCCGCGCTCCCCCCGGTGACCGTGAGCTGGCCCTGGCCGTCGAGCTCGAGCGTGCCCTGGCCGGTCAACTCCACGCTGCCGTCGGCGGCGATGGACACCGCCTGGCCGTTCCAGCGGGCCTCGGTCAGGGGGGGCTCGGCGCCGCCCGGGCTCCAGGCGTAGCTGAGCCCGGACTCCTCGGTGAGCGCGCCCTGCGCTGCGCTGGCCTGGCCGGGCCACAGCCACAGCTCGCGGTCGTCGCCGATGTCCAGGTGGGTCACCACACCCGCTCCGACGGCGCCCGGCACCAGGCTGTTCACCTGCCCGGGCAGGAGCACGAGCAGGGCGCCCGCCGGCACGAACACCGGGATCTCCTCGAGCGGGGCCGCGACCTCGAGCTCGCCGCCCTGCAGGCCGGGCCCGCCCAGCAGCGGGAAGTAGGTGCCCGCGGGCAGGCTCACCCGCCGGGTGCGCGCCTGATCCACGACGACCGGCGCCACGTACAGCCGATCCCCCAGCAGGTACTGGTCGGTCGCCGACCAGCCCGGCTCGAAGTCCGGGTGATGGAGCGCGAGCGGGCGCATGAGCGGCAGGCCCGTGGCGGCCGCCTCCACGGCCAGCGCGCGCAGGTAGGGGTAGAGCCGGAGGTGCAGGCTGGCCCAGCGCCTGAGGTGCGCGATCGACTCCGCGTCGCTCTCCCAGCTCCAGTTGGCGAAGGCCATGCGCCCGTGGTGGGTGCGCATGACCGGCGTGAGCGCGCCCAGGGTCACCCAGCGGAACCACAGCTCCCGGGTGGTCGGCGGGGCGATGTTGCCGGTGTAGCCGCCGATGTCGTGGGCGAAGTAGGGGAAGCCGCTGAGCCCCAGGTTCAGGCCCATGGGGATCACCGAGGGCAGCCCGTCGCCCTGCGAGAAGTCGGTGAGCTGGTCGCCGGCCCAGAGCACCGACACCAGCGGCTGGGAGCCGAGGTAGGCCGAGCGCACGAAGAACAGCCGCTCGATGCCGTCCTCGGCGCGCAGCTCGTCCAGCAGCTCCTTGTTCAGCCGCTGGTAGGCGACCGGGTACAGGTTGTGGGCAAGCGCCGCGTCCTCGCCCGAGGCGAGCACTGCGTCGGGCGGCAGCCACTCGGCGAAGTCGGCCATGTACCCGTCCGCACCGAGCGCGAGCCCGTCGCGGTGCTTCTGCTTGGTCCAGGCCACGGCCGCGGGGCTCGAGAGGTCCACCAGGCTGGTCGGGGTGAACTTGCCGCTGGTGAACAGGTAGGGCGCGCCGGCCGCGTCCCGGATGGTGTGGTCGAGGGACACGGCCTCGGCGTAGGTGCCCACCTCCGAGTCCAGGAAGGTGTTGTAGTAGGTCAGGAACTTGAAGCCCTGCGCGTGCAGGTCGGCGGCCAGCGCCTCGAAGTCCGGGTACAGCGCCCGGTCCACCTCCCAGTCCTCGTCGAGCGTGTAGGCGTCGCCCGAGCGTGTGCCGCCGCGCCAGTCCTCGGTCCAGATCGCGGAGCAGGGCACGCCCTCGCTGCGGAGCCTGGCCGCCACGCGGCGCACGTTCTCCGAGCCGAACAGGGCGTCCAGCCACGGGGCGAAGGCGAAGGCCGGCGGCAGCTCGGGCCGGCCGAGCCGGGCGGTGAGCCGCGCGAGCGCGCCGGGCAGATCGGGGCCGTCGAACAGGTGCAGGCGAATCGTCCCCTCCCAGGCCTCGACGCGCACCTCGTCCCCGGCCTCGGAGGCCACGTGGAAGATCGAGCGGGCCGGGGTGTCGAGCAGCGCGGCGTAGCCGCGGCTGGACAGGCACAGCGGCATGGGCGAGTGGGTGGTGTGCCGCCGGCCGGTCAGGAACCAGGCCACGGGGTCGTAGTCGTCGGTCGGGTTCTTGCCGATGCCGTCCTCCTCGACCCACAGGGGCAGGCGCTGGCCGCGGTGGTCCACGTCGAAGCTCATGCCGCCGAAGCCCAGGAAGTGCTCACCCGCCTCCGCGCGGAACCCGAGGCTGGCCCGGTTGTGGTTGGGGTTCGCGGCCGTGAGCGTGAGCAGCAGCTCCCCCTCGGCCACCCGCTCGACGGAGCCCTCGGCCAGCGCGCCGGCCGGGCCGTGGAGGGAGAAACGGATCACCTCGCCGTCCTGGCCGTGCAACGCGAGCCGGGTCGCCCCGCTCCACGCGCGGCCGTCCTCGCTGATGCGGAAGGAGCCGAAGCTGTGCTCGAAGGTGGCGGTGGCCGCGCGGAAGGCGGCCAGCACGCGGGGCGCCTCGGCGGCCCCCGCCTCGCCCGCCGCGGGCAGGGCGTCCAGCAGCACCCGCCCGTCGGAGGCCAGGATCTGCAGGCCGGCCGGGTCCTCGGTGAGGATCACCTCGAACCCGTCGAGCGCGTACCGCCCGTCGTCGCCCGCCCCGCACCCGGCGGTGCAGGCGAGCAGGACAGCCTGGAACACGAGCCGAACGCGCATCGCGCAACCTCCTGACGGGATGCTGGAGCTAGTTGTTCTCACAGTAAGTGTAGTACCGGGGCGATACCTGTACGGTCACCTCCCGACGGTTTCCATTCGCGTCGAGAAACACCACATCGAAGGCAAGCCTGAAAGGGTCCTCGGAGAGTACGGTGGCGGATCCCGAGACGGAGACCGACTGGTAGTCGGGAAAACCCCAGCCGGATTCGTCCCAGCTCGCGTAGATCGCCGGAGGTTCGGCTGGTGGCATGCCCACGTTCTGCCAGATGTGGTGCTGAACTGGATAGCTCTCTCCTCGTCTTTTCGGGCCCGCGATGTACTGGTACATCGTCACATGGGCGCAGTACTTGGCCAGGGAACCAGGCTCACAGTAGGGCGGCAAGATGCCGAAGCCGATGACCACCCAGCACACACCTGTGTTGCTTCCCGGCGAGTTCACCATCGCGAGCTGACAGGTCCAGTCATCTGCCCCCTCGCCTGCGACGAATCCCATATACTCTTCTCTGTGCGGCTGCTCGGGGTAGAGGCTCTGGCCCGAGATCTTGAAATCGGAACGATCCCAGTACACGCGGCCCTCCTCCCAGGTCGGGCAATCATCACAGCCCGCCGCGAGGACGCACTGGCAGAGGACCCCGACCAGCGGCAAACCCAGCTTCCCCCACTTCCAGGTGCCACCCGATTTCAGCGCGGACTTCGCCGCTTGATGCCGCCGTCTCCAGTGCTCGCAACTCGCCGCCATGCCTCGATTGTCAGGCTACAACCGCTGCCGGGTCAACGGCTCAGGCCGGTCTCGCCCCGAGCTGGCAAGCGGTTTGCTTGGCAAGCCGTTCGGGGAGGAGCCTTGCCGAGGCCGCTGCGCTTCGTTCCCGAGGAGGGAACCCTCTTCGAGATCACCAACCGCACTCTCCATGGTCGCCTCTTGCTCAGGCTCTCCGAGGAGATCGGCGCAATCATCTTGGGCTGCCTCGGCCGGGCACTGGCCCGCTGTCCGGAGATCTGTCTCCTTGTCTTCCTCCTTGCCTCGGCCCACGGGATGCAAGGAGGATCTGGTGCTCCGGCCTGCGGATTGGCCAGGGGTCACCTGCTGCGACTGTCAACGCGGGGCGGGGGTCAGCGCGCCAGGTGGCGGCGGACGAGGTCGAGGGCGGCGTGGGCGGCCAGCGCGCGCACGAAGTCGCGGTCGCGGTAGGGGAACTGGCGGCGGTGGTGCTCGGTGCCGCCCGCGTGGGCCAGCGCCAGGTGCACCAGGCCGACCGGCTTCTCGGGCGTGCCGCCGTCCGGCCCGGCGATGCCGGTGAGGGCCAGCGCCAGGTCCGCGCCGCTCACCCGCCGCGCCCCCTCGGCCATGGCCCGGGCCACGGGCTCGCTCACCGCGCCGTGCGCGGCCAGCAGCTCCGCGCGCACGCCCAGGACCGCCGTCTTGGCCTCGTTCGCGTAGGTGACCGCCGAGAGCACGAAGGCGCGGGACGCGCCCGGCACATCGGTCAAGAGCTTCGCCAGCAGCCCGCCGGTGCAGCTCTCGGCCGCGGCCAGCTTGAGCCTCCGGGCGACCAGCGCGTCCAGCACCACCTCGGGCAGCGAGCGCCCGTCCGCGCTGAACACCAGGATGCCCAGCCGCTCGCGCACCCACCGCTCGGCCTCGTCCAGCACCGCGGCCACCGCCGCCGGCGTGGGCCCGCGGCTGCGCAGCTTGACGTGGATCTCCGGGACCGCCGCCCGGTAGCCGAGCACCAGCCCGGGCACCGCGGCCTCGAGGTCGCCCAGCAGGTGGGCCACGTGGCCCTCGCCCTTGCCGAACACCTTGAGCACCCGCTGGCCGTGGGCCGCGCGCTCCCCGCGCCGGACGCGCTCGGCCTCCAGCGCGGGCAGCACCGCCTCCTCGAGCATGGGCCGGTACTCGCCCGGCGGCCCGGGCAGGCAGAAGACGAGCCGCCCGTCGGACCGGGCCAGGCGCACGCCCGGGGCCGTGCCGCGCGGGTTGGGGATGCTCTCCCCGCCCGCGGGCAGGCGCGCCTGGCGGGCCTGGTTGGGGGTCATGTCCACGCCCATGGCCTCGAACTTGCGGCGCACGTCCGCGAGCAGCGCGGGGTCCTCGAGGAGCGGGAGCCCGAGCGCCGCGCCGAGCGCGTCCAGGGTGCGGTCGTCCACGGTCGGCCCCAGCCCGCCGCACACCAGCACGGCGTCGGCCTCGGCCATCGCCAGCAGCAGCACGCTGACGTTGTCCGCCAGCGCGTCCCCGCAGGTGTGGCGGCGGACGACCTCGAAGCCGTGCAGATCGAGCAGCGCCGCGGCGTGCGTGGCGTTGGTGTCCTGCACCTCGCCGCGCAGGATCTCCTCCCCGGTGCTGATGAGGCTGACGCGCATGGCGCGCTCAGTAGGCCTTGGCGTAGATGACCCGGCGGGTGGAGGGCTTGCCGCAGAAGGGGCAGGCGCCCTGCTCGGGCTTGGCGTCTAGCGGGATGCAGCGGATGGTGGCCTTGGTCTCCTCCTGTACCTTGCCCTCGCACACCCCGTCGCCGCACCAGTGGGTCCGCAGGAAGCCGCCCGGAGACTCGAGCTTCTGCCTGAACTCGTCGGCCGAGTCGACGTCGAAGGTGAACTCGTCGCGGTAGGCCTTGGCCCGCGCGTACAGGCTGCGGTGGATGTCCTCCAGCAGGTCGGCCAGCGCCTGGGCGATGCCAGCCCGCGGCACGGGCTTCTTCTCGCCCGTGTCCCGGCGCACCAGGACGGCCTGGCCGCTGTCGATGTCGCGCGGCCCCAGCTCGATGCGCACCGGCACGCCGCGCTGCTCCCAGTGGTTGTACTTCCAGCCCGGGCTCTGGTTCTCGCGGGCGTCCACCTGGATGCCGCGGCCCAGGCCCGTCTCGTCGGCCAGTTTCCGCGCCTCGGCGAGGACGACGGCCGGGTCGGCCTTCTTGCCCAGGATGGGGATGACGACCGCCTTGGTGGCGGCGATGCGCGGCGGCACCACCAGGCCCTTGTCGTCCGAGTGGGCCATGATGAGCGCGCCGATGAGCCGGGTGCTCACACCCCAGGAGGTGGCCCACACGAGCTGGCGCTGGCCGGCGTCGTCCTGGAAGGTCACGTCGAAGGCGCGGGCGAAGTTCTGCCCCAGCATGTGGGAGGTGCCGGCCTGCAGCGCGCGGTGATCCTGCATCATGGCCTCGATGCAGTAGGTGCGCACGGCCCCGGCGAACTTCTCCCGATCCGACTTCAGCCCGGGTACGACCGGGATGGCCAGGTGGTCCTCGGCCAGGCGCTGGTAGACGCCCAGCATGCGCCGGGTCTCCTCCTCGGCCTCGGCCTCGGTGGCGTGCGCGGTGTGGCCCTCCTGCCAGAGGAACTCGGTGGTGCGCAGGAACAGCCGGGTGCGCATCTCCCAGCGCACCACGTTGGCCCACTGGTTGATCAGGATGGGCAGATCGCGGTGCGAGGCGATCCAGCGCTTGTACATGCTCCAGATGATGGTCTCGCTGGTCGGGCGGATGAACAGCGGCTCCTCGAGCTTCTGGCCGCCGCCGTGGGTGACCACCGCGCACTCGGGCGCGAAGCCCTCCACGTGCTCGGCCTCCTTCTTGAAGAAGCTCTCCGGGATGAGCAGCGGGAAGTAGGCGTTCACGTGACCCGTGTCCTTGAACATGCCGTCCAGCACCCGCTGGATGTTCTCCCAGAGGGCGTAGCCGGTGGGGCGGATGACCATGCAGCCCTTGACCGGGCTGTAGTCGGCCATCTCGGCCGCCTGGATCACGTCGATGTACCACTGGTTGTAGTCCTGGGCCCGCGGGGTGATCTTGGTCTCCTGGCTCATGGGGGCATCTCCGTGCTCAGTGGAACAGGCTCGAGGCGATCACCACGACCAGGGCGAGGGCGGTGAGCACCACCACCACCACGCCGGCCGGGTCGAGGTGGAAGGAACGCTGGGCGGCGTCCAGGCGCTCCACCTCGGGCGCCTGGGCCGTCTGACGGGCCTTGTCGAGCACCCGGCGGGCGCGCTGGAAGTCCCCGGTGGCAGCCAGGGCATGCGCCTCTTCGATCGAGGTCGGCGTCTGGACGCTGGGATCGCTCGGTGTGTCCATCGGTCGGGCAGCATACGGGAGAGGCCGGGTCCAGATCAACCAAAACCAGCCTGGAACGCCGTTTTTCGGCCCTAAATCAGGGAAAAACGCAGGCCGACCTGGAAGGCATGCGATAGTGCCCGGATTGCCTTCTTGCAATCCATAGCAATGTCAAGTCGTTATGTCTCGACAATAAAGTATCGTATGTATATATATGAGGTTCTCCCCCGTTTCCTCGCGTTTTTTCGTATCCCCCAGTTTTCAATGTGTTTTTCTTGACTTCCCGAGTCGAATGGAACACGATGCCCGGAAAGTGGGAGATGGTGGTAAATCGTGCCGTATCGTGTAGACCATCTCCCATGACAGGCCGCAGCGTGACACCGCGCGGCCAGGACCACTGAATGTTCAACGGGCGCTACGAGCACACCATCGACTCGAAGGGCCGCGTGAGCATCCCCTCGCGCTTCCGCGAGGTGCTCTCCGCGCGCTACCGCGACGAGCGCCTGATCGTCACCTCGTTCAACGAGCCCTGCCTGATGGCCTTCCCGCCGGCGGAGTGGCAGGCGCTCGAGCAGAAGGTGCGGGCCCTGCCTCGTTTCGACCCCAAGGTGATGCAGTTCAAGCGCCTGTTCATCTCGGGCGCCAGCGAATGCGCGATCGACAAGAACGGCCGCATCCTGATCCCGCCCGTGCTGCGCGACTTCGCCGGCCTGGGGCGCGAGGTGATCTGGGCCGGCATGGTGGAGTCCATCGAGATCTGGTCCAAGCAGAACTGGGACCGGATGTTCGAGCAGTCCCGCGGCCAGGGGCCCGACCTGGGTGGAGCCCTGGGCGAGCTCGGGTTGTAGGCCGCGGAGGTTGAGGTCGCGGACCGGATGCGCGTCCGGGCCGCACGGTTCCTCGCCGGACGATGCGCGTCGGCCGGCAGGGACCGCTCGGAGGGAAGCCAGGGTGGGTTCCATCCCGCACCAGCCGGTGTTGCTCGAGCCGACCATGGCGCTGCTGCAGCCGCGCTCCGGTGGCACGTACGTGGACGTGACGGTCGGCGCGGGCGGCCACGCCGCGGCCATCCTCGAGCGCTCGGCGCCCGAGGGGCGGCTGCTGGGCGTCGACCGCGATCCGCGCGCCCTGGAGCTGGCCGCCGAGCGCCTGCGGCCCTTCGGGGCGCGCGCCCGCCTGGTGCACGGACGCATGTCCGAGCTGCCCGCGCTGCTGCTGCGCGAGGGCGTGGGCCCGGTGGACGGGGTGCTCGCGGATCTGGGCGTGTCCTCGATGCAGCTCGACGACCCGGCCCGGGGCTTCAGCTTCCAGGCCGATGGACCGCTGGACATGCGCATGGACCCGCGCGACGACGAGCCGCTGTCCGCCTGGCTCGCGCGCCTGGACGAGGACGCGCTGGCCCGCGCCCTGGCGGAGCTGGGCGAGATCGCCCGGCCGCGGGCGGTGGCCCGGCGGGTGCTCGAGGCCTTCCAGGCGGGGCGCCTGACCGGCACCCGGGCGCTTGCTGAGGTGGTCGCCCTGGGGGAGCGCCCGGGCCACATCCACCCGGCCACGCGGGCCTTCCAGGCCCTGCGGCTGCTGGTGAACGACGAGCTGGGCGAGCTGCGGGCGCTGCTCGGGGCCCTGCCGGAGCCCCTGGCCCTGGGCGGGCGGGTGGTGGTGCTGGCCTTCCACAGCCTGGAGGACCGCCTGGTCAAGACGCGGCTGGCGGAGCTGGACGGGCGCTGCAGCTGCCCGCCCGGCCTGCCCGTGTGCGGGTGCGGCGCCCGGGTGCGCCTGCGCCGGCTGACCCGGCGCGCCCTGCGGCCCGGGCCCGAGGAGGAGTCCCTGAACCCACGCGCGCGCAGCGCCCGGCTGCGGGCGGCCGAGCGGGTGGCCGCATGAAGGCCACGCCGGCCAGGAACCGCGCCGCCCGCGCGGACAAGGCCCGGCAGGCCGCCGCGCCGCGTTCGGCCTGGCCGCGGCGCTGGTGGGCCTGGAGCCTGGTGCTCGTGTTGCTGGCCGCGGCCGCGGCCCTGCAGGTGCGCGCCAAGCTGTCCGTGGTCGAGCTCGGCTACGCCCTGTCCCAGGCCGCGCGCGAGAACCGCGAGCTGCTGGTCGAGGCGCGCGAGCTGCAGGTCGAGGTGGCCACCCTGCGCAGCCCCCGGCGGCTGCGCAAGCTGGCCATGGAGCAGATGGGCCTGCTGGAGCGCAACCCCCAGCAGATCATCCGCCTGGAGCAGGCGGCGCCGCGCAAGCTGGCCCTGGGCCAGCCGGCGCGCTGAGGAGGAGCGAGGGTGCCCGACAGGCGACAGATGCGCTGGATGCGGGTGCGGTTGCTCGTGGTGGTGGGCCTGCTGGGCCTCGCCACCGCCGGCCTGGTTTGGCGCTTCTGGACCCTGCAGGTGTCCCAGGCGGACTGGCTGCGCGGGCTGGCCCAGGATCAGTACCTCAAGGAGATCACCCTCGAGCCCATGCGCGGGCCGATCCTCGACCGGCACGGCGCGCCGCTGGCCGTCAGCGTGATGACCGAGTCCATCTTCGTCATGCCCCAGGAGGTGCAGGATCTGCCCGGCACCGCCGCCGCCCTGGCCAAGACCCTGGGCCTCGACGCCCGCGCGCTGGAGCGCAAGCTGGCCGGGCGCCGCCAGTTCACCTGGGTGAAGCGGCGCATCCCCGCGGCCGAGGCCGAGGCGGTGCAGGCCCTGGGGCTGCCCGGCGTGCACGCGACCGCCGAGAGCCGACGCTACTACCCGGCCCGCGAGCTCGCCGCCAGCGTGGTGGGCTTCGCCGGCGACGGGCGCGGGCTGGAGGGCCTGGAGCTCCTGTTCGACGGCCAGCTGCGCGGCTCGACCGTGCTGGCCCAGGGCCTGCGCGACGCCCGCGGCAACGTGCTGTTCGCCGAGGCGGCCGGCGCCGACACGGCCAGCGAGGGCACCGGGCTCACGCTGACCCTCGACCTCACCCTCCAGGAGCTGACCGAGGCCGAGCTGGAGCGCGCCGTGCGCGAGTCCGAGGCGCGGGCCGGTTCGGCCGTGGTGCTCGAGCCCCACAGCGGGGAGATCCTGGCCCTGGCCAACTGGCCCGGGTTCAACCCCAACACCTTCGCCAAGGTGCCGCGCGAGCGCTTCCGCAACCGCGCGGTGACCGACTGTTTCGAGCCCGGCTCGACCCTGAAGGTGTTCTCCCTGGCCGCGGCCATGCAGGCCAACGCCCTGCGGCTGGACGAGACCTTCGACTGCCAGGGCGGCGCGTTGACCATCGGGCGCCACACCATCCACGACTCGGGCGGGCACCGCCTGCGGGTCGCCTCGGTGCGCGACATCCTGGTGCAGTCCAGCAACGTGGGCATGGCCCGCATCGGCCTGCGCCTGGGTCGCGAGCGGCTGTGGCAGGGGCTGGATGCCTTCGGCTTCGGCCGGCGCACGGGCGTGGATCTGCCCGGAGAGTCGGGCTGCCGCCTGCGGCGGCCCGGCTCCTGGAGCGAGGTCGGCCTGGCCAACATCTCCTTCGGCCAGGGGGTGAGCGCCACCCCGCTGCAGCTCGCCGCGGCCCTGGGGGCGGTGGCCAACGGTGGCGTGTGGCTGCGCCCGCTCATCGTCAAGGAGATCCGCGCCCCGCGCGGCCGGCTGGTGCAGGCTTTCCAGCCCGACCCGGCCGGGCGCGTGCTCGAGGAGCGCTGGGCCAGGGCGCTGGCCAACATGATGGTGGGGGTCACCGAGCCCGGCGGGACGGGCACCCGGGCCGCCCTGGCCGGCTTCCGCGTGGCGGGCAAGACGGGCACCGCCCAGAAGCCCGACGCCATCGCCGGCGGCTACTCCGACAAGCGGGTGGCCTCCTTCATGGGATTCGTGCCCGCGGAGGCGCCGCGCGTGGCCATCCTGGTGCTGATCGACGAGCCCCAGACGAGCCCGTACGGCGGCGTGGTGGCGGCCCCGGCCTTCGCCCGCATCGCCGAGGGCGCGCTGGCCTACCTGGGCGTGTTCCCCGCCCAGGCGGCCGTGGCCGACGCGCGGCCGGCCCTCCAAGCATCCCCGCGTCAGGACGAGGAGGCGGTGGCCCTGGACGAGGAGCCGGTCGAGGCCGCGCCGGTGGGGTCTGCGGCCGGGCGCATGCCGGACGTGCGCGGGCTGTCGGCGCGCGAGTCCCTGCAGCGGCTGAGCGCGCGGGGGATCGAAGTGGCGCTGCTCGGCAGCGGCCGGGTCGCGCGCCAGGAGCCGGCCCCGGGGACCCCGCTGGTCGCGCCCGCCCGGGTGCGGCTGCTGCTCGAGCGTGGCGCGGACGCGGGTGGTGAGGGCGGAGGAGGGCGGCCGACGTGGCGGCTGAAGTGAGCACGAGCTGCAGCCTGGTGGAGCTGCTGGCGGAGCTGCCCGGGGCGCGCCTGGAGGGCGAGCCCTCCCTGCGCATCACGGGCGTGGAGCACGACTCGCGCCAGGTGCGGCCCGGCCACCTGTTCGTGGCCCTGCCCGGCCAGCGCGTGGACGGCCACGCCTTCCTCGAGGCGGCGGCCGCAGCCGGGGCCGTGGCCGCGGTGGTGGAGCGGGAGGCGCCGCGCGGCCGGCTGTCGGCCCTGGTGCGCGTGCCCGAGGCCCGCGAGGCCCTGGCCCGCCTGGCGGCCCGCTTCTGGCGGCACCCCACGCGGGCGCTGCGCCTGGTGGGGGTGACCGGCACCAACGGCAAGACCACGCTCACCTACCTGGTGGAGCAGGTGGTGCGGGCCGCGGGCGGCTCGCCCGGGGTGATCGGCACGGTGGAGGTGCGCTTCGCCGGCCAGCGTCAGGACAGCCAGCACACCACGCCCATGGCGACCGAGCTGCAGGCCCTGTTCGCGCGCATGCGCGCGGCCGGGGTGAGCCACGCCATCATGGAGGTGTCCTCGCACGCCCTCGAGCTGCAGCGGGTGCGCGGCTGCGACTTCGAGGTGGCGGCCTTCACCAACCTGAGCCGCGATCACCTCGACTTCCACGGGGATCTCGAGCGCTACGCCGCGGCCAAGGCGCTGCTGTTCTCCCGGGAGCTGATGGAGAGCCAGGCGCCCCGGCGGACGGCCGTGGTCAACCGGGACGACGAGCGCGCCGAGCGCATGCTGCGCGACCACCGCGGCCCGGTGCTGGGCTTCTCGCGCCGGGGGCCGGCGGACGTGTGCGTCGAGGGTCCGGTGCACCAGGGCCTGGACGGCATCCGCGCCCGGGTGAGGTGCCCCGCCGGTGCGCTGGAGCTCGCAAGCCCGCTGACCGGCGCGCACAACCTGGAGAACCTGCTCACCGCGGTCGCCGTGGCCTGCGCCCTGGAGCTGCCGGTCGAGGTCATCCAGGCCGGGCTGGCGGCCTGCGCGCGCGTGCCCGGTCGGCTGGAGCGCGTGCCCGTCGCGGGCGGGCCGGCGGTGTTCGTGGACTACGCCCACACCGACGACGCGCTGCGGAACGTGCTGGGCGCCCTGCGGCCGCTGACCCGGGGGCGCCTCTGGGCGATCTTCGGCTGCGGCGGCGATCGGGATCGCGGCAAGCGGCCGCTCATGGGCGCGGCGGTGGCCCGGGGCGCGGACGTGGCGGTGGTCACCTCCGACAACCCGCGCACCGAGGAGCCGGACGCCATCATCGCCCAGATCCTGCCGGGGCTGGAGCGGGAGGGGTTCGCGCGCTGCGAGCTCGCGGCGCTGGCCGGGCGCTCGCGGGCCTACGCGGTCGTGCCCGACCGGCGCGCGGCCATCCGCGGCGCCCTGGCGATCACCCGGCCCGAGGACGTGGTGCTGGTGGCCGGCAAGGGCCACGAGAACTACCAGATCGTGGGCCGCGAGAAGCACGACTTCGATGACCTGCAGGAGGCCCGGCTGGCGCTGGAGGCGCAGCGAGGAGGGCGAGCGGAATGAGCCCTGGCAAGCCCAAGGAACAGACGCGCGCGGTGTGCACGGCGGCCGAGGCCGCCGCCGCGACGGGCGGGGCGCTGGTGCAGGGGCCGGGCAGCGCGGCCGCCCAGGTGGTCAGCACCGACAGCCGCCGGCCGGCGGCGGACTCCCTGTTCCTGGCCCTGCGCGGGCCGAGCTTCGACGGGGCCCGCTACGCCGCCCAGGCCGTGGCGGGCGGCGCGCGCATCGTGGTGCTCTCCCGGGCGGCCTGGGAGGCGCGCCTGTGCGGCGAGCTGCCCGCCGAGGTGGCCGTGGTGGCCGTGGAGGACAGCCTGGCGGCGCTGGGCGCGCTGGCCGCCTGGCACCGCCAGCGCCAGCCCGCCCGGGTGGTGGGGGTGACCGGCTCGAACGGCAAGACCTCCACCAAGGAGATGACCGCGGCCGTGCTCGGCGGCGAGCCCGGGGTGCTGTCCACCCGGGGCAACCTGAACAACCTGGTGGGCCTGCCGCTGACCCTGCTGCGGCTCGGGCCCGCCCAGCACCACGCCGTGCTGGAGATGGGCATGAACGCCCCCGGGGAGATCTCGCGCCTGGCCGCCACGGCCCGGCCGCAGGTGGGCCTCATCACCAACGTGCACCCGGTGCACCTGCAGGGGCTGGGCAGCCTCCAGGCCGTGGCCGAGGCCAAGGGCGAGCTGGTGGCCACCCTGGGCGCCGGGGCCGTGGCGGTGCTGAACGCGGACGATCCTTACGTGCTCAAGCAGGGCGAGCGCACCGGCGCCCGCCGGGTGACCTTCGGCCAGAGCCCGGCCGCGGACGTGCGCGTGGCCGAGGTACACCAGGAGGCCGACGCGGTGACCTTCCAGCTCAGCCTGGCCGGGCGCGCCTGGCCGGTGCGCCTCGAGCGCCTCGGGGCGCACAACGCGCTGAACGCGGCGGCGGCGGCCGCGGTGGGCTGGGTCGAGGGCGTGCCGCCCGAGCAGATCGTCGAGCGCCTGGCGCACGCGCCGGTGCCGCCCATGCGCATGGAGCGGCTGGACCTCGGCGACGCGCACCTGCTGGTGGACTGCTACAACGCCAACCCCCGCTCGGTGCAGGCGGCCCTGCAGTCCCTGGCGGAGATCGCCCGGGGCCGGCCCAAGCTGGCGGTGCTGGGCGACATGCTCGAGCTGGGCGAGGCCTCCGAGCAGCTCCACCGCCAGGTCGGCCGGGCCGCGGCCGAGGCCCGGCTGGACGGGCTGTGCGCCTTCGGGCCCCAGGCTCGCTTCCTGGCCGAGGGCGCCCGCGAGGCTGGCCTCAAGGCCGTGGTGCACACGCGCGAGCTGGACGAGGTCCTGGCCTGGCTGCGCGAGCAGATGGGGGTGGGGAGCTGGGTGCTGCTCAAGGGCTCGCGCGGCATGCGCCTCGAGCGCGTGGCCAGGGCGCTGGCCAGCGAGCTGGGTGTCCCCTGGGACCGGGGCGAGGAGCACTGAGGCGCCATGCTCTACTACCTGCTCTACCAGCACGATCAGTGGCTCAACGTGGTGCGCTACCCGTCCTTCCGCGCCATCGCCGCGGGGGCCACGGCGCTCATCGCCGGCCTGCTGCTCTACCCGCCCTTCATCTCCTGGCTGCGGCGGGTGCAGCACGGCGCCTCCAACGTGCGCGAGGACACGCCCGAGGCGCACCAGGCCAAGAGCGGCACGCCCACCATGGGCGGCGCGCTGCTGCTGGCGGCCATGCTGGTGAGCTGCCTGCTGTGGGGGGACCTGACCGATCTGCGGCTGTGGGTGGTCATGGGCATGACCATCTGCTTCGGGCTGATCGGCTTCGCCGACGACTTCCGCAAGCTCACCCGCAAGAGCTCCAAGGGGGTCAGCGGCAAGCTGCGGCTGCTGCTCGAGCTCGGCCTGACCACCGGGGTCATGGTGCTGCTCTACCTGCAGCCGGACTTCGACTCGCGCGTGTCCTTCCCGGTCATCAACTTCGAGCGCTTCAACCCGGACATCGGCGCCTTCTACGTGCCGCTGGCGGTGCTGGTCATCGTGGGCACGGCCAACGCGGTCAACATCACCGACGGCCTGGACGGCCTGGCCATCGGTCCGTCGATCACCTCGGCCTTCGTGTTCCTGGTGCTGGCCTACGCGGCCGGGGCCGTGCTGAAGGGCTTCGTGATCGCGGACTACCTGCGCATCCCGCACATCGAGGGGGCCGGGGAGCTCACCATCTACTGCGCCGCGCTGATGGGGGCGGGCATCTCCTTCCTCTGGTACAACTCCTACCCGGCCTCGGTCTTCATGGGGGACGTCGGCTCGCTGGCGCTCGGCGCCGGCCTGGGCACGCTGGCGGTGCTGACCAAGAACGAGCTCACCTCGGCCATCATCCACGGCGTGTTCCTGATGGAGATCCTGTCGGTGATGATCCAGGTCTGCTCCTTCAAGCTGACCGGCAAGCGCGTGTTCAAGATGGCGCCGCTGCACCACCACTACGAGCTGAAGGGCTGGCCCGAGCCCAAGATCATCGTCCGCTTCTGGGTCGTGTCGATCATGCTGGCCATGATGGGCCTGGCCAGCCTGAAGCTGCGCTGAGGGAGGACGGGTGGAGCGCCTCGCCCACATGCTGAGCTCGCCCGCGGGTCGCCGGATCCTGGTGGTCGGCCTGGCGCGCAGCGGCCGCGCGGCCGCCCTGGTGCTGGCCGCGCGCGGGGCCCGGGTGGTGGCCACCGATCGGCGGGCCGCCCTCGAGGGCCTGGAGCCGCTGCGGGCGGCCGGCGTGGAGCTCGCCCTGGGCGCCGACCGGCCCGAGCTGACGGCCGCGGCGGAGCTCGTGGTGCTCAGCCCGGGCGTGCCGCTGGCCGCGCCCGTGCCGCGCGCGGCCCTGGCCGCGGGCGTGCCGGTGCTGGGCGAGCTCGAGCTGGGGGCCCGCCTGTGCGGCCTGCCGCTCCTGGCCGTCACCGGCACCAACGGCAAGTCCACCACCACGGCGCTGTGCGCGCACCTGCTGGCGCGCGCCGGCCTGGCGCCCTTCCTGGGCGGCAACATCGGCCGGCCGCTGTGCGATCTGCTGCTCCTGCCCGAGGCCGAGCGGCGCGCCTGCCGCTGGGCGGTCGTGGAGGTGTCCAGCTACCAGCTCGAGCACCTCAGCGCGCCGGCGGCCCTGGCGCCCAGGGTCGCGGTGTGGCTCAACCTGACCCCCGATCACCTGGAGCGCCACGGCTCGCTCGAGACCTACGCCGCCATGAAGCGGCGCCTGCTGGAGGGCCAGGACGCCCGGGCAGCCGCCGTCGTCTTCCGCGATGATCCCGTCGTGTCCCGCGCGGCCGAGGGGCTGGCCTGCCGGGTGCGGGGCTTCGGCCACGCGCCCGCCCACCTGGCGGCCGACGACGCGCTCATCATCCAGGAGAGGCGGCAGGGGCGGCGGCTCGAGCTCGGCGCGCTGGGGCTGCGGCTCGAGCTCGGCAACCCGCGCCTGGCCGGGGCGCACAACGCGGAGAACGCGGCGGCGGCCGTGCTGGCCGTGCTGGAGGCCGGGGCGGACCCGGCCTGCCTGCAGGCCGGCCTGGACGACTTCCCGGGCCTGCCGCACCGCATCGAGCCGGTGCGCGAGCTCCAGGGCGTGCGCTGGGTGAACGACTCCAAGGGCACCAACGTGGACGCGACCCTGAAGTCGCTGGGCGCCTTCGAGGTGCCCGTCGTGCTGATCGCCGGCGGCCTGGGCAAGGGCACCGGCTACCTGGCCCTGCGCGAGGCGGTGCGCCAGCGGGTGCGGCACCTGATCCTGCTGGGCCAGGACGCGCCGCGGCTCGAGGCCGAGCTCGCGGGTTGCGCGCCCACCCACCGGGTGGCCGATCTCGCCGCGGCGGTGGCGCTGGCGCGGCGCCTGGCCGAGCCCGGGCAGGTGGTCCTGCTCAGCCCGGCCTGCGCCTCCTTCGACATGTTCCGCGACTTCGAGCAGCGCGGCGAGGTGTTCGCCGAGCTGGTGCGCGCGCTCCCGGAGGGTGCATGACCGAGCGACCGGCCATGGACTCCGTGCTGCTGTTCGGCGTGCTGGGCCTGGTCGGCTTCGGCCTGGTGATGGTGTACTCGGCCAGCGCGGTGTACGCCGGGGCCGAGCTCGGCGACCCGCTGTTCTACGCCAGGCGTCAGCTGCTGCACGTCGGCCTGGGCCTGGCCGCGCTGTGGCTGGGCTGGCGCTTCGGCTACCGCCGGCTGGTGCGCTGGGGCTACCCGCTGCTCATGCTGACCGTGCTGCTGCTGGTGGCGGTGCTGATCCCGGGGCTGGGGACGCGCGTGGGCGGCTCGTCCCGCTGGCTGCGCCTGGGGCTGATGAACTTCCAGCCGGCCGAGCTGGCCAAGGTGGCCTTCGTGGTCTACCTGGCCTGCTCGCTGACCCGCAAGAAGGAGCAGATCCAGGCCTTCTCGGTGGGCTTCCTGCCGCACATGCTGGTCAGCGGCCTGCTGCTGGTGCTGCTCCTGCTGCAGCCGGACTTCGGCACCGCCGCCACCCTGACCATCCTGCTGTTCTTCCTGCTGTTCGTGGCGGGGACGCGCCTGTCCTACCTGGCGGTCTCGGCCCTGGCGGCCCTGCCCATGGCCTACATGCTGGTGACCGGCTCGGATTACCGCATGCGGCGGCTGCTGGCCTTCATGGACCCCTGGGCGGACCGCTACAACGTCGGCTACCAGATCACCGAGAGCCTGATGAGTTTCGGCTCGGGCGGGGTGGCGGGCGTGGGGCTGGGCGAAGGGAAGCACAAGCTGTTCTTCCTGCCGGCGGCGCACACCGACTTCATCTTCTCCCAGGTGGGCGAGGAGCTGGGTTTCGTGGGCGCCACGGCGCTGGTGGCGGTCTTCGGGGTGGTGGTGTGGCGCGGGGTGCGCGCCGCCTGGCGGGCGCCGGATCTGTTCGGCACCTACCTGGCCTTCGGCCTGACCGCGCTCATCGGCATGCAGGCGCTCGTCAACATGGGCGTGGTCACCGGCCTGCTGCCCACCAAGGGTCTGACCCTGCCGTTCGTCAGCTACGGCGGCAGCTCGATGATCTGCATGATGCTGGCGGTCGGCCTGTTGCTGGACATCTCGGCCTCGACGGCGCCCGAAGGGGCCGAGGCCGGCGCCAAGGTGACCTGGCCATGAGGCCAGGCGGGAGCACGAGCGAATGCGGGTCCTGATCGCAGGCGGCGGCACCGGCGGGCACCTCTTCCCGGGCATCGCGCTCGCGGAGGAGCTCACCGGTCGCAACCAGGGCCACCAGGTGCTGTTCGTGGGCACCGCGCGCGGCCTGGAGACCCGCCACGTGCCCCGGGCCGGCTTCGAGCTCCAGCTCATCGAGGTGGGCGCGCTCAAGGGACGCGGGCTCCTGGGCTGGCTGCGCGGGCTGCTGCGCATCCCCCGCGCCCTGTGGCAGTCGCGCCGTATCCTCGCGCGCTTCCGCCCGCACGTGGTGGTGGGGGTGGGGGGCTACGCCTCCGGGCCCGTGGTGCTGGCCGCCTGGCTCCGGCGCCTGCCCACCATGGTGCTCGAGCAGAACGCGCTGCCCGGCTTCACCAACCGTTTCCTGGGCCGGCTGGTGCGGCGGGCGGTGGTGGCCTTCCCCGAGGCCCAGGCCCGCTTCCCGCGCGGCAAGGCGGTGCTGCTCGGCAACCCGGTGCGCCGCGCGGTGGTGGAGAACTTCCTGCGCAGCAAGGAGCCGCACGACGCGCCGCACCTGCTGGTGTTCGGCGGCTCCCAGGGCGCGCGCACGCTCAATCGCGTGGTGCCGGAGGCTGCAGCGCTGCTGCGCGCGCACCTGCCGACGCTGCGGGTGGTGCACCAGACCGGCGAGGCCGAGCTCGCGACCGTGCGCGAGCGCTACGCGGCGCTGGGCCTGGCCGGGGCGGCCGAGGTGCTGCCGTTCATCGAGGACATGGCGGCGGCCTACCGGCGCGCTGACCTGGTCATCTGCCGCGCGGGGGCCACCAGCGTGGCCGAGCTCAGCCTGTGCCGGAAGCCCTCCATCCTGATCCCCTTCCCGCACGCGGCCGACAACCACCAGGAGCTGAACGCACGCTCGCTGGTGGACGCCGGCGCGGCCGAGATGCTGCGCGAGGCCGAGCTCGACGCCGCCGGGCTGGCGGAGCGGACTGCTGCCCTGCTGGCCGATCCGGCCCGGCTGGGCGAGATGCAGGCGGCCGCCGGGCGGGTGAGCCGGCCCGAGTCGGCCCGCGAGATCGCGGACACCTGCCTGGAGCTCGGGGCCCCACGGGCGCTGCGCGAGGGGGTGGCCTGATGCCGCTGCGCCGCACCTACCGCGTGCACTTCGTCGGCATCGGCGGCATCGGCATGAGCGGCATCGCCGAGGTGCTGCTGAACCTGGGCTACCAGATCAGCGGCTCCGATCTGGTCGAGAGCGAGACCACCCTGCGGCTGGAGAACCTGGGAGCCCGGGTGTGCACCGGCCACCGCCTGGAGAACCTGGGCGAGGCCGACGTGGTGGTGGTCTCCGGCGCCGTGGCCGAGGACAACCCCGAGGTGCTGGCCGCCCGGGAGCGCGGCATCCCCGTCATCCAGCGGGCCGAGATGCTGGCCGAGTTGATGCGCATGAAGCACGCCGTGGCGGTGGCGGGCTCCCACGGCAAGACCACCACCACCTCCATGCTGGGCTCGATCCTGGCCGAGGCTGGCCTGGATCCCACCCTGGTCGTGGGGGGACGACTCAACTCGCTCGGCAGCAACGCCCGCCTCGGACAGGGCGAGTTCCTGGTGGCCGAGGCGGACGAGAGCGACGGCTCGTTCCTCAAGCTCACCCCCACCTTCGCGGTGGTGACCAACATCGATCCGGAGCACCTGGATCACCACGGCACCTTCGAGGCCCTGGTGGACGCCTTCGCGGAGTTCGCCAACAAGGTCCCGTTCTACGGCCAGGCCGTGCTGTGCCTGGATCACCCCAGCGTGCAGGGCTTGCTGCCGCGGGTGCACAAGCGGGTGGCCACCTACGGCATCGCCTCCCAGGCGGACTTCCGGGCCGAGGAGCTGCGCTTCGAGCCCGGCGCGGTCCGCTTCCAGGTGCGACGGCGCGGGGAGGCCCTGGGCGAGGTCCGCCTGCACATGCTGGGCGAGCACAACGTGCTCAACGCCCTGGCCTGCGTGGCCGTGGCAGACGAGCTGCGCGTCCCGTTCGAGGTGGTGCGGCGGGCGCTGGAGCAGTTCCAGGGGGTCCAGCGCCGCTTCAGCGTGAAGGGCACGCAGCGCGGGGTGACCGTGGTCGACGACTACGGCCACCACCCCGAGGAGATCAAGGCCACGCTGCAGGGCGCGCGCCGCTCCTACTCCAACCGGCTGGTGGTCGTGTTCCAGCCCCACCGCTACACCCGCACCCAGCTCCTGGAGCGCGAGTTCTACTCGGCCTTCAACCTGGCCGACGTGCTGGTGGTGATGGACGTGTACCCGGCCGGCGAGCCACCCATCCCGGGCGTCAGCGGGCAGGCGCTGTTCGAGGGCATCCGCCGGCACGGTCACCACAACGCCCACTTCATCTCGGACCGCAAGCTGGTGGTGGACTGGCTGCTCGAGCACACCCGGGCGGACGACTACCTGATCACCATGGGGGCCGGCGACGTGTGGCGGGTGGGGGACGACTTCCTGGCCCGCGCGCAGGCAGGGGAAGGGAGGACGGCGTGAAGGCGAAGCGCATCGGCATGCTGATGGGCGGGCACAACGCGGAGCACGAGATCTCGCTGCGCACGGGCGCGGCCCTGGCCAAGGCGCTGCGCGCGCGCGGCTACCAGGTGGCCGAGATCGTGGTGGACACGGAGCTGCCGGCCGCGCTCAGGCACGAGAAGATCGAGGTGGCCTTCGTGGCCCTGCACGGGCGCTGGGGCGAGGACGGCTGCGTGCAGGGGCTGCTGGAGGCCATGCGCGTCCCCTACACCGGCAGCGGCGTGCTGGCCTCGGCCCTGTCCATGGACAAGATCGTGGCCAAGCGCATGTTCCGCGCGGCCGGCCTGCGCGTGGTCGAGGAGCAGGTGGTGCCGCAGCGGGAGCTGCCGACCTTCCGGCCCGAGGATGTGCGGCTGCCCTACCCGATCGTGGTGAAGCCCGCCTGCGAGGGCTCCAGCGTCGGGGTGAGCGTGGTCAAGGGCCCGGCCGAACTCGGCGCCGCGCTGGCGGCGACCCGCGGGCTGGCCGGGGACGTGCTGCTCGAGCGCTTCGTCAAGGGGCGCGAGATCCAGGTGGCGGTGCTGGACGATCGGGCGCTGGGGGCCATCGAGGTGGTGCCAGCCGAGGAGTTCTACAACTACAAGGCCAAGTACGACAAGGGCTCGGGCACCCGCTACCTGTTCCCCGCGCCGCTGACGCCGGCCGAGCAGGCGCGCGCCCTGGCGGTGGGCCTGGGCGCCCACCGGGCGCTGGGCTGCGCCGGGGTGAGCCGGGTGGACACCATCCTGGCGCCGGACGGGGAGTGCTACCTGCTCGAGGTGAACGCCATCCCGGGCATGACCGAGACCAGCCTGGTGCCCAAGATCGCCGCCGGGCTGGGGATCTCCTTCGAGGAGCTGGCCGAGCGGCTGCTCCTGGGCGCGGCCTTGAAGGCCTGAGGACGGACGAGAGGGCATGGGCAAGCGGAACCGCAAGCTGAGGGCCCCCGAGGAGCGCCGCGCCGGTCGCGCGCGGCTGGTCTCCCTCCTGGTGTGGTGGCCGCTCAAGGCGCTGCTCCTGGCCGCCGTGGGCGGTGGCCTGGGGATCGGCGCCTACGCGGTGACGCACTACCTGCGCACCTCGCCGGCCCTGTCGGTGCGCTGCATCGAGGTGCACGGCGCCACCCGCACCCACCGCGAGGAGCTGCTGCGGCTCGCGGACCTGCGCGAGGGCAGCAACGTGTTCGCGGTCGATCTCGCCAGCGCCGAGGAGCGCCTGCTGCGCCACCCCTGGGTGCGGCGGGCGGTGGTGCGGCGCGTGGTGCCCGATCGGCTGGTGGTGGAGATCGAGGAGCACCAGCCGGCCGCGCTGGTGGCGCTCGAGGACCTGTACGTGGCCGACTCCGAGGGGCGGCTCTTCAAGCGGCTGCAGCCGGCGGACGGCCTCGACCTGCCGGTGCTGACCGGCTTCGACCGCGACACCTTCCGCCGGGAGCCGGAGCGCGTGGCGCAGGGCGTGCGCGCCTGCCTGGGACTGCTGCGGGCGATCGAGGCGAACACCTGCCTGGCCGAGCGGCGGGTGGCCGAGGTTCATCACGACGAGCTGACCGGCCTCGGGCTGACGCTCGATCCCGGGGCGGTGAGCGTGCGCCTCGGGCGGGAGGCGCCCGCGGCGCGCCTGCCGTGGCTCTGCCAGTTGCTGGACGAGCTGGCCGAGCGGCGCCTGGTCGCGCACAGCATCCTGCTGGACCACGGCGCCACCGCGCGCTGGGCGACCGTGCGGGTGGAGGGCCTGCGGGCCGACGAGACACTGGAACCCAAGAATCCGGGTTGAGGCACACGTGGAGCGAGGTGACACATGAGCAAGGGCAGCGAGCTGGTCGTGGGGCTGGACATCGGTACGACGAAGATCTGCGCCGTCGTCGGAGAGGTCCAGACCGACGGGAACGTGGACATCATCGGCATCGGCACCTCCCCGTCGCGCGGTCTGCGGCGAGGGGTGGTGATCAACATCGAGTCCACCGTCTCGTCCATCAAGCGCGCCATCGAGGAAGCCGAGATGATGGCCGGCTGCGAGATCAAGTGCTGCTACATCGGCATCGCCGGCGGGCACATCAAGGGCATCAACTCCCACGGCATCGTGGCCGTCAAGGAGAAGGAGATCCGCGAGGACGACATCCGCCGGGTGATCGAGGCGGCCCGCGCGGTGGTCATCCCGCTCGACCGCGAGGTGATCCACGTCCTGCCCCAGGAATTCATCGTCGACAACCAGGATGGCATCAAGGAGCCGCTGGGCATGAGCGGCATGCGCCTGGAGGCCAAGGTGCACCTGGTCACCGCCGCCTGCTCCTCGGCCCAGAACCTGATCAAGTGCGCCAACCAGACCGGCCTGGACGTGGCCGATCTGGTGCTCCAGCCGCTGGCCTCGGCCATGGCCGTGCTGGCCGACGACGAGAAGGACCTGGGCGTGGTGCTGGTGGACATCGGCGGCGGCACGACCGACATCGCCGTGTTCGCCAACGGCAGCATCGTGCACACCTCCGTGCTGGCGCTGGCCGGGAACCACATCACCAACGACATCGCCATCGGGCTGCGCACCCCGGCGCCGGAGGCCGAGCGGCTGAAGATCAAGCACGGCTGCGCCATGGCCTCGATGGTGGACAAGGACGAGATGATCGAGGTGCCCTCGGTGGGCGGCCGGTCGCCGCGCAACCTGTCCCGCCAGATCCTGTGCGAGATCATCGAGCCTCGGGTCGAGGAGATCTTCGGCCTGGTCAAGCGCGAGATCCAGCGCTCGGGCTACGAGGAGCTGCTGGCCTCCGGGGCGGTCATCACCGGCGGCTCCACCATCATGGAGGGCATGCCCGAGCTGGCCGAGGACGTGCTGGGCATGCCGGTGCGGCGCGGCGTGCCGGAGAAGGTCCAGGGCCTGGTGGACGTGGTGCGCTCGCCCGTGTACGCCACCGGCGTGGGGTTGGTGCACTACGGCCGCGGCCACCTGAACAACCGGTTCTTCCCCATCCGGCCGGATCGCAACCTGTACAAGCGCATCAAGGAACGGATGAAGACCTGGATGCAGGACTTCTTCTGAGGCACATGGCCCGGTAACCCCATGGGCCCGTGCGCGCGGGCCCGTTGTCCAAGGAGGGACGCATGATCGAGCTGATGGACGCCGAACAGTCAGGAGCCCGCATCCGGGTCGTCGGGGCGGGGGGCGGCGGCAACAACGCGGTCAACACCATGATCCGCAGCGGCATGGACGGCGTGGACTTCATCGCCGCCAACACCGACTCCCAGGCGCTGGCCATGAGCCTGGCCCCGGTCAAGGTCCAGATGGGCCAGAACCTGACCCGCGGCCTGGGCGCTGGCGCCAACCCGGAGGTCGGCCGCAGCGCGGCCCTGGAGGCCAAGGAGCGCTTCGCCGAGATCCTGGAGGGCGCCGACATGGTCTTCATCACCGCCGGCATGGGTGGCGGCACCGGCACCGGCGCGGCGCCGGTCATCGCGGAGGTGGCCCGCGAGCTCGGCTGCCTGACGGTGGGCGTGGTCACGCGCCCCTTCGTGTTCGAGGGCCGGCGCCGGGCCAGCCAGGCCGAGCAGGGCATCCTCGAGCTCAAGGCGGCCGTGGACACGCTGATCACCATCCCCAACGAGAAGCTGCTCGAGCTGGCCGGCGAGAACCTGACCATGGTGGACGCCTTCAGCCGCGTGGACCAGATCCTGCTGAACGCGGTCCAGGGCATCAGCGACTTGGTCGTGGTGCCTGGGTTGATCAACGTGGACTTCGCCGACGTGCGCACGGTGATGCAGAACCGCGGCATGGCGCTGATGGGCACCGGCCGGGCCAACGGCCAGAACCGCGCCCGCGAGGCGGTGCACCGGGCGGTCAGCTCGCCGCTGCTGGAGGAGGTGGCCATCGAGGGGGCCACGGGCATCCTGCTCAATATCACCGGCGGCCCGGACATGCGCCTGTTCGAGGTGAGCGCCTGCGCCCGCTTCGTGCAGGAGGCCGCGCACGAGGACGCCAACATCATCTTCGGCGCGGTGGTGGACGAGCGCATGGGCGAGGACCTGTCGGTCACGGTGATCGCCACCGGCTTCGAGACCCGCGCCGAGCTGGCCACCGAGCAGCCCCTGCACGCGCAGCGCCTGCGGCCGGAGGATCTCGACATCCCCACCCACATCCGCCGCAACACCCGGCTGACCGAGCTGGTCTCCACCCCGCCGCCGGCGGTGGAGCGGCCCGTGCCGGTGCCGCCGCCGCCCGCCCGGCCGGCTGCCGTGGCCCCGCGGCCCGCGTCGGCCCAGCCAGTGCGGGAGCTGCAGTCGGTGGCCGACTCCGACCTCGCCCTGTCCATCGAGGAGGAGTACGACGTGCCGACCTTCCTGCGCCGCCCCGACCGGTAGGACTCTACTAAGAAAAAGGCCCCGTCCGAAAGGACGGGGCCTCGGGTGCTCTCGAGCGGGCCCGGTTCGGGGGAGGAGGGGGTCAGCCCTCCGCGGAGCCCCCGGCGGGCGCGGTCTCGCCGCCCTCGCCAGGAGGAGGACCACCGCCGCCCGTGGGCAGCACCGCGAAGTTGATGTTGGTGTAGCCCACCGAGGTGCAGGTGAACATCACCTTCTTCAACACGCGGAAGGGCACCGTCTTGTCGCCCTGGATGATGATCTTGCCGGCGAAGGTCTGGTTCGGGTGCAGCTGCGTGTACTGCTTCTTGAGGTTGTTCAGGATCTCGGACAGGTCGGCGATCTCGAAGTTCTCGTCCTCGGCGATGTCGTCCATGCGGCCGACTGCCTTGCCTTCGATGACCACCTGACCGCTGCCGATGATGATGGCCGGGGCCTGCTCCAGCTCGTCCGTGCGGGTGGCCTTGGGCAGCTCGATGTCCTTCTGGATGAACAGGATCTCGCCCGAGGTGGAGAAGGTCATCAGCAGGAAGATGGTCAACACGACGAACATGTCGATCATCGGGGTCAAGTTGAGCGACGTGTCCACCGAGCGGCCGGCCTTCTTGGCCAGCTTGGACTTGGCGAACTTGAGCTTGACGCTCTTGAAGTGCTGAGAGCCTGGCTTCTTGATCGGCATGGCGTCTCCGCTCTTTCCGGACTCAGATGGTGCCCGACACCGAGATGTTCGGGAAGTCGGTGGCCAGGCACACGTCCATCACGTCGATGAGGTCCTGGTAACTGATCGAGTCCTCGCTCATCACCACGATGTCGCTCTTGTCCGGGAACTGGCCGTGGATCTCCTTGAGTTTCTGGCCGAGCGTCTTGGTGTCGTACTTGTCATCCTTCTTCAGGATGTCCGCGATGGTCGTGCCGTTGCCGGTCACCAGGTAGCTCTGCGGGGTGATGGCCACGACCAGGTTGAGCCGGTCGCGGTCTTCCTGGGTCTGATCCTGCGGCGCGCCTTGCCCGGACTGGGTGACTGAGATCTTGCCGATCTGGATCCACACCGCCGCCATCAGCAGGAAGCAGATCAGGCAGGTGAGCAGATCGATGAACGGCACGAGGTTCAACTCGACGTTCAGCGACTTCTTGCCGCCGCTGCGACCGCCGGGTGCGCTGAAGCTTGCCATCTCCGTCCTCCTTCACGCCGTTTCGAGGCGCCCCGGCCCGAAAAGTTCCCCCGGCCGGGGCGGGCCCGCGTCACTCCGCGGCGCGCACGTCGGAGGTGTTGAGCTTGTCGCGGTTCGCCAGGATCAGGTTGAGCATCCGCACGGTGCTCTCGTTGATGTCGTCCACCAGGTTCTGGGTGGTGCCCGACAGGATCGAGAACAGCACCAGGCCGGTGATGGCGGTGCCCAGCCCGAAGGCGGTGCAGTTCATGGCCTCGGAGATGCCCTTGGCCAGCAGCACGGCCTTCTCGGCGGCGTCGGCGAAGGACACGGCCGCGAACGCGCGGATCAGCCCGGTGATGGTGCCCAGCAGGCCGGCCAGCACCGCCACGTTGCCGAGCATGGCCAGGTAGCCGGTGCGCTTCTCGATGCGCGGCAACTCCTGCAGGGCCACCTCGTCCATGGCCGACTGGATCTCGGCCTCGGTGCCGTCGATGCGCAGCAGGCCGGCCTTCACGATGTTGGCCAGCGGCGCCCGGTTGGAGGAGCAGTAGGTGATGGCGCGCTGCAGGTTCCCCTGGAACAGGTACTTGTGCATCGTGTTCAAGAAGTCATTCTTGTTGATGCGCGCCTTGAAGAACAGGAACGAGATGCGCTCGGCCGCGACGGCGATGATGAACACCAGGCACGCCGCGATCGGGTACATGCCCCAGCCGCCCTCCTTGAAGGCCTCCGCGATGGACTCGAACATGACTCTGACTCCTTTTCTCCGCTCAAAGGGGTCGATGGGTTGAGGCTCCGAGCACCCGTTCGGAACCCGTTCTGCCGCTCAAAACAAGAGGCAACATCCCTCGGCGAGTCCGGCCAAGTCAAGAAAAAAAAGGGCCTGCGCCGATGTCCAGGAGTCCGCATGTGGTACTCCCTGCTACACTTTTTTGACACCAAGCGTCTCGGACAACATCGCGCCGGCGCGGTTCCCCGCCGGACCGCTCGCCGGCGCCCGCGGTTGAGGGCCACGGGGCGGCCGTGCTAGCGTGGGCCGATGCCTCGCCGCCGCCCCCGCCAGGCCGATCAGGGTCCGCCGCCCACCGGGCGTAGGCACCTGCGCACGCGGGGGGCGGGCGGGCTGAGGGTGGCCGTGGTGCACCCCGCGCCGGCCGGCGAGGGGCTGGCCAGCCTGGCCGTGCACGCCCTGGTCGCCCTGGCCGAGCAGGCGGGCGCCGAGGCGGAGCCGGTGTTCCTGCCCGTCCGGCCAGGCGAGCGCCCGCGCGGGCTGCTGAGCGGCCTGCCGCTGGGGGAGTTCGATCTCCTGGCCGTCTCCGCGGCCTTCGAGGAGCAATGGCCGGTGTTGCCCCACCTGCTCGCCCGGGCCGGCCTGCCCGCCCGCGCGGCGGCCCGCGACGAGGGGCAGCCGATCGTCCTGCTGGGCGGCGTGGCCGCACGGTTGAACCCCCGCCCGGTGCTGCCCTTCGTCGATCTGCTGGCCCCCGGCGACGCCGAGGCCGTCCTGCCGTCGCTGCTCGCGCGGCTGGAATCCGGGCGTGGCTCGAGCCGGGCCGCCCTGCTGGACTCACTGCGCGATCTGGGCGGCCTGGGGGTGCAGCCCTTCGCCGCCCCGGTGCAGGCCCGCTTCAGCTCCCCGCCCCGGCCGGTGGTCGAGCACCTGGCGCGCGGGCGCTCGCTGCTACCGGGCATGCGGCTGGTCGAGACCGGGCGCGGCTGCCCGGCCGGCTGCCGCTTCTGCGCCCTGGGCTTCTCGCGGCGCCCGCCCATGTTCTTCGCGCCGGCCGCCATCCTCGAGGCGGTGCGCGCGGCCGGGGGCGGGCGGGTGGGCCTGGTGGGGGCCAGCCTCGGGCGCCACCCGGGCCTGGGCGAGCTGCTGGAGGGGCTGGCCGCCGAGGGCGCGGACCTGTCGCCCGCCTCGCTCGATCCGGCCGTGCTGGCCGGGCCGGACGGGGAGCGCCTGGCCGCGGCGCTGGCCCGGGGCGCCCAGCGCACTGTCACGCTCGCGCCCGAGGCCGGGTCGGAGCGGCTGCGGCGGGTGCTCGGCAAGGCCTACACGGACCAGGAGCTCGAGGCCGCAGTGCGCCGGCTCGGAGAGGCAGGGGTGATCCACCTCAAGCTCTACCTCATGTTCGGCCTGCCGACCGAGGTGGACGAGGACCTGGACGCCGCCGCGGCCCTGGTCGGCCGGGTGCGCGGCTGGCTGGACGCGGCCCACCACGGGAGGGGCGGGACCGGGCGGGTGAGCGTGTCGCTCAACCCCTTCGTGCCCAAACCCCACACCCCGTTCGCGCGCGAGCCCATGCCGGCCGCGGACGAGCTGCGCCGCCGCCGCGCCCGGCTGCTCGCGAGCCTGGGCCGCGCCGGCGGGGTGCAGGTGGGTGGTCTGGGGATCCGGCGGGCGGTCCTGCAGGCCGGCCTCACCCGCGCCGACGAGGGCGTGGCCGGGTTGCTCGAGGCCTGCCAGGGGCGCTGGCCGCCGCCCGCCGGGCTGCTGGCCGGGCCAGGCGAGGTGCTCCTCGCCCGGGCGCACGCGCCCTGGCCGGAGGGCCTGCCGGCGCCCTGGGAGGTGGTGGCCTGCGGCGTCGCGCCCGCCTTCCTGGCGGCCGAGCGGGCCCGGGCCCTGGAGGGGCGTCCTGGCCCGAGTTGCCCCGGAGGGGACGCCTGCCGCGCCTGCGGCGCGTGCGGGACCGGGGCCGAAGGGGTGCCTTGAGCGTGCCGGCTGGACGTAGTAACCTGTCGTGGGTCATGGATTTTCGGGAAGGAGCGAGCATGCGCCTGGACGGCCTGCGGCAGGGTGTTCTGGCGGGGGTCCTCGGGCTGGGCCTGGGGCTGCTCGGCTGCCAGGGCGGTGGGGGAGGCTCGGACGCCGGACTGGACGGAGTGGAGGACGGCGAGGACGGGCAGAGCGCGGACGAAGGCGGTGGCCAGGGCGACCTCAACCCCACGGAGGATGATCGCGACGGGGACGGCGTCCCGGACGAGCTGGAGGACGCGGATGGGGACGGCGAGGTGGACGCGGGCGAGACCGATCCCGACGACCCGGACACGGATCGCGACGGGCTCTACGACGGCCAGGAGGATCGCAACCACAACGGCCGCGTGGACTGGGGCGAGACCGACCCGCGCGCGGCGGACACGGACGGGGACGGGCTGGCCGACGGCGTCGAGGACGCGAACCGCAACGGCCTCCGCGATCCAGGGGAGGCCGACCCGCTCAAGGCCGACAGCGACCGCGATGGCCTCCTGGACGGCGTGGAGGACGGCGACCACGACGGGCAGGTGGACGCGCACGAGACCGACCCGAACGCCGAGGACACGGACGCCGACGGGCTCGCGGACGGGCTGGAGGACCGCGATCGGGACGGGCTGGTCGATCCGGGCGAGACCGACCCGGTGGTGGCGGACGGGGACGGCGACGGGGTGCTCGACGGCGACGAGGACCGGGACGGCGACGGGCAGCTCGGCGACTGCACGCGGGTCTGCCACGCCGCGGGCGACTGCGCGGAGGGCGAGGTCTGCAGCCCTCGGGCCCGGGTGTGCTACTCGGCCGGCTGCTCGCGCGGCGAATCTGATCCCTTCGACGCCGACACGGATGGGGACGGGGTGGGCGACGGCCAGGAGGCGGCCACCCTGGTGTGCGCCGCCGAGCGGCTCAAGCCCGTCGCCTTCCACGGCTCCGAGCCGGCCGACTTCCGCCTGGCGCTCGAGCTCGGCTTCGACCAGGTCTCGCCGCTCGTCGGCGGTGGGGGCGAGGTGGGCCTGGTCTTCCTGGACGGCACCCAGCGGCTGGCCGGCTTCCTGGTGCGGCGGCCGGCCGGCGCCGGGGACGCCGGGGCCGAGGAGGCCCACGACCGCGGCGTGCTGGGCGGTCTGGCCGAGATCCGGGCCGCCAGCGCCCGTGCCCTGACCAGCTTCGACGGGTACCCGGCCGTGCTGGCCGAGTACGAGCTGGGCCTCGGGCCGGCCAGCGGCCCGGAGGTGGCAGGCCAGCTCGCCCAGGCCCTGTTCGGGGCCGAGCCGCTGTCCGGCCTGCTCCCGGCCGCCGGTCCGGCCTCGGACGACTGGCGGTTGTCGACCGAGACCGTGGTGCGCGGGGCGGCGGTGCTGGTGCTGGGCCTGCTGCTCTCGGACGGCGACGCGGATGAGTCCCACCTGGTGCGCCAGGCCGACGTGACCAACGCCACGGCCCTGGCGGGCTACACCGACCAGGCCGCCCTGCAGTGCGACGCCTTCGGCTCCCTGGGGGTGCAGCCCCTGGACATCATCTGGGTGGTGGACAACTCGGACTCGATGGGCGAGGAGCAGCAGGCGGTCGCCAACGCGGCCGCCGCCATGGCCGACCTCCTGGCCACCACCAGCCTGGACTGGCGCATCGGGGTGACCATCACCGACACCGCCACCTGGGGCGGCTCGCTGTGGTCCGGGTTCATCCGCGACATCGACCGGTTCCGCACCGACATCCGCCAGGGGACGAGCGGCTCGCCGCTCGAGCGCACCCTGGAGGCGGGGCTCCTGGCCATCGACAACTCGCTGCCCTGCACGGCGCCGGGCCAGGCCGAGAACCAGTACCGGCTGCGCTGCGCTGCCAGCCGCGTGGTGGTCGTGCTGACCGACGAGGAGGACGAGACCATCGAGGACGCCACCGGGGGTGTCGAGGACTACCCAGGCCCGCCGGACCCGGCCCAGGTGGCCGACTTCATCGCGCGCTACCGGCAGCGCTCGGTCACCCTGTTCTCCATCTCCGGGGGCGATCCGAAGTGCCCCACGGCCATGAACCACTCCCGCGGCATCGACGCCGTGGTGCGCGGCGTGGGCAGCGGCTCGGTGGGCTCGATCTGCGAGGTGGACCAGACGCGCAACATGGAGAACATCATCCGGGCGGCCTTCGGGGCGTCCTCGACCTACCGCCTGACCCAGCCGCCCATCTCCGCGACCCTCGAGGTGGCCGAGGTGCTGCAGCCCGGCGGCTCGCCCGTCGAGGTGCCGCGCAGCCGCACCGACGGGTTCGACTACGACGGGGTGTCGAACGCGGTCGTGTTCTACGGCAGCTACCGGCCCACCGTGGACGGTCTGGACGTGGTGGCTTCCTACCAGCGCTTCATCGACTGCGTGCCGCAGGCCGAGGACTGCAACGCCCTGGACGACGACTGCGACGGGCTGACCGACGAGGGTTTCGACGCTGACGCCGATGGTTTCACGCGCTGCGGCGGGGACTGCGACGACGCCCTGGCGGCCGATCACCCCGGCGCCGAGGAGCTGTGCGACGGCCGGGACAACGACTGCGATGGCGACACCGACGAGGGTTTCGACGGGGACGGAGACGGGTTCCGCACCTGCGACGACGACTGCGAGGTGAACGACGCCAGCGTGTTCCCCGGCGCACCCGAGCTGTGCGACGGCAAGGACAACGACTGCGACGGCGAGATCGATCCGGAGTGGGCTTGCGGGTGAGCGGACGGGGCGGAGAGGGGAAAAAAAGATCTTGCATTGACGGCGGGATTCGTCCTATAGCTGCATTCCGCCAACGTAATGATATCGCTGGACAAGGAGTGCCGGACATGGCCATGACGAAGGCGAACATCGTCGAGGAAGTCTACAAGAAGGTCGGCTTCTCGAAGAGCCAGGCGGCCGAGATCGTCGAGTCGGTCTTCGAGACGATGAAGGAGACCCTCGAGCGCGGCGAGAAGCTCAAGATCTCCGGGTTCGGCAACTTCACGCCCAGGGACAAGAAAACCCGCATCGGCCGCAACCCGAAGACGGGCGAGGCCATCGAGATCTCCGCCCGGCGGGTGGTGACCTTCAAGGCCAGCCCGGTCCTCAAGGCCCGCATGAACGAGAAGGCGCCCTGAGCGCCCGCTCGTCCTCCCCCGACCCCCACACATCCGTGGTCTGGGTGGGCCGAGAGAAGGCTCTGCCCGGATTTCCCAGCGAGAAACGCGGGGTGGCTAGAAACGCAGGGTGAGGCTCGCGCCGCAGCCCTCGGGGCCGCAGCCTACCGACGGCAGGCAGCCCGGCGTGGCCCCGCCGGCGGGCGCGGGCTCCCCGCGTGAGCCGGCCGCGGGCGGAGGGGGCTCCTCGGAAGGACCGGAGACGGCGTCCACGATGAACAGCACGACGCCCGTCAGGACCAGCGCGCCGCCCACGCCGTAGGAGATGTTGGCCCCCAGGGCCAGATCCCCCGCGTCCTGGACCAGCCCGTAGGCCTCCTGCGGGCGGCCCAGGTTGGCCGCGCTGGTGGCGTCGGACTCTTTCTGGTCGGCCAGGACACCCAGCGCCACGCCGGCCCCGATCGCGGCGATCCCCACGCCGAACGTGCTCCAGGTCCAGGGGTTGGTCCAGGGGCTCGGCCCGTCCGGGGCCTCGATCGCGGCCGCCGGCGGGGCGGCCGCCTCGGGCGCGGCGGCCGGAGGCTTGCCCCCGGCCGTGGCGGCGCCCTTGCCGGCCTCCAGCCCGGCCTCGTCCGGGGCGGGCTTGGGGGCGACCTTGGGCGGCTCGGGCGGCGGGGGCTTGGGGAGGCCGAGCAGCTCGCGCACCAGATCGCCGGCCTGCTGGACCAGGGGGCCGTCCCTGGTGAACTGCCCGAACCGCTCGTCGGCCTGCTTCTTCGCCAGGGTGTCGAGCAGCACCAGGTGCAGGATGACCTTCTTGCCGTCGAAGGATAGCTTGGCGTCCCCGTACATCAGGAAGGCGGCGTGGACCTCCGTGGTCAGATCGGAGATGCAGCCCGGATCCTGGTTGCAGAAGGCCAGGTTCTCGGCCGGATCCATGATGAGGTGCTCGCCGAGCTGGTCCTGCGACATGAGCCGGTACTTGCCGCCCGCCTCCAGGGCGATGAACACCTCCGCGTTGATGAGCGGCAGCAGCTCCTCCATGCGTTCGTCACCCGTGATGGCGAAGTGCACCAGGAGCGGCTTGTCCTCGGCCCGGGCCGGCCCGGACAGCGCGGCGCAGGCGAGCAGGGCGAGCAGGGCGGTCCGCAGGTGACGTGTGGCGCTCATGGCTGGCTCACCCTCAGCGCGTGGTTCTTCGTGTCGGCGACGACCACCCTGCCGTCGGGCAGCACGGCCACCCCGCTCGGGTAGCGGAAGGTGGCCTCGGCCGCGGGCCCGTCGTCCAGGCCCAGGGCGCCCGAGCCCAGGCGGGTGCTGACCTGGCTCACGCCCACCCGCCGTACGCGGTGGTTGCCGTAGTCCGCCACCAGCAGCTCGCCGCCGGCCGCCTCGAGCGCCAGCCCGGCAGGCTTCCAGAAGCGCGCCTCGAGCAGCGGCCCGTCGGCGAAGCCCGCCTGGCCCGCGCCGGCGAGCGTGCTCACGCTGCCGTCCGTGGCCACCACCCGCAACGCGTGGCTGGACTCCTCGCTCACCACCAGGCGCCCGTCGGCCAGGAAGAGGAGGTCGGTCGGCCCGTTGAAGCGGGCGTCCGCGGCTGCTCCGTCGACGAACCCCGGCGACTCGCAGCGTCCGGCGAAGGTGCTCACCTCCCCCGCGGCGATGCGGCGCAGGCAGTGGTTCCCGGTGTCGGCCACGTACACCGCGCCATCGGTCCCCACCGCGACCCCGGTGGGCAGGGCGAACTGGGCCTGCGCCGCGGGGCCATCCTGGAAGTCGGCGAAGCCCGAGCCGGCCACGGTCTCGACCTGGCCAGCCGGGGTCAACCTGCGGATGCGGTTGTTCAGGCTGTCGGCCACCAGCAGGCTGCCGTCCGGAGCGTACGCCAGCGCGGTCGGCTCGCGGAAGCGGGCCTCGGCCGCCGGGCCGTCCGTGTCGCCGAACTGGCCATCGCCGGCCAGGGTGGTGACGCTGCCGTCGAGGGCCACCCGCCGGAGCGCGTGGTTGTTGCGGTCGGCCACCACCAGCCCGCCGGCCGGGTCCACGGCCAGGCCGCGCGGCTCGTCGAAGCGGGCCGCGGCGCCCTGGCCGTCCTGCAGGCCGGGGCCCGGGCCACCCGCCAGGGTGCACACCAGGCCCGTGTCCGTCTGCCCGTCGCAGTCGTTGTCCTGGCCGTCGCAGGAGCGCTCGACCTCCTCGTAGCCCGTGCCGCACAGCCACACCCCCCCGGTGCAGGTGGGGCTGGCATCCTGGCAGTCGGGCAGGGTCTTGCAGGCCGGCGGGGCCTGGTCGCAGGTCGGCGGCCCGTCGGCGCCGTCCGTGCCGTCCTCGCCGTCCTCGCCGTCACCGCCGTCGCCGCCATCGGTGGCGGCGGGGTGGCTGCGGCACAGCGAGCACAGGTACCCGACCCCGCAGGCCTCGCGCACGCAGGTGTAGCCGGGCGCGCAGCTCCCGTCCGGCGCGCAGGGCTTGCCGTCCAGCACGGCTGCTTCGTCGATCAGACAGGCCCCCAGGCACAGGAGCGCCAGGCAGGCCCCGGTCAGGAGGAGGTGGCTCGTCCGCATGGCGATAGGTTGCCAGAGCTGCCCGGTGGTGTAAAGGCCGGCGCAGAACTGGCCTTGCCTCGGCGCCGCAGAGTATGATGTGGCCCGGAGCCCGCCGTGGCTCGGGAGCGTCCCGGATGAATGCGCGCAGCCTGGCGATCGCCCTGGTGGTCCTGGCGGCGGTCCTGAGCGCGGTCCTGCTGGGCCTGGCCGGCCTGACCTCCAGGCCGGAGGATGCGCGACCGGCGGAGCACGACGAGGCCCTGGCGCGGCTGGTCGCCCGGGCCCTGGACCGGGACCTGACCGCGACCGCCCGCGGGGTGGAGCTGGGCGCGCGCCTGTTCGACCTGCCCAGCCTGCCGGCGGCGGAGACCACCGGCGTGCTGCGTATCCTCTACAAGCAGGACGAGGATCTGACCGCGGTGGTGCTCCTGGACGGCCAGGACCAGGCCGTGGTGGAGCCCGTTTTCTTGCGCGTCGAGCAGGTCGCCAGCCGCGGCGACGAGGCGGGGCACCTGCCACTCTCGGCCGAGGGGCTGGTGCGCTGCCTGCACAACCTGCCGGTGCAGGTCGCGCGCGAGAAGGGCTTCGCCATGTCGGACGCCTACGTGGATCCGCACACGAACGCCGTGCTGGTGGCGGGCGCCCTGGCCGTGTCCGCCGGCCCCGACCAGCCGGCCTGGATCCTGGGTTTCGAGCGCAACCTGCGCCGGGTGCAGAAGGTGGTGACCGCCGGCCTGGGCGGCTCCGAGCAGACCCTGTGGGTGGTGGACGGCGGCGGGCGGCTGCTGGCCCACCCGGATGGCCGGCGGGCGCTGGCCCGGGAGCCGTGGGCCGAGCACCCGCTGGTGGCCGCCTTCCTCCAGGGCCAGCGCGCGCTGCAGCGCACCTGGCAGGGCGCCGACGGGCGCACGATGTTCGGGGCCCTCCAGCGGCTGGACACGGCGGACTGGGCCGTGGGGCTCGAGCTCGCGGGCCCGGCGGCCTCCCCCGGCCTGCCGCTCGGGTGGCGCTGGGCGGCCTGGTTCGCGGCCGTCCTGGCGCTGGCCGCGGTGGGGCTGCTCGGGGCGCGCAACCTCCAGCGCAAGCTGGACGCCATCGAGGCCCTGCGCCAGGAGGCCGAGCGGCAGCAGGTCGAGCTGGGCCGCGTGCAGGCCTCGCTGCTCGAGTCGCGGAAGCTGAACGCCATCGGCGATCTGGGGGCGGGGGTGGCCCACGAGTTCAACAACCCCCTGGGCGGCATCCTGGGCCTGACCCAGCTGCTGCTGCGCAAGAAGAAGGACGGCGATCCCGACGTCGAGTTCCTGCGGCGCATCGAGACCGAGGCCAAGCGCTGCAAGGCCATCACCGACAACCTGCTGCGCTTCTCCGAGCAGGCGGGCAGCAACCACCGCGAGCCGCTGCGCATCGAGCGGGTCATGGACAAGGCGGTCGACCTGGTGCTGAGCAAGCTGGACCGCCAGCGCATCCGCATCGTGCGCGACTACGCCGCGGAGCTGCCGCGCGTCTTCGGCAGCGAGGGCGATCTGCAGCGGGCCTACCTCAACCTGCTGCTGAACGCCGAGACCGCCATGCCCGAGGGCGGGGAGCTGCGCCTGTCCACGGCGACCGACGGAGACTGGATCGTGACCCGCGTGGCGGACACCGGCCGCGGCATCCCGCCCGAGAACCTGGAGCGCGTGTTCGAGCCCTTCTTCACCACCAAGGACAACTGGAAGGGCGCCGGGCTGGGGCTGTGGGTGGTCTACCAGACAGTGCAGGAGCACGGCGGCTCGGTCGCCATCGAGAGCCAGCTGGGCCGCGGCACGGTGGTGACCTTCCGCCTGCCGCGGGAGGGCCGGGAGCAGCCCGATCCGGGCGTGCAGGCAGCCTGAAGTTTGCCCCACCGCCGGGGACGGGCTACGATGGGTTGAGGGAGTGCTCGCATGACCCGCCGGACCGCCGGTGTCCTCATCGGCCTGAACCTGGTCGCGCTGGCCGGCCTCGTGGGCTTCCACGTGGCCGCGCCCCCCGAGCCCCCGACGCTCGCGCCGCAGGGCTCCCGGGCCGTGCTGGGGGCCCTGGTGGGGCAGGTGGAGGTCCGCCGCCAAGGGACGAAGGTCTGGAGCGTCGCCCAGATCGGGGTGCTGCTCGAGGAGGGCGACGAGGTCCGCACCGGGCTGTTCTCCGAGGCCAGCCTTCTGCTGAAGGGCGCCTCCGAGGTCACCGTGGACCCCAACTCGAGCTTCGTGGTGGGCCGGGAGAAGGATCTGGCCTCGGCCTTCGAGCTGGCGGAGGGGCGCATCACCGCGGACCTGGCCCGCCAGGGGGAACGGGAGTACCTGTTCTACTCGCGCGGCAGCGACGCGGTGGCCACGGGCAAGGCGGGCGAGTTCTCGGTGGCCACCGACGGCAAGGGCACGGTGGTCGTGGACGCGCTCGAGGGCGAGGTCAAGCTGGTGGCCAAGGGCGGGGAGGTGCTCGTGCCGAAGGGCCGGCGCTCGATCGTGCTGCCTGACGCGCAGCCTGCCCCGGTCCTGCCCATCCCGTCCTCGGTGGCGTTGCAGGTGCGCTGGCCCGCCGCCAAGACCGACAAGACCTCGGTGCGCCTCGAGGGCAGCACGGTGGCCGGCGCCGTGGTGATGGTCAACGGCCTCATGGTGCGGGCGGACGGCGCGGGCAGCTTCCAGGTGGACGTGCCGCTGCGCGAGGGGCCCAACAAGCTCGTGGTCAACGCCACCGACAACGCGGGCAACGCCGCGCTCAAGGAGTCGCCGACCATCCTGGTGGACACCAAGCCACCCGCCCTGGACGTGGACGCCAAGGGGCTGTGGAAATGAGCCGCGCGCCCGAGCACCCGCAGGACGAGCTCGGCGAGGCGCTGCAGCGCTCGCCCGAGGCGCTCCACCAGCTCGCCAAGCTGGCGGAGCTCGGACAGCAGGTCGCGGTCGTGGTGCACGAGCTCAGCCAGCCGCTGCTGGGCATCAAGGCCTTCGCCCAGATCCTGCAGCGCAAGTACCAGGACGACGCCTTCCTGGGGCCCAAGCTCGAGATCATCGTCAGGCAGGCCGAGCTGATGGACGAGATGCTCTCGGGCCTGCGGCAGTACGGGCGCACGGCCGTCGGCGCCCGCCCGCGCGCGGAGCCGGGGGCGGTGGTGCGCTCCTGCGTGGAGCTCCTGGGCGAGCGCGCCCGCAAGCTGCGGGTGCAGGTGCTGGTGGACGGCGATCAGGGCGGACCGGAGGCTCCGGCGCGGGAGGTGCGCTGCAGCCCGGGCAAGCTGCAGCAGATCGTGGTCAATCTCCTGACCAACGCCCTCGACGAGCTCGAGCCGCGCCACGGCGGGCGGATCCTGCTGCGGCTCTCGCGCGAGGAGGCCGGCCTGCGGCTGCTCGTGGCCGACAGCGGGGCGGGGGTCCCGGAGGAGCACCGCGCGCGCTTGTTCGAGGCCTTCTACACGTCCAAGGCGCCGGGCCGCGGCACGGGCCTGGGGCTGTCCATCTGCCGGGACATCCTGCAGCGCTGCGGCGGGGACATCCGCCTGCTCTCGCGCGAGGAGGCCGCGGCCGTCTTCGGGCAGGAGCTGGGCGCGTCCTTCGAGGTCAGGCTGCCCTGGGCCGAGCCGGAGGGGGCCGCCGCCGCGACATGAAGACCGCCCTGCAGCCGCGCCTGGTGAACGGGCCCGCCGGCGATCCGGCCCTGTTCGTGGACATCCTGCGCGAGCGCCGCGCCCTGCTGTTCGACTGCGGGCAGCTGCACGTCCTGGCGGCGGCCGAGTTGCTGCGCATCTCGGACGTGTTCGTCTCCCACGCCCACATCGACCACTTCATCGGTTTCGATCACCTGCTCCGGCTCCAGCTCGGCCGGCGCAGCCGGGTGCGGGTGTTCGGCCCGCCGGGCATACGGGACTGCGTGGGCGGCAAGCTCAGCGGTTACACCTGGAACCTGCTGCACAGCCAGCGCCTGGTGTTCGAGGTGCACGAGCTGGGCGAGGACGAAGAGGTGGTGACCGAGTTCGCCTGCCGGCGGCGCTTCCGCCCGACCCCCGGGTGCCGGCAGCCGCGCCACGAGCCCGTGCTGCGGGACGACCTGCTGGAGGTGCGGGCCGCGTTGCTCGACCACCGCATCCCGTCGGTGGCCTACGCGGTCCGCGAGCGGGACTTCTACAACGTCGATCCGGTGGCCCTGGAGGCCACGGGCCACCGGGCCGGGCCCTGGCTGGGCCGGCTCAAGGACTGGGCCCGGGCCGGCCGGCCGGAGGACGCGCGGGTGGAGGTGGAGGGCAAGCTCTACCCCGCCCGGGAGCTGGCCGACGCGCTGCTGCTGCACTCCCCGGGCCACCTGCTGGCCTACGCCGCCGACGCGCTGGGCAGCCCGCAGAACCGGAGCCGCCTGTGCGAGCTCGCCCGCGGGGCCGATTTGCTCTACTGCGAGGGGGCCTTCCTGCACGAGGATCTGGAGCGGGCCCGCGAGACCTACCACCTCACCGCCCGGCAGGCCGGCGAGATCGCGCGCGAGGCCGGCGCCAGGCGCCTGGTGGTGTTCCACCACTCCCCGAAGTACGAGGGCCGTTTCCAGGATCTGGAGGCCGAGGCCGAGCGGGCCTTCCGCGGGGAGGCCGGGGCAGGCGACAGCCCGCCCGAGGTGGCCGACCAACCCGCGGAGTGAGCCAGGTCAGCTCCCGCGGGCCGAGGCCAGGACCCTGTCCTTCCAGTCCTCCCGCAGGCGGATGTAGCTCTTGCCCGTGGTGGGTGGGCGCAGCTGGTAGACGTCCGCGTCGGGCCGCTCCACGCCCACCTCGATCACGTCGCCCTTGTCGAAGGTGATGTGGGTGGTCTTCTTGTAGACCACCATGGACTCCTCGGACTGGGCCGAGGCCAGGACGGGCAGGAGCAGCGCCAGGCCGAGCACCAGGGCCAGGATCAGGCGGAGCCACGGAGCGCGCATGCGGCACCTCCCGGGTTACGTCTCCATTGTACGGCGAAATCGGGACGGGTGGGGGAGCGTCACTCCTCGGCCGGGCTGAACTCGAGCGGGAACTCGTAGCCCATGCTGGTGACGGTCAGGCCGTCCTCCTTCTTGCCCGAGAACTTCGGGAACTTCCAGGAGGCCACCTTGGGCTGCAGGCACTTGCCGAACTGGTGCTCGGCCATGTCCTCGGGCTCGATGGCCACCTTCTCCACGGAGCCGGAGGTCTTGATCTTGAGCCCCACGATGGCCTCGCCCTCGAACTCGGGGTCGGCCTTGAGCGCCTTGCAGTAGCAGAACTTGACCGTGCGCAGGTTGCGGTTGACCACCGAGTTGATGTCGTCGTCGCCCAGCATGTCCTTGGGCGCCTCGTCCCCGCGGGAGACCGAGATGGTCGCGCCCGGGCCGAAGGCCAGGTTGAGGGTGGCCTCGGGGATCTCCTCGCCCGGCCGGGCGGTGACCTTGAACACGCCCGCCCCGCCCTTGGACAGGGCCGCGAACTTGGACTTGAAGTCCTTGGGGGGATCGGCCGCCACCGCCACCGCCGCGGCCAGCAGGAGCGTCACCACCAGGATCCAGGTCGTCCGCCTCATCGTCCACCTCCCTCGGGTAGGAACCCGAGCACTCCTCCTGTGTAACACATCCCTCGGCCCCGGAACAGTGACCTGGAGCACGTGGGACCTGGGGTAGGTGATTCCGCGCACACCGGATGTCCCCAGGTCACCCTACCAGCCATTCCATTCGCAGTAGTCGACCTCCGGCAGGGTCGCGCTCGTGCATGACTGCGCGCTACTGGTGCAGTTTCCTAGAGGACAGGGCTCCACGCAGACCTCGTGCCCTGTGCCCTCGATCTCCACCGCTTGGCAGATTAGAGAGGCCGCGAACAACTCGCAGGGCGGAAGAAGGCCGGAATCATCGCATTGGGCGCCATGACCTCCAGACCATTCATCCAGGGCGCAGAACGGTCCGACCTCATTGCCGCTTTCACCCGGCGCGAAGGTGCACCTGAGCTTCGTGAACCGACAATCGGAGTTGGAAGCGCACCGGTTCGCGCAACGATGGACCACGACGTCTGTGTCCGGGCGGCGGAAGGTAGCACACGTCAGATCGGAGGGGCAAGGGGCAGTTCCGGGAATGCATTCAGTCGTCCGTCCGCTGCAGGGGGTGACATCGTAGGTGCACTCCTGGTCATGGCCTTTCGGATGGCAGTTGGGTGTCCCCGCGCCCAGGCCGAGAGCCTCGCAGCTGTCGTAGACCCCGCCGGAGTCGCAGTCCTCAGAGGGATCGACGACGCCATCGTCGCAGATGTTGATTTCGTCCTGGGCACAGTTGCCCTTGTAGCACCAGGTACCTCCGCGGCACTGGCTGTCGTCGTTGCAGGGCCAGCCCCGGAGCCCCCAGTCCTCGGGCAGGAAGATCTCGCAGCCAGAGGAGAGTCCGCAGGCCAGCGCCAGGGCTACCGCGCAGGTCAGTGCAGGCGTATGCATGTTCACCACCTCCCGCCCAGGCCGAGCACCAGCCCCTGGCCGTCCGGGGTCGGCGCCAGTCCGCCCGAGGTGACCGCGGCCTCCCCCTCCGCCGGCTCGGTGAACCAGAGGGTCAGGCCGGTGACCATCAGGGCGACGCCCAGGCCGAGGCCCGCGTACATGCCCGCCGCGTAGGCCTTGGCCGGCCCCACCGCGTCGGGCTCGCCGTCGCGGTAGGCCTGACCTTCCTGGTAGCCGAGCACGCCCGCCACCCCGCCCAGCACCGTGAGCCCGACCCCCGTCCACAGGGTGATGTGGGCCGCCAGGCGCTGCTTGCTGCGGGGCTTGGCCGGGGCCTCCTCGACCACCGCGGGCTCCGGGGTATCCCCGGGCCGGACGTCGGCGGGCGTGTCCCCGGGCTGGCCCTCGGGCGGCTTGTCGGCGGGCGGGGCCTGCAGGGCGGCGGCCAGCGGCACGAAGATCTGGCGCACGGCCGCCGAGGTGGCGTCCAGCAGCGCGTCCTGGCCGCCCTTGATCTTCTCCGACACGCCCTTGACCACGCTGATCTTCTTGACGTCCAGCACCTTGAGGTTGAGCAGGTAGGTCTCGCCGAACAGCGACACGCTGCCCACCACCACGTACTGGGCGCCGAGCGCGCCGCCGATCTCGGCGATGCAGGAGTCGTCGTTGCAGCCGGCCAGGGTCTTCTTCTCCTCGTACTGCAGCACGGCCTGGATGTCCGACTTGCCGATGACCCTGAACGTGCCGAGCTCGCGGATGTCGTTGGCCAGCAGCTCGCCCAGCGCGTCCATCTGCTCCTGGGTGACGCCACCCTTGCTGGCGAACTCCATGACCGCCACCGCGGGCAGGCCCTCGTCCGCGGCCCGGGCCGCCCCGGACCCGAGCAGGGCCAGGATCCAGCCCCCCACCAACCAAGCCGAGCGTGTCCTCATGGGAGTCCTCCGAAGGAATGATCGCAGGTTACAGGCAGGCGCCGGGCGGCGCAAGGCTCTTGCCCGCGCTGCCGGGGGCGTGCTCTGCTCCCGCACCGGAGGAGGTGCCCGCCGTGCGCGAGTTCGAGACCGTCATCCGCCCGACCCAGGTGGACACGTTCGGCCACCTGAACCACGCCGTGTACCTGGAGATCTTCGAGTGGGCCCGCTGGGAGTGGGCCGCGGCCGAGGGCATGGGCCTCGACCGGCTGGTCGCCGAGGAGCGCACCGCCCCGGCCGTGCTGCACGTCGATCTGTCCTTCCTCAAGGAGCTGCGCATGCACGAGGCGGTGCGTGTGCGCACCTGGGTGCAGGCCCTGGAGTCGGTCAAGGGCGTGATCGGCCAGGAGATGGTGAAGGCCGACGGCGCGGTGGCCGCCCGGCTGTGGCTCACCTTCACCATGTTCCACCTGGACAGGCGCCGGGCCGTGGCCCTGCCGGCGGCGCTGCGAGCCTCCTTCGAGGCCGACGGCCCCTACCGGGCGGAGCGGGCCGCGGAGGAGGCCGCCCGGGAGGCCCGCCGCCAGGCCGCGCTCGGCCGGGGCAGGGGCGGGGGCCCTCCTCCGGATCCGGAGGGTTGAGCCCGACCAGGGGCGCGCCCGTTTTCCTCTTGCATTCATGGCGCGCGGGGGTATAAGCGAGATGGTTTCGAAGAACCAACATACCGTTTTCCGGACGCTTTCGTAAGGAGGACTGCCGTGTCCGACATTCGACCCTTCCGCGGAATCCGTCCCCGCCCCGACCTCGCCGCCGCGATCGCCGCGCCGCCCTACGACGTGGTGGACTTCGACGAGGCCAAGGCCTACGTGGCCGACAAGCCCAACAGCTTCCTGCGCATCGAGAAGTCCGAGATCCAGCTCGAGAAGGGGCTGGAGACCCTCGATCCGCGCATCTTCCAGAAGGGCCGCGACACCCTGCAGGCCTGGCTGAAGGAGGGCAAGCTCATCCAGGACGAGCAGCCCTGCTTCTACCTGTACCGCCAGAAGATGGGCAAGCACGTGCAGACCGGCGTGGTGGCCGGCGCCTCGGTGGACGAGTACCAGCGCGACCTGATCAAGAAGCACGAGCACACCCGCAAGGACAAGGAGGACGAGCGCACCCAGCACGTGGACACGCTGTCCGCCAACACCGGGCCGGTGTTCCTGACCTACCGGGCCATGCCCGCGCTGGACGCCTTCGTGAAGAAGGTCTGCAAGCGCAAGAAGACCGTGGACCTCGTCAGCGAGGACGGCATCGGGCACACCCTGTGGGTGATCTCCAAGCCGGCCGAGGTGGAGGAGCTGCGCCAGCTCTTCGCCGCCATCCCGCACCTGTACGTGGCTGACGGACACCACCGCTCGGCCGCGGCCTCCCGGGTGCAGCAGGTGCGCAAGGCCAGGAACCCGAAGCACACCGGGCAGGAGGCCTACAACTTCTTCCTGACGGTGATCTTCCCCCACGATCAGATGAAGATCATGGAGTACAACCGGGTGGTGAACGATCTGCGCGGGCTCAGCCCCGAGGCCTTCCTGAAGAAGGTCGAGGAGAAGTTCAGCGTGGTCGACGCGGACCAGGCCAGCCCCGACCGGCCGCGCTGCTTCGGCATGTACCTGGGCGGGCGCTGGCGGCGGCTCACGGCCAGGCCCGGCACCTTCCCGGAGAAAGATCCGGTCGACAGCCTGGACGTGGCGATCCTGCAGAACAACCTGCTCGGGCCGGTGCTGGGCATCGCGGATCCGCGCACCGACAAGCGCATCCAGTTCGTGGGCGGCATCCGCGGCACGGCCGAGCTCGAGCGCCGGGTGCAGAAGACCGGCGGCGCCGGCGTGGCCTTCGCCATGCACCCGACCAGCATCGAGCAGCTCATGGCCATCGCGGACGCCAGCAAGGTCATGCCCCCCAAGTCCACCTGGTTCGAGCCCAAGCTACGCTCGGGCATGGTGGTGCGAAGCCTCGAGGATTGATCGAAAGGAGGACCCCCGTGCTGATCCTGATCGCTGACAAGTTCGACGACGTGCTGCCCGAGAAGCTGAAGAAGTTCGGCGAGGTCACCACCGACATCGGCCGGCTGGCCGAGGCCGAGGTGGTGCTGGTGCGGGCCGCCACCAAGGCCGACAAGGCCTTCTTCGAGAAGGCCAAGCAGTGCAAGCTGATCATCCGCGGCGGCGTGGGCACGGACAACATCGACAAGGCCGCGGCCAAGGAGAAGGGCGTCGAGGTGCTGAACACGCCCAAGGCCTCCTCGGTGGCGGTGGCCGAGCTGGCCTTCGCCATGATGCTGGCGGTGCCCAACCGGCTGATCGAGGCGCACAACGCCATGCTGGAGGGCAAGTTCCTCAAGAAGGAGATCAAGCGCACCGAGCTCTACCAGAAGACGCTCGGGCTGATCGGCATCGGGCGCATCGCCCAGGAGGTGGCCACCCGCGCCGCCGCCTTCGGCATGACCGTGCTGGCCTACGATCCGTACGTGAAGAGCTCGCCGGTGGCCAAGATGGTGGCCAAGCTCGACGAGCTGGTGGCCAAGGCCGACTACGTGTCCCTGCACGTGCCGCTGACCGACGAGACCCGCGGCATGTTCAACTCCGCGCTGATCGCCAAGATGAAGAAGGGCGCGGTGGTGGTGAACGCGGGCCGCGGGGCGTGCGTGGTACCCGAGGACGTCAAGGCGGCGCTCGACAGCGGCCAGCTCGGCGCCTACGCCACCGACGTGTGGCCGTCCGACCCGCCCCCAGCCGACTACCCGCTGCTCAAGCACCCCAAGGTGATCATGATCCCCCACCTGGGCGCCAGCACGAAGGAGAACCTGCTGCGCATCGGCGTGGAGGTCGTGGAGATCCTGTCCCAGCGCAAAGGAGGCAAGTGACATGGCCCGCATCTTCAATTTCGCCGCTGGCCCGTCCACCCTGCCGCTGCCCGTCCTGGAGAAGGTCCGCGACGAGTTCGTGGATTACCAGGGCAAGGGCATGTCGATCGTGGAGATGAGCCACCGCGGCAAGGTGATCGACGAGATCCACAACCAGGCCCTGGCCCTCATCCGCGAGCTGCTCGGGGTGCCAGCCAGCTACAAGGTGATGATCCTGGGCGGCGGCGCCACCCTCCAGTTCGGCATGATCCCGATGAACTTCCTGTGGGGCGGCAAGAGCTGCGACTTCACCCAGACCGGCGCCTGGGCCAAGAAGGCCCTCGAGGACGCCAAGAAGGTCGGCAAGGTCAACGTGCTGTGGGACGGCAAGGCCGACAACTACCTGAACCTGCCGGATCCCAAGACCCTCAAGGTCAGCCCCGACGCCGCCTACCTGCACATGACCGCCAACGAGACCATCGGCGGGGTGGAGTGGCAGGACTGGCCCGAGACCGGCAAGGTGCCGCTGTTCTGCGACATGTCGTCCGACTTCATGAGCCGGCGCGTGCCGGTGGAGAAGTTCTCGCTGATCTACGCCGGGGCGCAGAAGAACGTGGGCCCGGCCGGCGCCACCATCGTCATCATGCGCGAGGAGCTGCTCGAGCGCTGCCCGCCCAGCATCGTGGCCTACCTGGACTACCGGCTGCACGCCAAAGAAAACTCGATGTACAACACCCCGCCGGTGTTCAGCATCTGGATGATCAAGCTGGTCATGGAGTGGCTGAAGGCCCAGGGCGGCCTGCCGGCCGCGGAGAAGCTGGCCGCCGAGCGCTCCAAGCTCATCTACGACGCCATCGAGCGCAACGCGGGCGTGTTCAACTGCCCGGTGCCCAAGGCCTGCCGCTCGAAGATGAACCTGGTCTTCCGGCTGAAGACCGAGGAGCTCGAGGCCAAGTTCCTGGAGGAGGCCAAGAAGCACAAGCTCGACGGCCTCAAGGGCCACCGCTCGGTGGGCGGCTGCCGCGCCTCGGTGTACAACGCCATGCCGCTCGAGGGCGCCAAGGCCCTGGCCGGGCTGATCGACGAGTTCGCCAAGAAGAACGGCTGAGCCACCCAGGTCCGTGACCGATCCGGGCCGCCCCCCCCTTGGGGGCGGCCTTTTTGGTTTCGGGCAGGGCGTTGGCAGACCCTCCGTGTGTGGATCTCTCAGGACATTCTTCAAGCAGGTGGGGAAGGGCAGGAGGGCAGGGCGGCGGGCGCCAGTTCGTTTCCTGCAGGGGCCCGGTTTGCAGGAGCCTGATGGCACCTGCGGAGGGGGTGAACTGGGTATCGGGTGTCGGGTATCGGGGGTCGGGTCAGACTCGGCCGAAGCGTTGGCTCACACCCGCAGCAGGGCGAACACGGTCATGGCCGCGCCGATGATCAGGATCAGGCCCGCGCTCAGCGCGGGGGCCCAGCGCGACCAGGCCTGGAAGCGCGGGCCGGCCAGGCGCGCGGCCAACCCCTGCGCCTTGACCACCAGGATGCCCAGCGTCACCAGGGTGGCGGCCAGCCCCAGGCTGAAGGCCGCGAGCAGGGCGAGCCCCAGCCCCACCCGGCCCAGGTAGAGGGCCATCAACAGCACCACGGTCGCGGAGGGGCAGGGGACCAGCCCGCCCGTCACCCCCAGCCACACGAGCTCGCCGGTGCGCACCCCGGCGGGCGGCGCCTGGTCGTGCCCATGCTCATGCTCATGCGCGTGAGCGTGATCGTGGCCGTGCCCGTGGTCGTGCTCGTGCCCCGCCCCCTGGGCGTGGGCCAGGCGGTGGAGCAGCGCGGCCCGCAGCCGGCGGAGCAGCATGAGCGCGCCGAGCGCCGCCACCAGCAGCGCCGCGCCCACCTCGATCCACGGCAGCGCCCGCTCGGGCAGCGCGCGCTCCGAGGCCACCAGCGCCGCGAGCCCGAGGGCGAAGACCGCGGCCACGTGGGTGGCGCTCACCACCAGCCCGAGCAGCAGGGCGTGGCGCACCCGGCCGCGCGCGCCCACCAGGTAGGCGGCCACCAGCGTCTTGCCGTGGCCCGGCGAGAGCGCGTGCAGGGCGCCCAGGGCGAACGCCAGGCCGAGCGCCGCCAGCAGCCCGAGCAGGCCGAGCGCGGGATCCGCCAGGGCGCGCTTGAGCGGGTTCGACTCGTCCGCGAGCGGCGCGCCCGGCGCGGGTGCCTGGCCCGGCCCGAGGCGCTCGAACTGGATCCAGACCGCCCCGGGGGCCTCGCCCTGCTCCCAGAACATGTGCGGCACCACCCCCCGCTCGCGGGGCGGCCGCGAGGCGCGGGTGAGCCGGACCTCGGGGCCGGCCTGGACGAGCAGCTCGGTCTGCTCCAGCTCCTCGAACACCGCCCCGTCCTGGTAGACCAGGGTGTGGCGGCCCGGCCCGCAGGCGAGCACCAGGTGCAGCCGCAGCCGGAGCGGGGCCAGCAGCTCGACCTGATCGCTGACCAGCTCGAGCTCCGCCCCGACCACCTCGGGGGTCGCCGTCCGCTCGTCGAGGCGCAGGTGCAGGCCCTGCTCGACGCGCGCCCGCAGCTGCGCGAGCAGCGCCAGGCGCTCCGGCTCCGACACCACGCCGTCCCCGTCCGCGTCCAGCCGGGCGCGCAGGCGCTGGGCCGGCACGTCGCCCGCGGTGACGTCGTAGCGGACGTGCAGCCCGGGCGCCTCGAAGGTGAGCAGCGCGAAGCGGTTCAGGCTGAAGGGCTTGTACTGCGCGTGGGCGCCGGCCCCGCGGGGCGGGAGCGCCAGGGCGAGGGCGAGCAGCAGCAGGCCGGCGGCTCTCGAGGCCATGGCTCGGTCCTACACCGCGGCCCGGCCGGGTGGCAACTTGCGCGGCCAGGGGGCTTGGGCCATCATGGGCCAGGGAGGCAACCTTGGCCCTGCTGAGCGCATGCTGTGCGTGGTTTCTGCTCGCCGCCGCCGAGGCTCCGGCCGCCGCGGCGCCCGCCCCCGCGGCCCCGGAGGCGGCGGCCCCGTCCCCCACCCCGAGCCGCGATCCCGCGGTGGGCGAGGCCCTGGCGAGGCTGGCGGCCGCCCGCGAGGCGCCCGCCCGGGAGGAGGCGGCCCGCGCGCTGGACGAGGCGCTGCAGCGCGCCCCCGGCGACGTGGAGGCGGGCCTGCAGCTCGGCCAGGCCTGGCTCGGGCTCGAGCGCTACCAGCACGCGCTGAACGCTTTCAGCGCCGTCTACCTCGCGGACATGAGCTCCATCCCCGCCATGCTGGGCCGGGCGCGGGCCCTGGCCGGCCTGGCCGATCTCGCCAAGGCCGCCGAGTGGGCGCGCAAGGCCGCCGAGGCCCGGCCCGACGACCCGCGGGCCTGGGAGGTGCTGGGCGAGATCTACCTGGACGAGAGCCAGCTCGAGGCGGCCAAGGCCGAGGCGGCCTTCCGCGAGCTCAGCCGGCTGGACGCCGAGCGCCGCGCCGGTCCCCTGGGCCTGGCGCGCGCCCTGTCCTTCCAGAAGAAGGTGGATCAGGCCATCGAGGTGCTGCGCGCCTGGGTGGCGCGGCACCCGGAGGACACGGACGCCAGGCAGAAGCTGGCCGAATCCCTGTACGTGCAGGACGACCTGGCCGGCGCCGCGGAGATGCTGGATCAGGTGCTGGCGGCCGAACCCGCCCGGGCCGACGCCGCCAACCTGCGCTCCTCCATCCGCACCCGCAAGGCCATCGCCTTCTGGGTCCCGGTGGCGGCCGTGGTGCTGGTGCCGCTGCTCGCGCTGTGGCTGCGCAAGGTGCGCAAGGGCCGGGTGCCGAAGGTGGGCGACGACGCCGGGGACGGGGGTGTGGCGTGAGCCCGAGCGCGCTCGGACGGGCCGCGGCGCTGCTCGGCCTGCTGCTGGCTGGTCCCGGCGCGGCGGAGCAGGCGCCGGCGGACGGGGGCTGCGCCCGCCATGAGCTCACCCCCGCCGTCGTCAAGGAGGAGCTGCGCCGCTGGAGCGGGCTCGGGCCCTTCGCCCAGTGGAAGCTCGCCGAGGTGAGCCTGGAGCCCTGCGTCCGCGACGGCCAGGTGGCCGCCCGGCTCGAGCTGGCCCCGCCGGAGAAGTGGTCCCGGCGCGGCCTGCCCTACCGCCTGCGGCTCGGGCTCGCGCTGGACGAGGCCTCGGGCGATCCGCTGGCCGAGGCGCCCGCGGCCTGGCGCGCCTGGCCGGCGGAGGTGAAGCGCCTGGTGACCGAGCTGGAGGCGGACGAGGACGCGCTGCGCTTCCTGGAGCGTCACGGCGCGGTGCGCGTGGAGCTGAGGCCGGGGGAGGGCGGCGCCGGGATGCTGGCCGCGGTGCTGACCGATCCGGGGCCGCAGCAGCCGGTGGAGCGCGGCGCGGCCATGGGCTTCCGCCTGGGCGCCAAGGGCAGCGTGGTGAGCTACCAGCTCGCGCGCATGGACGCCTGGCCGGCCCGCCCGGAGCTGCTGCGCTTCCTCGAGGTGCTCAGCCAGCGCCACCCGCGCTGCCGGCCCGTGTGGATCGAGGCCCGTGTCCAGCCCGCGCCCCCGGTCGAGCCGATCCCCAGGAACCCGGCCGGGCCGCCGGCCAGGGTCCCGCCCGAGCCCCCCCCGCCCTGGACCGTACGGGCGGAGCTCCTGGCCGCCGCCGACTGCCCCGCCTCCTTCCAGGCCGCCATCGCCCCGGACGGGGTGGTGGCCGACGTGCTCGACGGCGCCAGCCCCGACGAGTCGAAGGGCGACTAGACCCACCCGGGACCGCGAGCCATGGATCCGCGTGAAGCCTACGCCGCGCTGCTCTCGCGCCTGGACGCGTTCTTCGCGCGCGTCCGGGCCGAGGCCGGGACGAGCATGCGCTGCGCGCCAGGCTGCGCCGACTGCTGCGCGCGGTCGCTCAGCCTGTTCCCGGTCGAGGTGCAGCGCCTGGTGGAGGCCGCGCGCGCGCTGCCACCCGGGCTGCGCGCCGGCGTCCGGGCCCGGGCCGCGCTGGCCCTGAGGGAGCCCGAGGCCGCCTGCCCGCTGCTCGTGGACGGGCGCTGCGCGGTGTACCCGGCCCGGCCGGTGATCTGCCGCACCCACGGGCTGCCGCTGCTGGTGCCCGGCCCGACGGGCCCGCCCGAGCTGTCCGTGTGCCCGCTCAACTTCCATGACGTGGCCCGGTTCTCGGGGCTCGGGGTGCTGGACCTGGGGCCGGTCAACGCGGTGCTGGCCACGGTCAACCGGCTGCTCGCGGACGAGACCGGCGCGAGCCCGGAGCGGGTCGGCGTGGCCGAGGCGCTGTGCGCCGCGCTCGAGGAGGAGGAGTGAGGCGCTCGCGCACGCTCGCGCTGGGGCTCGCGCTGGCCCTCCTGCAGGGGGTGCCCGGCTGCGACCCGGTCGGCCCCGGCGCGGGCCCCGGGCACGCGCCGGCTCCGCCCGCGGCCGCGGCGACGGCCGACGGGGGCGCGACCGCGCAGGCGCCGGCCCCCGCCGGCCGGGTGGCCTACTCCTGGGTGGATCAGGACGGCCGTATCCGGCTGGCCGACTCGCCCGAGGACGTGCCGCCGGCCTTCCGCGACCGGGTGGTGGTGACCGATCTGTCGCGCGCGCGCGACGAGCGCCTGCGGGCCGACCGCGCCGTGCTGGTCGATCTGCGCCAGGTCGACAACGGCAAGCCGCTGAACTACTCGCTGGTGGATCTGGCGCGGCTGGCCCGGCCGGCGGAGCCGCTGGCCGGCGCGCGCGAGCCGGGCGAGCTGGCCCGCCGCCTGGTGCGCCTGGGGCTCGAGCGGCTGGGGGAGGCCGTGGGTCTGAGCCCGCCCCGCCCGACCCGGGCGAGGGTGGTGCTGTACACCGCCCCGTGGTGCGGCTTCTGCCGCAAGGCGGCCGCGTTCCTGCGCGAGCGCGGGGTGGCCTTCGAGCTGCGCGACATCGAGGCCGAGCCGGAGGCGGCCGCGGAGCTCGCGCGGAAGCTCCGCCAGGCGGGGCTGCGGGACGCGGGCATCCCGGTGCTCGACATCGGCGGCCAGCTCGTGGTGGGCTTCGACCGCCCGCGCATCACCGCCCTGCTGGGCGGCTGAGGGGGGGCCTCTCGCGTGTGCACCCTGGTGGTCGCCTGGCGGGCCTGGCCCGGGACCTGGTTGCTGGTGGCGGCCAACCGCGACGAGCGCCTGGCGCGGCCCTCGGGCCCGCCCCACCTGCGCCGGGACGGACCCATGGCGCTGGTGGCCCCCGAGGATCTGCAGGCGGGCGGCACCTGGCTGGGGGTGAACTCGGCCGGCGTGTTCGCCGGGCTGACCAACCGCTTCGGCGCGCCGCCGGTGAGCGGCCTGCGCTCGCGGGGCGCGCTGGTGGCCGACGCCCTGGCCCACCCGGACGCGGCCGCGGCCGCGCGGGCCCTGGCGGCCCTCGAGCCCGGGAGCACGAACCGCTTCCACCTGCTCGTGGCCGATCGGCGCTCGGCCTGGCTGGCGTGGAGCGACGGCGCGCGGTTGCGCCGCCAGGCGCTCGCCCCCGGGGTGCACGTGCTCACCGAGCGCAGCCTGGGCGCGGCGCCGGGCGGCCGCGAGGCGCGGGTGCGCGCGGCCTTCCGGGCCTGGCCCGGGCCGGAGGCGCCCGGCGACTCCTGGCTGCAGGCGCTGCTCACCCAGCACGACCCGCTCGATCCCTTCGAGGGCACCTGCGTGCACGCGGACGCCTGGCAGTACGGCACCCGCTCGGCCACCCGCCTGTGGCTGCCCGAGGAGGGCCGGGGCGCTCCGCGCCTGCTGCACCGCGAGGGCCCGCCCTGCCGCACCCCGCCCGAGGATCTGTCACCACTGCTGGTGGAGCTGGGGGTCTAGCCCGCGTGTCTCTTGGCCTGCTCCAGGAAGGACGGCAGGTCGGGGTCCTGGGGGGTCTGCTCGAGCGCCTTCTGGAAGGCCTGCGCGGCCTCGGCGTACTGGCGCTGCTGGAACAGGATGATGCCTGCGGCCTTGGCCTCGGGGTAGGCCGGATCGCGCGACTTCAGGTAGCGCACCGCCTCCAGCCGCCGCGGGCGCAGCGCGGTGCGCGAGCGCTCGGCCACCCAGCGCTCGTACCACAGCCGCTCCACGTCGCTCAGCGCCCAGTCGAGCGGCTGGGTGGCCTCGGGCGCCATGCTGCTCCAGTACACCTTGAAGGCCAGGCGGGTGAAGAAGCGGCCCTCGGGGCTCATGTCCAGGCCCCGGCCGCCCTCGCCCGGGCGCACCAGATCGTTGGCGGCTGCCAGGAGGAGGAAGTCGCCGCCCAGCTCGGCGAAGTCGTGGTAGGCGGCCTTCAGCGCCGCGGGCGGCGGGGACCCGGTCAGCAGGGGGCCGGCCGAGCCGTCCACCTGGGCCGCGGCGGAGAGCAGGGCGTCCAGGCGCCGCTCGAACTCCTGGAGCTCGAGCAGCCCGACCCTGACCAGGCTGTCCTGGCCCTGGTCCTCCATGGCCCGCTTGGCGGCCATGCGCAGGTCCTGCTGGGCCCCGTCGGCGGCCGCCGGGTTGTCGCGCTGCTCGACCGCCAGGAGGTTCGCCTGGCGGAAGAGCTTGGACAGGCCCGCGGCCGGGCCCTGCGGGCTGAAGCCCTTGACGCGCTCGGCGTCGCGGGCGAGGAGCTCGCGGGCCAGCTCGGGCGGGGGGGGCGCGGGCGGGAAGGCCACGGGCCGATCCGAGGACGGGCAGCCGCTCAGGCCGCAGGCCAGGCACAGGGCGAGCGCGCGGGCGTTCATCTCCAGCTCCTCCCGAGGGGCACGGGCAGCGCCTGGCGCGGCTCGGCCTCCTCCTCGAATTCGTCTTCCTCCGGCTCCGCCTCGGCCTCGAGCCGGGGCGGGACCGGCTCCCCCGGCCGGGTCGTCAGCCACAGCACCTTGCCCAGGCCACGGGCGCGATCCGGCCGGCTGAAGTCCATGCGGCTGGACTCCCAGGCGCCGGGCATGGCGTAGGAGTTCACCTCGTAGGGGATCTCCTGGGGCCGCGCGGTGTACGGGCTGAAGTCCGGCCGCGAGGTGAAGCACTCGTAGACCGGGGCCGCGGTGGCGTCCAGCAGGTTCAGCGCGGGCATGCCCAGGATCAGCCCGTAGGTGCGGATCAGGCTGGAGAAGTCGTGGTGCACCGAGCTGGTCATGCCGCGCTGGGTGTAGGGCGAGATGAGCAGCGCCAGCGAGCGGTGGTTGTCCACGTGGTCGGCGCCCGACTGGGGATCGTCCTCGGTGATGATGACGAGCGTGTCGGCCCAGTGGGGGCTGTGGCTGAGGAGCTCGATCAGCAGGCCGGTGGCGTAGTCGTTCTCGGCCACCATCCACTCCGGCGATGGCTGGCCCGGGCTGCGGCCGTAGGTGTGATCGTTCAGCAGGGACAGGAAGACGAAGGGCGGGAAGATGCCGGCCTCCACCTCCTCCCAGAACCAGCGCACCCGCTGGGTGTCGGGGGTGCTGTACAGGTTGAGCCCCAGATCGAGCATGTAGTCCGCGTTCACCCGGTCCTTGAAGCGGGGGTACTCCCCGGCGATGCCCAGGGGCTCGCCGTAGTCGCGGAAGTCGATCCCGGCCTTCTCCAGCTTGTGCCAGATGAACTCGCCGGCCGGGTAGTCCGGCTGCTGGGTGCCGGTGGCCGGGATGCGGCTCTCGTCGCGGTAGGAGGCGTGCCACACCTTCTCCGCGTAGTCGTTGATGGTCGCGGCGGTCACCCAGTAGTGGCCCTGCACCGACACCTCGATGTCGGCGTGGAAGTTGTCCAGGTTGCAGAAGGTGCGCGCCAGCGCGTGCAGGTTGGGGGTGTGCCGCTCACCGAACATGACCAGGCTGGGATCGCCGTTGGTGCCCTCGAGGTCGCCCAGGTTCTGGTCGTAGGTCTTGTTCTCTCGCAGCACGAAGATGACGTGCTTGATGGGGCTCGCCTCGCCCGGGCTGCGCGGCACCGGGTGGGCGCGGCCCACGCAGCGATCGGGGAAGAAACCCAGCGGGGCGGTGTTGTTGAGGTGCACCGCCTGCGCGCCGGCCTCCAGCCCGGCCTGATCGGGCACCGGGGCGATGCTGAGCGTGCCGTGCATGTTGGACTCGATGTCGAGGTCGCCCAGGTTGGGGCCGCTGCCGTGGCCCTTGCCGTTGAGCAGGTAGAGCTGCTGGCCGTCGCGGGAGAGCGCCACGCCGGTCGGGTACCAGCCCGCCGGCAGGCTGCCCAGGTGCCGCCCGTCGACGAGCGACAGGGCGTCCACGCTGTTCTTCTGGGCGCAGGCCACGTACAGCCGGCCGCGCGGCTCGTCCAGGGCGAGCGCCACCGGGCTCAGGCCCACCGGCTCGTCGGGGGTGCGGCGCAGGCTCCAGGTGGCCAGGCGCGTGTCGCCGGCGGTGTCGATCACCTCGACCGCGTCCGCGTCCGAGGCGGCCACGAACAGCCGCCCGTCGGAGGCCAGCGCCAGATCCTCGGGGTTCTTGCCCACCTCGATGCGCGCCAGCACCTCGCCCGTGGCCGGGTCCACCGCGGCCACCAGGCCCGGCTCGAACAGGCTGTCGCGGGCCCACAGGCTGACGTACAGCTTGGCGCCGCCAGGGCCGAGCTGCAGGTCGTAGGGGAACATGCCCACCCGCCGCCGGTAGAGCTCCAGGGGCCGCTCCGGCTCCGTGGCCGGATCGAAGGATACGTCCAGCGCCACCAGCTCGTTGGCGAGCTGGGCGGCCACGTACAGCACCCCGCGCGCCTCGTCCAGGGCCAGGCCGGCCGGGTAGCCCTCCACCGGGTAGGTGCGCACGAGCTCGAGGCCGGAGCCGTCGGGCCTGAGCGCGTAGAGCTCCACGTCGTCCGAGCCTCCGCCGGCCGCGAACAGCCGCTGGCCGTCTGCGGACAGCGCCAGCCCGTAGAAGAAGGCCGCCGGGCGGTCGTGCGGGATGGTCTGGAGGATTCGCCCGGCGCGCGGATCGATCAGCGTGAGCGACTGGATCTTGCGCGGGGCCAGGCCCTTGCCGTTGTCGGTGGTGATCAGCAGGTCGCGGTCCGGCCACACGAGCAGGTTCGTGGGGAAGGAGCCCACGTCGAGCTGCGCGCCGGCCGGGGTGATGCGCCGCCCGCCGGGGATCACCACGGCCCCGTCGGCGGTCGGCCCGGCCGGGGCGTGGGCCGCCGGGGAGGCCTGCAGCTCGCAGCCCGCCAGCACCTCGAAGCTCCAGCTGCGATCCCCGTCCGGGTGGGTGCCGCCGAGCGTGCGCACCCCGGCCGCCCGCAGGCTGGCCGTGTAGGCGCGGCCCGCCAGCAACAGGTTGCGCGGGGTGAAGCGCAGCGGGCCGCCGCCCTCGCCCACGCTCACCTCCCCGGGCACCGCCGCGCCGTCCAGGCTGAGCTCGAGCGCAGGCCCGCCGCCGTGCAGCAGCACCGGCCGGTCGAAGGCCACCTCGAGCACCGCGTCGAGCGGCACCCCGCGGCCGCCCTCGGGCGGGTAGAGCGAGGTCACCCCCGGCCGCTCGTCTCCTCCGCAGCCCAGGCCGCCGCAGCCTGCGGCCAGCAGCGCGGCGAGCAGGCGTGTGCGCGCCCCCCGCACCGCTCAGCCCCCGTCCGCCAGGCGCAGGTGCCGGCCGGCCAGCAGGCGGCAGCGAGCCGCGTGCGCGGCGGTGAGATCGCCGTCCTGGAAGCGCCAGGCCCAGTTGCCCTCGGCCGTGGAGGGGGTGTTCATGCGGGCCTCGTTTCCCAGGCCGAGCACGTCCTGGAGCGGCGCCACGGCCAGCCGGCCGGGGCTGCCCATGGCGAGATCCAGCATCGCCCAGGACACCTCGGGCTCGGGCTTGAAGGCGAGCTCGTAGCTCAGCAGGTAGTCCTGGAAGGCGCTGCGCAGCTTGCGCCCCAGGTTGCGGTACCAGCCCAGGCTGGTCTCGTTGTCGTGCGTGCCCGGGTAGACCACGTAGTTGCCGTGCTCGGGGTGCAGGTGGGGCAGGAAGGCGTTGCGCGGATCGCCGTCGAAGGCGAACTGCAGCACCTTCATCCCGGGGAAGCCCAGCCCGTCCCGGAGCGCCTCCACCTCCGGGGTGATCACCCCCAGGTCCTCGGCCAGCACGGGCGCGTCGCCCAGCTTGGCGCGCAGGGCGTCGAACAGGGCCCGGCCCGGACCGGGCACCCAGCGGCCGCCGATGGCGTTCGGCGCGCCTACGGGCACCTGCCAGTAGGCCTCGAAGCCGCGGAAGTGATCGATGCGCACCAGGTCGCAGATCTCCAGCGCCGTGCGCAGGCGCTCCGTCCACCAGGCGTAGCCGTCCTCGGCCATGCGCTCCCAGCGGTACAGCGGGTTGCCCCACAGCTGGCCCGTGGCCGAGAAGTAGTCCGGCGGCACCCCGGCCACGACCGTGGGGTGGCCGGACTCGTCCATGTGGAACAGCTCCGGGTGGGCCCACACCTCGGGCGAGTCGTGGGCCACGAAGATGGGGATGTCGCCGAGCAGCCGCACGCCCCGCTCGCGGGCGTAGGCCCGCAGCGCCCCCCAGGCCTCGAAGAACTGCCACTGGGTCCACACGTGGAAGTCGATGTCCTCCGCGAGCGTCCGGCGCGCCTCGCCGAGCGCCGTATCGCCGCGGTGCTGCAGCGGCTCGGGCCAGCGATCCCAGGGCTGCTCCTGGTGCCGGGTCTTCAGCGCCCGGAAGAGCGCGTAGTCCTCCACCCAGAAGCGCTGCGCCTCGCGGAAGGCGCCCAGGCGGCGCTTGTCCGCGGCGCGGGCCTTGCGCTGGAAGCCGGCGAAGGCCTGCCGCAGCAGCGGCCAGCGCGAGGTGTAGATCCAGCCGTAGTCCACCCAGCCGGCGGGGAAGTCCGGCCGCTCCGGCGCCTGGAGCCAGCCGCGTTCGACCAGGCGTTCGGGATCGATCAGGTAGGGGTTGCCGGCGAAGGAGGACACTGCCTGGTAGGGCGAGTCCCCGAACCCGGTCGGCCCGACCGGCAGGGTCTGCCACCAGCTCGCGCCGGCCGCCTGCAGCCAGTCCACGAAGGCACGCGCCGCGTCCCCGAGGTTGCCGATGCCCCAGGGCCCGGGCAGCGAGGTGGGGTGCAGCAGGATGCCGAAGCCGCGCGCGAGCTCCATGCCGGGTCGCCTCCTCCGACGGTCGCGGGAAGGATACCCCAGCCCCGGGGGCTTGTCATGCCCTCGCGCCCCGGTCCATGCTGGGCGGGTGAAGACCCACCGCCCCCTCCGGCTCGCGCTCCTCCTGCTGCTCCCGCAGCTCTGGCCCGGGCCGAGCGCGCCGGCGCGGGCGGAGGACGAGCCCGCGGAGGCGAGCCCGGACGCGCCCGGGGACCGGACCGACTTCGCCGCCTGGTTCGAGGGCCGGCTGCCCAGCCCCCGGGCCGAGGAGCTCCTGGCCGCGGTGGACGGGGCGCTCGAGCGCCTGGAGAGCGAGCTGGCCGGGCTCGGCCAGGATCCGCGCGACCGGGAGGCCGTCCAGCGACAGCTCGCGCTGCTGGTCGAGGAGGATCAGGCCGTGCGCGGGGCGCTCGTCCTGGCGGTCGACGCCGAGCTCCTGCCGCCCGAGCTCAACTGGCTGGCGGACGAGCTCGGCGACCGGGCCCTGGCCCTCGATCGGCGCACCTCCCGCCGGCTGCGGGCGCTGCTCATGGTGCACGACTGGTTCACCATCTCGGCCTTCGGCCCGGAGGCGGACAAGCAGGGGCTGTGGCTGCTGGCCCGGGCCGGGAGCGATCCCGAGCTGCAGCGGCTGGCGCTCGAGCGGCTGGAGCGGCTGGCCTTCCGCGGCGAGACCAGCATCTCGCACTACGCGGCGCTGCATGACGCGGTGAGCGTGGCCGGGGAGCGCCCCCAGCGCTACGGCACGCAGGGGCGCTGCGTCGGCCCCGGGGCGTGGGAACCGTGGCCGCTGGAGGAGCCCGCGGCCGAGGTGGACACCCGCCGGGCCCGGGTCATGCTCGGCCCCCTGGCGGAGACCTGCGCGCTGCTGTCGCGCTCCTGCCCGTAGGGCGCGGACCTCGCGATCTTGGCCCGGCACCCGGCCTCGGTGTACGCTGGGCGGGTCGTGGGGAGGTGCCCGGGTGGTGCTCTCGCATCCGCACGTACACAAGCTGCTCGGTGAAGGCGCGCAGGCCTGCGGCCTCGGAGAGCACCTGGCGCAGCTGCAGGCGGCCGCCCTGGTGGCCGTGGACCTGGCCCCGGCCGGCGGGGACGACCTGCTGCGGCTGGGCAACAGCCGCCTGGGCGGCTGCCCCGATCTGCCGGTGGGCGCCGAGTGGCCCGCGGAGGACGGGCGCCTGTACTCCTTCGTGCTGCAGGCCGATCTGGCCTCCGTGCCGCGCTTCGGGGATGGGCCGCTGCCCGCGGCCGGCCGCCTGTACCTGTTCCTGGGTGATCTCACGCCCGGCAAGGGCGTCCAGCACCGGGTGCTCTTCCGCCTGCCCACCGAGCTGCCGCTGCGCCTGGTCCCGGTGCCCGACGGGTCCGAGTTCCTCAACCCGGACATGGGGCTGCTGCCGGCCCACAAGCTGCGCCCGCGCCTGGCGGTCAGCCTGCCCGCGCCCGCCGATCCCGCCCTGGCCGGCGTCGCGGTCGCGCCGCTGGCGGAGCGCTACGCCAGCCTGCTCGCGCGGCTCGCGGGCGACGCGCCGGTGCGGCTGCTGGGGCACCCCTACAGCACGGGCGAGGATCCCGCGGCCAACGCCTTCTTCCACCAGCGCGGGCTGACCAACCCGCGCCTGCTCCGGCGCGAGGAGGTGCAGCGCGTGCTGGCGGGCTGGGAGGGCAAGGGCCAGCCGGCCATGGTGCGCTACCTGCGCCAGCAGCTCGACTCCCTGGCCTGGTACGAGCAGCACCGCGCCGAGGCGGACCGCGAGGTCGGGGCCTGGCGCTGCCTGCTGCGCGTGCGCTCCGCGCCCGAGGTGGCATTCCAGCTCTGGGGCGACGGGGTGCTGAACGTGATGGTCCGACGCGAGGACCTCCAGGAGCGCCGCTTCGATCGCACCTACGCCGAGCTGGTGGAGGAGTGAACCCACCGGCCCGCAGCACCGCCAGGGGGTAGCATGTCCGCGCCAGACTCGCCCCACGACTCGCTGCAGTTCGCCGCCATCGTGGCCCACCAGCTCAAGAGCCCGGTGGTGGCCGTCTCCTCGCTGCTGCAGGTGCTGCTCGACGAGAGCCTGGGCGGGCTGTCCGCCCGCCAGCGCGACCTGCTGTGGCGCGCCCAGGGCCGCTGCGGCGAGGCCCTGGCGGCGGCCAGGCGCCTGCTTGAGCTGGCGCGGCCCACCCCCAGCGGCCAGGTGCCCGAGATCGTGGACGTGGCCCAGGTGGCCGAGCGCTTCGCGGTTCCCTTCCGTTCCCAGGCGGCCGAGCGCGAGATCGCCTTCAGCGCCGAGCTGCAGGGCCCGGCCCGGGCGGCGATGCGCGAGGCGGCGCTGGTGGAGGTGCTCTCGGCCCTGGTGTCCAACGCCATCAAGTACACCCCGCCGCGGGGGAAGGTGCGGTTGCGCGCCCTGCTCCAGGGGCGGGAGGTGCTGGTGCAGGTGGACGACTCCGGCGTCGGCGTGCCCGAGGCCGAGCGCGAGCGCATCTTCCTGCCGTTCGTGCGCTCGGCGCTGGCGGTCGCCTCCGCCCGGCCCGGGGTGGGGCTGGGGCTGTTCTTCGTCAAGGCCGTGGTGGAGGAGGCCGGGGGCACGGTGGCGGTGGAGCGGGGCGAGCTGGGCGGGGCCTGCTTCAGCGTGCGCCTGCCGGCCCAGGCGTCCGCCCCGGCGGCGGTGGCCGCGCCGGCCGGGCTGCGGGTGGTGATCGTGGGCGGCGCGGCCGCCGGGCCCAAGGTGGCCTCGCGCCTGTGCCGGTTGAAGCCGGACGCCCAGGTGACCATCCTGGAGCGCGGCCGCCACCTGGCCTTCACCGGCTGCGGCCTGCCGTACTACGTCTCGGGCGTGGTGGCCGATCGCAAGGAGCTGATGAGCACCGCCGCGGGCGCGCTCCGGGATCCGGTCTTCTTCCACGACGTGAAGCACGTCCAGGTGCGGCCGCGCACCGAGGCCCTGGAGATCGACCGCGCCGGCAAGCGGGTGCGGGTGCGCGATCTGGCCAGCGGCGAGGAGGACTGGCTGCCCTACGACGCGCTGGTGCTGGCCACGGGCGCCCGGGCCAGGCGCCTGGACGTGCCGGGCGTGGAGCTGCCGGGCATCTACTCGCTGCACGGCCCGGACGACGCCGACGGCATCCGGCGCGCGCTGGGCGAGGGCCGGGCGCTCGACGTGGCGGTGGTGGGCGGCGGCCTGCTGGGCGTCGAGGTGACCGAGGCCCTGGCCGCCAAGGGCTGCCGGGTGACCATCGTGGAGCTCGCCCGGCGCATCCTGGGCATGCTGGACGAGGAGATGGCCAGGCTGGTGGAGCGGCAGTTCGAGGCGCACGGCGTGCGGGTGCTCACCCAGACCGAGGTGCGCGGCTTCGCCGGCCGCGGGCGGGTGGAGCGCGTGCTGCTCGGGGACGGCGAGCTGCGCGCCGATCTGGTCATCCTGAGCGCCGGGGTCGAGCCCAACGTCGATCTGGCCCGGGCCGCGGGCCTGGCGCTGGGGCCCTTCGGTGGGCTGCGGGTGGACGCGCAGATGCGCACCTCCGATCCGTCCGTGTTCGCCGCCGGCGACTGCGTCGAGACCCCCCACCTGATGCTGGCCGAGCCGCGCTTCATGCCCATGGGCTCGACCGCCAACCGCCAGGGGCGGGTGCTGGCCGGAGTGCTGTGCGGCCGCGAGGACACCTACCCGGGCTCGCTGGCCACCGCCATCTGCCGGGTGTTCGACTGGTGCGTGGCCCGCACCGGGTTGACCGAGGCCGAGGCCCGCGCCGAGCGGCGGGCCGTGGTCACCGCGCTCGTGCCCGGACCGGATCGGGCGTCCTACCTGCCCGACTCGCAGCCGCTGTACCTGAAGCTGGTGGTGGACGCCCGCAGCCGCCGGCTGCTGGGCGCGCAGGCGGTGGGCCCCGGGCGGGGCGACAAGCGCGTGGACGTGGCCGCGACGGCCATCGCGCTCGGGGCCAGCGTGGATCACCTGGCCCACCTCGACCTGGCCTACGCGCCGCCCTACTCGGAGGCGCTCGACAACCTGATCACCGCCGCCAACGTGGTGCGCAACAAGCTGGACGGCCTGCTGCGGGGCATCTCGCCGCTCGAGCTGCAGGAGCGGCTCGAGCGCGGGGAGCCCCTGTGCCTGCTGGACGTGCGCTCCCCGGCCGAGTACGAGCGCGAGCGCCTGCCGGGCTCGACCCTCATCCCGCTCGGCGCGCTGCGCGGGCGGCTGCACGAGCTGCCCCGCGACCGGGACATCGTGGCCTTCTGCAACCTGTCGCTGCGCGGCTACGAGGCGCAGATCATCCTGCGCGCGGCGGGCTTCGAGCGGGTGTGGGTGCTGGACGGGGGGCTGGCGATGTGGCCCTTCGACAAGGCCTACTAGGGCTCAGAGCTGGATCTGCTTCCACTTCCCCTGGCGGAACTTCCAGGCCAGGATCGAGGTGAGCAGCACCGCGTAGACGGCCGCCGCGGACCAGGTGCCCAGCATCCCGCCGCCCAGGACGATGCCCAGCAGGTAGGACAGCGGGATCAGGCAGCCGAAGTGCAGCAGCAGCTCGACCTTCATGACGAACTTCGGGTTGCCCGCCCCGTACAGGGCCTGGACTAGGACCAGCCCGGCGCTGATCACCCCGGTGAAGGCGCCCATCAGGCGGAAGGCCGGCACGGCCACCTCGATGACCGCGACCTTGTCGGTGAAGATGGCCAGGAACACGCGCGGGAAGAGGATGATCGCCACGCCCAGCAGGCCCATCACGTAGCCGCCGATGCGCACCGACTGCCAGCCGTAGCGCTCGGCCAGATCGGGCTTGCCCGCGCCCAGGCTCTGGCCGACCAGGGTGGCGGTGGCGGTGCCGAAGGCGATCGAGATCATGAAGACCATCATCAGGAAGGAGATCATGATCCAGCTCGCGCTGGTGATGAGATCGGGCCGCAGGATCCCGGCCGCCTGGAGCATCGCGCCGCCCAGCGGCAGCGTGGCGAGCTCGCGCAGGTACACGGGCGTGGGCTGGATGTGGCCCATGACCCACAGGAAGAACTCGAAGCCGCTCATGACGAAGATGGTGGCCAGGCCCGAGGGCACGCTCAGGCGCACGATCTCCCAGGCCACGTGGCGGTTCAGGTTGCTCAGGCGGAAGTAGCGGAAGGCCTCGCGGTTCTCCTTGCGCAGGCTCCAGTAGACCATGAAGCCCAGGCCGACGTAGGTGGCGATCAGCGTGGCCCAGGCCGAGCCGGCCACCTCCAGGCGCGGGAAACCCAGGTTGCCGTACACCAGCAGCAGCGCCATGCCGATGTTGACGAAGTTCATGGTGATCGAGGCGATCATGTGGACGTAGGTCTTGCCGATGGCGTCGAAGAAGGACTTGAAGCTGAAGGTGACCACCATCGAGAACACGTTCAGCATGCGGATCTGGCAGTAGGCGGCGCCGAGCCTCGCCACGTTGGGGTTGGGCGACAGCAGGGGGAACACCTCGGGGATGACGAACCAGCCGACGAGCGAGATGCACAGCCCGCAGGCCAGGGCGATCACCAGCGAGTTGCTGAGCGCCCGCCCGGCCAGCTCCATCTGGCCCTCGCCGAAGCGCCGGGCGGTGATGGCCTGGGTGCCGACCGAGATGGACGAGAAGAAGCCGCCGATGGCCCAGAAGAGCGGCAGGCTGAGGCCGATGGCGGCCACGCCGTCCACCCCGGTCGAGCCCGGCAGGCGCCCGACCAGGGCCGTGTCCACGTGGTTGACCAGGGTCTCGGTGAACATGCCCAGGATGACCGGGACGGCCAGGGTGCCGATGCGCTTGCTCAGGGTGGGGTCGATGCCCAGGTTCAAGGTCACCTCGCGCCCGTGCGGAACCTGCCCCCGAGATCTGCCTACCTATCCCCCACGCTGTCGGAAGTCAAAGGCTTATCGCGAGCCGACCGGGCCGAGGCCGAGCCCGGTGGCCCGGTGGGGCGGGTCGGCCTCGAGGTGCAGGGTGAGATCGATCTGGCCGCGCTCGCAGCCGAGCCGGATGACCGCGGCGTGCTCACCCAGCGCGCGCAGCGGCCGGGCCTCGGGGCAGGCCCCGGCCTGGTCGTGCACCTCCCGGAGGAGTTTGCGCAGGCGCTCGTCGGGGATGGCCTTGCGGAAGCTGGGGTGCAGCAGCGCCTCCAACGCGGCGTCGGTGGCCGCGTCTGGGTCGGCCAGCAGGGCCTGCACGCGGGCGAGCGCCCCCGTCAGGTCGGGGCCGAGGTCCGCCGCGGGCGCCGGCAGGCGGTCGAGCAGCAGCGCGGTCAGCACCTGGGCCAGGCCCGTCAGGCGCTGGGGCAGCTCGCCGCCGGCGTTGGCCAGCAGCACCACGCCCAGGCCGCGCTCGGGCAGCAGCCACACCACGGCCGCGTGGGTGGCGGTGCCGCCCGCGTGGGTCACCACCCAGCCTTGCTCGGGGTGGGAGAGCGTCACCCAGTTCACCCCGAAGAGCTGGCCGTCGGGCCGGGTGGGGCCGGCCGGCAGGTGGCTCTCGCGCACGCTGGCGCGCGCCACCGGGCCGGGATCGGGCTCGTCCCGGGGCGGCCAGGCGCGGAGCTGGAAGGCCGCGAAGCGGGTCATGTCCTCCAGGCTGGACCACAGCCCGCCCATGCCCTCGGCCGCGCCCATGGCCCAGGGCGCCTGGGCCTCGAAGGTGCCGTCGCGCGGTGCGTAGCCCCGGGCGAGCGAGCGGTCGGGGCGATCCTCCGGGTCGAAGGTGGTCTCGCCCAGCTCCAGGGGCTCGAGCACCTGCTCGCGCAGGAGCTCCCGCAGCGGCTTGCCCCCGGCCCGCGCGAGCGCCACGCCGGCCACGGCCATGCCCAGGTTGGAGTAGCTGGTGCGGGTGCCGGGCGCGGCCTCGAGGCGCTGGCCGTCGAGCGCGGCGAAGAGCTCCGCCTCGCCCGGCGGGCGCGCGGGGTCGGTGTACTCCAGCCGGCCCACGCGCGGCAGGCCGGAGGTGTGGGTGACCAGGTGCCGCAGCGTGATGCGCGGGCTGTCCCGGGTCGGGTACAGCACCCGGCCGAGCTCGGGCACCCAGCGCTCGAGCGGCTCGTCGAGGTCGAGCAGGCCGCGGTCGCGCAGCGCGAGCGCCGTGAGGCCGGTGAAGGTCTTGGTCAGCGAGCCGATGGCGAACAGGGTGTGGCCGGTGACCGGCTCGCCATCCTCCAGGCCGGCCAGCCCCAGGCCCAGCGACCACAGCCGGCCCTCGGGGGTGACCACCCCGAAGGCCAGGCCCGGGGCCTGACCCTGCGCGAACCAGTCCTTCAGCCGCTGGCGGAGCTCGGGCACGGCCTCGAGCAGGCGCTCCCGATCCGGGCGGGCGGGCGCCGGCTGCGCCTCGGCGAAGCGCTGGACGGGCAGGGGCGGCGGCCCCTGGAGCCCGGGCCCGGGACAGCCCGGCAGCAGGCACACGGCCCAGAGGCAGGCGGGCAGGCGGACGGGCCCAGGCAGGCACGGCATGGCGCGATCCTCCGTTCGCCCCAGGCATGCCACCTTTTGCTTCCCACGGGAAGCCCCTCCGGAATAGTCTCCGGGCTCGTCTGGTTGATGCGCCGGCCGGGGCGCGTGACGCCCCTGCCCGGCGAGGAGGAGGACGCATGGCAACGCCCGCCTCGGGGCCCGTGCTGGAGACGCGCGGGCTGACCAAGCGCTTCGGCGGTACGCTGGCGGTGAATGGGGTGTCCTTCCAGGTCCAGCGGGGGGAGATCCTGGGTTTCCTCGGGCCCAACGGGGCCGGCAAGACCACCACGCTTCGCATGGCCACCGGCACCTTGCGGCCCAGCGCCGGCGAGGTGCGGGTGGCCGGCCTGGACGTGTCCGCGGCGCCGCTGGAGACGCGCCGGCGGATCGGCTACCTGCCGGAGAACGCCCCGCTGTACGACGACATGCAGGTGCTGGACTTCCTGCGGCTCGCGGCGGCGCTGCGCGAGGTGCCCGCCCGGGGCCGCCGCGCGGCCATCTCCGCCATGGTGTCGCGCTGCGGGCTCGCGGAGGTGCTGGGCAAGGACATCCGCCAGCTCAGCAAGGGCTACCGCCAGCGCGTGGGCCTGGCCCAGGCCATGATCCACGACCCCGATCTGCTCATCCTGGACGAGCCCACCTCGGGCCTCGACCCCAACCAGATCGCCGAGATCCGCACCCTCATCCGCGAGCTGGGCCGGGAGAAGACGGTCATCCTCTCGACCCACATCTTGCCCGAGGTGCAGGCCACCTGCGATCGCATCGTCATCATCGCCGATGGGCGGCTGGTGGCCGACGACACGCCCGCGGCCCTGGCGGCGCGCGGCAGCGGGCCCGTGGTGCGGCTGGTGGTGCGCGCCCAGGCGGGCCCGCCGCCCGGGCTGGACGAGCTCCGGGCGCGGCTGTCCGCGGTGCCGGGCGTGGCCGCGGTGCTGCCGGCCGACGGGGAGGGCGAGGGCAGCCTGGGGATGCGGGTGCAGGCCGCCCAGGGCGCGGACCCGCGCCCCGGCCTGTTCGCCGCCGTGGTGGCGGCCGGGCTGGTGCTGCTCGATCTGCACCGCGAGAGCGCCACCCTGGAGGACACCTTCCGCCGGCTGACGCTGGGGGCGGACGAGTCCGAGGGAGGCCGCCATGCGTAAGGTCGCCGTCCTGGCCCGGCGCGAGCTCAGGGCCTACTTCGACTCCCCGGTGGCCTACATCGTGCTGGTGGTCTTCCTGCTGCTCAGCGGCTGGCTGGTGTTCTCCACCCTGTTCCTGCTCGGGGAGGCGGACCTGCGGCAGCTCTTCACGCCCGGGCTGCTCTCGCCGGCGCTGCTGCTGGTCATCCTGGCGCCGGCCATCACCATGCGGCTGGTGGCCGAGGAGCGCAAGAGCGGCAGCCTGGAGCTCCTGTGCAGCCTGCCGGTCAGCGACTGGCAGGTGGTGCTGGGCAAGTTCCTGGGCGCCCTCGGCCTGGCCACGGTGGCCCTGGCGCTGACGCTGGCCTACCCGCTGACGGTGACCTGGCTCGGACCGCTCGACTGGGGCGGCGTCCTGGCTGGCTACCTGGGCCTGCTGCTGTTCAGCGCGGCGCTGCTGGCCATCGGCCTGGCGTGCTCGGCGCTGACCTCGAACCAGATCGTGGCCTTCATCGCCGCCTTCGGCATCTCGGCCGTGCTGTACTTCGTCTACTGGCTGCAGTTCTTCCTGCCCGAGTGGCTGGCGCCGGCGGCCGACTACCTGGCGCTGTCGGGCCACCTGGACAACCTGGCGCGCGGGGTGATCGATCTCCGCGACGTCACCTACTACCTGACGCTGACCGCGGGCGCGCTGCTGCTGTCCGAGCGCGCGCTGGCGCGCCAGCACGCCTGAGGCGGGGAGGCTCGCATGCGCGCCGTCCGTCGCCTGGATGTCTGGCTCCGCACGCTGGCCGTGCTGGGCTGCCTGGTGCTCGCGAACCTGCTGGCGCTCGGCCTGGTGGCCCGCCTGGATCTCACCCGGGACCGCGTCTACACCCTGGACGCGGCCACCCTCGCGACCCTGACGGGCCTGCAGGACCCGGTCACCGTCCGGGCCTACGTGACCCGCGATCTGCCGGCGCCCCTGTCCACGCTGGCCCGCTACCTGGGGGACGTGCTGGAGGAGTACCACGCCCGCAGCCACGGCCAGGTGCGCTACGAGGTGATCGACCCGGCCGCGGTGGAGACCGAGGCCGACCGGCAGAAGAAGAAGGAGCTGAAGCGCGATCCCTTCGGCAACCTGGTGCGCGAGATGACCAGCGTGGAGCAGGAGCTGCAGGGCCTGGGCATCCCCTCCATCCCGCTCAAGGTGAACCAGGGCGACAAGGTCGAGTCCATGCGCGGCTACCTGGGGCTGGTGATCTCCGCCGGGGGCAAGCGCGAGGTGCTGCCGCTCGTCCAGCGCAGCGAGACGCTGGAGTACGAGCTGACCAGCCGCATCCGCAAGGTGACGCGCGCGCGCGCCCCCAAGATCGCGCTGCTGGCCGGCGCCGCCGGGCCCGAGGAGCAGACGCAGCTCGCGAACCTGGGCGGCCTGCTGGGCTCCCTCTACCAGGTGGAGCCCGTGGATCCCACCCGCAAGCCGACCATCCCCGACGACGCCGATCTCCTCTGGGTGGTGGGCCCGCGGGCGCCGCTGGGCGAGGAGGCGCTGCGGGCCGTGGACCGCTTCGTCATGTCCGGCCGGGGGGCGGCCTTCTTCCTCGGGCCGGTCGACGTGGATCTGAAGACGCTGGGGACGACCCCCCTCCAGCACGGGCTGGAGGGCCTGCTGGCCGGCTGGGGGGTGCGGCTCGGGCCCGGGTTGGTGGTGGACGGCGAGAACGTGGCCATGACCGTCAGCCGCCAGGACGGCCCGATGCGGGTCACGCAGCAGGTGCCCTACCCCTACCTGGTCGCCCCGCGCCGGCTGGGCCCGCCCCACCCCGTGACCCGCGGGCTGGGCGGGGTGATGTTCCCCTTCGCCGCGCCGCTCTCGCTCCAGCAGCCGCTGCCCGAGGGCGTGCAGGCCGAGGTGCTGGCCCGCTCGTCGGAGTCCGCCGGCGTGGTGCAGCCGCCCTACGACCTGGATCCCTTCCGTCGGCTGACCCAGGCGGACGTGGGCGCGCAGGGGGCGCAGGATCTGGCGCTGGCCCTCCGGGGCGCGCTGCCCAGCCAGGTGCCGGCCGCGCCCGGCGAGGCCGAGCCGCCGGCGCGCGCCAGCCAGGCCCGGGTGGTGGTGATCGGCGCCCACGGCATGCTCCAGGACGCCTACCTGGGCAAGGCCAACCAGGCCCTGGTCCTGAACCTGGTGGACTGGCTGCTGGCCGACGAGGCGCTCATGGGCATGCGCGCGCGCGGCCTGCGGGCGGCCCCGCTGGAGCCCGTGTCCGAGGGCGTGCGCCAGACCCTCAAGCTGGCCAACATCGCCGGCCTGCCGCTGCTGCTGGTGGGCTTCGGCCTGGTGCGCTGGCGCCTGCGCGAGGCGCGGCGCAAGCGCGTGCGGGTCTAGGCCGACCGCGCGCGAGGAGATGTGCGGTGAGCAAGAGCACGATCGCGTCCCTGGTGGTGTTCGGCGGCCTGCTGGCCGCGCTGCTCGGCCTGCGCCTGGGCGAGGGCGCCTCGCGCGGCATCCGCCGCCTGGAGCTCGGGCTCGAGCCGGCCTCCGTCGAGCGCGTGGTCATCCGCGGCAAGAACCCCGTGGAGCTGCGCAGGCAGGGCGAGGGCTGGCAGCTGGCCGACGGGCGCGCGGCCGACCCCGGCGCGGTGAAGCAGCTGCTGGACTCCCTCGGCCGGCTGGAGTCCAGCGAGGTGGTGGCCGAGGGCGAGGCGCGCGACGCGGAGTACGAGGTGGCAGGGGAGAAGGCCCAGCAGGTGGAGATCCACGCCGGAGGCGCCCTGGCGGCCTCGTTCAGCGTGGGCAAGGCCGCCCCGGGCGGGGTGTACCTGAAGGCCGGGGGCGCGACCTACCTGGTGCCCAAGGTGTTCCCCTACGCCTTCTCCCGTGCCCCGAGCGGCTGGTACCAGCTGAAGCTCTTCGACGCCAAGGTGGAGGACGCCCGGCGGCTGGAGGTGGCCCTGGCCGGAGAGCCCGCCTACGCCCTGCGCCAGCAGGACGGCGTGTGGGCGCTCGACGGCGCCTCGCCGCCCGGCTTCCGCTTCGACGCGGGCGCGGGGCGCGCGCTGGGCATGGCGCTCGTCAACGCCCGGGCCATCGACCTGGTGCTCGAGCCCCTGGCCCCGGAGAAGACCGGCCTGGCCGGGGCGGTGGACCGGCTGGCCTTCGTCGACGCCCAGGGCCAGCGGCACGCGCTCGCCCTGGGCGCCGCCACCGACAAGCAGGATGTCTACGCCCAGGTGGAGGGCAGCCAGGACGTGCTGGTGCTGGCCAAGGCCTCGGCCGCGCTGCTGCGCAAGCGCCTGGCGGAGCTGCGCGACCTGCGCCCGATGGCGCTGGCGCCCGATCAGGTGAAACGCCTGCGGTTGGAGGAGGGCGCGCGCCGCCTGGTGTTCGAGCGCGGGCAGGCCGGCTGGGGGCTGCTGGAGACCAGCGAGCCCGCGCCCGCCGGCTTCGAGCTCGAGCCCGCGGCGGTGGAGCGGCGGCTGCAGGCCCTGGCCCAGGCCCGGGCCTACGCCCTGGCCCCGCAGGGCACCCGCGGCCGGTCGAGCCCGGAGCGGCCCACGGCCCGGGTGGTCGCGGAGCTCGCCCAGGGCGGCGAGGCGACGCTCGCCTTCGGGGCCCGCGACAAGGTCCAGGATCGCGAGGGCGTGTACGCGCGGGGCAACGCCGACGCCGAGGTCTACATGCTGGACCCGGCCACCCAGCGCTCCCTGCTGGGCGGCCTGGAGACCTTCAAGAAGTCCGTCCGGCCGGGGCCTCCGCCGGGCAGGATGCCCCAGGGCCTCGAGCAGCTCCCGCCGGAGGTCCGCGCCAAGCTCATGCAGCAGCTCCAGGGCCGCTGAGGTTGATCGACTCCGCCCAGTGCGTGTAACTTCCTGGCGAGCTGGCCTGGCGGCCGGGACGGAGGGCACGCGTGAGGACTCCAACTTCTCTGCTAGGGCGCGGTCTGGCCGGGCTGCTGCTGCTCGCGGCGGCGGGCTGCGCCAGGAGCCCCGCGGACGGAGACGCCGGCGCGGTGGCCGCCTCCGACGAGCGGCTGCGCAACGCCATCGGCTCCTACGTCGAGGGCTACAACCTTCTGGGCGAGTCGGTGAACGCGCTGCTCGCGCGCTACGCCGCGTCCGTGCCCGCGGCCGGCGCCGCCGACCCGGCCAAGGTGCGCCTCGAGCCGGCGCACGTCGAGCTGGGCGCCCGCCTGAAGAGCGCCCGCGAGGAGTTCGAGGTGGGCAAGCGCGACGGCGGCGAGGCGCTGGCCGGGCTGGCGCCGCTGGCCGACCGGCTGCGCGCCACCGCGCGCAAGGTGATGAAGACCTACGCCGAGGCGGAGCACTACTACAGCTCGGGCGGTTTCAAGGCCGACGCCGGCGCCGGCGCGGCCAAGTACCACGAGGAGATGCGCGCGCGGGGTGCGGACTTCCGCCAGGCGCTGTCGGACCTGGCCGTGGCGCTGGACGGCGTGGAGGATCGCCAGGCCCAGGCGGAGATCGAGGCCCTGGCGGCGGCCAAGGGCCCGGCCTACTGGTTCCGGCGCGCCAACCAGGCCGCCAAGCGCATGCTGGGCGCGGTGCGCGCGCTGCCCGACGCGCGGCCCTTCGAGGCCGAGCGCGCGGCGCTCCAGTCGCTGGCCGGGGAGCTCGACGCCTTCGCCGCGAGCCACGCGCAGGCGCTGCCCGGCGCCTTCACCGCCTACCGTGAGGCCCTGACCCGCACGCTGGCCAGCGCCGGCCGCCTCGGCGCGGCGGTGCAGCCCGGCGATGGCGGCGCCCCCCCCGCCGAGGCCGCCTGGGCCCAGGCCAAGCAGGCGCTGTTCGACGACTACAACGCGCTCATCCAGGCCGGCAACGCGCTCTACGATCTCGAGGAGCAGGGCCCGCCGCGGTAGCCGCGGCCCGGCGGACGGGGTCGAGGAGCACCGCGCACGCCACCGCGGGCTGGCCTCCGACGGCCCCTGCGCGTAGACTGCCCCGGATGAGGCGCCTGCTGCAGCTCGCCGTGTTCGCCGTCCTGGCCCTGGCCGTGCTGGGGGGGCTGCACCTCTACCTGTGGACCCGCCTGCTGCTCGAGCCCGGCTGGGGCGAGGGCGTGGCCGCGGCCGGGGCCTGGGCCCTGGCAGGCCTGGTGCTGGGTTCGCCGCTGGGCATGCTGGTCGCGCGGCGGCTGCCCCAGGCGCAGGCCCGCCTGGTGCTGGCGCTGCCCTTCACCTGGCTGGGCGTGGCGCTGCTCTTGCTCTTCAGCCTGCTGGCCCTGGACGCGCTGCGCCTGGCGGCCTGGGCCGGCTTCCACCTCGCGGGGGAGGAGGCCGCCTGGGCCGCGCTGCGCGACTCGATCGGCCTGGACCGGCTGGTGGCCTGCGCCGCGTTCGGCCTGGCGGGGCTGGGCAGCCTGCTCGGCTTCCTGGGCGCGGCCCTGCCCCCGAGGGTGGTGACCCACACCCTCCGCCTGCCGCGCTGGCCCGCGGCCCTGGACGGCTTCCGCCTGGTGCTGCTGGCCGATCTGCACCTGGGGGAGATGCTGGGCCGGCGTTTCCTCGGCCGGGTGGTGGCGCAGGTCCAGGGGTTGCGCCCGGACCTGGTGGCCGTGGTCGGGGATCTGGTGGACGGCCCGCCGGGCGTGGTGATGCCCGAGCTCGAGGCGCTGCGCGCCCTCAACCCGCCCCTCGGGGTGTGGTTCACCAGCGGCAACCACGAGCTGTACTCTGGCTACCGGGCCTGGCTCGAGGCCCTGCCCGGGCTGGGGTTGCAGGTGCTCGACAACCGCCGGGTGACCCTCGGGCGGGACGGGGCGGCCTTCGAGCTGTGCGGCCTGCCCGATCTCGAGGCTGCCCGCATGGAGCCCGCCGCCCGGCCGGATCTGGCCCGGGTGCTCGCGGGTCGCGCCGCGGAGCTGCCGGTGGTGCTCCTGTCGCACCAGGCCCGCGTCGTGGGCGAGGCCGCGGCGCAGGGCGTGGAGCTGGTGCTCGCGGGCCACAACCACGCGGGGCAGATCTGGCCCTTCGGCTACTTCGTGCGCCTGCAGCAGCCGGTGGTCTCGGGCTTCCTGCGGCGCGGGTCGACCCTGGTGTACGTCAGCGCCGGGACCGGCTTCTGGGGCCCGCCCATGCGGCTGTTCACCCGGGGAGAGGTGAGCCTGCTCGAGCTGCGCCCGGAGGGCGGGGATCCGGGGGCCGCGCCATGAGGGAGGCGTGATGGGCGAGACGCGCGAGGTGGTGCTCGTGGGCGCGGGCCCGGCCGGCGCCGCGGCGGCCCTGGGGCTGGCCCGCGCGGGCGTGCCGGGGGTGCTCGTGCTCGAGCGCCAGGCGCTGCCGCGCGACAAGGCCTGCGCCGGCGGGCTGGGCCCCAAGGCGCGGGCCGAGCTCCAGCGCCTCGGGCTGTGGGAGCAGGTGGCCGCGCGGGCCTACCCCATCTCGGGCGTGCGCCTGGTGAGCCCAGGCGGGCGGGAGGCGGTCGCGGCCGGGCGGGCCAGCGCCCACGTGCTGCGGCGGCGCGTGCTGGACGGGTTGCTGGTGGAGGCCGCCCGGGCCGCCGGGGTCGAGGTGCACACGCGCTGCAAGGCCGAACGGCTCCTGTGGCGCGCCGGCCGGGTGGTGGGGGTGCGCGCGGCGGGCCAAGACCTCGAGGCGGGCTGGGTGCTGCTCGCCCACGGGGCCACCGGCCACCTCGGCGTGGCCGCCGAGCCGCGCCCGCGCCGGCTGCTGCAGACCTGCCTGGGCTGGTACGAGGATCTGGCGCTGCGGCCGAACACCGTCGAGATGCTGTGGGACGAGGAGCTCGCGCCCCACTACGGCTGGTTGTTCCCGGAGTCGGACCGCGTGGCCAACCTCGGCGTGTGCATCGCCGCCGAGCGGCTGGGGCGCCGCTCGGTGCGGGCGCTGTTCGCCCGTTTCCTGGAGCGGCAGTTCGGCCCGCGTGTGCGGGCCGCCCGCCAGGTGGGCGGGTGGCTGAGCCACCCCATCTCCGTCTCGACCCGCGTGCGGCCCGCGGCCCCGCCGGGCTGCCTGGCGCTCGGCGAGGCCGCCCGGCTGGTGAACCCGGCCACGGGCGAGGGTATCGCCCAGGCGCTGACCAGCGGGCGCCTGGCCGCCGAGGCGCTGCTGGCGATGCGCGCCGGCCTGCCGGAGCGCGAGGCCGTGCGCCGCTACGCCCGCGGGCTCTCGCGCGAGCTGCAGCTCGGGTTCCTCCTGGGGGAGGCCTTCATGCGCCTGGGCGTGCCGGCGCTGGACGTGGTGGTCGGCCTGGCCCGCAGCCGCTGGCTCGGCGGGCTCACCTCGGACGCCATGGCCAAGATGTGACCGCTGGAGGGTGACCATGTCCAACCGAATAGCCCAGTGTCTCTGGCTGCTCCTCGTCCTGGCCGCGGCGGCCTGCGGCTCGTCCCCGGACCCGGAGCCGTCCTGCACCGACCCCGACGGCGATCGCTACGGCCAGGGCGCGGGCTGCCTGGGCGCGGACTGCGACGAGGACGACGCGCGCTGCTGGACCGGGCTGTGCTGTCCGGTGGACTGCAGCGATCCCGACGGGGACGGGTACGGGCAGGGCGGCGCCTGCCTGGGCGCGGACTGCGACGAGGGCGCGCCCGGCTGCCACGCGGGCGCGTGCTGCCCGGCCGCGTGCGAGGACCTCGACGGGGACGGGTACGGCCTGGGCGCTGGCTGCGCGGGCCCGGACTGCAACGACGCCGGCTCGGGCATCCACCCCGGCGCGCCCGAGGTGTGCGACACGCTGGACCAGGACTGCGACGGCCAGACGGACGAGGACGGGGTGTGCCCGGGCTGCACGGACCCCGACGGCGACGGGTTCGGCCAGGGCACGGGTTGCCTGGGGCCGGACTGCGACGAGGGGGACGCGGGCTGCAGCCAGGGGGCCTGCTGCGGCCCGGCCATCCCGCGCCTGGAGCTCTGGGCGCTCGATCTGTGGGCCCAGCCGCTGCCGCAGGGCGAGGCCCAGCTCTCGCTGGTCTGGAACGGCCAACCCGTCGAGGCCTCGGGCTGGCCCCGGGCGGTGCTGCTCCTGCGGGCCCCTGGCACGCTGGAGGGCCGGCTGGCGGCCCCGGATCACGAGGAGCTGTACTTCTCGGTCGAGGTCGTCGATCCCGCCGGCGCGGGCGGGGTGAGCGCGAGCCTGGACGCCGGCGTGCGCGACGCGGGCCTGACCTCCTCCTACGATCTGCGGCTGGTGGACGGCCAGCAGACGCCGGTGCACAGCGTGTACCTGGGGCTGCGCCACGCCTGGTTCTCGGCCCAGGGCCGGCCGGCCCGCCGGGGCAACCTGGCCGAGCTGCTGGTCAACGGCGAGGAGGCGTTCGGCAGGCTGCACCAGGACCTCGTCGCCGCCCAGGGCGAGGTGCTCCTGTCGAGCTGGTGGTGGATGTCGGACTTCGAGCTGGTGCGGGACGCCGCCACCCACGCCGACCTGACCCAGGCCGAGCGCTGGGCCAACACGGTGCTGGGCGTGCTCGAGCGCCTGCCGGCCACCGTCCGCATCCTGGTGGGCGAGTTCTGGGGCTCGCACGACGTGATGGACTGGCTCACCACCGACTCGACCCTGCTGGCCTACGCCGAGACCGCGGGCGACGGCATCGAGTTCATGGGCCAGGGGAACGCCTCCTTCGGCGAGTTCGCCTGGGATCCGTCGGACTTCGTGTTCGGCGACCGGGTGCGCGGCGCCTTCCCGGAGACCGCCGGGCGCGCCTTCGAGGCCGAGCAGCCCACCGCCTCGCGCCTGCCGGCGGCCTGGGTGGACATGACCGACTGGCCCTTCATCGACCTCGAGGTCGAGCTGGCCTCCTGGCACCAGAAGTTCAGCGTGGTGGACCACCAGGTGGCCTACGTGGGCGGCATGAACATCAAGAGCACCGACTGGGACGGCCCGCAGCACCTGGTCTTCGAGCACCGCCGCATGGAGTTCGACGCCACGTCGGCCGAGCGGCACGCGGTCATGGCCAAGGAGCGCCTGCCCGACCTGGGTCCGCGGCGCGACTACATCCTGCGGCTGGAGGGCCCGGCCGCCCAGGACGCGGCCGAGGTGTTCCAGGCCCGCTGGCGCCAGGCGCGGGCCGACGGCGTGACCTACGCCGAGAACACCACCGACTTCGAGGTGGAGCGCGCCATCCCGGAGCGGGCCGGGGGCATCCAGCTCCAGGTGACCGCCACCATGCCCCAGCCCTTCTGGGAGCACGCCATCGCCGAGACCTGGTTCAACGCGGTCGTCCAGGCGGAGCGCTACATCCTGATCGAGGACCAGTACTGGCGCATCCCGCTGCTCGTGGACGCCATCGCCAGGCGCATGCGCGAGCAGCCGGGGCTGCTCCTGGTGGTGGTGACCAAGGCCATCGACGAGTGGACCGATCCGGGCTGCGAGTGGACCTACACGACCCACCAGCAGCTGCTGGGGGAGTTCGGGCCGACGCGCTACCGCACCTATCAGCTCCGCTCCTTCGACACCAGCCCGTCCGCGCAGGCCGGGGAGGTCGCGGCCAACTTCGTGGACATCGACACCCACTCGAAGCTCCTGGTGGTGGACGACCGCTTCCTCAGCGTGGGCTCCTGCAACAAGAACAACCGCGGCATGCTGTACGAGGGCGAGCTGAACGTGGCCGCGCTGGACGAACCGCTGACCCGCGGGGCGCGCCGCCGGGTGGTCGGCGACTGGCTGGGCGCGGGCGCCACCCCGTCCGAGGACACGGCCACCTGGTTCGCCCAGCTCGTGGCCGCGGCCGACTGGAACGCGGCGGTGCGCGCGCGCTGGGAGGCGCTCGGCGACAGCGCCGATCTCGGCGGCGGGGCGCTGCCGGCCGACCTCACCCCGGCGGGCCTGCTCTACCCGCTGCCCTTCGGCGTCCCGGACGACTGCTTCCTCGAGGGGGTAGGCCCGGACATGACCCGCGAGGAGCTGCCCCCCGTGGTGGGGACCTGGACGGGCGGCGCCGGCCGCGGCGCGGTCAGGGCAGGCGGCGCCGGGAGTAGGCCCGCACCAGCTCGCTGAGCCGGTCGAGGTCGTCCCCGTCGAAGGCCACCAGCTCCTCGAAGCCCAGCCCGCCGGAGAGCGCGATGGCGGCCAGCGAGGCCGTCGCCCCGGTGGCGCGGTCCTCGAGCCCCGCCGGCGGCAGGGGCAGGCTCAGGAGCAGCGGATCCGCGGCCGGCAGGTACACCAGCCAGCGGCCGTTCGGGGCGGCCAGCTCGAGCCGCTGGACGCCGGCGCCAGGCACCGCGCCGGCCACCAGCTCGCGCGTGGCCACGTCCCAGCTCGCCCCCTCGGGGAAGGGCAGGAAGCCGGGCTCGAAGGTCACCGCCGTGGGCAGATCGGCGGCCACGTGCAGCACCGCCGCCGCGTCCTCGGGGGTGGCCAGGCCGGCGCCGGCCGGCATGGCCAGCGCCAGCACCCCGTAGGCGCCCACCTCCAGGCCGTCGTGGGCCGGGGCCAGGCGCATGACCAGCGAGGCCCCGCTGCCCGAGGCCTGCGCGGCGGAGAGCCCGAGCGGGGTGAAGCCCAGCCCGGAGAAGCCGCCGGCCACCACCACGACCGTGGACAGCGGCGCGCCGTCCAGGCTGGGCGGTTGCGGGGTGAGCACCTCGAGCGCCAGCGTCTGGGGCTGGTCCGGGGCCAGATCGAGATCGGGCAGGTTGGCCCAGTCCGGCCGGAGCTCGGCGAGGTCCCCGTCCCGATCGCGATCGTCCGCGTCGGCGACCAGCGGCAGGGGGAACACCTCGAAGGCCGGCCGCAGCCCGTGCTGCAGGGCGGAGAAGGCCGGGAAGAGCGCCAGCACCAGCTCCTCCAGCGAGCCGATCCCGCCCAGCAGCTCGCCCAGCAGGCTCATGTCCACCTTGCCGCCCAGCGCCCAGGCGTTTCGCAGCCCCGCCGGCCCGGTCACGTCGTAGCCAGGCTTGATCGAGATGGGCAGCCCCTGGAGCTCGAGGCCGAGCGTCATGTGCGCCGGCAGCGGCAGGTCGAACACCTGCCCGAGCAGGTTCACCTCCACCTGGTAGGTGGGCCCGAGCAGCGCGGCGAAGTCGATGGCCAGCAGATCTCCGGACAGGCTGGTGCCGGCCAGCCCCATGGCCAGCGGGCCCACGCCCGGGAAGGTCATCTGCCCGCTGAAGCCGCCGGCGGTGGCCACCCCGGTGCGGGGCGGCAGGGCGACGAACAGGTCGCGAGACGCGCTGCCGGCGATCGACACCCAGTCGTACTCCGCGTGGAACAGGTGCACGTCCGCCGGGCCGGCCGGGGCCGGGAAGGAGGCCGCGCCCAGCGCGTCGGTCTCGGCCTGCAGCGTCTGGCCGTCGGCCACCAGCAGCACCGCGGCGCCGGCGATCGGCCGCCGGCCCACCGCCGAGACCGCGGTCACGCGCAGCGTGTCCGCGGCCGGCTCCAGCACGTTGGTGAAGGTGACCGGGCGGCTGCGGCGGCCCGCGTCCACCGCCTCGGCCGTGACCAGGGTGGCGCCGGCCTCGGCCCCGCCCACCAGCTCCCGGCCCTCGATGGCGGCGCGGGGCGGGTCGCTGGAGGTCCAGGCGAAGGTGATCCCGGGCACGGCCTGGCCGGCCTGGTTGAGGGCCAGGGCCTCGAGGCGCACCCGCTGGCCCGGCCGGATCGGCCCGCCCGGGGTGAGCACCAGCACCTCGTAGACGGAGGTCGGGTTGCCGGGCTCCACGCACGCCCCGCCGCTGCACACCAGGGGGGCCTGGCAGTCGGCCGGCCCGCGGCACACGTGCGGCCGGCACAGGCCGCCCACGCAGTCCTGGTCCGGAGAGCAGTCGGCCTCGGCCTGGCAGCCCGCGGCCGGGTGGCAGTGCCCGTCCTCGCAGGTGGCCCCGGCCCCGCAGCTCCCGTCCAGGCTGCAGGCCGGCAGCTCCTCGCAGCGGCCGGCCAGGCAGACGAAGTTCCAGTCCGGGCAGTCCCCGTCGGCCTGGCACGGCGTGTAGACCTCGCAGCGGCCGGCCTGGCAGCGCATGAGCTCGCCCGGGCAGTCGGCGTCCGCCTGGCACTCGGCCGGGACGCACACGTAGTCCACGCAGATGGTGCCGGCCTGGAAGCAGGTCGCGTCGCTCAGGCAGCGCAGGCTGCAGCGGCCGTCCACGCAGGCCCGCAGCTGTCCGCAGTCCTCGTCCGCCGCGCAGCCCAGCTCGCAGAACCAGCCGTTGCACACCTGGCCGGCGGGGCACTCCTCGTCGGTCGCGCAGCGGGAGGGCAGCGTGCAGGCCCCCTCCACGCACAGCTCGAAGGGCAGGCAGTCCGCCGGGTCCAGGCACGGCCGGGTCTGGGTGGCGCAGGCGCAGTCCACGCACACCTCGAACAGGCCGCAGTCCTGGTCCGCCTCGCACTCGCACGACCGGCAGGTCCCCTCGAAGCAGCGCTGGCCGCCGGGGCAGTCCTCGTCGTCGCTGCACTCCTGGGAGCGGCACAGGCCGTCCAGGCAGCGCAGCCCCTCGGGGCAGTCCGCGTCCAGGGAGCAGTTGCCGCAGCGGCCGTCAGCCTGGCAGATCATGCCGCCCTCGCAGTCCGAGGAGTCCTGGCAAGGGCGGAAGCCCTCCCGGCAGTGCTGCTCGACGCAGATCTGGCCGGGCTCGCACTGGCCGTCGTCGGTGCAGATGCTGCCCAGGCCGTAGTCCTGGCAGCCGGAGCCGAGCAGCGCGAGCAGGCCCAGGACCGCGGGCAGACACGGGGACCGTCCGGCGGACCGGCGGATGGCGGCGCGGGCGCTCATGGGGGGCACCTCCTGGAGGTGGCGTGGTCCCTCCATGCCTACCACCCCGGGCGGGCTGGCCACAAGCCGTGTCCGGCCGGCCGGTTGACGCGCGCCCCGCGTGGGTGCTGGAATGCCCGCCCATGACCGCCTCCCCGCACATCTACTTCTTCTCGGGCAAGGGCGGGGTGGGCAAGACCACCCTGGCCGCGGCCACCGCGGTGTGGCTCGCGCGCCGGGGCGAGCGGGTGCTGCTCACCTCGACCGACCCGGCGCACAACCTCTCGGACGTGTTCGACCGCGCCATCGGTCACCACGGGGCGTGGATCGAGCCCAACCTGTTCGCCCTGGAGATCGACGCCACCGCCCGCTGGGCCGAGGCCACCGGGCAGGCCGCGCCCGCGGACGGGGCGGTGCCCAGGCCGGCGGGTCGCCTGCAGCGCAAGCTGGCCGAGGCGGTCCAGGTGCTGGGTGAGGCCCCCGGCGTGGACGAGATGATCTCGCTCGACCTGCTGCTGCAGGCCGCCAGCTCACCCGACCACGACGCGGTCATCTTCGACACCGCCCCGACCGGGCACACGCTCCGGCTGATGTCTCTGCCGCACATGCTGGAGGGCTGGTTCGGCGCGCTGCTCTCGCTGCGCGGCCACTTCTCCCGCCTGGGGCGCGTGTTCCGGCGGCTGCTGCCGCGCTCGCGCGAGGGCGAGGCCGAGCCGCCCGATCTGGGCGCGGAGATGGCCTCGGCCCGCGAGCGGGTGGGCGCGCTGCGCGGGCTACTCGGCGACGCGGCCCGCACCTCCTTCGTGCTGGTCAGCATCCCCGAGGCGCTCAGCGTGCTGGAGAGCCAGCGCACCCTGGCCAGCCTCGCCCAGCAGGGCATCCCCGTGGCGCGCGTGCTGGCCAACCAGGTGCAGCCCGAGTCGCCGGGCTGCGTCCACTGCCAGGCCCGGCGGACCATCCACCTGCGCGAGCTCGAGCACCTGCGGCAGGTGGTCGGCGCGGTGCCGGTGCAGGTGGTGGAGGCCAAGCCCCGCGTGGTGCGCGGCCCGGACGAGTTGGCGCGCCTGGGGGCCGAGCTGTGGGGCGCGCCGGCCGGGACGGCAGGAGGGTGAGCGGCGTGGAGATGGTCAAGGCAGGCCGCGTCGGCGAGGTGCGCGAGCGCGGGCGCAAGGTGCTGGCGCTGCTCGGGCGCAAGGTGGGCGTGTTCGCGGACGGGGACGGGTTCTTCGCCCTGGAGCTGACCTGCAAGCACCAGGGCGCGGATCTGTCCGCTGGCCGGGTCGTGGGCGGGGTGGTCACCTGCCCGCGCCACGGCTGGCGCTACGAGCTGGCCACCGGTCGCTGCCTGGATCACGCCTCGGCGCCGCTGAGGCGGCACGCCCTGGAGCTGCGGGGGGAGGAGATCTGGATCTCGCTCGGGCCGGTGGAGGGCGGGGCGCCGGGCTCCAATCGCTAGTGGGCCGCCTCGAAGACGCCGATCACCTCGTCGACCAGCCCCTCGGCCTGGTCCTCGGTGAGCCCGAGCGCCGAGCGCAGCCGCTGATCGTACTCGAACTCGCAGGTGTTCGTGTCGTAGTCGGCCATGGCCATGGCGTAGGCCAGCTTGTAGGCCTGGTCGCGGGCGAAGGGGCGTGACAGCCTGGCGGCGGCCTTGCCCAGGCGCTTCTCCTGGCCCTCGGCCGAAGCGCGCTCGGACAGCTCGCCCGCCTTGGCGCGCACCGAGCCCTTGTTCACCTGCGGCCCGTACAGCACCAGCATGGCCTTGACGAAGGCGTCCAGCTCCTCGTCGGACAGCACGCCGTCGGAGGCGATGGCCAGGTAGGCCACCTCCATCATCGCCTCCCGCTCCGCGTCCGACACCTCGGCCGCGACCCCCGGCGGGAAGGCCTTCTCCAGGTCGAGCTTGAACATGCGCTTCATGGGTTCTCCTCGTCGCACATCCGGCGCCACGCTAGCACGCCGGGGGACCGGGGGGAAGGGCGCATGCTGAAACGCGAGGGGGACCGGCCTCCCGTCACTTCTTGGAGGGCTTGCCGTTCTTGATGATCCAGGTCTCGCCGTCCTTCATCTCGTAGCCGGGCTTCTTCTCGTCGATGCACAGCCAGCCCGGGCCCACGCCCGTGGTGGTGTTGCTGGAGATGGAGGTGTGGGTGCCGGAGAAGCACGAGTCCGAGCTCGCGATGAGCAGCTTGTAGCTCTGGGAGTCCTGGTTGGACAGGGTCACGCCCGCCAGGGCCGACAGGGCGAACAGGCTGATACCGAGCACCGCCACGATGCACGCGATCCGCTTCATGACATCCCTCCAGGGTTTGGGTTCGTCGGCAGCGTAGCCCCAGCGGCGGAAGCCCGTCAAGCCCCGGGCCTGCGCGCCCCCCTCCGACTTGCCAGGCCGGGGCGAACTGCGGTAAGCCGGAGCCGGAGGTGAACGCCCGATGGACAAGCTGGCGGCGCGCTTGCCGCTCCCGGAGCGGCGCAAGGAGATCGTGGAGGCCTGCGTGGGCTTGCTGGAGACCGAGGTCGGCCGCAAGACCGGCATGTCTGGCCTGGCGGTCAAGACCGCCTACAAGGTGTTCAAGGCCATCAAGCCGGGGCTGGCGCGGGAGGCCATCGACGGGCTCCTGGACGACTTCGTGGACTCGCTCGATCCGCTGCACGGGCAGTTCCAGGCGGAACCCCGGGGCAGCTTCGGCGGCTTCCTGAAGGGGCGGGCGCACGAGGCGGCCGAGGCCCTGCTGGGGGTGACCGACCGCCGGGCCGACGGGAGCCGCCACACCACCCTGGTGAAGCTGTACCGGAAGCTCCGCCCCGCGGCTCTCCGCAACGTAGAGGAGGCCGTGCCTGGGCTGGGGGATCTGTTCGATCGCTTCTACCGTCCCTGAGCCTCTGGGGTGTTGGGCTGGAAACTCTTCGCGCGGGACGGCGCGCTCGAGTTTCTCGCCCGCGGCTCTCCGCAACGTAGAGGAGGCCGTGCCTGGGCTGGGGGATCTGTTCGATCGCTTCTACCGTCCCTGAGCCTCTGGGGCGTTGGGCTGGAAACTCTTCGCGCGGGACGGCGCGCTCGAGTTTCTCGCCCGACCTCTTCGACCGGCTCTGCGGCCGGGACCGAGCTCAGGCGGGGGCGCCGAAGGCGGCGCGCTGCTCCTCGGTGACCCCGAGCAGCAGCGGCTTCTTGTAGGAGCGCCTGGCCGGGGGCAGCGCGGCGCGGGCCTCGTTGCGGGCCTTGGCACGGGCCTTGAGCTGGGCGCGGGGCTGCAGGGCGGCCAGCTTCTGCTGGGTCGAGCGTAGCTCGCTCGAGGCGATGCGCAGCTTCTGCTCGGCCTGCTCGAGCTTGTTCAGCCGGATCTCGTACTGCTGGATGCGCTGGATGGCGCCGGCCAGGGCGGTCAGGTGGGCCTTGGACTGGCGCCTGGCCCAGTCCAGGTCCTCGGCCAGCTTCTTGGCCACGGCCGCCTCGCGCAGCGCCTCCTCGGCCCGCTTCTTGGCCACGGCCGCCTGCTCCTCGGCCTGCTTGACCCGCTCCTCGGCCCGGCGCACGGTGCCGCGCGCCTCGGTCAGCTCCATCTCGAAGCGGTTGCGCTCGAGCGGGGTGGCCTCGGTCTTGAACTTCTGGTCCAGGAGGTCCTTGGCCGCCTCGCGCTTCTGGTGGGTCAGCCGCACCACCTGCTCGAGCAGGTCCTTGTTGCGCTCCTGGGCGTCCTGGAGCTCCTTGCGCACGGCCGCCTCGCGGCCCATCCAGGTCAGGCGCTCCTCGCGCGCCTTGTCCAGCTCCGCCTTGGCCTGGGCCAGGCCGGCCTCGGCCTGCTGGAGCGAGGCCGTGAGCTGCTCGGACTGGCGGCGCCGGTCGTTCGCCTCGCTGCGGGCCTGCTGCAGCGCCGGGGGCTCTCCCAGCACCTGGATCAGCGTGTCCCAGCCTTTGTGGGGGAAGTTGGAGCGGATCAGATCGATCAGCATGGCGTGCTATGACCTCGTGTGTTCCGGGCCGTGGTTCTCTGTCTCCGGGAGCCCGACCAGGCGGGCGAAGGCGGCCTCGAGCTCCGCGGCGGTGCTCATCCTTCCCAGGCTGCGTCGCAGCTCCGTCGCGCCTCGCAGGCCTCGGGAATACCAGATGAGGTGCTTGCGCATGGGCGGCACCGCGTGCCGCTCCGAACCCACCCAGGCTAGCATGAGGCCGAGGTGGGTGCAAAACACTTCGTGGCGCTCGCGCGCCGGGGGCGGGTAGGCGGGCGCGCCGGGCGCGCCGAGCTGGCCGAGCGCCCGCGGCAGCCAGGGGTTACCCAGCGCCCCGCGCCCGATCATCAGCCCGGCGCAGCCGGTCTCGGCCCGCATGCGCTCGCCGTCCTCGGGCGTGTGCAGATCCCCGTTGCCCAGCACCGGGATGCGCAGGCGGGCCACCAGCCGGCCGATCAGGGCCCAGTCGGCGCGGCCCGCGTAGCCCTGGGCCCGCGTGCGGGCGTGCAGCGCGACGGCGTCCGCGCCGGCGTCCTGCAGCCGCTCGGCCACCTCCAGCGCGTTCACCTCGTCGGCCGACCAGCCCGCGCGGATCTTGGCCGTCAGCGGACAGGCGACCACCTTGCGCACGGCCCGCACGATGGCCTCGGCCCGCCCGGGATCGCGCATGAGCGCGGCGCCGCTGCCCTGGCGCACGATCTTGGGCACCGGGCAGCCCATGTTGAGGTCGATCCCGTCGAAGCCCAGCGCCACCACCTGCTCGGCCGCGGCCGCCAGGCGCGCCGGCTCCCGGCCGAAGAGCTGGGCGAACAGGGGGCGCTCCTCCGGGTCGAAGGCGAGCAGCGCCCGCGTCGGGCGCTGGGCGCGCAGCAGGCCCTCGGCCGAGATCATCTCGGTCACCACCGCCGGGCAGCCCAGGCGGCGCAGCACCCGCCGGAAGGGCGAGTCGGTCACCCCGGCCATGGGGGCCATCCAGACCGCGGGGGCGACCCGCAGGCCGCCGAGCACGAGCGGGGGGATCATGGCGGCTCAGCGCTCCTCGAGCACGGCCCGGATCATGGCCTCCAGGTTGAGCTGGAAGGCCTTCTCGGGCTGCCCGGCCGACAGCCCGTGCCGCAGCTCGCCGGTGAGCGCGGCGGCCAGGGCGGCCGGCGCGAGGCCCTGCGCGTGCAGCTCCCGCACGCGGGCCCGGAACCGCCGGGCCGTCTCCAGCGCCACCGGGATGTGGCTGCGGGCGTCGGCGCCCGTGCGCACGCCGTGGTGGGGCAGCGCGATGGCCTCGAGCTCCAGGCCGGCCAGCCGCTCCAGGCTGGCCACGTACTCGCGGAACGAGGACACCGACTGGGCCTGCACCTCGTCCGGGCTGACGTAGGCGCCCAGCGCCTCGCCGCCCACGAGCAGCCGGTCGGGCTCGACCAGGTAGACCATCGAGCAGCGGGTGTGCCCGGGCGCCTCCAGCGCCTGGACCCGCACGCCGGCCCCCAGGTCCAGGTGCTCGCCGTCCCGCAGCACCCGGTCCACGCGCAGATCCTCGGGCTCGAGCGGCACCTCGCGATCGCCCCACACCTGGGCGAGGCCGTACATGCCCTCCTCCTGGCGGTTCATGCGCAGGACGAACTCCCGCACCCGCGGCTTCTCGAGGGTCGCGGCGGCCACGGCCGAGCCGGCCACCTGGAGGCCGGGCAGCAGGCGGCGGAGCAGGCCCAGCCCCCCCACGTGGTCGTAGTGGGTGTGGGTCAGCAGCACCCACGCGGGCGTGAGCTTGCCCGGGCCGAAGTGCTCCTCGAGCAGCGGCGCGGCCGAGCTGATGGCCCCGTCCACGAGGGCCGCGCGCTCGCCGGTCACCAGGTAGCAGGGGAAGGCCATGGCGCCCACGGCGCGCGTGTGGGCGCTCACCGGTCCGGACTCGGTCAGCCAGGCCATGCGTCGGTCGCCTCCTCCCCCCTCAGGGGGGCGCCATTGTAGGCGGCGGGGCCGCGGCGGGCAACCGCCGGCGGCGCCGCAGGTCGAGCCCGAGCCCGAGCAGGAGCAGGGCGGTCAGCAGCCCGAGGCTCAGCAGCGACAGGCGCGCGGCCCGGCCCGGGCCGGCCGGCTCGAAGCTGAGCTCCAGGCGGCCGTCGTCCGGGCCGAGGCGCACCGCCATGCCCAGGTAGTCGGCGCGCAGGATGGGGATCTCCCGGCCGTCGACCCGCGCCCGCCAGCCCGGGTGGAAGGTGTCCCGCACGACCAGCCAGCCCGGCCCGGTCAGCGCCAGCGCCCAGGCGCGCCGCGAGGTGCTGCGCTCCTCGAGCCGCACCTCTCCGGGCGGCGGCTGGACCGCTCCGCACGCGGGCAGGCGCTCCGCGGGCAGCGCGGCCCGCGCCGCGGATCCCGGCCGCCGCCCCTCGAACAGGAGCTCGGCCGGCTCGAGCAGCGCCACCCGGCGCTCCGGCCCGAGCCCGGCGATCTGCGCCCGGGCCTCTGCCGGGCCCGAGACCAGCGCGCAGCCGCCGAACAGCTCGTGCGGCGCGCCGGCCGGGTGCACCGCCAGCACGGCCACGTTCTCCTCGGGCAGGGTCTCCACGAGCTCGAGCCGGCCCTGCTCGGCCAGCGCCCGGAGCCCGGGCGCGGCCGGCCGCACCGTGGTCAGCACGTGGGTCACCCCCAGCGCGCGGGCCCAGCTGGGCAGCCCGGCGAAGACCTCCCCGCCGTGCAGGGTCATGAACCGGGACGGCACGGTGGGCGCGTAGCCGAAGGTGTAGCGCAGCCCCTCCAGCAGCCCCCAGTTGTGGCGCAGGCTGGCCCGGCCCACGCGGTCGTCCAGCCCGGGCGGCTGGCGGTCGAGCTGCCCGTCGCGCAGCAGCTTGGTCCAGCCTGGCCCGGCCAGCAGCCCGCCGGCCCGCGAGGGCTGGTCCAGCGCGGCGGACGGGGCCCGCCAGGAGGTCGGCGCCCAGAGCAGCGCGTCCAGCAGCGCGAGCGCCATGAAGCCCGCCAGCAGGCGCTGGCGCCGGAGCGGGCTGCCGGGGCCCAGGCAGGCGAGCAGCAGCATGAGCGCGGCCGCCAGCCCCAGCCCGCCGGCGGTCAGCGCGTTCTGCCGGAGCAGCTCCGCCGCCCCGTCTGCGCCCCCGCCGGGCGAGAGCCCCAGGGCCAGTCCGGCGGACAGGCCGCACAGCGCGACCAGCGCGCCCAGCCCGAGCCGCAGCGGACGATCCTCCGCGCGGGCGCGCGCGCGCAGGTGGGCCAGCCCCAGGCCGATCAGGCCGAACAGGAACAGGTTCGCGTAGCTCCAGAACTTGGCCGGGAAGCGCAGGTGCGCGTAGACGGGCGCGTGCGCGTGCAGCAGCGGGTGGAGCACGAAGGCGTCGCCGAGCGCCACGCCCAGGAAGACGAGCACCGCCAGGAGCAGGCCGAGGTTGCGTGGGGCGCGCAGGGCGCGCCAGGCGCCCAGGCCGGCCAGCAGCAGCAGCGGCAGCCCGAGGTAGAGGGAGTCGTGCCAGAACCGGCGGGCGTAGGGCAGATCCGGGGCGGTGAGCGCCTGGCCCCAGAAGGTGCCCTCGGCCGCCCGGCCCCACAGCCCCGGGACCACGAGCTGGGCGAGCTGGCCGGGCGCCAGGGAGAACCAGCTCGCCTCCGGGTAGGGCACACCCTCCGCCCGCAGGCTCTCCCCCAGCGTGTCGAAGGCGGGCAGCCAGGCCGGGGCGCTGACCCCCACCGCCAGCAGGCCGGCCAGCAGCAGGCCCAGCAGCACCCTCCGCCGGCCGCGCAGGCCGCCCAGCAGCGCGTCGAGCAGCAGGATGCCCGACATCCAGAACACGCCGAAGGGGTCGCCCTCCAGGACCGGCCAGGCCAGGCAGACCGTCAGCACGGCCAGCCGCGCCGGGCTGGGCCGGACCTGCCAGCGGCCGGAGGCCCACAGCGCCCAGGGGAACAGGCAGATGCCGGCCAGGAAGGGGGAGCCCGAGACCGTGGACAGCACCACGCCGCTGAGGGGGTAGCAGGCGCCGACCAGCCAGGCGGTGGGCTCGTCACGGGTCAGGGCGCGCAGCCACATGGCCATGCCGAGCCCGCCCAGCGCGAGCAGCGCGATCAGGTACAGCTCGTGGACCAGGTAGCTGTCGCCGAGCAGGTAGAGCCAGCCGAGCGGCGCGTAGAGCCCGAGCTGGGGATCGGCCACCTGCTCCAGGCCGGAGAACAGGCCGTCGTTCCACAGCGGCACGCTGCCGTCCTCGACAAGCCGCCGCCAGAACCAGCGGCGCAGCGCGTAGACGAAGCTCGACGTGTCCCGGGCGGCCAGCCACTGGCCGCCGAGCAGGCCGGGCAGCAGGAGCAGCACCGGAGCCAGCGGCGGGAGCAGCCAGGCGAACCACCGCAGCCGGGCGGTGCGGTCAGCCGGAGGAGGCATCGCGCTCGGAGCAGACCACGTCCGGGTCTCGGGAGTCAACCCGGCCCGCCGCGCGATCTTTCGGGTTGCCCTGGGTCGGCCGGGCTGGGTAGTCTTGCTGCCCATGAGATCCGCCTGGCTGTTCGCCCTGCTGCTGCTGTCGCTCCCGGCCACCCCGGCCCGGGCGCAGGCCGAGCCGGGGCCGCCGCCCGCGGCCGTGGAGGCCGCGGCCGGCGAGGGCAGCGCGCCCGCGGCCGAGGCGCCCTCGACCGACGAGCTGGCCGGCCAGGATGAGCTCGAGGCCATGGCCAAGGCCGAGGACCAGGAGCTCGGCGGGGCGGCCTGGGTCGGGCCCGATCCCCGGGAGCAGAGCATCTACGAGGGGCTCGCCCCACCCGTCCGCGCCGGCGTGCTGCGGACCGACCGCCTGGAGTGGGAGCTGGGCACCGGCGGGCGCATGTCCGGCAGCGCGCGGCCGGGTGGCGGGCCGACCGGCCGCGCCGAGGGAGGGGAGGCCGACGGGTTCGACATCCCCGTGGTGATGAACCCGGCCGTGGAGCAGCTGCTGGGGTTTTTGCAGGGGCCCGGACGGAGGTGGTTCGCCCGCTGGCTGGGGCGCTCGACGCGCTACTACCCGCTCATGCGCTCGATCCTGAAGAAGCACGGGCTGCCCGAGGACCTGGTGTTCGTGGCCCTGGTCGAGAGCGGGCTGAACTACGCGGCCTACTCGCCCGCCCACGCCAGCGGCCCCTGGCAGTTCATCAAGGCCACCGGCGAGCGCTACGGGCTGAAGTCAGACTTCTGGCTGGACGAGCGGCGCGACTACCTCAAGGCCACCGACGCGGCCGCCCGCCACCTGCGGGATCTGTACGCGCGCTTCGGCGATTGGCTGCTGGCCTGGGCGGCCTACAACACCGGGGAGGGGGCCGTGGACCGCGCCCTCAAGCGCTCGGGCGCCGAGGACTTCTGGGGCCTGCTGGCGGCCGGCGAGCTGGCCGACGAGACCCGCCGCTACGTGCCCAAGATCCTGGCTGCGGCCATCATCTCCAAGGACCCCGAGCAGTACGGCTTCGGAGACGTGGAGTACCTCAGGCCGCTGGAGTGGGAGGACGTCCAGGTGCAGGGCATGGTGGACCTCAAGGCCGCCGCCCGGGCGGTGGGCGCGAACCTGGAGGAGCTGAAGGAGCTGAACCCCGAGCTGCGCTTCTGGTGCAGCCCGCCCTACCTCAAGTCCTACCTGCTGCGCATCCCCAAGGGCCGCGCCGAGCGCTTCCGCAAGGGCTACAACCCCTCGGCCCGCGACCGCGGGGTGACCTTCACCCGGCACGTGCTGCGCCCGGGCGAGACGCTCAGCCACGTGGCGCTCACCTACAAGACCTCGATCGAGGCGCTGATGAGCGCCAACCGCATCACCGACGCCCGCCGCGTCCGGGCTGGCAAGGCGCTGATCGTGCCCATCCAGCCCTGCGGCACCCCGGTGGGCGCCTCGGCCGCGGCGGTGGACAAGAAGGCGGACAAGAAGGCGAGCAAGAAGGCGGGCGGGAAGCCCAAGCCGCGCTAGGCCGATCTCAGGGCAGGCGCACGCGGCCTGTCTCGCGCGTGTCGTAGCCCCCGAGGGCCCGGACCCGGGCCTGGAACTCGGCCGAGCCCAGGATCGAGAGCAGCGCCTGGATGCGCCCATCGCCGAGCGCCTCGCGCGGGATGACCAGGTCGTAGCGCTCCTCGGCCAGCGGCACGAAGTCCAGCCCCAGGGCGAGCGCCGCGGCGCGGATCACCAGGGCGCAGTCGGACAGGCCCGAGCGGACCGCCTCGGCCGCCGCCGCGTGGGTGAACTCCTCGTGTCCGTAACCGAGTAGCGCGGAGGTCGGGACGCCCTCCTGCCTGAGCCGCTGATCGGTCAGCAGCCGGGTGCCCGAGCCGCCCTGGCGGTTGGCGAAGCGCAGCCCCCGCGCGACCACCTCGCGGAAGGAGCCGGCCGCGCGCGCGTCGCCGCGGCGGAAGCACAGCCCCTGCTGCCGGTGGGCCAGGCAGACCAGCTCGAGCTCCCGGCCGGGCAGCACCGCGCGCACCTGGGGCAGGTTGTACTCGCCGCTCGGCGGATCCAGCAGGTGGCAGCCGGCCAGGTGGGCCTCCCCGCGCGCGAGCGCCCCCAGGCCGCCCAGGCTGCCCAGCGGGGTGACGCTCAGACCCGCCCCGGGGCGCGTCGCGCTCAGGGCGTCGTCCACGAGCGCCAGGGCCAGATCGTGCGAGCCGGCGAACAGCAGCCCCTGCTCGACCTCGGGCCGCGGCCGCAGGAGCTCCACCTCCACCTCGGCGCCGGCCTCCAAGCCCTCCAGGGCGGCCGGCACGACCAGCAGCCCGTGGGCCCGGCTGAGGGAGGCGATGGCCCCGGCCCCGCGCCCCATCGGCGCGGCCACCCAGCCGTGCGCGAAGCGCCCCAGCACCACCCGCACCACCTCCTCCAGCCCCGGCCGGCTGGGCAGCGCGCGCAGCAGCCGGGCGCGCACCGCCTCGGGCTGCTCCGGCGCCACCCCCAGCAGGTGGGCGAGCAGCGGCCGGAGCAGGCGCTCGGCCGCCAGGGCCGCGCTGACCGGGAAGCCGGGCACGCCCAGCACCGGCCGGCCGTCCACCAGCCCGGCCGCTGTGGGCTTGCCGGGCATGAGCGCCAGGCCGTGGAACAGGAGCTCGCCGGCCGAGGCCAGCACCCGCGGGGTGAAGTCGCCCCGGCCGGCCGAGGAGCCGGCCAGCACCAGCAGCGCGTCGGCGCCCCGGGCGAAGGCCTGGCGGACGCGGTCCGCCAGGCGCTCCGGCTCGTCCCGCTCGGGCGGGAGCCGCTCGGCCGCGCCGCCCCAGGCCTCCACCATGGCCGCCAGCATGCGCGAGTTGGAGTCGATCACCCGGCCGTCGGAGGGATCCTCCCCGGGCTCGCACAGCTCGTCCCCGGTGGGCAGGATGGCCACGCGCGGGCGGCGACGGACCCGGACGCGGGTGACGTTGGCCGACAGCAGCGCGCCCAGCTGGGCCGGGCCGAGCCTGCGGCCGCGCGCCAGCAGCAGCTCGCCGGACACCACGTCCTCGCCCTTGAGGCGCACGTGCTGGCGCTCGGCCGCGGCCTGCAGGATCTCGAACCCGCCGGGCGCGTCGTTGAGCTGCTCGACCGGGATGACCGCATCGAAACCGGGCGGCAGCGGATCCCCGGTGTCCAGCGGCAGCGCCTCGGCCGGGCTGGCCAGCACCCGCGGGCGGGTGGGGGCCGCGCCGAGCGTGTCCGCGGCCCGCACGGCGATGCCGTCCATGGCGGCCGCGTGGTAGGGCGGCGAGCTCAGCGCGGCGAACACGGGCTCGGCGCTCACCCGGCCGCAGGCCGCCTCGACGGCCACCTCCTCCGCGGGCAGGCTGCCCGGCGGGCCGAGCCGGCCGAGCAGGCGCGCGAGCGCCTCGGCTGGCGAGACCAGCTCCCGGTAGCGGGGCTTCATCGCAGCAGCTCCACCTCGACCTCGTCGCCCTCGGCCAGCCCCTCGCGCGCGGCCGGGATGCAGGCCAGCCCGTCGCAGCCCAGCAGGGAGGAGTACACGGCCGAATCCCCGCGCACCGGCACCACCCGCACGCCCTCTGGATCCTCCGCCAGGCGCACGCGCACGTAGGTGTCGCGACCCGCGGCGCCGGGCAGGTTCTGGGTCAGCCGCCCGCGCACCCGCGGGCGCAGGCGGGCGCGGGCGCGTCCGCCCAGGCGATCGAGCAACGGCCCCACCAGCACCTGGAAGACCACGAAGGAGGACACCGGGTGGCCAGGCAGTCCCAGCGCCGGACGGCCGCCCGCGTCGGCCACCAGGGTGGGCTTGCCCGGGGCCAGGGCCACCCCGGACACGAGCAGGCCCGGAGGCCCCAGCGCGGCCAGGACGCGGGCCGTGTGGTCGCGGACCCCCACCGAGGAGCCGCCCGACAGCAGCAACACGTCCGCGCGCGCCAGCCCCGCCTGGGCGGCCTGGAGCAGCTCCGCGTACACGTCGCCGGAGCGCGGCAGCACCTCGGGCTCGCCGCCCCAGGCCCGCACCTGGGCCGCCAGGGTGAGCGCGTTGGTGTCGCGCACCTGGCCGGGGCCGACCGGTGCCCCGGGCTCCACCAGCTCGTCCCCGGTGGACAGCACCGCCACCCGCGGGCGGGCGTGCACACGTGCGTGGGTGAGCCCGGCGGTCAGCAGCGCGCCCAGGTCGAGCGGCGAGAGGGCGTGGCCGGCGGGCATGAGCAGGCCGCCTCCGGGGACGTCCTGGCCCGCCTGGAGCACGTGCTCGCCGCTGGCCACGGCGCGGCAGATCTCCACGGCGGAGCCGCCCAGCGGGCGGGTGTGCTCGACCATCACCACCGCGTCCGCGCCCTCGGGCAGCATGCCGCCGGTGGGGATGGCCATGGCCTGGCCGGGCGGGAGCGGGCCGGGCGGCGGCTGGCCCATGCGGACCTCGCCGGCCAGCTCCAGCACCTGGGGCGAGGTCTCGCGGGCGGCGGCCACCTCGCGCGCGCGCACGGCGAAACCGTCCATGAGGGAGCGGGCGAAGGCGGGCACGGGCTCCGCCGCCCGCAGCTCCTCGGCGGTCACCCGGCCGACGGCCTCGGCCAGCGGCAGGCGCTCGACGCGGGTGAGGGGGGTGAAGCGCGTGAAGAGTTCGAGAACCTCCGCCGCCGGTCTGAGCTCCATGAACCCCTTGGCCACAGGACCTCCCTCAGCCCGGCGCCTGGCCCGGCTCCATGGGCTCGATCTGGCCGGGCACCGGCGGATTCCACTGGCGCTCGATCCAGCTGTCGAAGCAAGCCCGGAAGATGAACGAGGCCACGATCAGGCCGAGCGCGATCCACAGGATGAGCTTGAGCTTGGCCGACGAAGTGCCGCGCTCTGGCCGGGATGGCGCCGGGGCGCCGGCGCCGAGCTCGGCCGCGCCCACCACCCCCAGGTGGAATTCGTAGGCCCGCCGCCACGAGGACAGGATGCGCTCGTGGTCGGCCTTGGTCACCAGGCGGCCGAGCTGGGGATCGAACACCACCCAGCCGAGCTGCTCGGCGGTGAGCAGCACGACGGCCACGGCCCGGTCGCCCTGGGCGTCCTGCAGCCCCAGGGGGAAGGAGGCGTTCAGTCCGTCGAGGAGCGGGCGCGCGGCCGGCGGGGACGCAGGCTGGGGGAGCGCGGCGGGTGGCGCCTCGGCCGGCGGGGCCGCGGGAGGTGGCTGGGCTGCAGCCGGGCGGTGGAAGGCCTCGAGGCGCAGGCGTCCCTGGCTCGCCTCGAGCTCGGCCGGCAACCCCTGGGCGGTCTGGACGCCGGCCAGGGCCAGGGCGTCCTGCACCACCTCCCAGGGGAGGGGGGCGCCGGCGGCGGAGTCGTCGCCGGGGCGGAGGTAGAGTTCGTAGCGCACGGCGCCTGGGACCCCTCGTGGCCCGGTTGCATCCGGCGGGCCGGTGGTCTATTAGTATTTAGTTTTTTCTGGGGTTGCAAGCGCAGGCAGGATGGCGATGCAGGTCGGCGGCTGGCAGATCCACACGTTGCTCGAGGGCACCTTCCTGCTCGACGGGGGCTCGATGTTCGGGATCGTGCCCCGGTCGAGGTGGGCGCGCCACCACCCGCCCGACGGCGAGGGGCGCATCGTGATGGCGCTGCGCACCCTGCTGTGCGTGGGGCACGGGCGCCGCGTGCTGGTGGACACGGGCATGGGCGACCGCCTGGACGATCGCCGGCAGGCCCTGTACCAGCACACGCCGCGGGCGGGCGGGCTGCCCGCCGGGCTGGCTGCGCTCGGGCTCGCCTGCCAGGACGTGACCGACGTGGTGCTCACCCACCTGCACTTCGATCACGCCGGCGGGCTGTTCGCGCCCGATGGGCGGGGCGGCCTGGCGCCCGCCTTCCCCCGGGCCCAGGTGCACGTCCAGGAGGCCGCCTGCCGCTGGGCCGCCGCGCCCAGCCTGGTCGACCAGGCCTCGTTCCTGCCTGGCGACGCAGCCCGCTGCGAGGCGGAGCTCGATCTGCGTCTGCTGCAGGGGGACGAGACCCTGGCCGAGGGGCTGCGGGTCCAGGTGACCGCGGGGCACACCCCCGGCCACCAACTCGTGGTGGTGGGCGAGGGCCCGGACACGCTGGTGTTCTGCGCCGATCTGATCCCCACCGCGACCCACGTGCGCCTGCCGTGGATCATGGCCTACGATCAGCGGCCGCTGCTGACCCTGGACGAGAAGAAGGTGCTGGTGGCCCAGGCGGTCGAGGAGGGCTGGGCCCTGGTGTTCGAGCACGATCCGCTCACCGCCGCCTGCCGGCTGGTCGAGCGAGACGGGCAGGTGGTGCCCGGAGAGACGCTGTGCCTCGACCCCGCCTGAGCGGGGCGAGCGAGAGGGTGCACGCGATGAGGAGCTGGCTTGGACTGGGTCTGCTGGCGGTCGCCGTGTGGAGCTGGGGCCCGGCCGGGTGCGGCGGGGGGCAGGCCGGAGACGTCGACGCCGGCGAGGACGGGGATCAGGCCGCGGACGGCGACGGCGGCGGGCTGTGCGCCATGGACGCCGACTGCGGAGGGGACGCCCGCTGCGTGGACGGCGTGTGCCGTCCGGCCGGCTGGTGCGCCGACGAGGGGGACTGCCCGGAGGGCAGCCTGTGCAACCAGCTCAACCACGCCTGCGTGGCGGCCGAGTGCCTGGTGGACGGGGATTGCCCGGCGGCGGAGCGTTGCCAGGACGGCGTGTGCCTGCCGCGCTGCGAGGGCGTGGCCTGCCAGCCGGACGAGCGCTGCAACCCGGACACGGGGCTGTGCGAGCGCCTGACCTGCACGGTGGGCAGCGCCACCTGCGCGGCCGACGCCGACTGCCGCCCGGGGCTCTACTGCGATCCCGTCGGCCGCGGCTGCACCGAGTGCCCCACGGGCACCTTCTGCAACTTCCACGAGTGCTTCCCGCTGCAGGCCGAGTGCCAGGTGCACGCGGACTGCGGCGCGGACGAGCGCTGCAACCCCGTCTCGCAGCGCTGCGAGGCCTACCCCGACAGCTGCTCGTCCGACGACGAGTGCGCCCCGCGCTACTGCAACCTATACGTGCACACCTGTCAGCCCGACCCCTTCACCGGGGACTGCTCGAGCGACCTCGAGTGCCAGGCGGCCTACGGCCCCGACTACTACTGCCATGAGCGCCTGCGCTCCTGCGTCCTGCCGCTGGGCCCGGGCGAGTGCTACGACACCGAGGACTGCGCCGACGCGGAGCTGGTGTGCAACCCGAAGGACAACAGCTGCGTCCCGCGGGGCTCCATCTGCGTCACCGACGCGGACTGCAACGCCGGCGACATCTGCCTGGCCGGCACCTGCGTGTTCCAGTGCCAGACCCCCTGCGAGACCGACGCCGAGTGCCTCAACGGCTACGCCTGCCGCAGCGGCTGCTGCGTCCTGGGCTCGACCTGCGTGGACGACTGGGACTGCCCGGCGGGCCAGGTGTGCCTGCAGGCCTGGTGCAGCCCGGCCTGCGGCGCGGACGATCCCTTCGAGGACAACGACACCAGCCTGACGGCCTCGCCCCTGCCCGGGCTGGTGCCCGGCGGCGCGGCGGAGTACCCGGGCCTGACGGTGTGCGACGGGGACGACGACTGGTACGCCATCCTGGTACCGGCCAACCACCGGCTGCGGGTGCGGGTGGAGTTCTCCGACGCGCTGGGCGACATCGACATCGCGCTGTACGACTCCGCCGGCGGCTACTCGATCGACAGCAGCGCGGGCACGGGTGACTACGAGGAGGTCGAGGACGACGAGCAGGCCGCGGACACCACCTACCAGCTCAAGGTCCATCTCTACTCGGGCGGGAGCAACACCTACCTGGTGCGGGTCAGCCTGGAGCCGGTGGTCGATCCCTGCACCTACGCCGATCCCTTCGAGGACAACGACTCCGCCGCCCAGGCCAGCGCGCTGGCCGTCCCGGCCCTGGGCCAGGCCATCGAGCACCTGGCGCTGACCGTGTGCGGCGCGGACGTGGACTGGTACCGGGTGGACGCGCCGGCCGGCGCGCGCCTGGAGCTCCGCATCCAGTTCGATCACTACGCCGGCAACCTGCAGCTGGCGGCCTACATCGACCCGGCCGGGGCGACGGTGGCCACCAGCACCACCGCCGACGACGAGGAGCTCATCATCGTCCAGCCGGTGGCCGACACCGGCTACTTCTTCAAGGTCTACGGCCAGTCCGGCGCCAGCAACACCTACGGGCTCCGCCTGAGCCAGGGCGCGCCCGAGTGCCTGGGGGACGATCCCTTCGAGCCCAACGACACCACCCAGCAGGCGGTCAACATGCCGCTGCCGTCCCCCGGCCCGGACGTGTACGCCGGCCTGGTGAGCTGCCTGGACAACGAGGACTGGTACGCCTTCCCGCTGCAGGCGGGCGACTCCTTCCGGGTCGATCTCGCCTTCACCAGCAGCCAGGGCGACATCGAGATGTACCTGTTCGGCCCCAACGGCTCGAGCCTCGACTCCAGCACCTCGGGCAGCGACGCCGAGAGCGTCGAGGTGGTCGACTCGGGCGCCGGCCTGCACAAGGTCAAGGTCTACCACTGGTCCAGCGACGACGACGCCACCAACCCCTACCAGATGACGGTGACCTACTTCCCCGGCGGCGTGGATCCCACCTGCCAGGACGATCCGCTGGAGCCCAATGACTCGGCCGCGGCGGCCGCACCCGTGGGGCTGTCGCTGGCGGACGCGGCCGTGTGCGGCGGCGACCAGGACTGGTACGCCATCCCGGTCGCGGCCGGCGAGTACGTGCGGGTGCTCCTGGACTACACCCCGGCGGGTAGCCACCACCTGGCCATCGCCCTGCTGGGGCCCGACGGCGCCAGCGTGCTCGACCAGGACACCGGCTCGGCCGGGCACCCCAACCTGGAGGTGGCTGGCCGCGCCCAGGCCGACGGGCGCTTCTACCTGCGGGCCGAGCTCCAGACCCCCGCGCCGAGCGACCGCGCGCCCTACCAGTTCCTGGTGGCGCGCTCGTCCTTCGACTGCCTGGACGGCGGGCGCGAGCCGAACAACAGCGCGGTCGCGGCCGCGCCGCTGCCGCTCGGCGATTACACCGGCCTGGCCGTGTGCCGGGCCGCCCCGAACGATCAGGACTGGTACCACCTGAGCGTGGGCGCCTGGGGGCGGCTGCACGTGGCGGCCGACTCCAACCCGGCCGACGGCGACCTGGGCCTGACCGTCTACCGGGACGACGGCGTCACCCTCGTGGGCGCCTCCGACCAGGCCGGCGCGCGGGAGCAGGTGAACGGGCCACGGGTGGCCGGGGAGACCACCTACCTGGTGCGCGTGCTCAACCGGGCCGTGCCCAACGCAGCCGATCTCGCCTACCGCCTGGCGGCCTGGGCGGATCCGCCGCCCGACTGCCAGGACGACGCGCTGGAGGAGGACGACGTGGCCCAGGAGGCCAACCTGCTGGGCGCCGGCGCGCTGGATGGGGTGCTGTGCCACGTGGACCCGGACTGGTTCGCGCTGGAGGTCCCGGCGCGCTTCCGCCTGCGCGCGGCGGCCAGCTACGATCCGGCCGCGGCCGCCCTGGAGCTGCGCGCCTACGAGGCCGACGGCACGACCCTCATCGCCGCCTCGACCACCCACTCGGGCACCGAGGTGATCGACCGGCGCCTGGCCGCGAGCAGCACCGTGCTGCTGCAGCTCGCCATGTACCAGCCGACCGACCTGAAGCGGCTGCCCTACGCCCTGGACGTGGTGCTGGAGTCCCCCCAGGAGTGCGTGGACGACGCCCTCGAGCCGAACAACGATCTGGCCTCTGCCAGCCCGCTGGTCGCGCCCGGCACGGGCGACCTGGTGCTGTGCCCGGCCGACGCGGACGTGCATGCGCTCACGGTCACCCGGGGCACGCGCGCCTCGTTCAGCCTGGTCAACACCGGCGGGCTCGGTGACGCGGACCTGTACCTGCTCGACGCCCAGGGCGCGACGCTGCGCAGCTCGACCCTGGCGGGGGCGGTGACGGACAGCATCGCCAACGTGGACAGCCTGTACGACCAGACCTACTACCTGAGGGTGGTGCCCAAGGATCTGCTGGCCGACGACATCGTCGACTACCGCCTGGAGGTCGTCCTGGACACCTTCGTCCCGTGCGACGACGACGCCTTCGAGCCCAACGACAGCGCGGCCACGGCCAGCGCTCTGGACGGCGAGCGCTGGCAGCCGGTGCTCGATCAGTGGGTGCTGGACCTGTCCGGCCTGTACGCCTGCCGCGCCGGCGCGGCGAACCCGCCGGACTGGTACTCCTTCTGGCTGGCCGCGGGCACGCACCTGTCGGTGAGCGTGAGCTTCCCGGTCGCCCGCAACGCGGACGTGTACCTGTACGGCCCGGATGGGACAACCCTGCTCGACTCCAGCGCGGCCAGCGCCAACCCGGAGGTGGTCGACTTCGGCGCCTTCGGCGCGCCCGCCGACGGCGTCTACTACCTCAAGGTGCTGGCCAAGGACCAGGTGAACAACTCCTTCGCCTACGCCATGTCGCTCGTCTCCGATCGGGCCTTCATCTGCCGGGCCGAGCCGTTCGACCCCTTCGAGCCCAATGCCTCTCCGGCCGAGGCGGTCGCCGGCGGCCACCTGACCGCGGGAGCCTACCCGGCGCTCAACCTGTGCGGCGCGGAGGACGACTACTACGCCGTGGACGCCCTGGCGGGCCAGACGCTCACCGCCACCGCCACCTTCGCCCCGGCGACCGACATCGACCTCTACCTGCTGGACGCGGACGGCCTGACGCTGCTCGACGCGAGCGAGGGGGTGACCGGCACCGAGCAGGTCACCGCCACCCTGACCCAGGACGGACCGGTGTTCCTGCTGCTGTACTTCAACAAGCACCACCCGGACTGGGTGGCGCCCTATGACCTCAACCTCGACATCGTCGGGCCGTGAGCTGAGCGCGCACTCCGCTCAGGGGGCCGGGGCCGGGACGCAGGGGCTGGGGGTGGAGGCGCACAGGCCGTCCTTGGCCACGGCCTCCACCTGGAAGGCCTGCCCGGGCGGGGCGGCCGGCAGCCGCAGCCTGGTCGCGCCCGTCTCCAGCGCGGCCTCCCACTGCCCCGCGCAGCCCTCGCGGGCGCGGTAGATCCGGTAGCGCGCCGCGCCCGGCACGGCCGTCCAGGTGAGCTCGACGCCGGTGGGGGAGGCACGCGCCTGCAGCCTCGGCTTGCCCTCGAAGCACGGCTCCAGCGGCGCGGCCTCGCCGATCAGGGTGGCCAGGGCGGCCTGGGCGACCGGGAAGGCGAAGGCCAGGTGCACGGCGAGCCCCGCGCGATCCTGGGTGGTGTGGTAGTAGGGGTTGAAGTCCGCGCCGTCGCACTCGCCGGGCTCGTCGGGCTCGAAGAAGTTCTCGGCGATCTCCACGGCCGGCACGCCGGCCGCCCAGAACGAGGCGTGGTCCGAGGCCCAGGTCGCGCTGGCGGTGAGCAGATCGTGGTCCAGCGCCAGCCCGTGCCGGTCGCCATGGGCCGCCAGGCAGGCCCCCAGCTGCTGGGAGCCCTGGAGCTCGCCGGCGTGGATCTCGAAGCAGCCGTCCCCGTCCCCGTCCCAGCCCGCCATGTCCACGTTCAGCACCCCGCGCACGTCCGACACGTCGTGCCCGGCCACGTAGGCGTCGCTGCCCAGCAGCCCGAACTCCTCGCCGGTGAAGAAGATGATGCGGATGGTGCGCTGGAACCGCCAGCGCCGCAGCAGGCGGGCGGCCTCCAGCAGCGTGGCGCTGCCGCTGCCGTTGTCGTCCGCGCCGGGCGCGAGCGAGTAGGGCTGGTTCGAGGTGCTGTCGTAGTGGGCGGTGAGCAGCAACTCGCCCGCGTCTGGCGCGGCGCCTGGCAGCGTGAGCACCAGGTTCTTGCCCCGGCCCGCCCAGCCGTCGGTCCAGGCGTGCTCCTCGAGCCAGGGGCCGTAGCCCCACTGCTCGGCCTGCCGCACCAGGAAGGTGTAAGCGGCGTGGTCGGTCGCGCCGAACAGGACGTCGTGGTAGCGGGTGGGGAAGAACTGGCGCGCGCCGTCGAGCCAGGCCGCGCGGGCGCCGCTCACCCGCTCGACCCAGGCCAGCCAGGTGTCCGGCGCCGTGGCCTGCAGCAGCTCGTCCACGGCGGGGGGGTTCGCGCAGCGCGTCCGCGGACCGAGCCGTGACGGATCCGGCCAGAGCGAGGGCGCGGGCCCCTCCGCGAGCCGCCTGCCGCGCGCGCCCTGGCGGAAGAGCGCCTCGGCCCCTGCGCGCGTGAGCCGCAGCACGGCGCGGCGCTCGTCTCGCCACAGCGCCCGCTCCAGGGGCACGGCCGCCCCGCCCGGCCCGCCCAGGTCGAACTCGAGCAGGCGCTCGCCCGGCCCCGCGCCGGGCACCCGCAGCTCCAGGCCGCTGGCCAGGGTGACCAGGCCCTCGTCCGGACCGCAGCCCCCCACACCCGCGGCGAGCGCCAGCCCGAGGCAGGCCCAGGTCGCGGTCTCGAGCGCGTGCGTCAAGCTCCACCTCCGCCGAAATGAACCCGTGGGCGGTCTCTTCCTGGCAGCCCCACCCGGGCAGGCTCAGCCCTGGGCGCCCCCGGCCGGGGCCGGCGGGGGCGCGGGCGGCTCCGGCTCCAGGCTGAGCAGGAAGAATTTGTTGCAGGTGCGGTCGAGCACCCTGAGGGACTTCCTCTGTTCCGGCCCGAGCTGTTCCTTGAGCTTCTCCAGGCGCGCCTGCTCCACCAGCAGGAACCGGCGGCGGTCGCGGTGCTCGGCCAGCCAGGCCTTGAGGCCGGCGTTGTTCTTGAGCTGCGTGACCTCGTTCTGCGAGTAGAAGGTCTCGCCCCGCCAGTTCATCAGGTACGCGCCGATGGGGTCGTCGGGCGCGCGCAGGGCGTGGTAGGCGTCGAACAGGTGGCGCTGGCTCCAGTGCGGGCCCATGGCCTGGAAGTAGTACCAGCCGCCCCACACCGCCGAGGCCAGGGCGCCGGCCACCAGCACCGGGAGCGCGAGGCGCCGGAGCTGCTCGCGCCCACGCAGCAGCAGGCCGGCCAGGCCGAGCGCCATCAGCCCGAACAGCGCGGCGAAGCCGATCTGGCCGACCAGCGCTTCGGCTGCGGGGAAGGGTCGCTCGTACTTGTAGACGAAGAGGTCGGTGAAGGCCTTGGGCAGCAGGCCGAGGTCGCGGGAGATCAGCGCCACGAACAGCACCAGGGCGAGCGCGGTGAGCCGGCCGGGGCGCTCCTCGCCGCGCGCGAAGCGGTCCAGCCACAGCGCGGCCAGCAGCGCCAGGGCGGGCACCATGGGCAGGGCGTAGTGGTGGAACTTGGTCACCGACAGGGCGACCAGGGCGAAGCCGGCCACGGCCCACAGCCACAGCAGGAGCTCCACCCGCCCGGCGCGATCCAGGGCCGCCCCGCCGCCCTCCAGGCGCCGGGCCGAGCGCACGGCGCCCCAGGCCATGAAGGGGAACCAGGGGTGGGTGCCCAGCCCGAGCTGCTCGATGAAGTAGGCGAAGGTGCCCCGGTCGCCGTGCACGCCCGAGGCCAGGCGGTAGAGGTGATCGTGCAGGAAGAAGCGCTGGAAGAAGGTCTTGCCCTCGTCGTCCTGCAGGGCCTGCAGCGCCGAGGTGAGGCTCAGGTACACGAACCAGGGCGCGGCCACGGCGATCAGCAAGGCGGCGCCGCTCCAGACCCGCATGCGGGCCAGGCGGGCCCAGTCCCAGCTGATGACGAAGTAGAGCAGGAAGACGAGGCCCGGCAGCAGCGCCGCCAGCAACCCCTTGGCCAGCACCCCCAGCCCGAGCAGGGCGTAGCCGGTGTACAGCAGCCCGGGCCGGGGCCGATCGTCGAGCCCGCCCCCGGCCAGCAGCGCCATGCCACCCGTGAGCAGGGCCACGAACGGCATGTCGGTCATGGCCTGGCGGGCGATGAAGTAGTACTGCGGACAGGTGGCCAGGATCACCGCCGCCAGCAGCCCGACCCGCGGGCCGAAGAAACGGCGCCCCAGCAGGAAGGCGAAGACCAGGCCGGCGATGGCCAGCAGCGCGAAGGGCAGGCGCAGCAGCCACTCGAGCCCCGGCCTCAGGCCGGCCGGGGATGGCTCCACCCCCGCCAGCGCCATGGGCGCGGCCAGCAGCCACAGGGTGAGCGCCGGCTTGGAGAAGAAGTGTTTGCGATCCCGGCTCTGGCCCGGGCTCCACTCCCAGGTGGGCTCGAGCCAGTTGCCGCTGACCACCATCTCCCGCGCCACCTCGGCGTAGTGGGGCTCCCAGGGATCCCACAGGCCGGTCGAGCCCAGCCAGGGGAGGTAGAGCGCGAGCCCCAGGGCCGCGACCAGCAGCCAGCCGCGCGTGCCCTGCAGCCAGGCGAGCCGGCCGGTCGCGGACGCCGGGGGGGCTGCGGGCGGGCCGGCAGGTGGCTGCTGCGGGTTCTCCACGGCGCGCCTCAGCCCAGCCGCCCGGCCAGCAGGGACAGGACCATCCAGGCCACCGGGGGCAGGAGGATGAGCAGCCCGGGCAGGCCGCGGAGGAAACGGTGCACCAGGCCCTGCTTGCGCTCGCGGGCCTGGACCGAGCGCCGGTGGGCCCGCACCAGCGCGCCGAGCAGCATGGGCAGGCCCAGCACCACGGCCACCACCGCCGCGGTGATCTGGGCGGTCACCGGGATCCAGCCTGGATGCTCCGCGAGCCCGGGCGCGATCCGTGCCACCTCCCTCAGCCCGTTGTCCAGGGCGTCGGCCAGCCCGAAGAAGCCGAGCAGGACCACCAGCGGCACGGTCGCCGGCAGGTGCAGCTTGGCCAGGTTGAGGTCGCGCAGGTAGGCCGCCAGGACCTTGAAGCTCTGCTTGAGCTGGTACAGGCGTTTCCCGATCACCGCCCAGCAACGCGCGATCAGCCCCGAGCCCGGCACCACGTAGCCCAGACCCTCCGTCTCGGTCTCGACCGTCATGCTCAGCACGCACAGCCACAGGGCGGCCAGCACGGCCCACAGCAGCGCGCCCACCTCCACGGCCGCGTGGCGGGCGGGCAGGTCGAGGAAGCCCTGGGCCCCCTGGCCGAAGATGCCCAGCGTGGCGTGCGCCATGCGCAGCAGGAGATCGATGCCCTCCTGCAGGGCCGGGAAGCCGAGGTGGAACCCCAGCCCGCACAGCGCCAGGATGCCGAAGGGCAGGAAGAAGGACCGGCTCTGGCCCATCCCGTGGGTCAGCCCGCGGTACCAGCGAACCAGGAAGAAGCGCTTGACCGAGAGCCCGGGATCCGTGTCCTCGGACTCGCTGGTGTACAGGTTGGCCGGCCGTTTCTGCCCTTCGCCCACGGGGCGGAGCATACTGCGCCGCCCGGGGCGAGGCAACGCCGGAGGTGGCCCGCCGCGGCCGTGGCGCCCGGCGCCCGGGATCGGGTAGAATGGCCTCGTCCAGGCCACTGCACACGGGAAGGAGCCTCCATGCGTGCGACCCCTGCCGCCTGTCTCTGCGCGCTCACGCTCGCCTGTGCGCTCGCGCCGGCCCCGGCCCGCGCACACTGGTGCACCAACATCTACGACACGCCCGCCCGGCTGGTGGTGAAGCCCGAGCAGTCCACCATCTTCCCCGGCGACGCCGGCACGCTCAGGGTGTGGGTGCGCAACAACTTCCCTTACCTGGTCAAGAACGCGGAGCTGCGCGCCTCGAACGCGGACTTCGACGTCTCGGTGAGCCCGGCCCGGCAGGATATCTTCCCCGGCCAGGACGTGGCCTTCGACCTGCGCATCTCCCGCAGCGGCAGCTCGGGGGATGACGATCTGCACCTGCAGCTCCGGGTCTTCGAGGACACCGACCACGGCTCGAGCATGAAGGAGTGGCGCGGCCCGGACGACGAGTGGATCGACCAGGCGCCGGCCGAGGCGCTGCTGCGCGACAGGTTGGCCTCGGCCTCGCAGGCCGTGCAGCTCAACGCCGCCAAGCTGGCCGATCGGGTCAGCGAGGGCGAGGGCGTGGGCCTGCTGGTCGAGCTCTACGGCCGCCCGCGCCTCCAGTACAACTCCGACGGGGCCTACGGCGACGGGGAGTGGTTCGGGGAGCGCGCCCTGTCGGTCATGGACTACCAGCTGCTGCGCGCCGGCACCGAGCTGGCCATCCGCCGCGCGAGCGACCCGCGCGCCCTGGAGGCCATGCGCCTGGCCATGGACGACCCGGACGTGGTGTACCGCGGCGCCTCGGCCCTGCTGGCGGCCTACCTGGCGCGGGTGAGCGGGCAGGCGGAGGCGGTGCGCGCGCGGCTGACCAGCCTGGCCGAGGCCGACGCCTGCGGGGACGCCGGGCGCTGCGCGCACTACGGCTGGACGCCCTCGCCCGCGGCCCAGGCCATGGGCCGGGCGGCGCTGTTCGTGCTCGGCGAGGACGGCCAGCGCGCCGCGGTGGAGGCGGGGCTCCAGGATGCGGACGACGGCGTGAAGATGATCTGCGCCGCCGCCCTGGGCCTGCGCGGCGAGGACGCCCCGGTGCAGACCGCCCTCATCCCGCTGGTCAAGGACGAGTACGGCACCATCGAGCTGTACGCCCCGTACCTGCTCCAGCTCGTGGCCACCGACCGGCGCGGCCCGGACGGGCAAGGCCAGGTCTCCTTCTACCCCGAGCACGGGCCGTCCGATCCGTCGGGCGAGCCCGGCGGCTGCGCCACCGGCGGGGCCCCCGGCGCGGCGGCCGGGCTGGCCCTGCTCGGCCTGCTGCTCGGGCGCTGGCTGCGGTCCGCCCGGCGGGGCTGAGCAAGGGGAGTGTCCCATGACGGGCGAGGCGGACACGCCGGGACAGCGAGGGGAGCCAGGGCTGCGGGAGGCCGCCCGGCTGCGGGACGAGGCCAACCGGCTGCGCTGGGACGGCAGCCAGGCGGGCTTCTACGAGGTGTACTTCCTCAAGTGGAACGACCGCCCCAGCCAGACCGCGGGCTGGCTGCGCTACACGCTGCTCAGTCCCCGCAAGGGTCGGGGCCCCGCGCTGGCCGAGCTGTGGGGCATCTTCTTCGACGCCGCCGACGCGCGCCGCAGCTTCGCGCTGAAGCGCAGCCTGCCCATCGAGCGCCTGCGGCTCGACCCCAACCGCTTCCGGCTGGAGCTCGGCGAGGCGCTGCTCGAGGACGGGGCCTGCCGGGGCGCCCTCGACGATCCCGATCGCGGCCACCGCCTGGCCTGGGACCTGCAGCTCAGCTCGCGGGAGGGGCCGCTGGTCCACTTCCCGTACGAGCCCATGTACCGCCTGGGCTTGCCCCGCACCAAGGTCCTCTCTCCGCACGTGGACGCGCGCTTCTCGGGCACGCTGCAGGTCGGCGAGCGCACCCTGCGCCTCGAGGGGGCCCCCGGCCAGCAGTCGCACCTGTGGGGCACCCAGCACGCCCTGCGCTGGGCCTGGGGTCACTGCAACTGCTTCGAGGAGGACCCGCAGGCGGTCTGGGAGGGCCTGGACACGCAGCTCCCCCTCGGGCCGCTCGAGAGCCCGCACCTGGGGATGTTCTTCCTGCGCCGGGCCGGGCGCTGGCACCGCTTCGACGCCCCCTGGCGCTGGCTGCGCCAGGCCAGCCGCTGGAGCCTGGGGCGCTGGAGCTTCGCCGCGGAGGACGAGGAGTTGCGGGTGGTCGGGCTGGTCGAGGCGGAGCCCGGCCGCATGCTCGGGGTGAGCTACCAGGACCCGGACGGCCGGCCGCTGTGGTGCAGCAACACGAAGCTCGCCGACATCCGTCTGCACCTGTCCGACACCCGGGGCCAGAGCCTGGGGACCCTGACCTCGCGCGGGGCCTGCGCCGCGGAGTTCGTCGAGCGCCGGGTCCAGCCCGGCGTGCCGATCTGGATCTGACCGACCCGCTCAGCCGGCGGGAGGGGCATAGACGCACGCGCGCGGGGCGCCCTCGAGCTCGGGCAGCTCGGGGTGGACCAGGGCGCAGCTCATGCGGTTCTCGCACTCCCCGCCGGAGCAGTCCCAGATGTCGCGGCACCCGTCGACGGTGTCGCACGCCAGGCGGCACACGAAGCTCTGCCGGACGCCGTCCTGGACGCAGCGGGCGGAGCGCGGGCAGGTGTCCTCGCCCTCGAGGGCCTCGGTGGCCGGGTCGTCGGGGGTGCAGTCGCGCACGGTGCAGTAGCCGCCGGGCACCCCCACCTGGCAGGTGAGCTCGAACCCGTCCTCCTGGCCGCACTGCGCGTCGGTCTGGCAGGCGTCGCCCACCTGGGTGGCGCCGCCGCAGCCGGCGCACAGGGTCGCCAGGGCCAGGCCGCGGAGAGCGAGGAGCCTGCTGCGCATGTCTCGACTGCTACCACCGCCCGGGCGGGGTGGTCAAGCGCCCGGGCCTCACTCCAGCCGGTAGCGCAGCTTGTGCGGCTGGCCACGCCGGCGCACGTCGAGCTCCACCTCGCGCGCCCCGCGCAGCCTCTGGAGGGCCTGCAGCACGACCTCGAGGTCGGTCAGGCCGATCCCGTCGACGCGCTCCAGCACGTCGCCGTTCTGCAGGCCGAGCTGGTGGACCAGCGAGCCGGGGCGGATGGCGAACAGCTTGAAGCCGGACAGCGCGCCGCCCTCGAGGGCCGGCACCGCGCGTACCCCCTGGAGCGCGGCGCCCGGCGAGGCCAGCAGCCGCTCCAACCCCTCGCGCTCGACGACCCACCGGTCCGCCCCCTCCGCCCGGACGCGCACCTCGGCCGCGGCAGGCGCGGCCGGGGCCGTCCCGCGCGGCGGCAGGGCGGGCGCGTGCGGCCCGAACGCCAGCACCTCCAGGCTCTCCCCGCGCCGCAGCAGCACCCGGTCCAGGCGGATGCCCTCCAGGGTCGCCTCCCCAAGCAGCGAATCCCCGAGCCGGTACGCGCCCGTCTCGGCGCGCTCCAGGTCGGTGACCAGCGCCAGCGACCAGGCCTCGGGCTCGGCTACCACCGTGGCCACCAGCTGGGCCCGCAGCGGGCTGAGCGGGAGCGCGGGCGGGAGCCCCGGCGCGGGCGGGCCCGCCAGGCGCGAGCCGAAGGCGTTGCGCTCGACGATGATCGCGTTGGAAGGCGCGGCCTGGGGAGCGGCCGCGGACGCGGCCGGGGTCCAGGCCCCCGGCCCGGTCCAGGGCCCTGGCCCCTGGGAGATCAGGTCCTGGATGATGCCGGACGTGAGCCAGGCGGCCGCGACCAGCCACCCGAGCCGGAGCAGGATTCGACCGGAGCCGAGTGCGCGCATGTCCCACCTCCTCGAGGGCAGGTAGAGCAATCCACATGCCAGGGGGCGCGCTGCACCACACGGGCTGTAACGGGATGTCTTTGAAGGTGTATTTCCTACGCTGGCGCTGGCGGGCGCGAGGACAACTTGTCCGCGGCCGGAGCCTCCTGGCACCCGTGGATGACAGCCTGTCCTCCCTGCTCTTGTTCCATTGACGCTCCTGGGCCGGGGCTCTAGAATCTCTCTGCCTTTCTCCCTCCCTGGTTGCCCGTCGGGGGAGGGGAGCGGGTTCAATCCTCGGGCGTCGGAACCCAGGCGAGGGCCTCGCGTGCAAGCATCCCGGCTGGAGAGTCTGCTGCGTCGGAGCCGTCGCCGGGTGATCCTCGGGCGGCTCGTGGGCGGCGCGCTGGACGTGGTGGTCTTCGGGCTGCTGGCCGCGCTCGCGCTGGGCGCCGCGGCCCAGGCCCTCGGGCCCTGGGGCGTGGGGGCGATCGCGGTCGCGCTCCTGCTCGGGGCCGCGGGCTACCTGGTGTGGGAGGCGCTGCGGCAGAACTCGCTGGCCGAGCACGCCGGCCGGCTGGACCGCGAGCTCGGCCTCCACGACCGCATCTCGAGCGCCTTCGCCTTCGCCCGCGCCCCGCGCCGCAGCGAGTTCATGTCGGCCCACCTGCGCGAGACGGCCGCGTTCCTGGAGCGCGCCGGCGAGCCGCGCGTCAGGGTGCCCTGGCCCGCCCGGGCCCGCTCCTTCGGCCTGTTCCTGGCGCTGGCCCTGGTGGCGCTCCTGCCCCACGCCGATCGCAGCCAGGTGGAGGCGCGCGGCAACCTGGACGAGCGGCTGGAGCGCACGCGCGCCGTCCAGGGGCTGGTGCGCGAGCTGTCGGAGCTGCGCAGCCAGGTCGAGCGCAAGGGCCTGCCCAAGCTGGCGAAGGCCGTGGCCCGGGCCGAGGAGGCCATGCGCGAGGAGCTGCGCATCCTGGACCCCGAGCCCCCGCCCGAGCCGCAGGCGGCTCCGCAGGATCCCGGCGCGGCGGAGGACACCCTCCAGTCTGCCCGGGACGCGGACGCCCGGGCCGGCTCCGAGGGCGGCGCGGGCAACGTGGACGGCGCGGTGCGCGTCTCCCGGCTGGGCGCCTACAAGCCGGTGGGCAAGTTCGACGCCTTCCCCGAGGCCGCCTACGCCGAGGTGTTCGCCGAGCTGGACGAGAACTTCTCCGATCTCGACCTGGGCGAGGCCGAGATGGAGCGCATGTCCGACTACCTGGGCGACATGTCCGGTCGCGTGGGCAACATGGGCATGAAGGACGACTCCCAGTCCGCCTCGATGGGCGGCCAGATGGCGGCCCCCAACGGCAAGGAGCTCATGGAGAACCCGGGCTTCGATCCCTTCGGGTCGAACGTCCGCTCGCTGCACCACAAGGCCTTCGCCGAGTTCCTGCGGCGCTACGCCTCCCACCTGGGCGACCGGGCGGCGGGTCGGGCCGCGACCCGCGCCAACCGCGAGGCCCAGGCCGGCAAGGCCACGGCCTTCGATCCGGCCAGCGCCGCGCCGCCCGAGGACGGCGAGCTGGCCCTCAAGGCGGTGACCGACAAGCCCGCCGGGAGCGAGCTGAAGGGCAGCCCGGACCAGTTGGCCAAGCTGTCCCGCATGGCCGCGGGCGGCGGCAAGCTCACCGGCTCCGAGAGCGCTGGCGACAAGACGGCCGTGCGCGGCACGGGCACGCGCCTGGGCGGCCAGGGCGCCGGCGTGGGTTCGGCGGCCGGCGGCCAGGGCGAGGGCCCGGCGGTCCTGCCGCGGGCCACCGGCGGCGAGTACCTGCCGCTCGAGGGCAAGCTCGGCGACGGGCGCTCGGTGCTGCAGGTGATCGACGCCCGCGGCCGGCGCCACCTCGGGCCGGCCGCCGTGGGCGACGGCAGCCAGACGACCACCTGGAGCGACGTGTTCGGCGCGTACGCCCGGGGCGCCGAGGCCGAGCTGAACAGCGAGGCCGTGCCCCTCGACCTCCGGGACTACGTGCGCGACTACTTCCGCGCCATCCGCCCCGAGCCCGCGCCCGCCGCGGACACCGAGCGCTCGAACTGAAACACGGCGGGACAGATGCCTCTGGGTGAGCTCCCGGCTTTCGACCCCGCCTTCCTCTCCCGGCTCGAGCAGCTTCACCTCTCGGCCAGGCGCATCTTCTCCGGCCGGCAGAACGCCCAGCACGTGTCGCGGAAACTGGGCACGGGCACCGAGTTCGCCGACCACCGCCCGTACGCGGCCGGCGACGATCTGCGCCTGCTGGACTGGAACGTCTATGCCCGCACCGGCCGGCTCTACACCAAGCTGTTCCGCCAGGAGGAGGACCGCAACCTGTTCTTCCTGGTCGACGTGAGCGGCTCGATGGGGGTGGAGCAGGCCAAGTTCGACTGCGCCCGGAGGCTGGCGGCCTGCCTGGCCTACATCGGCCTGCACGAGATGGATCGCGTCTACCTGGCCGGCTTCTCCAGCGGCATCACCGTGGCGCGGCCGGTGCTGCGCGGGCGCCGCGCGGTGGTCGAGATGCTGCGCTTCCTCTCGGGGCTGCGCACCGGTGGCGCCACCGACCTGGGCCGGACACTGCACCACTTCACCGGGCTGCACGGGGGCAAGGACGGGCTGCTGTTCCTGGTGTCCGATTTCCTCGACCTGGAGCGGGTGGCCGCCGCCCTGGACGGGTTCTTCCGCCTGGGGCTCGAGGTGGTCGGGCTGCACGTGGTCACCCCGGCCGAGCTCGAGCCCCGCCTGCTGGGGGAGTGGCGCCTGGAGGATCCCGAGGGCGGACCGCCCCGCCGCGTGCACCTGACGCGCCGCATGGTGGCCCGCTACAAGACGGCGCTCCAGCAGCACGGCGAGCGTGTGCGGCGGCACCTGCAGGCCCGGCGCGGGGCGTACGTGCGGGTGCGCTCGGATCTGCCCCTCGAGGACCTGGTGCTGCGCGAGCTGCGCGCAGGCCACTTGCTGGCGTAGGCGGGCCCATGCGTCTGTTCGGGCTGACAGCCGCCGAGTTCACCCTGCTGTTCGCCGCCGCGGCGACCGTGGCGCTCATCGCCTACCTGCTCTCGTTCCGCCGCCGGGCCGCGCGCGTGGCCACGGCCCCCATCTGGAGGCTGGTGGCCAGCCGGCGCCGGACCCCGCTCAGGAAGCTCCTGGCCCTGGCCCTCGAGCTGCTGGTGCTGCTGCTGCTGTGCCTGGCGCTGGCCGATCCGCGCGAGGAGCCCGGCCAGGCCAGCCCGCCGGTGTACCTGGCCGTGGCCGTGGACGTCTCGGCCAGCATGGGCGCGCTGGAGGAGGGCGGCACCCGCCTGGACCTCGCCCGGCTGCTGGTGGGGCGCCTGGCCGCGGAGCTGGGGCCGCGCGATCGGCTGCTCTTGCTGGCCATGGACGACGGCTGCCGGCCGCTGGGCCGCTTCGAGCGCGAGCCGGCCGTGATCGGCCAGGCGCTGGCCAGCCTGGCCCCCTCGGCCGTCGCGGAGGACCTGCCCGCGGCCCTGGAGTTCGCCGGGAGCGCGCTGCTGTCCGAGGCGGTGCCCGAGCAGGCCGAGCGCCGCCTGGTGGTGGTGAGCGACCGCTTCCACCCCGTGGGGGAGCTCGACCCGCGCCTGGGGTTGTGGCAGCTCGCGGTGGGTGAGCCCCGCGACAACCTGGCGCTGACCGCCTTCGATCTCCGCCGGCGGGGCGGCGCGGCCAAGGGCAGCGAGGTGTTCGTCGAGGTCTCCAACCTGGGCCGGCGGGAGCGGGCGGTGCGCCTGGCGTTGCACACCCGGGCCGCCCTGCTGGGCGAGGAGGAGCTGCGGGTGCCCGCCGGCGGGCAGACCAGCCGCGCCTACTTCCTCCAGCCCATCGAGGAGGCCGAGGTCATGGCCAGCCTGCTCGCGCCGGGCGGCGGGGGGGCGGCCGACGCGTTCTCGCTGGACGATCGCGCCTACGGGCTGGTGCCCCAGCGGGTGGCGCGCAAGGTGCTGCTGGTGACCCCCGGGAACCTCTTCCTCGAGAAGGCCCTGGGCCTGGATCCCAGCCTGGCGCTGAGCGTGCAGCGCCCCGACCAGCTCGATCCGGCCAGCCTGCAGGGCGCGGGCGAGGCCGGCTTCCAGGCGGCCGTGTTCGACGGGCTGTGCCCGGCCACGGGCGTGCCGAGCCTGTACTTCGATCCGCCCGGCGGGCCGGGCTGCCCGTTCGCCGTGGCCGAGGAGGTGGTCGAGCCGGTCCTCGGCCCGGTGCGCGGCGATCACCCGGTGACCACCGATCTCAACCTGGTGGATCTCCAGGCGCAGGCCGCCCGTCGGCTGGTGCCCGAGGCGGGCGACCTCGAGCTGTGGTCGGACGCGGGCGGGCCGATCATGCTGGCGCGCGAGCGCGGCGGGCTGAAGCTGCTGGGCCTCGGCCTCGATCCGGCCCGCAGCGATCTGCCCCTGCGGGTGGCCTTCCCGCTGCTGCTGCACAACTCGCTGGCCTGGTTCCTGGGCGAGGAGCCCGATCTGGGCGCCCAGGAGCGCTCGGTCGGCGGCCTCATCCCGCTGCCCGACTGGGCGGCCAGGGGGAGGGTGGAGACCCCGGACGGGAGCTCGCTCGCGCCGCTCGCGCTCGGCGGGCGGACGCTGCTCCGGCCGCGGCTGCCAGGCTTCTACCGGGTCCAGGCCGGGCGCGAGCGGCTGAGCGTGCCGGTGGCCTTCCAGCTCCGCGCGGAGTCCGACCTGGCCGGCGATCGGCAGGTGGGCCCGAGCCGGCTGCGCTGGGCCGGCGGCGAGCTGCCCGCCGAGCTGCGGGCCGGGCTGGGCGGGGCGGAGCCGGTGGTGCCGCCGCCCCAGTGGCCGCGGCTCCTGCTCGCGGTCGTGTGGCTGTTGCTGTTCGACTGGGTGTTCTACTGTTTCAGGATCCTGTTCTAGCGAGGGACCCGTGGGCGCACTGCTCGATCAGCTGCTCGCCGACCTGCAGTACTTCCTGGGTCGTTTCGAGCTACGCCTGGAGAACCCGGAGGGCCTGTGGCTGCTGGCCGGCCTGCCGGTCTTCCTGCTGGTGGGCCTGCGCATGGGCGAGGGCATGCGCTGGTGGCGCAAGGCCCTGGTGATGACGCTGCGGGCCGGCCTGGTCATGGCGCTCGCGGTGGCGCTCGCCCAGCCCGTGCGCGTGGAGCGCCAGCGCCAGCCGGCGGTGGTCCTGCTGGCCGACCTGTCCGCCAGCATTTCCGCCGCGGCCCGCGAGCGCATGCGGACCTGGATCCAGGAGCTGTGGTCCGAGCGCGGCGAGGCGCCCACCTACCTGGTCGGCTTCGGCCGCACGCCCAGGCTGCTGGCCGGACCGGAGCACCGCCGGGTGGGGTTGCCGGAGGAGCCCGCGGCCGAGGGCAGCGATCCGGCCGCGGCGCTGAGGCTGGCCTACAGCCTGTTCCCGCCGAACCACGATCGACGGGTGGTGCTGCTCAGCGACGGGCTCGAGACCCAGGGCGACCTGCTGGCCGAGGCGGCCCTGGCCAAGGCCCAGGACGTGCGCCTGTTCGTGGTGCCGCTGGGCGACGCGGACGCCTTCGATGCCCGGCTGGAGCAGCTCCGGGCGCCGGCCACCGCCCGCTCGGGTGATTCCCCCGAGGTGGAGGTGGAGGTGGCCGCGAACGGCGCGCGCCAGGTGCGCCTGGAGCTGCGGGTGGACGGCAAGCCCGCGGCCGAGGAGCGCGTGCGGCTGGCCCCCGGCCGGAACCAGCTCAAGGTCCGCGCCCCGCTGACGGGGCCCGGCTGGCACGAGCTGGAGGTGCGCCTGCGCGCCGCCGGCGACCGCTTCCCGCAGAACGACCGCGCCCAGGCCCGGGTGTTCGTGCTCGGCCGGCCGCAGGTGCTGCTGGTGCAGGCCCAGCCGGGGGACGATCCGCTGGAGGCCGCGCTGCGCGGGCTGGAGGTGGATCTGCGCCCCGTCGGCCTGGCCGAGCTGCCCGCGGAGCCGGCCGCCCTGGCCGACCTCGATCTGCTGGTGCTCGACGACCTGGCCCTGTCCGAGCTCGGGCGGGAGCAGGTCGGCCGGCTGCAGACCGCGGTGGAGGAGTTCGGCGCCGGGCTGGTGGTGACGGTGGGCCCGCGCGGCGCAGCCCTGGCCGATCCCGAGCCGGCGCCGATGGAGTCGCTCCTGCCGGTCGAGTTCCGCCAGGTGAAGAAGAAGGAGGACATCCCGGCCGCCCTGGCCTTCGTCATGGATCGCTCCTCCAGCATGGCCCGCGGGGAGAAGTTCAGCATCCTGCTGCGCGCCGTGGCCGACACCATGGGCCGGCTCAAGGACTCGGCCCAGGTGACGGTGATCATGTTCGACGACTTCCCCGAGGTGGTCGTGCCGCTGACCGAAGCGCGCCAGCGCGACGAGATCCGCAAGGTGGTGCTGTCCCAGCGGCTGGGCGGCGGCACCTCGATGTTCCCGGCCCTGGAGGAGGCGCACAAGCAGCTCAAGAAGAGCGCGGCCAAGCTCAAGCACGTGATCCTCCTGTCCGATGGGCAGAGCATCAGCCTGTTCGACCACTACGGCTACATCGTGCAGAAGATGGTCGAGCGGGACATCACCGTGACCGCGGTGGCCCTGGGCCAGGACGCCGACCAGGAGGAGCTGAAGAAGGTCGCGGCCGCGGGCCAGGGGCGGTACTACTACACCGACAGCATGGACAACGTCCCCAAGATCTTCACCGCCGAGACGGAGAACATCACCGAGACCAACACCGTGGACAAGCCCATCCGGGTGTCGGCCGCCAAGCGCGTGCAGGCCCTGGCCGGGCTGGACTTCAGCAGCGCGCCGGCGCTCAAGGCCTACGTGGCCTCCGAGGCGAAGCCCACCGCCGAGGTGCTGCTGACGAGCTCCGACCGCAACGAGCCGGTCCTCAGCCGCTGGCGTTTCGGGCTCGGGCGGGTGGTGTGCCTGTCCGCGGACGCCCAGGGGACCTGGGCCGCGGACTGGCCGGCCTGGGAGGGCTTCGCCCCGCTGTGGCGGCAGGTGGCCATGGACACCCTGCGGCGCAGCCCCCCGGGAGAGCTCAGGCTGCAGACCCGCGTGCAGGCCGAGCGCGGGGTGGTCAGCGTGCGCGTGCCTGCCGATCGGCCCGGCTGGGAGGCCCTGGTGCCCGAGCTGTGGCTCACCCCGCCGGGCGAGGCCGAGCGGCCGCTCCCCCTCGTGCGCCGTGGCATGGGCCTGTACCGGGCCGAGCTGGAGCTCGAGCAGCTCGGCTCGTACGCGCTGCGCGCCGAGCGGCTCGGGCGGCGCGGCGCGCGCGAGGCGGCCTACGGCTCGCTGGCCAGGAGCTACCCCGAGGAGTACCTGTCGGCCGCGCCGGATCTGGCGCGGCTCACCCAGGCGGCCCGCCTGGCCGACGGCAGCCTCGAGCCCTCGCTCGCGGAGGTGCTGGCCCCCGGCAGCGCCACGCGCGAGCACCAGTCCCCGCGCTGGCCGCCGTTGCTGCTGCTCGCCCTGGGGCTGTACTGCCTGGAGCTGCTCCTCCGCCGGCTGTGAACGCGATTCGGTCTTGTGCCGCGAGGTCTGCGGCGATAGGATGTGCCGGGTCCAGAGACAAAGGAGCGGCTGGTATGTCGGAGCGCAGGAACGGAGACGATCGCCGCGAGGGGAGCCGCAGCGCGGAGCGGCGCAGCGGGGATCGGCGCGAGAGCCACCGGGTGGCCATCTCGGTCGAGGTCAGGGTGGGCAACGGGCCCTACGAGAGCCACATGGGCAACGTGGGCATCGGCGGGATGTACTTCGAGAAGCCCCTCGATCTGCCCACCGGCGCCATGGTGCAGCTGCGCTTCACCCTGCCCGAGATGGACAAGGCCGTCGAGGCCAAGGCCGAGGTGGTGGAGATCACGGCCGTGGGCAAGCCCTCCGCGGTCGGTACCCGGGTCCGCTTCGTCGACCTCGATCTGCGCAACGAGCTGCTCATCGCCCGCTTCCTCGATCAGCACAAGCAGCCGGGCTGAGCATGAGACGGGCTCACCTCTGGATCGTCAGCCTGGTGCTGGTCGGCCTGGCCGGGCCCCAGGCCTCCGGCCAGGTCCCGGCCCAGGAGCTCCTCAGCCTGGCCCGCGGGGTGCAGGCCCGGGTGGAGACGCTGCGCGGCCTCAAGGCCCGGCGGGCCATCCGCTTCGAGCTGGCGGACGCCGAGCGGGTGCGCGCCTACGTGAAGCGGGCCATGGACGAGCAGTACGCCCCGGGCGAGTTCGCCCGCGAGGGCCTGGCCATGCAGGCGCTGGGCCTGATCCCCAGGGGACTCGACTACCCTGGCCTGATCCTGGAGCTGCTCCAGGAGCAGGTGGGCGGCTACTACGATCCCAAGGGCGAGGTGTTCTACCTGGCCGCCTGGATGTCGGCCGGGACCCAGGCGCCCATCATCGCCCACGAGCTCACCCACGCACTCCAGGACCAGAGCTTCGATCTGGACGCCTACCAGGAGCGCCTGCGAGGCCGGTCGGACGCCATGCTGGCCCGCGCCGCGGTGGCCGAGGGCGACGCCAGCCTGGTCATGCTGCTCGACTCGGTCAGCGCCCTCGGCCTGGACATCGAGCCGGCCGCCCTGGGGCTGGACGGACCGATGGCGGATCTGCTGGTGCAGGCGTCCGCCGGGCAGTACCCGGCCCTGGCCCGCGCCCCGCGCGCGCTGCGCGAGGCGCTCATGTTCCCCTACATCCAGGGGATGGCCTTCGTCTCCGCGGTGCGCGCCCGCGGGGGCTGGAAGGCGGTGGATGGCCTCTACCGGCGGCTGCCCGAGTCGAGCGAGCAGATCATGCACCCCGAGCGCTACCTGGATTCGCCCGATCCGCCCACGGCGGTCAGCCTGCGCGCGCTCGAGGAGCTCGTGCCCGAGGGCTGGGAGACGATCTTCGAGGACGAGCTGGGCGAGGCCATGAGCCTGCAGCTCCTCGCGGCCTGGGGCGCGGACGACGGGACGGCCCGCCAGGCCGCCGCCGGCTGGGACGGGGATCGCTTCCGGGCCTACCAGCGCGGGGCGGAGCTCGGCTGGGCCGGGCTGTGGGTGTGGGACACCGAGACCGACGCCGTGGAGTTCGCCGCGGCCGCGGCGCAGGAGCTCCCGCTGCGCTGGCCCGGCGCCACGCCGGAGCCGGTGGATGCCCGCCCGCGCATGGCCTGGCGGCTGGCCGACGGCCGCGCGAGCGCGGTGGTGCGCGCGGGCAGCCGCGTGGCGCTGGTCGACGGGCTGCCGCCCGCCGCCGTGGAGAAACTCCTGGGCGCGCTGCTGCCGTGAGGCGCGCCTTGACAACCTCCCGGCCACGGCCATACCGTGATGCAAACCTGCCAGGAGGATGAGCCATGAGCAGCGAGACCCCGAACCAGGCCACCGGTGCACCCGTGGAGGCCCCCAAGCCCGCCCCGGTGGCGCCGCCCGCGCCTCCCGCTGCTCCCGCTGCTCCCGCTGCGGCCCTCCCGGAGCTCTCCTCGGGCGAGCGCCGGGAGCGGATCCGCGGACAGCGTTCGCTCTTCATCCACGTGCTGCTGATGTTCCTGGTGTCGATCGTGGTGTTCGTGATCGGCACCTACTTCTTCGTGGTGCCCTACATCATCCAGACACAGCTGACGGTCGCCGATCAGCAGAACCAGATCATCGAGCTCCAGGGGGGCAACGAGGAAGAGGGCGCGCCCGGGGAGGGCGAGGTCGACGAGGGCGGTGAGGCAGGTGAGGCAGGTGAGGGCGGCGAGGTCCCGGCCCCTGCGCCTGCTCCGGGTGGCGAGGGCGCAGCCCCGGCCCCGGCTCCCGAGCCTGCCCCGGCTCCTGCTCCGGCTCCCGCTCCGGCTCCGGCCCCGGCTCCCGTGCCTGCCCCGGCCAAGGCGCCCTGAGCACCCTTCCTGGCCCGTGCTCTGAACCCGAGACCCCCTTCGGGGGCCGCTGCGCTGCGCTCGCCGTGCTCGCTTGCTTCGCTGCCCGACACCCGACACCAGACACGGTGAGGGCTGCCCTCAGGGTTGAGCCGCGGGCGCGGGCTCCAGGTCGAGGCTCTCGAACGGCGTACCCTCCGGGGGCGAGAGCTTGAACAGGGCCTGCTCCAGCGCGGGGTTCGCCTCGATCTCCTGGAGCTTGAGCTTGAGGTGCATCTCCTCGGCCGGCATCTCCAGGCGCAGCTTCTCTGGGGCCACCGCCAGCCCGTCCCGCACCTTCCAATCCTCGTACTCGATCAGGTAGCGGCGCCGGCCGCCCGCGAGCAGCTCGATCCGTACAGGCCGCAGCAGCTCGGCGTCCACCACGATCGTCTGGCGTTCGCGGGCGTTCTGCAGGCTGAGCAGGTAGGGCCGCCCGGCCGCCCCGCCGGACAGGGCCGCCTCGGCGTAGGCGATCCAGGGCGGCTCGCCGAGCAGGAGCGCCCCGAGCTGGGCCCCGTCGAGCGGCACGGGCAGCATGCGGCCCAGGTTGGCCGGGGTGGCGCGCCCGCCGATCACCCGGCCCTGCTCCAGGTCCCAGACCGTGAACCGCTCTCCGTCCGAGACCAGGATCGACAGCGGAGCCTCGAAGAAGCTCTCGGTCTCGAAGCGCAGCCAGGCCGGGCGCGCCGCCAGGTAGAGCACGTGGGCCTTGATGCGCTGGCCGCCCTGGCGCATGTCGACGCTGCCCGCCGCGCGCAGCGACTCGAGCCGCGAGAGATCCGCGCGCATGGCCTGCAAGAGCGCCTCGGGCGACTCGAAGGTCTGGCCGTGCCCCGGCCCATCCGGCCGGCGGCCCGGGCAGCCGGCCAGGCCGGCCGCCAGCGCCAGGCACAGCCAGGGCGAGAGTCGGTTCATCGCAGCGCCGACAGGCTGACGAGCAGGTCGTAGAACCCGCCCGCCGTGTAGAAGATGAAGTTCATGTCGCCGAAGGCCACCAGGTCGCCGTCGTCCAGCGCCTTGGGCTGCCGCCCGGCGAGCGCCTGGCCGTTGACCCGGGTGCCGTTGGTCGAGTCCATGTCGGTGAGCGTGAACCGCCCACAGGTGTCGTCCAGGCGGAAGAAGGCGTGGTGCTTGGACACGGTCAGGTGGGCCACCACCAGATCGTTGGAGTCGGTGCGCCCCACCAGCACCTGGGAGGCGAAGGAGTTGCGTTCGGCCTTGGACACCGGCACCACGCTCTCCAGCGGGGAGGGCAGCGGCTGCTCGATGCGCAGCTCCTTCGTGGACGGGTCGATGCGCATCTTCTGGGTGTTGCCGTACTCCTCGCGCGGCGCCAGGCTGTCGGGCGAGGAGCGCTGGATCAGCACGGGCTCCGGGTAGCGCTCGAGGAACTGCTCTCTCGTCAGGCTGCGGGCGATGGGCAGGTAGTCGTTGATCATCCGGGACATGCGTGTGGTTCCGCCCTCACCGTAGGCCGCGCGCGGAAAGCCTGTCAAGCGCGCTCACGGCGTCAACCCGAGCTTCTGCAGGCGCACCTCGATCTCCTTGCGATCGCGAGGCTCGGGCCGGGACTGCAGCGCGCGCCGGTAGTGCTGGATGGCCTCCTCACGCTGGCCGAGCTTCTCGTGGGCGTCGCCGATGTGCATGATGATGACCGCCTCTCCCGGGGAGATGCGGTCGGCCCGCTGCAGGTACTCGAGCGCCCTGGGGAAGTCGCCCTTGCGGAAGAGCACCCAGCCGAGCGAGTCGGTGATCGCGCCGTTGCCCGGGTTCAGCAGCAGCGCGCGCCGGATCAGGCGCTCGGCCTCGTCCAGATCGCGGTTCTGGTCGGCCAGGGTGTAGCCGATGAAGTTGAGCGCCGCGGAGTTGTTCGGGTCCACCTCGAGGAGTTTCCGCATGGCGGTGATGCTCTCGTCCGCCTGGCCGAGCTGCTCGAGCAGCGCGCCCAGGGCGTAGAGCAGGGCCACCTCCTCGGGTTTGCGCTCCAGGGCGGCGCGCAGGAGCTTGACCCCCTCCGGACCACGGCCGGCCTCCTGCAGCACGCTGGCCTTGGCCTCGACGAGCTCGGGCAGCTCCGGGTTCGCCTGCAGGCCCTGGTCGAGCAGCCTGAGCGCCTCGGGCGTGCGCTGGAGCTTGGCCAGCACCACGCCCAGCGTGCGCAGCACCCGCGCCACGTCCTCCGGCTCGGCCGCCTTCGACCGGGCGGCCTCCAGCACCTGCGCGGCCTCCTGCAGCCGGTCCAGGCGCTGCAGCGCGTAGCCGAGCGTGGTCTGGGCCCGCAGGTAGAAGCGGGAGTCGGGCAGCACCTTCTGCATCTGCACGATGGCTTTGTCGAACTCCTTGCGCTCCTCGTACAGGTACGCCAGGAACATGCGCAGCCCGTCCAGCCCCGGGCTCGCGCCCACGGCCCGCTCGAGCTCGGCGATGGCGGCCTCCTGCTGGTTGACCTCCACCAGCGCCTGGGCCACGTAGTAGGCGTTGGTCGGGTCGCCGGAGCGCAGCTGGGCGAGGTAGGCCTGGGCGGCGGCCTCGTCCCCGTCCTTGAGGTACAGCCGGGCCAGCGCCGCCATGATGGCCGGGTCCTCCGGGTTGACCTCGAGGGCCTCGGACTGGACGGCGATCGACTCCTTGTAGCGCCCCTGGCCCTCGAGCAGGGAGGCCATCAGCTGGATGGTCTCCAGGTCGTTCGGATCGACGGCCAGGGCCCGGCGGAAGTACTGCTCGGCGCGCGCCTCTTCGCCGCGCTCGAAGTAGATGTCGCCGATCTTGCGGAACCCGGCCGCGCTGTCCGGGTTGGCCTCGGTCATGCGCTCGAGCACGTCCAGGGCCAGATCGCGCTGCTTGCGGTCGAGGTAGATGGCCGCCAGGCGGGCGAAGGCGTCGATCTGGCGGGGTGCCAGGGCCACGATGCGGTCGAGCGTCTTGACCGCCTCGTCCAGGCGCTGGGCCTGCACCAGGCCGTCGGCCCGGAGCAGCAGCGACTCCACGTGGTCGGGCTTGAGCTCCAGGGCCGCCTCGGCCTCCTCGGACGCCAGGCGCCACAGGCCCTGCCGCGCGTACAGCCTGCCCAGCGACACGTGCAGCCAGGGCGAGCCGTTGTCGTACACCAGCGCCTGGCGCATCTCGAGGACCGCCTCCCGGGGCCGGCCGGACTCGAGCAGCAGCCGGGCCTTCAGGTAGTGGCCGTAGGCCAGCGCGCTGGCCGCGGGCCCGGTCGGCTCGGCCGCACCCACGCGGGGCTCGGCCGGGGGCGGCCCGGGCGGTCCGGGCTCGACGGCGCCGGCGGCGGCCCGGTGGGCGGGCTGGGCGCCGGGGGCGGACGGGGTGGTCGCGCACGCGGTCGCGAGGACCAGGACCAGGCACACGAGAAGGTTGGAGATAGGGCGTCCCATGGCGATCCGGGATGCTACCATCCGGGCCGCGCCCGCACAACGCCCGCGCGCTGGCGGGCAGCGGGCTTGTCCCCGGGCCCCCTTGCTGGCATGCTCCCCGGGGTCGAGGAGGCTCGCATGATCATGACCATCGTGTGGGTGCTGGTCGCCGCCGGGTTGTTCACCTGGAACCACCTCCGGGGAGACGAGGCCTTCATCGGCGTGCGCTTCACCGAGCACGCGCTCGGCTTCCCGCTGAACGCGGGCTGGCTGGCCATCGCCGTCGCGCTCTACTGCCTGATCCGCTGGCTGGTGCGGCGGAAGCGGAGCGCCCAGGCCGGGCCTCCGGCCGGCGGGGCCTGAGGCGGACGATGCCCGCGCGCAGCGATCGGGCCCGGCCGAGCAGCGATCTCGAGCACCTGATCATGCGCCGGGTGGGGCAAGCCATCGGCGACTTCGACCTGGTGCGCCCCGGGGATCGCATCCTGGTGGCGCTGTCCGGCGGCAAGGACTCCTTCAGCCTGCTGCGCATCCTCGAGCTCCACCGCCGGCGCTCCCCGTTCCCCTTCGAGCTCCACGCCGTGCACCTGGACGCCGGCTGGGACCCCGCCTCGGCCGATCGGGTGGCCGAGCGGGTGCGCGCCCAGGGGCTCGAGGTGGAGGTCGTGCGCCGGGACATCAAGGGCTGCGTCCAGGCCCACCTGCGGCCGAACACCAACCCGTGCGCCTTCTGCGCCCGGCTCCGGCGCGGTTTCCTGTACGATCTGGCGCACGCCCGCGGTTTCCACAAGATCGCCCTGGGCCACCACCTGGACGACCTGGCCGAGACGGTGCTGTTGAACCTGTTCTTCACCGGCCAGCTCAAGTCCATGGCCGTGGATCTGACCGCGGACGACGGGCGCAACCGGGTCATCCGGCCGCTGGCCTACGTGGAGGCCTCACTGCTCAAGGCCTACGTCGAGGCGGTCGGCTTCAGCCCGGTCGCCGTGGACTGCCCGCACCACGCCAAGCACCAGGACCCCCGCCGGGGCATGATGCGTCGGATGATCGAGGAGCTGGCCGGGCCCTACCCCCGGGTGCGCCGTTCGCTGCTGGCGTCGCTGAAGCACGTGCGCCCGAGCCACCTGCTCGACCGGGAGCTGCGCGCGGCCTGGGCCGCGGCGGGCCACGGCAGGCGGCCGGGCGAGGTCGGGCCCGAGGAGGAGTGAGGGGACCGCTTGCGCCGCTTGCCTCCACCCCGGGGGAGGGGTGTATATTTCCGGCGCGACAAGGCCGGGTCTCCCCTGGGGAGACAGCAGGAGAAGGGTCGGAATGCAGAAGGCACCCATCGGAAAGATCCTGCTGGAGAAGAAGAAGATCGACCAGGCCCAGCTGGGCGCGGCCCTCGAGCGGCAGCGGCAGCAAGGTGGGCGCCTGGCCTCGATCCTGCTCGAGATGGGCGCGGCCGGCGAGGAGGATCTGCTGCGGGCGCTGTCCGAGCAGCTCGGGGTGCCGGCCGTGGATCTGGCCGGCTGCATCCTGCCCCTCTCGGCCGCGGATCTGGTGCCCGCGCAGGTGGCCAGCCAGGCCTCCATCCTGCCTCTGGGGATGCGCGAGGATCGGGTCATGCTGGCCATGGCCAACCCCCAGGACCAACAGACCATCGACGAGGTCAAGTTCGTCACCGGCAAGAAGATCGAGCCCTACGTGGTGATCGACGTGCGCCTGCGCCAGGTGCAGCGCGAGCTGTACGCCATCCGCCAGCGCGATCCCAAGCAAGAGTTCTGGCGCGGCATGCGCGCGCACGAGCCCGCGGGCAAGCTCCCGCCGCAGGGCGTGCTGACCATCGTGGCGCCCGAGCTGCCCGAACCGGACGTGAGCCTGGCGCCGGACGAGGAGATCCTGACCATCGAGGTGTCCACCAGCCAGGACGTGCTCCAGGAGATGGCCGCGGCCGAGCCCGCGGGCGGCAAGAAGGTGCTGGTGGTGGACGACGAGCCGGACATCCTGCGCATGCTGGAGAAGGCGCTCACCTCGGAAGGCTACCAGGTGATCACCGCCACCCGCGGCCTGGAGGCGCTGCAGGCGGTCAAGAGCCACAGCCCGGCCCTGATCTTGCTGGACGCCATGCTGCCCGAGATCCACGGCTTCGAGATCTGCAAGAAGATCAAGACCAGCAAGCGCTTCGGGACCATCCCGGTGATCATGATCAGCGCCGTCTACCGCGGCTGGCGCTACGCGCTCGACGCCAAGGAGGCCTACGGGGCCGACGACTTCTTCGAGAAGCCCTTCCGCATCGCCCAGCTGCTGAAAAGGGTGCGGGAGCTGACCGACTCCGGCGTGGCGCAGGCCGAGGCCGAACCCGAGGTGGCCAACGCAGCCTACCAGCGCGGCGTGGCGCTCTATCGGGACAAGAAGCTCACCGAGGCCGAGGCCGCGCTGCGGGAAGCGGCCCAGCTCGACCCGTTCAGCCCCAACGTGCACTACGCGCTCGCCAACGTGCTGCTGGCCCGCAACCTGATCTACGAGGCCATCCAGGAGTTCGAGGCGACCATCGAGCTGAAGCCCGACCTGTTCGCCCCGCTGCGCAGCCTGGCGATCCTGTACCAGAAGAAGGGGTTCCGGAACAAGGCCATCGAGCTGTGGGAGCGGGCCCTGCGCTGCAGCCCGGAGGGCGAGCGCGACGAGGTCAAGGCGCAGCTCCTCAAGCTCCTGTGACGGAGCCCGGCGGGGGCGGTCGGGCGAGCGAGCGACATGCGGTTCACCTGCGACAAGTGCAATGCCCTGTACTCCATCGCGGACGACAAGGTCCGCGGCAAGCTGGTGCGGTTTCGCTGCAAGCGATGCCAGCAGGTCCTCCTGCTGCGGGGGGACGGGGCGGCGCGCGCGGGAGGCGCCGCGCAGCCGCCCGCGCCGGAGGCCGCGTCCGCCGGCCGTCCGGGCGCCCCGGTGGAGTGGTTCGCCGGCCTGGACGGCCAGGAGCAGGGCCCGATCGGGCTGGCCGAGCTGGAGCGCCGGCTCCGCAGCGGCGCCCTGACGCAGGAGCACTTCTTCTGGCGGGAGGGGATGCAGGACTGGTTGCCGCTCGAGCAGGTGCCCGAGCTGGCCCACCTGGCGGGCACGGCCGGCGCGCGGCCGGCCGGGTTGCCCGCCCCCCCGCCGGTCCCGCGCGACGCGCGGCGGGACGAGCGCCAGCGCGCGGTGGAGCGGGAGCGCGAGTCCGCGCTGCAGCTGCGCCGGGAGGCGGACCGCAAGGCGGCCGAGGCGGAGCGCAGGGCGGCCGAGGCCGAGCGCAAGGCGGCCGAGGCGGAGCGCAAGGCGGCCGAGGCCGAGGCGCGCCGCGCCCAGGCCGCGCGCGAGGCCGAGCAGGCCGAGGCCGAGATCGGCCGGGTGGACACGGGCAAGTTCAGCACGCTCGAGGGCGGCGCGATCGCCCCGGCGGTCCGCAAGGTCGTGCCGCAGGCCTCCAGCGTGGACGAGTCCGATGCGGAGCGCAAGCAGCTCGTCGAGCGGGCCATCAAGCGGCGGGCCAAGGCGCGCGTCGGCCGGCACGAGGAGCGCATCGCCGACGAGTTCTTCAGCGGCGGCGAGGAGGGCCTGGACGACGAGTCCCTGCCGCCGCCCCCGGTGGCTGGTGACGCGTCCGAGCTGGCCCAGCGGCTCCACCAGGAGTCCATCCACGAGGAGTACGCCATCCTGGAGGGCAACGACCCCGAGGCGCAACGCCGGCGCCAGGAGCGCGACGCGGAGGTCGCCCGGGTGGCCGCCGCGCAGGCCGGGGTCAGGTCGCAGAAACGGCGCCTGGCCATGGCGCTGCTCTCCATGGGGCTGGTGATCGCGGTGCTGGGCGGCCTGCTGGCCCTGGCCCAGGTGCAGGGCTGGTTCTCGGCCTTCGGCGGGCTGAGCCTGCAGGACGCGGACGGGGAGCTGCTCGACCTCGAGCTGGCCCAGGCCGGCAACCTGTCGCCCGAGGAGGCGCGCCGCCTGCGCGAGCGCCTCCTGACCAGCCGCAAGGCGGGCGCGCGGCGGAACGGCAAGCGCCCGGGCGGGGCGGGCAAGGCCGGCCGCGATCCGGGCGCGGAGGCGCTGGCCGACGTGCTCGGCCAGGGCAAGCCGGCGCTGAGCGAGTCCGAGGCGGCCCTGGCCGCCTTCTACGGGGCGCAGGCGGGGGACAAGCCCGAGAGCCCGACGCTGCGCGGCGTGGGCGGCGTGGACTTCAGCGCCGCGGGGCTCCAGCTGCCCGGCGGGCTGGGCGGTCCGGCCGACCCGCTCGCGCCGGCGCTCGCCAAGCCCGAGGTGGTCCCGGACGCGCCGGGCGCGGCGGGCGGGCCCCGGCGGTTGACCGAGCTGCAGATCCGGCTCACGGTGCAGCGCAACCGACCCCAGGTGAAGTACTGCCTCGAGCGCCAGCTCAAGAAGGACTCGTCCGTGGCCGGGAAGCTCGAGCTCACGGTGCGGGTCCGGCCCGACGGCCGGGTGGAGTGGGTCAAGGTGGCCACCGAGAAGTTCCGCAACACCTTCCTCGAGGACTGCCTGGTGAAGAAGGTGCAGCAGTGGATGTTCCCCACCTTCGATGGCGAGGCCTACGAGCTGAGCGTGCCGCTGCTGCTGACCGCCCAGGATACCTACTGACCCCGGCTCGCGTGAGCGCCGGCCAGGGGCCCCCGCGGCGCGGGGGAGCCCGGCGCCGGGCGGCGCCGCTCAGGACACCCGGCGGGAGAAGCTCTTGATCGCCAGGAGCTCGACGCCCTGCTCCTTGCGCGCGTCCGAGCGGGCCTCCAGGCCAGGGCCCATGCCCTCGATGCGGTAGGTGCGGTACTCGGACTGGCTGTGGCGCAGGAAGCCCTGGGACTCCTGATCCTCGCGGATGAGGGCCGGGTAGACCAGGTAGGACTCCAGCACCGCCTTGAAGGCCACCAGCACCTCGGCCTGCTTGTCCCGGCGCTTCTCCAGCTCCACCAGGCTCTGCTTGCGGCCGAGGGTGATCTCGTTGAACAGGTAGATGAGCCCGTTGAAGTAGCCCGAGCGACCGGGCGGGGTCAGGCGGCGGAAGTTGCGGGTGCAGCGGTAGCGATCGATCTCGTGCTCCAGGAACTCCATCATCTCGCGCCCGAGGAACTCGCGCCCCAGGAACTCGATGTCGTCCAGGATCTGGTACAGCGCGGCCACCTTGGGCTTGTTGATGAACTTGACCTCGATCAGCCGGCGCTCCTCGGTGTTGAACGAGGGCCGCCGCAGCTTGTCCTCGAGCGCCTGCAGGAAGAAGATGTTCTTGAAGCCCGTGCCGTACAGCCGCTTGGGGATGCTGAAGCCCAGGCTCCGATCCATGTCGCGGGTGTTGTTCAAGCGGTCCAGGAGCTTGGCCAGGATCTCGCGGAAGGCGTTGCGGCGCACCTCCTCCTTGGCCGAGTACTCGCCCAGGCCGGTCTCGTAGAAGTTGTGCACCTGGACCAGGTAGTCGTCGAGCAGCCGCTCGGCGTTCGGGAAGATCGGCCGGAGCTCCTCGAGCAGCCTGGACCGATCCATGGTGTCCAGCGTCGCGTCCGGCTTGGGGTACAGCAGGCCCTGCAGGTAGGCGTAGTAGCTCATGTCGCGGCGCCGGGAGAGCGCGGCGAGGATGTCCATGATCGAGTGCAGCGACTCGTGGTAGCGGTGCGGCGAGGGGAAGTAGCGGACGTGGTCGAAGAGCGTCAGGGCGATCTCGAAGAAGATGCCCGAGGCGTGGTCGTTGTAGGCGTCGATGTGCTTCTGGATGATGCGGTGGCGGAGCTGGACCGGCACGTCCTTCATGCGCTTGCCGGCGTACTCCCCGTACGCCGGATCGCGCAGCTCCCGCTCGATCAGCCCCTCGGTCCACAGGTCCAGCTTCTCCTCGATGATGTCGTGCAGCAGGGTGGGGATGATGCTGAGCTCGCGCAGCCCGTTGCGCGCCGCCCCGCGGGCCGCCTCCAGCGGGTGGATGGCGGCCGCGCGCTTACTCTTGCGCGGGATGTTGCGCATGACCCGGCAGATCATGTCGATGGCCCGCTGCATGAGCGAGATGAGGTGCGGGCTGTGGTCGCCCTCCGCGCCGGACAGCAGGTGGCGGGTGAGGTCGGCCAGGATGCGGGCGTGCTCCGCGTCCAGCGTGTAGTAGGTGTTGAGGACCTGCAGGCGCTTGGCGTACGGCTTGGATGCCAGATCCGCCCGCCGGCGTTCGCACTCCTGGTAGTGCCCGTGCGGATCGGCCTCGATGCGGTCGTAGAACGGGGTGAGCGCCTCGATCTTTCGGGTCAGGCGGTTGGCGATCTGGTTGAATTCCTGGACCTTGGCCTGCTCCTCGAGCAACGCGTCCGACAGGGTCAGCAGCCGCCCTTCGCCCAGCTCGACCAGCAGATCCTTGTACCGGATCCGACCCTCACGCCCTTCCTTGTCCTGATAGGTGATGAAACGGTTTCGGATGGACTCGTCGAGCATGGTCCTCGCGCCTTTGGCCGCCCCGTCCATCCGAGACTAACCTCGCCTGTCGCGGGGTGTCAAACATCCCCCCTCCGGGACCCCGGCGGAAGCTGAAAAACCATGCTCGCTCAAAGCGTTTGGCCGGGTTGACCGCCTGGAGTGCATGTGCTAGTGAACGCTTGCCGTGCGGCGCCAGCGTGCGCCGGGCGAGGAGCGCGCATGAAGCCGGAAGAGCTCGCAGCCACCTTGCACCCCCTGGAGATCCGGGTCCTGCTGGCCCTGGGGCCCGAGGGCCGGCTGGCCGAACGGACCTTCTCCGCCGAGGGGGTGACGCAGGCCCAGCTACGCACCGTGATCGAGTGGCAGCTCGCCAAGGAGTGCATGCGCCTGCTGGCCACCGAGGAGAAGACCTGGGTCGAGCTGACCGAGCTGGGCGAGAAATACGCCGCCCAGAAGACCCCGGCCCAGGCCATCTTCAAGCTGTTCCAGACCCAGACCACGCTCTCCAGCGCCCAGCTCGCGGCCTCGCTGCCGGTCTACGACCAGGCGGAGAGGGGCAGCGCCTTCGGCGCCCTGAAGAAGGAGAACTGCCTCCTGGAGGTCGAGAATGGCGTCTTCTCCTGGAAGCCGGCGGCCAGCCTGCCCGCGCGTTTCTCGCTGGAGCAGGCGCTGATCGAGAAGGTGAAGGCCGCCGGACGCCAGGAGATGTCGGCGCTCACCCTCGAGGAGAAGTCCCTGGTGGAGGGGGGCAGCAGGAAGCGGGGCAAGGAGAAGGGCGTGTTCCGCCTGGTGACCGAGCAGGCCCGGCAGCTCGAGCTGACCGAGCTCGGCCAGGCGGTGCGGGAGGCCGCCCGGAAGCTGGGCCGCTCCGGGGACGAGGTCAACGCCCTGACCTCGGCCATGCTGGCGGACGGCTCCTGGCGCGGCAAGTCCTTCCGGCGCTACAACCTCCAGATCCGCCCCCCGCGCCGGGTGGCCGGCCGGCGCAACCCGTACCGCGAGTTCCTCGACCGCGTGCGGCGCAAGCTCATCGGCCTGGGCTTCGAGGAGATGCGCGGCCAGCTCGTGGAGACCGAGTTCTGGAACATGGACGCGCTGTTCATGCCCCAGTTCCACTCGGCGCGCGACATCCACGACGTGTACTTCGTGAAGCAACCCACGCACGCCCCGGCGCTGGAGGAGCCCTTCGCCTCCCGGGTGGCCGCGGCCCACTCCGACGGCGGCCAGACCGGCAGCCGCGGCTGGGGCTACGACTTCGATCGCGAGCGCTCCCGGCGGCTGGTGCTGCGCAGCCAGGGCACGGTGCTGTCCGCGCGCTGGCTGCACCGGGCCGCGGTGCCGGGCAAGTACTTCGCGGTGGCGCGCTGCTTCCGCTACGACCAGGTGGACGCCACCCACGCGCCGGACTTCTTCCAGTGCGAGGGCATCGTGCTGGGGGAGCAGATCGACTTCGTGACCCTGCTCGGCCTGCTCAGGCTGTTCGCCAAGGAGGTGGCCCGGGCGGAGGAGATCCACTTCGCCCCGGCCTACTTCCCCTTCACCGAGCCCTCGGTGGAGATCCACGTGAAGCACCCGACGCTCGGCTGGACCGAGCTGGGCGGGGCGGGCATCTTCCGGCCCGAGGTGGTCCGGCCGCAGGGCGTGGAGGTGCCGGTGATCGCCTGGGGCCTGGGCCTGGATCGCATGGCCATGATGGCCATGGGACTGGACGACATCCGCGAGCTGTTCTCCTCCGATCTCAACCGGATGCGCACCACCAACGTGCGGCTGAGGGACTAGGCCATGCCGACCATCACCGTCGATCCGAGCGACTTCCAGGAGCTGCTGGGCTTCGCCATGGACGAGGCCGCCCTGGGCACCCACCTCGATCTGGTCAAGGGGGAGTTCAAGGGCCGCGACGAGGCCGGCCAGTGGCGCGTGGAGCTGAACGACACCAACCGCCCCGACCTGTGGTCGGCCGAGGGCATCGCCCGCCAGCTGCGGGCGGCCCGCGGCCGGCGCCGGGACTACCCCTTCTTCCGCGGCGAGCCGTGCGGCGAGATCCGCGTGGAGCCGGGCCTGGAGGCCATCCGGCCCTGCGTCGCGGCCTTCGTCGTGCGCGGGGTGCGGGTGACCGAGCGCTCGCTCGCCCAGCTCATCCAGACCCAGGAGAAGCTGGCCGAGAACTTCGGCCGCAAGCGCAAGGACGTGGCCATCGGGGTTTACAACCTGGCCAAGATCCGCTTCCCGGTCAGCTACCGGGCCGTGGATCCCAGGGCGCACGCCTACGTCCCGCTGGGCTTCGAGGAGCCCATGCCGCTCGCGGAGATCCTCACCCGCCACCCCAAGGGCATCCAGTACGGCGACGTCCTGGCCGGCCACGCGCGGGTGCCCTACCTGACCGACGCCGGGGGGCTCACGCTGAGCATGCCGCCGATCATCAACTCGCGCGAGCTGGGCGAGGTGCAGCCGGGCGACAGTGAGCTGTTCGTCGAGGCCACCGGCACCGACCTGGCCAAGGTGCTGCTGGCGCTCGACATCCTGGCCTGCGATCTGGCCGATCGGGGCGGGCGCGTCCAGCGCGTGCGGACCGTCTTCCCGGCCGCCACCCCCTTCGGCCGGGAGGTGGACGCGCCGCGCGATCTGGACCTGGGGCTCAGCATCCCGCTGACCGAGTTCGGGCGGCTCCTGGGCGTGCCGGTCACCCCGGTCGAGGTGGACAACGTGCTCGAGCGCTACGGCTGCGAAGTCCACGTGGAGGGCCAGAGCGTGCGGGTGGTGCTGCCGCCCTACCGGGCCGACTACCTGCACCCGGTGGACGTGGTCGAGGACTTCGCCATCGCGCGCGGCTACGAGACCTTCGAGCCGCGCATGCCCCGGGACTTCACCGCGGGCCGCGCGGACCCCGTCAGCCTGCTGGAGGACAAGACCCGCGACGCGATGATCGGCCTGGGCTACGAGGAGATCATCTCCAACATCCTCACCAGCCGGACGGAGCTCCGGACGCACATGCAGCGCGAGGCCCCGCCGCTGGTCGAGGTGGCCAACGTGATGAACGAGAACTTCGCCGCGCTGCGCGACTCGCTGCTGCCCTGCCTGCTGCGGGTCGAGGCGCGCAGCGGCACCGCCACCTACCCGCACCGGCTGTTCGAGGCCGGCGAGGTGGCCTGGTTCGATCCGCAGGCGCCGCACGGCTCGCGCACCCGGCTGCTGCTGGGGGCGCTGGTGGTGCACCGCGAGGCCAGCCTGTCCGAGGCGCACGCCGACCTCGACTTCCTGGCCCAGCAGCTCGGCGGCGAGGTCAGCCTGCGCGAGGAGGAGCACCCCTCCTTCCTGCCCGGCCGCTCCGCGCGCGTGCTGCTGGCCGACCGGCCCATTGGCTGGCTGGGAGAGCTGCACCCGGGCGTGCTCGAGCGCTGGCAGATCGGCGTGCCCGCGGCCGCCTTCGAGCTGGAGCTCGAACCGCTCCTGTGACCATGCCCGAGCGAACCTGCCAGGCCGAGGGCCCGCTGGAGGCGGCGGTCCGGGCCCGCCTCCCCCACTCGGTGCTGGCCGAGGCCAGCGCGCTCGATCGCGAGCTGTGCCGCGCGGCCGCTGGCGCCGCGGGCGACGCGCCCGCCGACTGGGCCTTCCTGCTGTGGGGCATCGAGGCCTTCGCCGACCACTACCCCTCCACCCTGGTAGGCGCCCCGGCCGCGGTGAGCGCGCTGGGCGCGGGATGCCTGGAAGCCGCCGCCCGCGCCCCGTCCGCGGCCCTGCGCCAGCGCGCGGCCGCCGCCTCGCTGCGCCTCGCCTCCAGCGTGTGCACCGAGGTGTCCCGGGTGGGCGCCGATCGGGTGGCGCCCGAGCTGCCCCGCGGCCTGACCGGGCTGCTGACGGCGCTCGGCCAGGGGCACGCGGCCGAGCTCGGGCCGGACGAGCTCCCGCGGCTGCGCGAGATCGGCCGGGCGGTGGTGCTGCTGGCCGAGGAGGGCCGGCCGCCTGCGCTGTGGTTCGGCCTGCTCGATCGCCTGCTGGAGCTGCTGCTCGGGGTGACCCGCGCGGCGCTCGAGCGCGAGGCGGGTTACGACGGGCGCTGGGACGCGCAGGCGGAGGCCGGGGAATTGGCACGCTCGCTCGGGCTGCTCGCGCCGGTGCGCGCCGCGCGCCTGGACGAGGATCGGGCCTGGCTGGGAGGGCTGGAGTCGGCCTGGCGCGCGGGCCGGCGCTCGTCCACCGAGGTCTTCATGGATCTGCTGGAGTACGAGCGGCCCGCCGCGCGCGCCGCGGCCTGGGAGGCCTGGTTGCGGGCCGTGCTGCCCGCGGCGGGCCCTGCGCCCGCGCCCACCGCCCGGGCGCTGCTCCAGGCCGGCCTCACCGACTGGCTCGCGCGCACCCGCGACCGCGGACACCTCCTGCGCCTCGCCCGGGGCCTGCGCGGCCTGGCCGCCGCCGGCGGCCCGCAGGCCGGGGGCGTGGCCGGGGTCCTGGGCGCGCGCCTCGCGGAGGAGGCGGGACGCGGCGCCCTGGAGCCGGTCCACGAGGCGCTGCGCTCCGCCGCGGCCGCCTGGCTGGAGGCCGAGGGGCCCGGGGCCCTGGCGCAGGCGCTGGCGCTGCGCAGCGGCCCGGTGGCCGGGTTGCCCCTGTCGCTGGCGGATGTGCGCTGGCGCCTCGGGCTGCTCGAGGCGCGGCCGGGCTGGGCGCGGGCGCTGGTGCTCGACACCCTGGCGGCCTTCGGCCTGGAGCGCGTGCGCCTGCCCGAGGCCGGCGCCGGCGCCGCGGAGCTGGCCGAGCTCCTGGCCGCGCTCCTCGGCCGCGGCTGGCCCGAGCCCCTGAGGTTCCCGCTGCGGGCCCTGGTGCGGCTGGCGCCGCTGCCGCCCCTGCAGCTCAGCGGACCGACCACCCGCGCGACCCTGCTGGCCCTGGCGCCCGCCGGCCCGAGCTACCTGGGGGATCTGCGCGAGCGGGTGCTGGATGCGCCCGGGCCGGACAACCTGGTGGACGCGGAGCGGGTGCTCGAGTTCTGGCGCAGCGGGGAGCCGCAGGCGCTCGGCGGGCTGGCCAGCCCGGACGCGCTGGCCACCCTGACGCTCACCGTCCCGCGCGACGCGGACATCCGCAGCCTGCTGGAGGGCCTGGCGCAGCACGCCCCGGGCGCGGACAAGCGCGGGGTGCGCTGGCTGGCCCACCTGCCGGCCACCTTCCACGAGGTCGAGACGCTGCGCAAGCTGGCGGGCTTCGCCGGGCTGCACGCGGAGGCGGTCCAGACCCTGGCCTGCATGCTGCGCCTGCACCGGGCGCTGGCGGAGCGCTACGCGGCCCGGCGCCCGCGCGCGGCGCGGGCGGACGCGCGCCCCGTCGATGAGCTGCTCGCCAGGGCCGACGAGCTGCTCGGCCGGAGCGGCGCCGCGCCCGGGAGGCTCATGGGGGACGAGGCCGGCGCCTGTTTCGAGGGGCTGCCCGCCTTCGGGCGCCTGGAGCGCTTCGCCGACGAGCTGCGCCTGGGGGCCGAGCTGGAGCTCGTGCTGGAGCAGCTCGCCAGGCGGGTGCCACCCGAGGGACCGGCCGGGCGGGAGGTGCTGCTGCGCATGCTGCGGTACGCCCGCGCGAGCGGCCACGCCCTGGACGGGCTGCAGGCCCGGCTGGAGGGCGCGGCTGGGCTCACCGCGGCGCTGCGCGGCGCGGCGGGGGAGGAGTCCGCGGCGCTGCGCGCGGGGCTCCTCGCCGAGCTCGGGCCGTACGTGCTCGGCTCCTGCCGGCGGCTGCTCGAGAACCCCCTGGCGGAGCCCACGCCGGACTACCGCCAGGCGCTGGAGGCGGCGCGGGGCGCCGGGCTCGCGCGGGTGGCCGAGGTGCTGGGCGCCCACCTGGTGGACGAGCTCCTGGGCGCTGACGGGGGGCTGCAGTCCTTGATGCGATACGTGCGGGGCTGAAACCCGATCGAGTGGACGAAGTGGACGCGGTGGACCGAGTGGACACCGGAGACAGGGACGGGATCAGCTGGCCAGGGCGAGCCGGAGCTGGCGCATGGCCGGGCGGCCCTCGAAGAGCAGGAAGGGCGCGGCCCGCTCGGCCCGCAGGCTCAGCCGGCGGAGATCCTCGAGGCTGCGGATGGGGCTCGCCCGCCGGGCGGCCAGGATGCGTTCGACCGCGAGCGGCCCCAGGCCGGGCACCTGGAGCAACTCCTCCCGGTCGGCCCGGTTCACCTCCAGCGGGAAGCGCTCCGGGTGGCGGCGGGCCCAGGCGGTCTTGGGATCCTCGTCGAGCGGCAGGTTGCCAGCGGGGTCGAGCGCCATGTCATCCTCCTCGAAGCCGTAGCGTCTCAGCAGGAAGTCGGCCTGGTACAGGCGGAGCTGACGTCTGGCCGGGGCCGCCGGCCGATCCTCGAGCGGGGTGCCCGGCACGGGCCGGAAGGCCGAGTAGTACACCCGGCTGGCGCCATGCCGGCGGTACATGCGGGCGGCCGCGCCGAGCAGCTCGGCGTCGGTCTCGCCGGCCGGCCCCACCACGAGCTGGGTGGTGTGGCCGCGGGCCCGCCCGCGCCGGGCGCGCACCTCGTCCGCGATCCAGCCCACCCGGGTCAGGATGTCCGCGGACAGCTGCTTGCCTCCGGACAGCGCCCGCAGGCGCGCCGGGGTGGGCGCCTCCAGGTTGATGGACAGCCGGTCGGCGAGCGCGGCCGCCCGGACCACCTGGGACCGCTCCACGCCGGGCAGGATCTTGAGGTGCACGAAGCCCTGGAAGGCGTGCCGGGTGCGCACCAGCTCCACCGCCGCCAGCATGCGATCCATGGTGCGGATCGGGTCGCTCCCCAGGCCCGAGGACAGGAACAGGGCCTCGGCCCGGCCGGCGCGCACCAGCTCGGCGAACAGCCGGGCCAGCTCCTCGGGCGCGAAGCGGGTCCGGCAGGTGTCCCGGCCGGCGCGCTGGGCGCAGTAGCCGCAGTCCCCGGTGCAGGCGTTGTCGAGCAGCGTCTTCAGCATGGCCACCGGCCGGCCCGAGGGGTGCACCGCGCGGTAGATGAAGCCGCCCTGGGCCGAGCCCCGGTCCGCCGCCTGGGCCTCGCCCTCGGCCTCCACGTCGGCCTGGCCGGTCAGCAGCTCGAGCTTGCGCCTGATCTCCATGCCCCCAGACTACTGAACAGATGACCAGGTGTCAAGGGGGTTCGGGCTCGACCCCGCAGCCGGGGGCGCAGAGCGCGCCGCAGCAGGTGAAGCCGGTCGGACAGGCGGGCAGCGCCTCGCCGCACAGGGCCGTGCAGCGCAGATCCGCCCCGCAGTGGGCGCCCGCGGGGCAGTCCGCGTCCAGGTCGCAGTCGCGGCCGTCCTGGCACTCGAAGCCCAGGCAGTAGCGGCTGCCCGGGCAGTCCGCGTCCCTGGCGCACAGGATGCCGCACTCGCCCAGGTGGGTGGCGACCGTGACCCGGGCCTCCTGGCCCTCCCGGGTCTCGAGGCCGCCCGCCACCCCGCACTCGTCCACGACCTTGCGGTTGAGGTCGTCCTCGACCTCGCTGGCGAGTTGCAGCAGGTACGGGTCCTGCCCGCCGGCGTTGGGCGCGACGCCCACCGCCAGGCGCCTGCGCCCGGTGTCGGGGTCGAGCGGCAGGTCGTCCCACAGGGGCTCCCGGTAGACCACCGGGTCCAGCACGTCCGTGCTCCGCACCACCTTGACCCGCACCCACACGGGCGGGTTGAGCGGATCGAAGCCCCGCAGCGCCGCGGGCGAGCTGGCGCGCTGCACCCGGATGGCCAGCGAGCTCAGCCGGTCCACCGGCCCGCAGCCGTCGAGCCCGGCCAGCGAACACATCAGGACCGCGGCGTGGAGCGCGAGGCGCATGGCCCGAGGATACCCTCTGGCCTCCCGGCCCGTCCAGTGGCCGGGCGATCCCGGCTATCCACAGGATCCGGCCTTGCGGCGGGCGGAGGCCTGCAGCTTCACCTTGCGGGTGAACTCCCGGCCGGCCAGGGACTGGACGCCCGGATCGCTCTCCGGGTGGCGATCGCCCAGGGCGGCCTCGAAGGTGTAGCGGCGGCAGTCGTCGAGCGGGCAGTCGCCCCGCGTCAGGCCGAGCCGCGCCTGGAAACCGAAGGCCTGGAGCCAGCCATGGATGCCGCCCGCCAGCAGGTAGACGCGCGGCACGCGCTGGGCGCTGAGCAGCTTCCAGCCCTCGCGGGCGCGCCCCTCGCCGTTGGAGACCAGCACCACCACCGCGTCGCGGGGCAGGCCGGAGGCGAAGGCGGGGGTGGCGAGCTCCGGGAGCGTCGTCCGGCGCGCGTCGAGGATGTGGAACAGGTTGAACTCGTTCTCCTCGCGCAGGTCGAGCAGCTCGAGGCGCAGGCCCGGGTTGTGGCCGAGCTCCAGCAGCTCGAACGGCTCGAGCTGGGCCTCCCCGGCCGCCAGGCGGGCCTCCAGGGCGGCGGCCTGGGCCGCCAGGCGCTCCTCCGGGCTCGGGCTGCCGAACAGCCACAGCGCCGCCCCGAGCAGCAGGGCCAGGAGCGCCCCGGCGCGCTTCCAGGTCAGCATGGCTTGCCTCCGTCCCGGGCGGCGAAGTGGGCCTCCACCCGCTCGGCCACGAAGAACATGGCCAGCGCCATGGCCACCACGCCGAAGGCCACCAGGCCCGGGCTGACCCCCAGGAGAGCCGGAAGGGTCAGCTCGCCGTAGTTGCCCGAGGCGTCGAAGAAGGCCTGGAACAGGCCGACCGACTCGCCGAACGCGGTCACCCCCACGAACAGCCCCAGCACGAAGAACAGCCCATCCGCCTTGAGGGTGGCCAGGCTCACCAGGGCCGTGCCCGGGCAGTAGCCGCCCACCACGAAACCGACCCCGAAGACGAGCCCGCCCACGATCCCCGGCCACAGGTGGGTGGGGTTGACGAACAGCACCTCGGACCTCACCAGCCCCAGCGCGTCCCCGCCGACCAGCAGCAGCATGGCGGTGACGATGGCGGTGAACATCACCTTGAGCACCCGCATGTCGCGCAGGTAGAACTGGGCCGCCAGGTTCTTCGAGTTGCCGAAGCCGGCCTGCTCCAGGGCGAAGCCGAACAAGAAGCCGGCCAGCACGTACAGGGCGTTCGCCCCCAGGTGGCCCACGCTCGCGTCCAGATCCAGTGGGAACATGGCCTCGCCTCCTCAGGTCCACAGCCGGCGCACGAAGTACGCCACCAGGTAGGCGCCCGCGAACACGGCGAACATGAAGGCCCAGGAGCCGGCCGACAGCACGGCGCCGCCCGAGAGCGCCTGGCTGGAGGTGCAGCCGCGGGCCAGGCGCACGCCGAAGCCGGCGATGGAGCCGCCCAGCAGCGCGTAGGCCCAGCGGGCGCGGGGGGTGATGCGCGGGCCGTGGTAGGTCTCGGGCCTCACCCGGCCGGCCAGCAGGCCCGAGGCCAGGCCGCCCAGCACCACCCCCAGGATCTCCCACACGATCCAGTTGTCCAGCGGGCTCGGGGGGCTCTCCACCAGGTTGACCAGGTAGGCGTTCTGCGCGGCGTGGCCGGGCAGCAGAGCCGCCTCGGCCGAGCCGGCCAGCAGCGCCACCCCGCCGGAGGCGCCCAGGCCGTGCCCGAACACCAGGAACGAGCCGAACAGCACCACGCCCAGGAACACCCCGGCCAGGTAGGGGTTCATGTACTTCCAGGCTGCGCGTTTCATTTCGGCTCCTCCTCGCGGCACTCGGCCTGGCCGTAGCCGGTCAGCATGGTGCGCAGGTTGGCCCACCAGGTCGAGCCGGTGGTCGTCATGTACACGTGCAGGATGAGGAAGGCGGCGAACAGCCAGGCGCCCAGCCGGTGCAGCACGGCCACCACGGGCATGCCGCCGAACCAGCCCAGCAGCTCGGGCTGGCTGTCTGCGCCCAGCTTCAGCAGGCCGGTCAGGGCCATCAGCGGCAGCAGCACGTTCAGGATCAGGAAGTAGGTCACCTTCTGCAGGGGCAGCAGGCGCTTCTCCGGGGTGCGCTCGAAGGGGTGCGGCTCGCCGCGGAAGATGCCCAGCACGTAGTAGCGGGCGTGGTGCATGCCCAGCGGGAAGATGTCCTTCACCGAGGGGACGTAGCGCCGGATGAGGCCCGAGGCCAGGTTGTAGAACAGCGCCAGGCCCGCGTTCACCAGCAGCACCCAGGCGGCCGCGTGGTGCACCGCCACGGCCGAGGCGAAGCCGAGCGGGGCGAAGGCCGCGGGGAAGGCGATGGCGAACCCGGTCAGCAGCAGCGCCACGGCGCTCAGCGCCTGGAGCCAGTGCCACAGGCGCTCGTACAGGGTGTAGAACCGAACCAGCCCGGGGCTGGAGGCGTTCGCGGATCCCATGCTTCACCTCCCGGCGCGGCCGCGCCGGCGCTGGACGAGGATGCGCAGGCCGCCGTGGACCATGACGCCCACGCCGGTGCCGACCACCAGCAGCAGGCCGAGGACATCCAGCCAGGTGAGCCCCTGGGCGCCGTGCACGTAGGCGCCGCCGGGCCGGGCCGCGGCCTGGTAGGTGACCCGGCCGTCCGCGCCGGCCGAGATCCGGCCGGCCAGCTCGGTGCGCGTGTCCCCCACCACCCGCGGCAGCACCCCGCCCGGGGCGTGGTCCGCCAGGGCGAAGGCGCGCGTCACCCGGCCGCCCGGGGCGTGGCAGGCCGTGCAGTCCCGCAGCGCCCAGCGGGCCGGGGGCACCCCGTGCCCGAGGGTGTAGGGCTGCAGCTCCGCCTGGATGCGGGGCGCCCGCACGCCGACCGCCTCGAGCCGCGCGGCCACGGCGGCCACCTCGGCGGGGGTGTCCAGGCGCAGCTCGGCCTCGCGGAGCTGCCCGTCGCCGTCCGCGTCCAGCGCGGCCGTGACCGCGGGGTGGTAGCCCTCGGGGCTGAACAGCGCCCGCTCCAGGTCCAGGAGGCGCACCGGCGCGGGCGGCTCGCCCTGCACCCAGAACCAGGCGCTGGTCAGGTTGTGGGGCGCGAGCCGGAGCGAGCCCGCCTGGGTCCGGTGGGGCAGCAGCGCCGGCTCGAAACCGGTCACCAGGCTGGCCGGGTCGTTGACCGGTCCCTCCACCCCGCGGTGGCTCACCCGCGGCTGGCGATCCGGGCCGAGCAGGGTCCAGTCGGTGGACATGCGGGCCGGCGCCAGCAGTCGCGGCAGGTGGCAGGCCTCGCACGCCAGGCGCTCGAAGTGGGTGCGCTTGAAGGGCAGGAAGTCGTGCACGGCCTGGGCGTCGTGGCAGTCGCGGCAGTCGCGCATGCTGCCGTCCAGGCGCCGCGCGGCCGTGCCCTGCGAGGTGTGGCCCTTGACCAGCTCGTGATCGGGCCGCCACAGGTAGTCCTCCACGGAGGTGCGGCGGGCGTCGAAGGCCAGGTGGAGCAGCGGCCGCTCCGGCCCGGCCCGCTTGAGGTCGAAGGCCGGGTTGTTGGGCGCGTGGTGGCAGTCGCTGCACTCGAGCAGGCGCTCGGCGTGCACGTCCCAGGGCATGTCCAGCCCGTCCTTGCCGGCCAGGTTCATGCCGCTCAGGCGGGCCCGGGCCGGGGAGTAGATGGCGCCGCCGGTCTCGGCCGACCAGTTCTGCAGGGAGTTCTCGAACACCACCGGGTCGCTGCAGCGGCAGGCGCGGCCGTGGCACTGGCGGCAGCTCGCGCTGCGCGCCCGGCCGAGGCCCAGCCGCTCGGCCCGCACGCTGCCGTCGGGCTCGAAGGCCGCGGCCAGGTAGCGGAAACCCGCCTCGTCGCGCGCGACCAGGCCGGTGCCCAGCAGGGTGGCGGTCGAGGCCCAGGCGAAGCGCCCCTGCTGGAGCGCCTGGATGCGGGCCGCGTTGTCGGGGGCCGCCGCGTGGCACAGCATGCAGTTGAGCTCCACGGTGCCCGAGGCCTTCCAGTCCCAGGCGCGCGGCTCGCCGCTGGCGGGATCGAGCACGTGGCTGTCCGGGTCCCAGGCGCCCCGTGGGCCGCGGGCGTCGAGGAGCTGGCCGTCGATTCTACTGCGCTCGGCCGGGCCGCCGCCCACGTGGCGGGCCCCCAGGCGCTGGATCCACTCGGCCGTGCCGAGATCCAGGCTGGCCGCGCCGGGCGGCGTGAGCGCGCGGTAGGTGAGGGGGTCCCAGCGCCCGAACAGGCCCGGGCCGGTGTCCCACGGGCGGCCGCTCTCGGTCCGGCCGGGCTCCGCGAGCTCGTCCAGGCCGGCCTGGGCGTGGTAGTTGTGCGCGGCGATGAAGGCCGTGTCGTGGCAGCCGGCGCAGGAGCGCATGAACGACACCGGCCGGCCGCTGCGCAGCACGGGTTCGCCCTGGGCGTCGAGGAGCGGCGTGGCCGGGTGGATCTCGTGGCGCGGCTCGCGCGCCGGCGGGCCGGCGTGCTCGAGGGTGACCGGCGGCGGCGCGGCCTGCGGGGCGGCCGGGTCCGCGCTCACCGAAGGCGCCCCGTCGTCGGCGCGGGCGAGCCCCGCCAGCCCCAGGCCGGCCAGCGCCACGAGGGCCGCTCGTCGCAGGCTCATGGCTCCACCCCCTGCGGGCCGGCCACCAGCCGGCGCATGACGCGACCGCCCATGCGGGCCGGGTCGCCCGGGTAGCCGAGCGCCCGCCAGTCCATGCGCCCGCCCTCCGTGTGGCAGTCGGTGCACTGCAGGCTGCGCCCCTTGGGCGCCACCATGTGGTTCAGGTTCCAGTGCATGTCGGTCTCGGCGAAGGCGAACTTGCCGCTGAAGGGCAGGCCGGCCGCCTGGGCGCCGAGCGCCAGGGCCTGGCCCCAGTCGAAGGTGGTCCAGTAGCCGTCCTGCCCGACCGTCTTGGGCACCAGCAGGACGCGGTGCTCGACGTCGTAGGGTTGCTTACCCCGGTGGATCTTGAAGGGCCAGATGAGCGCGCGCGGATCGTGGATGTCGCCCTGGGGCTTGTTGATGTGCACCACCGCGGTCGGGTCGATCGGGTCGCCCTTCAGGTAGCGGGCCACGTCGCCGTTGAACCACCCGTACTCGGGCACCAGGCCGGTCTGGTAGACGAAGGAGCCCTTGATCTTCATGTAGTGGTGCGGATCGGCCTGGGGCACGTCCGCCCCGGCGGTCGACCAGTCCCAGACCACCTTGGTCGGCAGGGAGCGCGCCACCTCGGGCAGGTGGCAGGTCTGGCAGGCCACCGCCGACAGGTGGTCGTTCAGCCGCGTGCTGGCGTGCGGGCGGGCGGCGTGGCAGGCGGTGCAGCCGAACTGGTTCGTGTCGGTCGCGCTGACCGAGATCATGCGGCCGCGGATGCGGTGGTGCTCGGTGCGGTGGCACTCGGTGCAGGCGAAGTCCTCCCGGCCCATGTGCACGTCCACCCGCTCCACGGGCCTGGCCAGCGAGCCGTCGAGGTCGCCGTGCTTGACCGCGTCGCCGCCGCCGCCGCTGAAGTGGCAGGCGCCGCAGTTGTCGCGGCCGGGGCGGCCGACGCTCCTGGCCGCGGCCAGCAGATCCACCCCCTCGGCCGGCAGGCCGGAGGCGCCCTTGGAGTAGGTGCCCGAGCGATCGTGGCACACCAGGCAGTCGACCAGCTCGGCCCGCGAGAAGTCGAAGCTCGCGTCCCGCCAGCCGTAGCCCGCGTGGCAGATCGTGCACCTCGGCCAGTTGCCCTCGATGCTGATGCAGAAGTTGTTGATCAGGTTGCGCTTGCCGATGCGCACCGGCTCCTGGTGCCCAGGGACCACCTCCGGGTCGCCCAGCCACAACCAGTGCGAGGTCTGCATGAGCTCCTCGGCCGCCCGCGGGTGGCACTCCAGGCAGGCCCGGGTGACCGCGGGGCCGTCCGCGAAGCGCTTGCCCTCGAACAGGCCGGAGTGGTCCGTGGGGGTCAGCCGGGGGCGCAGGTGCTCCCGGGGCCGGTCCGCCTCGGCCCGCGCCGGGACGAGCGTCCAGGCCAGGGCGCCCACCAGGGCCAGGGCCAGGACCGCCGCCGCCCAGCCCGCGCGCCGCGCGCTCATGACCGCCCCCCCCCCCGCCGCTCGCGGACGCAGCCCTCCAGGCAGAGGATCACCCGGCGCAGGCGCACCTCGGCCAGGTGGTAGCGGGCGTGGCCGTTGGAGCGGTTCGCCTTGACCAGCTCGCGCATGCGCAGCAGCCGCAGCTGCTGGGAGACGATGGCCTGCGGCGCCCCCAGGCGCGCGGCCAGGGCGCCCACCTGCTGCTCGCCTTCGCACAGGATGGCCACGATGCGCAGGCGCAGCGGGTGGGCGATGGCCTTGAGCAGCTCGGCGCCCAGGTCGCAGCCGTCCGGATCGTCCCGCAGGCCGGCCCCGGCCTGGGCGTCGTCGGGCTCGGCGCCGGGCGCGGGGGAGGGGGTGTGGCGTGGGGTCATGCGGCTCCTCCATGAATATAGCGATATCTATATATTCCGCCATCGGCCGGGTTGTCAAGGCCGGTCTCGGGCACCGGCGGCCCGAACTCGGGGTTGCTTCCGGTCCGCCGCGGCGTAGTATCTAGCGGATGGTAGGCCTGTGGCTTTTCGACATCGACGGGACCCTGATGCTCTCGGGCGGCGCCGGGCTGCGCGCCCTGGAGCGCGCCTTCCTCGAGCTGTACGACCTGCCGGACGCCATGCGCGGGGTGGAGTGCGACGGCATGACCGATCCCGCCATCGTGCGCAAGGTGCTGCAGCCCCGCGGCCTGGACACGGACACCAACATCGGCCGCACCCTGGAGGCCTACCTCGCGCATCTGGACCGGACCCTGGCCGAGGTGCGGGACGGGGTGCGCGTGCTGCCGGGCGTGCGCGACTGCCTGCGCTTCCTGGCGGCCCGGCCCGAGGTGTGCCTGGGGCTGGCCACCGGGAACGTCGAGCCCGGGGCCCGGCTCAAGCTGGAGGCCGTCGGGCTGCTCCCGCACTTCCCCTTCGGCGGCTTCGGCTCGGACGCCGAGCCGCGCGCGGAGCTGGTCAAGCTGGCCATGCTGCGGGGCCGGCTCCGCACCCGGCAGCCGGCCGCCCCGGCCGTGGTGCTCGGCGACACGCCGCGGGACGTGCTCGCGGCCCACGCCGCGGGCGCCCTGGCCGTGGGGGTGGCCGCCGCGGGCTACCCGGCCGCGGCGCTCGTGCAGGCCGGCGCCGACCTGGTGCTGGACTCCCTGGCCCTGCCGGAGCTCTGGTACCCGCGCGTGGCCGAGCTGCTGGCCGCCCGCCAGGCGCTCGGCGCGGCAGGCAACCCGGACCCGGCGCCCGCGCATTCTCCCGGCTGCGTGCGTCCAGGCTGAGCACCTCCAGGCCGCGGAGCACTGGGCGCCCTGCTCACTCCAGCCCGACCTCGCCGGCCCGGCCGCGGACGGCCAGCCACGCCAGGGCGTCCCCGGGCGCCTGCTCGGCGTAGGTGTGCACCCGGAAGCGGAGCCCGCTGCGCAGGTAGCCCTTGGACAGGGCCTCGTCCAGATCGAGGGGGCGCATGTGCTCGCAGCCGTGGGACTCGAGCAGGGGGACCGCCTGGCCGTAGCGCCGCTCGCCCGGCGCGGTGGGGTGGATCAGGTGCCCGGCGATGCGCCCCTGACGGTCCTGCAGGTAGATGCCGCGGTGGCCGAAGTCGGACAGCTCGTAGCGGGCGGGCAGCTCGCCCCGCACCAGGAAGTCCTCGCGGACGAAGCGCTACGACTCGGGCATGCGGGCGAAGACGCTACGCGGACCGGTGGCCGCCCGCCACTCGTCGCCCCCGGGCAGGCGAAACTCGATCTGGCCCTCCCGCTCGCGCAGCTCGGCCCCGAAGGGGATCTGGGAGTACTTCCAGCTCGAGGTCACGTGGGGGCCGCTCCCGGCCAGCGTGAAGGTGCCCGCCGGGGTGGGGGCCCAGGAGAAGTGCGGGTCCACCCAGCTCCGCCCGTCCGGGCGGCCCTCGGCGGGTCCGCCGCGCATGGGGTAGACGTCCACCACCTGCCCGCGCTGGCGCACCACCAACAGCCGGGCCTGGTCGCCGGGGTAGAAGTCGAGCTGGACCCCGGACGGCGGGGCCGAGGGGCGGTCCAGGTCGAGCAGCGGGGCCTGGCTCTCGGTCAGCAGGTGGTTCAGCCGCAGCAGGGTGGTGGTGTCCAGCGTCCCGCTCGGCGGGGTGTGCACGGACTCCTGCAGCGCCCGCACCGCGGCCTGGCAGCCCGCGTCGTAGCGCGTGCCCGGCCCCGGGTCCAGCCGGCGGTCGCCGAGCAGCTCGGCCGCCGCGCCCAGGGCCGCGCGCAGCCGGGCCACCTCGAGCCCGCGCGCGCCGGGCCGCAGCAGCACCCGGCTGGTGTCCTCGAGCTCCGGGACCCGCCCCTGGATGTAGGCCTTGAGGACCTCGAAGGCCTCGGGGCTCACGCGCGCGGCGCAGCGCCGCACCAGGTCGGTCACCCGACCCCGCGGGTCCAGCAGGTGGGCCGAGGCGTCCGCGCCCTCGGCCAGCTGCAGCGCGTCCTCCCGGTCCACGCGGCAGTCGGCGGCCAGCTCCTCCTCGCGGCGGTCGAACACGCTCACGCCCAGATCTCCCATGCGCCCCTCCTCGTTGGCGGCCGCGAGCGGCCGCGCAGTGCGTCCACCGGCGGAGCTAGCAACCGGCGGGCCAGCGTCCTCGCGCGGGCCCGGGGGCACGATTCTCCGGGAGTTTTCCCGGCCGGCCGCCCTGCCGGTGCGCGCAGGAGCCGGTCGGCGTGTCCGGATTCCGGGCACCCCCCCGGCACCCCCGGCTGTCGCCGCCCTCGTCCCGCTGGCGCCGTCCTCGCGTTTCGCGGTACAGCTTCGGTCAGGAGGAGGCATGGCGCTCAGGGCGGTGCTGTTCGACTTCGGCGACACCCTGCTATCCACCCGGCTGGACTGGCCGCGGGTGCTGCAGCAGAACGCCGACAGCCTGGTCGAGGCGCTGCGGCCCCTGCTGCCGGGCCTGGACTTCCCCCGCCTGCAGCGGGACTTCCTGGCGGTGCGCGGGGAGGGCAAGCGCCGGGCCGCCCGGAAGCACGTGGAGACCCCGGCCACGCTGAGCCTGGAGCGCGCGCTCGGGCTGCAGGGCGTGCGCGATCCGTCGCCCGGGCTGCTCCAGGCAGGGGTGGACGCCTTCTTCGCCCCGGAGGAGGCCGCCTACTCGATCCTGACCGGCGTGCCCGAGGCCCTGGCCAGGCTGCGCGCGCTGGGGCTCCGGCTCGGGGTCGTGTCCAACGCCACCTGCGGCCAGCTCATCCGCCGGGCCCTCGCGCGGCGCGGGCTGCTGTACGCCTTCGAGCTGGTGGTGGTCTCCGCCGAGGAGGGCATGTGCAAGCCCGAGCCCGAGCTCATGCTCCGGGCGCTCGCGCGGCTCGGGGTCGCGCCCGGGGCGGCGGCCATGGTCGGCGATCGGCTGGAGACGGACGTGCTGGGCGCCGGGCGGGCCGGGCTGCGCTCGGTGCTGGCGGACTTCTTCGGCGACGGCGCCCAGCCCGTGGCGCCGGCGCCCGTCCCGGACGCCATCGTGCGCCATCCCGAGGCCCTGGTGCCGCTGTGCAGGTCGTGGATGCGCTGAGCTCGCGGAGCGCGGGGTTTCAGAAACGCGCCCCTGTGCGCTGGGAGCGCACAGGGACTGGGTTTTGTTCGCGCCTGAAGGCGCTCTAAAACCTCGCCTGCGCGGCGATGTTCATGCCCAGGATGTGCGGATCGGTGAAAGTCGAGTACACGTTCAGGCCGCCGGTGTCGCTGACGTAGCGCACCTGGTTGTCGTCCCAGGTGTAGTACAGCTCGGCCACCACCGCCAGGATCTCCGAGATGTCCCACTTGCAGGTGGCCTTGACCGACCAGATCAGGCGGGCGCCCTCGTTGACCGGCAGGATGGAGCGGCTGGCGATGTCGCGCACCACCACGGTGCGCTTGCCCATGAAGGTGGCCCCGCCGACGTCCAGGTTCTCGATGGTGTAGGTGGCCGGGGACTGCATGCCGAAGACCAGGCCCGGGGTGAGGTGCAGCGAGGGGAAGTGGTAGTCGAAGCCCAGGGCCACGAAGTACTCGGGGTTGACGCTGGCCGAGGCCGGCAGCTCCTGGAACGGGGTGAACGAGGGCACCTCGTACAGCAGGAAGGACATGGTGCGGAACATGGCGTCCAGGTGCGCGCGCAGGTACTTCCACTTCATCATGAAGTTGAGGTCGAAGGCGTAGGCGATCTGGTTGACCGTGGTGCCGTACTGGTCGGGATCGGACAGCGTCTGGAACAGGATCGAGCCCTCGTGCTTGACCACGAAGGAGAAGCTGTCGTCGTAGGTCTCGAGGCGGAAGAACTTGGCCTCCATGTCCGGGTCGTTCTTGTACAGCGAGAAGTCGATCGAGGTGCCGATGGGCATGCCCGAGTGGTAGCCGATCTGGTAGGAGCCGCCGCCGCCGTACATGGGGAAGCCCTTCACGCCCTCCTCGGCGAAGTTGCCGCGGGTAAAGAAGCCGCCGTTCACCTCGGCCCGGATGCCCTCGATGTCCACCCCCAGGCCCGCCAGGGCGCCGTAGTTGGTGACCTGCTCGGTCTGGTCGGCTTCGTCGATGTTCTCCGAGATGCGCGTGGTCTTCAGCCCCAGGAAGCCGTAGCCCCAGGGCAGGTTGAGCTGCAGCTTCATGGCCGGCACCAGGTTGGCGTCGCCCTTGCGCAGCGGGAACACGCGGCTGCCGCCCCAGGAGATCTTGTAGGAGTAGCCCAGGCGGAAGCGGTCGCCGGACACGGGGAAGACCACCAGCTCGATGTTCCGGTCCTTGGCGTCGCCCTGGGACAGGTCGTACACCAGGCGGATGTACGAGCCGGCGTCGTAGAACTTGTTGTAGGTGGTCCAGTCGTCGCCGGACGACTCGCCCTGGATCAGGAAGCGCACCACCAGGGCGGCCTCCGTGGTGAGGTAGTCGAAGAAGGCCGGCATCTTCTTGTACAGCACCAGGTGGCTCATGGTCTCGAAGCCGGAGAACTTCGTCTCGTAGTTGTCGAAGAACAGCGTGTTCGACTTGTCGGCGCCGATGCCGAAGCCGGGGCTGTTGATCTCGGTGTCGCCCGGGTCCGCGAAGAAGTTGTTCTCCGACAGCACGAAGCTCAGGCGGGCGTCGATGAAGTCGCCGGCCAGGGCCGGCGTGGCCAGGGCGCCGACCAGCAGCAGGGCCAGCGTCGCGACAGGGGTTCGGCGGTGCATGCGGTGTCCTCTCTCCGTCATGGATTCCGGGTGGGTCATGGGGAGCCTCGTTCAGTCTCGGATTTCCGGGGGCACGTCGTTCGGCCCGTGGCCGATGATGACGAGCCAGCGGGGCCGGGCCGCGCGGACCTGGCGCAGGTTGCCCTGCAGGACCGCGATGTCCCGCCCCAGGTTCTCCTGGGCGGTCGGGTCGTAGGTCACCAGCGTCTCGCGGCTGATCACGCTGATCTGCGGACCGTTCACCTCGGGCGGGTCGGCGGCCGGGTCCGGGGGCAGGGCCACGCCCCACTGGCCGAACTGCTCCAGGGTCGACAGCTCCGAGCAGATGAACTCTGGCTTCACCGTCAGCTGCATGCAGTTCGGGCGGATGTCGGTGATGTCTGCCTCCCAGGGGCAGATCACCCGGCAGACGTGATCGAGCGCGTCCTCGTCGGTCCAGCCACCGCAGCGCAGGCTCGCGCAGTCCGCGTCGGCGTCGCAGCGACCCTCGGTGCTGACCGCCCACAGGGTCTCCGGCTTGGCCCGCACCCGCTTGACCGTCAGCAGCGTGGCGCCGTCGTGCTTGAGGCACGCGTCCCGGCAGGCGTACTCCTCGGGGTTGTCGGTGGAGATGAGCGGCAGCTCGAGATCGGAGTTGAAGTCGCAGTCCAGGAAGAGATCGGTCGTGTGCACGTCCTCGAGGCGCACCCGGGCCGACTCGAGCGCCTCGATCACGAAGCTCGCCTTGCTGTAGCCGCACTGGTGCGCGTCGGTGGGCTTGGAGTCGTCCCGGCACATCTCCGTGGTGATGGGGGCGGGCGGGACCGCGGCGTCGATGTCCGCCACCTTGAAGGGCCGGTTGTCGTGGTTGGCGTCCATGGCCCGGGTCCAGGCCGGGAAGCCGATCTGGGTGCAGCCGGAGAAGTCCTGGGTGGTGCCGACCAGCCGGTCGAGGCGGTCGCCCTCGTCGAGATCCTCCGGGTACGAGTAGGAGTAGGAGTACAGGTGATTGAAGCCCAGGCCCTGGTCGGCCAGATCGGTCACGAAGAAGCCCTCGTTGAAGATGCCGGTCACCAGGAGCTGGCCGTGGCCGTCGGTGAAGGGACCCGTGGCGTCCCGCTTGCAGTCGAACTCCACGAAGCGGTCGGCCAGGGCCGAGGTGTCGTTCTTCAGCACCCACTCGGGCTGGTACTGGACCTGGCGCAGGCTGGGGTTTGCGAAGTGCAGGATGTTGGACACCCCGGCCGCCCAGGTGCCCTCGGGCACGATCTGCTCCACGCTGTCCATGCCGGCCTGGGCCGGCGGCCCGGGCACCCAGCGCACGTCCTCGATCCACAGCGTGGTGCGGCCGAACACCTTGCGCACGCTGACCGTGCCCGAGGCCCGGCCCTCGAAGAAGGTCACCGTGGCCGGGTCCACGATCTCGCCCGGGGTGATGCGGAAACGCGCCTCGCCCGCGTAGTCCAGCATGCGGGCGCCGTGCTGGTCGATGGCCTCGGCCACGAACACCAGGCCGACGTCGTTCTCGGGCACGTCCCAGGGCGCGGCCAGGGTGCCATCGCCGCCGGCGATCCCCTGCACCTCGACCACCGTGACGCGGAAGGAGGCCAGGCCGTTCTCCAGGCTGCGCTGCTCCACGCAGGGTCCCGCGGCCAGCCCGGCCAGCAGCACCAGGCCCGTCCCCAGGACACCGGCCAGCACGCGCATCGTCTTCTTCGCCATGGCCGGCCTCCTCAGTTGACCTTGCGGACGATGCGCCCGTCCGAGCGGGCCACCACGATGGGGAACTCGAGCGGGTTCTGGCAGAACTTCTCCACCGCCGGGTTGATGGCCGGGCACTTGACCAGGTTCCCGTCCTGCACGTCCCCGCAGGTGCAGCTGCCCTTGACCAGCAGGCCGCGCTGGGTATCCGGGGTGCGGTACTGCAGGCAGAAGGCCAGGCTGAAGGGGTCGACCGAGTTGGGGTCGCTGCTCAGCAGGTCCCGGCAGGTCGGGTAGCGGCCCATGTACTCGATCAGCGCCTCGCGCATGGGGATGTTGGTGTTGATCTTGGTGGTGTTGCGCCGGAGCATGCTGAAGCCCGAGCCGCCGCCGGCGATGTAGTCGTTGGTGGCCATCTTGTAGGAGGCGGTCAGGTTCAGCGGTGCGCCGCTGATGCGGATGTCCTCGGCCGGGTGCGCGTAGCAGCGGCCCTGCGCGGCGCCCTTGTCCAGCAGGCACTGCCAGGCGTTGGAGCCCTCGTAGTCCGGGGAGCACAGCTCGGGCCTGAGCGCGCAGCAGTCCTCGGGGGCGTCGCAGGGCTGGGCCCGATCGTTCAGCTTCACCTGGCCGCAGTTCATCACGAAGGAGCAGCCCGAGATCTGGGCCTGGCTCTGGCAGCCGCGGCCGGAGGAGCGCTCGGTGATGAAGTCGAACATCTCCTCGATCTCGTAGCCGCTGAGGTACATCACGGTGATGGTGTTCTCGAAGGGGAACACGTTGAACACCGTCTCCATGTCGATCACGCCCGGGTAGAAGTTGTCGCGGATGCCGAGCGTGTTGGTCACGCAGAACTCGGCCTCGACGCGCTTGCGCACCATCATGGCCGTGGTGGTCATGTCCCCCAGCGGCGCGTCGCCGCCGGTGGCGGTGTCCTTGCGGTCGACGCCCTTGGGCGTGTAGCCGAACACCTGGGTCAGGATGAAGCGCGGGTCGAACTCCATCTGGGTGCGGTAGGGGGTGAGCAGGTTGCGCGTGGCCGCGTGCCCGCGGGCGGCGCAGTGGGCCGCCAGCACCCCGGTCTCCAGGGCGAAGAAGGGGTTCATCGAGCCGTCCGGGAGGTAGGACTGGGGCCGCGGCTCCGAGCACCAGATGGTGTCGATGGGCGACAGCGTCTGCTCGTGTGCCACGATCTCGGCCCCGTAGGGCGCCAGCCTGCCGCGCTCGCAGTCCGCGTCCGTGGTGCAGGCGGTCTGGTAGCTGAAGTGGTTGTCCTCCGGCACGCAGCGGCCTGAGACGCACAGGTACTCGTCCGCCGGCACGGCCACCATCAGGTCCAGGCGGGTCATGAACTTGGCGAAGGCGCCGGGGTGCTCGAGCAGCACCTTGCGCCCGGCCGGGTCGGTCAGCACCATGGGCGGGCGGGTGAGCACGTGCAGGTGCCCGCCCAGGATGACGTCGATGCCCCGCACCCCGGGCACCCAGAACTTCTCCACCCCCGGCTGGCACTCCGGGCAGTCCATCTCGATCCAGGGATCCTGGTCCCGCTCGGTGAACTGGCGCAGATCCTGGTCCTCGCCGAAGTACATGTCGTGGCCGTCGGTCAGCTCCTGGTCCTCGGTCAGGCCCAGGTGGCTGAGCACCACGACGAGATCCACCGCGGGGCTGAGGAACTCGACGTAGGCCCGCACCGTCTCGTTGGCCTCGAGCGGGGTGATGCCGGCCGAGTTGGCCCCGTCCATGATGGTGTACATCGAGCCGATGTCGCCCATGCCGATGATGCCCAGCCGCAGCCCGCCCGCGTTGACGATGGTGAAGGGCTGGATGGTGCGCCCCAGGTTGGTGTTCTGCTCGACGCTCCAGTCCTTGAACACGTAGTTGGCCGCCAGCAGCGGGTAGTTGACCCAGCGCTCGGCCTGGATGGCCAGGTTGGTGTGACCCTTGTCGAACTCGTGGTTCCCCAGCGCCACGGCGTCCGCGCCGATCGCGGCCAGCCAGCGGAACTCGGGCTCGCCGTCGCCGAAGTTGAACACGGGCGCGCCCTGGAAGATGTCGCCCGAGTCGAGGTACACCACGCGCTGGCCGCGCTGGCGCTCGCGCTGGATCAGCGCGGCGATGCGCTCCAGGCCGCCGTAGGGCGCCGTGCCGCCGTACAGCCCGTCGCCCTCGTCGTGGGAGTTCGGCTTCAGATCGTAGGGGAACAGGCGCGAGTGGATGTCGGAGGTGCGCAGCACCGTCAGCCGGATGGTCGAGCCCGCGATGTTGGACTGCTCGGTCTCGATGGTGCAGGCGGTGGCGGCCAGCAGCCCGATCACCGCCGCGCCCAGGGTCCTGAATCTCCAGGCAGGCATGGCGTATCCCTTCATGGCCCGGCGCTCAGCACGAGATCCGCGTCCGTGCGCGGCTGCAGGCGGAAGTGGTAGAAGGACCAGGTCAGCACGCCGGTGATGGAGTCGAAGGCCTGGCCCAGCGCGCGCTGGTCGGTCGGGCACGGGGTGCCGCCCGTGGCCGGGCAGACGAAGGGGTACTTCATCTGCCAGCCCACGATCAGGGTCTGGGCGGGCTCGGCGGTGGGGGCGACCACGAAGTCGCCGTAGTCGGTGGCGCCGTAGACCGCGGCGGTGGTGCTGACCCCCTCCACCCGCACCAGCACGCTCTCGTAGGCCTCGCCCTGGGGGCCGGTGTCGTTGATCTCGCCGCAGGGGAGCACGGCCGGGTCGGGCAGCGGGGCGGCGCCCTGGACCACGACCGAGGCGGCCTCGATCTGCGAGTTGTCGTAGTACTCGACGTAGGTCCCGGTGAGGTCGATCAGGCTACCCGGGCCGAAGCCCGGCGGCAGGGTGAGCCCGCGGGCGTACACGAAGATGCCGCTCCAGGGGCCGCCGGCCGGATCCTGCGCGTAGAAGGAGGGCTGGTTCGAGGTGGGGAACACCGGCGAGGTGACCACCAGCCCGCGCACCTCCACCTCGCACTCCGCCTGCACCGCCGCCGCGTCGGCCCGGTTCTGGATCTGCGCGACGGTCACCGGCTCGGTCGGGCAGGGGTCCGGGAGGCAGGCGGTGACGTCCTCGGGGGCCCACAGGTCGTCGCACGAGCGGGGCTGCAGCCGGAAGGCGCTGTAGGAGTACTCCAGCACCCCGTCGAGGTGGGCGAAGGCCAGGCCGACGGTCTTCACGAAGTAGTAGTTGGAGTCGAACTTGGGGCCGACCGTCAGCTCCAGCCCCTCGCCCGAGGCGGGCCGCACGCCGAAGTCGCCGTAGCCCAGGTCGGCGTTGGAGAGGGTGACGTCCTCGACCCGCACGACCACGCTCTCCCACCGCTCGCAGTCGCTGCCGCCGGTCGCGATCTGGTCGGTGGTGACCACGCTGGGGGGCGGCAGGGGGTGCCCGGATTCGAGCACGACGACGGTGGTGGCGACCACCTCGGTGTAGTCGTAGAACTCCTGCACCATGCCGCGCAGGTTGACCAGATCGCCGGGCTGGACGCCGTCCTCCAGCTCGGGCGCGTAGACGAACACGCCCGACCACTCGCCGCCCTCGGGCTCGGACACCCAGAAGGAGTCCGGCGTGGTGGAGGCCGAGGTGCCCTCGATCATGGTGGTGGTCACCACCACCTCCCGCAGCGTCACCGCCGAGCCGGCCTCGACGAAGTCCGGGTGCTCCGGGTTCTGCAGCGCCTGGATGGGCAGGTCGTCCGCGGCGCCGTCCCCGTTGGCGTCCAGGAAGTACTCGGGGAAGAGCTCGCCCGCGCGTCCGTCGCAGCCGGAGGCGATCCACACGAGCGAGAATTCCATGAGGATACAAGCCGAAAAGCGCCAACCGGGCATGCGTGCCACCTCCTGACCAACGCACTCTTCTAATCCCCTGGTCGGGGCGAGTCAACGCTGTTTTTCGCGATCCTACGGGAGGTTCGCCGCGGCGCGCAGGGTGCCGGACTTGTGTCGCTTTCGGCCGGACCATCCTTTCAGTCCGGGGCGGCGGGCTCCGGGGTCGGGGGGGGACCTGAGTCCGGGAGGGGCCTCTCCGCCTGCTCCGGGGGAGGGGCGGACGGAGGACCGCAGCAGGCCTGGATGGCGGCGAGCGCCGCCTGGTGCTCCTCCGCGGAGGCGAAGCCGGCCGCCTCCAGGCGCGCGAGCACGACCTCGGACCGGCGCACCAGCTCGGCCGAGCGCCGCACCGGGCTCAGGCGGAGCGGGCGGGGGATGACGGCGGCCAGGCGGGCCATCTCGTCCAGGCCGAGCGCGGCCGGCGCCTTGCCGAAGTAGGCGCGGCTGGCCGGGCCCACGCCGTAGATGCCGGGGCCCCACTCGATGCAGTTCAGGTACAGCTCCAGGATGCGCGCCTTGGGCAGCTCCTCCTCGAGCCGGTCGACCAGGTACCACTCCTCGAGCTTGCGCAGGTAGCTGCGCCTGGGCGACAGGTACAGGTTCTTGACGAGCTGCTGGCTGATGGTGCTCGCCCCGCGCACCACCCGCCCCTCGCGCAGGTTGGTGCGGGCGGCCGCCTCCACCTCGTGCCAGTCCACCCCGTCGTGCTGCCAGAAGGCGGCGTCCTCGGCCAGCACCACCGCCCGCTGCAGCAGGCGCGGGATGCGGCCGAGCGGCACCCAGGCGCGGGTCAGCGGCGGGAAGCCCTTCGGCAGCTTGCCCTGCTCCCGCCTGAGCTCGATCAGCGCCGTGGTCTCCGGGTTGTGATCGCGCAGCCGCCCCACGTCCGGCTGGCTCAGGCCGCACCAGGCCAGCAGCGCCCCCAGGAGCAGCACCAGGCCGAGGGGCAGCCGGGCGCGGCGGACGCCCCGCCACAGACGCTGGAGCGCGGGCCGCCGGGGCGGGCCGGGCATGGGCGCGGGTCCGGCCGGCGGGCCAGAGGGCGCCGCGTCTGGAGGCGCGGCGTCAGGGGGCGTTGCCTGGGGGCTCACGGCGGGGTCTCGGAGTAGCTCGTCACCGCCCGCTCGGCCAGGGGCTGGTCGGGGTCCAGGGCTGCGTCGAGCAGATCGACGTGGGTGGGCGGACCGTTCTGGCTGCCCTGCACGACGAGCTGCCAGTGGATGCCGTGGACCTCCCCGAGCGGCGGCTCGAGCACCACCAGGAAGCGCTCTCCCAGGTTGTGCAGATCGGCGCCGTAGGCCAGCCGGAAGGGGCCTTCCACCTCCTGGGCCTGCCCGCCGAGGGTCACCCGGGCCCAGGTGAGCCCGGCCGCGCCCGTGCCCATGCTGGGCGGCAGGTAGCGCCGGGTGGCCTCGACGGTGTCGCCGCCCTCCAGGCCGAGGACCTGGGCGTAGGCGCCGGCCTGGCCCAGGCTGCACGAGGTGAGCGACTGCTGCTCGGTCCGGTAGTCGCTGCCCGAGTCGAGCCGCAGCTCGAGCTCCACCTGGCGCCCGTCCTCGTCCAGCCCCTGCAGGGGCTCGCCGACCTGATCGGCCTCGAAGCGCAGCTCGGCCGGATCCGCGACCCCCTCCCGGGTGCAGAACGTCATTCGCAGGCTCAGGCTGGCCTGGTGCGTGCCGGCCTGGAGCTCGAAGGCCTGCTGGGCCTCGAACCGGTCGCAGAAGCCGCCCAGGAAGGTCTCCCGCCGGTGGCTGAGCGCGGCCGCCGAGGTGGCGGTCGCCGGGGCGGGGCTGGGGCCGCCGATCTCCAGGCCGGTGAACAGCGCGGGCTCGGCCTGCAGGCCCGGGCGGAGCTCAAGGGTCTGGGCCGGGAACTGCACCCGGGCGCGCAGCGCCAGCTCCTCGGCGGCCGTGCGCTGCCTCATGAACCCGGCGCAGGCCTGGGCGCCGGGCTCGAACACCGCGCGGTAGGTGGGCCCGGCGCCGTCGTCCGATCCGTCGGACCCGTCGGATCCGTCGGATCCGTCGGATTCCCCATCCTGGTCCCCTGCGCAGCCCGACCCGGCCAGGCACAGGAGCGCAGCGAGTCCCCAGATCCACGCCTTCATGGCCGCACCTCCGGTCTGGCCGAATCTACCACCCGGTCCGCGACGCGTCACGCTTGACTCGGCCGGGCTTTCGGAGAGGATAGGTGCAACCCGGGAGGTCGCCGATGAAGTGCCCGAAGTGCGGGGACGTGGAGATGGTCAAGGAGCAGGTCCAGGACCTCGAGCTGGACCGCTGCCCGACCTGCCGGGGGATCTTCTTCGACCCGGGCGAGCTCCAGACCGTGCTCCAGCGCAGGCTGGTGGACCAGGTCGAGGGGCTGCCCGAGATCCTGGTGCAGACCGGCCAGCGCGACGGCAACCCCGCCCACTGCTACCTGTGCGGGCTGTCGATGGTGGCCAAGAAGGCCCCGGGCGAGGTGCGCGTGGACTGGTGCCCGGGCTGCAAGGGCGTGTTCCTCGACAGCGGCGAGCTGACGGTCATCGAGGCCCTGCGGCCCTGAGGCCGGGCTACTCCGCGATCTTCGGCCCCAGCGCGATCCCGCCGTCCGCCTCGCCCAGCGCGAAGCGCCCCAGGAACGACAGCCCCAGCACCCCGTCGAGCGGCGTCCCGGCCTCGTCCTGCCAGCCCGCGAGCTCCGCGACCAGGGCCTCGACCCTGCCCGCCCGGGCGCCGTCGAGCTCCACCTGGGGCAGCACGGCCAGCCAGCCCGTGCGCACCTCCCGCCCGTCCCACAGGAGCAGGTCGGGCTGGCCGGCGGGGCGGTCCAGGCCCAGCCGGCTGGCCAGCGCCGGGCTGACCAGCGACAGGCCGAGCTGGAGGTCGAGCAGCACGCGCGCCCGCCGCCCGTCGCCCAGGCCGACCTCCACCGGCGGCAGCGCGCCGTCCTCCTGCGCCTCCACGAAGGCGTGCCCGCTGCCGGCCATGCCCTGGCAGTCCGGGGCGCGGTAGAGCCCCTCGAGGGCGGACAGCAGCTCCTCGTCCTCGGCCGCCTCCGGGTGGTGGAAGGCCACCTGCTCGAGCGCGAAGATGCCCTCGCACTCCCGGCCGGCCTCGCGGGCCGCGCGGGCCATGGAGAAGGGGATGGTGCGCAGGCGGGGCTGCAGGGCCAGCGCCTGGCGGTAGTCCTCCAGCGCCCGGGGCCAGTCGCGCAGCCGCTCGTGCACCTCCGCGCGCCACCAGCGGAAGTCCTTGTCGCGCGGGTAGCGCTCGATGAGCTGGCCCACGTCGGCCAGGGCCTCGGGGTACTCGCCCTGGCGCTTGTGGGCCTCGTGGGTCACCCACAGCAGGCGGTCGAACGGGCCGCACTCGGCCAGGAAGCGGCGGGCGCGGGCCACCAGGCGCGGGTGGTCCCCGAGCTCGAGGAGCTGCTCGGCGAAGTGGAGCATCTTGACCCGGTCGCAGGGCTCCTGCTCGAGGCGCTGGGCCGCCCGTTTCACCTCGAGCTCGTGCTTGCCGTAGTCGAAGGGCTCCTCGTAGGTGGCGACCAGCCAGGCGGTCAAGCCGCCCAGGAGGCCCGCCAGCCCCAGCGCCAGGCTCAGCGCGAGTGCCCGGCGTGCGCGCCGGCGGGCGCGGGCGCAGGCCGGGCACAGGAAGCGTGCGCCGTCGGCCGTGGCGCACAGCTCGCACATCGGCCGGAGGCACTCCGCGCAGGAGTCCGTGGCGGCCTTGCGCGGGTGCTGGTGGCAGGGCACGGCCGGGGCCGGGCCGTCCGGCTCCGGCGGGGCGGCGGGCGCCGGGGGGTGCCACACGGCCTCGAGCTCGGCCCGGAGCGTGGCGGGCGGGAACCCGAGCGCCAGGCCGAGCTCGGCCAGCACCTGGGCCTCGAGCTCCTCCCGGAACCGCAGCTCGCCCGGGCTGGGGTCGGGCAGCGCGTGCAGCAGGCGCACCAGGCGGGCCAGGCCGCCGAGCTGCCCCGCGGCCGCGGTGGCCAGGCGCGCGTCGGGCGAGGTCTCCTCGGGGCGGGCGTCGGCGGGCGGCCGGGGGGCCCGCAGCAGCGCCAGGGCCGCCTCGGCCTCCGGCCGCGGCGACGGGGGGCGCAGCTTCAGCACCGCGTCCTCCAGCCCGATCTCGAGCCGCAGGCCGCTGGCGAAGGCGAGCACCAGCAGGGGTTCCGGGGCGCCGTCCGCGCCGGGCGCCTCGGCCACCCCCCGCACCTCGGCCAGGCCGTGGGGCGGCATGACGACCCGGTCGCCCACCCGCAGCCTGAGGATGCCGAGGATGTCCTCCATGGGCCTCACCATCTTTTAGGTTGCAGCCGGGCCGCCGCTCGTGTGAGCATGCGCATCTTCCGACCCCGGGGGCCCTGCCGAGGAGCGCCGGGGAGGGAGGAGCTGGGTCCCAGTCGTGGAGGTGCGCCCATGCGCAAGAAGACGGAGAACCGCGTGACTGTCCGGCGCCGGGTGCGGCGCCCCACGGCCCGGGCCGTGGATCTGACGCGCCTGTGCTGCCGCGCCGCGCCCGAGATGGGTCGGCGCCAGGCCAAGACCATCGAGGCCGCCATCCTCAGCACCCTGCCGCGGAGCCGGCCCGGGATGCTGTTCGACGAGCTGGTCGATCGGCTGGCCATGCACTTGAACCCCGTGGCGTTTCCCCTGCGGCGCACCGTGAGCCGCTACGCCAAGGCCGTGCAGCTCGATCTCGAGGAGCGCGGCCTGATCGAGCGCGTGCCCGGCAGCTCGCCCATCCGCCTCCGCCGCGTCCGCTGAGCCCCGCGCCTCCAGCGCAGCACCCGCACCCGGCTCTGGGTGTAGGCCGTGTCCCGGATGGGCTGCTCGCAGGGCGGCGCCCAGTAGGTGTGGATGAGCACGTCGTTCAGGTCGAGCACCCCCAGCGGCGCCCGGTCCTCGCGGAGCGCCCCCACGTGTCCGGGGAAGAGCAGCAGATCCCCGGGCTGGATCTCGCCGGCCCCCGCGCCGATGCGCACGGGCTGCCCGCGCTCGGTCACGAAGCGCCCGTCCGCGTCCACCCGCGCGGCGCGGGCCACGGTGGAGGCCACCTCCGGCAGGTGCCAGGTGGCCCGGTAGGGCAGCTCCTTGCCCAGGCGGCGCGCCCCGTACACGATGAAGTCCGCGCAGTCCGAGCCGATCAGCCGCTCGGCCTGGTGCTCGGCGGGCGGCTCCCCGGCCGAGCCCCAGATGTAGGGGGTGTTGAACAGCTCGGTGAGCCGGCCCAGGTAGCTGTCGTCGCGCCGCAGCGCCACGCGGGTGACCTGGCTCGACAGCCCGCCGCGGTGGAGGCTCCCGGCCCCGGGCGAGGCGAGCGGCGCCGCCCCCTCGCGGGCCAGCTCCACCTGGAAGGCCATGGTGCCGAGCCCGCCCTGCGCGTCCGCGTAGGGCGGCAGCGGGCGGGCGTCGGCCGGCCGGGACCAGGGCGCGCCGGGCGCGTCCGGGGCGGCCCAGGGGAAGGTGCGGTACTCGATCGCGTCCCAGTGGAAGCCGCCTCGGGTGTTGTTGTAGCTGTCGCCGACCGGCTGCACCTTGGACCAGGCGAGCGTCCAGCCCGCGGCCGCGGGCAGGGTGGCGGGTCTGCGCAGCCGCGCCGCGGGCACCCGCCCGTCCGGGAGCTCGACCGCCTCGGCCTCGCTCACCACCACGGGCCTGCCGTCCAGGCGGGCCTCGACCGCGGCGAACAGGGTGACGCCCTGGTCGAGCCGGGCGCGCGCGATGCCCACCCGGGCCACGCTCTCCCCCGGCCCCTGGGCCAGCACCCACACCCGCTCCGGGACGAGCTCCTGCCCGCGCGCCCCCGGCGCGGCGAGCAGCGCGAGCGAGCACGACAGCAGCACCCAGGTGCAGGGCTTCGAGCGCGTCATGGCCCCAGCCTACCACGCCCCCGGCCCGGATCTAGGAGGACAGGAAACTCTGATTGGCTCGGAGGAGGAGGGGCAAGGACTAGGATTTCTTTTAGGGTAGGAGGAGGCAGGAGGGGAAGGGAAGGGTAGGTGGGCGAGGCTCGCCGCGTCCACCGAGCGCCTCGGCCCGCGCCTGCCTGGTCCTCCGGCCCTTACCCTTTAAGAATGCCTTTTCTTTCTTTTCCTGGAGCGTCAGGATCGTTGCGCGGGAGGCTCCGGGTGCAGGTCATGTGCATACGTGAAGAGCTGTGCGAGCGCTGCGGGGCGTGCTGGGCGGAGTGTCCGCGCGGGGCCATCGAGCGCCGCGAGGAGGGGGGGCAGGAGCGCTACCGGGTGACGCCGGCCCTGTGCGACCTTTGCCGGACCGAGGCGCGCGGGCCGCGCTGCCGGGCGGCCTGTCCGGTGGTGGGCTGCCTGGTGGAGGTCCGGGGCCCTACTTGAGGCTCACCACGGTCACCCCGTCCCCGCCCTCCTCGAGGGCGCCCGCGCGGAAGTGGCGCGGGTAGGGGGAGCCCTTGAGGTGCGCGCGGATGGCGGCCCGCAGCGCCCCGGTGCCGTGTCCGTGGATGAGGAAGGCCGCCGGCTCGCCCCGGGCGAACAGCGAATCGAGGAACTTGTCGAGCTCGGGGAGCGCCTCGTCCGCGCGCAGCCCGCGCAGATCCAGCGTGTTGTGGCTGCCGCGCACCGCCGTGGGCTCGCCCCCCGCGCCGCCCTGCCCGCCGCCCTGGCCCCGCACGCCGGAGCCCGCGCGCGGCCCGGCCCGCTTGACCAGGGTGGCCTGCTCCACCGGCACGCGGGTGCGCATGGAGCCCAGCCGCACGGTCAGCATGCCGGCCGGGCCGTCGATGGCGGTGACCTCGCCCACCTGGCCCAGCCGATCCAGGCGCACCTCGTCGCCGACCGCGGGCGCCCCGCCGTCCGCGGCCGGCGCGCTCGCCGCGGCCGCGGCGGCCAGCTCGGCCTGCAGCCCGATCAGGCGCTGGGAGGCCTCCACCGCCTGGCGCAGCTCGGTCCCCTTGCGCAGCGACTCGATGACCGAGGCCACCTCCCGCCGGGCGGTGGCGATCTCGGACAGCAGCTGCTCCCGGCCCTTGCCCAGGAGCTCGGCCCGGCGGGCGGCCAGCGCCTCGGCCTCGCCGCGTTGCGCGGCGGCCGCCTCCCTGGCCTCACGCGCGCGGGTCGAGAGCTCCTCGCGCTGGGCCTGCAGGGCCTGGCGCTCGGCCTCCAGGCGGGAGAGCACCTGCTCGACCTCCTGGGCGTCGGGCGCGAGCAGCGCCCGGGCGCGCGCCAGCACCTCCTCCGGCAGCCCCAGGCGGCGGGCGATGTCGAGGGTCAGGCTGCGGCCGGGCACGTCCGGGTGCAGCTCGAAGGTGGGGGTCAGCCGCTCCACGTCGAAGCCCACCGAGGCGTTGGCGAAGCGCGGATCGCGGAAGGGGAGCTGCTTGAGCTCCTCGAAGTGGGTGGTCACCACCAGGGTGGCCCCCCGCGCGACCAGGCCCTCGAGCAGCGCGATCGCCAGCGCCGCGCCGTGGCGCGGGTCGGTGTCGGCGGCCAGCTCGTCCAGCAGCACGAGCGCGCCCGGGCCGGTCCGGGCCAGGATGCGCCCGATCTGCTCGATGTGGGCCGAGAAGGTGGACAGCCCACGGCTGAGGTCCTGCGCGTCGCCGATGACCGCCCCGAGCCGCAGGTGCAGCCCCACCCGGGAGCCCTCGCCGGCCGGGATGGGCAGCCCGGCCTGGGCCATCAGGCAGCACAGGCCCACCACCTTCAGCACCACGGTCTTGCCGCCCGCGTTGGGCCCGGTCAGGAGCAGCGCGCGCTGGTCGTCGCCCAGGCGGATGTCGTTGGCCACCACCTGGCCGTCGCCGCCCGGCTCGAGCAGCATGAGCGGGTGGCGGGCCCGGAGCAGCTCGAAGCCGGCGCCCTCCACCTCGGGCAGCGCGCCCCCCAGGCGCTCGCCGAGCTGGCATGCGGCGAAGACCAGGTCGAGCGCCGCCACCATGATCAGGTTGTCCCGCAGCTCGCTCGCGCGCTCCCCGATCTCGCGCGAGTACTCGGCCAGGATGCGCCGCTCCTCCTCCTGCTCGGCCGCGTGGGCGATGATCAGCCGGTTGCCGTCGTCCACCACCGCGGCCGGCTCGACGAACAGGGTCTGCCCGCTCTGCGAGGTGTCGTGCACGATGCCCGGCACCTCGGCCCGCGAGCCCGCGCGCACGGGCAGCACGTAGCGGTCGCCGCGCTGGGTGATGAACTCGTCGCTGAGCGCCTCGGCCACCCGGCCCTGGCGCAGGAACCGCTCGAGCTGGGCGCGGATGCCGTCGGCGATGGCGCGCGAGCGGCGCCGGCACTGCTGGAGCTCGGGCGTGGCGCTGTCCCGGAGCTTCCCCTCCGCGTCGAAGGCCTGGGCGAGATCCCGGGCCGCGGCGGACAGGTCGTGGCTGCCGCGGGCGAGCTGGAGGAGCGCCCCGCCCACCCGCTCGCCCTCGCGCAGCAGGTACTGCCTGACGCGGCTCGAGACCTGCATGGCCAGGCTGGCCCGTAGCACGGCCTCGGCCGCGAGGGCGCCGCCCTTCTCGGCCCGCAGGAGATCGGCGTCCACCTCCTCGAGCGCCTCGAGGGGCGGCGGCAGCCCCTCGGCCAGCAGCCGCTGCAGCTCCCGCACGCGCGCCTGGGCGGACTGGATCTCCTGCGGGGAGTCGCCGGGCGCCAGCGCCAGGCACGCGGCCCGGCCGTAGGGCGTGCGGGCGCCCGCGGCCAGGTGCGCGAGCACCCGGTCCCAGCCGAGCTCGGCGCCGCTTTGCTCTTCGAGGATCAAGGGAGCCGGGCGGGACGGGTCAGGGGTCGCACAGGTCGCCCAGGCCGTCGGCGTCCGTGTCCGCCTGGTCCGGGTTGGACACCAGCCTGCAGTTGTCGCAGGCGTAACCGACGCCGTCGTCGTCGCCGTCGAACTGGGTGGAGTTGGCGACCTGCGGGCAGCTGTCACAGTCGTCGCCCAGCCCGTCCCCGTCGCTATCGGCCGTGCTCAGGGTGAACAGGTTCCAGCAGGTGTCCACGGGGTTGCGGCGCCCGTCCACGTCCGTGTCCTCGTCGGCGCAGGCCGTGCCGGGCACGTAGTCCTCGGCGGTCTGGTCCGGGTTGATCTTGGTCGGGCAGTCGTCGCAGGCGTCGCCCACGCCGTCCCCGTCGGAGTCGAGCTGGCCGCCCAGGGCCATCTCGGCGTCGGTCGCGTACCCGTCCTTGTCGACGTCGCAGCGCAGCCGGTTGAGCGGCGCGCCGTTGAACAGGCGGTCGCACTCGAAGCCGTTCGGGGTCGCCGGGCAGTTGTCGCAGGTGTCGCCTACGCCGTCGTCCTCTACGTCCATGTCGTCGTTCTCACCGGCGGCGCCGCAGCCGGACGCCTCGATGTAGATCCGGCCACCTGCGAACAGGGACAGGGGGGCGGTGTGCCACTGCTGCCACTCGGCCGCGCTGGGTGGGCCGCCCACGCAGGTCGCGGCCATGGCCAGCTTCGCGCGCCCCTGGGTCTGGGTGCCGTCGTACTGGTCCGGCACCCCGTCCAGGTCCGCGTCGAAGGAGCCGCAGGCGAAGCTGCTCTGCAGGGCGTCGCAGGTGTCGGTCTGCTGGAGGTTCGGCATGGTCATGAGCGGAGAGTCGTGCTCCGGATCGCACTGCCGGGTGCCAGTGCCGTCGTAGCAGTCGAACTTGCTGCAGACATAGACGTCTTTCGGCGGATTTCCGTCGACAGTGATCATGCACGCGCCGGTGTTCGAGTCGATCCACTGGTCCGGCTCGTCGCACAGACAGAAGTCAGCCCTGCACTCGCACAGGCTGCGCATGCGGTAGGTGTTGGCCAGGCAGTAGATCAGCCCGGGCACCTTGGGGATGCGCTGGTTGGCGTCCGCGGCGCCGGCCGAGATGCTGATCCAGGTCTGATCGGAGAAGCAGCTGCACAGGGAGATCTCCACGGCGTCGCAGGAGGTGCAGTCGTAGTAGGGCCAGCGGGTGCTGGTGGCCTTCAGGGCCAGGTCGCAGAACTCGTCGTAGTTCGGGTCGGCCGGGTTGGTCACGCAGGCCTGCAGCCCGGGGGTGAACGGGTCCGCGTCGACCGCGTAATCGACCACCGCGTCCCGCACCGAGGCGATCTCGCTCTCGCAGGGGCTGTCACAGGCGGTCGCGCCCAGGGAGGCCACCAGGGTCAACGCCAGGATGGGGGTCAGCGCGCGCATCGGATCCATCTCCGTTGTTTGGGGCCCGCGTTTCCCCCTGGGAGGGGAGGGACGTGGGCCGCACAGGGAGGTAGCATCCAGTCCCGGGAATGTCAAGCCGCATCCGCCGCTTCGCCCCGCACCTCGGAGTTGAGGCCGGGCCGTCTTTCTGGTAGGGAAACACCGAATGGGCTGGCATGCACCCCAAGCGCTCTCCTCGTGGCTCTGCGGTGGCCTGGTGTTGCTGGCCTGGCTCGGCCCTGTCGCGGCCCAGGAGCCGCCGGCCGCCCCCCCGGGCACCGAGGGGGACGCGGCCATGCAGGCCGCCGCCAAGGCCAGGAAGCCCGAAGGGGCGCTGGCCTGGTTCAAGCAAGGGGCGGAGCTGGCCCAGCAGGGCGATTACCCCGCGGCCCTCGCGCGCTTCGAGAAGGCCCGCGCGCTCTCCCCCAACTGGGCCCTGCCGCACGTCGAGATCGCGGTCGCCCACCTGATGACCGACAACGACCGGGCCGCGATCGGCGCCGCGCTGAAACGGGCGGTCGAGCTCGGCCCGGACATCCCCCGCGCGCGCTACCTGTACGGGGTGTTCCTGCACGAGGCCGGCGACCGGCCGGCCGCCGTCCACGAGCTCGTCCAGGCGCTGAAGCTCCGCCCGTCGCTGCTCGACGCGCGCTACCGCCTGGCGACGCTCTACGTGGAGGAGGGCCGCCAGGCCGAGGGCATCCAGCAGTTCGAGCTGGTGCTGACCCAGCGGCCCTCCCACCTCGGCTCCATGCGCAACCTGGCCGTGCTGTACGAGCGCTCGGGCCAGCTCGAGGAGGCGGAGAAGCACCTGCTGGGCATCACCCGGCTGCACGGCAAGAACGCCAACCACCTGACCGCCCTGGCGCGCTTCTACCAGCGGGCCGGCTGGCAGGCCAAGGCGCAGGCGGCGCTGCGCGAGGCCGAGCGGCTCGACCCCAGCAAGGATGCAAGGAAACTCCGGCCCCTGCTCAAGTCCAGATCCTGAGGCCCCGCGGCGTGGGGAGGGGGACGAGGTGAGCCAGGACCGCGAGCCACCTGCGGGTGCGCTGGCCAGCTTCGGCGGGGAGGAGCCGCCCGGGGCGCCCCGGCCGGCGCAGGACGCCGGCGCGGACGCGGTCGTCGCCGAGCACGTCGGCCGGTACGTCTACGGCCCCGAGGGCCGGACGGACCGGGCCGCGGCGGAGGCGGCCGAGCTCGGGCGGGGCGGCATCGGGCGGGTGCTGGTGGCGCTCGACACCCACCTGGGACGGCAGGTGGCGCTCAAGGAGCTCCTGGGCGGCGCGGGCGGCCTGAGCGCGGACGCGGCGGGCTCGCCGCGCCAGGCCACCGCCGCGCCCCTGGTCCGCTTCCTGCGCGAGGCGCGGGTGACCGGCCAGCTCGAGCACCCTGGCATCGTGCCCGTCTACGAGCTGGGCCGCCGGCCGGACGGCCGGCTGTATTACACCATGCGGCTCGTGCGCGGGCAGAGCCTGGCCGAGCGCCTGCGCGCCTGCGGCGGCCTGGCGGATCGGCTGCGCCTGCTGACCCACTTCAAGGACCTGTGCCAGGCCGTGGCCTACGCCCACAGCCGCGGCGTGGTGCACCGGGATCTCAAGCCGCACAACGTCATGCTCGGCGAGTTCGGCGAGACGGTGGTGCTCGACTGGGGGCTAGCCAAGGCCCGCGGCCACGAGGACGTGCGCGCGCAGGAGCTCGCCCCCGGTCGCTCCGCGACAGGGGACAGGCAACTCCCCGGGTGTCTCGAGCGGCCGCTGTCGCTCGGGGAGGATCCCTGCCACACCCAGGATGGCGCCACTCTGGGCACGCCCGCCTACATGAGCCCCGAGCAGGCCGACGGACGGGTGGACGCCATCGACGAGCGCTCCGACGTGTGGGGCCTGGGCGCGGTGCTGCACGAGCTCCTCACGGGCCGGCCGCCCCACGAGGGCAGCACGGCGGGCGAGGTGCTGGGCAAGGTGCTGCGCGAGCCCGTCAGATCGGTGCGCGAGCGCTGCCCGCAGGCGCCCGCGGAGCTGGCCGCGATCTGCCAGAAGGCGCTCAGCCGCGAGCCCGCCGGGCGCTACCCGGACGCGCGCGCGCTGGCCGGCGAGATCGAGGCGTTCCTGACGGGCGGGCGGGTGAGCGCCTACCGCTACGGCCTCTGGGACCTGCTGCGCCGCCTCGCCGTGCGCCACCGCTCGGCGGCGGCGACCGCGGGCGTGGCGCTGCTCTTGCTGCTCGTCCTCGGCGTCCTGTCGTACCTGGGGGTGGTGGCCGAGCGCGATCGGGCGCTCGCGGCCGAGCGGGCCGAGCGCGTCCGCGCGGTCGAGCTCCTGGTGGCCGGCGCCCGGGACGCGCTCGGCCGCGGGGAGGGCCTGCGCGCGGGGGGCATGCTGCGCTCGGCCCTGGAGGCGGAGGACTCGCTGGCCGCCCGGGCCCTGTGGCGCCGGCTCGGCCAGGAGCGGCGGCTGGCGGCGCTGCCCCTGACCGGGCAGGGCTTCACCCTGGCCTTCACCCCCGACGGCGAGGAGCTCCTCCTGGCCGCCCGCTCCGGGGCCGTCACGCGGGTCGATCCGCGCACCCTGACGACCCGGACGCTGCGCTCCTCGAGCCCCTGGGAGCCGGCCGTGGCGCTGTCCCCGGACGGCCGGCGCCTGGCCCTGGCCGCGGGCGGCACGGAGGTGCGCGTGCTGGCGCTGCCCGGCGGGGAGCAGCTCGCCAGCCTGCAGACCGGGCGGGTGTCCGCCTGGGGGCTGGCCTTCAGCCCGGACGGCCGGCGCCTGGCGGTCGGCTTCGCCCACGCGCTGCGGCTCTTCGATCCGCAGCGCGGGGAGGTGTCGCGGGAGCTCGAGGTGCCAGGCGGCCTGCTGGTCTCGGCGCGCTTCCAGCCCGGCGGCGGCGGGCTCCTGGCCGCCGGCCTGAGCGACGGCCGCATCCTGCTGTGGCGGGCGGAGGACGGGCGGCCGGCCGGCGCGCTCGAGGGGCACACGGACGAGGTGCGCGAGATCGCCTTCTCGCCGGATGGGCGGCGGCTGGCCTCGGCCAGCGTCGACCACAGCCTGCGCGTCTGGGATCTCGCCCCGGGCGGCGGTGCGCGCGTGCTCGGCCAGCACGCCGACCGCGCCTACTCGGTGGACTGGAGCCCGGACGGGAGGCTGCTCGCCTCCGCCGGAGCGGACGCGGTGGTCCGGGTGTGGGACGTGGACGCTGGCCGGGAGCTGCTCGCCCTCGGCGGGCACACCCGCAGGGTCATGGCGGTGCGCTGGAGCCCCGACGGCCAGCGGCTAGCCTCCTGCGGTCTGGACCACGAGCTGCGCCTGTGGGACGCGTCCGCGCCGCGGCCCGAGCCGGCCGCGGAGAACCCGCCCGAGCGGGTCGAGGCCGTCGACTTCGGGCCCGGGGGGCTCCTGGCGCTGGCCCGCGCGGACGGGCTGCTCGAGCTCCGGGCCGTCGCGGACGGCGCGCTGGTGCGCACGCTGCGGGCCGATCGCGGGGACGTGTTCGCCGTGGCCTTCTCGCCCGACGGCCGCCGGCTGGCCACGGGGGGCTGGGACGGCGTCGTGCGCCTGTGGGGGGCGGACGACGGGCGGCTCGCGGCCGAGCTGCGCGGGCACCGGCTGTGGGTGCAGTCGCTGGCCTTCTCGCCGGACGGCCGCTGGCTGGCGTCCGGGGGCGGGGACGGCGACATCCGCCTGTGGCCGGCGGATGGCGACGGGCCCTCGCGCCTGCTGCGGGGCCACACGCGCGTGGTCGGCGACCTGCGCTTCGATGGCGGTGGCCGCCGGCTGGCGAGCGGCGGAACCGACGGCAGCCTGCGGGTGTGGGACGTGGCCGCGGGCCGCGAGCTGCTGGCGCTGCCCGCCGACGCGGACAGCTTCGTGGCCGGCGCCTTCCCGCCGGGCGGCGAGGAGGTGATCTACCCCGGGCCGGGCCGGGAGCTCCGCAGGGTGCGCCTGTCGGATGGCCGCGCCTGGTCGCTCGGCCGCCCCGGCGAGAGGCTGGCCGGGCTGGCGCTCAGCCCGGAGGGAGACCGCCTGACGGTGCGGGCCGATGGCGCCCTGTGGATCCTGGAGGCCGCGAGCGGCCGGGTGCTCGAGCGCCGGGAGGACCTGGCGCTGTCCAGGGACTGGCGCTGGGGCTGGGGCACCTGCCAGCACGGGGCGCCCTGCGCCTGGGACTTCGCCCGGGGGGCGCCGGCCTGGCACGGCCCGGCCGGCCTGCCGGTGGTGGCCGAGCCGCGAACGCCGGAGCTCGCCCTGGCCGACCGCCTGGCGCAGGGCCACCCCGACGGCAGCCTGGAGGTCCATCCGCGGGTGGCGGGGCCTGGGGCGCGCCCGCTGGCGCTGCAGGGCGCCTCGGCCAGCCCAGTCCTCCGTCTGCTCGCGGGCCCGCCGGGCAGCCTGGTGGCCGGCTTCGCCGACGGCACCCTGGCGATGTGGTCGCTCGAGAACGGCGGGCTGCTGGACGCGGCCCGGCTGCACGGTCCGATCGTCGAGGTTCGGCTCGAGGGCGGGCGACTCTCGGCCGCCACGGGGCTCGGGGACCAGCGCAGCTGGGACGTCTCCGCGCTCCTGGCCGGTCGCTGCGAGCTCCTGCGGCAGGTGTGGCGCCGTGTCCCGGTCGTGTGGCAGGCCGGTCGGCTGGTGAGGCTCGGGCCGCCGGCGGGCCATCCCTGCTCGCCCGCGCGCTGAGCCGGCTCGGCCCTCAGGCGGGCGGGGCGATGGTGGTGCCCACCCGGCTGAAGCGCAGCTCGCCGCCGGCCAGCGCCACGCGGATCTCGTCCCCGCGTCCGAACTTGCCCTGCAGGATCGCGTCGGCCAGCGGCTCCTCGACCAGGCGGCGCACGGCGGAGCGGAGCGGGCGGGCGCCGAGGGTGGTGTCCGGGCAGCCCCGCTCCACCAGGAAGCGGGACACGGCCGGGTCGGCCGCCAGGCGGATGGAGCGCTCCTTGTCCAGCCGGGTGGAGGACTCGCGCAGGAGCAGCCCGGCGATGGCGGCCAGGTCGTCGCCGCCCAGCGGGCGGAAGAACAGGTGCTCGTCCATGCGGCCCCACAGCTCGGGCGGGAAGCCCCTGCGGGCGGCGGCCGTCACCTCGCGCGACACCTCGAGCGGGGGCGGCGCGCTGTCGCCGAAGCCGATGCGGGCGGACGGGCGGCCCAGCTTGTCCGCGCCCTGGTTGGTGGTGAGCACCACCACCGTGTTGGTGAAGTCCACGGTCCGCCCGCGGCCGTCGGTCAGCCGGCCCTCGTCCAGGATCTGCAGCAGGAGCTGCTGCACCTCGGAGTGGGCCTTCTCCACCTCGTCGAACAGCACGATGGTGTAGGGCCGCCGGCGCACCGCCTCGGTGAGCTGGCCGCCCTCGTGGTGGCCGACGTAGCCGGGGGGCGAGCCGACCAGCCGAGAGACGGTGTGCCCCTCGCTGTACTCGCTCATGTCCAGCTTGACCAGCGCGTCCCGGTGGCCGAACAGGAACTGCGCCAGGGCGCGGGCGGTCTCGGTCTTGCCCACGCCGGTGGGCCCCAGGAACAGGAACGAGCCGATCGGCCGGCGGTGCACGAAGCCGGCGTAGTTGCGGCGGATGACCTTGGCCACCGCGCGGATGACCTGGGTGTGGCCGATGATCTGCAGCCCCAGGATCTGCTCCATGTTCAGCAGCCGCTCGGCGTCGGTCATCAGCAGCCGCTCGACGGGGATGCCGGCGATGGCGGACACCACGCGCGCGACCGCCTCGCGATCCACCTGGTCCCGGCCGGAGCGGCGCGCGCGGCTGCCGGCCAGATCGAGCAGCGCCACGGCCTTGTCGGGCAGGCAGCGGTCGGTGATGTAGCGCGACGACAGGTGCACGGCGGCCTCGATGGCCTCGGGCGTGTAGGCCACCCCGTGGTGGCCGGCGTACTCCTGGGCGATGCCGGCCAGGATCTGCACGCTGGCCTCGGGGCTCGGCTCGGGCACCTGGATCACCTGGAAGCGCCGGGCCAGGGCCGGATCACCCTCGATGAAGCGGCGGTACTCGTCGTGGGTGGTGGCGCCGATGCAGGGGAACTCGCCGCGGGCCAGCGAGCTCTTGAGCTCGTTGGCCGCGTCCTGCGGCCCGTCGCCGCTGGCCCCGGCGCCGACCAGGGTGTGCAGCTCGTCGAAGAACACCACCACCGAGCCCTCGGCCTTGCGCACCTCGTTGCGGATCTGCTGCAGCTTCTCGGAGAACGAGCCCCGCAGCTGCGTGCCCGCCAGCAGCCCCGACACGTCCAGCTCGACGATGCGCCGGCCGCGCAGCGCCTGGGCGTCGGGCGCGCCGCTCGCCACCCGCACCGCCAGCCCCTCGACGATGGCGGTCTTGCCCACGCCGGGCTCGCCCACCAGCAGCGGGTTGTTGGAGCGGCGCTTCAGCAGGGTGTCGATCACCTCGTCGAGCTCCTTCGCCCGTCCGATCAGCGGGTCGAGCTTGCCGCGGGCGGCCAGCGCCGTGAGGTTGCGGCCGAGCTTGTGGAGCAGGGGGAACTGGGTGGGCAGCAGATCCCACTCGGTGGGCGGCTCCGCCTCGGCCTCGCACTCCGCGTCCTCCTCCTCCTCCTCCGCGGCCGGCTCGGGCGGCTCGGGCGCCGCGGCCCGGCGCGCGGGCAGGTCGAGCACGGCTGGCGGGGCCGAGATCTGGCTCTCGCCGGTGTGCGCCGGGAGATCGGCCAGCAGCCCCTGCGGCGCCGCGCTGCGCTGGGCGTCCTGGGGGGCGGCGCCCCGCTGCTGCTTCTTCTTGACCGTCAGCCGGCGGGGCAGGGTCGAGGTGGCGTAGCTCATGGCCTGGATGCGGAACTGGGCCACCTGGAGCCCCGAGCGCTGCAGCAGGTCGAAGGCCACGATGCCCCTGAGCCCGCACATGGCGATCAGCAGGTGCAGGCAGTCCACCGCCTCGGCGCTGCAGCCGGCCCCGATCTCGCGGGCCTTGTGCTGCACCTGCTTGACCGTGTCGGCCGGCTCGTCGTCCACCGTGTGCACCTGCGCCAGGATGGTGTCCTCGGTGATGCCCTTCTCGTTGAGCAGGATCTTGGCCCGGTTCTCCAGGGTGAACAGCGCGAGCAGCAGGTGGGCCGAGGTGAGCTTCTGCCCGACCTGGGCGGCGATGTCCTCGGCCTCGGCGAGCACCTGCCTGAGCTCCATGCTGGCGTGCAGCGTCATCGTGGCTCCCTGTCCAGAGTCGTTGGAACCGGGATAGCAGAAAGGGGACCCGGCGGCAAGCGCTGGAAAGAGGACGGGAAGTGTGCTACCAGGTCGGCATCACGCCGCCATCAGGGGAGGTCGTCATGAGGATGCTTTCCACGGGTTGGGTCCTGGCCGCGGTCCTCGCGCTCGCCCAGCCGGCACTGGCGGCGGCCCCGGCCTTCGTGACGGTGCAGGGCTACCTGACGGATGCCGACGGGCGGCCGGTGGACACGGCGGTCACCGTGCGCTTTATCCTCTGGGACAGCATGCTGGCCGGGCAGGCTTTGTTCCAGGAGGAGCTCAGCGTGCTCGTCGAGCAGGGCTTCTTCACCGCCTACCTGGGCGGGGCAGGGGATCCGCTCCTGGACCTGGCGCTGTTCCGGGACCAGGCCGAGCTGTACCTGGGGATCGCGGTGGACGGCGAGGCCGAGATGGCCCCGCGCCTGCCGGTCGGCACGGTGCCCTACGCGGGCTTCGCCCAGTTCGCGGGTGACGCGCTCACCCTCGACGGCCACGCGGTCGCGGACTTCCTGCTCGCCGCGGGCGGGGTGAGCTGGGACGAGCTCGCGGGCGTGCCGGACTCCCTGCTCGACGGGGACGCGGACACCCTGGCCGGGCTGTCCTGCGCCTCGGGCCAGGTGGCCAAGTGGGACGGCGCGGTCTGGGCCTGCGCGGACGACCTCTCGGGCGGCGCGGGCGCCGGCGACATCACCGCGGTGAACGCCGGCGACGGCCTGCTGGGCGGGGCGACCGAGGGCAGCGTGGATCTGGCCGTGGACTACGCGGCCCTCGACGCGCGCTACGGCGGCGGGGGCCAGGGTGACATCACCGGCGTGTACACCTCCCCCGGTAGCGGCCTGACGGGCGGCGGCGGGGCGGGTGAGCTGAGCCTGTCGCTGGACGACCCGTACGTCGTGGCGATGGTGGCCACGACATGCAACTCCGGTTACCTCTCGGGCCTCGACCCCTTCGGCATGCCGTTGTGCGTCATCCCGGTCACCAGACTAGCCGTCGGCAGCGGGCTGGTCGCGGATGCCAGCGTGGGCGACGTAATCCTCAATGTCGATCGGGACCAGTTCGACGGCTGGTACCTGAACGCGAATGAGTCCAACAGCGTCACCAGCGCCATGATCGTGAACGGTCAGGTCGGTGTCGCGGATATCGACGTCAACGCGGTGCAGGCCCGGGTGTCCGGCGCCTGCCCGGCGGGCCAGGCCATCCGCGTGGTCGACGCTGCCGGGACGGTGTCCTGCGAGATGGACGATGACACCGCCGCCCCGGGCACCACCTTCGAGATCGCCGGCGGGACGGCCTGGGGCCCCGAAGGCGCGCTCGGCGCCGTGCGCTACAGCGGCCTGGCGGGCGTCCTGAGGAACGGCGCCGCGGCCGAGGCGGGCTACTTCCACGAGCTGCCCGTCCCGGACACCTTCGCCGGCCGCGACGTGGTGCTGGATCGGGTGCAGGTGGACTACCTGTGTGACGCCGGCGACTTCATCGGCTACGCGGGGATCTACGCGCAGAACGGACCGGACGGCGCAGACCCCCTGGTCGTGGACGGGACCGATCACGGCGGCCGCGGTAGCTTCACCCTCACCCTGGGCGCACCGGCCTCGAGCGGACTGTCCCTGTACGTCAACGTCTCCACGGACGACGCGGCGGGCTACTGCCGGGTGACCTGGCGGGCGGCCTACCACCACTGACCGGATCCGCCCCGGCTCAGCCCGCGTACGCCAGCTCGAAGGCTTTCAGATTGGCCTCCAGCATGGCCGCGGGGACCAGCTCGCGGATGGCGGCCCGCACGTGCTCCGGGCCCACCTCGGGCAGCTCCCGCGCCAGCGCCCCCAGCAGCGCCACGTTGACGAGCTTGGCGCTCCCGGCCCGCAGCGCGATGGCCTGCGCGTCCACGGCCGTGACCTCCAGCCCGGCCCCGGCCAGGGTGGCGACCACGTCGCGCGGGTAGGGCGCCTTCTCCAGCAGCACCGCCGAGGGGTAGACCGGGCTCGCGTTCACCACCGCCCGCGCGCCCCGGCGCATCAGGTGCGCCCAGCGCAGCGCCTCGAGCGGCTCGAAGGACACCAGCACGTCGCCGGCCCCGGCCGGGAAGGTCGAGCTGAGCACGCCGCCCTCGGCGAGGACGCCGAAGCGCTGGTAGCCGTACACGCTGCCCCCGCGCATGGCCAGCCCGTAGATGTCGGAGGTCTTCACGTCGAAGCCCGCCCGCAGGGCCGCCCGGGCCTGGATCTGGTTCGACAGCACCAGCCCCTGGCCGCCCACGCCGGCGAAGAACAGGTTCTTCACGCCCATGGCGCTCACCCCTTCCTCTCGTGTCCCGCGGGCCGGGGCACGGGCGGCTCCGCGCCGGGCGTGGAGCGCTTGATGGCCCCCACCGGGCAGACCTGGCTGCAGACCGAGCAGCCCACGCACTGGGTCTCGTCGATGAAGGAGTTCAGCTTGCCCTCGGGCTTGTGGGCGTAGCGCTGCATCGAGATGGGCGGGCAGGAGACCTTGATGCACGTGCGGCAGCCGATGCACACGTCCGGGTCCACGTAGAAGAAGGGCTCCCGCACCTTGTACTTCAGCGCGCAGGGCCGCTTGGCGATCACCACCGCGCTCTTGCCCGGCGCCTCCAGCTTCTCCTTGAGGACCGCCTTGGTCGCCTTGAAGTCGAACTGGTCCACCTCGGTCACGTCCTCCATGCCCACCACCCGGCAGAAGCCCAGGAAGTCGAAGGCCCGGTGCTTCACCCCGCGGATGTCCTTGCCGGTGGACGGGTTCTCCTGGCAGCCGGTCATGGAGGTGGACTGGTTGTCGAGCAGCACCACCTTGAGCGTGTGCCCGTTGTAGGCCGCGTTGGCCATCGACGGCAGGCCCGAGTGCACGAAGGTCGAGTCGCCGAGCACCGACACCGGGGGCCGGGCGGCGGGGTCGTCCTGCTGGGCCCGGCCCATGCCCATGGCCACCCCCAGCGAGGCCGCCATGGAGATGGAGGTCTTGAAGGCGCTGAACGGCTCGTAGGAGCCCATCAGGTAGCAGCCGATGTCCCCGTGGCAGGTGATCTTGAGGTCCTGCAGGATGCGGATGACCGGCCGGTGGGGGCAGCCCGGGCACAGCATGGGGCTGCGCGGGATGGGCGCCGGGACGGCCGCGGCCTCGGGCAGCGGGGGGAGCGCCACGCCGGCCTGGACGAGCCCCCGGTGGATGAGCTCGGGCGTGAGCTCACCGCGATCGGGGAACCAGCGCTTGCCCTCGCAGGCGATGCCCGCGAGCCTCAGGCGGTCCTCAAGGAAGGGCCCCAGCTCCTCCAGCACCAGCAGCCGCTCGTGGCGGGCGGCGAAGGCCCGCAGGCGTTCGAGCGGCAGGGGGAAGACCGAGGCGAGCTGGAACAGCGGCAGCCCGGGCGCGAGCTCGCGGGCGTAGAGCGCCAGGTGGCCCGAGGCCACCAGGCCCAGCCGGCCCTGGCCGGGCAACTCGCGGTTCTCCTCCCAGCCCTCGGCCCAGGCCTGCAGGGCGCGCATGCGCTCCTCGAGCTTCTCCCGGCGCGCGATGGAGTAGGGCGGCGCCATGAAGTGGTCGGCCTGGCTGGGCGTGTAGCCCCGCGACGCTGGCGGCCGGCGCTCGCCCACCTCGACCCGGCCGGCCATGTGGCAGGTCTTGTCGAACAGCCTGAGCATCACCGGCGTCTCCAGGCGCTCCGACAGCGCGAAGGCCTCGAGCGTCAGCCGGCGGGCCGAGTCGGCGTCGCCCGGCTCGAGCACGGGCAGGAAGCCGAACGGCCCCCACGTCCGGCTGTCCTGCTCGTTCTGCGAGGAGTGCATGCCCGGATCGTCGCCCACCGCCAGCACGAAGCCGCCGTTCACCCGGCTGTAGGCGAAGGTCATGAGCGGGTCGGAGGCGATGTTCACCCCCACGTGCTTCATGGCGCAGAAGGCCCGCGCGCCGGCCAGCGAGGCGCCGATGGCCACCTCGAGCGCCACCTTCTCGCTGGCGGACCACTCGGTGTAGAGCCCCGGGTGCCCGGCCAGCGCCTCCATGAGCTGGGTGGCGGGCGAGCCCGGGTAGGAGGTGGCCACCGTGACCCCGGCCTCCCAGGCCGCCCGGGCCACCGCCTGGTTGCCGGTCAGGAACTGGCGCTCGCTCATCGCAGGTCCCTCCTCTCCCTCGAGGCCGGAGCTTAGATGCTTCCGGGTGGCGAGGGAAGGGGCGTGAAGTTTGGCCTTGTCCGCGGCGCGACACGGGGCTAGCTTCCTCCCTGGCGGGGCGGAGGGAAGGGCTGGGCCATGGGCGTGGTGGTGATAGGCATCGCCGGGGGGTCCGCGTCGGGCAAGACCACGGTGGCCAAGAAGATCCTGGCCGCGCTGATCGGCGAGCCCATCGCGCTGCTCGACCAGGACTCCTACTACCAGGACCTCGGCCACCTGTCGCTCGAGGAGCGCAAGGCCTTCAACTTCGACCACCCGGACGCCTTCGACACCGAGCTGATGCTGCGGCACGTGCGCGATCTCCGCGCCGGGCGGGCGGTGGACAAGCCCATCTACTCCTTCAAGGAGTACACCCGGCTGGCCGGCAACCGCCGGGTGGAGCCCGGCCGCGTGGTGATCGTCGAGGGCATCATGGTGCTGGCCCTCGAGGAGCTGCGCCGGGCGCTCGACATCAAGATCTACGCCTCGGCCGACGACGACATCCGCTTCATCCGGCGGCTCACCCGGGACGTGAAGGATCGCGGCCGCTCCATCGACGCGGTGGTGGAGCAGTACCTGTCGACGGTGCGGCCGATGCACCTGCAGTTCGTGGAGCCATCCAAGCGCTACGCGGACGTGATCATCCCCTCGGCCGGGCCGAACGACGTGGCCATCGGCGTGGTCGTGGCCGCCATCCGGCAGCAGCTGCGCGAGTCCGCCTGAGCCGCCCTCCACCCGTCCGGCGTTGACTCCGGCCGCCCCGGCGACTACCTTGGGATCACCTTCCAGGGAGAGGAGCTTCGCATGCCTTCATGGCGCAGGGGTGCGGTCCGGTTCGCCTGCCTGGGCTGCTCGGCCGTGGTGTTCGCCGGCTGGGCCCTGGGTTGTGGCGCGGAGGCGGGCACGGAGTGCGGGCCCGGCACGCGGGCCGAGGGGGACACGTGCGTACCCGAGCTCGGGGAGTGCGCCCCGGGCACCGTGCTACAGGGCGGGGTGTGCGTGCCGGCCTGCGGGGAGGACGGCTACTGGGACGGCCAGGGCTGCCAGACCGTGACCCGCTGCGAGGCGGGCACACGCTTCGATCCGGCCACGGGCGACTGCCTGCCGGCCTGCGCGGCCGGGGAGTACTGGGACGGCGCGGCCTGCGCCCAGGTCCCGACCTGCGGCCCGGGCACGGCCTTCGATCCGGCCACGGGCGACTGCCAGCCCGGCGCGGACGCCTGCGCCCCGGGCACGGTCTGGCGGGACGGCGCCTGCCAGCCCGAGGTCGCCTGCGGGCCTGGCACCCACGCCGCGGGCGGGGAGTGCGTGCCCGACGCGCCGCCCGCGCCGGACGTGGTCGAGGCCCCGGTGGACGGGGAGTTCGCCCGGTTCGAGCTGCCGGGCGCCGGGGCCGAGGTGCTGCTCGGCGGCGCGGTCGATCTGCCCGTGGACAAGGACGGGGACGGCTACGCCGACGGCGACTGGGACGCCTTCGCCTTCGACGCCCCGGCCGGCGCCTGGCTGCGCCTCTCGGCCAGCTCGAGCGGGGCGGCGCTGCCGGCCTTCCTGGTGGACTCCCGCGGGGAGGGCGACGAGGGGGAGCTCGTCTACCGGCGGGTGGCCCTCAGCCCCACCGCCGGCACCTGCAGCCGCGAGGTGTACCTGCCGCGCGCCGGCCGGTACGTGGTGTGGGTCTCGGACTTCAACCAGGCCGCGGCCTTCCTGTTCGGCTACGGCACGCTGCCCGTGGGCGGGCCGGCCTTCGACTACCTCGTCCGGCTCGAGAACCTGGGCGTGCCCCAGCCGGAGCCGCTGGCGTTGCCCACCCAGGCGCAGCACGATCTGGCCGACGGCGCCCTGGCCTTCTACAGCCTGGCCTCGCAGCCGTCCGGCGCGGGCATCGAGCTGCTCGCCCGGCCGGAGCGGCCCGAGGGGCTGGCCGAGGCGGACGTGTACCCGGCGCTCCTGCTCATGGATCCGGCCGGTGCCCTGGTGGCCGAGTCCGTCTCCTACCGGACCTGGGAGTCGGCCGCGCTGCTCACCCCGAGCGCCGCGGGCGGCGCCCGCCTGGTGGTGCGCGACTTCTTCGCCGCGACCGGCGCCGGGCCCGCGCTGACCTTCCTGGCCCGCCGGCTCGAGCCCACGCCCTGCAGCGCGGGCCAGTGCACCCAGGCCACGGTCAGCATGGACCAGAGCGTGCTGCTGCGCTGGAGCCTCGTGGCTGGCGACTTCTTCGTGGCAGGCACCTACTTCGACCCCATGGGCGAGGCCATGGCCCACCAGCAGCTCCTGGACGACGGGCTCGCGCCGCTGGGCGAGGCCCAGATGACCTACCCGGGCCAGGACGCCACGGCCTGGGCCTACGCCGACGCCCCGACCACGTTCCACCTGTGGCTGCGCTGGGGCGACGGCGGGCCGCAGGGCACCTGGGACCTGGACGCCCGCGTGCACGCCACCGGCGCCCTGGCGGACGGCCAGACCGCCAGCGCCCAGCCGGTCTTCGACATGCCGCCCTGGACCCTGCGCCCGGCGGGCATCCTGCACTTCTCCGGGCTGGGCGGGAAGATGGTGTTCCTGGGCGGGCTCACCACCCACGGCGCGGGCTGGGTGCAGCCGTTCGAGGCGGTGTGGAACGCGCGCCTCGAGCAGGAGGGCCCGGTGGTGGACACGAACGCCTGGAACTTCCCGGAAGGCTTCTGCACCCCGCTGTTCACCTACGTCCGCGACGACGGCCACCACCTGTACTACCTCTACGACCAGGGCGGCGATCCCAGCGGCGGCACCTACGACGTGAGGCTGGACGCGGTGGACGTCACCCCCGTCGGCCGGCCCGAGGTGGGCGCGCCCGTCACGCGCAACAACCAGATGCCCAACGGCCGCAACTACTACTCGTTCGAGGCCGGCCAGGGCCAGGCGGTGGACATCACCGTGCACCCGGTGCTGCTGTCGGACATCCAGGCGGAGATCTGGGTGCTCAACTTCGGGGCCGCGGTGTGGGACTGGATCTACTACGTGTGGCTGGCCTCCCCGGACGCGGCCCAGCTCGGGCTGGTGCTGGCCGAGGTCGCCGCGGCGCCGGGCGACGACATCACCGTCCACTACCTGTCGCCCTACGAGGGCTCGAGCATCCTGCTGGTCATGGACGCGGGCGGCCAGGCCGGCCCGCTGGACCTGTTCAACCTGACGCTGGAGACACCCGCCGCGCCGGCCCCGGCCGGGGGGGGGAGGTGACAGCCATGCGCGCTCCCCAGGGGATGCTGCTGCTGAGCGCCTGCCTGGCGCTGGGCCTGGCCGCCTGCGATGGCTCCGGCGAGGACATGCTGTGTGGCGCGGGCACCGTGGAGCAGGACGGCCAGTGCCTGCCCGAGATCACCGCCTGCGGGGACGGCACCACGCTGCAGGGCGGGGTGTGCGTGCCGGCCTGCCCGGCCGGCCAGTACTGGGCCCCGGCGGGGTGCCTGGCGGTGCCCGCCTGCGAGGCCGGGACCGTGTTCGACGCGGGCGCCGCGGCCTGCGTGCCGGCCTGCGGCCCCGCGGAGCAGTGGGACGGGCAGGCCTGCGCGCCGCTGTGCGCGCCGGGCACCCAGCTCGATCCCCAGAGCGGGCAGTGCTTGCCCGGGCCCGAGGTGTGCGCGGCGGGCACCCACCAGGAGGCCGGCCAGTGCGTGGCCGATCTCGTCTGCGGCCCCGGCACCCACGCCGAGGGCGGGGTGTGCGTCCCGGATCGGCTACCCTCGCCCGACGTATGGGAGGCGGCCGAGCCGGACCAGGCGGCGGCGGTCGCGCTGCCCGCGGCCGGCCAGGCCGTGCGCCTGGGCGGCACGGTGGACACCCCCGTGGACGGCAACGGCGACGGGTACGTGGAGGCGGACTGGGACGCCTTCGCCTTCGACGCGCCGGCCGGCGCCTGGCTCCGGCTGTCCTCCACCTCGGAGGGCGTGGCGGTACCGGCCTTCTTCGTGCAGTCCGAGGCGCTCGACGACGAGGGTTACGCCCTCTTCGCGCGGTTGGCCCTCAACCTGGTCGGCCTGGAGGCCGGCCGGGAGGTGTACCTGCCCCGGGCCGGGCGCTACCTCCTGTGGGTCAGCGACAGCCACAACATGCTGGCGGAGGTGTACGGCTTCGGCTTCCTGCCGGTGGGCGGCGAGGAGTGGAGCTACCAGGTGCTCCTGGAGAACCTGGGCGCGCCCCAGCCGACCCCGGCGAACCTGCCGCTCGCGGACGCGGGCCAGCTCGAGGGCGGGGCGCTCCGGTTCTACGCCCTGGGCGGCCTGGAGCCGCGGGACGTGCTCTCCCTGCGCTCGCCGGCCGAGGGCGTGGGCGGGCAAGAGGAAATTCTGCGCGTGGCCTGGTTGCTGTTCGATCCCCAGGGCGCGCTGGTGCGCGAGGAGGTAGGCGGCCGGAGCGAAGACGCGGCCGCGACCCTGGTGCTGACGGAGGCCGGGCCGCACCTGCTGGTGCAGGACTTCCTGGTGTCCACCGGCCCGAACCTGGCCTTCGCCCTCTCGGCCGTGGAGGAGGCGGTGGAGGACTGCACGCTCACCGCCTGCGCGGCCGCGCCGCTCGGGGCGGGCGAGCACCGGCTGTGGAGCTTCGATCTCGCCGCGGGCGACTTCTTCCTGTTCTCCGCCAGCCTGCCGAGCGGCACGGAGAATCTGAAAGTGAGCCTGCTGGACGCGCAGTTCCAGGTGCTGAGCGAGGCCTCGGCCGGTCCGAGCTGGGAGCGCTGGGACCACCTGCTGGCGGGGGCCGACACCTGGGTCTACCTGTGGATCGAGGGCTGGACCGGCGCGGCCGTGCCCGACTGGACGCTGGGCACGGTCCTGTTCCCGGTGCCGGCCCTGCCCGCGGGCGGCGCGCTCTCGGGGGTGGCGGTCGAGCCCATGCCCGGGGCGGGCTTCAGCGACAGCGGCCTGGTGCGCTTCGAGGCCCTGGCGGGCCAGGTGGCCGTGGTGAGCGGCTTCGCGCCCCTGGACCCCGGCGGGACCTGGACCCAGCCGGCGCTCGAGCTGGTCGATCCGGAGCTCGCCTTCCTGGGGCCGGCCCTGGACACGGCCGACCCGGCCCTGGCCCGGCTCGCGCCGGCCCTGGCCTGGATCCCGGCCGACGGCACCTTCCTGGCGCGGGCCTTCGACCTCGACCCGGCCGCGGAGCTCGCGGGCGCGAGCTACGACCTGGGGCTCAGCCTGGCCAGCCCGGCCGCGCTCGGGGAGCCCACGGCCGGTGCGCCCGTCGGCCAGGCCGGGCTCGCCCTGGCGGCGGACAGCCGGGCCGCGCTCTTCAGCGTGGACGTGGCCCAGGGCGGGAGCTACCAGCTCGCGCTCGACCCGCAGGCCGGCTCGGACCTGCAGCCCGAGGTGTGGGTGCTGGCCTTCGGCTACCACTACCAGGCGAGCTGGTACTCCTCGCCCGCCCAGCGCGAGCTCGGGCGCGTCGGCCTGGCCGCGGCGGCCGCTCCGGGCGAGGCGCTGACGCTGCCCTTCGGCGCTCCGTACGCCGGCCGCCTGGTGGTCGTGGTGCTGGACGCCCGCGGCCTGGAGCCCGCCCCCGCGGGCCTGTTCGACCTGCAGATCAGCCGCCTCTGAGCGCCGCCGGGCGCGCTCAAGCTCGCCGCATGCGTGCCCGGCGCAGCCGCAGCAGCGTGCGGAACATGGGCTCCTGGAGGCCGTCGCGCGCGCGGAGCGCCGCGGCCTCGCGCAGCATGTCGGCTGGCGGGGTGGCCTCCCAGGCCGGCACGCAGTTCGGGCGGGTCTCGGCCGCGCGGGCCACCAGCTCCCGCAGGCGCGCCGCGCCCAGGCGGGGCGAGACGTAGAAACGCGCCGCGAGCAGCGGGTCGTCCGGGGCGACCAGGCCCTCCGCCAGGGCCGCGCGGTGGAGCCCGGTGCGCGGGTAGATGCGCAGGCCCGCGGTCAGGTGGACCATGTCGGCCGGATCGACGCAGCGGTCGACGAAGTCGAAGGTCTCGGCCAGGCTGGCCTCGTCCTCGCCCGGGCCGCCCAGCAGGAAGAACCACATGGTGGGCATGTCCGCCCGGCGCAGCTCCGCCGCGGCCCGCTCCAGGGCCGGGCGGTCGAAGTTCTTGTGGAGCGCGGCCAGCATGCGCGGGGAGGCGCTGTCGGGCGTGCAGTCCACCTGGGCGAAACCGGCCCGGCGCATGAGCGCGAGCAGCGAGGCGCTCACCTGGCCAGGGTTCACCCCCATGGTGCGCAGCCGCACGCCGAGCCCGCGCGCGGCGATCGCCCGGCAGACCTCCTCGGCGTGGCCGGGCGGATCGTTGAAGGTGGAGTCCACGATCTCGAAGGCGGGCGGCGGGTCCCCCAGGGCCTGGCAGGCCCGGGCGATCTCGTCCGCCACCAGGCCGGGCGCGCGCAGCCGGTAGCGCCCGCCCTCGATGCGCACGTAGGAGCAGTACAGGCAGTCGTGGGCGCAGCCGCGCTTGGTCTGCACCGGGTAGGAGCCCCGCTCGCGGTAGGGGGCGTAGTCGAGCCAGCGCTCGATGCGCGCGGGGGGCAGGCGGAGCTCGGCGCCCGGCAGGCGGGCCGGCTCGACCCGCCGCCCGGGCGGTGGGCCGCGGGTCACCACGCCCGGGAGATCCGCCGGCGAGCGGCCGGCCACCAGGGCGGCGACCAGCGCGGGCAGGCCCGCCTCGGCCTCGCCCACCAGGCCGCAGTCCGCGTCCAGCGCGTCCAGCAGCGCCTCCGGGTACAGGCTGAAGCCGGCTCCGCCCAGCACCCGCGGCGCCCGGCTGCAGGCCGCCAGCGGCTCCACGAAGCGGGCGCGGATCTCGGCCACGTAGTGCCGGCCGCCCTCCATGACCACGTCATCGACGTTGCGGACCCCCAGGCCGATCACCTCGGGCGCGAAGGCGCGCACCGCCTCCTCCAGGGCCCCGGGGGGGGCGAAGGTGCCGTCCAGCACCCGCACCTCGTGGGCCTCGGGCGCGCCGGCCAGGGCCTCGGCGGCCAGGCACAGCCCGAGCGGGGGCACCGGGTAGGGGGCGGTCTCGGGGTTGGCGTTGACCAGCAGCACGCGCGCCATGGGCGGAACCTATCACAGGCCCACGATCCCCTCCACGCCGAGCCTGTCCCCGGGCAGCAGCCGCTCGATGCGCTCCCGATCGCCCCAGGCGAACCGGACGCAGAACCCGCAGCTCGAGCTCAGGTGACGCGGCACGGCGATGAGCTTGTGCGCCACGCCGGCCGCGACCAGGAGGCGCTCCGCGCCGAGCGCGCCCTGGACGGAGCGGAACAGCACCACGCCGAAGCCGCTGGGTGACTCAGAGCTCGACAACCTTGCCTGCCTCCAGGAGCGCCGTGGCGATGTCGTACATGTTCGAGACCCGGCCCACCGCGAGCTTCTCCGTCAGCTCGAAGTAGCCCAGGCAGGTGCCGCAGGCCAGCACGTCGATCCCCTGGGCGGCCAGGGCCTCGAGGTCGTCGAGCGCGCGGGAGCCCTGGGCCACCAGCTTCACGCCCGAGTTCATGAAGATGATCGTCTGCGGCTTCGGCCTGACCTCCAGGAGAGAGTGGAAGAAGGCACCCATGAGCCGCTCTCCCAGCTCGGAAGGCCCGCGGCCGAAGCAGTCGGACGGCACGAAGACCACCAGCGGCCCCGCCGGCGCCTCCGCCGTGGAGCCCGCCACGCCGTGCCCGATGGCCGCGGGCTCGGCCGGCGCGCCTCCGCGCTTGAGGGTGAGGTAGATCCCGTCCTCCTTCTCCGAGACCTCGACGGAGCATCCCTTCGAATGGGCGAGCCGGGTCACGTTCTCGACCGCGGCCTGGTTGTCCACGAGGGTCGTCACCTCGTCGGCCAGGTCGAGGGCCTTGAGGGTCAGCACGACTGGCTGCGGGCAGGAGAGCCCGCGCGCGTCCACGGTCTTCTTCACGACAGATCTCCTTTCGGCCGCACCGCGAGCTCCCGCAGGGCGCCGAGCGCGGTGGCGATCTCCGTTTCGGTGTTGAAGAGCCCCAGGCTGAAGCGCACCGCCCCCTCCGGGAAGGTGCCGAGCTGCCGGTGCGCCAGCGGGGCGCAGTGGAGCCCCGCGCGGCAGCACACCCCGGCGCGCTCCTCGAGCGCCTGGGCGACCTCGGAGCAGCTCCACCCGTCGAGGTTGAACGAGACCACCGCGGTCTGCCGCGCGGCCTCGCCGGTCCCGAGGACCCGCACGCGCGGGATCCCCCGCAGCCCGTCGAGGAGCCGGGCGGTGAGCGTGGCCGCGTGCGCGCGGATGGCCCCGAGGCCGCGCCCCTCGACGAACTCGAGCCCCGCCGCGAGCCCGGCCAGGCCCACCGCGTTGAGCGTCCCGGCCTCGAAGCAGTCGGGCAGGAACTCGGGTTGGACGTCCGCGTCCGACGCGCTGCCGGTCCCGCCGTGGAGGAGCGGGCGCAGCCGACCCTTCGCTCGCTCGCCGATGCACAGGCCCCCGGTGCCCTGCGGCCCGTAGAGCGACTTGTGGCCGGTGAACGCCAGGAGGTCGACGCCCAGCGAGGCCATGTCGATGGGGACGGCGCCCGCGCTCTGCGCGGCGTCCACGCAGAAGAGGATCTCGCGGTCCGCGGTCAGCCGGCCGATCTCCGCGATCGGGCACAGGGTGCCGACGACGTTGGAGGCGTGGCTCAGCACGACCAGCCTCGTCCTGGTCGAGATCGACCGGGCGACGTCGGCGGGGTCGAGCGAGCCATCGGCGCCGCAGGGCAGGCGCGACACCTCGACGCCGCGTCCCTCGAGGAACCGGAGCGGCCGCAGCACCGAGTTGTGCTCCATGGTGCTGGTGATCACCTGGTCGCCCGGCTGGAGGAGCCCCTGGAGGGCGAGGTTCAAGGCCTCGGTGGCGTTCTTGGTGAACACCACCGACAGGGGATCGCCGTGGCCGAGGAGCCGCGCCACCCGCTCGCGCGCGTCGTACACCACCCGCCCGGCCTGGATGGAGAGCGCGTGGCCCGAGCGGCCCGGGTTCGCCCCGTGCTCGCGGAGGAACCGCTCCATCGCCGCGGGCACGCTGTCCGGCTTGGGCCAGGAGGTCGCGGCGTTGTCGAGGTAGATCATCGCGCACCTCCTCGGGTCGTGGGCGGATCGGCTCCGCCCGCGGGCCCCGGGGGTGCTCAGGCGGGCGGGCGCTCCGCGCGGGAGCGCGCCGTGCTCGGAGGCTGACCAGCCTCCCGGGCGGCGCGTCAGTTGCACTTCTTCAGCAGCTCCAGCCTGCGCATCTCGCGCTCCTCACCCGCCGGCCTCGGCCAGACGGGGATGACGGACTCTGAGCGCTGCGTAGCACGCGCCGGCCGGCGGGTCAACCCTGGCCGGTGAGGCGGAAGAAGATCTCCCGGGTGTGGGCGCAGCGCCGGCAGGAGACCCGGGCCACCCGCAGGCGCTGGCCATCGACCAGCCGGGCCAGGTGCTCGTCCACCCGGACCTCGCCGCCGCACACCGGGCAGGGCAGGCCCTCGGCCCGGGGCTCGACCACCGCGGGGGAGCTCACCTCGAGGGGCCGGGACGGATCGCCGCCGGGCGCGGCCCGGGCCTCGGCCTCCCGGCGCCAGGCCTCCTCGGCGGCCGCCTGGGCTTCCCGGCGCCCCTGGGCGCGGCGCCGGGCCGCCGCCGCCAGGTGCCAGACCAGGCTCACCAGCGCGCCGCCGACCAGGGCGAAGAGCAGCAAGCGGCCCATGGCCATCCTCTCCGGCGCGGGTTGACAGGACCCGCCCCGTCCCCCTACCGTACCCAGCCATGCGCAAGGAAGCCAGCCTGGAGGTGGTGGTCGAGTTCGAGGACGTGGACTCCTACCAGATCGCCCACCACACCAAGCTGGTGGCCTACCTCGAACGGGCGAGGGTGCGGCTGTTCGCCGCGGTGGGGCTCGACCTGCGCGCCGGGCCCTTCCACATGGTGCTGTACGAGCTCCAGGTGGACTTCAAGAAACCGGCCCAGCTCCTCGACCGCCTCCAGGTGGCGGCCTGGGTGGAGGAGCTCAGCGAGGTCAAGCTGGTGCTCGGTTATCGCATCCAGGGTCCCCAGGGACTGGTGTGCAAGGCCCGGACCGCCCTCGTGTTCGTGGATCCGGCCAGCAAGGGCATCCTGCCCGTGCCCGAGGAGGCGGCCCGCAGGCTCGCCCCAACCTCCTGAGAAGGCGTATTATTTTTGTTGTTCCGACCGTTGCGCAGCGTGCGGGAACGCACGCCCCGACCGCCCGGCCTCGAGCCCGGGATTGCTTGACACATTCTCGGGAATCCCGTAAATCCTTGGCACCTTCCGACGTCCAATGACGGAGGGTGGCCCGGTGGAGGTGCAACCGGCATGAATCCAGTCGAACCGAAGACCCTGGGCGAGATCCGCGACCTGGTGCTGGACTACTTCGCCGACGAGTGCGACATCGACCGCGGGACCATCTCGGACGAGACCGACATCATCCGCGACCTGGAGGGCGACTCGCTCATGCTGCTCGCCCTCCTGGAGATGTTCCGCAAGAAGTACGGCCTCACCGTCGAGCTGAAGTCGCTCGGCAAGCACCTGATGAAGCGCCCGGCTCGCACCGTGGGCCAGGTGGTGTCGCTCACCGCCGAGCTGGTCAGGCACGGCAACGACATCCTCAGCGTCGAGCTGTGACGCCGGGCCGCCCGCCGGGCGGCGCACGCGAGGAGAGCCTCGGATGCCTGGCGAGTCTGGCGCTGCGCGCGTGCCCCGGGTGGCCGTGACCGGCCTGGGGCTCGTGACCGGGCTCGGGCTGGAGCTCGAGAGCTCCTGGCGCGGGCTGCTGGAGGGCCGCAACGCCACCGCGCGCTTCCGCGCCTTCGATCCCACGGGCTTGGCCTGCACCTTCGGGGTGGAGCTGCCCCCGGAGGTGGAGGCCCTGTTCGCCGCCCACATCAAGCCGCGCCAGCGGGCCCAGATGACCCGTGGCACCATGCTCGCCTGCGCGACCGCGCAGCAGGCCGCGCAGCACGCCCGGCTCGAGGAGCGCCTGGGCGACCGCGCCCGGGTGGGCGTGGTGCTGGGCGCCACCGGCACCGGCTACGCCCCGCGGGACGGCGCGCTCGACGAGCACCGCATCCTGCGCAACATGGCCAGCGCCTCGGCCGCCTGGGTGAGCCTCAAGGGCAAGTTCCAGGGCCCGTCCTGCGTGGTGTCCACCGCCTGCTCCTCCGGGGCCTACGCGCTGCACGCGGCCCAGCTCCTGCTCACCACGGGCCAGTGCGACGTGGTGCTGGCCGGCGCGGCCGACTCGGCCATCTCCTACCTGGACGTGCAGGGCTTCTGCTCCCTGATGGCGCTGTGCGAGGACGTGCCGGACCCGGCCCTCGCCTCCCGCCCCTTCGATCTCCACCGCTCGGGCTTCGTGATCGGCGAGGGCGGCGGGGTGTTGGTGCTCGAGACCCGGGAGCACGCCCGGCGCACGGGCGCCCGGGTGCTGGCCGAGCTGTCGCTGCCGGGGCTGTGCTGCGAGGGGTACAACATCATCTCCCCGGAGCCCGGCGGGCTGAGCATGGCGCGGGCCATGCGCCTGGCGCTGGAGAACGCGGGCCTCCAGCCCGCGGACATCGGCTACCTCAACGCCCACGGCACCTCGACCCAGCTCAACGACCTGTACGAGACCCAGGCCATCCGGGCGGTGTTCGGAGAGCACGCCGCGCGGCTGCCCGTGTCCTCCACCAAGTCCATGACCGGGCACTGCCTGTCGGCCGCGGCCGGGGTGGAGGCGGTCATCAGCGTGATGGCGCTGGTCGAGGGCTGGCTCCCGCCCACGCGCAACCTGGCGGAGCCGGATCCCGCCCTGGGGCTCGACTTCATCCCCGGGCGCGCGCGGCGGGTGGCGCCCGAGGAGCTCCGGCACGTGATGTCCAACTCCTTCGCCTTCGGCGGCCAGAACGGGGTGTGCATCTTCTCGCGCTGCCCCTGAGGCGGCGCGGCCGGGAGGTCCCAGTGCCCCAGCCCGTGTACATCGCCGGCAGCGGCACCTACCTGCCGGGCCCGCCCGTCGCCTTCGACGACATCGAGAGGGTGCTGGGCCGGCTGACCGAGGCCCCGGAGAAGATCCAGCGCTGGATCGAGCGCACCGCCCCGGTGATGAAGGAGCTGCTGGCGGTGCGCTGGTTCCACTACGCGCTCGACCCGGTCACCCGGCGTTTCACCGACGACAACGTGAGCATGTCGGTCAAGGCCGCCCGGCTGGCCCTGGAGCACGCCGGGCTCGCGCCGACGGACGTGGATCTCATCTGCTACGGCTCGGCCCACCAGGACCAGATGCCCACCACCTCGGTGCGCATCCAGGCCGAGCTGGGCATCGAGAGCTGCGAGGAGCTGGGGCTGCACGCCAACTGCACCTCGGCCTACAAGGCCTTCTACCTGGCCCACCAGCTCGTGCGCGCGGGCCAGAACCGCTGCGCGCTGGTGCTGTCCTCCAGCGTGGCCTCCTCGGAGCTGTGCGCCGAGTACTACAACCAGGCCAGGGTGGATCGGGAGTCGCTGTTCCTGCGCTGGTTCCTGTGCGACGGGGCCGGGGCGGTGGTGCTCTGCGCCGATCGAGCCCGCTCCAAGGGCTTCGAGGTGGAGACGAGCTACATCGAGTCGGTGGGCGGCAAGCGCGACCCGCTCATGTTCAACCACCGGCCGGCCCACTGGATCTCCCCGCGGCAGGAGTGGGACGAGGCGCGGCACCACCTGCGCCAGAACTTCGCCAACTCGCTGGGCGAGGGTATGTTCCAGGAGGGCGGGGCGTCCATCTTCCTGCGAGGCTTCCAGCGCATGCTGGCCCGCTGCCCCGTGCCGCTGGAGAGCATCCGCCTGTTCCAGGTCAACCTGCCGACCCGCCACATCGTCGAGTCGGTCATGGACGAGTTCGAGCGCCTGGGGCTGCCGCGCGAGCGCTTCTACACCAAGCTGCACGAGCTGGGTTACAGCGGGCCGCCCATGGCGCTCATCTGCCTGGACCGCATCGTGCGCGAGGAGCGCCTGCGGCCGGGCGAGCGCGTGGCCAGCTTCGTGACCGAGGTGTCCAAGTTCATGCAGGCCGGCTACCTGCTGCGGGCCCACGGAGCCTGACGCTTGTCGCCCGAGCCCACCACCGCGTTCGCCTTCCCCGGGGTGGGCGTGCGCCTGTGCGGGCACGAGCCGGGCTGGGTGGCGCGCCACCCCAAGGCGTTCCGCCCGCTGCTGCGCCTGGCCTCGGAGCGGGCGGGCGTCGAGCTGGCCTCGCGGCTCGAGGGCGGCGGGTTCGAGGCCCTCGACGATCGCGCCCGGCAGCTCCTCACCTTCGCCTTCAGCGCGGGCCTGTGGCGCGTGCTGGGCGCGCGGGCGCGGCCCGTGGCGCTGGCCGCCACCTCCTTCGGGGTGTACGCCGCGCTGGAGGCCGCCGGCAGCCTGCCCTTCGCCGACGCCATGGCGGCCCTGGAGCGGGCGGAGGCGGTGGTGGCCGAGACCGCCCGCGGCGTGGGCGGCGGCCTGGGGGTGGTGCTGGGCATGGACGGGGCCGATCTGGCCGCCCTGCTGGACGACCCGCGCCGCCGCAGCCTGTGCCTGGTGAACCAGAACAGCGACCTGTGCTGCGTGGTGGCCGGCCTGCGGCGCGAGCTCGAGGACTTCCTGCGCGAGTGCGCCTCGCTGGGCGCGCTCAAGGCCGAGCTGCTCGAGGTGGCCCTGCCCTACCACCACCCGCGCCTGCTGGCCGGCGCCAGCGAGCGTTTCCGCGGGTTCCTGGCCGGGCTGCGCTGGCGGCCCGCGGCCGTGCCCGTGATCTCCTCCCTCGATCGGCGCTGGCTCCGCGAGCCGGAGGAGCTCGCCGACTTCACCGCCCGCAACATCGCCGAGCCCATCTCATGGCGCGCGGTGGTGGCCGAGCTGCACGCCCGGGGCGTGCGGCGCCTGGTCGAGTGCGGCCCGGGCCTGTCGCTCACGCAGAACGGGCGCTTCATGCCCTACGAGCTCGCCTACCTGAACGTGCGCAGCGCCGGCCGCGCGCTCGGCCTCGAGCCTGGGGCCGCGCCGTGATCCGGGTGTGGATCGCGGGCACCGGCCGCATGGCCCGCAGCCTCGGCGCCCACCTGCTGCTGGCGGGCCTGCCGGTGACCTGGCTGAGCCGGGACGCGGGCCGGCGTGATGAGCTCGCGCGCTTCGGCGCCCGGGCGGCCCGCCGGGCGGCGCGCGCGCGCGGCGCCGCGCCCGAGGCCGGCGCCGCGTTGCTCGCGCAGGGCGGGCCGGCGGTGCCTGGGGCGGTGCTCGAGGTGGTCGAGGAGGATCTGGCGGCCAAGCGCGCCGTGTGGGCGGAGCTCACGCCCCGGCTGCCGACCGGTTGCCTGCGGCTGACCGGCTCCTCGTCGCTGCTGCCCGAGGAGATCGGCCCCGGGCTGCTGGGCCTGCACTGCTTCCACCCGGTGGAGCTGTGCCCGTGGGCCGAGCTGGTCCTGCCGCCGGGCGCGGCGGCGGCGGACGTGGCCGGCGCCAGGGCCCTGGCCGAGGGCGCGGGCCTCCAGGTGGTGGAGGAGTCGGGCCCGGCCGCCCTGCTGGCCAACCGGCTGCTGCTGCCGGCCCAGGCGCTGGCGGCCCGGGCGGTCGCGGCGGGCCTGCCCCCGGCGGAGGTGGACGCGGCCGCGCGGGGCGGCCTGCTGCCGCTGGGCCCGCTGGCGCTCATGGACGAGGTGGGCCTGGACTTGATCGCCGCGGCCGTGGAGAATTACCGGCGCCGCCTGTCCCCCGAGCAGGCGGGGGAGCTGGACGGGCTGCGGGGCGTGCTGGGCGCGCTCCTGGCCCAGGGCCGGCGCGGTCGCGTGGCCGGCGACGGTTTCCTGGCGGCGCGGCCGCTGCCCTGGGCGCCGCGCGCCGCCCGCCCGGGAGAGCTCGAGGAGCTCGCGGCCGCGTGCCGGCGCGGGTCGCTGGCCGGTGCGGCCCGGGCGCTCGCGGCGGGCTGGCTCGGGCGCGAGGCCCTGGAGCGGCTCCTGCGGGGCGCGCTGGGCTGGTCCGAGGGGCTCGAGGAGAACGAGGCGTGAGGCTCCACTACGAGATGCGTGGCGACCTGGGCGTGCTGCGCTTGCACAACCCGCCCCACAACGCGCTGGTCTCCCCGGTGTTCGCCGCGCGGGCGGAGCTGGCCGCCTTCCTGGCCCAGCCCGAGCTGCGCGGGGTGATGGTGGTGGGCGAGGGGCGCCACTTCTGCGCCGGGGCCAACGTGGAGGCGCTGCGCGCCGCGGTCCACGGCGATCCGCGCGAGCTCGGCGCCAGCATGCGTGAGGGCCAGGCGCTGCTGGAGCTCATCGCCAACGCGCCGGTGCCGGTGGTGGCGCTGGTGCGCGGCTCCTGCCTGGGGGCCGGGCTGGAGATCGCCCTGGCCTGCCACTTCCGCCTGGCCACGCCGAACGCGCTGCTGGGCTTCCCCGAGACGGACCACGGCCTGCTGCCCGGCCTGGGCGGCGTGCTGGCCTCGCTGGGCGTGATGCCCCGGGCGCGGGCCCTGGAGCTGGTCCTCTCGGGCCGGCTGGTGCGGGGTGAGGAGGCGGCGGCCTTCGGCCTGCTGGTGGATCGGTGCGTGCCCGCCGGGCGCCTGGAGGCCGAGGGCGAGGAGCTGCTCCACGGCCTGGTCGCGTCTCGATCCGCCAGCCTGGTGCACGAGGTGGTGCAGGCCGTGCAGCGGGCCACTCGCCTGGGCCACGAGGAGGCCCTGCGGGCGGAGGGCGAGGCCTTCTGCCGGCTGGCCAGCCTGGCCGCCGAGCGGGGGGGCGAGGAGCCTTGAGCCGGGTGGCGCCCACCCTCGACTTCAGCGTCGAGGATCGCGTCGGCCACCTGGTGCTGGACAGCCCTCCGCGCAACGAGACCACCCACGCCCTGTTCCAGGATCTGGCCCGCCTGCGCCGGGACCTGCTGGCCGGCCTCGACCTGGCGGGCATGATCGTCTACGGGCGGGGGCGCCACTTCTCCTCGGGCGCCGACGTGGCCGAGCTGCGGGAGCTGCTGCGGAACTGCCAGCCGGGGCGCACCCCGGCCTTCCTGACGGACAACCTGGACAACCTGCTGGCGCTCGAGCAGCTGCCCTTCCCGGTGGTGGCCGCGGTCAACGGCTGCTGCTACGGGGCCGGGCTGGAGCTGGCGCTGGCCTGCCACTTCCGGGTGGCGGCCCCGCGGGCCGTGTTCGCCCTGCCCGAGGTGAGCTTCGGGCTGATGCCCGGCTGCGGCGGCTCGGTGCGGCTCACCCGGCTGGTGGGCCGGGCCCGGGCGCTCGAGCTGGTGCTCACCGGCCGCTCCCTGCTGGCGGACGAGGCCCAGACCATCGGCCTGGTGGATCTGCTGGCCGGGCGGCACGAGCTGCTGACCACGGCCCGCAGGCTGATCCACGCGCTGCACCGCACCAGCGGCGAGGCCGGCTGGCGGAGCGGCCCGCGCGCCCGGGGGCGGGCGTGAAGGTCGGGCTCATCAACCCGCCGCGCTCGCCGCACAACGCCATCCTGGAGCACGCCTCCGAGGCCGCCCGGCCCTTCATCCACCGCAAGCTGGTGGGCCCCCCCCTGGGGCTGCTGACCGTGGCCGCGGCGGTCGCCCCGCGCCACGCGCTGACGCTGCTCGAGTTGAAGGGGGAGCTCGATCTCGATCCCGGCGCACCGCCCCCCGACGAGCTGGTGCGGGCCTGGGTCGCGCGCGAGCAGCCGCGCGTGGTGGGGGTCACCGCCATCACCTCCGAGGCCCGCGGGGCGCTGGCGGCCCTGGCGGCGGTCAAGGCCGTGGACCCCCGCGCGCTGACCGTGGTGGGCGGGCTGCACGCCAGCCTGTGCCCCCTGGACTTCGAGCAACCGTGGGTGGACGTGGTCGTGCCGGGCCACGGGGCCCAGGCCTTCCGCGCCGTGGTGGAGGCCTTCGAGCGGGGCCGGGCGCCGGGCGAGGTGCCGGGTATCTGGGCGCGGTCGGGCGAGCGGCTGCGCTTCACCGGCCCGGCGGCGCGCGAACCCGAGCCGGCCGGTCGGGACTTCCTGCCACTCGACCGCCGCCTGCTCGAGCGCTGGCGCTCGACCTACCTGGTGCGGCCCCAGGACGGCCCGATCACCTACCTGTTCACCTCCCTGGGCTGCCCGGGCCGCTGCACCTTCTGCTCCATCTGGCCCCAGCACGAGGGGCGCTACCTCCAGCGCTCGGTCGACAGCGTGCTGGCGGAGCTGCGCGAGCTCCAGGACTACCCGGTGGTGCGCTTCGCGGACGCCAGCAGCCTGGTGGACCCGGCCTTCCTGGAGGCGCTGTTCGAGCGCCTGGCGGCGGAGGGGCTGCAGAAGCTCTTCGTGATGGACATGCGCGTCGACTCGGCGGTGGAGAACCCGCGGCTCATCGAGCGCCTGGCGCGGGGCGGGCTCAGGGTGGTCATCTGCGGCTTCGAGTCCTTCCGCGACGCGGAGCTCCAGGCCTACGGCAAGGCCGCCCGCAGCGCCCAGATCGCCGAGGCCATCCGCATCTTCCACGAGAACGGGATCATGCTGCGGGGCAACTACGTGGTGCCGCCCGACTACGGGCCCGAGGACTTCGCCGCGCTCGCGGACTGGGCCGCCTCCCACCGGGTGGCCTACGCCGGCTACACCGTGCTGACACCGATGCCCGGCACGCCGCTCCACGCGGCCGAGCGGGACCGCATCGTGGACCACGACCTGGAGAGGTACAACTTCTTCAACTGCGTGCTGCCCACGCGCCTGGAGCTGCCGGAGTTCTACCGGCGCGTCGCCGACCTGTGGCTGATCAAGCAGGGCCGGGACGTGATCTGAGCGCGGGGAGGAGGAGCCCGAGCCGTGCGCCTGCTGCCCTCCACGCTCCTGTGCCTCACCTGCGCCTGGGCCCTGGCCGCGGGCTGCGGCCCGGGCTCCATCGAGGGCGATCCGCCGGACGGTGGCCCCGCGGACGGCCTGGACGACGGGGGCGTCGACCCGGACCTCGACGACTCCGGCCCGCAGCCGGGCCAGGATCGCGACGGGGACGGGCTCGACGACGCCTGGGAGGCCGCGGCCGGCGAGCCGGGCCTGCTCGACTGGCGCGCGGCGGACAGCGACGGGGACGGGCTCGGCGACGGCGACGAGGATCCCGACCAGGACGGGCTGACCAACCTGGAGGAGCAGGCCGCGGCGGAGCTGCCCTGGCTGCTGGCGGGTCCCGCCCCGCACCCGCTGCGCCGCGATCTGCTCGTCGAGCTGGACGCCATGCAGGGCCGCGAGCCGTCGTCGGCGGCCCTGGCCGGCGTGGAGGCGGCCTACGCCGCCGCGCCCGTGGACAACCCGGACGGCAGCCAGGGCGTGGCGGTGCACTTCCTGGGGGACGAGCTCGCGCTGCCGGCGGTGGAGTTCGACGGCTCGTTCGCCGAGCGCCAGGCCTACCTGCGCGCCCACCCGCCCGGCCTGGCGAACCCGGGCGGCGCGCTGCCGCTCGACGAGCTGGTGCACGTGGTGTTCGCCGCGCGCCGGCTGGACATCCCCGATCGCGGGGGTGAGGTCCTGACCAGCGACGACGGCGACGCGGAGAAGACGGGCGTGTTCGTCTACGTCGACGTGATCGAGGCCACCTTCCCCGCCTGCGAGCGGCCGGTGCCGCCGGAGCTGCCCGCCATCACCGCCGAGGAGATGGTGGTGGGCACGCTGGTGCACGAGCTGGGGCACTGCCTGCAGCTGGGGCACGACACCGACATCGGCGGCGGGGTGAACGCCTTCAACGTCATGGCCGTGCCTTCGAGCTGCCTCGAGGCGCAGATGCGTGCCCACGGCGCGGGCAACGCCGATCCGCTGCTGGGCGCCACCGAGGCCGCGTTCGCGCCGCGCTTCTCGCTGGACGCGGCGGCCCTGATGGTGCTCGAGCGCAAGCTGTCGGTCGAGGCCTCCGCGCTCGAGGACGACGACGACGGCTACGAGATGTAGGGCTCAGGCCAGCCCGAGCCGGTCCAGGTCGTCCTCGTCCAGCCCCAGCTCGTGGCCCACCTCGTGGAACACGGTGACGCGGATCTGCTCCTCGAGCTCGGCGCGATCCCGGCAGGCGCGCTCCAGGTTGCGCTGGTACAGCTCGATGAACGCGGGCAGCTGGGGCGGGCTGCCGAGCTCGGACTGCTGCGGCAGCGCGCTCCCGCGGAACAGCCCCAGGAGCTGGGGGCTGTGGGGCGGGTCCACGGCCCGCAGATCCTCCAGCGCGGGGAAGGGCAGCACCCGGGGCACCAGGTTGTTCAGCGCCGCCGCCTGGCGCGCGTCCAGCTCGGCCACCCCGAGCAGCTCGGCCAGCTCGTCGATGGCCTCGCCGGCCAGCCGCTCGAACTCCGGCGTGGGGATCCTGACGGGGGGCGGGTAGGCCTCCGGGGCCAGGCGCCGGGCGCGCACGAAGTGGCGCTCGGCCTCCCCGTCCTGGCCCTGGCGCTCGAGCAGCAGCCCCAGGTGGTGGTGCACCTCGGGCAGCGGCTCGCGGCCCTCCAGGGCCGCCGCCCGCCGGAGCAGGCGCTCGGCCTCGTCGAGCTCCGCGCGCTCGAACCGCGCGATGCCCCAGCCGGCCAGGATGGTGGCGGTGTCCGGCAGGAGCTGGTCGGCCCGCCGGTAGCGCTCGGCCGCGCGGGCGTAGTCCCCCAGCTCGAGCAGCGCCTCGGCCTCCAGGAAGACCGCGTCCGCATCGTCCGGCGCGCGCTTCTGCGCCTTGCGGGCCGCCTCCAGGGCGGCCTCGGGCTGGCCGTCGTCCAGGGCCGCCTCGGCCGCCTGCAGCAGCTCCTCGATGTCCGCCATGCCGCCCCTCCGGGGTTCCACGCGGCCCGAGCCTGCCACGTCTCTGCACTTCCTGTCGAGCCCGCGACCAGCAGCTTCGCATCCTGGTCAAACGTGGTCTCCAACCTGTGCGGCCCCTGCACGCGGTGGGATTTCACCAATTCTCGTAATGCTCCAGGTCCACCACGGCGAATCCGGTGCCTCGGGGCTTGTTCTGCTGGGTGTAGGCTCCTGTGATGTCGAGGACAGTCGGCGAGCGCGGCAAGCTACCTGTATCTGTCGAGGTCAAGAACGACGACACCTTTCCCTGAACAGGTCATGGGTTCGGCCTGAACGTCGCACTCCTGGTCGTAGCATCGCGCCGCGAGCCAGCGCTCGGTAGGATCGATGCCGATGTCCACGATTCCATCGTCGCACAGCTTGAAATGATCGAGCAGCGCGATGCGATTAGGATCGTAGACCACGAAATCTCCAACCGCCTCGCCTGTCTCGAAGATCCGCTGGATGCCAGGCGCGTAGATCTGCCTCGGCAGAAAGACCCTCGGGACGGGTGCTCTACCCAGGATGCGGAACGAGGGGAAGTCGTAGACCACATACTTCCAGGCGCTCCGGTCGGTCTGGTCGAGCATCCAGACCTGGCGCTTGTCTCGCAGGAGATTGCCAAAGGACAATCCATCCTCGCAGTCATCGGGTCCAGAGCGGATCTCGCCGCTCGCCGCATCGAGCGCTGCAAGGATGTAGCACCTCCACTGGTCCAAGGGCGCAAGGAAGAGGTAGTAGGTGTCCAGCACTGAATCCATCGATCCGAAGCCGATGGGGCCGTAGTTCCCGATGTCGTAAGTGCGCTCTATCTCCAGTGCCTCGAGGTCTACGACCACGAGGAAGACATGCATGTCCATAGCCTCGCCTGTGACGACCTCCACCATGATGTGGTCGTCATCCAGCATGGCGTGGCCGGAGAGGATCTCTCCCGGGAAGCCGCAGATGCCGCAAACCGAGCCTATCAGCTCTCCGCTCGACAAGCGGTACGTGGTGTAGACGCCAATGGCCCAGTCCACGATCACCAGGCGGTCCCTGGCCCGCTGGATCCAGAGGATTCCATCCTCTCCTCCGCCAGGGTACTCCCTTGCCACCTGGCCCGTGGTCATGTCGACCGCCGACACGACATCCGGCCTCAGCGTGATGAGGCCCATCCCAGTTTCTTCATCGCAATGCCAGGCTCCTCGTCCGAAGCCGTAGACGTCGCTGGTGACCGCGATTGCGTTCAACTCCTCTCCCGTGTCGAACTTGCGAACAACGAGGTAGCGGCCCATCGCGGACAGGTCGTATTCCAGCGATGCGAAGGTTCCAGGATTCCTGCAGACCCATAGGTAGCTTGGTTCTCGGTTTGTCGTTCGATGGGAGGCGCTTGTCTTCCAGGAATCGACCTCGAAGACCGTCCAGATGATCTCGGTGAATCCTGTCCCTTGAACGTAGCCAACCGTCGATGCGACCAGAAGTTTGGAGCCGTCTGGATTGAAGACGAAATTGGCCGTCGAGCCTTCGAATTGCAGAGACTCTGCGGGGTAGTCCGAGCAGGCAGACAAGGCTGCGAAGATCGAAGTCGACAGGACTGTGATCAAGATCGATGCGTTGCGATAGGAGGTCATGGGGCCTCCCCACTTGGCCAGGGTATGCAGCGCAGCCCCGGACCCCAGGTACCAGGCCAGGTGACCGGCCCCGGGCGCCCGGACCCGGATTCATACCCGCCCATCACATCCGTGGCCTGTGTGTGAAGTCGCACGCATCTTCCGGCGGCGGCCATGGTCAGGTCGCCGAAGAGGTCGTGGGAGCAGGGTGATCCCTCTTGGGAGGACTGCTCGGAGCACTCCGAGGTCGGGAACCTTTCGAGCGGCTGGCAGACGCTCTTGTAGATACCCGCCGACTCCAGTCCCTTGAGCATCAGGCAGTCCCAGAGCGGCCCTCCGATCTGACCATTGTGGAGCTCGTCGTTCAGGTCATTGAAGACCATGTACATCATGTTTCCGTCCACGAAGAAGCGGGGCACGCCCACGTGGTAGGGCCAGTCGTCCTCGGTCCAGTGGGCATAGCCGCCCGTTCCGGTGATGATGTTCTTGGCCGCTTTCTCTTGGTGGTCAGTATCAAAATCGTAGCCGGGGTAACTGTAGCCTTCGACGATCGAGGCCGTGGACATCACGTGAAAGCGGTGCTCGTGACCCGTGAGCACGAGATCCACGCCAGCATTCTCGAAGAATCGCGCAAGGCGGTCGCGTGCTCCGTCGTTTCCGTGGTCGCTTGTCCCGCAGGTGTCCTCCTGTGGACAGTCTGCGCTCCGTCCATCTGGATCACCAGAGAGCGGGACATGGAAGAAGACCACCTTCCAGATCCCGTCATCATCCTTGTACCGCCAGAGATCTCGCTTCAGCCAGGCGATCTGATCGGTGTCTCGCCTCCTGCCGGGACCTGGCGGCAGATCTGTATCGCTCCAGAGCCTTGCCTCATCCGAGAATCCCGGATTTCCGCTCATCCACTCCCACATGAAACAGCTTCGATCGACTGAAGGATCCCTGATGGAATCATCGCTGTAGTAGTAGAAGTCGCAGTTGTTGTCCGAGGCGTAGCTCAGCGAGACCAGGTGGAGGTTTCCGAAATCGGTTGAGTAGGAAGAGGATGGATACTTGAAATGGAGGTCTCGCCGGGTACCCACAGGAGGATCATCCGGGAACACCCTCGGATGCTGGATTAGGTTGTTCATGTACTCGCTGGCCGTGTCCTTGGCATAGGTCCAGTTGTGGTTCCCGAGGGTCGCCTTGAGGTCCATTCCCCCCATGATCCCGTTGAATGGACCCTGCAACCGGTCCACCTTGTTGAATGCTCCGAACAGGTAGGCCTCGAAGTGGTGTCCGTTGTAGCCGGTCTGGTCAATGTCCCCGGTCGCCAGCCAGAACGATGGCCTCTCCCACCCCCACTCTCCGGTGATGGCGCGCAGGTGCAGCGCCACCGACTTCTCGTATCGGAAGTGGTACATGTCGTAGCCGGTGATGAGGTCGCCTCGCCAGTAGTAGTCGGAACAGAACGAGGTACAAGTCGACACCGTGGGTCCGAAGTCTCCGAAGGCGATGAACTCGAACTGATCGGACAGCGCCAGGGGCGCCGTCCGGAAGTAGGTATCGCTGGAGACCTCGTAACGCACCGGTCCGAAGTAGTCCTGGAGGTCGGCGAGCGGACGGAGGGTCCTGCGGACCACCTTGTAGTGGTACCAGGTCGAGGGACGGAGGTGCTCGATGTCGACCACGTAACCGCGATCCGGGAAGTTCGAGCGGCCATTCGTGTCGACCGGGTGGGAGAACACGGGGACGCAGCGGGACATCTCCTGACCCGCCTCGCCGAAGCAGAAGTCCATCTGGTCCTTGAAGATGCTCGTGCCATTCGTGTCGCTTGCGTGGCGACGCCAGGCGAACGTGGCCGAGTGGTCGGTCAGCTTCTGCACGAACGGGTTACGGTACTCGAAAGTCACATGATCGTGCATCCAGTATGAATCCCAGGGAGGTCTCTCCGACTCGAGCAGCGGATTCTGATAGGCCATCGAACCCGGAACTGCCTGCTCGCCCAGCAGGCATCGCGGCGGACAGCCGCCGCCTTCCCGCACGCGGAACCTGGCGATGTCCGATAACCTGACGTTGTCCACCAGGGCATCGATCCCTTGGCCACCGATGACGAGCGGCGAGACCTCGCTGGCCACATGGCGCGGCCATCCAGGGCTCGAGGCAGGATTGAACGGCATGTGGTTGAGAACCAGGTGGTTCGCGATGTCCGCCGAGTTGACCGCGCCGTTGACGTAAATCCTGGCCTGGAAGTGGCCATCGTAGATGACCACCACGTGGTTCCAGAGACCCTGTCCCAGGCGCTGAGGCAGGTCGTGGGCCGTGGTGGCGACCTCGTGGTACTCGTCCGATTCGGCGTCGTGAACCCAGAGGGTGAGGTCCATCCTGCACTGCGGCAGCCCAGCGCACTGGCTCGACAGTCGCAGATCGAAGTTCCCTGCCTGGTGAATCAGGCTTGCGTCAGATGCGTTGATGGGCCGGATGTGGAAGTCGAGCGCGAACGCACTCGGGTTCTTTCCCACCTCTGCATGGATGGAGCCACCACGGAGCCAGGCGCCGCGGTCCGTGAAGCCCCGGGCGCCCAAGGATACTGACCCGGAAGCCGCCCCGGGGTGACCTGAGCCGCTCGCGTCGGCCACCGTGTTCGACCCCAGGCGGTCTTCCAAGGGGAAGTAGCAGAGGTTGTGTTCAGCATAATCCGACGTGAAGCCGGTGAGCGGAACGCCGACCTGGAAAGGCGGATCCAATGGCAGAAGGTCGTCGTAGCGCTGGTTCACCTCGAAGGTGAGCCCCGCGGGCCCGAGCGGGATGCGGCCAGGCGCCGGTACGAGGCCAGGGCGAAGCGTGAATTCCTCCGAGAGACCGCTCGATGGTAGCGCGAACTGACCGCTGGCGCCGGTCTGGACCACGAGCTCGAGGTTCCAGGGGCTGAGACCAGCCTCCTGCAAGGCGCGGCGGTCCATGGGTAGCCGCAGGTGCACGGGCCCGCCGAGCTCCGCGGAGGGATCGCCGGCCGTGGTCAGGCTGACCGGCGGCGACACCGGCGATCCCGCGGGGACGAGAGACGACACCGGCGGCGCGAGAGCGAGCATTACCAACGTCCCGGGCGGCACGCTTCCGGCGGCGAGGTCCACGATGAGCCCGTCAAGGACGTGGTTTGGGTCGTCCACCCCGATCCTGCGCCCGTTGCCGCCGACGAGGAACCCGAGCGGGGCGGTCATGAACTGACCCGCGTGATCCTTGAGGACGAGGCGTTCGAGTGTCAGAGCTGCGGCGCCAGCGGTGTACACGACGAACGAGTAGCGGCCTGCGGATTCAGCCTGGAACCCCAGCTCGATCGGGATCGATCCCGACAGGTTCGCGGCGGACAGGTCCTGCTGGGAGACGATAATCGCGCGGCCATCCACCTCGCGCACGACCACCGCCTGGCCGACAAGGGTCTCGCTCTCCACCTCGGCATCGGTGTGCACCCAGTACTCCACCCACCACGGGCCCGGCGCCAGACGGATCGCCGGCCCGGTGGACAGCCAGCCTGCGCCGTCGGAGGCCTGGCCGACCCAGGCTGTTCCGGCCGCTTCACCAAGGTCGTGACCGAGCGCCGGATCGCTCCCGGGCCATTCCTGGCGGGGTCTCTCCGTGCTCGGCCCATAGATCTCGAGCTCCGCGAGGACCGAATCCGCGCCTCCCTCCGTGCTCTGGTGGATCCAGCGCACGAATCGGGTGGTGGTGTCGCAGGTGTCCAGGACCACATCCTTCGCGGCGGAGGCCTGCTCCGCGAGCACTACCCAGCCCATGCCCAGATCGTCCCAGGCCTCGATCGCGAAGGTCTGCGGCTGTTGCGAGACTATGCGGAAGCCCGTCACCTTCTGCTTGGCGCCGAGATCCACAATGAGCTCGTGTCCCCAGCCGGGCGCCACCCACACCGAGCCCAGCTCGCCGTCGATGGCCGCTGGGGCGAAGGCCCCGGGCTCCGGCAGGGGCCAGCCACCGGTCGAAGCTGGCCCCGAGGTCGCGTCCGCGACGCTCCCTCCCAACGACAGGTTGACTCCCTCGATACCACCATCCTCGCGGCAGCTCCTCGTGCATGGCCCGAGGGCATTGCTCATCGCCTGGAGGCCCGCCAGCAGATCCTGGTTGCCCTGGGGATTGGTGTTCCCGGGGCCCTGCAGCATGGCCATGGCCCGGGAGATCAGCTCTAACTTCTCGGCGCAGGTGTCGGCGGAAATCGCATCCTGGAGCAGCCGGATGATCCTGCGCCGCAGGCTGCCGCTCAAGTCCGCGCTCTGCGTCTCGGCGAGGAGACCTGCCAGCGTTTCGTCCAGAGAAGACGCATGCACGAGGATCGTGACGGTGTCGGCCGCGCTCTCCAGCGTCCCATCGCTCACCACGAGCGCGAAGGTGAGGGTCGCGAGGTCCACAGCGGCGGACACCACGAAGGATGGCGTCGCCGCGCCGCGGTCGTCGAGGACGGCCTGGGGACCCGCGATCTGGCTCCAGCGGTAGCTCAGGGAATCCCCATCCGGGTCATGGCTCGCGGTTCCGTCGAGCGTCACCCACTGTCCGACCGATGCGCTCTGGTTGTCCCCGGCCTCGGCCACCGGCGGCTTGTTCGAGGGTTCTTCGGGGCTCGTGCAGAACTCGTACCTCACCCAGTCCCAGTGGACGATGCTCTCGGCCATGCCGAACTGCGACAGGCCGAAGCTCTCCTCGCCCGGGGTGCAGTCGGTGAGATCCGCGTAGGGGTGCTCGATGATCAGGCCGCCGTCCACGTACACCCTGACCAAACCGCCCCGCTCGACCTCCAGCCGGTAGGCGTGCGGCTCGCTCCAGTCGAGCTCCACCTCGGGCGCTGGCCAGGACAGGGTCTCCAGCCGCACGAAGCGCCGGCCGTAGTCCGGCCAGTCGAAGAGGATGATCCGCGGGGACTTGATGCCGTCCTTCCCCCCGATGAGGATCCCCGCCCGGCTTGCGTCGGGTTGCGTCTGTTCGAGCCACACGCGGGCCGAGAAGGCGTAGGCATCGGAGTTCGCCATGCGCTCCTCGCCGCGGTCGTAGACGACCGAGCCGTTGGCCTGGGCCACGATGGTCAGGATGCCGCTCTCGACGAAGGCCAGCACGTCGCCTGTGACGTTGGCGATCCAAGGGGCGACAGGATCGTCCTCGGGCAGGGTGTCGGCCTCGTACGCGACCTGGACGAGCGGCTCGTCGCACGGCACGGCCGCGGGTGCGGTCAGCGGAGAGATGAGGACGGCGAGCGGCAAGAGCAGCGGCAGGACGAGCTGGAGCCCGGATGGGCTACCGTGACGCCCCCCCTGCAAGGAACAGGCCTTCGATGAGTCGAACCCGCGCCGCTTCGCCGCCGTCCCGATCATACGTCCCTCCCGGGTGGCGCCGCCGGCGAGGGATCCATCCCCGAGACAATCCGCCCGCCGTTGGCTGGTCCGCTGACAGATCGATTGTGCGCGCGGGCGTGTGGGTGGGTCAAGGTAGTCCAGTCACGTCTTCTTGCCGAGGAAGAAGCCCAGGAAGCGGGAGCGGACCTGCGTCTGGGCCAGCGCGCGCTGCGCCGCCGGCAGGCGGGTGAGGGCGTCGAGCACCTTGCCCAGGAAGCGCCCGCCCGCCCCGGCGTCGTCGAACAGGAGCGCGCCCAGGTTGCCGCGCTCGAGCGCCATGGCGGTCACGCGCTCGAAGGCGCTGGCCGGCACGGTGGGCTGCTTCGGCCGGCGCACGAGCGAGAGCGCGTGCTGCGGGCAGGCGCGCGCGCACACCCCGCAGCCGATGCAGCGCTCGAGATCGACCACCGGGGCCAGCACCTGGCGGCGCTTGGCCACCCCGGGCGTGGGCTCGAGCGCGATGGCGCCGATGGGGCAGGAGCGGGCGCAGCGGCCGCAGCCCTTGCAGGCGGCCGGGTCGGACGTGGGCTGGAAGCCGCTCGGGTTCACCGCCGGCAGGCCGTGGCGGCGGATGGCCTGGAGCTGCTCGCAGCAGCAGCCGCAGCAGTTGCACAGGAAGACCGGCCGGCGCTGCACGTTGTCGGCGAGCTGCACCAGCCCGGCCTCGCGGCTGGCCTCGAGGATGGCCTGCGCCTCCTGGCGCTCGATCGCCCGGCCGAAGCCGCGCCGCACCACGAAGTCGGCCCCGCTGCCCAGCGACAGGCACACGTCCAGCGGGGCGTCGCAGCGCGGGCCCAGGTGCTCGGCCAGGTGGCGGCAGTAGCACAGGCTGACCGCCCGGTGGCTGGCCTCCGCGATCACCGCGCTGGCCCGCTCCCAGTCGAGCACCTCGGGCGCGTCCCCGAGGCCGCCCTCGTCGGCCAGCGCCCGGCCGAACTTGGTCGGCCGGGCGAACAGCTCGCGGGCGAAGGTGTCGTCGCCCAGCAGGTACGCCTCGAGCGCCTCGGCCAGGCGCTTCTTGGGGATGTGATCCTGGGCCCGCATCATGGAGAACTCGAGGAAGCCGCCCAGCGGCGGGGAGAGCATGAAGCGGACCTCTCCGCTCTTGGGGTGGATGAGATCCATGACCAGCCCGCGCTCGCACAGCTCCTCGAGCCGCGGGGCGAGCTCCGCGGCCGGCAGCCCCAGGCGCGCGGCCAGCTCCTCCAGCCGGGCGGGCTTGTGCGGCATGCGGGCGGCCAGCGCCGCGTCCTCGGGCCGGTAGAGGATCTCGAGCGCCTCGCGGAAGCCCGCGAAGGCGCGCTCGTCCTCCGGCGCCGGGAAGGGCATGAAGCTCGCGTCCAGGCGCTGGACGAGCGCCCGGTACTCCGCCTTCAGCTGTCCCAGGTGTCCCACGGCGGCCTCCTCTTCTGCGCGCTCAGTCCAGCACGGCCTGCTCGGCCGTGCGCAGCACGTCCAGCACCTCGGCCTGCGTGCTGGCGGTCAGCAGGCGCTCCTTGACGAACTCGCTCTCGTTGACCAGGGTGACGATGACGGACTGGAGCTGCTGGTGCACGCGCGGCTGGCCGGCCGGGGTGAGCAGCACGAACAGCAGCCTGCCCTTCTCGGTGGTCCCGACGCAGGGCACCCCCTCGGGGATGCGCAGCACCAGCATGAAGGGCTTCTGCAGGCCGTTGACGCGGGCGTGCGGCATGCCCACCCCGTCCCCCAGGTAGGTGCTGACCAGGTGCTCGCGCTCCTCGATGGCCTTGATGATCTGCTCGGCCGGCATGGGCAGCGACTCGGGCGGCATGGTGGCCAGGGCCGCGCGCAGGGCGGCGATGGGGGAGTCGCCCGCGACCGAGAGGTGGATGCGATCGGCGGCCAGGCTGTCGGACAGGCGCGCGGGCTCCTCGTCCTCGAACTCGTCGCGGATGGTGCCCACCAGCTCCTCGATCACGTCCTCCAGGGTGATGAACCCGGTCCAGCGGCCCTCCGCGCCGGTCACCAGGGCCAGGTGCAGCCGGCGGCGCTGCATCTCGGCCAGCAGCCCCTCGAGCGGCGTGGCCTCGGTCGTGGTGAGCATGGGGCGCACCAGCTTGCGGAGATCCGGCTCCCCCTCCACGGGGCGGATGATCAGGTCCTTCAGGTGCACGAAGCCGACCGGCTTGTCCCCGTCCCCGGTCACCAGCGGGTAGCGGGTGAAGCGGGTGGCCCGGATGACCTCGAGGTTGTGGGCCCAGGGCTGGCGGGCGTCGAGCGCGCGCACGCTCGAGCGCGGGCGCATGGCGTCCCGGGCGATGAGCCGGCCGAAGTCGAACACGTTCTCCATGAACAGCAGCCTGCGGAAGCTCATCAGCCCCCGCTCCTGGCTCTTCTCGAGGATGAGCCGCAGCTCGTTCTCGCTGGGCTGGGAGCCGACCGCCGCGCGCGACATGCCCAGCAGGCGCAGCACCCCGCGGGCGGCCATGGTCAGCAGCCACAGCACGGGGAAGAACACCGCCCGCGAGATGCGCAGCGGCTTGGCGCAGGCCAGCGCGGCCCGGTCGGCGATGCGGATGGCGGCCGACTTGGGCACCTGCTCGCCCAGCACGATGTGCGCGCCGGAGACCAGCAGGTAGGAGGCGGCGATGGCCAGCGTGTAGGTCCACAGGGAATGGTCCGGGTGGCCCATGATGGCCTCGGTGAGCTTGGTGCCCACCATGCCCAGGGCCACGCTGGCGAAGGTGATGCCGAGCTGGCACACCCCCAGGTACTCGTCCATGTGCTTGAGGACCTCGGCCAGGGTGCGCGCCCGGGGGTCACCCTGGTCCTCGAGCTCGGCCACGCGCGAAGGGCGCACCTTGACGATGGCGAACTCGGCCAGCACGTAGAAGGCGTTGAGCGCGAGCAGCAGGACCAGCACCAGGCTGAGCACGAAGATGTCCACGGGGCCTCCCGGGCCCATCCTATCCCCGGCCGCCCGCCGGGCTCAATGGCCGCGCGCCGATTGATCGCCTCCACCGTCCGGTGTAGCCTCCAGGCCCGGAACGAACCCGAGGAGGCGAGAGACCATGCAGGTGCAGAACATCGTGGTGGCGGGCAAGAGCGGGGCCGGCAAGCAGCCGCGCATCGACGTGCTCCTCCAGCTCTACGGGCTGAAGCAGCTCTCGACCGGCAACATCTTCCGCGAGTACCTGGGCGCCTACGGCAAGGTGCGCGAGGCGCTCGGCGACGAGAGCGCGCTGGCCGGCCTGTGGCGGGACGGCGCGCTGGCGCCCGACCAGGACATCCAGAAGGCGCTGCGCGCGGCCGCCAAGAAGGCCAAGGTGGAGCTCGCCTCGGCCGTGCTCGGCTTCAAGGCCGCCCAGTACGTGGACCGGGGCAAGTTCGTCCCGGACCCCATCACCAACGAGCTGCTGGCGGCCGCCTTCCGCGCCGCGGGCGGCAAGGGCCTGGTGCTGGACGGCTACCCGCGCACGCCCGAGCAGTCCGACTTCCTGCTGGCGCTGGTGAAGGAGTGCGGCACGAAGCTGGATCTCGTGCTGGTGGTGGACAACGAGGACGAGGCCATCGTGAAGCGCACCGTGGGCCGGCGCATCTGCTCGAGCAAGGCCTGCGGCAAGGTGTTCCACCTGGAGCACAAGCCGCCCAAGGCCGACGGCACCTGCAGCGCCTGCGGGGCCAAGGTGATCCAGCGCTCGGACGACACCGAGGAGAAGATCCGCACCCGGCTGCAGGAGTTCCGCGACAAGGCGCTCCCGGCCATCGAGCGGCTGGTGAGGTCCGGCGTGCCCCAGGCCAAGGTGCCCGGCAACCTGCCCGTGTTCACCGACGAGGCCGTGCGCGAGAGCGTGCGGACGGCCATCCGCCCGGTGCTGGGCGGCTGACGGCCCGGCCGATCCCTACAGCGCGAGCTTCTCCGAGGCGACCGGCTGGCCCAGGAACACCTCGGCCAGGCGGTCGAAGTGATCGGCCACGTCGGTCGTCAGGTAGCGGCAGGAGCCGCCCCGGCTGAGGCGCCGGTCCATGTCCGGGTGGCGCCGGAGGTAGTCGGCCAGGCTGGGGGCCACCAGCGCGTCCTGGGCGAGCAGCGCCACCCCGGGCGGCACCAGGGCGCGGATGCGCGGCTGGATGAGCGGGTAGTGGGTACAGGCGAGCAGCAGCAGGTCGGGCGCCGCGCCCGCGGCCGCTGCCCGGGCCGCGGTCTCCTGCCAGTACTTCGAGATGAAGTGATCCAGGCCGGGCCCCTCCAGCTCGCCGGCCTCGACCAGCGGCACCAGCAGCGGACAGGCCTGCTGGGTGAGCCGGACGCCCGGCGCGTGGTGGGCGATCTCGAGCGGGAAGCTCTCCGAGCGCACCGTGCCGGGGGTGGCCCACACGGCCACCTGGCCGGTCCGGGTGTGGCCGGCGATGGCCTCCACCGTGGGCCGGATGACGCCCAGCACCCGCCGGTCGGGGAAGGCGGCCGGCAGGTGGCGCTGCTGGATGCTGCGCAGCGCCTTGGCGGACGCCGTGTTGCAGGCGATCACCACCAGCGGGCAACCGAGCGCGAACAGGTGGTCCACGCACTCCTGGGTGAAGCGCAGGACCACCTCGAACGAGCGCTGGCCGTAGGGCGCGCGGGCGTTGTCCCCCAGGTAGACGTAGTCGTAGTCCGGCAGCAGCTCGCGCACGCGCTTGAAGATGGTCAGGCCGCCGAAGCCGGAGTCGAACACGCCGAGGGGGGCTGGGGCGGGCATGCGGGCACGATAGCAGCAAGGCGCATGGAGGCTCAAGCGCCATGGCCCGCGGCGCATGGCCCGCAGCGCATTGCCTCGCAGCCCGAGCCCATGCGACCCTCGTGGGCAGGGAGGACGCATGCGCTCCGCGCTCGCCTTGCTGTGCCTGGCGTGGATCTGGCCCGGGCTGGCCCTCGGCTGGGGCGCGGACCTGCACGCGCTGGTCGACTGGCAGGCCCGCCGCGACGCCCGGGCGGCCGGTCAGGCCGGCGGCCCGGTGTTGACGGGCCTCGACCTGCAGGCCTACCTGGCCGGCGCCCCGGGGCCGGACCTCTGGTACACGGCCGGCTACGCCGGGGTGACCATCCCGCCGGGCATCGAGGAGGACGGGGAGTACGTGCGCCTGCTCGTCGCCCGCAGCCTGACCGTGCGCGAGCTCTCCTTCGCGCTCGGCTACCACGGGCACATCCTCGGCGACGGACCGGGCCACCGCATCTACATCAGCCCCCACGGAGACGCCGCCCGCCACCTGGTGCGGGACGCCTCCCTGGCCTTCAGCCTGCTCGGTGAGCACGAGGGCTACCCGCAGCTCAGCTGCCCGCTCGAGCTGCTGCTCGGCTGGGGGCTCGACGCCGAGCCGGGCGCCTGGAGCTGGGGGACCTTCGACGACGGGCTGCTGGCCCTGATGCAGCGCGCGGCCGACGACTGGTGCGCGGCGCGCGGCGGGGGCGAGGGCTGCCCGGTGACGCTCGAGACCCTCGGCAAGCTGCGCGCGCAGATGCTGGCCGCGAACAACGACGCCGTCTCGGCCCTGACCTTCCCCTTCGCCTGGGGCGACGATCGCCGGACCCTGGAGCTGGCCCAGATGGTGCGCGCGCTGGACGAGGCCGAGTTCGGCCCGGGCCAGGGGCCCGCGCTGCTCTCCGAGGCCGTGGCCGCCTCGGCCGAGGAGGTGCGCCTGGGGGTGTTCTCGGACGAGGTGCGCGCCTGGCTGGAGGCGAGCGACGCCCCGGCCGCGGAGGTGCAGCGCCTGCTCGAGGGCCCGCCGCCCGACGGCCAGGACGAGCTCGAGCACCCAGGTGGCCAGGACGCGGACGCCGGCTGCGCGAGCGCCGGGCAGGCGGTCGGCCAGGGGCTGGCCCTCGGCCTCCTGGCCCTGGGGCTCCTCGGCCGAGGGCGGCGCGGCCCCTGAGATCCTTGCGGTTTCTCCCGGGAGCCTGTATCCAGGGGCAGCCGCCGCGGTCCGCGGCGCGAGGAGTCACCCCGGCATGACGTCTGCGCCCGTTCCCACGACCTCGACCTTCGACGACATGGGCCTCGATGCCGCGCTGCTGCGCGCCGTGCGCGAGCTGGGGTTCGAGCGCCCCACCGCCATCCAGTCCGTGGCCATCCGGCCGCTGCTCGACGGGCGCGACGTGCTGGGGGCGGCCGCCACCGGCTCGGGCAAGACGGCCGCCTTCGGGCTGCCCATCCTGCACCGCCTGCTCGGCAAGCCGCGCGGGGTGACCCGGGCGCTGGTGCTGGCCCCGACCCGTGAGCTGGCCGCCCAGATCGCCGAGCACCTCAACCTGCTCGCCCAGCACACCCGGCTGCGCGCGGCCTCCGTGTTCGGCGGGGTGGGCATGTCTCCCCAGGTGGACGCCTTCCGCCGCGGGGTGGACGTGATCGTGGCCACCCCGGGCCGGCTGCTCGACCACATGCAGCACGACTACGCCCGCCTGTCCGGCCTGGAGATCCTGGTCATCGACGAGGCCGACCGCATGCTGGACATGGGCTTCCTGCCGGACGTGAAGCGGGTGCTGGCGCAGCTGCCGACCCGCCGGCAGGGCATGCTGTTCTCGGCCACCATGCCGGCGCCCATCGTGGCGCTCTCGCGGGAGCTCCTGCACCAGCCGGTGGCGCTCAACATCGAGCGCAAGAGCGCCCCGGCCAGGGGCATCACCCACGAGGTCTACCCGGTGGCGGACGACCTCAAGCCGGATCTCCTGGCCGCCATCCTCAAGATCGGCAAGTACGACAGCGTGCTGGCCTTCACCCGCACCAAGCACCGGGCCAACCGCCTGGCCGAGATGCTCGAGCGCCGCGGGGTGCCCTGCACCCGCATCCACGGCAACCGCAGCCAGACCCGGCGCACCGAGGCCCTGGCCGGCTTCAAGGACGGAACCTTCCGGGTCATGGTGGCCACCGACATCGCCGCCCGGGGCATCGACGTGGAGGCCCTGGCGCTGGTGGTCAACGTGGACGTGCCGCACATGGCCGAGGACTACATCCACCGGGTGGGGCGGACCGCGCGGGTCGATCGCACCGGCGTGGCCATCACCCTGGTGGCGCGCGAGGAGGAGGGCGACCTGGCCCAGATCGAGCGCCACCTCGGCCACCGCCTGCCGCGCCTGAAGCTGCCCGGCTTCGACTACGACCACCGGCCCGCGGAGCGCTTCGAGGTGCCCATCGGGGTGCGCATCGCCGAGATCCGCAAGCGCAAGGCCGAGGAGCGCGCGCGCTCCCGGGAGAAGGCGCTGCGCAAGTCCGAGGCCGCGGAGTCCCGGGCGCGCGCCGAGGCGGGCCAGGAGCGCCGCCGCGAGAGCCGCCAGGACGGCCGCACCGACCGCAGGCCCGACGCGACCCCCGGGCGGAACCCGTACGCCACCAGCTCCGGCCGACCCGCCGCGGCCGCCGCGCGGCCCGGGAGCACGCCACCGGCCGCGGGCCAGCCCGCCGGCCGCCGCCGCCGGCCGCGCCGCCGGCGTCACCCCGCCCCGGGCGTCCCGCTGTGAGCCCGGTCAGCCGCCGCGGATCATGCTGAGCAGCATCTTGAAGCGCTGCACGGCCCGGACGCCGTGGGGCACGTTCGCCGGCATGAGCGCGATCTGCCCCTTGACCACGCGCACGGGCTGGCCGCCGATGACCAGCTCCGTCTCCCCGTCCAGCACCTGCACCAGGGCGTCGAAGGGCGCGGTGTGCTCCGACAGGGCTTGGCCCTGATCGAAGGCGAACACGGTCAGCGTGCCGCCCGGGCGCTGGAGCAAGGTGCGGCTGACCACCGCGCCCGGCTGGTAGGCCACCAGCTCGGCCAGCTCCACGGCCGTGGAGGGGACCAGGCCGCTGGCGAGCTCCCCGGGTCTCTTCGGCTCCATCGGGCACCTCCTGCGGACGCCGCCGCCTGGCCAGGTCTACCCCGGGCGGAGGCCGGGCTTCAAGTGGGCCGTGTGCCTGGGGTAGCATGGGCGGGCATGCGGACCTTCCTCCACCGCCACCCGTGCGCCGGAGCGCTGCTCGGGCTCCTGGTTCTGACCGCAGCCGCGCGCGGCGCGGAGCCCGTCGCGCCCCCCGCGCGGATCGGCTTCCGGGCGCTGCAGCCCGGGGTGGAGTACGCGCGGGTCGATCTCGCGGGCCAGCCCGGGGCCGGGCAGGGCGAGCTGCACCTGGTGCGGCTCGACCCGGCCGTGGCGCCGCTGCGGCTGCTGCTCGCGGGCGAGCTCCAGCTCGAGCCGCGCAGCGCGGCCGACTGGGCGCGCGAGCACCAGCTCAGCGTGGTCGCCAACCTGGGCATGTTCGCCACCGACGGCCGCACCCACGTGGGCCACGTCCGGCGTGGGCAGCGCCTGCACAGCGCCACCTGGGTCAAGAGCTACCACCAGGCCCTGGTGCTCGGGCCGCGCCGGGCCGGGCTCGCCCCGGCCCGCCTGCTCGATCTGGACAGGGCGCCGGAGCGCGCCCTGCTCGAGGACTACGCCGAGGTGGTGCAGAACCTGCGGCTCATCCGCGGCGCCGGGGAGAACGCCTGGCCGCAGGGCGCGCGGCGCTGGAGCGAGGTGGCCCTGGCCGAGGACGACCAGGGCCGGCTGCTGCTCGTCTTCCTGCGCGCGCCGCGCTCGATGCACGCCTTCAACCGGCTGCTGCTCGACCTGCCGCTCGGCGTGCGCCGGGCCCAGCACCTGGAGGGCGGACCCGAGGCCTCGCTGTCGGTGCACGCGGGCGGGCTGGACCTCGACCTGTGCGGCAGCTTCGAGACCGGCTTCCTGGAGGACGAGAGCAACCGCGGCCAGTGGCCCATCCCGAACGTGCTGGGCGTGGCACGCCCCGCGGGCGAGGAGCAGCGATGACGCACCTGTGCCCCTGGTGGCTGACCTACACCTTCGACAACCCGCTGCGGCGCCTGCTGCACGATCCGGCCCGCATCCTCGGGCCCCACCTGCGGCCGGGCATGCGCGCGGCGGACATCGGCTGCGGCATGGGCTACTTCACCGCCGCGCTGGCGCGCCTGGTGGGCCCGGGCGGGAGGGTGCAGGCCGTCGATCTCCAGCCCGAGCAGCTGGCCCGGGTCGCGCGGCGCGCGGCCCGGGCGGGGGTGGCGGAGCGGGTCGAGTGCCTGCGGGCCAGCCCCGAGAGGCTGGGGCTCCAGGGCCCGCTCGACTTCGCGCTGGCCTTCTGGATGGTGCACGAGGTGCCGGAGCAGGACCGCTTCTTCGCCGAGCTGGCCGCGGCGCTCGCGCCGGCCGGGCGGGTGCTGGTGGCCGAGCCGCGCCTGCACGTGGACCGGGCGAAGTTCGAGCGCGGGCTGGCCGCCGCCGCGCGCCAGGGTCTCGTGGCCCGCCCCCTCGACGGCATCCGCCTGAGCCGCGCCGCGCTGCTCGGCCGCCCGGGCTGAGGAAGAACGGGCTCCTTGACCGCTGCGTCCGCCATGCCCGCCCCGTCCGCCCGGGTCTCGCGCGCGGGCCTGCTGTACGGCGTCGCGGCCTACGGGCTGTGGGGGCTGCTGCCGCTGTACTTCAAGGCGCTCGGCGGGGTCGGCCCGCTCGAGGTGCTGTGCCACCGCGTCCTGGGCTCGGCCCTGCTGCTGTGGGGCTGGGTGTGGCTGCGCAGCTCGCGGCAGGAGGTGCGCGCCGCGCTGCGCCCGCGCGTGCTCGCGCTCCTCTCCCTGACCGGGCTACTGGTCGCCTCCAACTGGCTGGTCTACATCTGGGCGGTGATGAACGGCCGGGTGGTCGAGGCCTCGCTCGGCTACTTCATCAACCCGCTGCTCAGCCTGGCGCTCGGGGTGGTCTTCCTGCGCGAGCGCCTGCGGCCCCTGGCCTGGGCGGCGGTGGGCCTGGCGGCGGCGGGGGTGGGGCTGGAGGCGTTCCAGCAGGGAGGGCTGCCCTGGCCCGCCCTGGCCCTGGCCTTCAGCTTCGCGCTCTATGGGCTCCTGCGGAAGCTCGCGCCGGTCGAGGCCGCGCTCGGCCTGGCGGTCGAGACCGCGCTGCTCGCCCCGCTGGCCCTGGCCGCGCTCGCCTGGCTCGGGCTGGACGGCCAGCTCGCCTTCCTGCGGCGCAGCGGGCTGCTCGACGGCCTGCTGCTCCTGGCCGGGCTGATCACCGCCGTGCCGCTGGTGTGCTTCAACCGCGCGGTGCGCCTGCTGCCGCTGTCCACGGCGGGCTTCCTGCAGTACCTCGCGCCCAGCGGGCAGTTCCTGCTGGGCGTGCTCGCCTTCCGCGAGCCCATGCCCGAGGGGCGCTGGCTGGCCTTCGCGCTCATCTGGGCGGCCCTGGCGCTCTTCTCGGTGGATCTGGCCCGGCGGCGAGGTTGATCCCGCCCCGCCAGGCGTGGGAAGGTCGGGCCCGGGAGGCGGCATGGCGCGGTGGCTGGGCGGGTTCCTCGTGGTCGCGCTCTCGGTAGCCTGGACGGCTCCCGGGTGGGCCGAGGAGCCCGCCGCTGACGCGGAGCCGGCGTTCGGCTACGACAAGGGCTTCTTCGTCCGTTCGGCCGACGGAGACCACCTGCTCCGGCTGAATGTCCGGGCCCACACGCTCTTCAGCCTCCAGAGCCTGGACGGCGCGGACGGGCGCGACCAGGAGTTCAACTTCGCCATCTCGGTGGCCCGGCTGATGTTCACCGGCCACCTGATGGGGCCCGAGCTCGAGTTCCGCTTCGAGGTCGACTTCGCCAAGGGAACCATGGTGCTGCTCGACGTGTACGCGAACTACGCCTTCCTGCCCCGGGTCCTCGAGCTGCGGGTGGGCCTGATGAAGCGGCCCTTCGCGCGCCAGTTCCTCCACTCCTCGGGCCGCTACCAGATGGTGGATCGCTCCTTCGCCAACACCTTCTTCGGCGAGGGCTACGATCTCGGGCTGATGCTGCACGACGGCTGCGAGCGCGCCGGCCTGCTCGAGTGGTCGGTCGGGGTGTGGAACGGCTCGAACGCCGACAAGCCCTGGCTCGAGGGGCGGGTGGATCTCGAGACCGGCGAGATCCTCTCCGGCGCCTTCACCAACGTGCCCGACGAGCTCCACCCGCTGCTGGTCGCACGGCTGGGGCTGAACCTCGGCGCGGTGGAGCCCTACACCGAGACCGACTTCGAGGGCGGCGGCCCGCGCCTGGGCCTGGGGGCCAGCCTGATCCTCGACCCCGACGCGGACGGGGGGGAGGACGCGGCCGTGCGGGCCGAGCTCGACTACCAGCTCAAGGCGTACGGCTTCTCGCTGGGCGGGGCCTTCTTCGTCTCCGCCCGCCAGCGCGCGGCGGGCGCGGGCGGGGAGACCGGTTTCGCGGACCAGGAGCTCGCGGCCAGCGGCGCCTACCTGCAGGCGGGCTACCTGATCGCGGAGCGCGTGGAGCCGATCGTGCGCTACACCCTGGTGGTGCCCGAGGGGCGCAAGTCGGCCCAGGAGGCGGCCGCGGCGGTGTCGGTCTACTTCCACAAGCACGCCTTCAAGTGGCAGACGCAGTACGCCGCGCGGGTGAACCCGGGCGTGCTCTCGGGCCAGGATCCGGGCGCGGACGATCGCCTCGACCACCGCGTGCTGAGCCAGCTCGTGTGGGCGTTTTGAGCACCCGCACCTCCACGACCCACCCGCTGCGGGTGGACTGGTTGCCCGACCTCGGGCTGCCCGGGCGGGTGGGGCTGACCTTCGCCCCGGGCAAGCGCTCGGTGTCCAGGTACCTGGGCGGCGCCTGGGCGCGCGACCTCGAGGCGGACCTCGCCCGGCTGGTCGAGGTCGAGCGGGTCGCGGTGCTGGTCTGCCTGCTCGAGGACCACGAGCTCGCGCGGCTCGCCATCCCGGAGCTCGTCCCGCGCGCCGAGGCCCGCGGGCTCGAGGTCTGGCGCCTGCCCATCCCGGACGGCGGGGTGCTGCCCGATCCTGCCCCGGTGCGGCAGCTCGTCCTGCGCATCGACCGGGCCGCGGCCGCGGGCCGGCGGGTGGCGGTGCACTGCGCGGGCGGGCTGGGGCGCACCGGCACGGTGGCCGGCTGCTGGCTCCGCCTGCGGGGGCTCGGCCCGGAGGAGGCCCTGGCCACGCTGCGGGAGGTGCGCAGCCCCGACTGCCCCGAGACCGAGGCCCAGCGCGAGCTCATCCGCCGCTTCACGCCCCAGTCCCAGGGGGAGTGAGGCGGCGTGGAGTTTCCGTCTTATGGAGGGGGCGCTGCCCGCCGCGGCGCCGCCAGGACGAGGGCCTCCGCAACCATGCCGACCCCGCGAGCACGACCACACCTCCGCCTGCCTCCGGGCCTGCTGCTGCTCGGGCTGAGCCTGGCCGCCTCGCCGGCAGCGGCCAACGGGCTCAGCCTGCGGGCGGACAGCCCCGCGACCAACTTCGGGGTCGGCCCGGGCGCCCCCCTCGACGGCGCGCGCATGGCCGTGGAGCCGGACGTGGCCTGCCAGACCGAGCGCCTCGAGATCGAGCTGCGCAGGGAAGAGGCGCGGGTCGAGGTGGACTACACCTACCTCAACCACGGGGCCGACAAGACCCTCACGTACGGTTTCCCCTTCGTGCTGATCCGCGGCCGCAGCGCGCGCGGGGGCGACTGGCTGGCGGGCAAGCCGCGGCGCTACTCCCTCGAGGTGGACGGCCGGGAGGTCGAGAGCCGTTTCGTGCTGGGCGGCCCGGTGCCCGAGGAGGTCGCGCCCCGCTGGCGGGCGCGGTTCGTGCGGGCCGGGTTCGTCGAGGACTGGAAGCAGGCCGCCCCGGAGGACACACGGCGCTGGGGCTTCTTCGCCAGCGAGCTCCGTTTCCCCGCGGGCCGGCCCGTCAGGGTGCGCGTGCGCTACGCCGTCGACACCCTGGTGACCCAGGACCCGCTGGGACGCGAGCGCGTGTTCAGCTACCTGCTGTCCACCGGCGGCGCCTGGCGGGGAGGGCGCATCGGCCGGCTGGAGGTCGTCCTCACCGCGCGCGGGGTGTTGCTGCCCGAGCTGGAGGGCTTCCGGCGCGCCGGGGACAGCCTGGTCCGGGAGCAGACGGATCTCGCGCCGCGCGTGGCGGACGACCTGTTCATCCCGGTGGAGCGGGATCTGCGCGAGCGCCTGACCAAGCGGCTGAGCGTGTTCCGCTGGCTGCACCGCGACGCGCTGGACGTCCGCGGCCCGGCCCCCATGTTCGCCCCGGGCGACCTGCGCCCCGTCCCGGGCACCTGGACCCTCCCGGCCGCTGGCCCGCGGCTCGGCGATCAGCGCGTGGACCTGCTCCTCACCCGGGGGGGCGTCCGGGTCACCGCCCGCTACTCGCTCGTCAGCCCGGAGGAGGACGCGCCGGTGACCCTGGGCGTTCCCTTCGCGGTCCTGGTGGGCGAGCAGCCCGGGCTCGGCCTGCCCCGGGGCTTCCGCCTGACGGCCGAGGGCCAGGCCCTGCCGACCCGGCTGCTGGTCGCCGGCGCGGCGCCGGAGCCCGGGGCCCTGCCGGACGACCTGAGCCTGTGCCTCGGCTCCCGGGAGGGTGTCTGCCGGGGTGTGCGGCCCGCGCGCTACCGCCGCGAGTACGCCGCCGCCGAGCTGGTCTTGCCGGCGGGGCGGCCGGTGCGGCTGGAGGCCAGGTACGAGCTGGATCCGCTCGCCGAGCACGACGGCCTGGGCGACAGCCTGCTGTTCGATTACCGGCTGGCGCGCGGGCTGCGCGGGCGGCCCGACCAGGGCCGCTGCCTGGTCACGGTGCGGGCCGAGGGGGTGACGTTGCCCCCCCCGGAGCTGGTGGGGTATGGGCTGCGCTTCGCCGCGCGAGGCGGGGGGCTCGCGGCCGACTGCGCCGCGCTCCCGCCTGGCGTGCACCGCGTGCGCGGGCGCTACTTCGCCGATCAGGCGGAGAGCGCCGCCTACCTGGTGGCGCTGGCGCGAGTGCGCGAGGCGGCCGAGGGGCTGCTCGCGCTGGACAGCGCCGAGGGCCAGCCCACCGATCTCGAGGACCTGTGGCTGCACCTGTTCCAGTGCGAGCGGGCGCGCTGGGCCCACCTGCGCGCGGTCGACCCCGAGCCCTTCCAGGGCGAGGCCGAGTGTGCTCCCGCCGCGGAGTGAGCGCGCGGCCCGGGGAATGCCCTGGCCGCCAGGGCGGTTGGCGGGCCACGACCAGGAGGTGGAGCATGCAGGCGAAGGCTCCGGACCGTGACAGGCAGAGGGGCCGGCTCAGGGACGCGCTGAAGCTCCTCGCGCTGCTGCTGGTCCTGCTGGCGGCGCGCTCCTCGCTGGCCGATCACAACGTGGTGCCCTCCGGCTCCATGCGCCCGACGCTCCTGGAGGGCGACCACATCCTGGTGGACAAGCTGGCCTACGGGCTGCGGGTGCCCTTCAGCCACCTGGTGGCCTGGGACTTCGGCGGCCCGGCCCGGGGCGACGTGGTGGTGCTCGACTCCCCGGTGGACGGGGAGCGGCTGGTGAAGCGCGTGGTGGCCGTGCCCGGCGACCGGATCGCGGTGCGCGGGGGACGGCTCGTGCTGGAGGGCAGGCCCGTGCCGCTGCGGGCCGGCGCGGGCGGCCTGGTCGAGGAGCTGCCCGGGCGAGCCCACCTGCTGAGCCTGGACCGCGGAGGCGGGCCGGACCTCGGGCCGCTCAGCCTGCCGCCCGGGCGCTACCTGGTGCTGGGCGACAACCGCGGCAACAGCGCCGACGGGCGCGTGTTCGGCCTGGTGCCCCGCGAGCTGATCGTCGGCCGGGCGGTGGCCGTGTGGTGGCGGGACGGGGGCTTGACCTGGCTGCGCCTGTGAGTCGTGGTATCCTACGCGGCATGCCCGATCCCAAGACCACCCCCTTCGGGGACGACTGGCGCGGCCACTTCTACCTGCACAGCTTCGTCCAGCTCAGCCTGGCCGATCGCCAGATCGAGCGGCGCGAGCAGGTGTGGATCAAGCGCTACCTGAACGACCACGGCCTGGCCCACCTGCTCCCGCACCTGGCGGAGCTGATCGCCTGCGGTGGCTGCGACGAGCACGAGCTCGAGGAGCTCACCCGGCGGGCGGCGGCCGAGCTCAGCATGGCCGAGAAGCGCCGCTTCATCTACAACCTGGCCCAGCTCGTCCAGTCCAAGGGCGCCTTCAACCCCGAGGAGCACGGGAGCATCCTGGATCTGGCCGAGCGCCTGGGCGTTGCCGACACCGACGCGGACGCGATCATCCGCTCGGTCTACAGCATCAACGACACCTTCACCGCCATCCTCGGCCTGCTGGCCATCGGCGTCATCCTGTACTTCACCCAGGCGGTCATCGTGCCGCTGGTGATCGCCATCTTCATCACCATGATCATCCACAAGGTCGAGGGGCTGGTGGCCCGGGCGCTCGGGCTGCGCCGCTTCCGCTGGCTGAACAAGATCGCCGCCATGGTGCTCATCCTGGGGGTGCTGTTCGGCCTGGTCATGGCGGCCGTGGTCTCGGCCCGGGACATCGCCACGCGCTTCCCCTACTACGAGACGCGCATGTCCCAGACCCTGCAGGAGTCGCCGACCGCCCAGGCCGCCCTGGCCTGGATGCAGGAGAACGGCGTGCTGGAGCAGCTCAAGCAGCTGCCCATCGGCTCCACGGTCAGCGGATTCCTCGGCTCGCTCATCAAGCTGCTGGGGAACTTCGTGCTGGTGGTCATCTTCACCGGCTTCCTGGTATTCTCCACGACCTCGTTCACCGGCGTGCTGCAGGAGATGAACGAGAAGATCAGCGCCTACATCACCATCAAGACGCTGATGAGCCTGCTGACCGGCCTGGTGACCTACCTGCTGTGCTGGGCGTTCGGGGTGGACTTCGCGCTGTTCTGGGCCACCTTGGGCTTCCTGCTCAACTTCATCCCCAGCGTGGGCTCGATCGTGGCCACCGTGCCGCCGATCCTGCTGGCCATGGTGCAGCTCGACTCCTGGGCCGCCATCGTCGGGTTCGCCGGGTTGTTCGTGGTGCTGCAGGTGCTGATGGGGCAGGTGCTCGAGCCCAAGCTGATGGGCACCCGCCTGGCGATCAAGCCGGTGGCCATCCTGCTGGGGCTGATCTTCTGGGGCTTCCTGTGGGGCATCCCCGGCATGTTCCTGGCCACCCCGCTGGTGGCGCTCATGCGTATCCTGTCCTCCTACTTCAACTTCAGCCGCGGCCTCGAGCGGCTGCTGGCGGCGGACAAGAGCTGAGGTGGCCCGCGTGGAGCCGCAAGCCCCCGGGGCGCTGGGCGGGGACCTCGGCGCGCGCGCGTTCCTGCGGGACTTCCTGACCGGCAGCGGCGGGGGCGAGGCGGAGGCGGGGCGGCTGCGCGCGGCGGCCTGGGTGCGCCTGCTCCTGGTCGTGCCGTTCATCGCCCTGCCCACGCTGATCGGCTTCCTCGAGGGCCTGCGGGCCCCGGAGGCGCACTGGCTGGCCCGGCCGGTGTTCGCCGTCTGGTGCGCCGAGTTCGTGGTGTACATCCTGCTGAACGCGGCGACCCTGGCGCTGCGCGGCCGGGCGCTCCGCTTCCAGGTCGCCGCCAGCTACGCCTCGCTGGCGATCGAGCTGACCACGAACCACGTGATCATCTACTCGTTCGGCACCCTGACCAACCCGGCGGTGGTCAACATCGTGGTCGCCATGGCGGTGTACCGGGTGTTCTTCGACTACCGCATGGGCCTGAGCGCGGTCGCGCTGGGCGGCTGCCTGTACCTGACCACGGGCTCGCTCGAGCTGGCGGGGCTCATCCCGGTGGCGCCGGGGATGACCTTCCCCCTGGTCCACCCGGCCTACGCGCAGGGGGGCGCGCTCAGCCTGGTGGCCATCGCCGCCAGCCTGCTCATCGCCTTCGGCGCGGTGAACTACGGGGTGAACCAGACCGTCAAGCTGCACCGCTACATCACCGAGTCGGTCCTGCGCCGCTACCTGCCCGAGCCCCTGGTGCGGCGCGCCGCGCGGGGGGAGCTTCGCCTGGACGCCCCGCCCGACCGGCGCGTGGTCACGGTCATGTTCACCGACATCGTCAGCTTCACCCCCATGTCCGAGCGGCTGGGCCCGGAGGCGCTGGGCCGGCTGCTCAACCACTACCTGACCTGCATGTGCGAGATCGCCCACCGCCACCAGGCCACGGTGGACAAGTTCGTGGGCGACGCGATCATGATCGTGTTCGGCGCCCCCGAGCCGCTCGAGCCCGCCGAGCAGGCCCGGCGCTGCGTGCGCCTGGCGCTGGAGATGCAGGCGGCCATCCCCGCGGTGGCCCCCGAGCACGGCCTGCGGGCCCGCACCGGCATCAACACCGGCGAGGCGGTGGTGGGCAACTTCGGCTCGCTGGTGCGCTCGGACTACACCGTGCTCGGCCCGGCGGTGAACGTGGCCGCGCGGCTCGAGTCGCGCTCCCGGCCGGGCCGCATCCTGATCGGCCCGGAGACCGCGCGCCTGCTGGGCGACGCCTTCGCCCTGGAGCCGGCCGGCGAGCTGGAGCTCAAGGGCGTCTCCGGCAAGGTGGCCGCCTCCTTCGTGCAGGCCACGCCTTGCCAATCCAACGACGAACCGCGATAGTCGAGGGAGGACACACACCGGAGGGTGAGCCATGCGGGGCCGCCTGCTGTCCCTGATCCTCGGGTGGTCGCCGTGGCTGGGGGCCCTCGCCCTCCTGGTTCCCGCGGGAGGCTGCGAGGCGGGCACGGTGGCGGAGGACGCCTGCGTGGGGCTGGCCTGCTCCGGCCACGGGCTGTGCCAGGCGGTGGACGGCGAGCCCGTCTGCCGCTGCGACCCTGGCTACCAGCCCGAGGGGCTCGAGTGCGCGCCCACCCCCGCCGGGCCGTGCGACGGGGTGGACTGCGCCGGCCACGGCGCCTGCCGGGTGGTGGCCGAGGCGGCCGCCTGTGACTGCGAGCCTGGCTACCACGCCGAGGGGCTCGCCTGCCTGGTCGACCCGGCGGATCCCTGCGAAGGTCAGACCTGCTCCGGGCTGGGCGCCTGTCAGGTCCAGCAGGGCGCGGCCGTGTGCGTCTGCCCGGGCGGCACCCACCCGGTCGGCCTGAGCTGCGTACCGGACGATCCCTGCGCCGGGGTGGGCTGCGGGGTGAACGCCCACTGTGACGCCGGGGCCTGCGTCTGCGACCCGGACACCACAGGCGATCCCCTGGCCGGTTGCCAGCCGCCCTCGTCCGAGGAGGAGCGGGTGCGCGCCCGGCTGGTCGAGATCGCGCTCGCCGAGGTGGGCATGTGCGAGGGGGTCGACGAGCGTCCGTACATGCTGGGTCAGCCCGGGTTGTGGTGCTACGACTTCGTCGACTGGGTGTACGCCGAGTCCGGCGAGGGCCTGACGCAGCCCTACTACCTGCCCCAGCGGCGGGTGGGCGAGCTGCCGGCCGGCTGGCGGCCCCGGCCCGGGGACCTCGTCAAGTACACCTTCCAGCACTACGCCATGGTCAAGGAGCTCTCACCGGACGGGTCCACGGTGTACACCATCGAGGGCAACTTCAACTCCTGCGTCACCGAGTGGTCCACCACCGACGCCCAGGTGGAGTACTACGGCACCCTCGAGGAGCATTTCCCCTAGTCGCTCCCGCCCTCAGCACGTCCCCAGGCTCAGGTGCTGCTCCGCGCACGCGGGGGACGAGCACAGGCTCACGGGCACCTGGAAGGCGTGCGCCAGCGTCTCGGCCAGGCGGCGGTGGATGCGGCCGAGCAGGCCCTTCTTCTCGGGCACGCCCAGGAGCACCCGGTCGACCGCCTCCCGCGTGGCGAAGACGGGCATGATCTCGGTCGCGCGGCCCTCGAGCACCGCGGTGCGGTGCCCGGCCTGGCCGAAGCGCAGCCGGCGTTCGATCGCGCGGAGGTAGTCGGCCGCCTCGCGCAGGGAGGCCTCCTCGGCCTGCGCGAGCTGCGCCGGGCTCAGCACGTAGTCGTAGATCACCGGGGCCATTGTCTCCTCGGCCCGCGCCAGGATGACCTCGCGGACCTGGCCGCAATCGAGCATCTGCTGCAGGAGCGGGAGGACCTGCTCGGCCGCCTTCGTCCCGTCCAGAGGGACCAGCACCCTTTCGGACATGGCCCACCTCCTCCGGGCCCGCGCTCGGGCCCGTCTGCCCGTCCGGGCGCGTGCCCGGACTCGCACCCCCCCCGTATACCTAGTCGGGTTGCCCAGGCTTTGCTGACGATCCGGCTGGCTCAGCTCTCGGCGCCGATCGGGTCGGGGCAGGCGCGGCGGAAGGCGCATCGCGGGCAGTGCTCGCCCCGCCAGAAGGCGTCGTACAGCTCCTCCAGCGGGCGCACCAGGGCCGGGTCCCGCGAGAACACCCCGATCTCGAGGTTCCGCCGGCGCTCGTTCCTCGCGCCCAGGCCGGCGCCGGTGAAGTTGGCCGAGCCGCAGTAGGCCGCCCGCCCGTCCACCAGCACCATCTTCCAGTGCGAGCGCGGGCAGATCTGCAGCTCGAGCCCGCCGCCCGTGAGGCGCGGGAAACGCTCCAGGGTGCGCCGGAAGGGCCGCGAGGGGAGGTCCGCGTGCACCAGGCGGAAGGCCACCCCCTCGGCGGCCAGCCGATCGAAGGCCTCCAGCACCGGCTGGTAGCGCCCGGCGGCCATGGCGAGCTGCATGTCCTTGAGGTTGGCGGTGGCGATCCACACGCGCTTCCTGGCCGCCAGCAGGGTCTCCTGGATCACCCGCCGGTGCAGCGCCTCGCCGCTGAGCAGCTCGAGCTCCATGCTCCTCCTAGCCTTGGTCCCGCGCCCGCTCCGGCGCGCGCGGCACCTCGAGCTCACGGAAACAGGCCGGGCAGACGGTCCGCCCCCCGCGGAACCGGCTCGACAGGTGGAGCTCGCGCCCGCAGCCGCAGGTGATCGAGACGCCCTCCCCGGGCGGGCCGGCTGGTGGCGCGGGCGGGGGCGACGGCGCGGGCGGGGGCGACGGCGCGGGCCGCGGCGGCGAGGGCAGCGCCGCGCGTCCGGGCCGGGCCTCCGGCGGGCCCGCTGGGGCCGGCTCTCCGGGCCCCCGGAACAGGGGGCGCTCGAAGGCCTCGAACCTGACCCGGCCGGCCCGCGCGAGCAGCGCGGCCAGCAGGAACCCGCTGGCGAACCCGCCCACGTGGCTCAGGTAGGCGATGCCCGGCGCGCCCAGGAGGGCGCCCAGCAGATCCAGGCAGAACCAGGAGCCGAGCAGCCAGGCGCTCTGCACCCGGATGGTCCCGCCGCGGTACAGCACCACCCACAGCATGGACACCCGGGTGCGGGGGAACAGCACCAGGTAGGCGCCCACCACTCCGTTGATGGCCCCGGACGCGCCCACCGCGGGAGCGTCGGACAGGAGCACGTGAAATGCGCTCGCCGCCACCCCCGCGCCGAGGAAGAGCGCCAGGAACACCAGGTTGCCCAGGCGCGAGGCCACCGCGTTGCCGAACACCCACAGGAAGACCAGGTTGCCGATCAGGTGCCACCAGTCCGCGTGCAGGAACATCGAGCCGAGCAGGCCGGCCGGGCTCCAGCCCCGCAGCACCAGCGCCTCGGGCAGGCCCTGGCCGCGCGCAAGAAGCACCGCGTGGACGGCGACCAGGCAGGCGAGCAGCAGGTGGTTGGCCCAGGGTCTGCGGTCCTCGAGCGCGTCCACCCTGTAGGGCAACAGCAGCAGCATGGTGCTCAGGAGCCCTTCTTGGGGTAGAGGCGGTCCGCGCAGGCCGGACACAGGGTGTGGCTGAAGTCCGCCTCGGAGTGATCGCGAATGTAGGCCTCGAGCTGCCGCCAGCCGCCCTCGGGGTCGCGGATCTTCTTGCAGGCGGCGCAGATGGGCAGCAGGCCGCTGAGCTGCTTGACCTGCTCGAGGGCGCGCTCCAGGCGCTCGAGCACCGCCTGGCGCTCGAGCTCGGCCTGCCGGCGCGTGGAGATGTCCATGCCGCACTCGATGATGTGGGTGAGCTGGCCGGCCGCGTCGAGGATGGGGAAGGCGTGCACCTCGATGGTGCGGGGTTGGCCGTCGGCGTCGAAGTGCGTGTGCTCGACCACCACCGGCTGGCGGGTCTCGCGGATGAGCCGCACCGGGCAGGGGTGGTCGCCCTCGCAGGGCGTCGGGCTGTGGTGGGTCAGCGCGTGGCAGGTGGTCTCGCCGGTCAGCGCGCCCAGCCGCGCGGCCGCGTTGGCCAGGACGATGGTGTAGTCGTCCGCCTTGATCACGTAGAAGGGGTGGGGGAGCGCCTCGAGGATCCGGACCAGGAAGTCGAACCCGACCGGCGCCTGGCTGTCCTTCATGTCTGGCCGACCTCCGCGGCTCCCAGCATAGCACCCTCGCCGGCCGGTCCGCGCGCCCGGCGGACCTCAGCCCGCGGCCAGGATCCAGCCCCGGCCCAGCACGCGCTCGCCGTCGTAGAAGACGGCGGCCTGGCCCGGGCTGACCGCCCGCACGGGCCGCTCGAAGGTGGCGCGGGCCTCGTCCGCGCCGGTCCGCTCGAGGTGCCCGGGCACCGCCGCGGTCCGGTAGCGCACCTGGATCTGGCAGGCCAGCGGCCCGTCCGGGAGCTGGCCGTCGATCCAGCGCACCCCCCGGACCGTCAGGCCGCGGGAGTCGAGCTCGCGCTCGTCGGCGGTCAGCACCACGGCCGCGTCCTCGGTCCGCAGCGCCTTGACCCAGCGGCGGCTGGCCGCCGGGATCCCCAGGCCCTTGCGCTGGCCGACCGTGACCAGGTGGATGCCCGGGTGCCGCCCGAGCACGCTGCCCGCGCCGTCCAGCACGGGGCCGGGCCGCGCCTCGGCCCCGAAGCGCCTTCGCAGCACCTCCGCGAAGGCCTGGCCGGGCTGGCGCAGGCAGGCGTCCTGGCTGTCCGGGGCCTCCGCGCTGGCGAGCCCCAGGCGGCGCGCCAGGGCGCGCACCTCCGGCTTGGCGAGCGCGCCCAGCGGAAAGCGCAGGGGCTCGAGCTGCTCGGCGGTCAGGCCGGCCAGGAAGTAGGACTGGTCCCTGGCGGCGTCCTGGCCGCGCAGCAGCTGCGGCCGCCCGCGCGCGTCCCGCTCCAGCCTGACGTAGTGCCCTGTGGCCAGGGCCTCGGCGCCGAGCCGGCGGGCCCAGGCGAGCAGCAGGCCGAACTTGATGTGCTCGTTGCACAGCAGGCAGGGGTTCGGCGTCCGGCCCCGGGCGTACTCTTCCCAGGCCGGGCGCAGCACCAGCGCCTCGAACTCCCGCGCGACGTCGAGCGTGTGGAGGGGGATGCCGAGCTGACCCGCCACCACCCGCGCGCGCTCCAGGCCGTCGGTGCCGCCGCACGCACGGCCGGCCCGGGGCTGGAGCTGCAGGCTGAGGCCCAGCACCGCGTGCCCCTGCTCCCGCAGCAGGGCCGCGGCGACGGAGCTGTCGACCCCGCCGCTCATGGCGACGGCGATCCGCTCGGGCGCCGGAGTCGATCCGGCCGCTGGCCTCGCGTCCGGCACGCTCAGCTCGCCTGCGCGTCCTCGAACAGGGCGGTGCTGAGGTAGCGCTCGCCGGCGTCGGGCAGGAGGGCCACGATCAGCTTGCCCTTGTTCTCGGGCGCCGCGGCGTAGCGGTGGGCGACCGCCACGGCCGCGCCGCTCGAGATGCCGCAGGTGATGCCCTCCTCCCGGTGCAGGCGGCGGGCGAACTCCAGGGCCTCCTCGTTGGAGACCGTGGCGATGTCGTCGACGAGCTCGAGATCGAGCACGTCGGGCTTGAACCCGGCGCCGATGCCCTGGATCTTGTGCGGCCCGGGCCGGGGCGGCTCGCCCTTGCGGATGGCGGTCAGGACCGGCGAGCTGGCCGGCTCCACGGCCACGGCGCGCACAGCCCGCCGCTGCGCCTGCTTGAGGTAACGCGTCACGCCGGTGAGGGTGCCGCCGGTGCCGACCCCGGCCACGAAGATGTCCACCAGGCCGTCGGTGTCGTTCCAGATCTCCGGGCCGGTGGTGGTGAAGTGGATCTCCGGGTTGGCCGGGTTCTTGAACTGCTGGGGCATGAAGTACCTGGCGGGGCTGGAGGCCACGATCTCCTCGGCCTTGGCCACCGCGCCCACCATGCCCCTGGCCCCCTCGGTGAGCACGAGCTGCGCCCCGAAGGCCGCCAGCATCTTGCGGCGCTCGAGGGACATCGTCTCCGGCATGGTCAGCAGCAGCGGGTAGCCGCGCGCCGCGCACATGAAGGCCAGCGCGATGCCGGTGTTGCCGCTGGTCGGCTCGATCACCGAGATCTCCCGCGAGCCTGGCTTGAGGGTGCCCGCGCGCTCGGCCGCCCACAGCATCGCGGCGCCGATTCGGCACTTGACGGAGTAGGCCGGGTTGCGGCCCTCGATCTTGACGAGCAGCGTGCCCGGCAGGCCCTGGGTGAGCCGGTTCAGCCGCACGAGGGGCGTGTTGCCGATGGTCTGGCCGTTGTCCGCGTAGATCTTCGACATGTTTCCTCCTGGCTCAGATCTGGTAGTTCGAGGTCGCGGCGCGACCGGCTTCCTTGTCGCGCTGGCGGCGGGCGAGTTGCTCGAGGGTCAGGCCCGCCAGGACCCGGTCCATCGCGGCGGCCACCTCGCACCAAACCTCCCGGGTCGCGCACTCCGCCGAGCGCTTGCAGCCGGCCGCGTCCAGCACGCACTCGACCGGGGCGCTCGCGCCCTCGAGCGCCGCGACCACGTCGAGCGCGGTGATGGCCGAGGGGCTGCGCGCCAGCGTGCAGCCGCCGTTCGGCCCGCGCACGGTGTTCACCAGACCCGCGGAGCGCAGGCTGCTCACCAGGACGTGGATGTACTTGGCGGAGATGCCCTGGCGGCGGGCGATCTGCTCGACCCGCAGGGCGCCCTGGCCGCTGTGGCTGGCGAGCTCCAGCATCACCCGCAGCCCATAACGACCCTTGGTCGAGATCTTCACCGCACACCTCCGGTCCGGTCGCAGAGGAATTCTCGATTCAAATTGTCCTGAAAGTCAATCAAAATGGTGTACATTTGCTTATGGCTTGGAATTCGATGGTAATTCGTGAATCACTGGGCTCCAGGGCGCCTCTCCGCCCAGCGCCCCCGGGACGGGAGACATTCCTGGTGACCCCGCGCCGCTGTCCCGGGTACAATGCCCGGATGGAAAGCAGCCAACGCATGCTCGAGCTGTGCGGCGCCCCGCGGGCGCTGATCGGGATGTTGCACGTGGGCGCGCTGCCGGGCACGCCGGCCGCGAGGGAGCCGCTGGCGGCGCTCGCCGAGCGCGCGGTGCGGGAGGCGCGCGTCTACCGCGACGCGGGCTTCCACGCGCTGCTCCTGGAGAACATGCACGACCGGCCCTACCTCAAGGGCGCGGTCGGCCCGGAGATCGTGGCCGGCATGACCGCGGTCGGGGTCGAGGTGCGCCGGGCGGTCGCGCTGCCGCTGGGGGTGCAGGTGCTGGCCGGGGCCAACCGCGAGGCCCTGGCCGTGGCCCTGGCCATCGGGGCCGTCTTCGTGCGGGTCGAGGGCTTCGTGTTCGCCCACGTGGCCGACGAGGGGCTGATCGAGTCCTCGGCCGGCGAGCTGCTGCGCTACCGGCGCGCGCTCGGGGCCGAGGGCATCCGGGTCTTCGCCGACATCAAGAAGAAGCACTCCGCCCACGCCATCACCGCCGACGTGAGCCTGGCCGAGACGGCCCGGGCGGCCGAGTTCTTCCTGGCCGACGGGTTGGTGGTGACCGGCGCGGCCACCGGCGATCCGGCCGATCCCGCCGACGTCGAGGCGGCCGCCGCGGCCGCGTCGCTGCCGGTGCTGGTGGGCTCCGGCGTCCACGCGGACAACCTGGGCCGCTACCAGGGCGCCGCGGGCTTCATCGTGGGCTCGTCCGTCAAGCAGGGCGGGACCTGGGACCGCCCCCTGGACGAAGCCCGGGTGGCCGAGCTGGTGCGGGCGGCCCGCGAGCTGCCTCCGCCCGCCCGCTGAGCCCGCGGGGCCCGAGGAGCCATGCCGAGCGAGCTGGTCTGCCTGGGCAACTTGGTGGTCGACGATGTGGTCTTCCCCGACGGGGGGACGCGAGTCGGGCAGGCCGGCGGGGCGGTGCTGTACGTCGCCCTGGGCGCCGCGGCCTGGGGGGCGCGGGTGGCCGTGGTGGCGCCCGTGGGCGAGGACTACCCGGCGGAGGCCCTGGCCGCGCTGGCCGGGCGGGGCGTCGATCTCTCGGGGCTGCGCCCCCTCTGCCGGCCGGGGCTGCGCGCCTGGCTGGTGTACGCTCCCGAGGGCCGGCGCATCGTGCCCCGCGAGGGCCGCCCCGGGCACGCCGAGGGCTCGCCCGGGCCCGCGGACCTGGCCTGCGCGGCGGCCCGCGGGGCGCGGATCTACCACCTGGCGCCCCAGCCGCGCGCGAGCCAGGCCGCGCTGGTCGCCGCTCTGGCCCGGGAGCGGGGGGCGCTGCTGTCCCTCGACCCGTGCGAGCAGGTGACGCCCGCGACGCTCGGCGCCTGGGGCGAGACGCTCGCGGGGGTGGACGTGTTCCTGGCCAACGAGGAGGAGCTGCGCCTGCCCGGGGCGGGGGAGGAGCCGCTGCGCGCGCTGCGCGCGGCCGCCGGAGGGCGGCTCCGCCAGGTGCTGTGGAAGCTGGGCGCGCGGGGCGGGCTGCTCCACGACGGCGCCCTAGGGGTGAGCACGCCCTGGGCGGCGCGCGCCGCGGCGGTGGTCGACGTGACGGGGGCCGGCGACGCCTTCGCCGGCGGGTTCCTCGCGGGGTTGCTCGCGGGCGAACCGCCCGCCGCGGCCCTCGAGCGCGGGGTGGTCTCGGCCAGCTTCGCGCTCGAGGGCTGGGGCCCCGCGGGCCTGCTGGCCGCGACCCCCGCGGCCGCGCGCGCTCGCCGCGCGGCCTGGTTCGGCGCGGCCTGACGGGCCAGGGACTTTCGCTGCGCCCTCCGCGCGCGCTAGCATCCCGGACATGTCGCTCGCCTGGCTGGACTGGCTGGTCATCGGCGCCTACTTCGCGCTGTCGCTCTTCCTCGGCCTGCGCCTCACCCGCCGGGCCGGCCAGGGCGGCAGGGACTACTTCGTGGCCGGCCGTGCGCTGCCCTGGTGGCTGGCCGGCACCTCGATGGTGGCCACCACCTTCGCGGCCGACACCCCGCTGGCGGTCACCGGGCTGGTGGCCGAGCACGGCCTGGCCGGCAACTGGGTGTGGTGGAACATGGTCGCGGGGAACCTGCTGACCGTGTTCTTCTTCGCCCGCCTGTGGCACCGCGCGGGGGTGAGCACCGACGCCGAGATCACCGAGCTGCGCTACTCCGGCCGGCCGGCGGCCATCCTGCGGGGCCTGCGCGCGGCGTACCTGGCGCTGCCCATCAACCTGATCATCATGGGCTGGGTCAACCTGGCCATGGTCAAGATCCTGGCCATCACCCTCGACCTGCCGCCCTTCGCCGCCATGCTGGGCATGCTGTGCGTCACCGGCCTGTACGTGGCGCTCTCGGGCCTGTGGGGCGTGGTGGTGACCGACGCGCTGCAGTTCGTGGTGGCCATGCTGGGCTGCGTGGCGCTGGCCGTGTTCGCCGTGGGCGCGGTGGGCGGCCTGGACGAGCTGGCCGCGCGGGCCGCCGAGCGCTTCGGCTCGCGCCAGGCGGCCCTGGGCCTCCTGCCGTCGGCCGACGGCTTCATGCCGCTCGGCGTCTTCCTGATCTACCTGACCGTGCAGTGGTGGTCGGCCTGGTACCCGGGCTCCGAGCCGGGCGGCGGCGGCTACGTGGCGCAGCGCATCTTCTCGGCGCGCAGCGAGCGCGACGGGGTGCTGGCCTGCCTGTGGTTCACCCTGGCGCACTACGCCGTGCGGCCCTGGCCCTGGATCCTGACGGCGCTGGCGGTGGTGGTGCTGTACCCCGGCCTGGCCGACCCGGGCAGCGGGTTCGTGCGTGCGGCGGTCGAGCTGCTGCCCCCGGGGGTGAAGGGCCTGCTGCTGGCGGCCTTCGCCGCGGTCTACATGTCGACGCTCTCCACCCAGCTCAACTGGGGCGCCGCCTACCTGGTGAACGACCTGTACCTGCGCTTCGTGGCCCCCGGGGCCCCGCCGCGCAGGGTGGTGGCCGCCTCCCGGCTGGCCACCGCGGGGCTGATGCTGGCCTCGGCCGGGGTGACCTGGTGGCTCGCGCAGGTGGGCTCGGTGGAGGGCGCCTGGCGCATCCTGATCGCGCTCGGCGCCGGTTCCGGGGCCGTCTACATCCTGCGCTGGTTCTGGTGGCGCATCAACGCCTGGAGCGAGATCTCCGCCATGCTGGCCTCGCTGACCGCGTTCGTGGCGCTGACCGCCTCGGGCGTATTCGATCCGGCCGACGGCCGGGAGGGCGCGCTGCTGATGCTGTGGACCACCGGGCTCACCAGCCTGGTCTGGGTGGCGGTCACCCTGCTCACCCGCCCGGAGCCGCCCGCCCACCTGCTGGCCTTCTACCGCCGGATCCGGCCGGGCGGCCCCGGCTGGGGGCCGGTGCGCGCCGCGGCGGCCCTGCCGCGCGAGCCCCTGGGCGGCGCCCCGGGTGCCCTCGCGCACCTCGGCCTGGCGCTGGTGGCTGTGTACGGCTCGCTGTTCGGGCTGGGCCGGCTGCTGCTCGGGCCGCGCTGGGAGGCGCCGCTCTTCCTGGGCGCCGCGGCGCTGGCGCTGGCCTGGCTGGCCTGGCGCCTGCGGCCCCGCCTGGAGCCGGGCTTGCCTGGCGGGCCGTCCTGACCTATCACCTGGGCATGCGCATCGAGCTACCCGGCCTGGTCCTGCGGGACTTCGTGGAGGCCGACGCGGCCAGCCTGGCCCGGCACGCGAACAACCGCAAGGTGTGGCGCAACCTGCGGGACGGCTTCCCGCACCCCTACCTGCTCGAGGACGCCCGGCGTTTCCTGGCCAGGTGGCGGCAGGGCGCGCCGCCCAGCGTGCTGTGCCTGGAGGTGGGCGGCGAGGCGGCCGGCGCCATCGGCTACCACACCCGGGAGGACGTGGAGCGCTTCAGCGCCGAGCTGGGCTACTGGCTGGCCGAGCCGCACTGGGGGCGGGGCCTGATGAGCGCGGCCGTGCGGGCGGTGAGCGAGCTCGCGCTCGGCGAGCGCGGGCTCGAGCGCCTGGTCGCCACGCCCTTCGCCTGGAACCCGGCCTCCTGCCGGGTGCTGGAGAAGGCCGGCTTCCAGCTCGAGGGGCGCCTGCGCCGGGCGGCCTTCAAGGACGGCCAGTGGGTCGATGAGCTGGTCTACGCCAGGCTGCGGGGCTAGAAGGGGCGCGCAGTCGTGTTCTTCGCGGGCATCCTGGTGCTTTGGAGTCTGGCGCACGCCTACGTGGCCTGGCACCTTTCCGGGGCCTGGCCGCTCCAGGGCCGGGTCCGGCGCCGCCGGGTGGCGCTCGCGGCCCTGGGGCTGTGGGCGCTCTTGCCGCTCGCCCGCCTGGCGAGCTGGGCCGGCCTGATCGAGTGGTTCGGCATGCACTGGCTGGGGGTGATGATCCTGCTCACCCTCTGCCTGCTCCTGCACGACGCGCTCGCGGTCCTGGCGCTGCCCGTGCTGCGCCGGAGGCTGCTCGGCCTCCTGCCGCGCACGCGCGCCGTGGCGCTGGCCGCGGGGCTGCTGCTGTCCGGCCTGGCCCTGGCGCAGGGCCTGCGGGCGCCGGTGGTCTCGGAGCACGAGGTGCGGCTGGCCGGGCTGCCCCCGGAGGCGGACGGCCTGCGCCTGGTGGCGCTGAGCGATCTGCACCTCGGCGGCCTGCTGGGCCGGGAATGGCTGCAGGCGCGGCTCGCGCAGGTCCGGGCGCTCGAGCCGGACGTGGTGGTGCTGCTCGGCGATCTGGTCGAGGGCCACTCCGAGGCGCCGGACGAGCTGCTCCAAGATCTCCGCGGGCTCGCGCCTGCCCTGGGGGTCTGGGCCGTGCTCGGCAACCACGACAACCACGGCGACCCCGAGCAGGTGGTGCGCGCCCTGGAGCGGGCCGGGGTGCGGGTGCTGCGCGACGGCTGGCGGGAGCTCCGCCCCGGGCTGCTGCTGGCCGGGCTGGAGGACTCCGGGCACATGGGGCGGGGGCTGGCCCCGGGCCGGCTGGGCGTCGCTCTGGCCGGTCGGCCCGCGGGCGCGGCCACCATCCTGCTGTCCCACCGGCCCCAGGGCGAGGAGGAGGCGGCCGCCGCAGGCGTCGGCCTCATGCTCGCGGGGCACACCCACGGCGGGCAGATCTGGCCGTTGGGCTACCTGACCCGGCTGGGCTTCCCGCGCCTGGCCGGGCGGTTCGAGCTGGGTGGGATGACCCTGCTGGTCTCCCGCGGGACCGGCACCTGGGGGCCGCGCATGCGACTGTGGCCGCCGGGGGAGATCCTGCGCGTGGTCCTGCGCCCCGCCTAGGAGGCCGAGGAGGCGCCGGGGCCGGGCAGCCTGGCGTGGAACCCGGCGATGGCCCGGCCGATGGCCTCGGGCTGGTCCTCGGGCAGGAAGTGCTTGCCCGGGCCCACGCTCTCGATCTCGAGCGCGGTCAGGTGCTCTCGGGCGTAGGTGAGCGTCGGCGCCGAGACGGCCATGCCCGGCTCCCCGTGCAGCAGCAGCTTGGGCAGGCTGGAGCCGCGCAGCCAGGTGGCGCCCTGATCGATCTGCTCGACCAGGTCGCCGGGGGCCCGGGAGACGGGTCGGATGGAGCGCGGCCCGGCGCCCTCCAGCCACACCTTGCGGCGCACGGCCGGGTCGCGGAGCGGCGCGCGGTAGGCCTCCAGCTCCTCCGGGGTGTAGCGGCGCAGCGTGCCCCCGGTGAGCATGCGCTCGACCACCCGGGTGCCGCCGCGCACGATCATCAGCTCGGCCAGCCAGCGCGGCCGGGAGAGCGCCAGGGGCACGCGGCTGGCGAGCGGCAGGGCCCGGTAGGCCTGCGCCATGGGCTGGATGAACCCCTCGAGGAGCACCAGCCCGCGGACGTCCGCCTCGTGCTCGCGCGCGTAGCGCAGCCCGACCAGCAGGCCGAGGTCCATGCCCACCACCAGCGCGCCAGCCAGCCCGAGGGCCTCGACCGCCCCCGCCACGTGGCGCGCCTGGGTGGTCAGCCCGTACTCCACGTCGAGCGGTTTGTCCGACTGGCCGAAGCCCAGCAGGTCGAGCGCGACGCAGCGCGCCCGGGGCGCGACCCACGGCAGGACGTTCCGCCACAGCCCGGCGTGGGTGGGGATGCCGTGCAGGAAGAGCACCGGCGGGCCGCCCGCGCCGGCCTCCAGGCAGTGCAGCCTGTGGCCCAGCACCTCGACGAACCTCGAGGCGCAACCCGGGGGGGCGGTGGGGGCGGTCTGCGGCACGCCGGGCTCCTCAGGGGTAGCAGCGCGCGAGCGCCGTACCCGGGTAGTAGTGCGCCAGGATCGCCTCGTGCGCGTGGCCCTGGCAGGCCATCACCGCGGCGCCGATCTGGCACAGGCCCACCCCGTGCCCCCAGCCCGCCCCGCGCAGCACGAAGGCCTCGGGCCGCGCGGCCGGCCCCTCCGCGTCCACGGCGAAGGCCGAGCTCAGCAGGTGGCTGTCCGACAGCGCCCGGCGGATCAGCAGCTCCTTGCCCAGCACCAGCTCCCCCCGCTCGCCCCGCAGCCGCAGGCGGTGGAGCCGGCCCGAGGGCCCGCGCGCCAGGGGCTCGAGCGCGAGCAACCGCCCGAGATCGCGCCCCACGCGCTCACGCACCAGCCGGCCGGCCTCGTCCGCCGGCAGGCGCACCCGCCAGCGGAAGAAGTCCCGGGTGCCGAGGTCGTAGCTGTTCAGCACGCGCGCCAGGATGTGCGGCTCGGCCTGGGCGCAGTAGGCCGCTGGCGGCGCCGACAGGAAGGCCCGTAGGCCCGGCTCGGTCTCCAGCCCGGGCAGCGGCCCGGCCGGACCGGCCTGATCCCGCACCGGCACGAGGTAGGGCACCGGCTCGTCGCCCCAGGCGGTGCGGAAGTCCTCGCTCACCCCGCCGCAGCACTTGCTGAAGCGCGCGTCGCAGGCGGCGCCGCCGTGGGTCAGCACCACGCCGCGCGTGGCGGCGATGGCCTCGGCCGCGGCGGGCGCCACCCGGCTGAGCCCCTGGTAGCGCTGGCAGTGGTCGTCCGCGCACACGTCGAAGTCGGCGTGGGCCTGGCGATCGGTCCAGCGCCGCAGCTCCCCGGGCTCGTCGAGCATCCCGGCCGCGGCCCGCGCCTGCGCGCCCCGCCCCGCCAGCTGGGCGAGCAGCCAGGAGCGCGAGATGATCGCGTGGGCGCGCGCCAGCGCAGGCGGCGAGGCGGCGTTCATCTCCGAGCCGATGACCGAGCGCAGGTAGGTCTCCAGCGGCACCGTGTTCACCAGCGTGAGCCGGCCGCGGCGGGCGAGCACGCGCAGCCCGCCCTGGAAACGCTGGAGCTCGCGCTGCTGCCAGTGAAAGTCGATGCCGATGGTGGCCTCGAGCGCGAAGGCCGCGCGCCCGGGCTCCTCGGGCTCGAGCCGCAGCTCCGCGCCGTCGGGCAGGCCCGGTCCCCCGGCCTGCAGGCGGAGCTCCCCTGGCCCCGCGCGGCTTCCGTCCGCGGCGCGGAAGGCGCCCTCCAGGCGGAGCGCGAGCTCCGCGACCCCGTCGAGCAGGCCCACCTCGATGCGCGGCTCCTGGCCGGTCGGCGGCGCCGTCATGCCAGCTCCTCGGCCAGCCGGGCGAAGGGCCCGGCCTCCAGGCAGACCTCGGCGTAGATCGCCCGGGCCGCGGCGGCGTCCAGCCGATCGAGCTGCTCCGGCTCGGGCACCACCAGCACGCCGGCCATCTCCAGGGCGGCCGGGCTGACGCTCAGGCGGGCCGCGCCCTCGGCGGAGAAGCAGGCCGGACGGTGCGCGCGGCGGGGGAACACCACGCTCCACAGGCGCCCGCCCCGCGCCAGCAGGAACAGGTTGAGCATGGGCTCGTCCTCGCCCGGCTGCAGCCGGGCGAGCGCCAGGAGCGCGGCCTCCAGGTAGGCCCGGGCGGCCCGCGGGTCGCGGTGCACGGCCAGCAGCATGCGCCGCCCGAAGCTCTCCCAGGCGCGGCGCTCGTCGGCCAGGCCCTGCAGCGGGAGCTGCTCGAACAGCGGCACCGCGCGCGCGGCGACCACCTGGAAGTGGGCGTGGTCCGGGGCGGACGCCCCGCAGCGCGGGCCGTTGTAGAACACCGTCAGCTCGGGTCCCAGCGCCCGGGCCAGGGCCAGCATGCACTCCAGCCGGCCGGCCAGGCGCTGTGGCGCGTGGACGCGCGCGGGCACGGTGCAGTGGCGCGGTAGCACGGGGAAGGGGTTGGGCAGCAGCACCAGCTCGCCGAAGGGCAGCCCGCGCTCCTCGGGCGGCAGGTTTTCGGGGCACAGGAAGCAGGGCCGGGCGGCGATGGCCTGCGGCTCGACCCGGGCCTGGGTCGAGGCGCGCCGGCCCGGGTTGGCCTGGGCCACGACCCAGGTCCCCTCCTCGTGGAGCACCCGGGTGCGCAGGCCGGCCAGGGCTGCCTCGCCCGCGCGCAGGGCCGGCCAGCGCGCGCGCTGATCGGCGAACAGCGCCTCGAGCTGCGCGCCCAGCCCGGTCGGCTCGCGGGCCGGCTCCAGGGCGACCTGCTCCCAGCTCAAGGCGCGACCCCCGGCTGGCCGCCGCGCGCGAGCGCCTGGCGGGCGGCGAGCTCGATGGAGCGCAGGCGGTCCTTGTAGGCCAGGTGGCGGTTGCTGGCCTCCAGGCTGAGCGCGCTGTCGGTGTTGCCCTCCCAGCGCCGGCACCAGTACAGCGAGTCGTACAGGCGCCCGATCCGGTGGCTGCGGCTGAGGCGCAGCGCGACCGCGTAGTCCTCGCCGTAGCTGACGTTGGGGAAGCCCAGCGCCCGCAGGCTGGGCACGTGGAAGGCGCGCGGCGCGCCCAGCCCCGCCACCCGCAGCGCGTTGTTGTGGCCGTTCTCGTCGCTCCACTCGCGGTGGTCCACCAGCCCGGGCGGGAGCTCCCGGAGCTGGAAGTCGACCGTGGTGTAGGCCCCGATCACCAGGGCGAAGGGCCCGCGCTCCAGCTCGGCCACGACGCGCGCCAGCACCCGGTCGTCGGCGTACAGGTCGTCGCTGTCGAGCTGGACCGCGTACCGGCCGCAGGCCGGCGAGAACACGGCCTCGTTCCAGCAGCCGCCGATGCCGAGGTCGCGGCGGGCCGGGACGAGGTGCACCAGGCGGGCGTCCTGGGCGGCCAGCCCGGCCAGGGCCTGGGTGGTGCCGTCGCTGGAGTGGTTGTCCACCACCAGCAAGTTGAAGGGGAACGGGGCGCGCTGGCCGAGCGCGCTGCGGGCCGCGTCCAGCACCGTGCGCGCCCGGTCCTTGACCGGGATGACCACGCTGGCCACGACCGGGAAGGCGCCCGCGTCCGCGGCCCGGGGCGCGCGGGGCGGCGGCAGCCAGGCGCCGATGCGCCGCAGGTGGGCCGTGGCCACCAGCTCCAGCTCGCGCTGGCGGTCGCGGTTGCGCGGATCCACGTAGTCGAAGATCTGCTGGCCGCTCGGCCGCTCCGCGCGGGCCGGCAGGACGCACACGGGCTCGGGCAGGCGCAGCAGCGCGCCCCGCTCGGACAGGCGCAGGCGCAGGTCGTACAGCCCCCCGAAGCGCAGCCCGGCCGCGTCCGCGGCCAGGCCCTCGGCCAGGCCGGCCAGCCCCCGCCGGGAGCAGAGCAGCAGGGGGCCGAAGTCGAAGTCGTCGCGCAGGCTGCCCGGCTGGTAGTCCAGCAGCGGGTGCGGGTGCAGCGCGCCGTCGGCGCCGCGCTCGAGGAAGTCCCCGTAGACCAGGCTGGCGCCCGTGTCCTCGGCGGCGAGCCGCAGGCGGCGCAGCCCGGCCGGGTCGAGCTCGGCCGCCGGGTCGAGCAGCCACAGGAGGTGCTCGGCCCCGGTGCCCTCGAACCAGCGCAGCACCTCGAGCGCCGCCGCGCCGCTGTCCGGGCTCGGCGCGCGCAGCAGCCGCGCGGCGCCGGCCGGGGCGTCCAGGCCGGGCGGCGCGATCACGGCCAGCGGCCCGGGCAGCGCCCGCGCCGCGGGCTCCGCGCCCGCGCCGCTCCAGGGGAGGACGGTGGCCAGCGCGCTCATCGATGCTCTCCACCAGGCAAGGGCCCGGCCAGGGCGAGGCCGCGCGTGCGGTTCCGCCGCAGGAACGCGCCCAGCGGCTCGGCCGTCACCCCGCCGCGGCTGCGTGAGGCGTGGATCAGGACGCGCGCCTCGAGCGCCTGCCCCGGCGCGTCGCCAAATAGCAGACCCGTGTGGAAGAAGTCCAGGCCCGCGCGCAGGGAGGCGAAGGCCACCAGCGCCGACTCCGGCAGCCGCGCGCGCGCCCGGGCCAGGGCCCGGCGAGGCACCACGTGGAAGCGCGCGGTCCGGGCGGGCAGCCCCTCCAGGACGGCCAGGCGGGGCGTGAGCTCGCGCGACCCGGGCCCGGCGCTGAGCAGGCGCAGCGCCCCGCGCCGCCGGTTCCAGCGCAGCCAGTCCGAGAAGTAGTGCAGCCGGTCGGGCCAGCTCACCCGGCCGTGGCGGTAGCGGGTGGCCACCAGCTCGGCCAGGAAGCCGTCCCCGTCCGCGCTGCGCGCGAGCGCCAGGCAGGCCTCGACGAAGGTGACGCAGTCGAAGGCGTCCAGCCGGACGACCAGGCGTTCGGGCAGCGCCGGGCCGCCGATGAGCGAGCCGGCCAGGTAGGGCCGGCCGCACAGCTCCCGGGCGGCCAGGCGCAGCCGGGCCGGCGCGCCCGCGGCCGGCGCGAGCTGGCGCAGCAGCGCGGCCGCCGCGCGCCGCCAGGCTCCACGGGTGGGTTCGCGTGCAGGCATCTCGCGCGGATTGTAGCAGGCCGGACGCCGCGGGTCATTTCCGGATCAGCGTTGGCTGGACAGGCGAGGGAGCATCCGCGAGAATGCACCCCATGAACGACTGGCTCCACGGTACCCCATCGGCCTTCCCCGGAAAACTGCTCTTCCGCCTGGGCCTGGCGGCCAACTACGGCCTGGACGAGGGTGGCGTGCGCCTGGCCATGGAGCGCGGGGTGAACCTGTTCCTGGTGACCGCCCGCGGGGCGGGGCTGCGCGCGCCGCTCAAGGAGGCGCTGCGCTCCCGGCGCGAGCAGGTGGCCGTGGTGGCCTACGCGAACATCGGCTGGTTCGGCTGGGGCGTCCGCCGGGGCGCGGAGAAGGCGCTGGCGAGCCTGGGCACGGACTACCTGGACGTGCTGCTGCTCGGCTGGCTGGGGGTGGGGTCCGCCTGGAGCGCGGCCACCGAGCGCGAGCTGCTCAGGCTCCGCCAGAGCGGCCAGGTGCGGGCCCTCGGGGTGAGCATCCACGATCGGCCCCGGGCCGGGCGGCTGGCCGCCGCCTCGCCGCTCGACCTGCTGATGATCCGCTACAACGCGGCCCACCCCGGCGCGGAGCGGGACGTCTTCCCCCACCGGCGCGAGGGCCGGCCGACCATCCTGGCCTACACGGCCACCTCCTGGCGCAAGCTGCTCCGGCGGCCGCGGGGCTGGGACGGCCAGGTCATGACGGCCGGCGACTGCTACCGCTTCCAGCTCTCCAGCCCGCACGTGGATCTCGCGCTCAGCGCGCCCAGGAACCGGACGGAGCTCGAGCAGAACCTGGCCGCCCTGGAGCGCGGGCCCCTCTCTCCGGACGAGGAGCGCTGGATGCGCGACTTCGGCCGCAAGGTGCACGGCTGAACGCATGCCGGGGCGCAAGGACCGGGAGATCGTGCTGCGCGGCGCGCGGGAGCACAACCTGCGCGGCTTCGAGCTGCGCCTGCCGCGCGAGCGCCTGACGGTGATCACCGGCGTGTCCGGCTCGGGCAAGTCCTCGCTGGCCTTCGACACCTTGTTCCGCGAGGGGCAGCGCCGCTTCCTGGAGACGCTGCCCGCCTACGCCCGCTCGTTCGTCGGCGGGCTCCAGCGCCCGGCCGTGACCAGCCTGGAGGGGTTGGGGCCGGCGGTGGCCGTGGGCCAGCGCCTCCAGCTCTCCAACCCGCGCTCGACCGTGGGCACGCTCACCGAGGTGTGGGATCTCCTGCGGCTGCTCTTCGCCCGGCTGGGAGACGCGCCTGACGGCGTGCGCCCCACGCGCGGGCTGTTCTCGTTCAACGCGGCGAGCGGCGCCTGCCCGCAGTGCCAGGGCCTGGGCGTCGAGGATCGCCTGGACCCCGCGCTGCTGGTGGCCGACCCGCAGAGGTCGCTGCGCCAGGGCGCGCTGCGGGTGAGCACCCCCAACGGCTATCTCATGTACTCCCAGGTCACGCTGGCGGTGCTCGACCAGGTGCTCCAGGCCCACGGCGGCAGCGTGGACATCCCCTGGCAGGAGCTGTCGGACGAGGCCCGCCAGGTCGTGCTGTACGGCTCGGAGCGCCTGACGGTGCCCTACGGCAAGCACCCGCTCGAGTCCCGCATGAAGTGGACCGGGATCACCGCCCGGCCTCGCCAGGAGGGCTTCTACCGCGGGCTCGTCCCGGTCATGGAGGGCATCCTGCGCGGCAAGCGCAACGACTCCATCCTGCGCTTCGTGCGCAGCGCCCCGTGCCGCGCCTGCGGCGGCGCGCGCCTGCGGCCCGAGGCGCTGGCGGTCCGCTGGCAGGGCCAGGGCATCGTGGAGCTCGCGGCCCGCACGGCCGATCAGCTCCGCGGCTACCTGTCGGGCCTGGACCTGCCGGGGGCCGCCGGGGCCGTGTTCGCGCCCATCCGCGCCGATCTGCTGGCGCGCTGCGCCGGGATGGCCGAGCTGGGGCTGGGCTACCTGGCGTTCGACCGCCCCGCGCCCAGCCTGTCCCCGGGCGAGGCCCAGCGCCTGCGGCTGCTGGGCCTGGCGCTCGGCGAGCTGCGCGGGCTGCTGGTCGTGCTGGACGAGCCCTCCGCCGGGCTGCACCCCCGGGAGGTCGAGCGGCTGCTCGGGGTGCTCCACCGCCTGTGCGCCCAGGGCCAGACGGTGGTGGTCGTGGAGCACGACCCGGCGCTGGCGCGCGGCGCGGACTGGCTGGTGGACCTGGGGCCGGGGCCCGGGCGGCAGGGCGGCCAGCTCCTGTTCAGCGGTCCGCCCGGGGCCCTGCTCGCGGAGGACGGCGGGCCCGGGACCAGCGCCACCCGGGAGTGGCTGACGCGGGCGCCCGCGCCGCCCCCCCCGCGCGCGGACCGCGGCCGCCTGCGCCTGGAGCACCTCGCGCGGCACAACGTGCTAGACGCCGAGGTCGAGCTGCGGCTGAACGCGCTCAACCTGATCGCCGGGCCGTCCGGCGCCGGCAAGACGGCGCTGCTGGAGGCGACGGTCGAGCGCCTGCGGGCCAGCCCGGAGCCCTTTCCGCGGGTGGTGCTGGTGGACGCGGCCCCGATCGGGCGCACGCCGCGCTCCAACGCGGCCACCTACACCGGCGCCTTCGATTTGATCCGGGACGTGTTCGCCGCCACGCCGCGGGCCAGGGAGCTGGGCCTGGGGAAGGGCAGCTTCTCCTTCAACACCCCCGGCGGCGCCCGCGGCAAGCAGCCCGGTCGCGCGGCCGCGGGGCGCTGCGAGGCCTGCCAGGGCGCCGGCGTGCTCGAGGTGGGCATGCGCTACCTGGGCAGCGTGGAGCTGCCCTGCGAGGTCTGCCGTGGCCGGCGCTTCCAGCCCGCGGTGCTGGAGGTCTGCCACCTCGGGCGCAGCATCGCGGACGTGCTGGAGTCCAGCGTGGCCGAGGCCGCGGCGCTGTTCGCCGAGCACCCCAGGCTGCGGCGCATCCTGGGCGCCCTGGTCGAGCTGGGGCTCGGCTACCTGAGCCTCGGCCAGCCCGCCACCACGCTCTCGGGGGGCGAGGCCCAGCGCATCAAGCTGGCCACCGAGCTGGCCCGGACGGGACGCGGACCCGCGCTGGTCGCGCTGGACGAGCCCAGCACCGGCCTGCACCCCGCGGACGTGGCGGTCATGCTCGCGGCCTGGGAGCGGCTGCTGTCGGCGGGGCACACCCTGCTGGCGGTGGACAACGATCTGCAGGCGGTGCGCGCGGCGGATCGGGTGCTCGAGCTCGGCCCCGGCAGCGGCCCCGAGGGCGGCCGGGTGGTGTTCCAGGGCAGCCCCGCGGAGCTGGCCGGCCGGCCCGACTCGCCGACCGGCCTGGCGCTGGCCGGTGAGGGGGAGCGCGTGCGCGCGGGGGCCCTGGCCTCGCCGGCGCCAGGCGCCGGACCACCGCCGCCCATGGAGCTCGTGGGGGTGCGCACCCACAACCTGCGCGGGCTCGACGCGTCCTTCCCGGCCCGGGGGCTCAGCGTGGTGACCGGCCCCTCGGGCGGCGGCAAGTCCTCGCTGGTCTTCGACACCCTGCTGGCCGAGGCGCAGAGCCGCTTCGCCGATCTGGTCGCCCCCTGGGCCCGGCGCCTGCTGCCCAGGCGCGGCGGCGCCGAGCTGGAGGCCGCCCGCAACCTGCAGGCGACCGTGGCCGTGCCCGCGCGGGGCGGCCGGCGCAACCCGCGCTCCACGCTGGGCACGGCCGCGGAGCTCGATCCGCTGCTGCGCCTGCTCTACGCGCGGGCCGGCGCGCGCCCCTGCCCGGGCTGCGGCGCCTGGGTCGAGGGCGGCGCCTGCGCCTGCGGCCAGGAGCTGCCGCCGCTGTGGGCGGGCTCCTTCTCCCCCAACTCCGAGGCCGGCGCCTGCCCGGGCTGCCGCGGGCTCGGGTTCGTGCAGCGCTGCGATCCGGACGCGCTGGTGGCCTTCCCCGGGCGGCCCCTGGACGGCGGCGCGCTGGATGGGACCCGCTTCGGCGCCTACCTGGGCGAGGCCGACGGCCAGCACATGGCCTGCCTGCGGGCGGCCGCCGAGGCGCTCGGACTCGACCTGCGGCCGCCCTTCCGCGAGCTCGGTCCGGAGGCGCGGGCCCTGGCCATGCACGGGGCCGGCGAGCGGGTGTTCGAGGTGCTGTGGCGCTACAGGAGCGGCAAGCGCACCGGGGAGCACCGCTTCCGCTCCGCCTGGCGCGGGCTGTGCGCCCTGGTCGAGCAGGAGCACGAGCGCACGCACGCCGACGCCCGTGGCGAGGCCCTGGAGGGCCTGCTCGTCGAGCGGACCTGCCCGGCTTGCCAGGGGGAGCGGCTCCAGCCCGAGGCGCGCCGGGTGGTGTTGGCCGGGCGGCGCCTGCCCGAGCTCGAGCGCGCCAGCCTGGACGAGCTGGCCGGCTGGCTGGACGGGCTGCAGGGCGCTCCGCGGCAGGCGGGCCTCTCCCCGCGCGCCGAGGCGATCAGCGCGGAGCTGCGACTGGAGCTCGCCCGGCGGCTGCGATCCCTGCGGGACGCGGGCCTGGGCTACCTGACCCCGGCCCGGGAGATGGCCAGCCTGAGCGGGGGCGAGGCCCAGCGGACGCGCCTGGCCACGGCCCTGGGCGGCGGGCTGGTGGGCGTGACCTACGTGCTGGACGAGCCCACCCGCGGCCTGCACCCCCGGGACACCGCCCGCCTGGCGGAGGTGCTGCGGGGCCTGGCGGACGCCGGCAACGCGGTGGTGGTCGTGGAGCACGACGCCGAGCTCGTCGCCCGCGCCGATCAGGTGCTCGAGGTGGGCCCGGGCGCGGGCCCGGACGGGGGGCGGCTCCTGGCGCAGGGCCCGCCCGGCGACCTGGCGCCCAGCTCCTACACCGCCCGGCTGCTCGCGCGCCGGGGGCGGGCCCCGGTCCGGGCCGCGCGGGCCTTCCGGCCCGGCGTGAGCCTGCGCGGGGTGGCGTGCCACAACCTCGCGCTGGAGGAGCTCACCTTGCCCGTGGGCGCCCTGGTGGCCGTGACGGGCGTGTCCGGCAGCGGCAAGTCGAGCCTGGTCGCGGACGTGCTGGCGCCCAGCCTGCGCGCGCGGCTGGCCGGGCGCGCGCCCGTCGGGTGCCGGGAGCTCGAGCTGCACGCCCCGCTGGCCGAGGTGCTGGACGCGGAGCAGGACGGCCCGGCCGCGGCCGGGGCCAGCACGCTGGCCAGCCTGGCGGGGGTGTCGGAGCCCTTGCGCAAGCGCTTCGCCGCCACACCCGAGGCCCGGGCCGCGGGGCTCACCGCCCGGCACTTCTCCAGCGCGGCCTCGGGCGGCCGCTGCGAGGCCTGCGAGGGGCGGGGCGTGGTGACCGTGGCCATGGATCTCCTGCCCGACGTGACCGTGGGCTGCGAGGTGTGCCAGGGCCGCCGCTTCCGGGACGAGGTGCTGGCCTGCCGGCTCGACGGCCGCGATCTGGCCACGCTGCTGGAGGCCTCCGTGGCCGAGGTCGGCGCCTGGTTCGAGGGCGCGGCCTCCATCGGGCGGCCGCTGGCCGCGCTGGCCGGGCTCGGGCTGGGCTACCTGCGGCTGGGCCAGGAGGGGCGCGCGCTGTCCGCGGGCGAGCTACAGCGCCTGCGCCTGGCGCTGCTGCTGGCCCGGACGGGGGCCGCGCCGACCGCGGTCCTGCTGGACGAGCCCTCGCGCGGGCTGGGCTTCGAGGACGTGGAGCGGCTGGTCGCCGGCCTTCAGCGCCTGGCGGAGGCGGGCCACCTGGTGGTGGTGGTGGAGCACGACCTGGAGCTGATCTCGGCCGCGGACTGGGTGATCGATCTGGGCCCCGAGGGCGGCGCGGGCGGTGGGCGGGTGGTCGTCCAGGGGACGCCGCAGGCCGTGGCCGCGGCGGAGGGGTCTCACACCGGGCGCGCGCTCGCGGGGCGCTGGCGCGCGGTGGGGCTTGTCCCGGCCGGAGGTCGAGGCTAGAGTGGCGAAAAAGGAGAGGACCATGCGGAAGATCTCGATCGGTCTGGCCCTGCTCGCCTGCCTGCTCGTCGTGCGCGCGCAGGCCAGGCCGGGGGCCTACCAGGAGCTGGGCGGTGGCTGGGACGGCGTGGGCGGTATGGTCGGGCTGGACGGCAAGCTGTACGTGATCTCGGGCGGCAAGCTGTGGGCCACCGAGAAGGACGGCAAGTACCAGGATCTCGGCGGCGGCTGGGACAATATCGGCGGCATCACGGCCCTGGACGGGAAGCTGTACATCATCTCGGGCGGCAAGCTGTGGGCCACCGAGAAGGACGGCAAGTACAAGGACCTGGGCGGCGGCTGGGATCAGATCGGCGACCTGGCGGCGCTGGACGGCAAGCTGTACATCATCTCGGGCGGCAAGCTGTGGGCCACCGAGAAGGACGGCAAGTACAAGGACCTGGGCGGCGGCTGGGCCAAGATCGGCGGCATGGCCGCGCTGGACGGCAAGCTGTACGTGATCTCGGGCGGCAAGCTGTGGGCCACCGAGAAGGACGGCAAGTACAAGGACCTGGGCGGCGGCTGGAGCACGATCGGCGGCATGACCGCGCTGGGGGGCAAGCTGTACGTGATCTCGGGCGGCAAACTGTGGGCCACCACCAAGGACGGCAAGTACCAGGATCTCGGCGGCGGCTGGGACCAGATGGCCGGGCTGGCGGCCCTGGACGGCAAGCTCTACGCCATCAGCGGCGGCAAGTTGTGGGCGGTCGAGACGGAGTAGGCGCCGGCCGCGCCGCTCACCGCGGCCGCCGCCGGCCGTCCAGCAGGTGCAGGATGGCCAGCAGCGGGTGGCGCCACAGCATGCGCGGGCCCGCGAAGCGCATCACCCTCCGGATCTGCTCCCGCCGCTCGGGCTTGAAGCAGTGGACCGTGCACCTCTGGCAGGTGGGCTTGTCCGCGCGGAACGGGCAGCGGCCCACGCGCGCCTGCACGTAGCCCCACAGCTCCTCGCACTCCGCGCACAGCCCGCGCCGGCTGCCGTGCGCGGCGCGGCAGTGGAGCGCCAGCATGGCGCGCACGGTGGCCAGCTCCCGCCTGAGCCTGCGGGCAGAACGCTCGTCATCACGGGGGCGCGTGTCCATCGCTCTCCTCGGGTCCGGCCTGCATCTTCCCCGAGCCCGGCGCGAGGATCAATCGCCACGTCCGCCGCCGCTGGATCCGCCGGGGAAAACGACGTAGGTAGGATCCGTGGAATCCGCGCGGTCACCCTCGGCCCGGCCAGGGGAGCAGAGCATCGCCCTGACCCGGGACTTCCGGCTCCTCCAGAAGCGGCGCGGGCACCGCTACTCCGTGGACGACATGCTGGTCGGGCACCTGGCCGGCACCCGGGGCGGCGCGCCGCGGCGGGTGCTGGATCTCGGGTGCGGCCTGGGCTCGGTGCTGCTGATCACGGCCTGGGCCTTCCCCGAGGCCGAGCTGGTGGGCCTGGAGCTGAACCCGGAGCTGGCGGAGTTCGCCAGGCGCAACGTGCTGCTGAACCGCTGCGCGCCCCGGGTGCGCATCGCGGCGGGCGACCTGCGCGATCGCGCGCTCCTGGCGTCGCTCGGGCGCTTCGAGCTGGTCACCGGCTCCCCGCCCTACTTCGCCCCGGGCTCCGGCACCCCGTGCGCCGACCCGGCCCGGGCCGCGGCCCACTTCGAGCTGCACGGTGGCATCGAGGAGTACGCCCTGGCCGCCAGCCAGGTCCTGGCCCCCGGCGGGGTGTTCGCCGCCTGCGCCGGCGCGGCGCCGCCGGGCCGCGACCGCGGCGCGCTCCTCCGGGCCGGCCTGACCCTCGTCCAGCACCGGTACGTGCTGCCCCGGGAGGGCAAGGCGCCCTTCCTGAGCCTGCTGGTGGGCGCGCAGGCGCCCGCCCCGGCGGCCGAGGCGGCGGACGCCGCGCCGCTCGTGCTGCGCCGCGCGGACGGCCGGCGCACGCCGGAGCACCTCGCCATCCGCGCCTGGACCGGGATCCCGCCCCGGGGCGAGGGCTGAGGCGGCCTGTCCGCGTCAGCGCGCTGCGCCCCCGGCCAGGCCCGCGCGGGTGAAGCTTTCTTGGAGTCGCTCGAAGGTCCCGATCAGCCCGGCCGCGCGGATGGGGTGCCGGGCGGGGCCGTCGGGCAAGTCGTCTCCGGAGCAGTGCCCCTCGGCCAGGACGTACTTGCGCCACCTGCGGTTCTTGACCACCAGCAGGTCGCCTTCCGCGCTGACGCCGCCGAGGACGGAGGAGTTGGTGCAGCCGACGAACAGGCTCACGCGGCGCGGGGCGGGCGGCGGGCGGCCCGACAGCTCCGCGGCCAGCAGGGCGGGGAAGTCGCTCTGGTTGTAGAGCCCGGGCTCCTCCCGGGGGGAGAGGCCGGGGTTGACGAACAGCAGCGGCAGCCGGTAGACCCAGCGGCGCTGCCGGTACTCCCAGTCCCGGATGCCGTGGTCGGAGGTCACCACCAGCAGCGTGCGCTCCAGCTCGCCCCGGGCCTGCAGGTGCTCGACCACGGCCTGCAGGTGGTCCCCGTAGTAGGCCGTCGCGCTCTGGCCCGTGGCGCGGTAGTAGTCGCCGATGTGCCCGTACACGCCCTCCTGGAGGACGAAGACGCGCGGGTGGGCGGCGAGCGTGGCCAGGATGCGGGGCAGGAGGATCTTGTCCTCGCAGTCGTGCTCGAACTTGTAGGGGTTGAAGCACAGGAACGGCCCGTGATCCTCGAACTGCGCCTGCGACAGCACCAGCTGCTCGTCCCAGGAGGGCAGCTCGAACACCACCAGCTCCACGTCGGTCTGGGCGGCCGCCACCGCGGTGGCGAAGCCCTGCGCGGACAGGCGGTCGACCAGCGACGGCTCGGTCTTCAGGAACAGGTAGCGGCGGGCGTCGCGCTCGGTGTAGGCCTCGAAGGGGATCAGCCGGCCGAACAGCATGGCCAGGAGCCCCGTGCGGCTGTCCTGGTTGGTGGTGAAGTAGTTCGAGTACACGTGGGCGTGCGCCAGGTGACGGTTGAAGAAGTGCTCGGGGGGCAGCTCGCGCCTGCGCTCCTGCAGCTCCCGCCAGGGGACGCTCTCCATCACGAAGACCAGCACCTTGTCGTAGGCGATCGGCCCGGACCAGTCCGCGGGGCGCCCCACGCCGGCGTCGGCGAGCTCCTCGGCGCGCGGCGCACCCTCCACCGCGGGGTGGGAGTAGGCCTCGATGACATCGCGCCCGACCTCCCACAGCACCGTGGGGTAGAACTGGCACAGGGCCTGGTGGATCAGCACCAGGCAGGTGAGCGCGCCGGCCACCAGGAGCATCGGCCTCCGCGGCGGGATGGCCACCCGGCGCCGCAGGAGCCACGCCGCCGCGACCAGCGCCAGCAGGACCCCGGCGCCCGCGAGCAGCAGCTCCGGCGGGGTGACCTCGCGCAGGAAGAAGAGCACGGCGTCCGGCGTGGCGTCCAGCAGGGAGAACTGCCGGGCGGTGGCCTCCTCCAGGAAGAAGGTGTGGGTGCCGATCGTCAGGAGCGCCGGCAGCTGGAGCAGCCCGAACACCAGCCCCCCCAGGACGAGCTTCCTGGGGGGCCGGGCGCCGCCCGCCTCGACGCCCAGCCAGCACAGCCAGAACAGGAAGCAGCAGTCGGCCACCCAGGAGGAGAACAGCGGGAAGGCCGCCTCCGCGTTCCAGCCCTGGATCATCTTCAGCGGCAGCAGGAGCAGGCAGGCCCCCGCGGTGAAGAGGTAGCGGAATGCGCCGGGCGTGCTCATGCGGTCCCGGTGAGCTCGGGCGGTCGGGTGGGCGTCGGGGACACCGAGCCCTGGCGATCCAGCTTGCGCCAGCCGTGGCGCATCCCGCGCAGCGCGGCCACCATGGCCTTCAGCGAGACCCAGTACATGATCTGCCGGTAGCAGAAACGCTGGATCAGCAGCAGCAGCAGCCACCACTTGGGCTTCCTGTCCAGCCAGAAGGCGAGCAGCGAGGCGCACAGGTCCATGGCCAGGAAGGCGAGGTAGCCGGACAGGAAGGCGTTCCAGTCCCCGCGGATGACGGAGAAGACCATCACGGCGTCCCCGATGGGGCTCAGGGCCGGGAACAGGATCTGGAACAGCACGATGTTCGGCAGCCCGACCCAGCCGAGGGTGCCGCGGCCGAACGCCCGCTTGTGCTTCCACAGGCACTGGTAGGTGCCGTACGTCCAGCGGAAGCGCTGCCTCAGGAAGCCGCCCATGGACTCGGGGGCCTCGGTGCGCGCGATGGCCTGCGACTCGTACACCACGTGTCCCCCCGACCTGAGGATGGTCAGGGTGAGATCGGCGTCCTCGGTCAGGGTGTCCTGGCTGTAGCCGCCGGCGGCCAGCACCGCCGCGCGTCGCCAGGCGCCCAGCGCCCCGGGCACCACCGAGATGCAGTTCAGCGCCGAGAAGGCCCGCCGATCGAAGTTCTGGCTGGTGACGTACTCGACGGCCTGGAAGGCGGTCAGCCAGGAGTTGACGTTGCCCACCTCCACGTTGCCGCACACCGCGGTCACGTTGGGATCGACGAAGTGGCGCACCAGCTTCGGGATGGCGTCGGGCGCCACCAGCGTGTCGGCGTCCACGGCCACGATCACCTCGCCGCGGGCCTCGCGCAGCGCGTGGTTGGCCGCGGCGGCCTTCCCGGAGTTCGGCTGGCTGAGCAGCCGCACGCGCGGGTCACGCGCCGCGATGGCGGTCACCACCTCGGCCGTGCGATCCTTCGAGCCGTCGTCGATGACCAGGAACTCCGCCTCGGGGTAGCCGGTGGCCTGGAGCGAGGCCAGGGTGGAGGCGATGACCTTCTCCTCGTTGAAGGCCGGGATGATGACCGTCACCAGCGGCTGGTACGCCTGGGCGGCCTCCGCCTGCTTGGCCCGCCGCAGCATCAGGTGCTCGAACAGCACCATGGCGCCCAGGAAGAGGATGCGCAGCGCGGCCAGCACCGTGCAGGCGAAGAACAGCACGGCGATGATGGCCCAGGCCCAGGAGCGCAGCCAGGCCAGGGCGGCGTTGCCCCAGGAGATGACCCGCTCGCCGAGCGGCATGGGCGGCTCGATCTCGCTGCGGGGCAGGCCCAGCAGCTTGTCGAGCGGCACGATCTCGTAGCCCCGGGTCCGCAGGGCAGGCACCAGCAGGCGCACCGCCTCCACGGTCGCGCTGCGATCCCCGCCGCCGTCGTGGAACAGCACGACCTGCCCAGCGCCGCGCTCGATCTCGGCGACCACGCGCGCGGCGATGGCCAGGCCGTCCGGCAGCTTCCAGTCCTGGCTGTCCACGTTGGCGCCCACCACCACGTAGCCGGCCTCCAGGGCCGTGCGCATCGGGGCCAGCCCCTTCTCGTCGTCGATGATCACGTCGGCGGTGTAGGGGGCGCGGAACAGGGAGGTGCGCCTGCCGGTCAGGCCCTCGATCAGCCGCTGGGTGGAGGCCAGCTCGGCCAGGGACTCCTGGGGGGTGAGCTCCTCCAGGTGCGGGTGCAGGAAGGTGTGGTTGCCGATGAAGTGGCCGGCCTCCGAGGCGTCCTCCACCAGCTCGGGGAAGCGCAGCACCTGCTCGCCGATCACGAAGAAGGCGGCCGGGGCCTTGGTCTGCTCCAGCACCTCCAGGATGCGCGGCGTCCACTCCTCGCTGGGGCCGTCGTCGAAGGTGAACACCACCTGCTTCGGCGGCCCGCCCCGGCGCTCCACCAGGAAGCCGGTGGGCACCTGGGCGTAGACGCCGCTGACGATGCGCCCGTCCTCGGCCGTCTGGATCTCGCGGTGCCCCGGCTGCGGGCGGTTGCGGACCGTCAGGATCTCGCCCTCGCCGTAGAACTCCACCGTGCGCCCGGCCGGGAGCTGGACCAGCTCGTACGGCTGGTCCGGCGGGTGATCCTGGCCGAGGAAGCTCCACAGGGTCTCGTCCTCGGTGCCCAGCCGCCACAGGCCGAACCGGGTGAGCTTGCCCTCGCTGGCGAGCCTGGCGAGCTGCACCTGGTTCCACAGCGTCAGGGCGTCCTGGAACCAGACCTCGTGGGTGTCGCCGTCCTCGTCCTTGTAGGCGAAGTGGGCGTTCTCCGCGCCCTCGGCGAACCGCGGCTGGCTGCCGGCCGCCCGGGCCAGACCCACGGCGGTCAGGAACGAGATGCCCTCGGCCAACTCCTTGGGCCGATCCACGTTCCAGCCGTAGCCGTAGGCGCCCAGGACCATGACCAGCCGGTCGGCGGGGATGCGCGGCAGGATGTCGTCCAGGGATAGCTCCAGCCACGGGCGGGAGGCGATCGGGCCCGGCACCGACGACGGGAAGTGCTCGTCGTAGGCCATGACCAGGACGGCGTCCGAGACCTTGCCGATGTACTCGTAGTCGAAGGCCGGATCCTGGAAGGGGACGTCCACGGTCAGGCGCAGGCCGCTCTGGTGGAGCTCCTTGCGCAGCTCGACCAGGAACTCGAGGAAGGGCTCGGAGTCCTCCGGCGACAGGTCCTCCAGGTCGACGTTCACGCCCGCGGCCTTGAGCTCCACGAGCCGCTGGACGAGCTTTCTCACCAGGCAGGCGCGGGCCTCGTCGCTGGCCAGGAACTCGCCCGTCTCCTCTCCCCGCCACTGGCCCTTGTAGAGGTTGGCCAGCCGCGGCAGCACCAGCACCTCGGCGCGGGCCAGCAGCCGGCGGAGCCGCTCGCCGCTGTGCTCCACGAGCTCGCAGCCCGGGCCGGGCAGCTCGAACCAGTCCGGCACCACCACGTCGAGCTGCCCCAGGTTCTTCTCCAGCGAGGCGACCGAGAGCGGGTCGTCCTCCAGGACGAAGGCCACCAGGGTGCCCGCGGCGAAGGGCATGGCGCCCTCCCGCGCGTCCCGCACCAGTCGATCCCGGCGCCAGCGGTTCCTGGCGCGCATGCGGTCCAGCCGGGCGAGCTGCTCCTTGGTGAAGCGCGGCTTGATGGTGCGCTCCATCTCCGCGCGGACCTCGGCCTTGGAGATGATCTTGTGGCGGAGGAAGGTGTCCGGGATGGGGGGGGGCATGAGCAGCCCGGCCCCCACCAGGCCGGTGATCACCAGGCCGGTGAGAGCCACCGCCCCGAGGAGCATCAGGGTGTAGCGCCAGCGGCGCTGTCTGGGATCCTCGAATATCACCGCGACCGCTCGGCTTTCCTGTCAGTTGACGGCTCGGGTGTCGGCGGGGGGGTGGTGCGTCCAACTGGCGGGCAACTGTCTACCGTGGCAGGCCGCCGGTGTCAACTCGCGGCCTGGGCCTCACTCGTCGTAGGTCGAGACGCGCATGTAGGGCTTGCCCTTCTTGAGCGCCTCCGCGTCCTTGTCGCTGACGAGCGACTTGCTGGCGGACAGCCCCTTGAGCTGGGTCATCGCCTTGAGGGTCTTCAGCTCGACGCCCTTCGTGCCGGCGATGTCGAGGTACTCGACCGACTTCAGCTTGGCCAGGAACGCGCCGTTCTTCAGCTTGGGCCCGCGCGCGAGGGTCAGGTTGGTCAGCTGCTTCATGCCGACCAGCAGCTTCACGTCGGTGAAGGTGGTGCCCTCGAGCGACAGCACGTGCAGCTTGGTCGCCTTGGCCAGCGGCTCCCACTTCTTGATCTTCGAGCCCTTGATCTTGAGCTCGCGCAGGGCGGGCATGCCCTTGATGAAGTCGAGGGTGTCGAGCTCGGAGTCCAGGGCGGTGATGTCCTCGAGCTTCGTGCACTTGGCGAGCGGCCTGTAGTCCGCCAGCTTGGTGTAGTTCAGGCCGATCGTGGTGAGCTCGGTGAGCCCGGCGACCGGGGCGATGTCCTTCTGCGTGCTGCCCAGGATCAGGACCTTGAGCTGCTTGAGATCCTTGAGGAACGAGAGGTCCTCGACCGCGGTGCCCTCGACCCCGAGCTCCGCGAGGTCGGGCGAGCCCTTGAGCGGCGAGAGATCCTTCACCTTGGTGGCGAACAGGATCAGCGTCTTCAGCTTGGGCTTGTCGGCCAGGCCCGCGGAGTCCACCGGGTCGACCGAGCGCTTGGTCCAGATGCGCAGCTCCTCCAAGCCGGCCAGCGGCTTGAGGAAGTCGAGGTCCTTTCCCTCCATGCCATCGACCTGGAGGCGGCGCAGGTCGTCCTTGATCTGGGCCAGCAGGGCCAGCTCCTCGTGCACGACGTTGTAGACGACGAGCTTCTTCGTCGCCAGGTGGCCCTCCTGCTTGACCTGGGCCAGCACCTCCGCGGACAGGTGCTCCTCGATCTTGCAGTCCAGATCGCCGCACTCCAGCTTGATCTCCGGCTTGGACGGCGCCGCGGGCTCGGCCGGGGCGGCCGCGGCGGGCTCGGCCGGGGCGGCCTTGGCGGGCTCGGCCGGGGCGGCCTTGGCGGGCTCGGCCGGGGCGGCCTTGGCGGGCTCGGCCGGGGCAGCCGCGGCGGGCTCGGCCGGGGCAGCCGCGCCCGGCTCCTGGCCGCCCTGCTTGCACGACACGGCGAAGAGCATCAACCCCGCCAGCACCAGACACTTCCTGAGCATGGGTCCTCCCTCCATGTGATGTCCGGCCCTCCCGCCGGGCCCTCCCGAGGCGGGGGCTGGAGCCGATCTGCAGCCTGCACGGAATCTTGGAACCCACCATCTCACCGCCGCGCGGCGGCGTCAACCCGCCCTGGCCGCGGAGGCCGCTCAGCGGCGCAGGGCCCGCTCCTGGAGGTGGGTGAGCAGCGCCTCGCGCGCCTCCGCGATCTGGGCGCGCAGCCGGTAGGCCTTCCTGAGGCCCAGGGCCGCGACCAGCAGGGCCGCCAGCCCCAGGCCGAGCTCCTCGGGCCGCGGGGGGACCCCCGGCAGCGCGGCCGACACCGCGGCCCCGGCGAACAGGGCCAGGGCCAGCCAGGACAGCCAGGTCCAGCCCAGGACGGCGTGGCCGATGCCGCCGGGCTCGTGCTCGAAGGCCTCGCGCAGCGCGCGCGAGTCGGTCGTCCCGGCCTCGTGGGCCTGCAGCATGCGCCGGACGCCCCGGGCCAGCGGCACGGACGGGACGGCGCTGCACAGCTTGATCGCCCGCGCGAGGTTGTCCGAGTCGAGCAGCTTGACGATCGCCGCCAGGAAGGTCTGCGAATGGATCTGGAGCCTGAACACCAGGCGCGCGAGCGGTGGCGCCCCCGCCAGCAGGGCTGCGCCGGCCAGGACGTGGACCCAGGTGAGCGCGAACATGGGGCCTCCCGCGTGCCCGAGCTGTCTGGCCGCGCCATCATCCGGCGGGGCGGGGCGGACCGTCAAGGGCGGCGGCTGGCCGGAGGGGTCACTCGAGCCGGTAGGTGTGCTTGCGGGGTTGGCCGCGGCGCTCGAGTTGCACCACGAGCTCGCTCGCGGTCCGCAGCCTGGTGTAGGCCTCCAGCGCCTGCTCCGGCGAGCTGAGCTCGATCCCGTTGACGGACTGGATCACGTCTCCGTTCATGATCCCGAGCTCGGCGTGCAGCGAGCCGGGGCGTATGGCGAACAACTTGAAACCGTTCGGCTTGCCGTCCTTCAGCGCGGGCACGATGCGGGCCTGCGAGGCCAGGCAGCTCGTCCGCTCGGACCAGCCGCCGGAGGTGCCGATCCGGACCGCCCAGGTGGTGTCGTCGAGCTGCCGGATGCTGCCCGGGGGCACGGCGTCGCAGGCCGCGGAGGCGCGAACGCGCGGCGCCGCCTCGCGCTCCTCGGCCCTCACGATCTTGACGAACTTCTCCTCCTCGATGGCCGCCAGGCCCTCGAGCTGGAGGGCGAGCAGGAAGCCGCGGTAGGCCTCCTCCGGGGTCACCGGGGTGGCCGAGATCACGGTCAGCCTGCGCTCGCGGAGCGCCTGCTCGACCACGAAGTTCTTCCCGGTGAAGGCGCTCACCTGCTTGACCGCCTCTGCCAGCGGCACCCCGTCGAGGTTCAGCTTGAGCTTGCCGTCCTGCGGACCCTTGGCCTGGACCGCGCCGGGCGAGACCAGGGCGGCGAGCAGCAGGACGGTGACGAGCCCAGGACCGGTCGGGGTTCTCATCGGGGTACCCTCCTTGTTCGCGGGTCTCCACGCCTCCACGCGCACGGCCAACCGCAGCCAGCAAGCCGCGTGCCAACGCCACGCCAGGCGCGGAACCGCCCAGTTTTCGCGGCGCCGGCCGGCCAGGTCCCGGCGTGGCGCTGACACAATGTCCGCCGCGGCGCCGGGGTGGAGGTCGGCGCTGACATTATGTCGGCTGGCCGCCACCGGTCCAGCCAGGATCCTGCCCAAAAGACCTTGACCTGGGGCCGTCCGGGCTTGATAGATTCTGGCCAACCGGAGGGACCGACATGGGAATGAGCCTGACCCGGAAGATCCTGGAGAAGCACATCGTGGAGGGGAGCTGGAGTCCCGGGGAGGAGATCGGCATCCGCGTCGATCAGACCCTGACCCAGGACGCCACGGGCACCATGGCCTACCTGCAGTTCGAGGCCATGGGCATCCCGCGCGTCAAGACCGAGCTGTCGGTCAGCTACGTGGATCACAACACCATCCAGATCGGCTTCGAGAACGCCGACGACCACCGCTACCTGCAGAGCGTCGCCCGCAAGTACGGCATCCACTTCTCGCGGCCCGGCAACGGCATCTGCCACCAGGTGCACCTCGAGCGCTTCGGCAAGCCCGGCCGCACCCTGCTCGGCAGCGACAGCCACACCCCGACCGGCGGCGGCATCGGCATGATCGCCATCGGGGCCGGCGGCCTGGACGTGGCCATGGCCATGGGCGGCGCGCCGTTCTACCTGGCCTGCCCCAAGGTCATCGGCATCCACCTGCGCGGCAAGCTGCGCGACTGGGTCTCGGCCAAGGACGTCATCCTCAAGGTGCTCGAGTTGTTCAGCACCAAGGGCAACGTCGGCTGCATCTTCGAGTACCACGGCCCCGGCCTGGAGGGCCTGAGCGTGCCGGAGCGTGCCACCATCACCAACATGGGCGCCGAGTGCGGCGTCACCACCTCGATCTTCCCCAGCGACGGGGCCACCCGCGCCTTCCTGCGCGCGCAGGGGCGCGAAGCCGACTGGACCGAGCTCCTGCCCGACGCCGACGCCGCCTACGACCGCGTCGTCGAGCTGGATCTGTCCACGCTGGAGCCGCTGGCCGCCACGCCGCACTCGCCCGGCAACATCAAGACCGTGCGGGCGCTGGCCGGCCTCAAGGTCGACCAGGTCTGCCTGGGCTCGTGCACCAACTCCGCCTACACCGACCTCGTGCGCGTGGCCCGGATGCTCGCCGGCAAGACCGTGCACCCGGGCGTCTCCTTCGTGATCACCCCGGGCTCGAAGCAGGTGGTGCAGACGATCGCCCGCGACGGGCACCTGGCGACGCTGATCGCCGCCGGCGCGCGCATGGTCGAGCCGACCTGCGGCTTCTGCATCGGCAACAGCCAGAGCCCCAACTCCGGCGCGGTGAGCCTGCGCACCAGCAACCGCAACTTCGAGGCCCGCTCGGGCACCAAGGACGCCCAGGTCTACCTGGTGTCCCCCGAGGTGGCGGCGGCGGCCGTGCTGACCGGCGCGGTGACCGATCCGCGCGACCTCGGGCTGCGCTACCCCGAGGTCCAGATGCCCCAGGCCTTCGTGGTCGAGGACAACCTGATCATCCGGCCCGAGGAGACCGAGCGCCCGGCCGAGGTCGCCATCCAGCGCGGCCCCAACATCGGCGAGCCGCTGGTGAATCCGCCCTTCCCGGCCAGCCTGCAGGGCGTCGTGGCCATCAAGGTCGGCGACAAGATCACCACCGACCACATCATCCCCGCCGGCGCGCGCATGAAGTACCGCAGCAACATCAAGAAGTACTCCGAGTTCGTGTTCGAGAACGTCGACGCCGGCTTCCCCAAGCGCGCCGCGGGCTACCGCGATCAGGGGCTGCACAACGTGATCGTGGGCGGGGTGAGCTACGGCCAGGGCTCCTCGCGCGAGCACGCCTCGATCTGCCCGAGCTTCCTGGGGGTGAAGGTCGTGCTGGCCAAGAGCTTCGAGCGCATCCACGCGGCCAACCTGCTCAACTTCGGGATCGTGCCCCTGACCTTCGTGAACGAGGCCGACTACGACGCCCTGCAGGCCGACGACCGGCTCGACTTCGGGGACATCCGCGCGCGCCTGGCGCGGGACAACCGCTTCGGCGTGCAGAACCGCACCCGGGGCACGACCCTGGAGGTGAGCTGCGAGCTCACCGAGCGCCAGCGCCAGATCGTGCTGGCCGGCGGGGCCCTGTCGGCAGTGAAGAGCCAGGCCCGTTGAACCGCTGGACGAGGCAACCCGGCTGGGCAACCCAAGGAGGAACCGATGGCGAAAGGCAAGGCGAGTTCCAGGTCGAAGATCGAGATGAAGAACCCCATCGTCGAGATGGACGGCGACGAGATGACCCGGGTCATGTGGCAGATGATCAAGGACAAGCTGCTGCTGCCGTACCTTGATCTGAAGACGGAGTACTACGATCTGGGGCTGAAGAGGCGCGACGAGACCGATGACCAGATCACCATCGACGCGGCCAACGCCACCATGAAGCACAAGGTGGCGGTCAAGTGCGCCACCATCACGCCCGACGCCGGACGCGTGAAGGAGTATAGCCTGAAGAAGCAGTGGAAGAGCCCCAACGGCACCATCCGCACCATGCTGGACGGGACCGTGTTCCGCTGCCCGATCCTCACCCCGCGCATCAAGCCGGCCGTCAGCGGCTGGAAGAAACCCATCGTCATCGGCCGCCACGCCTACGGCGACGTGTACCGCAACGTGGAGATGAGCATCCCCGGGCCCGGCAAGGTGGAGCTGGTCTACACCCCGGCCGACGGCGACCAGGAACGGCGCATGGTGGTGCACGAGTTCAAGGGCCCGGGCGTGAGCATGGGCATGTACAACCTGGTCGACTCGATCACCAGCTTCGCGCGCGCCTGCTTCACCTACGCGCTCGATCACAAGATCAACATGATCTTCTCCTGCAAGGACACCATCTCGAAGATCTACCACGCCCAGTTCCGGCTGATCTTCCGCGACCTGTTCGACCGCGAGTACAAGGCCAAGTTCGAGGCCGCCGGCATCACCTACACCTACACGCTGATCGACGACGCCGTGGCCCGCATCATGAAGTCCGAGGGCGGCATACTGTGGGCCCTGCGCAACTACGACGGGGACGTGATGAGCGACATGGTCGCCTCGTCCTTCGGCTCGCTGGCCATGATGACCTCGGACCTCATCTCGCCGTACGGCTACTTCGAGTACGAGGCGGCCCACGGCACCGTCCAGCGCCACTACTACCAGCACCTCAAGGGCGAGAAGACCTCGACCAACTGCATGGCGCTGCTGTACGCCTGGACCGGCGCCCTGTGCAAGCGGGGCGAGCTCGACGGCACCCCCGAGCTGGGGAAATTCGCCGAGCTGCTGGAGAAGGCCGCCATCGGCACCATCGAGGGCGGGGTGATGACCAAGGATCTCATCCCCTTCGCCGATCCGAAGCCGGAGAAGTTCGTGTACACCGAGGAGTTCCTGGACGCGATCAAGAAGAACCTCGACAAGCTGCTCTAGCTCGAGAACAGGAGCACAGACCATGGCCAAGCGAGCGATCCGGGAGTACGACGCGAAACGCATGCTGGCGAAGGGGCTGGCCGAGATCTCCGGCGGCCGCTTCAGCGTGGACCCCAGGCTGGTGCTGGTGTCCGCGGACACCGACCTCGACGGCCTGCCGCAGGCGCACCCGTGGCTGAAGACCACCAAGCTGGTGGTCAAGCCCGACCAGCTGTTCGGCAAGCGAGGCAAGAACAAGCTCCTGTGCCTCGACGCCTCCTTCGACGACGCCAAGAAGTGGATCCGCGAGCGGCTGGGCAAGGAGATCACCATCACCCAGACCACCGGCCAGACCACGGGCAAGCTGACCCACTTCCTGATCGAGCCCTTCGCCCCGCACGGCAAGGAGTACTACATCGGCCTGACCACCGCCCGGGACTACGACTCGATCTACTTCTCCACCCAGGGCGGCGTGGACATCGAGGAGGCCTGGTCCTCGGTGGTCGAGACCCGGGTCGGCCTCCTGGACGACATCGACAAGGTCGACGTCAAGCTGCCGGCGGATCTCGAGGACAAGCAGACCGCGACCGCCTTCGCCAAGGCGCTGTACCGGTTCTTCGTCGACTTCCACTTCACCTACCTCGAGATCAACCCCTTCGCGCTGGAGCAGGGCAAGGTGGTGCTGATGGACCTGAAGTCGCGCGTGGACGACTACGCCGCCTTCCCCTGCGCCGAGAAGTGGGGCGCGCTCGAGTTCCCCAAGCCGTTCGGCACCACGCTGACGCCGGAGGAGAAGCGCATCGAGGAGCTCGACGAGCGCACCGGCGCCTCGCTGAAGCTCAACGTGCTGAACCCCGACGGCCGGATCTGGAACCTGGTGGCCGGCGGCGGGGCCTCGGTCATCTACGCCGACACGGTGGTCGACCTGGGCCTGGCCAAGGAGCTGGCCAACTACGGCGAGTACTCCGGCGATCCCTCGATGGAGGACACCTACGAGTACACCAAGACCGTGCTGGACCTCATGACGCGCCACAAGGACAAGCAGGGCAAGCCCAAGTTCCTGCTGATCGGCGGCGGCATCGCCAACTTCACCGACGTGGCCTCGACCTTCACCGGCATCATCAAGGCCATCGAGGAGTACCGCGATCGCCTGGTGGGGGTGAACGCCCGCATCCTGGTGCGCCGGGGCGGCCCGAACTTCGAGACCGGCCTGGCCAAGATGCGCCAGCTCGGCGAGCGGCTGAAGCTGCCCATCGAGGTGTTCGGCCCCGAGACCCACATGACCAAGATCGTCCGCATGGTCCTGGAGGGCTGAGCCATGGCGAGCTACGACCTGTTCCACAAGGGCACCAAGGCCTTCGTGTACGGCAACCAGCTGCGCGCGGTGCAGCGCATGCTGGACTTCGACTACATGTGCCGCAAGGACGCCCCCTCCGTGGTGGGCCTCATCACCCCCGAGCAGGGCGGTTTCGAGAAGTTCTTCTGGGGCACGAAGGAGATCGTCATCCACCGGTTCCGCAAGGTCCAGGACGCCGTGAAGGCGCACCCCGAGGCGGACACGGTGGTGAACTTCGCCTCCGAGCGCTCGGCCTACGCCTGCACCAAGGAGATGCTGGAGACCGAGAGCATCCGGGTGGTCGCGGTCATCGCCGAGGGCGTCCCCGAGCGCAACGCGCGCGAGCTGCGGCTGCTGGCCAAGCAGCGGGGCAAGTGGCTCATCGGGCCGGCCACCGTGGGCGGGATCAAGGCCGGCTGCTTCCGCATCGGCAACACCGCCGGCACGCTGGAGAACATCCGCGAGTGCAAGCTCTACCGGCCGGGCTCGGTCGGCTTCGTGGCCAAGAGCGGCGGCCTGTCGAACGAGGCTTACAACATCGTGGCGCGCAACACCGACGGCATCTACGAGGGCATCGCCATCGGCGGCGACGCCTACCCGGGCTCCGGCCTGCTCGACCACCTGCTGCGCTACGAGGCGGACCCCAACGTGAAGATGATGGTCTGCCTGGGCGAGCTGGGCGGCCGGGAGGAGTACGACATCGTCGAGGCCCTGCAGCAGAAGAAGCTCACCAAGCCGCTGGTGATCTGGGTGACCGGCACCTGCGCCCCGATGCTGGCCGGCGGTGTCCAGTTTGGCCACGCCGGCGCCAAGGCCGACAGCGCCAGCGAGGGCGCGCAGGCCAAGAACGCGGCGCTGAAGAAGGCCGGCGCGGTGGTGCCCAACTCCTTCGACGACTATGACCAGAAGATCCACGAGACCTACGAGGAGCTCAAGCGCAAGGGCGTCATCAAGCCGGCGCCGGAGTTCGATCCGCCGCCCATCCCCATGGACTACGCCGACGCGCTCAAGCGCGGCCTGGTGCGCAAGCCGACCAACTTCATGTCGACCATCTGCGACGAGCGCGGCGAGGTCCACAACTACTGCGGCGTCCCCATGGACGAGGTGATCAAGCAGGACTACGGCATCGGCGGCGTGATCGGGCTGCTGTGGTTCAAGAAGAAGCTGCCCAAGTACGCCTGCGACTTCATCGAGCTGGTCATCCAGATCATCGCCGATCACGGCCCAGCCGTGTCCGGCGCGCACAACACCATCGTCACCGCCCGCGCGGGCAAGGGGCTGATCGAGTCGCTGATCTCGGGCCTGGTCACCATCGGCCCCCGCTTCGGGGGCGCGGTCAACGGCGCGGCCGACCACTTCCGCCTGGGGCTGAACAAGAAGCTCGGCCCGCGGGAGTTCGTCGAGTACATGAAGCAGCAGAACATCAACATCCAGGGCATCGGCCACCGCCTGCACAGCGTCGACAACCCGGACGCCCGCGTCGAGATCATGATCGCCTTCGCCCGCAAGCACTTCCCCAGGACCCCCGTGCTCGACTACGCCCTGTCGGTCGCGGACGTCACCTCCCGCAAGAAGAACAACCTGATCCTCAACGTCGACGGCTGCATCGGCGTGCTGTTCGTGGACCTCCTGCTGGCCATCGGCTACAGCGACCAGGACATCCAGAAGCTCACGGACATGGGCTTCTTCAACGCCGTGTTCCTGCTGGGCCGCTCGATCGGCTTCATGGGGCACTACTTCGACCAGAAGCGGCTCAACCAGGGGCTCTTCCGCCACCCGCTCGACGACATCCTCTACGACGTCCCGGCTGCGCCCGAGAGCGTGGACTAGGGCCGCCCGGACCCACGCCCGACCCCGGACGCGAGCTGCAACAGGCGGACGACGTTGCGGGCGTCGTCCAGGCCGCGATGCGGGCGGCCCTGGAACTCGAGCCCTGCCCGCGCCAGGGCCCGGCCCAGGCCGAGGTTGCGGAAGCTCCGGGTGGCGGCGGCGTAGAGGTGCTTGAGATTCAGGTGGCGCGCGGGCAGGGGATCCGGGCGGGCCTGCCGGGCCAGGTCCTGGGCCCATTGCCGGCGGTCGTAGTCGCCCCACGATCCCCAGGCCAGCTCCTCGAAGGGCCGCAGCCAGGCGCCCAGGTCGGCGAGCGCCTCCGCCAGCGGCCGGGCCGCGTCCACCTGGGCCTGGGTGATGCCGGTGAGCCGGGAGCAGAAGGCGCTCAGCCGCGGGTGCCGGGCCGGCCGCACCAGGGCGCCGAACTCGCCCAGCGTCGCGAATCCGGGCGCGGGGGCGACGAGCACCGCGCCGATCTCCAGGATCTCCATCTCCTCCCGCGGCAGCGCGCCCCGCTCGTCGCAGGTGGCCTCCAGGTCGACCACCAGCAGGTGGCGGGGCGGCGGGCCAGGCGCGAACAGCCGGGGCTCGTGTGCGGGCGCTGTCATGCACCACCCTCGGCGGCGGGAGCGCCGCGGGACACGCCCATCATGGCCGATGGGCCGCCTGCCGGTCCAGGTCTGCGCGAGGGGGTTGACGGGGACGCCCGCCGGTGCGATGGGGAGAGGCATGAGAGCCGTCCTCGCCTACCTCCACGCACACAGGCGTCAGCGGCGCTGGCTCATCGGCGTGTCGATCGCCGTCGCGGTTTACTCCTTGCTCGGCTTCCTGATCGTGCCCTGGATCGCCCGCTCGGTGCTCCAGTCCGAGCTGACCGAAGCGCTGGGCCGCACGGCCACGATCGAGGACGTGCGCTTCAACCCCTACTCCCTGGTGGCCGAGGTCGAGCGGCTCGCCATCGCGGAGGCGGGCTCGGCGGAGCGCTTCGTCGGCTTCGACCTGCTGCGCGCGAACCTCAGCCTGTCCTCCCTGTTCCGCTGGGCGCTGGTGCTCGAGGAGCTGCGGCTCGAGCGGCCGTTCGCGCGGGTCGAGCTGCGCGAGGATGGGCGCTTCAACTTCTCCGACGTCGTCGACCGGCTGGCGCAGGCCCCGGCGGAGCCGCCGCCGCCCGGGGCGGGGGCGGAGGCCGCCAGCCTGCCGGTGATGCTGGAGAACCTGCTGATCCAGGGCGGGGAGCTCCAGTTCGTCGACGCGCCCAGGGGCCAGCGCCATGTGCTCGACCAGCTCGAGGTCGTGCTGCCGCTGGTCTCCATGCGCGAGGACGATCGCGCGGAGGACGTCCGACCGTCGGTCAAAGCGCGGCTCGACGGCCGGACGCTCGCGCTGAACGGGCGCAGCCAGCCCTTCCACGACACCCTCGAGTCGGCCTTCAACTTCGAGCTGTCCGGTCTCGACCTGGTCCCGCTCTGGGAGTACGTCCCGCTCGACCCGAAGCCCAGGCTGGAGTCCGGGACGCTCTCCTGCCGGCTGGCCCTGAGCTTCCGACAGGAGACCCGGCCCGAGCTGGACCTGACCGGGAGCGTGACGGTCGAGGGTGTCGCCCTGTCCGGCGGGGCCCAGGAGCCGCTGCTGTCGTTCGAGGCCCTGGCCGTGGAGATCGATCGCTTCGACGTGTTCGGCCAGCGGCTGAGCCTCGGCGCCGTCCGCCTGACCCGGCCCACGCTCGCCGTCACCGTCGATCCGCAGGGCGAGCTCCCGGCGCTGCGCTTCCTGCCGCCCTCCCGGCCCGAGCCGGCCCCGCGCTCCGCGGGAGAGCCCTTCCGGGTGACCGTCAGGGCGCTCGTCCTGGAAGGCGGCTCCGTGCCCTTCGCCGATCGCCGGCCGGGCTGGGAGTTCCAGAAGGACGTCGGGCCGATCCAGCTCGACGTCACGGACTTCGACAGCTCGGCCGGCGAGGCCGGGCTCGGGCTGCGGGTCGGCGCCCCGGCCGGGGAGCGCCTCGAGCTCCAGGGGAAGTTCGCGGTGGCGCCGCACTTCTCGGCCTCCGGGAAGCTCTCCCTGCAGGCGGTCTCGGTGCCCGACTACGCCGTCTACCTGAGGGACCTGCCCGCGCTGATCGAGTCCGCGAGGCTGGCGACGGGCACGGACTTCAGCGTCGCGCTGAGGCCCGAGGCGCCGGTCGAGCTCGCCACCCGGGACGGCTGGCTCGAGCTGACCGGGGTGGCCGTGACCTCGCCCGACTGGCGGGGCGCCAGGCTGAAGTGGGACCGCCTGGGGCTGACGGGCCTGTCCTTCGCGCTCGCCTCCCGGGAGGCCGCGGTGGCCGCCATCGAGCTGCGCAAGCTGGTCCTGGACCTGCCGGCCTTCACCCGGGCCAAGCCGGGCCGGGCGCGGCTCGCCTCCCTGAAGCTGTCCGGGCTGGCGGTGGGGCTGGAGCCGCCGCGCGTCGAGACGCAGGCCATCGATCTCGGCCGGTTCTCGGTGCGGGAGAAGGCGGGCGTGGAGCTGGTGGTCGGGTTCAGCAGCGCGGGTCTGCGCGGCGCCGTCTTCGACCAGGCGGCCGCGCTGGTCACGGTCGGCAACGTGTGGCTGCAGGAGCCCGTGCTGAACGCGGCCCTGGAGCCGTCCGGGGGCTTCAACGTGGCCCGGGTGCTCTTCGGCCCGCCGGCGCCGAAGGCCGAGGACACGCCGGCCCCCGCGCCGGCGGCGCCCGCGGCGGAGCCCGGGCCGGCCTTCAGCCTGCCGCGCATCGCGCTGCGTAAGGGCCAGGTGCAGTTCGTCGATCAGAACCTCACGCCGCCCTTCGTGGGCGTGCTCAAGGACCTCGAGGTCGAGCTGCGCGGCTTCTCGACCCTGCCCGGCAGCCGCGCCGCCCTGACGGCCAGCGCGGACGCGGGCGCGCAGGGCCGCATCGCGGTCGAGGGCGCGGCCAACCCGAACGACCGCGGGCTGAACCCCATGGTGGACGTCAAGATCAACGGCGCGGACGTGACCGCCTTCTCCCCGTACACCCTACGCTTCATCTCTCACCCGGTGGCGACGGGCAAGCTCGACCTGCACGTCCACCTGGAGGTCGCCGACGGCAAGCTCTCGGGGCAGAACAAGGCGGTGTTCTCCAACTTCACCCTGGGCGACGAGCGAGAGAGCCCGGACGACGTGGGCATCCCGGTCGGGCTGGTGCTGATGCTGGTGCGGGACAGCGACAACGGGATCGAGCTGGACGTGCCGGTGAGCGGCGACCTGGACGATCCCGAGTTCGCGCTGGGAAAGGTGATCTGGCGCGCGATCGCCAACGTGCTCACCAAGATCGTCACCTCGCCCTTCACCTTCCTGGCGAGCCTGGTGGGCGGGGAGGACATCGACCTCCTCGCCATGGAGCCGGGGACGACCCAGCTCCAGGCAGGCTCGGCCGAGAAGGCCGGGCTGCTCATCCAGGCCATGAAGAAGAGGCCCGGCGTGCGGCTGGCGATCGCGCCCATCATCGACCCCGCCCTGGACGGCGAGGCGCTCACCCGACAGCGGGTGGAGCAGGCGCTCAGGCGGCAGAAGCACGCCGAGCTCGAGGACAGCGGCGCCCCCCCGACCAGGCCGGCCGACGTGGTGTTCGCCCCCGCGGAGCGCCCCCGCCTGGTCGAGCAGGTGGCCCTGGCGTCCGGCTGGGCGGCGCCCGCGGGCGAGCTGACGCCCGAGGCGCGGCAGGGGAGCCAGGAGGAGTTCCTGCGCCAGAGCCTGGCCGCCGGGCCGGAGCAGCTCCGCGAGCTCGGCCTGGCGCGGGTCGAGGTGGTCATGCAGGCGCTGCGCGCGGATCCGGCCATCTCGCCGGAGCGGCTCTTCGTCCGCCAGCCGGATCCGAAGGACCAGGAGAAAGCCGCCAAGCTCAAGAGCGGCGTGTTGATCGACATCCGTTGACGGAGTCGGGGGGGGGGCGCCTTGAGGCCCGGGACCGCCAGCCGCACCGCGGAGTACGCCGCCGCCTTCCGGGCCCTCGAGTCCGTCCGCCGCCCCGCCAGCGCGCGCCTGTTCGAGGATCCCTTCGCGGTCCACTTCCTGGACGCCGGCCTGCGCCGCTTCGTGTGGCTCGCGGGCCTGCCGGCCGTCGGCCCGGCCGTGTTCACCTACGTGGACCGGCGCTGGCCGGGCGCGATGACCTCGGGCATCGCCCGCACCCGGCTGATCGACGATCACCTGCGGGCGGCGCTGCGCGCCGGGATCGCCCAGGTGGTGCTCCTGGGCGCGGGCTTCGACTGCCGCGCCCACCGCCTGCCGGAGCTGGCGGCCTGTCCGGTCTTCGAGGTGGATCACCCCGACACCCAGACCCGCAAGCGGGCGTGCCTGGCGAGGCGCCCGACGCCGCCGCGCGGGCAGGTGAGCTACGTCGGGGCGGACCTGGCCCGGGAGGAGCTGGGCGGGGTCCTGCGGGCATCCGGCCTGGACGCGCGCGCGCCCGCCCTGGTGGTGTGGGAGGGGGTGACGCACTACCTGGGCGCGCAGGCCGTGGACGCCAGCCTGCGCGCCCTGGCGGGCCTGCTCGCGCCGGGCAGCCGGCTGGTGTTCACCTACCTCCACCGCGGCCTGCTCGCGGGCAGCGCGGAGTTCGCCGACGCCCGGACGTCGCGCGAGCAGGTGGCGCGAGACGGCGAGCCGTGGATCTTCGGGCTGGAGCCGGCCGAGCTGCCCGCGTTCCTGGAGGCGCGCGGCCTGGCGCTGCGCGAGGACCTCGGGGCGGAGGAGTACCGGGCGCGCTGCTGGGGAGAGCGCGGACGCCGGATGCGGGGCTTCAGGTTCTACCGCGTGGCCCTGGCCGAGGTTCCTCCCGCCCACTGACGCTCGCCCGGCTCACCCTCCGGCTGGAGGCAGCGGCGTCGCGGGCGGTGGTGGCGGACCCAGCCGTGCGAGCTGGCTGGTGAGGGTGTCCGGCTCGGCGGTGGGCAGCTCACACGCCTGGCGCCGGCAGACGAAGGCCGTCGCCTCTCCCTGGAGCACCCGTTTGCCTTCGAGCAGCGCCACCAGCTGCCGCTGGCGCAGTATGTCGTCGCCCTCGATCGCCACCACCAGGGCCCGGTTCGGCACGAAGACGCGGTGGAGCACCTCCTCGAGCGCGCGGGTCGAGCCGGGGCGCGTGCCCACGAGCACCACCTGCACCGGACCGTCGAGGTCGTGGTCCAGGGCGCACAGCAGCTTGGCGGCGCCCAGCCCACGCTCCAGCTGGGCCGCGGCAGCGCGCAGCGCGCGCGCCGCCAGATCGCGCAGGTGATCGTCACCCGTGAGCTCGGCGAGGCGCAGCAGGTTGAGGATGGCCACGGCGTTCCCCGACGGCTCGGCGCCATCGGCATCGGCCCGGCCTCGCACCAGCAGCTCTTCGTGCTGGTCCGAGGTCTGGTAGTAACCCCCGTGCGCCTCGTCCCAGAAGTGCAGCTCGAGGTGGCGCTGGAGCGCGAGGGCCGCGGACAGCCAGCTCACGTCGTGCGACGTCTCGTACAGGTCGAGCAGCCCCTGCACCAGGCAGGCGTGATCGGACAGGGTGCCTGGGTTCCGGCTGACGCCGCTCATCCAGGTGCGGTCCAGCCCCTGCCCGGACCGCATGTGGCCGAGCACGAAGCCGGCCGCGCGGGCGGCTCGCTCCGCGTAGCGCGGCTCGCCCAACACCTGCGCGCCCCTGGAGAGGGCGGAGATCATCAACCCGTTCCAGGCCGCGATCACCTTCCCGTCACGCGCGGGCGGGGGACGGCGCTGCCTGGCGGCGTACAGCTCCTGGCGGGCTCGCGCCAGCGCGGTGCGGACCTCGGCGGGCGACAACCCGAGCCCGGCCGCGACCTGGTCCGGCGGCCGCGGCGTGTGCAGGACGCTGCGGCCCTCGAGCTGGCCCTGCGCGTCGACGCCGTAGTACGCGGCCGCGACGCGGCTGAGGTCTGGACCCAGCGTCGCCTCGAGCTCTCGCGGTGTCCAGGTGAAGTACCAACCCTCCGTCTCCCGGCCGGCGCCCGGCACCGGGCTGTCGGCGTCCGTGGCCGAGTAGAAGCCTCCGGCGGGGTCCGACATCTCGCGCAGGACGTAGTCGAGCGTACCGCGCGCCACCTGCGCGAAGTCTTCCCGCCCCGTGAGCTGGGAGGCCTCCAGGTAGACCACCGCCAGCTGCGCGTTGTCGTACAGCATCTTCTCGAAGTGCGGCACGAGCCAGGCGTCGTCGGTGGCGTAGCGGTGGAACCCGCCGCCGATCTGGTCATGGATGCCCCCGGCGGCCATCCGCTCCAGGGTGCGAACGAGCATGGACAGCGCCTGCGCGTCGCCCGAGCGGCGGTGGTGACGCATCAGCAGCTCGAGGGTCGTCGGCATGGGGAACTTGGGCGCGGCGTGGAAGCCGCCGTGGTTGGGGTCGAAGCCCCGCGCCAGCTCGGCCACGGCGGCCTGGATGGCGGCGACCCCGGGCACCGCCCCTGGCGGGGCCGGCCGCGCGGTGGCCTGCAGGCGCTCGGTCGCCAGGCGCGCCGCGGTGGCGATCCGCGCGGGCGCCCGGGCGTACTCGTCGCGCAGCGCGCGCAGCAGGCTGAGCAGGCCGTAGGTCGCGCCACGCTCGCCGTCGCGAGGCGGGAAGTAGGTCCCGGCGAAGAACGGCTGGCGGTCGGGCGTGAGGAAGACGGTCATCGGCCAGCCGCCGCTCCCGCTGAACAGCAGCACGGCGTTCATGTACAGCGCGTCGATATCCGGCCGCTCCTCGCGGTCCACCTTGATGGCGACGAAGTGCTCGTTCAGGATGCGCGCGATCTCCTCGTCCTCGAAAGACTCCCGCTCCATCACGTGGCACCAGTGGCAGGTCGAGTAGCCGATCGACAGGAACACCGGCCGGCTCTCGGCGCGGGCCCGGGCGAAGGCGGCATCCCCCCAGGTGTACCAGTCTACCGGGTTGTGGGCGTGCTGCAGCAGGTAGGGGCTCGTCTCCAGGATGAGCCGGTTGGTGTAGGTCGGCGAGCCGTCCGGCTCGAGGTGGCGGGTACGCGGCGCGTAGCCGGGCCCCTTGGCCCGGAGCGCTTCCGCCAGTCCCGTGGTCGGCGCGGACTTCACGGCCATGGCCCGCTCCCTCGCCCTAGCCACGCGTGTGTCGGCCGAAACCCGCGCAATCTTGCACGGCTCCGCGCTCGTTCCCAGCCCTGCGCGCCGCGCCGCAGGAGCCGGCGCCTCACCCGTACCGGGCCGCCTAGCTCGAGTCCTTCTGGTAGTCGAGCAGGGTGTACAGGCCGCAGTCCTCGCAGCGGAGCTCGCCGGTGGTCTCGTCCACGCCCATGGCGATGGCCGTCCCGCCGACCGCGAAGCAGAGGGTGTTCCGGCTGCCGCAGGCCGCGCAGCGGCCGTCGTAGGCCCCGTAACCGCTGCCAGGGTGCGGGGCGCTGCGGAAGAACTCGTCGGTGCCGGGCTCGAAGGGCGGGTGCGCGTACGGGCCCGCGCCCGGCGGGAGCGCCCGCACCACGGTCAGGGTGATGAGCGTGTACCTGTCTCGCTTGACCCGGACGCGGACCACCTGGCCGCCCGCCGGCGTCTCGTCGGTCCAGCCCTGCCAGTACGTGTCCCTGTCGTCCATGCGGGTGCCTCGAGACGCCTACCACAGCGCGCCGGTCAGCCGGTCCAGATCATCCACGTACGACAGGCCGGCGGGCAGGTTCAGGCTGTTGTTGTAGAACGCCAAACCGCAGAAGCGGATGTGCATGCCATCGTGGTTGCTGTAGGCGCCCGAGGAGGGGATGGAGAAGAGGACCGTGCTGATCTGGTTCGCCGGCAGCGTGAGGGTGACGGAGGCGGCGTTGCTGGTGCCCGTGTTGGCGCCGTTGCTGTGCCAGATCTCGCCGCCGTTGAGCGCGACGCCGGCGTATTCGGACCAGCTGCCGAAGGCGCTGTAGTAGAAGTAGGGCGTCCAGTCGATGGCGGCGTCCGTGGAGTTGCGGATCCGGAACATCAGCACCACCACCTTCCCGTTGGTGGAGCTGTACTGCCAGTAGGTCTCGGCGTAGACGTTGGCGTTCGGCCCTGCGTACCCGCGCCGGGTCAGCAGAGACTTCAAGGTGTCGGCGTTGTTGGTCAGGTGAACAGCCCGGTAGTTGCCGTCGGTCCAGTTGGATGGATTCACGCCGCCGAACAACTCCGCGCGATTGTCGAAGGCCCAGCCACCGCCGATCCACTCGGCGTAGGTGCTGAAGACGGTCCAGCGGTAGACCGGGCCCACCGGCGCGCGCTGGTAGTTCTCGAGGAGCGCTAGCAGCTCCTCGCGGAGCAGCGGGACGGCGTCGGAGCGGGCCGCGGTGGCGTCGGTGCCTGCGCCGGCGAAGTCGACCGCGAAGGTGTTGCCTGCCAGCGTGAGGCCCTCTCCCGCTGCGTAGGTGGTGTCGTCATCCGGCTCGCAGCTCACCGCGCCCGTGGCGTCGATTGCGCGGATCGAGCTGCCGGCGCTGCAGGGCGCGTCCACCCGGGCCTGCACCTCGGCGGCGTCGATGTCCGCCCCGGTGATGGTCCCGTCCACGATCATGTCCGAGGTGACGCTGCTCGGCTGTCCCTCGTTGACGTAGGCTGCGTCGTGATGGTGGTCGCTGCGCGCCGCGGTCGCGGCTGCGCCCGTCCCGGCGAACGCCACCTCCAGGGTCACGCCGCCGGCTGCGCCGCCTCCGGTCAAGCCGGGACCGGCGCCCACCTCGGTGATGTCGCCGCCCGAGTCGGTGTCTACGTCGTCCGCACAGGCCCAGGCCAGGCCGTCCCACTTGGCCGTCTGACCCGGGTTGCAGGCTAGCGAGGTCAGCGTGTCCGCGTCGCCGTCCAGCAGGGTGTCGGGCACGCCGTCCAGCTCATCCCAGCCCAGGAGGTCCGCGCCCAGGCGGTAGTCCGAAGCCGGGCGCCCGCCCAGGGTCTGCGTGTCTCCGGCGTACTGGGCGAAGCCCGCGTAGGGCACGGAGCCCAGGGACAGCCGGGGCTGCATCTCGGCCTCGGCTCCTACCTGCAGCCCCAGGTAGAGCGCGCCGTGATCGCGGAACAGTGAGAGGTCCAGGGCCGGGTCGCCCTGCGCGCCCAGGTACGCGGTGAAGAATCCGTCTTCCACCAGGACCGCCTGCACCTCGCTGAACACCACCTGGCCGCCAGTGATGTCGTCCCAGACGCGGCATGTGAGGATCACCTCGTCGTCCACGGGCCGCCCCTCCGCGTCCGTCAGGAAGCCCTGTACGGGCATGAACCCCGGCGCCGCGGCCAGGGCAGAGAGCGACAGGGCAAGGACGGCCACGAAGGGGAGGACCACTAAGCGATTGGACATGCGAGACCTCCTGGGTTGCTTCGCTGCTTTCAACAATGCCTCAGACGCCGGGTTCAGGGTCTGGCGCCAGCTCCGGACTCGAGCGCACCGCCCGGGCCGCTGGCCGTGCTCAGGGGCTGCGGCGCACCCACGTGCAGCCTCAAGGCCATCGCAGACTCCATCCGACTCAGCGACCCGAGCAGGTGCATCGCCTCGACCTCCAGCGGTCGACGAATCGGGAATGGCCTCGGGGCGCGACAGGGCCGTTGGGGTTTCATAGCGCGCGCTTCGCCATCCGGTCAATCCGCGCCGCTTCAGGCCATGGCGCCACGGGGTGGCTTGGCAGCCGGCCGGGGAGCGGCTATCCTCGGGGCGTCGGTGAACGCCCACGGCTCGGAGGGAACGATGAGAGCGCGCGCTTCGACGATCGCCGCCCTGGCGGCACTGGCGCTCGTGGTGGCCCTGGACGGCTGCGGCCGGCGGGCCTGGTACGGCGCCTACGGCATCGAGGACGAGGACGCGCTGCGCGCGCCCGCCAACATCCCCAAGCTGCTCCGGGCGCTCGAGGACGGGTACTGCCAGGCGGCCGACGAGATCGGGCGCATGCGCGCCAAGGCCAGGGAGGCCCTGCCCGACCTGGTCGACGCCATGGCGCGGGAGATCTGCTTCGCCGAGGGTCTGCAGGCCGTCGAGCGCATCTGCGACGACGGTCCGGAGACGATCGACGCCCTGCTCAAGCTCGGCGCCAAGGGCCGCTGCGAGGCCTTCGGCGAGCTGGTCAAGCGCGCCGAGCGCGCCCGGGCCAGGGCGGACGGGCTGATCGCGGCGGCCGGCGGCGAGGTCTGCGCGCCCGCCGCCCTGAGGGCGGCCGCCGCCCTGGCCCCCGACGCCCCGGGGCTGCTCGCGGCCGGGCTGCGCCGCCTCGAGCGCATCCAGGTGGACACGGTCGACCGCGTCAAGAGCCTCAGCCTGCACGGGGTGAAGTCCACGACGGAGCTGGTCGACGACGCCCTGGAGGCCCTGCGGCCGGTGGTGCTGCGGCGGCGCGAGGAGGCGCTCGAGCCGCTGGTGGGGCTCCTGGGGCACGCCCACTGGGAGGCGCGCTACGGCGCGGCCATGCTGCTCGCGGCGCTCGAGCTGCGCTCCGACAACGTGCTCGCCGCCCTGCAGCGGGCCAAGGAGGATCGCAGCGGCGAGGTGCGCCGGGCGGCCGAGGGGGCGCTCAAGAAGCTCGAGTTCGCCGCCATGGCGGCCGACGAGCGCACCGTGCTGGCGCTGTTCGACGTGGCCGATCCGGGCGGGCTGCTGCAGCCGGCCGAGCGCGACGCGTTGACGGATGAGCTGCTGGCCCAGCTCGCCGCCCAGCGGCGCTTCCGGGTGGTCCCGCGCGCCCAGGTGCGCTCCCAGCTCGACGCGCAGAAGGTGGCCTCGTACCAGAACGGCTACGACGAGAAGACCCAGGTGGAGCTCGGCCGGGCGCTGAACGCCGGGCAGCTGGTGGTCACCGGGCTCAGCCGGCTGGAGGGGGGCTGCGCCGTCACCGCCACCCTGTTCGACATCGCCAAGAGCGCCACCGAGCGATCCGCCTCGGTCAGGTGCGCCTGCACGGCGCCCGCCTTCACCCAGGCCATGGCCGCGCTGGCCGGCCAGCTCGCCGGGCGCTAGGGCCGGCCGGCGAGCCGCACCGCCGCTTCCGGCGCGTGGGGCCAGGGGAACAGGGGCGTCGCGGGCCACGTGGAGTTCGCGCGCGCCCGGAGGCGGCTCGTGCCCGGGCTCTGGTGGGGGGCTTCAGCGAGGCGGGCGGCTGGTGCCCAGGCGCGCCAGGACGCGGCAGATCGCCAGCGTGATCCAGCGCTGCTCGGCGCGGGCCCTGGGCGAGTCGGTGGCGCTGCGGTGGAGGCGGGAGTAGCTGCCGAGCCACAGCCCGGAGGGCTGCTGGTGCGCCACCAGCCAGGCGAGGCCCCGGGAGACATCCCCGTCCCCGGCGGGCAGCCCGAGCAGCGACAGGCAGTCGAGGGCCGAGACCAGGTTGTTCCACCAGAACGGGAACTGGAACCTAAGCCAGTGATCGGCCGCCCGGTAGGAGGAGTAGGGGTCCTGGCTGAAGAATCCGGACTTCAGCAGCCGCGCGGCCGCCAGGACGTCCGGGTGCCGTCGCCAGCCAGGGTGCGCGGCGAAGGCGCGCAGGACCATGCCGGTCCAGTGCGGGGAGGACGGGGCGCTCCGATCGTGGTCGGTCAGCGTGGGCAGATCCCGCGAGGTCAGGGCGGTGGTCTCCGCCCAGGACAGCCGGCCGAGGCTCATCAGCCGGTTGGCGACCCAGCCGCCGTCGTCCTGCCGAGAGGCGAGCAGCCAGGCCAGGCCGCGGGCGGTGCGTGGGTCGTCCGCGTAGCCGGCCCGGCACAGCAGCGCCAGCACCGCGCCGGTGTAGTACATGGCCACCTGGTTGCCGAGGAAGCCGCGGACGTCGCCCTCCTCGGTCTGGCGGCTGAAGACGAACTCGGCCGCCCGCGCCACGGCCGGGTGCCGGCGATCCAGCCCGTACTGGTCCACGGCGAAGCGGAGCTGCTTCCAGGTCTCGATGAGCGCGTAGTCGACGCGCGGGTGTCGGGCCTGCCGGTCACCGGTCGGCTTCCAGGCGCCGTCGGCGCGCTGCCGGCGCAGGAGGCGGGCGACCTCGGGCAGCGGCCACACCGCTTCGGCCACCTCGCCAGGGTCCTCCCCCAGGAGATCGCGCTGCACCCAGTAGATCAGCGCTGCCTCCCCGCTCCCGAGCAGCGCGGGGAGCGGATCGACCCGCAGGCGCATCGGCCGGCCCATGCCTCCTCCCGCGCCGGACATTCTACCCGGCTGCACGGCTTCTCCTCCAGACCCTGTCCACCCGCCCAGGACCGCCCGTCCCCCCGGTCGAGCCGCCGGGGGAGAGAGGTGAGGCTCGCCGAGCGGGAGGTTGAACCGCGCGTCGGCGTGTGACAGTTTCCGGCGCATGGTTCGGGAGGAACAGAGGCGCGGCCCCCGGGCCGCGATCCGGATCGTGCGGTTCGCGCCGGGGGAGCGCCTGGCCATCTCTGCCTGCCTGCTGGGTGAGACCTGCCGCTACGACGGAGCATCGAAGGCGAGCCCGGGTGTGATCGCGCTGGCGGCTGACTGCAGGCGTGCGGGCGTCGAGGTGGTCGTCGTGTGCCCCGAGGTGCTAGGCGGCCTGGGCGTCCCCAGGCCAGGGGCGCACCTCGCGGGCGGTGACGGTCACGCCGCGCTCTCCGGGCGCGCGCGGGTCTTGACCGCGGAACAGGGGCTGGATGTCACCGCGGCCTTCCTGCGGGGCGCGGCGCGGGCCTCGGAGCTCGCGCGCGGCGCGCGGCTGGCCATCCTCAAGGCCCGCTCTCCCTCCTGCGGCCTGGGGCAGACCGAGATCGACGGCGCGCTCGCGCCCGGGGACGGGGTGCTCGCTGCCCTCCTCGTCCAGGCCGGCGTCGTGTGCACGACCGACGAGGAGCTCGCGGCTGGGCGGCTCCAGGTCGAATGCCCCGGATGAGGAGGCGCCCGCCCTGGAAACGCAGCGCGCGGTTTCGAACGGCGGTGCGGATCCGCACGCGGCCCTCCCCCGTGGGCCGTCCGCGGCGACAGGCAGGATCTCGTTTGAATCCAGCATGCTGCGGGTGGCTGGCACCTGCTGCCGGGCGTCGTCCGGCGGCACGGACCTTGCTCCCGGGTCGGGTCCTGAACGCGGGACCACCCCCCGGAGGAGAGACCCATGGCCGCCATGACCTCGACGCGTGACATCCAGCTCGGTGAGCAGGGCTTCCTCCGCAAGGTGGTGCGCCGCCGCAAGCTCGAGTCGGTGTTCCTGTTCGCCACGGTGAACTGCAACTCGAAGTGCCGCACCTGCTTCTACGCCAAGGAGACCCACCCGGGCGCGGACCTCACCTTCGCCGAGATCCAGCGCCTGTCCGAGACCGCGCCGCCCTTCGACAAGCTGTGGCTCTCGGGCGGCGAGCCGCTGCTGCGCGACGACCTGGTCGAGATCGTCGCGCTGTTCTACCGCAACAACGGCATCCGGACGGTCAACTTCCCGACCAACGGGCTGCTGGCGGACCGCGTCGAGTCCGAGGTCAGGCGGCTGGCCGACACCTGCCCGAAGCTGGCCATCCACCTCAACTTCTCCCTGGACGGGCTCGGGGAGGTCCACGACAAGATCCGCGGCGTGCCGGGCAGCTTCGAGCGCACCATGGCCGCGATGGAGCGGACGAAGAAGGCCTTCGCCGGGCACCCGCGCATCCACCAGAACGTCGCCAGCGTGGTGGTGGCCGAGAACATCGACGGGCTGCACGATCTGGGGCTGTACCTCTTCAAGCGCTTCAACCTGGCGACCCAATTCTTCGAGGCGGTGCGGGGCGAGAGCCGCGACCCGCAGCTCGCTCGCGTCGACCGCCGCCAGCTCGAGGGGCTCCACCAGCGGCTGCTGCCCCTGTACGACGCCATGGCCGAGCGGCTGTTCGGCGGTCTGCCCCGCGCCGTGCGCGGGCTGGCCAAGATGAGCTTCATCGGCATGACCCTCGAGCTCTACCGCCTGCAGCGCGCGAACCTCGAGGGCCCGCACCCCTGGGGCATGGACTGCACCGCCGGGGAGACCACGCTGGTCGTCGATCACGACGGCGGCTTCCGCGCCTGCGAGCTGCGGCCGCGCATCGGCCACCTGCGCGACTACGGCTTCGACCTCGCCGCCGCCCACGGCAGCCCGGCCATGCGCGACGAGATCCGCGCCATCGGCGGCGGGGCGCGCGCGAACTGCTGGTGCACGCACACCTGCTGGACGCTCTCCTCGACCAAGTTCAGCCCCCGCAAGATCGTCCTCGACGTCCCGCGCGGCTACCTGGCGGCCGCCTGGAAGGGCTACCCGAAGCTCGACCCAGCGCGGATCGATCTGGCCGACCTCGAGCGCCGCTACCACCTGGCGAGGGCGTGATGCGCGTCGTACTCGCCTCGGCCGGCTCGCGCGGCGACGTGCTGCCGATCCTCGAGGTCGCCGCCCTGCTCCAGGCTCGGGGCCACGCGGTGCGCGTCTTCGCCCCCCGCCTGTTCGAGGCGGAGGCGGCCCGGCGCGACCTGCCGGCCAGCTTCTTCTCCACCGACAGCCAGGCGCTCATGCAGTCGGTCCCCGCGGGCTTCCGCTCGGCGACCCGGATCCTGGCCTGGGCCGAGCAGGCCATGCGCGAGCAGTTCGACGCGCTGCTGCCGGCGACCGAGGGCGCCGACGCGCTGGTCACCATGGTCAACGAGCTCGGCGCGCCGACCGTCGCCGAGCACCGCCGCATCCCGCACTTCCGGGTGTGCTGTGTGCCCTGCCTGGTGGGGGAGCAGCCGCCGGCGGTGCAGCCGCTCCAGCGCCTGCCCGCGGTCCTGAACCGGCTCCTGTGGCAGGGGGTCGAGCTCGGCACCCTGCTGCTGTTCGGCCGGGCGCTCAACGCCAAGCGCCAGGAGCTGGGCCTCTCGCGGGTGCGCCGCTTCAGCGACTACGCCGCGGGCACCAGCCACAACCTGCTCGCCATGGACCCGGTGCTGAACCCGCCCGGGCGCGGCTGGCGCCACCCCTACGAGTACGTGGGTTACCCCTTCGGCGGCGATGACGGGGCGCTCCCGCGCCAGGTCGAGGAGTTCCTGGCCGCGGGCCCGCGGCCCGTCTACCTCGGCTTCGGCAGCGTGTGCCTGCCCCACCCGGAGCGGACCACGGAGCTCGTCCTGGAGGCGGTCGCGCGGGTCGGCTGCCGGGCGGTCCTGGCCGCGGGCTGGACCGGGCTCGGCGACGGCGCGCAGGTGAGCGACCAGGTGCTGGTGGTGCGCGACGCGCCCCACCGCCGGCTGTTCCCGCGCATGGCGGGCCTGGTCCACCACGGCGGCAGCGGCACGACCCACAGCGCCGCCCGCGCGGGCGTGCCGCAGGCGATCGTGCCCCACATGGTCGACCAGTTCTTCTGGGGCGAGCGGGTGCGCGTGCTCGGCCTCGGGCCCGGGCCCGTCCCGCACGCACGGCTCACGGTGGCGAAGCTCGCCCGGCTGCTGCGCGCGCTGCTCCAGCCGACCTACCGGCACCAGGCCAGGGTGGTGGCCGGGCTGGTGCGCACGGACGGGGTGCGCGCCATCGCGGAGAGCATCGAGCGCACCTGCGCGCCCCGGCCCGTGACCCGGGTGACCCCGGTCGCGCGGGCCCGGACCGCCCCGCCCCGCCGGCGGGCCGCGGCCGACGGCCTCGCTCACGCCTCGGCCTGATCCGATCCAGTCCCCGCGTGGCGAGGCTATCAATTCCAGGCGGGTGGCTCTACTTATCTCGAGTGAGTTGCGTTCTTCGGAAGGAGGCCCTGGAGTGACCATCCGAGGTTTTCCTGCCAGGCTGTTGGCGTGCTGGTCTTGACCGGGCCCGACCCCTCCCCCCGCCGGATTACTCAGTGTCGCGGTCAGCCGTGCGGTGTGGGGGAGGATGGGTGGGGGGCTGCCACGATGACCGGCCGGGCACATGGGTGACAGGTCGAACCGGGCACATAGGTGCCATCAGGCTCCTGCAGACCGGGCCGATCGAGGCGTAGGACCTACTTCTTGTCAGCCTGGGCGGGCAGCCAGGCGCCGTTCTTGTCCGCCACCCCGACGATCTCGATCTTCGGCACCTTCATGACCACGGCCTGGTCGCCCACGGGCAGGTCCAGGTTGATGCCGGTCGGCTCCCCCACCACGGTGGTCTGGTCGCAGACCTGCGGGCCGCAGGAGTAGGTGTACCCGGCCCCGCCCTCGTCCCGGCGGAGCTTGCGCTTCTTGACCCAGTCGTTGACCGGCATCTGGAAGACCATGGGCGCCAGGTCCGGGCCCGAGCCGGTGGCCGGGATCCACACCAGCCAGCTGGCCACCTTGTCGTCCGTGCTGAGCTCGCGGATGAACTGGACCGTGCTCAGGTCCAGCACGTAGTACCAGCCCTTGAGCTTGGCCCCTTGCTCGCGCAGGTCCTTGGCCGGGACGCGGTTGGCGCGCAGCCGCTTGTTCTGCGGGAAGCGGGCGTCCAGCTCCTTGTAGAAGGCCGCGGTGTCGGCGGCCTGGCCCGCCGCCGGCGGCTCGGCGCCCTGCGTGCCGGCCGACGCGAGCCCCAGGGCCAGGATCGCCGGGAGGATCATCCGACCACGAATCGTCCGCACGAGAGACCCCCTTTCCCAAGGAATCGACCTGCGCCAGCCTACCACTCCCGCCGGCGGGACGACAGGCCGTGCGCTTGCCCGTGCTCTTCCCCCACCGCGCTGTGCGCGGGGGGGAAGGGGTCACGGACGACTGCGGGTGGGTGTTCCTCGCCGGTGACGAGTCGCAAGAGTACCTTGACGATCCAGACAAACGGCACTCTTCGAGCAGCATGCGGACGGGCCGCCCGCCTACCTCCGCCTCCTGAGGAACAGGACGAGGTACCAGCTGGCGGTCACGGCCAGGAAGCCGAGGATGGTCGGCATGACGTAGCTCGTGCGCCCGCTGTCGAGGAAGCTCCCCACCAGGCCCGCCGTCCCCACGGCCAGGCACAGGTTCACCAGGTGCGCGATCCACACGTCCCGCACCCAGGCGAAGAGCGCGAGGCAGAGCAGCGCCGCCCCGATTCCCGGGGCCCTGCGCCGTGAGCGTCTCTCTGAGCCGGTCGTCCGCGGGTGGCATGCTCCAGCCTCTGGAGGATGGACGGAAGAGCGGCATCCTCTCCGCCGGGGAGGTCAGCAACACCGGGAGGGTCGCTCAAGGCGCCCTGTCTGTTGACCGGCGCGGGCGCCTGGACTAGCTTGGCCCGGCGAATGGACGCGCTGGACCATCCAGCCGGAGGACGCATGCGACGGATTCTCATGTGGGCGGTCCTGGGCCTTGCGCTGAGCGCCTGCGGCGCGGTGGGCGCCCAGCGACCAGACGACGCGCCGCCGACCTCGGCCAGGGGTGGGTACACCTTCGACCTGCACGACCAGGTGATCAACCCGTCCACGCCGATGATCGCCAAGCCCCTGGCAGGCAAGCTGTTCGTGATCATCGACCCCGGGCAGGTGGAGGACGCCTTCCTGATCGACAACTCCACCCACGGGGTGGTGGGGTTCCGGGCCTTCCTCGAGGCCGGACTGAGGCGGGCCCTGGCTGGCTACTTCTCGGAGCTGAGCTTCGTGGCTCCGGGCTTCGCCTTCCCGGACTCGTTCCACTACGTGGCGCAGGCCAGGGCGGACCGCATCTCGTCCAAGAACATGGTGCTCGGGTACCTGACGCACGCCGTGCTGGAGATGAACTGGGCCTTCGCCATCCGCCCCTCGACCCAGGCGGACTACCGGTTCTCCTTCTCGGGCGTGGCCCAGAGCGAGGTGTCCTACGAGACCCTGTGGATCGGCGCGCAGCAGCTCCTGACCTCGGCCATGAACGGCCTGCTCACGGCGTGGACCGACAAGAACGTCTACCAGGCCCTGGCCGAGACCGCGGCGCCCGGCGGCGCTGCCGACCCGGGCAGCCGGGCGGGCGCGGCGGCGCCGATCGTGCTGGCGGTGTTCGATGTGCAGGACGCCTCCCGCAACCTCGATCAGGATACGCTGGTCCAGCTCACCACCTACCTGAGCACGCTCCTGGTCCAGGACGGGAGGTTCAGCGTGGTCCCCAGGGATCAGCTCAGGCTGCAGCTCCTGGACGAGAAGAAGGGCAGCTACCGGCAGTGCATGGAGGAGGGCTGCCAGATCGAGCTGGGCAAGGCCCTGGCGGCCCAGGGTACGCTCTCGACCACGCTCATCAAGGTGGGCGGCAAGTGCGTGATCACCTCGACCCTGTTCGATCTGAAGACCGAGACGGCCAGGCGCGGCGCCACGGCGGAGACCGGCTGCGCGACCGAGGAGCTGCTGGAGGCCATGCGGCAGATCGCCAGGCAGCTCTAGCCGGCCGCCCGCACCCATCCTGACGGGAAGGAACTCCCTGTCTGGCTCCCGGTCCGAGCGGCTGGTCGCGCCGAGCTCAGGCCAGCGGCAGCCCGCTGCCCACGCGGGTCCGTTCGTCGTGCAGGGTGACGAACGGCTGCAGCTCGGGGTGGATGTCCGGCCTGCCCAGGACCTTCACCAGCTCGCAGGTGGCGAAGGCCATCTGGCGCCGCCGGTAGGCGGCGACCCACTCGGCGCAGCGCTCAGCCTGCCCGGAGTCCTCGAACGGGTAGCTGATGTGGATGGGCCGCTGCCCGCAGCGCCAGGGCTTGGGGGTGAGCCGGGCCCGGTAGCAGGCCTGCTCTCGGCACAGCGTGAGGTAGAGGGGATCGCCGTCGAGCGCGGTGAGCACCTCGAGGTTCTCCGGGCTGGGAACCAGCGGGGCCTGGGTGGCCAGGCCGCGCAGCCCGCCGAAGGTCCGGTAGACGCGGAAGGAGAGGTCCGGTCGCTCGCGGACCAGGCGCTCGAACCGCTCGAGGGCGCGGCGCTCCTCGCCGGCGCGCGCGCCGCCGGTCGGCAGATCGACGTCGACGAACATCACCCGCGCGGCGTTGAGCACCTCGCAGCCGTAGCCGTTGCGGGTCACCACCGCCACCGGCTTGCCGTCGGGCCCGGGGAAGGACGCCAGGATCTCCTCCCGCAGGGGGCGGACGCCGTAGGGGTAGCGGTCGAGGGACCCGCCCGCCGCGAGCTTCTGCTCGAGCCGCCTGGCCGACTCCTGGGCGGCCCGCCGCGCGAGCTCCTGGCTCTCGTCGGAGGTCTCCCAGCGATCCACGCAGACCTTGCGGCCGAGCGAGCACCTGGCGACCACCGTCTCCTTGGCCCAGAACTTCCCGATCTTCATGGGCTCCCTCCTGGCAGGGTGCGGGCGCGGCCGGGGCTAGCAGGCGCCGTCCAGGAGCTCGCGCAGCTTTCGCGCCAGCCCCTGCGGTGTGTACGGCTTGCCGAGGAAGCACAGCCCCTCGTCGACCACGCCGTGGTGGACGATGATGTTCTCGGTGTAGCCCGAGGTGAACATGACCCTCGTCTCCGGGTGCAGGGGAGCGAGCCGGTCGGCCAGCTCGCGGCCGCTCATCCCTGGCATGACCACGTCCGTCAGCAGCGCGTCGATGGGCGCCGCGCGCCCCTCGGCGAGCAGCAGGGCCTCGCCGCCGTTCCTGGCGGACAGCACCGTGTAGCCCAGCCGGCGCAGGACGCGCTCGGCCAGATCGCGGACGAGCTGCTCGTCCTCGACCAGGAGCACCGTCTCCTGGCCGGTCGGCAGCTCCTCGCTCTTGAGCTCCGGCTCCCAGCGGGTGGCCTTCTCGGCGACGGACGGCAGGTAGAGCTTGAAGGTCGTGCCCTGGCCCGGCTCGGAGTAGACCTCGATGGTGCCACCGGCCTGCTTGACCGTGCCGTAGATCGTCGCCAGGCCGAGCCCCGTGCCCTTGCCCCTGGGCTTGGTGGTGAAGAAGGGCTCGAACAGGTGGCCGACGGTCTCCCGGCTCATGCCCACGCCCGTGTCGCTGACCGCCAGCAGCACGTAGCGGCCGGGCCTCGCCTCCGGGTGGGAGGCGCAGTAGTCCGGTCCGAGCTCGACGTTGGCCGTCTCGATCATCAATGTCCCGCCGTCCGGCATGGCGTCCCGGGCGTTGACCGCCAGGTTGACGATGACCTGCTCGAACTGGCCCGGGTCGACCTTGACCGACTCCAGCTCCTCGCAGCGGACCAGGCGGAGGTTGATATCCTCGCCGAGCAGACGCGGCAGCATGCCCTGCAGGTTGGTGAGCAGATCGTTCAGGTCGAGCACCCGCGGCTCGATCATTTGCTTGCGCGAGAAGGCCAGGAGCTGGTGGGTCAGCGCGGCGGCGCTGCGGGCCGCCTTGGTCACCTCCCGCAGCGTGGCGGCGAGGGGGCCCGCCGGGTCGAGATCCATGAGCGCCAGGTCAGTGTTCCCGGTGATGCCGGTGAGCAGGTTGTTGAAGTCGTGCGCCAGGCCCCCGGCCAGGCGTCCAATGGCCTCCATCTTCATGGCCTGCTGGAGCTGCTCCTGCAGCCTGGCCTGCGCCTGCTCCATGCGCTTGCGCTCGGTCACGTCCTTGGACGACCCGATGATACCGACGACGCGCTGCCCTTGCGGGTCGAGCTCGGGCCTGGCGTAGATGTGGGTCCAGCGCATGCCTGCTCTCACCAGCGAGCGGCACTCGAGCTCGGCCGGCTGGCCCTCGGCGATGACCCGCCGCAGCTCGGCGGCGATCCTGGCGACGTCCTCCGGGTGGATGAACGCCCCCCAACTCGCGACGTCGGCCACCTGCGCCAGGGTCCAGCCGGTGATCTCGCTGAAGCTCTGGGAGGCGTAGTCCATGATGGCCCGGCCGTCCGCCTCCACCCGGAGGTGGAAGATGTAGTCGGAGGCCATCTCGGCTATCATCCGGTTGAGCCGCTCGCTCTCCAGCAGCGCCGCCTCGTGCTTCTGGCGCTCGGTCACGTCGCGCGCCGCGGCGTAGATGATCTTGCCGGCGGGGAAGGAGCGCCACTCGATCCAGCGGTAGGATCCGTCCCTGTGCCGGTAGCGGTTGGTGAAGTTGGCCACCGGCGCCTGACCCATCAGCACGGCCACGCGCTCGCGCGTCGCCGCGAGGTCGTCGGGGTGGACGAAGTCGAGGAAGGGCCTGCCGAGCAGCTCCTCGAGCCGGTAGCCGAGGGTTCGCTCCCACTCCGGGTTCAGGCGTCTGAAGCGCCCGTCGGTGTCGGCGATGCACAGCAGGTCCAGGGCGGAGGAGAAGAACCTGTCGATCTCCTCGGACTTCTCCTGCAGCTCCAGGAGCACCCGCTTGCGCTCGGTGATGTCCAGGGCGGTGAAGGTCACGCCCTCCGAGTGATCCGCGGGGTCGAGCGGGGTCGAGCTGAGCAGCACGTCGATGATCTCGCCGCTCTTCCGCTGCCAGCGCGTCTCGACGGTGCCGGTGCCTTTCTCCGCGATCTGCCGGTACTTCTCCCGGCCGACGAAGTCGAAGTCCTCCTGGCTGGGGTAGAGGATCCGCGCGTTCCGGCCCAGCAGCTCCGCGGCCGGGTAGCCGGTCATGCGGCACAGCTCGTCGTTGGCCTCGCGGATGACCCGGTCGACCACCATGCCGATGCCGATGGGCGCAGCGCGCAGGATGCTGCGGATCTTCTGCTCGCTCGCCCGCTGCGTCCTGTCTGCCTCCGGTCTCGAGTCCTGCATGCTGGACCCCCTGCTCCTCGGCACAGAGTATCGAGGGCCTCGCGATCCGGCGTCAAGGCCGGCTCCGGGAGCTCCTCGCCTCGAGCGCCTCCGGCGGATCAGCGCCCGGGCGGGTGGCCGAACAGCAGCCTGTTCTTGGGGGTGATCTCGGCCGGGATGAGCTGGGTGTGGACCCGGTAGCCGGCCCGCCGCAGCCGATCCGCACGCACCACGTCCATGGCCAGCGCCGGGTCGAGCCAGCCCTCGAGCCCGCCCCGGTCACCGCGGGAGAAACCGTGGCAGCAGGGCAGCACGGCCACCGCCGCGCGGGCGGCCAGGGCCAGGTCGAGGACCCGATCGGTCAGCTGCCCGCAGGCGTGCGCCGAGACGACCAGATCGTCGGGGCCGAGCTCGACCGACTCGATCGGGGCCTCGAGGAGCTGGACCCTGTCCCGCAGGCGCGGCCAGCGCGCGCACAGGGCCGCGCTCACGCGCCGGGCGCTGGCCGGGATGCGCACGTCCACGGCCAGCGCTTGCGGCGAGCGGTCGTCGAGCAGCAGCAGCAGGTGGGCGAGCAGCCCGTGCCCGGCGGCGAGATCCACGACCCGCCGGCCGGAGAACCGCCGGCGCACCCGGCGCGCCACCTCCCAGGACTCGTACAGCTCCTTGCGCGGCAGGCACTCCGCCTCGCACACGGCGCGGGCGACGCGGGAGAACAGATCCTGCCCGGGGAAGTTCAGGGCCGAGTTCGGCACCAGCTTGTTCTTGGAGGCCGGGTTGTGGTGGCGGGGGAGGCCCGCGCCGGAGCTCTGGCGGGGCTCGGAGGTCGCCATGCACCTTGGTACGGCCGGAGTCGTGCCGCTGTCAACCGCGTGGTAGGCTCTGGCATGCCCTGGCGCGCCCTCGTTCGGTGGTTCGCGACCGGCGCGGAGCGCCCGCGCCTGCAGGACCCGGCCCGGCTCGCGCGGCGCTACGCCCAGCTCCGCTGGCAGACCTTCTGCGGCGTGACCCTGGGGTACGCCTTCTTCTACACCACCCGCCTGAGCCTGGTCGTGGCGAAGAAGCCGCTCATCGACGCCGGCGTGGTCAGCGCCGGCGAGCTCGGCACGATGGGCTCCGCGCTGCTGCTCATGTACGCCGTGGGCAAGCTCGGCAGCGGATTCCTGGCCGACCGCGCGCACGTCGGCCGGTTCATGGCGGCGGGCCTCCTGGGCTCGGCGGTGGTGAACCTGCTGTTCGGTTGCACCGAGTCCGTGCCCTTCTTCACCCTGCTCTGGGCGGTGAACGGCTGGTTCCAGTCCATGGGCGCGACCCCGAGCGTCGTCAACCTGTCGCACTGGTTCAGCCCGCGCGAGCGCGGGACGCGCTACTCGATCTGGAGCATCGCCCACAGCCTCGGCGAGGGGATCACCTACTCGGCGACGGCGGCCCTGGTCGCCTGGCTGGGCTGGCGCTGGGGCTTCTTCGGCCCGGGCATCGCCTGTGCCCTGGTGTCCGTGGTCCTCGCCAGGGTCGTGCTCGACCGGCCGCAGACCCATGGCCTGCCGCCGATCGCCGAGTTCAAGGCGGACCTCCCCGCGCCGGAGGCCGGCGCGCCGTCCTCGGTGGCCGAGCTGCAGCGGCAGGTGGTCCGCAACCCCCGCGTGTGGATGCTCGGGCTCGCCAGCGCCGCCTTCTACGTCACCCGCTACGGCGTGAACAGCTGGTTCGTGCTCTACCTGCAGGAGGCCAAGACCTACTCCCTGGTCGAGGCCGGGTTCGGCATGACGCTGCTGACGGCCTGCGGCCTGGCCGGCACGGTGCTCGCCGGCACGATCTCCGACCTCGTGTTCGGGGCACGGCGGGGGCCGGTGCTGTTCAGCTACGGCGCCCTGCTGGTCGGCTCGCTGTTCGGGCTGTACGTCACGCCTGCCGGACAGCACCTGCTGGACGGCCTGGCCCTCGGGGTGTGCGGCTTCGCCACCGGCGGGCTGCTGGTGTTCTTCGGGGGGCTGCTGGTCGTCGACATCTGTCCCACGCGCGCGACGGGCGCGGCCATGGGCATGATCGGGGTGTTCGCCTACCTCGGCGCCGCGGCCCAGGACACGGTCAGCGGCCAGCTCATCGAGTCCACCCGGCGGGTCGTCGACGGGGCGGTGACGCACAGCTACGACAGCGCCTTCTGCCTGTGGATCGCCGCCGCCGTCGTGTCGCTCGTGCTCGCGTTCGCCGCGCTGGCCGTCCGCAGGCCGGGCTCCGGGTTGCCCGACCGGGGGGTTTCTGGTATGGAGACCGCGCCATGAACGCCGCGAGCAGGACCACCGACCCGCCGGCGCCGGCGCCTGACTGGGCGACCCGGCTGGAGGCGCTGCGCGCCGAGACCCGGGAGGTCGACGCGGCCGTGGCCGGCCGGCGCTTCCTGTCGGTGGGCGGCACCGGGTTCGTCGGCCGCTACCTGGTGGAGGAGTTGCTGGCCCGGGGCGCCGCCGAGGTGCGCATCCTGTGCCGCACGCCGCCGCGGGGCGCGCACCACCCGCGGGTGACCTTCGCCACGGGCAACGTCACGCGCCCGGAGGTGGCCCGGGCGGCCTGCCGGGGGATGGACGCGGTCATACACTCGGCCGCCGTGTACGGCAACCCGCCCTTCGGCAGCCTGGGACCGGGGCAGGACGTCGCCGACACCAACGTGCGCGGTGTGGAGAGCTCCCTGGCCGCGGCCCGGGCCGAGTCCGTGGCGGACTTCGTGTACACCAGCTCGGCCAACGTCGTCTTCGACGGCACGCCCCGCCTGGAAGCCGACGAGAGCACGCCCTACGCCATGGGCCGCCGGCTGGATCACTACACCCGCAGCAAGATCGCCGCCGAGCGGCTGGTGCTCGCGGCCAACGGGGGCGGCCTGCGCACGGGCATCCTGCGGCCCAACGGGATCTACGGCCCGCGCGAGCAGTACATTACCGGCAAGGTGGTGCCGCTGGTGCGCATGCTGCGCGGGCTGCCCTTCTCGCTCGACCCGAGCCAGCGCACGGACTGGACCTTCGTCTACAACCTGGTGTGGGCTCACCTGCTGTGGCTGCGGCGCGTGCGCGAGGCGCCCGCCGAGGTGGCGGGCAAGGCCTACTTCATCACCGACGGCGAGGCGGTGCACACACTGCAGGACGTCGTCGGCGCCATGGTGCGGGGCCTGGGGTACCCGGGCCGGGCGTTCGTGCGCGTGCCCCGCTTCCTCATGGTCGGCGGCTGCGCCGTGCAGGAGCGGCTGTGCTGGTGGCTGCGGGACCTCGGGTTGCGGCCGCTTTTCACCCGCACCGAGGCGCTCAAGGCCGTGACCACCAACACGCACTCCATCGAGCGGGCCCGGACGCTGCTCGGCTACCGGCCGCTCGTCGGCACCGCCGAGGGGCTGGGCTACATGGGCGCGGAGCTCCGGGCGCGGGGCGAGCCGGACGGGCACTGAGCCGCGCGGCATCCACGTCGACGCTCCTGGAGCCGGCCCGCCGGAGAACTCGATGACCTGGTGCACCGGAGACCCGACGTACGACACGCTGCTGACCGTGGCCCTGGCCTACGCGGCCTTCGCGGCGGTGGCGTCGGTCTTCATCCCGTCCCCCTACGGCCGCTTCGCCTCCGCCCGCTTCGGGCTCAACCTGAGCCCCCGCCTGGGCTGGTTCCTCATGGAGCTGCCGGCCGTGCCCGTGTTCTGCTGGTTCTTCTTCACCGGGCCGCGGTGGTCAGAGGCGGTGCCGCTTTTGTTCCTGTGCGTGTGGCTCCTGCACTACGCCAACCGGGGCTTCCTGTTCCCGTACCTCATCCGCGTGGCCCCAGGTGCCACGACCAGCTTCAGCCTGCTGGTGGTGGTGGCGGGGTGGGGGGCCACCGCGCTGCACGGCTACCTCAACGCCTCCTGGCTGAGCACGTACGGCGCGCACCTCACCACGGCCTGGCTGACCGACCCGCGCTTTCTGGCGGGCCTCGCGCTGTACCTCGTGTCGTACGGGCTGACCCTGCAGGGCGAGTCGATCCAGCGCAACCTCCGCACGAGCGCGGAGCTCGCCGCCGGGCAGCGGGTGTACCGCATCCCCCGGGGGGGGCTCTACCGCTGGGTCACGAGCCCCTGCTACCTCACGGAGCTGACCGGCTGGGCGGGCTTCGCCCTGGCCACCTGGTCCCCGGGTGGGCTGTTCATCTTCGCCATCAGCTGCGCGAACCTCGTGCCCCGGGCCTTCGCCACCCAGCGCTGGTACCGCCAGCGCTTCCCCGACTACCCGCCCGAGCGCAAGGCGCTGATCCCCTTCCTGCTCTAGGCCGGCCCCCGCGCTCAGCGCTCGGGCCGGCCGTCGACCAGGCGGCGGATCCCGTCCGGGTTGCCGTCCTGGAGCGCGGAGGGCAGCAGCCCGGAGGGGACCGACTGGAAGGCGACCGGGCGGACCCAGCGCAGGATCGCGGCCGTCCCCACGCTGGTGAACCTGGCGTCCGTGCTGGCGGGGAAGGGGCCGCCGTGCTGCATCGAGGGGCAGACCTCGACCCCCGTGGGGAAGCCGTTGGCCACCACGCGGCCCGAGATCGAGGCCGCCGCCTCGAGCCAGCCCGGGACCTCCGGGAGGTCCGCGTCGGACCAGTGGACCGAGGCGGTGAGCTGTCCGTGCAGGCTCGCGCACAGCTCCAGCATCTGCGCCGCGCTGTCGCACCCGACCACCAGCGCGGCCGGGCCGAACAGCTCCTCGCCGAGCTCCGGGTCGTCGCCGAGCGCCCGCGCGGTGGCCTTCCACAGCCCTGGCAGCGCGCGCCCCCCGCCGGCGTCTCCGGGCGGCAACAAGGCGGTGAGGGCCGGGTGCCGGCTCCAGCGCAGGCAGCCGGCCCGGTACCGGTCGTGGATGGCGGGTGTCAGCAGGGGCTGGGCGGGCGAGGCCCGGAGCCTCGAGGTGCACGCCTCGAGCAGCCTGTCCAGCCCCTCGCCGCGCACCGCCGCCAGGACGCCCGGCTTGGTGCAGAACTGCCCGGCGCCCAGCGTCATCGACGCGGCGAAACCCGCCCCGATCTCCTCGGCGCGCTCCCTCAGCGCGCCGGGCAGGACGAAGACCGGGTTCACGCTGCCCATCTCCGCGAAGCACGGGATGGGGCGCGGCCTGGCGGCCGCCAGGTCGAACAGCGCCCGGCCCGCGACCCGCGAGCCGGTGAACCCCACGGCGGCGATCGCGGGGGTCTGCACCAGGGCCTGCCCGACCCCGGCGCCGCCGTGGAGCATCGAGAACACCCCCCGGGGCAGGCCGGACGCCTCCAGCGCCTGGACCAGCGCGCGGGCGATCAGCTCCGAGGTGCCCGGGTGGGCCGGGTGGGCCTTCACCACCACCGGGCAGCCCGCGGCCAGCGCGCTGGCCGTGTCGCCGCCCGCGACCGAGAAGGCCAGCGGGAAGTTCGAAGCCCCGAACACCGCCACCGGGCCGACGGGGACGAGCCAGCGCCGGAGCCCGGGTCTGGGGGAGGGTAGGCGCCCGGGGTCGGCGAGGTCGAGCCGCGCCTCCACCCAGGAGCCCTCGCGGAGGAGCGCGGCGAACGCGCGGAGCTGGTCGCAGGTGCGCGCCCGCTCGCCGCGCAGGCGCGCGATCGGCAGGCCGGTCTCCGCGGACGCCCGCGCCAGCAGCGCGTCCCCGAGCGCCTCGATCCCCTCCGCGCAGGCCGCCAGGAAGTCCGCCCGGCGCGCCGCGGGCAGGCGGCGGTAGGGCCCGAACGCGCCCAGCGCCTCGGCGGCGGCCTCCAGGATCTGGCCCGGGTCGGCCTCGCGGAAGTCCGGCGGCAGGGGCCGCTCCAGGGTCGGATCGAACGCCGAGAACACGCTGCCTCGCCCCTCGACGAACGAGGCGGCGATCACGTTCTGTCCGCGCAGGAGGGGCGGGTCTCGATCCATCGGCGGGGGGCGGTCAGGCCGGGGGGGCCTCCTCTTCCTTCTTGGGCTTCTTCTCCTTGGGGGGCTTGGGGGCCTTGGGCTGGGCGGCCTCCTTGGCGGGCTTGGCGGCCTTCTCCGGCTTCTCGGCCTTCTCGACCTTCTCGACCTTGGGCTTCTCCCACTTGAGGGCCTCGATCACGTGCCTGACCTTCCTGGCCTCGGCCAGCAGGTGGCGCATGGTCGAGTCCTTCTCCAGGCCCTTCTTGTCGAGCCCCCGCTGCTCGAGGGCCTTCTTGCGGGCCTCGATCTTGGCCATCACCCGGCTCAGCCGGGTTTCGCGGGTCGCCACTTTTCTGTTGTTCATCAGGAACCTCTCTCGCGAAGTTGTTGGCGTTCGAGACGCCCCACCCTATGACGAGGCCGGCTGGCTTGTCAAAGCCATCCTGCCGGGTGGGGCCGGAGGCCGCGAGGCGCGAAAGAAGTCGCCTGCCGGCGAGAAACCTGGTAGGTGGTAGCGCCCGGGTGGAACCACAAGGAGCGCGACATGCCGGAGATCGAAGTGGGCGTCGTCAACAAGTACTTCGACAAGATCGGGGTGGGGATGATCCAGGTCACCCAGGGCGAGCTGGCCGTGGGTGACAGGATCCACATCAAGGGCAGCACCACGGATCTCGCCGCGACCATCGGCTCGATCCAGGTGAACCGCCAGGCCGTGCAGCTCGCCAAGCCCGGCGAGGAGGCCGGCGTCAAGCTGGACGGCAAGGTCAGGCCGAAGGACAAGGTCTTCAAGGTCACGGCGTAGCGGCGCCTGCCGGCGGCGAGCTCAGGGCCGCTCCCAGACCGCCACGGGGCCTGGCACGACGCGGAAGCACGGGTGCGGCCCGGGCCGCCGCCGCCGTTCGGCGGCCCAGCGCGGCCGGTCGCGGGCCTCGAGCTTGGCGAGCAGGTGGGACCACTCGTGCGCCAGCTGGCCCGCGGCCACGGTCAGCGCGCGGTGCCGGCAGCGCCGCGGGCGGATCTTCGCGCCGTCGAAGCGGTAGCCGCGCGCCCGCGCCTCGTCGAGCACCCGCGAGAGGTAGCAGTCGAGCGCGGCGATCGGGTCGCGGCGCGCCCGGAAGCGCTCGAGCTGCGGGTGGTGCCGGTAGCCGCGGGTCCGGCCCGCGAGCACGGCCCGGGCGAGCAGCCCCTCGCGCCAGAGGGCCACGAGCCCGCGGGCGTCGAGGTGGCGCGGGTGGAGTGACCAGAGCCTCATCCGTTCCCCTGCCTCCCGCCTGCTCGCCGGGCCGAGCCGCCCGCCGCCTCAGGCGGAGGCGCGGGCCGCGGCCCAGCCTCGCACGAGGGCGCGCGCCGCTGCCTCCACCTGGGCGGGCGTCGTCGAGCGGCCCAGGGACAGGCGCACGGCCCCGAGCGCGGTGGCGGCGTCGCGCCCCATGGCGGTCAGCACGGCGGAGGCAGTCTCGCTGCCTGCGTGGCAGGCCGAGCCGGTCGAGGCCGCCACCTGCTCGGTCGCGGCGAGCACCGCGCTGCCCCGCGCGCCGGGGAAGGATACATTCAGGGTGTTCGGCAGCCGTTCGAGCGGGTGCCCGTTGAGCGCGAGCCCGGGGATCTCCGCGCGCAGCAGCTCCCACAGCGCGTCCCGGAGGCCGCGCTGGCGCTCGCTCTCCGAGGCCAGATCCCCCGCCGCCAGCGCGCAGGCCGCGCCGAGGCCGACGATCGAGGCCACGTTCTCGGTGCCGGGACGCAGGCCGCGCTCGTGCCCCGCTCCCAGCAGGACGGGCGCCAGCGCCAGCCCGCGCCGGACGTACAGCGCGCCGACGCCCTTGGGCGCGTAGAGCTTGTGCCCGGCGATGGACAGCAGATCCACGCCGAGGGCGTCGACGCGCGTGGCCAGCTTCCCGACCGCCTGCGCCGCGTCGGTGTGGATCCGGCCGCCGCGCTCGTGCGCGAGCCCCGCCAGCGCGGCGATCGGCATCAAGGTGCCGGTCTCGTTCTGGGCCAGCATGACCGTGACCAGGGCGGTGTCAGCGCGCACGCCGGCGCGGGCCGCCTCGACCTGCACGCGCCCCGCGCCGTCCACCGGCAGGCGCGTCACCTCGATGCCCCGGCGCTCGAGCAGCTCGCACGGGCGGGCGGTGGCCGGGTGCTCGACCGTGGAGGTGAGGATGTGCCGGCGGGGCCCGGCCAGCTCGAGCAGCCCGCGGATGGCGAGGTTGTTGGCCTCGGTGCCGCCCGAGGTGAAGAGGATCTCGTCCGGCTGGCAGCCGAGCAGCCCGGCCACCTGCTCGCGCGCCCGGGTGATCGCCTGCCTGGCGCGCTGCCCGTAGACGTGGCCGCTGGAGGGGTTGCCGAAGTGCTCGCGGAGGTAGGGCAGCATGGCCTCGACGACGGCTGGGTGGACCGGCGTCGTGGCGTTGTGATCGAGGTAGATCGGGTCCAACGGCGCCTCCGTCCGGAGCGATCGGGCCAGCCCGGGCCTGACGGCTCGTGGCTCGAGCCTATCCCCGCCGGGCGCCACTTTCCAGCGGTGGACCATGTCTCCGCCGCCTTCGAGCCCGAGCCCGCGCGGGGGGAGGTCGCGGTTGACCGCCAGGCGCCTGGTTGATACGACCAGGAGCGGGCGAGAGGTGAGGGTCCCATGGGCGAGATCGGGAGATCACAGTGAAGACGCCTGCGCGCAGGACGAGGAAAGGAACCGTGCTGGGGCTCTCGGGCAGCCCGGTCCGGGAGGGCAACACCGACGCGTTCCTCGGGCGCCTGCTCGCGTTCGCCGAGGCGCGGGGCCTGGCGACCGAGGCGGTCAAGCTCTCGGCGCTCGGGCTCGGGGACTGCGTCCACTGCAACTTCTGCGCGCGGCGGCAGACGCCCGGCCGCTACTGCGCCCTCGAGGACGGCGGCCAGGCGATCTTCGAGAAGCTCGAGCGCGCGGACATCGTCGTCCTCGCGAGCCCCGTCTACCTCATGCGCCTCAGCGGGTACCTGGCCGCGTTCCTGGATCGGCTGCGCGTGTTCATCTTCGGCAACCTCACCGCCGGGAAGCTCCGGAACAAGATCGGCGTCAGCGCCGCGGTGTCCTGGCTCCGGCACGGTGGGGTCGAGACGACCCACCTGTCCCACCTGTACGCGTTCTGGGCCCTGGACATGATCCCTGCCACCGCCCACGACTGCATCAGCCCGCTGGGCGCGTCCGCCGTGGCCAGCCCCGGCGGGAGCGGCGAGTTCGTGAAGGGCGTGCGCCTGGGGGTCGCGCTGGACGAGCCCGGCCTGCGCTCGGGCGAGGCGATCATGGCCCGCGCCCTGGAGCTGCACGGGCGGCTCCTGGGTGAGCCCGGACCGCTCGCGTCGCGGCGCGGGCCTCGCCCGGGAGGGCGGCGCGGGCATCGGCCTTGACGCGCCGGCCAGAGCGCACTAGGGAAGAGATCTGGCTCGAGCCTGGTCTCTCGCGCGGATGCGCCGAGGACGACAGGTGAACGGCGGAGTCTCCATGACACGGACGGAAGCTCCCGGCGAGGCGGTCCCGAAGGGGCTGGGGGTGGTCCTCGTCTCCTCCATCCTGCTCTGCGCGATCGGCCTCCTCAGCGCCTGGCACCTGGTCGAGGTCTACCGCCAGACCCACCTGGACCCCGAGGAGTACCGGAGCTTCTGCAACCTCAGCGAGAGCATGAACTGCGACAAGGTGGCCCTCCACGACGAGTTCTCGGTGGTGCTGGGCACGCCGGTCGCCGTGTGGGCCATGGCGGGCTACGCCTTCGTCGCCCTGCTCACGGCGCTGGCCCTGGTCCGGGCCCGGTCTCGGTTCGGGCAGGGCTTCCTGTTCCTGAACGGGGTGCTCTTCGTCGGCGTCTCCCTGTGGCTCGTCTACGTGATGCACTTCGAGATCGGCGCGTGGTGCATCGTCTGCCTCGCCATCGATGTCATCAACCTGTCCCTGTTCGGGCTCAGCCTCGCCGCCATCCGCGTCTCGAGGGTGTCCGTGGCCGGGGCGATCCGCGCGGATGTCCGCAGCCTGCTGGCGCGGCCCCTGCTGGCGGCCGGGCTGGCCGTGCTGGGCGCGGGGCTGCTGGCCGGGGCGTGGTTCGGTGGGCAGCGCCTCCAGGACTCGATCGCGCAGGCGCGGGCGGCCCGGCAGGGACCGCGGAAGGCCGGTGAGGACCCGCGGCCTGCGCAGATGCTCTACGTCTCCCGGGAGGACGAGCGGCTGGAGGCGGACGCCTGGTCCAGGAGGACGCAGGACACGCCCCGGGACCAGGCCTGCCTCGACAAGGGCGCCGGGGCCGGCCCGGACGCACCGGTGCGGATCGCCTTCGGCACCAGCGCGGAGGGCTACCCCTGGAAGGGGGCCGAGCAGCCCAGCGTGGAGATCCACGAGTTCACCGACTTCCAGTGCCCCTACTGCCGCAGCGCCCACCTGCTGGTCAACCGCCTGGTGTCCCGCTACCCGGGCCAGCTGCGGGTCTACCACCGGCACCTGCCGCTGGACAATCGCTGCAACCGCAAGCTGGACCGACCCTTCCACCCCAGGGCGTGCGAGCTGTCGCTGATCGCCGTCTGCGCCGGCCAGCAGGGACGTTTCTGGGAGATGACCGACTACCTGTTCCACAACTCGCAGGCCATCCGCGCGCAGGGCCCGTCGGCGGAGGACATCGCCAGGGCGCTGGCGCTGGACCTGGGCAAGTTCAACTGCTGCATGGGCGATCCGCAGTCGATGCGCCCGGTCGAGGCGGATCTCGCGGCCGCGGCGTCGCTGAACCTGCGCGGCACCCCGGCCTTCGTGATCCAGGGTCAGGTCTACTACGGCAAGATCCCCGACGAGGCCCTGCGGGTGCTGGACCCCCCCTCGCCGTGAGCGATCCCGTCTGCCCGCGGTTGACAGCGTGGCAGTCATCGCTAGATTCCTACTGCCGAGAGGCGAGGAGGTGAGCGAGGCATGAGCGCGAAGAAGAGGGAGAAGAAGCTCCAGCAGGCGAAGCGCGCGGGCAAGCGGACCGCCGCCCGTGCCCCGGCCAGGCACAGGCCGAAGGTGAAGGCCGCCCGCGCCCCGGCCAAGCGCAGGCCGAAGGCGAAGGCCGCCCGGCCCGCGCAGCCGGTCAAGGGCCCGGTGATGCACGGGCTCATCGCGAGCTCCGGCGGCGCGGGCAGGTCGAACCGCGACTGGTGGCCGAACCAGCTCAACCTGAAGCTCCTCCACCAGCAGGCGGCGTCCTCCAACCCCATGGGCGAGGGCTTCGACTACGCCCCGGAGTTCAAGAAGCTCGACTTCCAGGCGCTGAAGAAGGACCTCTTCGCGCTGATGAAGGACTCGCAGGCCTGGTGGCCCGCGGACTTCGGCCACTACGGGCCGCTCTTCATCCGCATGGCGTGGCACAGCGCGGGGACCTACCGCGTCGGCGACGGCCGCGGCGGCGCGGGCACGGGCAACCAGCGCTTCCCGCCCCTGAACAGCTGGCCGGACAACGCCAACCTCGACAAGGCGCGTCGGCTGCTGTGGCCGATCAAGCAGAAGTACGGCAGCAAGATCTCCTGGGCCGACCTGATGATCCTGGCCGGCAACTGCGCCCTCGAGTCGATGGGCTTCAGGACCTTCGGCTTCGGCGGGGGGCGCGTGGACATCTGGGAGCCCGAGGAGGGCATCTACTGGGGCCAGGAGGAGACCTGGCTCGGCGACGAGCGGTACGCCGGTGACCGGGAGCTGGAGAACCCCCTGGCCGCCGTGCAGATGGGCCTGATCTACGTGAACCCGGAGGGACCGAACGGCAACCCGGACCCGCTGGCCGCCGCCAAGGACATCCGCGAGACCTTCGCGCGCATGGCGATGAACGACGAGGAGACCGTGGCGCTCATCGCCGGCGGCCACTCCTTCGGCAAGACCCACGGCGCCGGCGATCCCAAGCTGGTGGGGCCCGAGCCCGAGGCCGCCGGGATCGAGGCGCAGGGCCTCGGCTGGAAGAGCCGCTTCCGCACCGGCAAGGGGCCGGACACCATCACCGGCGGCCCGGAGGTCACCTGGACCACGACGCCGACGAAGTGGAGCAACAACTTCTTCTGGAACCTCTTCGGCTACGAGTGGGAGCTGACCAGGAGCCCGGCCGGCGCGAAGCAGTGGCGGCCCAAGCAGGGCGCGGGCAAGGGCACGGTGCCTGACGCGCACGACCCGTCCAGGCGCCACCCGCCCGCCATGCTGACCACGGATCTCGCGCTGCGCTTCGATCCGGCCTACGAGAAGATCTCCAGGCGTTTCTACGAGAACCCGGACCAGTTCGCGGATGCGTTCGCCCGCGCGTGGTTCAAGCTGACCCACCGCGACCTGGGCCCGTGCAGCCGCTACCTCGGTCCGGAGGTCCCGGCCGAGGAGCTGCTGTGGCAGGATCCCGTTCCGGCCGTCGACCACCCGCTCGTCGACGCGCTGGACATCGCCGCGCTCAGGGCCGAGATCCTCGCCTCCGGGCTGTCCATCCCGGAGCTGATCTCGACCGCGTGGGCGTCGGCCTTCACCTTCCGCGGCTCCGACAAGCGCGGCGGCGCCAACGGGGCGCGCATCCGGCTCGCGCCCCAGAAGGGCTGGGAGGTCAACGAGCCCGCCCGGCTGGCGAAGGTGCTCAGGACCCTCGAGGGGATCCAGAAGGCGTTCCACGCCGCGGGGGCCGGCGGCAAGCGGGTGTCGCTGGCCGACCTGATCGTGCTCGGCGGCTGCGCCGCCGTCGAGGAGGCCGCGCAGAAGGCCGGGCACCCGGTGGAGGTCCCCTTCTCCCCGGGGCGCACCGACGCCTCGCAGGCGCAGACCGACGTGGCCTCCTTCGCCGTGCTCGAGCCGGTCGCGGACGGGTTCCGCAACTACCAGAAGGCCAGGTTCAGCGTGCGGCCGGAGGAGCTGCTGGTCGACAAGGCGCAGCTGCTGACGCTGACCGCGCCCGAGATGACGGTCCTCGTCGGTGGCCTGCGCGTCCTGGGGGCGAACCACGGGCAGTCCCCGCACGGCGTGTTCACCAGGCGGCCCGGGGCGCTGACCAACGACTTCTTCGTCAACCTGCTCGACATGCGCACGGAGTGGAGGGCGACGACGAAGGCCGAGGACCTGTTCGAGGGGCGCGACCGCGCCACGGGCGAGCCGCGCTGGACGGCGACGCGGGTCGACCTGATCTTCGGCTCGAACGCGCAGCTGCGCGCCATCACCGAGGTGTACGCGAGCGACGACGCCAGGGGCAAGTTCGTGCATGACTTCGCCGCGGCGTGGAGCAAGGTGATGAACCTCGACCGCTTCGATCTCGGCCCCCAACGGCGCTGAAGGAGGAGGTGTGCCATGAAGCGAATTGCGCAGGCGACCTGGCAGGGCGGCTTGAAGGACGGCGCGGGCGCCTTCGGCGTACACAGCGGTGCGATCAAGGGTCTGAAGTACGGCTTCCGCACCCGGTTCGAGGACGCCCCGGGCACCAACCCCGAGGAGCTGATCGCGGCGGCGCACGCGAGCTGCTTCAGCATGGCGCTCTCCGCCCAGCTCGGCGAGCGCGGGATCACCCCCGCGGCCGTCGAGACCACGTGCGCGATCACCTTCGAGAACCTCACCCTGACCCGGAGCCAGCTCCGGACCACGGTCCGGGCCCCCGGCGCCGACAGGGCGAAGGTCGAGGAGGCGGCCGCGGCGGCCAAGACCGGGTGCCCGATCTCCAAGGTCCTGAAGCTCGAGATCGAGCTCGAGCTGACCGTCCAGGCCTAGCCGGAGCCGGCCCGCTGCCGGCCGACGCGCTCCGCGACGTCGAGGTGCTCGCCGCGCCTCACCACACCCGCGGCACGAGCCGCTTGCGGCCCCTGGCGTACTCGTCGTACCCGGCCAGCTCGAACAGGCAGGGCTCCTCGATGAGGATCCGCCGTACGACCATGGGCACGAACAGCCCGGCCCAGGCCAGCAGCGGAGCCCAGTGGGCGAACACCAGGGCGAATCCGAGGTGCCCCACCAGGGTGCCGAGGTAGGCGGGATGCCGCACCACGCGATACGGCCCGGTGCTCACCACGCGATGATCCTCGAGCAGGCGCACGCGGCGCGAGTAGAAGCGGCCGAGCGTCACGATGGCGCCGAGCCGGAACCCGCAACCGACCACGAGCAGCGCCAGCCCGATCGCGCCGGTGAGGACGCCGCCGCCCGTCCCCGGGAGCAACAGCGCCAGGATGACGACAGCGCCCTGGGCGAGGGCGTACAGCTCGCAGCTCCCCCTGTCGCCGCGGGCGTCCGGCAGCGAGGCCTCGCGGACCGACACGAGCAGGGACTCCGCGACGAGCCACGCCAGGTAGGCACACACGGCTGCGGCCTGGACGAAAAACCGTGCGTCCAGGCCTGGCGACATCCGCAGCGCTCCCGCCACGAGCACGAACACGAAGAGCGCCGACGACATCCCCAGCGGGATCATACCGCGCAGACCCTTCACGTCCCACCTCGCCTGCCCTGGTCGAGACGCTCGACGCCCGGTGCACGAATACGCCAGGCTGGCGGCGGATGCAACCCGGGTTCCCCTACGAAGGTGCCAGGCACCATCCACGGGCACCATCCACGACATCTTCCGCGAACCCCGGGGATGGCCGGATGGTCGGCTCATAACCTGTTGATTCTGCTAGATTGACGCGCGTCAAGTGCGCGTCATGAATCGGCAGGGCCGGGCCTGGAAGAGGCTGTGGCACCTGCGAGGGGTCGTGAAGCTCTTGCTGGGCGCCGCCATCGCCGCCGCCGGGTGCTCGACGACCACGACGGCGCGGCTCAAGCTGCCGCCGTTGCAGACGGTGCCGCGCGTGGACCTGGATCGGTACCTCGGCACCTGGTACGAGATCGCGGCCTTCCCGCAGCGCTTCCAGCGAGGCTGCACGGGCTCGACCGCGACCTACACGCTGCGCGCCGACGGGGAGATCGACGTCCTCAACCGCTGCCGGCTGGGCTCGCTCGACGGCGAGGAGAAGGTGGCCAGGGGCCGCGCGCGGGTCGTCGATCGCGCGACCCACGCCAAGCTCGAGGTCAGCTTCTTCCGGCCCTTCTGGGGCGACTACTGGATCGCCGACCTCGGCGCGGACTACGAGTACGCGGTCGTCGGCCACCCGAGCCGCGACTACCTGTGGATCCTGAGCCGGACCCCGTCGCTGGACGGCGCCGTCTACGACGCGATCGTCGCGCGGCTGCGCGCCCAGGGGTACGAGGTCGAGCGGCTTCAGCGGACGCTGCAACCCGGCGGTCGGACGTAGGCGGCTCCATACGGGCGCGGCGGAGTGCTTGACAGGTTGACCTCGATTCAGGGGATGCTGTTCGAACGCACCTTGCCGGTGTCACGGACAAGGAGGGGAACTTGATGACCGCAAGGCTCTTCACGCGGTGGCTCGCGGCGTTCGGGCTGGCCGTGCTGCTGACGGGGTGTGTTGCCATGGGGTGGCGGTTTGGCCCCGGCTTCCCGTGTTCCAGCGGAACGATGTTCGCGGCGCCACCGGTCGTCGAACACCGCGCGGATGGCTACTACCTCACCTGGACCCAGGGCGACTACCCGTTCTACTTTCTGCCCAACTACCAGGCCATGGACGGCCGCCTGGTCTTCGCGATGGTCGCCACCGCGAGCTCCGGGAACCTCGCCGGTCGTCACCGGGAGATCAAGATCGAAGGAGATGATCACCTGGAGGCGCTCCGGCAGGGTGGCGCGGTCTGGTGGGAACGCGAGCCCGAGCCGGATGGCCGCTTCGTCAGGCTGGAGATACGAGAAAGTGCGGCGGCCGATCGCTGATCCGAGGAGATACCGAAATGCCCGAGCTCGAGAATGGAACCTGGCGACAGCTCCTCCTGGACGCACGAACCCACAATGGCTGGAGCGATCATCCGGTCGACGCTGCCCTGCTGCGCCGCCTCTACGAGCTGGCGCGCATGGGCCCCACGGCGATGAACTGCCAGCCGGTGCGCCTCCTGTTCGTCAAGAGCCAGGCGGCCAAGGAGCGGCTGCGGCCCACGCTCGCGGCCGGCAACGTGGACAAGACCATGGCCGCGCCGGTGACCGCCATCGTCGCGTACGACACCGAGTTCTACCTGAAGCTGACGAAGCTCGCGCCGCACTCCCCCGACGCAGCCAGGAAGACCGGCGGGATGGAGCCCGAGGCCAGGCGGCGGATGGCGCTGCTGAGCGCCACGCTGCAGGGCGGGTACATCATCCTCGCGGCGCGCGGCCTCGGGCTGGACTGCGGTCCGATGGGTGGCTTCGACGCCGCCAAGGTCGACGCCGAGTTCTTTCCCGACGGAGCGTGGAAGTCGATCTTCCTCTTGAATCTCGGCCACGGAGATCCGACCAGGCTCCATCCGCGAGCCCCCCGCCTGGACTTCGACGAGGCGTGCAGGATCGCCTGACCCGAGGTCGAGTTGCCGAGGGCGAGGCCTCCCCCCTCCCGAAGGAGCCAGGCACCTTCCACGGCAGGGCTCGTCAGGCGACGCCGGGGCTCGTGTTCACTCACGGCGCCAGACCGCGTCGCCGAGATCGAGCACCGCAGGCGTCGGCGGCTCGGTCATGTCACGGACCCGCTCTCGTGCAGCTCTCGATGCTTCTTCTCGAGCTTGTGGAGCTGCCCCCGGGTCACGTAGATCCTCAGGTGAGCAGGGCCCAGGGGTTCCTGCTTCGCCAGCTTGGTCCTCTGGTCGAAACCCCAGTCGAGGATCCTGCGCGTTCGAAGATCCAGATCGATGAAGTACCTCGTCTCGCCATCCTCTCTTCGAGCCGTCATCGACTTCTCCATTGCCCATCTCGGGCGGCCTCGGTGAGAACTCGTCAACCTGCTTCAGCCCGCTCTCACGGAGGCGTTCGAGCTCGGCACCTTCGCGGCGGAACCGGGCCAGCACCTTCCGCTCACCCGCTCTTGTACCCGAATAGGGTGAACACGTCCCCCAGCGCCTTCTTGCGGCTCACCTCGATGGTGATCGGCTTCAGCTTGCCGCGCCCGGACTGCGCGCGATAGGCGGCCCTCAGCTCCGGAGTGATCGGCAATCGGTCGATCTCTTGGTCGCTCTTCATGGTGAAGTAGAACGTCGTCCGGAAAGCCTGGTCCCAGATCGACACCCAGCAGACGGTCTTCTTCTTGCGCACGACCTTGCAGAGCCAGGAGTTGCCGTCCCTGTAGAAGCGCCACTCGAGGGAGGCGTCGGGGAAGTCCGCCGCGAGGCGGGCGGTGAAGGCGTCCCAGGCGGCCTTCGCCTTGCCGAGGTGCCGTGCCAGCACCTCGTCGCTCGGGTACTCCGCTTCGTCCCTCAGCCGTGGCCCTTCCCTCTCGGCGTTCTGCTCTGGCATCTTGTCCTCATGGCCGGTTTGCTGGAGCGGCTCAGGTATACGTGGATGGACCGCCGGCGGTCAACGTCGACATCCCCGGCACGAGGAGGCGCGTCATGAAGATCATCGACCTCACCGAGAACAGGAAGGACCTCTTCTGCCTGTGCCTCGAGGACTGGTCCGAGGAGGCCAAGGAGGCTGGGCCGAAGCGCCGGCAGTGGCTCGACCGGAGCGAGAAGCTCGGCCTGCGCGCCAAGCTCGCCGTGGACGAGCAAGGCGTCGAGGGCGGGATGATCCAGTACGGCCCCATCGAGCACTCGAACGTAGGCGGTGACGGGCTCTACTTCGTGTACTGCATCCACGTCCACGGCCACAAGCAGGGGCGCGGCAACTTCCAGGGGCACGGGATGGGCACCGCCTTGCTGTCCGCGGCCGAGGAGGATGCGCGGCGGCTCGGCGCCAAGGGCATGGCCGCCTGGGGCGTGTGGCTGCCGTTCTGGATGAAGGCCTCCTGGTTCAAGAAGCATGGCTATCGCAAGGCCGACCGCCAGGGCATCTCGATGCTGCTCTGGAAGCCGTTCACCGAAGACGCGAAGCCGCCGCACTGGTTGCCGCCGACAGGGAAGAGACCGGAGCCGATTCCCGGCAAGGTGAACGTCACGGCCTTCTCGAGCGGCTGGTGCCTGGCGCAGAACCTGGTCTACGAACGCGCCAAGCGCGCGGCGGCCGAGTTCGGCGACAGGGTCGCGTTCCGCGAGATCGACACCTCGACGCGGGTCGCGGTGGCCGAGTGGGGCATCGCCGACGCGGTTCTGGTGGACGGCAAGAACCTCCAGAAGGGTCCGCCGCCGAGCTACGAGAAGATCCGCAGGGCGATCGCGAAGCGGGTGCGATGAGCGGCAAGCCGCGACCGGAGTGCGCGGGCAGGGTTCAGAGACCTTCGGGGTGTTTCGAGGGCCAGCGGGTACAGCGCACCTTGGGTTGTCCGAAAGAAAAATGCCCACCTTGAGGTGGGCATGGGATGGATGGCTCCCGAGGAGGGACTCGAACCCCCGGCCCAGTGGTTAACAGCCACTTGCTCTACCGGCTGAGCTACTCGGGAATGACGTGCTTCTCGGTCAAAGAGCTTGCGCAGACGGGGTTTCTAACCCGAGGGGAGGGGCGTGTCAAGCACGAACTGGCACGCTCACGGGGCCGGCGGCGCGGGCAGGTGCCGCTCGACGTGCAGCGCGCCCCAGGTGCAGTGCCCCGGCTCCGCGTGCTTCTCGACGGTGAAGTCGAAGCGCTGGCCCACGATCTCCTTCGCCTCCGCCAGGCCCGTGCCGCCGAACAGGAGCGCCGGGCTGTGGATGGCGAAGACGGTCACCTTCCCCGGGGTGAAGCTCGGATCCTCGGGCGCGACCCGCTCGACCTCGACCGAGAGCGCGAAGCGCGGGTCCGCGCCGATGGGGATGGCCTTCCCCTCGTAGTCGAACAGCATGACCAGCCCGGTCACCTCGCCGGTGAAGGCGATCTTCGTCTCCACGGGCTTCTCCTCCCCGGCAACGGCCGCAGCCGCCCCGGCCAAGACCGCCACCCACGCAAGCAGGCTCGCGCTCCTCATGCTTCCCTCCGGCTCTGGAGGATAATACCCTGTCATGGCGTCGGGTTCCCGGCTCATCGCCTCCTGGACCTCGAGGTGGCGTGAGCTGCGGCTGCAGGAGGGTACGGACATGGCGCGCGCGAGGGCTGGCTGGATCCTGGGGGCGTTGTTCCTGGCGGGGGGCTGCAGCGGCGTGGGCTGCGGTGGAGGGGACGGTGGGCAGACCCGCTCGTTCCGGCTCGCGCTGACCGGGACCCAGCTCCGCATCGACGCGCCCGTGGGGCTGCAGCTCACCGCGGCGGATCTCGCCGCGGACGCGGACGTGATCTCGCTCCACCAGGACTTCTATGGCCTGCCCTGGGAGGCCTTCGAGGCGGGCACCGCGCCCCCCGCCGAGTGGCTGGCGGCCCTGGACCGGCTCTCGGCCGTGGTCGCGGCCGCGGACAAGCCGGTCTTCCTGAGCCTCCAGCTCGTGTCCGGCACGGGCCGCCGCTTCCTGGCCAGCCGGGCGGTGGTGGTGGACGGCGAGCTGCAGCAGGAGGAGGGCTGGAGCGCGGAGTGCTACGACTTCTCCTCGGCCCCGGACGCGGCGGGCAGGCGCGCGGCCTACCTGGCCTACGTGGACTGGATGGTGCGGCGCTTCCAGCCCGACTGGGTCAATGTGGCCATCGAGATGAACCTCTTCTCGACCTGCCCGGCCCAGGCCTGGGACGCCCTGGTCGAGGTGGAGCGGGCGGCCTACGCCGCGGCCAAGGCGGCCCGGCCGTCGGTCGTCGCCTTCCCCTCCATCCAGATCGACGCGCTGCACGGCTACAGCGAGGGCTTCTGCCCCTCGGGCCAGACGCGCGAGGCCTGCTTCGAGGCCAACCTGGCCCAGCTCCAGGGGCTCGAGATGGACCGCTTCGCCCTCTCGACCTACCCGCACCTGATCCCGGAGCTCAGCCGGGTGGAGGACCTGCCCGCGGACTGGTTCACCCGGGCCGCCTCGCGCCTGGGGCTCGCCCCCGTGGTGGGCGAGGTCGGCTGGCTGGCGAGCGACGCGGTCGGGCTGCACCCCACGGGCTGCCTGACCGCGCTCGAGGGCGATCCCGGGGCCCAGGCCGCCTACTTCACCCGCCTGCTCGACGACGCCCAGGCCGCGGGCATGGAGCTGGTCACCTGGTGGTCGGACCGGGACCTGGTGCCGGCGGAGCTCATGACCGACTGCCCGTGCGACTTCGATCCGACCTGGTGCACGGTGCTGGACATCTTCCGCTCGGTGGGCGGCGACGACCCGCTGGCGCAGTTCTACGGCGAGATGACGGCCAAGGTCTGGGGCTCGATGGGGCTGCGCGACTACCAGGGCGTCCCGCGCGAGCCGATCCACGGCCTGTGGCAGGAGCGGCGCGCCCTGCCCGTCGCGGAGCCTGATTGAGGGGCGAACTGGCCGGGCATGGCACTTGCCCGAGGAGGGGCGGAGCATGAGCGCGAGGATCGAAGTGGGTGTGGCCCTGATCGGCCTGCTGGCCTGCGGGGCTGCCGGGGCCGAGCCGCTGTGGGCGGACGAGGCCGCGAACCTCGTCCTGCAGGGCTGGAGCACGGACAGCCGCTTCGTGGTGTACCAGCGCAACGCCTCCTTCATCGACGATCCCACGGGCGATGAGGGCGAGAGCTGCACGCTCGTGACCCAGGTGGTGCTCGACGGCGCGAGCGGCGAGCGCCAGGAGTTCCTCGAGTCCATGGAGGGCACCTGCGACAGGACCCGGCCCAAGGCGGCCAGGCTGGGCAAGGCCGAGGCCTTCAAGGCCTGGCAGGACGGGCATCCCCTGACCCTGCTCCAGGGCGAGAGTTCTCCGGACAAGAGGAGCCGGGCGGTGATCTCCGTGAAGGCCGGGGAGGGGTTCCAGGCCCGGGGCGCGTGGGAGCAGGGCCTGTTCAGGTGGGGCCCGAAGGACGAGAGCGACATCCTCATGCAGGCCGAGCTCGGCCTGTTCACCGAGGGCGGGGGCAAGCGCTGGAAGGTGGCCAGCCACTCCGAGGCCAGCGCCGGCAACCTCCAGGGGGAGGTGACGGTGGCCTGGTCGCCGGACGGCAAGCGCGCGGCCTGGGTGCTGCACCGGGGCTACGCCATGATGAACGACTTCGGCTTCGCCAGGCTCGCGGTCACCCCGGCGGCCGGCCCGCGCATCGAGCTCCTGGGCGCGAAGAAGGTGCTGGCCGCGGCCCGGGCGAAGGTCGAAGGCGCGCTCGCCAAGGGCGGCTTGGTGATCGTCCGCGCGGGCGAGGCGGTCAAGGAGCGCCCGAAGAGCGTAGTGTACGCGGCCAAGGGCCTGGAGGACGTGGGCGGGCAGGTGGCCGCGCTCGTGCCGGGCGGGGCCGCGGTCGAGGCGCTCACCTGGAGGGCCTTCGGGGATGTGGTGATCGCGCTGGGCGACTCGGCCGCAGTCCCCTGAGCTCCGCGCCTCCGCGGGTCGGGGTCCTGCCTGCTCGCTTCCCCCCCCGCCTCAGCGTCACCCCTCCCGTGATCCTCCATGAACAGCTCGTCGACTGCGCAGGCTAGTGGACTCGAGTGCCGGGCACATCCTCGCCCAGCAGCGCCAGCCGCAGCCGGTCCGGGACCAGCCCGTTCAGGATGAGCGTGGGCACGCCCGTCTCCAGCGTGCGCTCCACCTTGTGCAGCATGCCGCCGGTCACGTCCGCGGCGCCGTCCGAGGGCCGGAGGTCCGCGCGGACGCGGGGCAGGTCCGCCTGGGATATCTCGGGGAGGAGCGCCCCGCGCCCGTCCAGCACCCCGTCCACCTTGCCGACCAGCAGCACGCGCGTGGGCCGGAGCGCCCGGGCCAGCCAGCGGAAGAGCTCCTCGGTGGAGGCGATGGCGCAACCCTGGGCCTCGTCCACCAGCACGTCGCCGTACACCACCGGCAGCACCCCGGCCTGCAGCAGGAGCTCGAGCGGGCGCGTGTCCCAGCGCTCGATGCGCCCGGCCCGGGCCGTGGCGCCGGCCGAGGGGGCCAGCGGGAAGGGCCGCTCGCCGCCGAGCTCGAGCGCCCGGCAGACCTGCGCGTTCAGCAGGGCCGCGTCCGCGTGCACGCGCAGGAAGCCTTCCCAGGAGCGGTCGTCCACGGCTCCCTCGGCCGTGCGGTAGCGGCTGGCCGAGACGTGCGGGAAGGAGCCGCCGCCGTGGCCCAGCACCAGCGCCAGCGGGCGCTCCAGGCGCGCCTGGTGGATCTCCCGCGCCAGCCGCTCGAGCACCCCGGCCCGGAGCGTGTAGGGGCGGGACTTGTCGGTGATGAGCGAGCCGCCCAGCTTCACCAGGCAGCGCTCCGGGGCGGGGCTCACTCCCATCGCCGGTAGACCTCGCTCTCGACGCCCAGCAGCTCGAGCGCCTTGCCGCAGATCTGGTCCACCGCCTCGGCCAGGCTCGCGGGCCTCGTGTAGAAGCCGAGCACGGGCGGCAGGATGATCCCGCCGGCCAGGGTCACCAGGCGCATGTTCTCGAGGTGGATGAGCGACAGCGGCGCCTCGCGCGCGACCAGCACCAGCCGGCGCCGCTCCTTGAGGCACACGTCCGCGGCCCGCAGCAGGAGGTTGTCCGCGTAGCCGTGGGCGATCCCGGCCAGCGACTTCATGCTGCAGGGCGCGATCAGCATGCCGTCGCAGCGGAACGAGCCCGAGGCGATGGGCGCGCAGAAGTCGCGCGGATCGTGCACCCGGTGGGCCAGGGGGGCGAGCGACTCGGCGGTGCGCTGGCACTCGGCAGCGAGCACCGCCCGGGCCGCCTCGCTCACCACCAGGTGCACCTCGCACCCGGCCGCGTGGAGCAGCTCCAGGGCGCGCACCCCGAGCGGCGCGCCCGAGGCGCCGCTCAGGCCGAGCACGATCCGGCGCGGCTCAGGCACGGCGCACCTCGCCCCGGTCGGCGTCCACCTCGAGCGCCTCACCGTCCCGGAAGCCGTCGAGGGCCACCCGGTCCACGCAGGGGATGTCCGCCAGGATGGCGCCGGTCGCCACGATGGTCTCGGCCTCGCCCACCACCAGGGCGGCCGGGGCCACGCCGTTCCTGGCCAGGCCGTAGAGCACGTAGGAGCCGACCGTCGAGCCCTTGCCGGCGGGGAACACCAGCACCTGGCCGGCCACGCACCGGCCGCACAGCGGGTGGCCGCGCTCGATCACCACGCCGGTCGTCGCCTCCACCCCGCCGTAGAAGGAGATGGGCGCGGGCGAGACCAGGGCCGGGCCCGCGGCCCGCCCGGAGGAGATGGGACGGGCCTTCATGCCAGCGCCTCCTCGAGCAGCTCCTCCAGGGGCCGGAAGACCACCCGCTGCTGGCACAGGCCGGGCAGGTAGCAGGCCGCCTTGCCCGAGTCCACCCCGGTGCAGCGGAAGCCCATGCGCTCGATGGGCGCGACCACCGGGCAGGTGTCGGCCACCAGCCGGCCGCCGGCCGCCTCGAGCGGCCCGGCCAGCCCCAGGCGCCGGGCGGCCTCGCGGACGAAGGCCGAGGTGCACACCCACAGGGGCCGCCGGAGCCGCTTGCCCGCCAGCCGGCCGGACAGCGCGGCGATCTCCTCCAGGGAGGCGTGCGGGCAGCCGGTCACCAGCAGGTCGGGCTCGCCCGCCCCGTCCCCCGGGCCGAGCTCGGCGTACACCTGGTCGAGCTCGGCGCGGCCCACGCGGAGCTCGGGCAGCCCGGCCGGATCGTGCCGCGCCGCCTCGGGCGTGACCCCGGCCACGTGGTACATGGCCACCGCGCCGCTGGCGGCCATGGCCGCGCCCAGCGCCTTGAGCTCGTCCGCGCCCGGGCCGGCCGCGCCGAGCGCCTCGAAGTAGGGCACCCCCGCGCCCACCCGCCGGCCGACCCACACTCCCAGGGCGCCGTGGTCGGCCGTCGAGCCGAGCTCGGCCTCGACCCGCACCCGGTGGGTGGGCCGGCGCGCCTGGTCGAGGTGCAGGCCGTGCTCGGGGGTGCAGCCGCACACGGCCGCGGCCAGGGCCGAGGGTCCGCCCTCGCGGTTGGTGCGCGCGCCCAGGACCGCGTTGGCGAAGGCCACCGAGGACGACTCGGCCCAGGCCAGGTGCTGGCCGAAGCGGGGCAGGAGCCCGGCCTGGTAGGGGGTGCAGGTGGCCGAGCCGAGCACGCCCAGCCGGGCGAAGGCCGCCATGATGCGCGCCTGCCGCTCGACGAAGTCCGCGGGGAAGCCGAGCTCCGCCGCCCGCTCGGGATCCACCCCCGAGGGGTTCAGGCTGGTCAGCGCCCGCACCCGGGCGCCGCTCTGCGAGAGCTCCTCGAGGAAGGCGAGCCCGGGCTCGCCCAGCGACTTGTAGGACACGCCCGAGACCTGGACCGAGGCGACCGGCAGCAGGCGCCGGGCGCCGTAGATCTCCCCCAGCCGCACCAGCAGCCGCATCAGGCGCTGGACCCAGCCGCCCGCCTGGCCCGCCAGGAGCGCGCGCTGGCCGTCGTCGAGCTCGAGCCGGGTCGCGCTCACGGCGGGATCCCGTAGTCCTCGAGCCGCACCACGAGCGGCGGGGGGACCTTGCGGAACTCCGCGGCCCGGGCCAGGTCGGGGACGGTGAGGTCGAAGCCCAGCTTGGTGGTGTGGCTGGTGTCGAGGTCCGCGGACGGATCGAGCGACGAGCCCGGCTCGTCCTCCCGGATTACCAGATCCCGGTGCCCCTGGAAGCGGGTGGCCATGGCCCACTCGAGCTCGGCCGGCCGGTCGAGGTCGACGTCCTCGTCCACCACCCACACGTGCTTCAGCGAGCGGTGCCCGCGGAAGGCGGCCGCGATGGCCCGCCGGCCGTCCTCGGGCCCGCGCTTCCGGATGCGCACGGCGGCGTGCAGCCACGAGCAACCGCCCGGGGTGATGCGCACGTCCAGGCACTCGCACACCTTCGACACCTCGCGGAAGATGGTCGGCTCGCGCGGCATGCCCATCAGCAGCTTGTGCTCGAGGTCCCCGGGCAGGAGCGCGTGGAACAGGCTCGGCCCGCGGCGCACGAACATCCGCTCGACCCGCACCGCGGGCTGGGAGCGGACGATGTCCGGGGTCTCGGTCAGGTCCACGAACGGGCCCTCGTCCACCAGCTCGCCGGTGAACTCGCACACCAGCACCTGCTCCGCGGGCGGCACCCGCAGGCCGGCCAGCTCGACCAGCGGGCTGGGCGCGAGCGCGTGGGCCACCCCGAGCTCGTCCACCCCGAGCTCCACCGACATGGCGGCCGCCAGCAGCACGGGCACGGGGTTGCCGATGCAGAAGGCAAAGCGCGTGAGCCCGCGCTGGCGGTACAGGTGCAGGTGGCGCTCGACCAGCCTGAGCGCCAGCGAGCCCGGGCCGCGCAGCATGGCCCGGTGGAAGCTCGCGTTGCGGCCGTGCTGCGGATCGACCGCCACCGCCACGCCCGAGGCGATGTACGGCCCGCCGTCCTGCGGGTAGTGGGTGAGCACCGGCAGCGCGCCCAGGTCCACCGGGCGCTCCTCGTACAGGCCGGCCCCCGGCTCTACCGGCGGCGGGCGGGGCTCGTCCGCGGCCGCGCTCAGGCGGGGGAGCAGCTCGCCCGGCGCGCAGCCGAGCGCGCGGGCGACCAGCGCGCGGCTGGCGCACAGGTTGGAGGCCACCGGCAGGGCGTGGCCGCGCACGCGCTCGAACAGCGCCGGGCGGCCGCGCAGCGCGCGGATGACGGCGGCCAGCTCGAAGCGCGGGTCCACCTCGCGCGACACGCGCAACAGCATGCCCTCGCGCTCGAGCTGGGCGGCGAACTCGACCAGGCGCACGCGCTCTCCTCCTCCCGGGACAGCCGAGGAGTAGCCCACCCGGGCACCGCCGGTCAATGGGAGAAACTTCGAAACGCCTTTGCTGTCAAGGGGATCGTGCGAAATCGCACGTCGCGGGCCGTGGGGGCACAGGCCGGCGGCGCTACCGGTCGATGCGCACCGGCTCGACCTTCCACAGGTCCTGGCAGTACTCGCGGATGGCGCGGTCGGAGCTGAACTTGCCCGCGCGGGCGGTGTTGAGGATGCTCATGCGCGTCCAGCGGGTCGGGTCGCGGAAGGCCTTGGCCACCTGGCGCTGCGCCTCGAGGTAGGCGGGGAAGTCGCTGAGCAGCATGTAGTCGTCGCGCTGGGTGAGCGAGTCCAGCAGCGGGCGGAACAGCTCGCGATCGCCGTTGGAGAACTGCCCCTCCCGCAGCCGGCGGAGCACCTCGCCCAGCAGCGGGCTGCGGTCCAGGGCGGCGCCCGGGTCATTGCCCTGGCACCTGCGATCCGCCACCTCCTCGGCCGTCAGCCCGAACAGGAAGAAGTTCTCCGCCCCGACCTCCTCGCGGATCTCGATGTTGGCGCCGTCCAGCGTGCCGATCGTCAGCGCGCCGTTCATGGCGAACTTCATGCAGCCGGTGCCCGAGGCCTCCTTGCCGGCGGTGGAGATCTGCTCGGACAGGTCGGCGCCCGGGTAGACGCGCTGGGCGCTCTTGACGTTGAAGTCGGGGAAGAACACCAGCTTGAGCCGGCCCCCGACGCGTGGGTCGTTGTTGACCAGATCCGCTACGCAGTGGGCCAGCTTGATGATGAGCTTGGCCATGCGGTAGCCCGGGGCGGCCTTGCCGCCCAGGATGACCGTGCGCGGGGTGAGCTCGGCCCTGGGGTCCTCGGTGAGCTTGAGGTAGAGCGCCATCACGTGCAGCAGGTTCAGGTGCTGGCGCTTGTACTCGTGGATGCGCTTGACCTGCACGTCGAAGAGCGACGCCGGGTCCACCCGCACGCCGGTGCGCCGCTGGATCTCCGCGGCCAGATCGCGCTTGTTCGCCAGCTTCACCTGGCGCCAGGCCTCCTGCAGCCCGCGCTCGTCCGCCAGCGGCTCCAGGCCGCGCAGCCCGTCGAGCTCGCGGATCCAGTCGTCGCCGATGCGGGCCGAGATGAGCTCGGTCAAGCGCGGGTTGGCCAGCACCAGGAAGCGCCGCGGGGTGACCCCGTTGGTCTTGTTGGAGAACTTCTCCGGCCACAGCTCGGCGAAGTCCCGCAGCACGTCCTGGCGCAGCAGCGTGGAGTGCAGCCGGGCCACGCCGTTGATGGCGAAGGAGCCCACGCAGGCCAGGTTGGCCATGCGCACCGAGCGCTCGCCGCCCTCGTCGATGAGCGAGAGGCGCGAGACCTTGCCCGCGTCCCCGGGGTAGCGCGCGCGCACCTTCTCCAGGAAGCGGCGGTTCACCTCGTAGATGATCTCCAGGTGCCGGGGCAGCAGGCTCTGGAAGAGCTGCACCGGCCACCGCTCCAGGGCCTCGGGCAGCAGGGTGTGGTTGGTGTAGGCGAAGGTCTGCCGGGTGATCTCCCAGGCGGTGTCCCAGGCGTAGCCGTGCTCGTCCACCAGCAGGCGCATCAGCTCGGCCACCCCCACCGAGGGGTGGGTGTCGTTGAGCTGGACGGCGTACTTCTTGTGGAAGTCGTCCAGGTTCGGCTTGCGCTGCAGGTGGATGCGGATCATGTCCTGCAGCGAGCAGGAGGCAAAAAAGTATTGCTGCTGCAGCCGGAGCTGCTTGCCGGCCAGCGGCTCGTCGTTGGGGTAGAGCACCTTGGTGATGTTCTCGGAGACCAGCTTCTCCTGCACGGCGCGGTAGTAGTCGCCCACGTTGAAGGCGGAGAAGTCGAACGACTCGCAGGCCTCCGCCTTCCACAGGCGCAGGAAGATGGCCGAGCCCGTGCGGTAGCCCTGGATGGGCGTGTCGTAGGCCACGCCCTTGACCACGCGCTCGGGCAGCCAGTCCACCTTGAAGTTGCCGCCCTGGTCGGTGCGCGGCACGGTCATCCCGCCCAGCTTCACCTCGAAGGCGATCTCCGGCTGGTGGATCTCCCACGGGTTTCCGCTCCGCAGCCACTTGTCGGTGGCCTCCACCTGCCAGCCGTCCCGGATCTGCTGATCGAAGATGCCGAACTCGTAGCGCAGGCCATAGCCGATGGCCGGGATGGCGAGCGTCGCCAGCGAGTCCAGGTAGCAGGCCGCCAGCCGGCCCAGGCCGCCGTTGCCCAGCCCGGGCTCCTCCTCCTGGTCCAGCAGCTCGTCCAGGTCGAGCCCGAGGCTGGAGACGGCCTCGCGCACCTCGGCCTCGATGCCCAGGTTGACCAGGTTGTTGCCCAGGTGCGGGCCCAGCAGGAACTCGGCCGACAGGTAGCACACCGTGCGGCTGGCCTGCTCGAAGTAGGTGTGGGCCGTGCGCGTCCAGCGATCGAGCAGGCGGTCGCGCACGGCGTAGGCCAGCGCCAGGTAGTAGTCGTTCTTGGTGGCCACCTCGGGGAACTTACCCCGCAGGCACGCCAGGTTGTCCAGGATGGCCTGGCGGATCTCGATCGCGCTGGTGCCCGTGCGGACCGGACCCGAAGCTCCTGCGCCCATGCAGCGCTCGTCCATCGCTCACCTCGCTGGTTCTGTGTGTTCCGCCGTGCAGTAGAGCACACGCGGGCAGGGTTGAAAAGGGTCCGTCTACTTGCAAGGATGGCCCGAAAGGAGCTCCCCATGCCCACGCGTTGCCTGTCGTCCGTGGCCTGGTCCGTCCTGCTGGCGCTCGTCCTGTCCGGGTGCCCGAAGCGGCCGGCCGATCCCGCCGAGCTCCTGGCCGAGACGGCCGAGCCCGCCGCGCTCGAGCTCCTGCGGGCCGCCGGCGATCGGGCGCTCGTGGTGGCGCTGGTGCGTCCGTCGGCCTGGACCGAGGGCGCGCGGGCCGCGGCGGACCTGCTGCGGGGGCAGAGCCTCCCCGAGGCCGAGCGGATCCTGGCGCAGCCCGACCTGTGGGCCGCCGCGGGCGAGCTGGCGGAGCTGGCCCTCGGCCAGCGGCCCGCGGGGCTCACGGGCGTGCTGCCCGGCTGGGACCCCGCGCGGCCGCTCGCGCTGGCGCTGTTCGAGCCGAGCGTGGACGACTCGGTGCTGGCCGCCCGGGCGCTGATGCTGGAGGCCGCCGCCCTGGGCACGAGCGGGCTGCGGCACCGGGTGCTCATCCCGGCCACCGACAGCCGCGCGCTGCTGGGAGGGCTGCTGGAGGCGCTCGCCCCGCTCGGGCTCGCGGCCGACTCCGAGGCCCGCGCGCTGCCCGGCCTGCGGGGCGGCCAGGTGCTGCGCCTGCCGGGCGAGGAGGCCAGCCTGCTCCTGCTGGTGCCCGAGGCGCGCTGGGTGCGGGTGGAGATCCTGCAGGCCGACACCCGCGTGTTCGCCTCGCCCGAGGCGCGCCTGGAGGCCGTGGCGGCCCTGCTGGCGCCCCCGCCGCCGCGGGAGGGGCCGCTCACCCCGGCGCTGCTGTTCGCCGCGAGCCGTCAGGAGCTGCTCACCCTGTGGTTCCGCCCCTGGTGGCTACGCGACGTGGGCGGCCAGGTGGGTACCTCGAAGGTGGCCCAGGCGGTGCGCTTCGCCGACCCGTCCTACCGGGCCATGCTGCTGGCGGCCGGGCTCGCGGAGGTCAGCCAGGGTTACCTGGCGATGGATCCGCGCGGCGTCGAGATCGACGACTGGGCCTGGTCGCTGGGCGTGGCCCCGGGCGCGGACGCCCAGGCCGGGCCGCGCGTCCGCCTGGCCAGCGTGCTGTCGCTCACCGAGCAGGGCGCGCGCGTGTGGGCCCGCGGCCTGGAGGGCGGCGCGCGCCTGCCCGCGGCCGAGCTGCCGCAGGCCAGCCTGAGCTCGTGGATGCGGCTGGATCTCGCCGCGGCCGTGGCCGCGGCCGAGCTGCCGCCCGGGCTGGCGGACGCGAAGGACATGGAGGAGCTCGCCCGGCGGGTGCAGGAGTGCGGCGGCTTCTGCATGCTGCACTTCGGCCTGCGTGCGCCGCTGGGGCTGCTGAAGGCGCTGTGGCGCTTCCTGCCGGCCGACCTCCCCATCCCCCTGCCGCGCGGCCTGGGCCTGGCCGTGGGGTCGCTGCCGGCCGGGCTGGCGACCGCCCCGGCGGTGGTCGCGGTGGCCAGCCTGCCCGTGGGCGTGAACCTCGCGGCCCTGGAGCGGGCGGTGGGCGAGCTGCGCGAGGCCGGGGCCCGGGCGGGGCTGGGCGTCCTGTGGCGCACCGAGGTCCGGCCGGAGGACACCCGGGTGTGGTTCGGCCTGAACGAGTCGGCCGAGCGGGTGTTCCGTGGCCCGGAGCCCGCCGTCGAGGACGGGCCGGCGGGGCATGGGTTGCTGGGCGAGGTGCGTCTGGATCTCCGCGGCCTGGCCGACGGACTGCGGGGCGAGGCGCCCGAGGCGGCCGCGATCCTGGCGCGGCTCGGCGGCCTGCGCGGTTGGAGCCGGCTGCAGGGCCGCTGGCTGCAGGGCGAGGCGGTGCTCGGCCCGCCCGCCGAGGGGGAGGCGCCGGCCTGGGGCGCCGAGGGGGCCGTGTGGGCCTGGGAGTCGCCGGGCGCCCGGGCGGCGGCGGGGCGCGGGGCCGTGTGCCTGGCCGGGGTGACCCGCGGCATGACCGAGGGCTTCCGCGCGCTGGCCGCGGTGGACCCGTCGCAGAAGGGGCTGGTGCTGGCCCGGGCCATGGAGGAGGCCAGCCGGCAGCTCCCCTGCGCCCTGGCCGAGCCGGAGACCGAGCAGCAGGCGCGCCGCTTGCAGCGCAGCCTGTTCCTGGCGATCGCCGATCTCCACGAGGGCGAGCTGCGCCAGGACGAGCTCGCGCGGGTCCTGGCGATCGGCTGCGAGCAGGGCGTGGAGGAGGCCTGCGCGCGCAAGGCCAGGCTCTCGGAGACGCCGCGGCTCGAGCTCCCCAGGGTCGAGACCGTGTGCGGGACCGGCCTGCAGGGCTGGAAGCTCGCCCGGCTCCCGGCCGGGGGCGCGACGCCCGCGCTGCCGCCTCCGGGCGATGGGCCGTTCGGGCTGGCCGCGGATCGCCGGGCACTGGCTGGCCAGGCCCTCGAGGTCCTGCGAACCCTGGCCGGGCCGGGGACGCGCCTGCTCGTCCTGGCCGTGGCCGGCGACGGGGGCAACCAGGGCGTGAGCGTGGAGCTCCCGGCCGGCCCCGCGCCCGCGGCGGCCGCGCCGGCGGCGCCGCCGCCCGCGTCGCGCATGGGCATCGACGGCCGGCCGGCGGCCGCGACCGAGAGCCTGTGGGCACCCGCGGCGGAGGATCGCTTCGCCCGCTTCATCATCCCCGCGGAGGAGGGTCGCCAGGCGCTCGGCCCGGACGACTGCGGCCTGGTCCGGGTCGGCCCGGGCGGCCGGCTGGAGGTGGTGGGTGGCGGCGAGTCGGCCAGCCCCGCGCCGGTGGCCACCTGCCCCGAGGACCGGCCGTGCGTGGACGCGGGCTTCGCCGTCGACCAGCTCGCCCGGGTCGGGCTCGCGGAGGCGCCGGTCTACCTCGATCCGGCCCCGGACACCCCCTGGGAGGACGTGGCCGCGCTGGCCGGGGCGCTGGCCTGCAGGGGGCGTCACCAGCCGCGCAAGGTGATCCTTGGGCCCACGGACCAGGCCCGCTACGACCGGGCCTTCGGCAGCGGGCAAGCGGCGGTCCAACGCGCCGGCGGCATGCTCGACCTGCTGAGGGGCGGGGACGGTGGAGGCCTGAGCAGCGCGCTAGGCAGCCTCGACGGTGAGGGGGTCGGCGGCCTCGGGGGACTGGGCTGCCGGGACTGCCTGACGGGCCGCGGGCTGGGGACCGGGCGGCTGGGCAAGCAGCCCGTGGTCCAGGCGGGTGGCCCGCTCCTGACCGGCCCCCTGCCCAAGGAGATCATCCGCCGGGTGATCAAGCAGCACCAGGCGCAGGTGCGCTACTGCTACGAGAAGGAGCTGCTCCGGGACCCCAAGCTCGAGGGTAAGCTCAAGGTGAAGTTCGTCATCGGCCCGGAGGGCCAGGTCAGCCGGGCCGAGATCGTGGACGACGAGCTGAAGAGCCCGGCGGTCGCGGGCTGCGTGCAGAAGGTCTTCCAGCGCCTGCGCTTCCCCGCGCCCAAGGGCGGCGGGGTGGTGAACGTGACCTACCCGCTGGTCTTCAAGTCGGCGCAGTGACGGCGCGGGCCGCGCTGCGGCCGGCGTTGCGGCCGGCGAACACGCAGTCGGCGATGGACAGGCCGCTCACGTAGCCACCGGTGCACAGCCCCACGGCGTTGCGCCCGGCCGCGTACAGCCCCGGGATGGGGGCGCGCTGCGCGTCCAGCACCGCGCCGCTGAGCGCGTGGGTCCGCAGCCCGCCCAGGGTGAAGCACGGGCCCAGGAAGAGCTTGCTGTCGAGGTCGCACACGATGGCCAGGAAGGGCGGCTCCTCGAGCGGCGTGAGCAGCGCGGCGGGCTTGCCGAACGGATCCGGGCCGCCCGCGTGCGCCCGGGCGTTGTGCTCGGCCAGCGTGCGCTCGAGCGCGCCCACGGGCAGGCCGCAGGCCCGCTCGAGCCCTGCCGCGGTCCGCGCCTTGCGGCGGTTCACGGCCAGGTTGAGCGCGGTCGACAGCTTGCGGAACACGAGATCGTTGGCCTGGCCGCGCACGAGCTCGCCGAGCGGCCGATCGCGCAGGCGCTCGTCCGCCGCGGCCTCGGCGCGCACCGCGCGCACCACGGCCGCGTCCACGACGAGCCAGGCGTGCCCGCCGGGCTGCTCGGAGATGTTCCGACCGACGGTCGCCCCGTACTGGCTCTCGTCGCAGAAGCGCTCGCCGCGGGCGTTGACCAGCACGCCCCGCAGGAACGCCTCGGGCGGGTACATGAAGCGCCAGGCGGCGCAGCGGTCCATGGCGTCCAGGGCCCCCCCGGCCTCCGCCCCCAGGCGGATGCCGGCGCCGTCGTCGCCGGGCGTGCCGAGCGGCATGCAGCCCCGGAAGGCGGGCGCGTACTCCGCGAGCATGCGCACGTCGAAGGCGAACCCGCCCGCAGCCAGCACCACCCCGCCGCGCGCGCCGAAGGTCGTCGGACGGCCGAGCCTGCGCTCGAAGGCCCCGAGCGGCCCCATGGCCGCGCGCGAGGCGAGCGCCGCCCCGAACAGCGCGTCGTGTGCGGCCGCCGCGGGCCCGGCGCCGGGCAGGCGCAGGGCCTCCACGCCGGTCACCCGCCCCGCCCCGTCCCGCAGCAGCCGGGTGACGCGGTGGCGGGTGCGCACCTCGATCCCGGCGGTGCGCACCGCCCGCGCCAGCCCGGCGAAGATCTCCTTGCCGCGCTGGCCGTGGCCGTCCGGCAGGTGCCCGCGCGGCGCCTGCGGGGGCGGGCCGCCGTGCTCGTTGCCCGAGTAGTACAGCCCGGTCCCCTCCGGGGGGACCACGGACTTGTGCGGGTGGAAGGCGGTGGGGAAGTCGAGCCCGTGGGCGGCCAGCCAGGCCAGATCCACCCGGCTGCGCGCGCAGAAGGCCTCCAGCGCCTCCGGGTCCGCCTCCCCGCGCGTCTCCCGCCTCAGGTAGGCCAGCATGTGCTCGGGCCGGTCGGCGAAGCCCGCCGCGCGCTGGGCCGGCGTGCCGCCCCCGGCGTAGATCACCCCGCCGCAGCGGCGGGTCGAGCCGCCGCCGTCGAAGCGCTCGAGCACGAGCACCCGCGCGCCCTCCTCGGCCGCCTGCAGCGCGGCCGAGGCCCCGGCGGCGCCGAAGCCCACCACCACCACGTCCCAGGAGCCCTCGGCGGGGAGCGCGTCGGCGTGCATGCTCAGGGCTCCAGGTCCCACTCGCCCACCAGGAAGTTCTCCATGCCGCGGAGATCCATGAAGCGCGAGATGTGCATCCCCACCCGGGCCATGTTCAGCGGCGCCTTGAGCGGCCCGCCGAAGAGCCGCAGCGGGTTCAGCAGTTCCCCGGGCTCGCGGAAGGACTCGGTCACCAGCCCGTCCCAGGGCGGCGAGCCGGGCAGCAGGATCTCGGTGACGGTGTTGCGCACGTAGCTCCACAAGGGGTGGATCTCGAGCGACATGGGCGTGTGCTTGCCGTGCCACTCCTGCAGGAAGGCCTCGCGATCGAGGCGCGGGTGGCGCCGGAAGATGGTCAGCAGGCAGGCCCCGGGCGCGCGCTCGCCGATCCCCCAGGTGCGCGTGCGGGCCACCGGCACGGCCTCCTCGACCCGGTAGCCGGCCCAGGCCCCGGGCAGATCGTCCAGGCGATCGCCGGCCAGGGCCCCCAGCGCGACGTCCTCCCCGCGCACGGAAACCACGGCCAGCGGGCGGCGCTTGAAGGGGATCACGCCGGCGCGCGGAGGCGGCTCGGCGGTGACGTGCAGGCCGAGCTCCTGGGCGCCCAGGCCGCGCACCTTCTCGGAGACTTGCTCGCGGGCATCCTCGGCGAAGCCCTGCAACGGGGTTCCGCGGGGCGGGTTCCAGATGAACATCCACTTGGGCATCTCGCACCTCCCTGGACCCTCGCTTGTAGCGCAACCGGCGGCCCGAGGAAAGCCTCATGGATCTTGAAGACGCCCCGGCCTTCGGGGGAGGATGGGCGCCCGGAGGTGGAGGCCATGGGCGACGCGGGTCCGGTGCTGGTGGTGACGGGCGGGGCGGGGTTCCTGGGGCGGGCGGTGGTGCGGGCGCTCTGCCGGCCGCGGGGCGCGCCGGTGCTCGCGCCACGCGAGGTGCGCGTGCTCGACCTCCGGCCGGAGGCGGGCCTGCCGGACGTGCCGGCCGGCGGCCCGCGCCTCGTGCCGCTGGCCTGCGACGTGCGCGACGCGGCCGCCGTGCGCCGGGCCTGCGCCGGGGCGGACGCGGTGCTGCACCTGGCCGCGCTGATCGACTGGGGCGTGCGCCCGGCCGCGCTGGTCCGGGCGGTGAACGTGGACGGCACCCGCCACGTGCTGGAGGCCTGCCTGGCCGAGGGCGTGCCCGCGCTGGTGCACTGCTCGAGCGAGGACGCCGTGCACCACGGCGGTCCCATCTGCGACGGGGACGAGTCGCTGCCCTACCCGCAGAGCTACCCGAACACCTACTGCCAGAGCAAGGCCGAGTCCGAGCAGCTCGCGCTGGGCGCGGCTGGCCGGGCGCTGGCCCGGCCCGGGCCGGGCGGCCAGACGAGCCTCGGGGTCGCGGTCGTGCGCCCGACCAGCATCTGGGGCGGCGGGGACGCCTACCACCTGGAGTCCCTGCTGGAGCTCTCCCGGCGCTTCCCCCTGCCGCGCATGGGCGACGGCAAGGCCCGTTTCCAGGGCATCTACGTGGAAAACGCGGCCCACCTGCTGCTGCTGGCCGCGCGCGCGCTGCTGGAGGGCCGGCCCGGGGTGAGCGGGCAGGCCTTCTACGCCACCGACTACCCGGCCCGGAACTTCTTCGACTTCTTCGAGCCCGTGCTGAGGGCGCTCGACCGGCGCGTGCTACCCTGGTGGCTGGCGGTGCCCCGGCCGCTCGCCTACGGGCTGGGGGTGCTCAACGAGGCCGTGGCGCGGGCGCTGAAGCCGCTCGTCACCCTGACCCCCAAGATCTCGCGCTACGGGGTGGCCTTCGTGTGCCAGGACCACACCTACCGCACCGACAAGGCCGAGCGGTTGCTGGGCTACGCCCCGGTGTGCACCGAGGCCGAGGCCTTCGCCGAGACCATCGCCCACTACCGGAAGACCTGCTAGCGTGGGCCTGACGTCGAGCATGGGAGGAATCATGAGCAGCAGATTGCAGGGCAAGCTGTGCCTGGTGACCGGCGGCAGCCGGGGGATCGGCGAGGCCATCGCCACCGCCTGCGTGCGCGAGGGCGCGCGGGTGATCATCGCCTCGCGGAAACTGGACGGGCTGGAGGCGGCCAAGGTGCGCATCGCCGCGGCCGGCCCCGGGCCGGTGCACGCCTGCGTGTGCCACCTGGGCGAGCTGGATCAGATCGAGGAGCTCACCTCCTCGGTGTTCGAGGAGATCGGCGTGCCCGACGTGCTGGTGAACAACGCCGCCACCAACCCCTACTTCGGGCCCATGCTGGACGTCGAGGAGGCCGCCTGGCAGAAGACCTTCGAGGTGAACGTCCGCGGGCCGTTCGAGCTCACCCGGCGCGTGGCCCGGCGCTGGCGCGACGGCGAGAAGCCCGGCGTGATCGTGAACGTGGCCAGCATCCTCGGCCTGCGCGCCGCGCCGCTGCAGGGCGTCTACGGCCTGACCAAGGCGGCCATCATCTCCATGACCCAGACGCTGGCGGTCGAGCTGGCGCCGTTCCACATCCGGGTCAACGCCGTGGCCCCGGGCCTGGTGGACACGAAGTTCGCCTCGGCGCTGGTGGGCAGCCCGGACATCGTCAAGGTGTTCACCGACCACACCGCCCAGAAACGCTACGCCCAGCCCGCCGAGATCGCCGGCGCGGTCGTGTTCCTGGCCTCCGACGAGGCCGCCTACGTGACCGGCCAGGTGCTGTGCGTGGACGGCGGTTACACCGTCGCCTGACCCGGAGATCCGCCGAGCGCCGGAGGCCCCCTCCCTCACCCCTGGGACTGCTCGGCTGTCGCCGCCCCCCCTCTGGGGCCTTCCTGCCCTCACAGAAAGCTTTCTCCTGATCTTCCGACCAGAGGTCAGGAGGCCTTCGATGGCCATGAGGAAGTACGACCCTGATCGACCCATGACGCGGCGCAGCGTGCTGGAGTGGCTGGGCAAGGGCGCGGTGCTGACCCTCGGTGGGGCGGCCCTGGCCTCCTGCCTGGGGCCCGCGACCCCCCGGGGGGACGGTGGATTCCCGGACGACGGAGACGAAGACGGGGACGGAGCGGGCGGCGAGGGCGGGGGCGGGGACGCCGGCGGCGGGTTGACCTTCCAGCCGGGCGCAGAGGATCACCCTGTCTACCGCGGCTGGGGCGAGCGTACCGTGGATCGGCAGGAGCTGGAGTCCATCCTGTCCTCCTGGCACCTGCGGGTGGATGGGCTGGTCGAGATGCCCCGCGACTACACCTTCGCGGACCTGGTCGGGCTCGGCCCGCGCGAGTTCCTGGTGGACTTCCACTGCGTGGAGGGTTGGAGCATCCTGGACGTGCCTTGGGACGGGCTGCACCTCTCGCGCCTGTTCGACGCCGCCCGGGTCCGCCCCCAGGCCACCCACGTTACCTTCCACACCCTGGGGGGGAGGTACAACGAGTCCTGGCCTCTCGCGGTGGCGCTCGAGCCGCGCTCGCTCCTGGCGCTGGGCATCGGCGGCAACACCCTGCCCTTGAAGCACGGCTTCCCGGCCCGGGCGGTGCTGCCCCGCATGTACGCCTACAAGAGCCCGAAGTACGTCGCGCGCATCGAGCTGGCGGATCACCCCATCGAGGGCTTCTGGGTCGAGAACGGCTACCCCTACGACGCGCCGGTGCCGGCCACGAAGCTCAGGCCCGGGCGGTACTGAGCGCTAGGGCGCGGGCTCGCCCGGCGGGAGCGGCTGCCCGCGGCGACCGATCAGGGCCCGCAGCGCCTTCAGGCGCTGCGCGAGCGCCAGCCGCTCGGCGATCGGGGCGGACAGCGCGTCGGCATCGAGCCCCGGCAGGAGCCCGGCGAGCTCCTCGGCCGCTTCGGGCTCCAGGCGCGCCGCCAGGTGCTCGCGGACGAATTCCCCCAGCGAGCGGGCGTGGCGCACCATCTCCACCTTGAGGTGCAGGGCGGCGGGGGCGTAGGCCGCCAGCTCGAGCTGGCGCCAGGCGCGCTCCTCGTCCCCCGCGAGCAGCGCGAGCTTGGCCTCCTCCAGGGCCGCCGGGGCCTGGCGCCACTCGCGCGCCTCGATCCGCCAGCCGAGGGTGGCCAGCCCGGCCAGACAGACGACCAGCGCCACCAGCGTCAGGCCGAGCGTCCACCAGCCCCAGGCCATCACCATGCCGACCGCCGCGCCGCCCAGGCCGACCAGCCAGACGGGGATGAACAGCACGCGTGGCTTGCGCCCGGCCAGGCGCATGCCGGCGCCCACCACGAACAGGCCGAGCCCGACCAGGAAGGTCTCCATGGGCTCCCCGAGCTTGTCGGTCAGCAGGTGGACAGGGACGAGCAGCAGGGCGGTCAGCAGCACCGCCAGCAGGGCGTCGAGGTTGAGGCCGTGCAGGGTCACGCCGCGGGAGGGTCAGGGCTCAGGGCGTGCCGGGATCGTCGTACAGCGCCAGCTCGATGGCCGGGATGTTCTTGGCCGCGCCGTCGAAGTTGACCGGGGTGGCCATCGCGCCGACCCAGTCGATGCCCTCGACCGGGCTCATGGCGCCGCCGCCCTCGACCAGCAGCGCCACGGCCAGGTACAGGTTGCCGGTGAAGCCGGCCTGGTCGATGTTGGCCTGCTGGTACTCGAGCGCCAGGTTCGCGCCGATGGCCGGGTTGGCCGTGGCGTTGAACATGGCGCCTGGCATGCCCGTGGGCGGGAACATGGTGAAGCCGGTGACGTACAGGTTGAGCGGGGTGGCGTCGAAGGTGGCCGGCACCGAGATCACCCAGCACAGGGTGTTGGCCTCGGTGCACTCGAACACCTCCTCGCCGCCGTCGTCGCCGCAGGCGGCGAAGGGCAGGGCCAGCGACAGGGTCAGGGCCAGCAGGCACAGGTTCCGGATCTTCATGGTCTCGTTCTCCTCGTGGGTGGTTCGCCCGGGCCTTGGTCGACCCGGGCGGGCGGGACCTTATAGCAGGAAAGCCAGCGCCAGGCCAGCCCCCGTGGCCAGGCCGAGGCAGAGGCCGATGGTGCGGCCGAACCGGAGCCCCCCGGAGTACAGGGCGATGCCGGTCTTGACCAGCGAGTTCGAGACCACCGCGATGGTGATACCGATGGCGCCCACGTCGAGGGCCAGGCTCCGGGCGCCGACCCCCTCGGTGATGGACAGGGTGATGGCGTCCACGTCCGCCAGGCCCGAGGCGGCCGCGGCCAGGTACAGGCCCGAGTCGCCCAGGTACTGCTTGGCCAGCTTGGCCACCACCAGGATGCCGACGAAGAAGGCGGCGAACTTGAGGGCCGGCCCCACCGAGAAGGGGTTCTTCAGCTTGATCTGGCCGGTCTCCTTGAGGTGGCGCGACTCCCGGCTGGCGCGCAGCCACAGCACCAGGGCGGCGACGGCCGCCACCAGGGCCATGCCCCCCAGGCTCCAGGCCAGGCGCAGGGCCAGCGCCTGGTCGAGCAGCGCCACCACCACCAGCACCCGCAAGAACATGGTGGCGTTGGCCGCCACGGTGGAGAAGGCGCACACCGCGGAGAGCTGCGGGTTCTGGCGGGCCTGGGCGGCCATGGCCGCGGTCACCGCGGTGGACGAGGTCAGCCCGCCCAGGATGCCGGTCAGCCCGAGCCCCCGCTGGGCGCCCAGGATGCGGGTCAGGAAGTAGCCCACGAAGGACAGCCCCGAGATGAGCACCACCAGCAGCCCGACCTTGTACGGGTTGAGCGCCTCCCAGGGGTCGAGCGCCCGGTTGGGCAGGAGCGGCAACACGATCAGCACGGCCACCAGGAACTTGAGCGTGTCGGTCAGCTCCACCCGCCGCATCTTGCGCACGGTCTGGCGGGTGAAGCGTTTCATGGCGAGCAGCACGGTCAGCAGCAGGCCGAGCACGCCGGCCGCCTCCGGGGCCAGGCTGCACAGCGCCCCCAGCCCCAGGCAGGCCAGCGCGGCCACCTCCGTGGTGATGCCGGTCCCGTGCTTCTCGCTGGTCTTGTGGTACATGAGCAACACGAGCAGGCTGGCCGCCAGCAGCAGGACCGGGGCCAGGAAGGGGATCTGCGCCCCGGCCAGGGCCGCGCCGAAGCCGGTCAGCGACAGGATGCCGAAGGTGCGCACCCCCAGGTAGTCGATGTCGCCGGTGGGATCGCTCGGCGCGGGCGCTCCGCCGTCCAGCGCGCGCTCCGCCTGCCCCTCCCGGAGCTCCTGGTCGACCGCCCGCTCCAGGCCCACCAGCACCCCGATGCCGAGCGCGTAGACGACCTGCCGGTAGAACTCGGTGTCGAGGGTCATGGCCCTGGATCAGACCGGGAAGCGGGGGCGCTTGTCAACGCCCGCCGCGGGTGGCGAGCCGGGTGGTGGCGCGGAAGAGCCAGCCGTACAGCCCCGGGGCCGCGCGGTGCAGCGCGTAGAGCGGCCACATGGTGCCCGCGGCCACGAGCAGCGGCCGCCCGTCCTGGATGGCCGCCACGATGTCGGCCGCCATGCGCTCGGGGCTCGTGGCCAGGCGCTCGATCAGCCGGTCGATCACCTCGCGCGCCTTGCCCGGCAGCGCGATCTGGCTCCTGGCCAGGAGCTGGGTGCGCACCGCCCCGGGGCAGACCGTGCACACCTGCACGCCGCGGCCCGCCAGCTCGACCGCCAGCGCCTCGCTCAGCCCGACCAGGGCGAACTTGGAGGTGCAGTAGGGCCCCATCATGGGGAAGGCCATCAGCCCGGCCACCGAGGCCACGTTGACGATCACCCCCTGGCCGCGGGCCAGCATGTCCGGGAGGTAGGCGCGCAGCCCGTGGATGGGGCCCCACAGGTTCACGTCCACGCTCTGCTGCCAGGCCTCGAGCGGCAGCTCGTCGGTCGGGCCGCCGACGCACACCCCGGCGTTGTTCACCAGCGCGTCCGCCGGCCCGGTGGCCGCGCGCAGCGCCTGCCAGGCGGCCGGGTCGCGCACGTCGTGCGCGTGGCCGCGCGCGGCCGGGCCGAGCCCGGCCGCGGTGGCGACCACCCTGGGGTCCACGTCGGCCAGGTGCACCCGGGCGCCCGCGTCCAGGCAGGCCCGCGCGGTGGCCAGCCCGATGCCGCCCGCCGCCCCGGTCACCACGACTGTCTTGCCAGCCAGCTTCATGTCCGCTCCGTCGCGCCGCGGCCTTCCCTCCCTCACCCGCCCCGGCTTCGCCGGGGCTCCCTCTCCCGCGGTGCGGGGTTGGGGTGAGGGGTCGCTCGCTCGCGGGTTGAGCCCGAGCCCGAGCCCGGGTACGCTAGCGCACAACGGGGTGGAAGGGGAAGCGGCATGCACGAGCTCCTGACGGTGTCCGCGGGCGAGCTGGCCCGGCGCATCCGGGCGGGCGAGGTCACCTCCGCCGAGGTCGTGGAGACGCACATCGCCCGCGTCCGCGAGGTGAACCCGCGCCTGAACGCCGTGGTGGCCGAGCGGTTCGACGCGGCCCGGGCCGAGGCGGCCGCCGCCGACCGGCGCCTGGCCGCGGCGGGTCCGGACCGGGTGCCGCCCTTCCACGGGGTGCCCTTCACCATCAAGGAGAACTTCTCCACGCCCGGCCTGCCATGGACCAGCGGGCTCGTCTCCCGCCAGGGCCTCAGCCCGATCCGGGACGCGCCCGCGGTGGCGCGGCTGCGCGCGGCGGGCGGCATCCCCCTCGGGGTGACCAACGTGTCCGAGCTGTGCATGTGGATGGAGTCCCACAACCGCGTGTACGGGGTGGCGCGCAACCCCTACGACCCGACCCGCATCGTGGGCGGCTCCTCGGGCGGGGAGGGCGCCATCGTGGGCGCGGGCGGCTCGCCCTTCGGGCTGGGCTCAGACATCGGCGGCTCGTTGCGCTTGCCGGCCTTCTTCAACGGGGTCTTCACGCACAAGTGCACGGGCGGCCTGGTGCCCAACACCGGCCAGTTCCCCCTGGCCCACGGCCCGGTGCTGCGCATGCTGACCACCGGCCCGCTGTGCCGCCGGGCCGAGGACCTGATGCCGCTGCTGCGCGTGCTGGCCGGCCCGGACGGGCAGGACGAGGGCTGCCAGGCGCTGCCGCTCGGAGACCCCGCGGCCGTGCGGCCGGACGCGGTGCGGGTGCTGGACGCGCGGGCCGTGGCCCTGGGCGGCGCGGAGCCCGCCCTGCTCACCGCCCAGGACCGGGCGGCCGACGCGCTGGGGGCGCTGGGGGCCGCGGTCGAGCGGGTGGAGCTCCCGGAGCTGGGCGGGCCGGGCGGGCTGCTCGAGGCGCTGTCCCTGTGGGCCGCGCGGCTGCACTTCGAGGACGGCACCAGCTACAAGGAGCTGCTGGCCGATCACACCGGCCGCCCGGCGGTGAACGGCTGGGCCGAGGCGGCGCGCCTGCTGCTGGGCCGCTCGGACCACACCCTGCCCTCGGTGCTGCTCGCGCTGCTCGAGGATCTGGCCGGCCCGACCGAGCGGCTGCTCCGCAAGGCCCTCGTCCAGGGCCAGCAGATGCGCCGGGCGCTCGCCGAGCGGCTGGGGCGGGACAGCGTGATCCTGTTCCCCTCCTACCCGCGGGTGGCCCCGCGCCACCGCGAGCCGCTCCGGCGCCCGTTCGCCTGGGTGTACACCGCCCTGTGGAACGCCCTCGAGCTGCCGGTCACCCAGGTGCCGCTGGGCCTGGACGCCCGCGGCCTGCCGCTCGGGGTGCAGGTGGTGGGCGGCCCCTGCCAGGACCACCTGACCATCGCGGTCGCGCAGTGGCTGGAGCGCGAGCGGGGCGGCTGGGTCCCGCCACCCAGGTGAGCGGGGGTCAGGGCGGGCTGGGCGGGGGCTGGGCGGGCAGCGAGCGCGCCGAGGGCGGCGGGGCCTGGCGCGTGTCGTACACCAAGATGATGGGCGCCTCGTCCAGGTAGAGCCCGTAGACCGGCCGGCGGTGGCCGAGCCGGTTCCACACCCGGTACTCCGTGTCCACGAACTCGCGGTGGTACTGGTAGACGGTGAAGTCCGCGTGCTCGGGATCGTAGGCCGGGCGGAGGTCGGGCCGCAGCAGCCCGTCCCGCCGGTAGGCGTGGAAGCTCTGGCCGGTCACCTCGTGGAAGTACACCCGCGCGTTCGGGGGCAGGTGCTCGTTCAGCCAGGGCAGCACCCCGGTGACGTTGTTCGACCAGTACTGTCGCTGCATGCCCAGGTCCGCCCCGCCGCCCACCCCGCCGGCCAGCTCGTTGTAGAACGAGGTGCCGTAGGAGCCGATGGCGACCAGCCCGAGCAGCGAGGGCAGCAGGGTGAGCGCCGCCGCCCCGGCGAAGACCGTCCGGCGGCGAGCGAGCCGCTCGGGCAGCAGCCCGATGGCGCGCTCGAGCGCCAGCGCCCCCAGCACGCACACGAAGGGCATGGCGTGCATCCAGTGCTTGACCCCGCCGAAGATGGGCACGCTGGGGATGGCGATGATGAACACCGGGACGAAGGCGTTGAGCAGCAGCAGCCAGCCGTCGTCGCGAGACAGCCAGGCGGCGGGCGCGGCGGCCGGCTCGCGCGGCCCGCCCAGGCCGGCCAGGCGCGCGAGCAGCCCGCGCAGCGTGCGGAGCGGACGCCCCAGCCGCTCGCCCAGCGCGGCCAGGAAGCCCCAGGCGCCGAGCGCCAGCCAGACCGCCGGGAAGGTCAGCGCGGTGACGACGAAAGGGTACATCCAGGGGAAGGGCGGCTCGGTCAGCAGCGTGCCCAGGTACTCCCAGTAGTAGTTCACGTGGTGCAGGTGGAAGCCGAAGTACCAGCCGACACGGTTCAGGGTGTCGTGCCACAGGTAGGGCCAGTGGCCGACGAACACCAGCGGGCCGAGCACCAGCATGCTGAAGAAGGCCAGCGGGATGGGCGGCAGGGCCAGGCCGTCCCGCCCCAGGCGGAGCTCGCGGCCGCGGGTCAGCAGCCAGTGCAGCCCGAGCACGCCGGGCAGGAAGAACGCGTTGTGCTTGGTGGAGATGGCCAGGCCCCACACCAGGCCGGTGGCCAGGGCCCAGCCCCAGGAGGAGAGCCCCTTGCGGTAGGCCAGCACCACGGCCAGCCACATGGCCACGGCCGGCATGTCGAAGCACGCGAGCTGGGCGTGGTAGAAGTGGCGCGGCACCAGCGCGAAGGCGAGCGCCGCCACCAGCCCCACCCGCCGCTTGCCGGTCACGGCCGCGCCCAGCAGGAAGGTGAGCGCCACGGCCAGGGCCGAGAAGGCCTGGGAGGGGAGCCGCATGGCCCGGGCGAACACCCCGCGCCGGGCGGCGGGCCAGTCCGTGGGCGAGCGCTCCTCGTCCGCGGCCAGGGCCAGGAAGCTGAGCGCCATGAGGTTCTTCACCAGCACCGGGTGCTCGTGGTTGACCTCGAAGGAGCGGCGGATGACCGGCTCGCTGAAGGCCTGGCCGGGCTCGCGCGCGAGCGTCCTCCACCAGCCGGCGTAGGCCTCGGCCGCCTCGAAGTAGAAGCCCTCGTCGCGGGTGTAGCCGGTGCGGGGCGCGGCCAGCGCGAACACCAGCAGGCTCCCGAGCCCCAGGCCCAGGGCGATGAGGCCCGTGGCGTGCTTGCGGGCGAAGGCGCTCACCGGCGCACCTCCGCGCTCCAGCAGAAGTGGCGCATCCCGGCCCGCGGGGCGCTCACCCGGAAGGTGACCTGGTGCGGCTGGTCGGGCAGGGCCGAGAGCGGGACGTCGGCGGGGAAGTAGCCGGTGCGGTTGTCCTGCACCAGGCGCTGGAGCACCCGGCCGTCCACCTCCACGGACAGCGTCACCGGGCCGCCGTCCGCGGCCCGGGCCGCGGGCGGGGTGAAGCCGGTGTGCACCCGCAGCGTGCGCCCGTGGGGCACCTCGGCGAAGCCGATCGAGATCGGCCCCTCCTCGCTGGGGTGGGTCCAGATCACCTCGCGCGGATCGTCGCCAAGCTCGACGATCATCCGCCCCACGAAGTTCCAGTCCGCCGGGCTGCACGCCCAGCGGTCGGTGAGCCACAGGTCGCAGGGCTTGTCCGCCCCCCGGGCGCGCATGCTCACCTGGGCCCGCGCGAGCTCGGCCCGGAAGTCGTAGAGCACCTCGGCCGGCGGGGGCAGGCCGTAGCGCGCCAGGCGCAGGGGGCCGAATTCCGCCTCGGCCTCCAGGCGGTAGGTCCCGTCCCGGAAGGGTCCGCCCAGGCGATCGCGGTGGCCAGGCTGCTCGAGCACCCACAGCCGGCCGAAGCGGGACAGGTCCTCGGCCTCGAGGTCGCGCGCGAGCACCCAGGGGCGCTCGCCGAGGTGCTCCCGCAGGCGCTGGGCCCACCAGGGCCGCACGGCCACGGCGTCCCCCGGGCGCCACTCGGCCAGCACCCGCTCGGCCGCGCGCCGGGTGTCCTCCGGGTCGGGCTGGAGCAGGGGCCGGAGCAGCCAGGACCCGGCGCACACCAGGCTCAGGCCGAGGACGGCGGCCAGCGGTAGCAGCCGGAAGGCCGCCTGGGGGGGGAGTCGCATCGCCCCAAGGTGTTAGCGCAATCCGGGCGGGAAGGAAAGCCGGCCCGCGCTACATGAAGTCCGTCCAGCGGTGGCCGCAGCGGAAGCACAGGAAGTCGCCCTTGTAGATCTTCACGCTCGTCGCGCGGCCGTTCTCGGTCCGGGTGCCGGTGTGCGAGTACCACTTGCGCAGCACCTTGCGGGTGAAGATCCCGCGGCAGACCGGGCAGCGCCCGTGGAAGGCGAACACCAACCCGGCGATGAGGAACAGCCCCGCCCCGCCGATGGCGAAGCCGAACAGGTCGTTGGGGTAGAGCCACCAGGCGAAGTACACGCAGCCGAGGATGGTGGCCAGGAAGGCCAGGCCCTCGAGCAGGCCGGCGTGCAGCGCGCGGCGCTTCGTCTCCATGACGAGCCCTCAGCTTTCTCTGCGCCCGAGCCCGAGCCGGCGGGCCAGGTGATGGAGGTTGCCGCGGTCCATGCCCAGGGCGCGGGCGGCCGCGGCCAGGTTGCCGTGGTGCTCCTCGAGCACCGTCCTCAAGTATGCGCGCTGCTGCGCCCGCACGAAGTCGCGCATGCGCGGCCGGCCCGGCGCGGCGGCCGGGCCGTCGACTGGCGCGGCGCTCGGCAGGTCGGGCGCGCCCGCGAGATCGGGCGCCAGCGCGGCCGCCTGCAGGATGATGGCCTGCCCGCGCGGCACGCCGGCCGAGGCCCGCAGCACCACGCGCGAGACCACGTGCTCGAGCTCGCGCACGTTGCCCGGCCAGGCGTAGCGCTCGAGCGCCGCCAGCGCCCCGGCGTCCAGGCGCACCGGGCCCAGGCCCAGCCGCCGGCGGGACAGATCGCAGAAGTAGCCGGCCAGCAGCGCGATGTCCCCGCGCCGCGCGCGCAGCGGCGGGACCGCCAGGGGGTAGACGTGCAGGCGGTGGTAGAGATCGGCCCGGAAGCGGCCGGCCTGCACCTCCGCGGCAAGGTCGCGGTTGGTGGCGGCCAGCAGCCGCACGTCCACCCGCAGCGGCCGATCGGCGCCCACGCGCTGGATCTCCCCGGCCTGGAGGGCGCGTAGCAGCTTCGGCTGCACGGACAGCGGCAGCTCGCCGATCTCGTCCAGGAACAGCGTGCCCCCGTCGGCCACCTCGAATTTGCCGGCCCGCTCCGCGCTCGCTCCGGTGAAGGCCCCCCGCGTGTGGCCGAACAGCTCCGCCTCGGCCAGCGTCTCGGGCAGCGCGGCGCAGTTGACGTAGATGAGCGGCTGCTCCCGCCGCGGGGAGGCCGAGTGCACCGCGCGGGCGACCAGCTCCTTGCCCACGCCGGTCTCGCCGGTGATGAGCACGCTGTAGTCCGAGCGGGCCACCAGCTCGATCTCCTGGCGTAGGCGGCCGAGCTCCGGGCTCACGCCGAGGAGCTGGCTGCCCTGCTGCAGCAGCGCGTCGCGCATGAGGTCGCGGGCGATCTGCCCCTGGCGCTCCGCGGTGCGGGTGAGCGCCGCGATGAGCTGGCCGGTGAGCAGCTCCGCGGCCGCCAGCGCGCCGACGGCGGTCAGCAGGCGGACGTCGATCCGCTCGAAGGCGCGGGGCTCGAGCGCGTCGGCGGTCAGCACGCCCACGAGCTGGCCGTGGACCCGCAGCGCGCAGCCCAGGCAGGCGTGCACGCGCCGGGTGGCCGCGGGGTCCGCCGCCAGCAACCCGTCGAACGGGTCGGGCAGGGCCGTGTCCGGCGGGAAGCGCACCGGCTCGTTCGACTTGCACAGGATGTCGAGCCGGGGGTGCTCGCGCAGCAGGTAGCGCCGGCCGAGGGCGGACGGGGACAGCCCGTGCGCCGCCAGCGGGACCAGGGCGTCCCCGTCCAGGCGCAGGAGCGCCGCCGCGTCGAAGGGGATCACCCGCCGGAGCGCGCCGAGCAGGCTCTGGCTGCGCGCCTCGGCGCTCTGGGCGCTGGCGAGGTCCGCGGCGATGGCCACCAGGGTGTCGAGCTGGTCCATGATGCAGAACATACATCGAAGATGTGAATGATGCAACAGCCCAGAGATGCCAATTTTACATCCATTTTCCTAACCCCCCGTTCAAGATGACCTTGTTGCGAGGCACGCGAGTTGCTCTAGGAGGGTGCGAAACAGGGACGGAGGTGGACCCTTGAACCCGATCGATCAGACGCTGGCGCAGCTCGTGATCTCCAACCCCCTGGCCGCGGAGGTGCTCGCCCGCCGCGGGCTGGACTTCTGCTGCCGGGGGAGCCGCACCCTGGGCGAGGCGTGCCAGGGCGCGGGCCTCGAGGCGGGCGACCTGCTCGCAGAGCTCGCGGCCGCGGGCGCGGACCGACCGGCCGGAGAGTCCTGGGCCGTCCGGCCGCTGGACGAGCTCGTGGCGCACATCCTGGAGCGCTACCACGCGCCGCTGCGGCAGGACCTGCCCGGCCTGGTCGCGCTGGCCGAGACGGTCGAGCGGGTCCACGCGGACAAGCCCAGCTGCCCGACCGGGCTGGCCGCGCACCTGGCGCGGGTCCAGGCCGCGGTCGAGGACCACCTGGCCAAGGAGGAGCGCATCCTGTTCCCGCTCATCCTGGCCGGCCGGGCCGAGACCGCCCACATGCCCATCAAGGTGATGCAAGAGGAGCACGAGGACCACGGCCAGAACCTGCGCCGCACCCGCGCGCTCACCCGGGGGCTTGCGCCGCCGCCGGAGGCCTGCGCGAGCTGGCGCGCGCTCTACCGCGGGCTGGCGAGCCTCGAGCACGAGCTGATGGTCCACATTCACCTGGAGAACGCCATCCTGTTCCCGCGCGCGCTGGCGGGGTGAAGCAGGGCGGGTCGTTCACGAACGGAGGAGGAGACATGCGCGAGAACACGAGGCTGACGAATCCGGCGTGGGTCCTGGGGACCGCGCTGCTGCTGCTGACGGCCGCCGCGGGCGAGGCGCGCGCGCACTGCGACACGCCCGAGGGGCCGGTGCTGGTCGCGGCCCGCGCCGCCCTGGAGCGCGGGGAGGTGAACCGGGTGCTGATCTGGGTCCAGCCCGGGGACGAGGCCGCCCTGCGCGCCGAGTTCGACAGGGCGCAAGCCGCGCGACGGGCCGGCGGGCAGGAGCAGGAAGTGGCGGAGCGCCGCTTCCTGGAGACCCTGGTGCGCCTGCACCGCCAGGGCGAGGGGGCGCCCTACACCGGAATCAAGCCCGCGGGCCTGCCCGTGCCGCCGGCCGTGGCCGCGGCCGACCAGGCGCTCGCGCGCGGCGAGCTCGCGCTGGTGAGCCGCCTCGTGCCGCCGGCCAGCCAGGCCGGGCTCGAGGAGCTCTTCCGCGCGGCGCTCGCGCGCCGCCAGTTCTCCGCCGACGATCTGGCCGCCGGCCGCGCCTACGTGAAGGCCTACGTCGAGTACGTGCACTTCGTCGAGGGCGGCCAGGCGCACTCCGAGCCCGGCCACGCGCACGGCCAGCCCGCGCGCGACGGGCACCCGGCCGGACACGGGCATGCCGAGGGAGGTGCGCGATGAACGCCCGACCGGTGAGCGAGCGGGTGAGCTGGCTCGGCGCGGTGGACTGGGACCGGCGGCTGTTCGACTCGCTGATCCCCTTGCCCGACGGCACCAGCTACAACGCCTACCTGGTGCGCGGCAGCGAGAAGGTGGCGCTGCTGGACTCGGTCGACCCCAGCATGCGGGCCGTGCTCGAGGCGCAGCTCGCCGCGGTCCCGCGCGTCGACTACGTGGTCTCGCACCACGCCGAGCAGGACCACTCCGGGGCCATCCCCATGGTGCTGGAGCGTTACCCGCAGGCTCAGGTGCTGGCGACCCCCAAGGGCCGCGCCCTGCTCATGGAGCAGCTCGGGCTGTCCGCCGAGCGCATCCGGGCCGTGCAGGACGGCGAGCGGCTGTCGCTCGGCGATCGGACGCTGGAGTTCCTGCACACGCCCTGGGTGCACTGGCCCGAGACCATGGTGAGCTACCTGCGGGAGGAGGGCACGCTCTTCTCCTGCGACTTCCTGGGCTCCCACATCGCCCAGAGCGGGCTGTACGTGGAGGACGAGGGGCAGGTGCTCGAGGCGGCCAAGCGCTACTACGCCGAGATCATGCAGCCCTTCCGCAAGTCCATCGCCAAGCACCTGGTCCGGCTCGAGGGCTTCGACCTGCGCCTGGTCGCGCCCAGCCACGGACCGCTGCACGCGCGGCCGGCGCTCATCCTGGACGCCTACCGGGCCTGGGCCACGGGCGCGCCGAAGAACCTGGCCGTGGTGGCCTACACCTCGATGCACGGCAGCACCCGCGCCATGGTCGAGCGCCTGGTGCGCTCGCTCGGGGCGAAGGGCGTGGGCGTGCAGGTGTTCGATCTCGCGGTGACCGACATCGGCAAGCTGGCCATGGCCCTGGTGGACGCGGCCACCCTGGTCGTGGGGACGCCGACCGTGCTGGGCGGGCCCCACCCCGGCGCGGCCTACGCGGCCCTGCTGGCCAACGCGCTGCGGCCCAAGGCGCGCTGGCTGTCGGTGATCGGCTCCTACGGCTGGGGCGGCAAGGCGGTCGAGCAGCTCGCGGCCCTGGTCCCGAACCTGGAGGTCGAGGTCCTCTCCCCGGTGCTGTGCAAGGGCCCGGCCGGCGGCGCGGAGCTCGAGGCGCTCGACCGGCTGGCCGGCGAGGTGGCCGCGCGGCACGCCGCGCTGGCCGAGGGCGGAGCGGCTCAGAAGTTGTAGGCGGCGCCGACGCCGATACTCCAGTCGTCGGTCGCCACGTAGTCGCCGTAGGAGGCGCTGGTGGGGTCCTCGTCCAGGCGCCACACGCGCCAGTACTGGCCGACCACGTACAGGAAGGAGATGATCTGGTAGCGCGCCTCGGCCAGGAACAGGCTCTTCTCGTCGAAGTCGAAGGCGTCGCCGGCCCCCTCGAAGTTGTGGCGGTAGTAGTACGCCCCGAACTTGATGAAGTCGAAGGCCGGCACCGTGAGGTACATGCGCAGGTTCGAGTTGTACGGCCCGTCGTAGTCGTCGTACGAGCCGCCCACGACGACCCAGTCGTTCACGTTGATGGCCAGCTCGGCGTAGTAGCCGTTCAGCCCCTTGCCCTCCTGGGCGGCCAGCTCCTCCACCACCGCGGCCTTGGGCCGGTCGGTCACCTCGCTGTGCGCCGGGCCGAAACGGCCGTTCTCGTCCTTGAACGGGTAGTTGAACTTCTGGATCTCGTAGAACGAGTCGAAGTAGGAGGGGATGTAGCCGCGCTCCATCCAGCGGTACTCGATGCGGGTCTGCAGGCCCACGCTGATCACCGGGATGTTGAAGTTGGTCATGATGCCGCCGTGGAAGCCGAAGCCGCCGTCGATGATGCCGTTGAGGTCGACGTAGGGCGTCAGGTTGATCCACTCGAGGTTCAGCACCTTGAACTCGAGGTCGCCGCCCAGCACGGTGGCGGCCTTCTTGTCGGCCAGCACGATGTTCATGTCCTCGTCGAAGCGCTGGCGCACGTTGGGGAAGGTGGCCGGGTCGTGGTCGAGCGCGGCGGGCATGCAGGCGCCCCCCGGCGTCCACGGGCCGCCGGCCGTGTCCTGCTGCTCGAAGTCCGGGCAGTAGGGGGCGGCGTAGTCGGAGATGGCGGTGAAGCCGATGGCGAAGTTGTTCAGGTACGAGTCCTTGTCCCAGAAGGAGAAGGGCTTCAGGTACACGCGCCCGCCGATCAGGTTGGAGACGAAGGCGTTGTTCAGCAGCGTCTCCACGCCGGCGTAGTCCGTGTTCACGTCGAGGGTGACGCCCAGCTTGAAGTGGGCGAGATCCGTGTTGTTGTAGTAGCGGTTGACGATGCTGGCGTGGCCGATGGTCACCCCGGGCAGATCGCCGAGCTGCAGGAAGACCAGCTCGCCCTTGTGGCCGAAGCGGAAGTAACGGATGATCTTGAGGTAGTCCGTCCACTCGTCCCAGTCCTCGCGCCGCAGCACCCCGCCGTAGTCGTTGTTCTCGGGATCGTTGTCCTTCATCAGCAGCCGGAGCGGCGCCTGGATGCCGAAGCCGACGATGCCGAAGTCGAAGGTGAGCCCCAGGTTGAGGGTGGCGTACCAGTCCTCGCCGATCTTGCCGAAGTTCATGTCGCCGCCGATCGAGCCGGTCCAGCTCTCGACGGGGGCGCCGACCTGCTTCTTGATGGTCTCCGCGTCCTGGGCCGCGGCCAGGCCCACCCAGCCCAGACACAGCGCGGCCGCCAGGGTCGCCGTCCCACGCAGCTTCATGGCGTCTTCTCCTTGCCGGTGCCTTCCTGGTTCCGGTTCACGGGCTGGTCCACGCCCGGCGCGGGCGCCTCGGGCGGCTTCGCCGGGGGCTGCAGCCTGGCGGACACGTCCAGGATGAGCGTGCCCTCCAGGTGGGCCGGGCCGCCGAGCAGCGTGCGCCCGCCGTTGGCCACCCGCAGCTGCATGTGGAGCTGCGGCCGGACCGCCAGCTTGAGGGCCAGCATGTTCTTCTCGCCCGTGGCGTCCAGGCCCTCGAAGCCGACCGAGATGGAGCGGTTGCCCGGGAACTGCAGCTCCACGCTGGCCCCGCTCTGGACCTGGCTCTCCAGCTTGTCCAGCAGGCGGAACTTCGTGTAGGGCAGGTCCTTGAGCTCGGCCTGGATGTCCTTGAGGGCCGGGTCGATGCTGACCGGGCCGTCCTTGACCGCGAAGATCACCCGGATGGAGATCTGCGCGGCCTGCTCCTCGGCCTGGGCCGGGAGCGCGGCCCCCGCCAGGAGCAGCCAGGCAACCCACGCGATGGCGAGCGAACGGATCATAGGTCGTCCCCTTGGTCCTTGGCGCCGGCCTGGTTGTCGAAGTCGTACATCCAGATCACCGTGGTGTTGTTCTTCGAGACGCTGAAGATCATCGAGCGCTGGCCGCGGTACTCCAGCTCGTCGATGATCACCTGGTTGTCCACGCGGTCGCCGAGGGCGGTCTGGGGCCTGTCGCCGTCGGGCGGCCCGATCGGCGCGCTGGGGACGTCGGGGCCGCGGGTGAGCAGCGGCACCAGCACCAGCAACGCCACGGCCGCGGTGACCACGGCCGTCACCCACACCGGCCGCCAGGCGCGCTGCCACTCGCCCCAGGCCACCCGCAGCCGCTCGCCGAGCGGCGGCCGGGCCGAGCTCGCCACGGCCGCGAGCACCCGGTCCTCGAAGCCCGAGAAGTCCGCGGCCTGGGCCGGCTGCTCGAGCTTCTCGCGCAGCAGCCCCGAGACCAGCCGCAGGCCGTCGAGCGCCTGGCGGCAGTCCGGGCACGCCTCGAGGTGGGCCTCCAGCCGGCGCCGCTCCCGGGTGGAGAGCTCGCCGTCCAGGTGGCGGAGCAGCAGGCTGGTGTCGCAGCGCTCGGTGCCCATGGTCATGCTCCCGACGGGGTGGCCGCCTTGTCCGCCACCGCGTCCGTCTCCTCGCCCTCGTCGGCGTGCAGGGCCCCCGGCGTCCCGGCCGGCAGACCCTCGCCGCGCTCCTCCAGGTACCCCTGCAGCGCGGCCTGCAGGTTCTTGCGCGCGTGGTGCAGGCGCGACATGACCGTGCCCTTGTGGATGCCGAGCGCGCGGGCGATGTCCTCGTAGGACAGCCCCTCGATCTCCCGCAGCATGAGCACCGCCCGGTGCTTCTCGCTCAGGCCGGCGAAGGCCTGGGCGATGCGCTCGGAGAGCTCCTTGCGATCCAGGGCCGAGAGCGGGTTGTGATCCAGGAGCTTCGGCACCACCCAGGCCTCGGAGTCGTCGGGCGCCCGCCGCTGCAGCATGTCGTCGTAGTCCAGCGCGTCGTGCTTGGCTTCCTTGCGCATGTGGTCGATGCACAGGTTGACCACGATGCGGTAGAGCCAGGTGTAGAAGCTCGACTGCCCCTGGAAGGTCTCCAGGTAGCGGTACACCTTGATGAAGGCCTCCTGGCTGATGTCCATGGCAGCCTCGGAGTCCCGCACCATGCCGTACGCGATCGCGTAGACCTTGCGCTTGTACCGCTCCATCAGCCCTCGGAAGGCCTGCTGGTCGCCGCGCTTGGCGAGCCTCACCAGATTGCTGTCGTCCGCGCCCAACGGCGACCCCAGGTCCCACAGGCTTGGGACGGTTGAATCCGCAGGGTATTCATGGCCATGCCGACCCTGCCGTCTGCGTACCGCCGGATGCTAGCAGCGCTTTCGGCCCGAGGCAAGTGGCGTCCTCGGGCTCGTCCGCTCCTTGACACCCCCTGAAGGGAGACCCTAGCGTACCCCCTGGGGCGCGCTGGCGCGTCTGGAGCGTGTATGGAGCCCCTGGCGGCGGACATCCTGGGCTTCCTCGATCGGGTCCGGCAGCGAGAGCTCCGACTGGAGCTCGGGGCCGGGCTGTGCCTGGCGCTCGCCTGGCTGCTCCTGCTCGGACTGGGGCTGCTGGCGCTCGGCCCGGAGCCGCTGGGGCTGGGCTGGGTCCGCTCCCTCGCGCTGTCCCTGGCGGCCGCGGGGCTGCTCGCCGCCGCGCTGCGTCACGGGTGGCTGCCCCGGCGCCGGCTGGGGCACGGCGCCCACCTGGCCCGGGTGGTCGAGGGCCGGCTGGGCGGGATGGGGCTCGAGCTCGTGTCCGCGGCCGAGCTCGCCCTGCTGGGGGCCGAGCGCCTGGAGGCCCAGGGCATGAGCCCGGCCCTGGCCGAGGCGCACCTCGGGCGGGTGGCCGGGCGCCTGGCCGTGGAGCGGCCCGCCGGGCTCGTGCCGCCCGGGCGGCTCGCCTCCGCGGCCGGGCTGGCCTGCCTGCTGGCGCTCGGGCTCCTGGCGGCCGCGGCCGGGTTCCCGGAGCGGGCGGAGCAGGCCTGGGCGGCGCTCCAGGAAGGCGCCCGGGCGGATCCGGGCCAGGCGGTGGCGGGCCCGAGCTGGCTCGGCGATCTGGAGCTCGCCTACCGCTACCCGGCCTACTCCGGCCGGCCCGAGCGGGTGGTGCCCGGGGCCGACGGCGCCATCCTGGCGCTCCCGGGCACCGAGGTGAAGCTGCGGGCCCGGGCCGATCGCCCGCTCCGCGGGGGCGCGCTCAGGCTCGGCGAGCAGCAGGTGCCGCTCCGGCTGGAGGGAGCGCAGGCGGTCACCGGCAGCCTGCTGGTGATGGCCTCGGGGGAGTACCGCTTCGAGCTCGAGAGCGTCGAGGGCGAGCGCTGGCAGAGCCCGCGTGGCCTGCCCATCCGCCTGGAGCCCGATCGGCCGCCCGAGGTGCGCCTGATGGAGCCGGCCCGCGACCAGGTGGTGCGCGAGACGGACTCGCTGGAGCTCCTGTTCGACGCCCGGGACGACTTCGGCCTGACCGAGCTCGCGCTGGTGTGGCGGGTGGTCGGGCGGCCCGAGGGCGAGCAGCGCCGGCCGCTGGGCCGGCCCGCGGCCGGCTCGCGGGCCGAGCGGCGCGGCCTGCGCTGGGAACTCGGCGAGCTCGCGCTGCAGCCCGGGGAGCAGGTCCAGGTGGCGGTCGAGGCGCAGGACAGCGACACGGTCCAAGGGCCCAAGGCCGGCCGCTCGGCGGCCATCAACCTCAAGGTGTTCTCGGCCGAGGAGCACCACCGCGCGCTGATGGCGGAGGTGCAGGCCCTGTGGGAGCAGCTCGTGCTCCGGCTGGGCGACCACCTGGACGGGGAGCCCGGGGCGCGCGGCCCGGGCCCGGCGCCGGTCGAGGAGCTGGCCGCGCACCAGCGCCTGGCCGCGGGCCTGGACGGCCTGCGGCAGGAGACCGAGCGGCTGGGCCGGGCGCTGGCCAAGGACGAGCGCGCCTTCCGGCCGCTCGGAGAGGCGCTGGGCAACCTCCAGGCGGGCCTGGCCGGCCTGGGCCGGGAGCTCGGCTGGCTGCTGGAGTCGGCCGAGCGGCGCGCCGCGGGCGGCCGCCAGGACGAGCTGCGGCTGCTCGCCTCCCACCGCGGCCGGCGCATCCAGCGGCTGGAGCGGGACGTGCTGTACCTGGAGGACCTGCTGGACCTCGAGCGCCTGCGCGACATCGAGCGCCTGGCGGGCGAGATGGACGCGGCCGAGCGCCGGCTGCGCGAGCTGATGGAGGCGTACCGGCAGGCCCCCAGCGACGAGGCGCGCCGGCGCATCGAGGCCGAGATCGCCCGCCTCAAGGCGCGCCTGGGCGAGCTGCTGGCGCGCCAGGCCGAGGTGCTCAAGGAGCTGCGCGACGAGTACCTGAACCCGGAGGCGCTGAAGAAGCTGGCCTCCCAGCGGGACGCGCTCTCGGCCCTCGACCGCATGCAGGCCCTGCTGCAGGAGGGCAAGCTGGACGAGGCCATGCGCGAGCTCGGGCGCCTGCGGCAGCAGCTCGATTCCCTGCAGGGCGCCATCCAGCAGGCCCAGCGGGGCTACGGCGACGAGCGCTACCAGGAGCTCAGCCGGGCCGCCCAGGGGCTGCAGGCCGAGCTCCGCCAGCTGGCCGAGGCCCAGCGCGCGGTCGAGCAGGAGACCGGCGAGCTGAAGACCCTCAGCCTGGAGAAGCTGGCCGAGCTGCAGCAGAAGGGCCTGCGCGAGCGGCTGCGCGCGCTCGGGGAGCGCGCCAGGCGCCTGCGGCAGCACCTGGAGGCCATCCCGGCCGAAGACGTCGACGAGTTCCGCCAGCCGCTGCTCGAGCGGCTCCAGGAGGACGCCCGGGTGCTGGAGCGGGCGCTCGAGGAGGGTGAGCTGGCCCAGGCCATCGCGGCCAGCCGCGGCGAGCGGCTGGGGACGGAGGGGCTGCGCGAGGGCCTGGCCGCGGAGGCCGAGATGGAGGAGGCCACGGAGTCCCCGCGCGCCGCGCGCCTGCGGGAGGACGCCCGCCGGGCGGCCGCGGCGGCCGAGGAGGCCGAGGCCATCCACGCGGAGCTCGCCAAGCTCATGCCGCCCCCGGAGCGGCTGCTCTCGCCCGAGCAGCGCGGCCGGATGCGGAAGCTCGAGGGCCGGCAGCGCGAGCTGCGCGGCAAGCTGCGGGCGCTGCGCGGGGACATGGAGCGGCTGAACCAGAAGGCGCCCATCTTCGGCGAGGACATGCTGCAGGGCGCGGAGCGCGGCGGCTCCGAGATGCAGCAGGCCTCCGACGAGCTGGGGGTGTTCGATCCGCGCGCCGCCCACCCGCACCAGCAGGCCGCCCGGCAGCAGCTCGAGCGCATGCAGCAGGCCATGGAGCAGGCCGCCCAGTCCTGCCCGCGCGGGGGCGGCGGCATGCCGCTGCCCATGGGCTCGGCGGCCATCCCCAGCGCCCCGGACGAGGGCGGGGAGGGCCAGGCCAACGTCGAGAAGGTGCACATCCCGGGCGCGGAGGAGTACCGCCCGCCCGAGGCCTTCCGCGAGGAGCTGCTGCGCGGCATGAAGGATCCGGTGCCCGAGGACTACCAGCCGCTGGTGCGGCGCTACTACGAGGAGCTGGTGCGATGAGGCGCGCGCTCCGCCAGGCAGGCCTCGCGCTGCTCTGCTCCGCCGCCCTGCTCGGCCCGCCGCCTCCGGCCGGCGCCGAGGAGGCCGCGGCCGGGCTCGAGCGGAAGATCGCCGAGATCGACCGGCTGCTGGAGGCCTGGCAGCTCACCCCGGCCCGCGCGCTGGCGGAGGAGCTGCTGCGCGCGCACCCCGACCTGCCGGCCGTGCAGCTCGGCGCCGCCTGGGTCAAGTTCCACCAGGGTGAGCACGCCGCCGCCCGCGCGCTGGCCGAGCGCGCGGCCGCCGCGTTCCAGGGCGCCCTGGAGCGCGATCCGCGCCTGGGGCTCATCCGCGACACGGCCCAGGTGACCGCGGGCTTCAGCCTGTTCCGCAGCCCCGACGGTCGGGTGGAGGTGGCCTATGCGGCCGGCGTGGACGAGGTGCTGCTCCCGGACGTGGTCGAGGCGGTGGAGCGCACGCTGTCGGTGGTGGGCCGCGATCTGGGGCAGGTCCCCGATCACCCCATCCGGGTCGAGCTGCTGCCCGACTCCGAGGCCCTGTCCCGCCTGACCGGGCTCGGGCTGGAGGCCATCCAGACCAGCGGCACCATCGCGGTGTGCAAGTGGAACCGGCTGATGCTGACCTCCCCGCGCGCGGCGCTCATGGGCTACGGCTACCTGGACACGGCCAGCCACGAGCTCATCCACCTGCTGGTCTCCCAGCGCACCTGGAACCACACCCCCATCTGGCTGCACGAGGCCCTGGCCAAGCACGAGGAGGGCCGCTGGCGCGAGGGCGAACCGCTCTACCGGCCCGGGCTCAGCCCGCGCGAGGAGAGCCGCCTGTCCCGGGCGGTGCGCGCCCAGGCGCTGATCACCTTCGAGCAGATGCACCCCTCGATGGCGCTGCTGCCCAGCGCCGAGGCGGCCGAGCTGGCCTTCAGCGAGGTCTACACGGTGACCGCCTTCCTGCTGTCCCGCGGCGGCTACCCCAGGCTCAGGGAGCTGCTGGCCGCGCTGGAGGGCGGGGCCGAGGACATGGCCGCCATCCGCGCGGTGTACGGCTTCAGCCGCGCGGAGTTCGTGCGCGCCTGGCTCGACTTCCTCCGCGCCGAGCGCTTCGAGGAGCTCACCGGCGACGAGGAGCTCGAGGGCCCGGCGGCCGCGCGGAGGGAGGGCGGCAGCGACGGCGAGCGGCGGCTGCTCGCCACGCGGCGGCTGGAGCTGCGGGATCACTACCACCTGGGCCAGCTGCTGCGCGCCCGCGGGCGCACGGCGGCCTCGGCCGTCCAGTACCAGAAGGCGCGCGACCTGGCGGGCCGCCGGCACGCGGCGCTGTGGGTGGTGGCGGACAAGCTGGGGCTGGCGCTGCTCGAGCTCGACCGCAGGGCCGAGGCCCGGGCCGTCTTCGAGGAGAGCCTGCAGCTGCACCCCGAGGGGCTGGAGGCCCACCTGCACCTCGGCCAGGTGCTGCTCCCGGAGGAGCCCGAGGCCGCCTTCCTGCACGGGCGCGAGGCGGTTCGCCAGAACCCGCTCGATCCGCGCGTCCACCGCCTGCTGTCCGCGGCGGCCCGGGCGCTGCGGGCCCGGGGCGACGCGGACGGGCGCTGGGCCGCGGCCGAGGCCCGGCACACGGCCGCGCTGCGCATCCTGGGGCTAGCGCGCCTGGACGCTGACGAGGACGAGGATCGGGGCGCCCCGCCCGCGGCCGGCGCGGGCTCGGCGCCGCGACCCGGGACCGCCCCGGGGCCGGCCCCGGCCCGACTGCGGGTGCTCAGCCAGCCCTGGGCGCGGGTGTGGCTGGATCTGCAGGACACCGGGCTGACCACCCCGGTGCTGGAGCTCGAGGTCGCGCCCGGACGGCACTGGGTGGCGCTGGTGGCCGACTGCCCCGAGGGCCAGGGCGGCCAGGCGGTCGAGCTGGTGGACGCCCGGGCCGGCGAGCTCAGCGTCGTCGACCGGCGCCTGTGCGAGCCGGCCGGACCCTAGCGACCAGCAACCGCGCGCCCGAGGCTCATTCCACCGCGTATCCGAAGCACCCGGCTTGCTGGCCGGCGGGGTTGTCGAGCGACTGGCCGGGTGTGGCCGGCAGGCCGGCGGCCGCTCCATGGAACACGAAGGCTCCGCCCTCGTCGCTCAGGGGGTCGTCCTGGAAGGCGGCCCCCACGACGACGTCCGCGTAACCGTCGCCGTTCAGATCCCCGGCCGACGAGAGGGCTGCGCCGAAGGAGCCGCCGGCCTGGTCGGCCGGGTTGTCGAGCGCCGCCCCGGGCGTGGCCGGGATGCCGATCGGGGAGCCGTAGAACACGTAGGCCCCGCCCTCGTCGGTCTCGGGGTTGTCCTGCCCGCTGGCCCCCACCACGAGGTCGGAGTAGCCGTCGCCGTTCACGTCGCCGGCCGAGGACACGCCCATGCCGAACAGGCCGCCGGCCTGGTCTCCCGGGTTGTCCAGCGCGGCGTCGGGGTTCGACGAGAGGCCCGCGGCCGAGCCGTGGAACACGTAGGCCCCGCCCTCGTCGATCGCGGGGTGGTCCTGGAAGATGGCCCCCACGACGACATCCGCGTAGCCATCGCCGTTCACGTCGCCGGCCGAGGACACGGACGCGCCGAAGGACCCGCCGGCCTGGTCGGCGGGGTTGTCCAGGGCGACGTCGGGGCTGGGCGAGAGCCCCCCTGCCGCGCCGTAGTACACGAACGCGCTGCCCTCGCCGCTCTCGGGGTCGGCCTGGCCTTTGGCGCCCACGAGGACATCCGCGTAGCCATCCCCGTTCACGTCGCCGGCCGAGGACACGGACAGGCCGAAGTAGGCCTCGGCCTGATCGGCCGGATTGTCGAGCACCGCCGCGGGCGCGCTCGAGAGGCCCGCGGCCGAGCCATGGAAGAGGTAGGCTCCACCCTCGTCGGTCTCGGGGTTGTCCAGGGCGCTGGCGCCCACGATGACATCCGCGTAGCCATCGCCGTTCACGTCCCCGGCCGAGGACACGGACGCGCCGAAGAACCCGCCCGGCTGAGCGGTGGGGCTGTCGAGCGTCGCCCCGGGCGTGGTCGGGATGCCGGCCGACGAGCCATAGAACACGAACGCGCTGCCCTGGTCGGTCCCGGGGTCGTCCTGCCCGCTGGCCCCCACCACCAGGTCGGAGTAGCCGTCGCCGTTCACGTCCCCGGCCGAGGCCACGGAGATCCCGAAGAAGCCCAGGGAGCTGTCGGCGGGGTTGTCGAGCGTGGCGTCGGGCATGCCGGGGACGCCCGAGACCGAGCCCAGATACACGAAGGCACTGCCCTCGGCGCTCTCCGGGTTGGATTGCCGGTAGGCCCCGACGACGACATCGGAGTAGCCGTCGCCATTGAAGTCCTGGTCCAGGCGGCCCACGTCCAGGTAGCGGGTGGCGGTCCAGGGCGAGCAGGCCAGGCCGCGGCAGGCCCGGACTCGCCAGTAGTACCGCCTGCCCACCGGCTGGCTCATCGAGACGGCCAGGGCGTCCGCCGGCGTGTGGCTGGCCGCCTCCACCCGCGTCGAGATCTCCGGGCTGGGGAAGTCGCAGCCCGAGAACCCCGCGAGCCCGCAGGAGTCGTCGACCTGGATCTCGTAGTCCGTCGCCTCGGCCACGTGCTCCCAGCGGAAGGTCGGGCGCAGCGGCCAGGCGGCGTGGACGCTCCCGGTGGCCTGGCCGTTCCAGGGGAACCGCGCCGCGGTCGCCTCCGGCGCCGTGCACGGCTCGTCGCTCTCCCCGTCGCAGTCGTCGTCCAGGCCGTTGCACTCCTCGGGCTGCGGATCGACGCCGCCCTCGCACGGGCCCAGCCGGCCATCGACGCAGCGCTGGCTCCCGGCAACGCATTCGCCGACCTCGGTGCCGCAGGGGCGCGGTTCGCCTCCGGTGCACTCGCATCCCTCGTTCTGCCGCCCGTCGCAGTTCTCGTCGACGGCCTCGCTGTCGCAGATCTCGTCGACGGGCTCGACCGCACCCAGGCACTCGCCCCAGGAGCCGTCCTGGCAGGTCCGGGCGCCGTACTGGCAGGCGCCCAGATCCGTGCTCCCGCACGGCTGCTGGTCGCCGGCCTGGCAGTCCGTCTCCGGCCGGGGGCTGTCGCACCCGGCCAGGGCGAGAACGAGGCAGGCGAGCGGCGCGATGGCGCGGTCGATCCTCGCTGTCATCTCGAGCCTCCCATGCTGAGGCAGGGCTCACCCTGCCTGGTCGGTGACCCCGATGAGCTCGATGGGCTGGGCAGCGCCCTTGACCTGGACCGCGCCGGCCCCGAAGGCCATGGCGATCCGGGTGCGTTTCGCGGCGATGGTGCCCCACGCGATCTCGGGCTGTCAAGGAGGCCCGCGCCGGAGGATCCCCGGGATCTGGCCCGCGGGTTGCCTGGGGTGGCGGGCTCTGCTAGCGTGGCCTGCGTGCGAGGGTCTCACCTGGAAGGCGGCGAGGTCGAGCATGGAGGCGGTGCAGACGCAGACGGCGGCCGGCGGGCAGGGGACCGGGCTGCCGCTGGATGACCGGAAGGCGCTCGAGGATCTCGCGGCCGCGCACGCGGCGCTCGGCGAGCAGATCGGCCGGCGCATCGTGGGCCAGCGGCAGGTGGTCGAGCTGATGCTCACCTCGCTCCTCGCCAACGGGCACAGCCTGCTGGTCGGCGTGCCCGGCCTGGCCAAGACGCTGCTCGTCTCGACCCTGGCCGAGGCCCTCGACCTCCAGTTTGCGCGCATCCAGTTCACCCCCGACCTCATGCCGGCCGACATCACCGGCACCGAGGTGCTGGCCGAGGACAAGTCGACAGGCGAGCGCTCCTTCCGCTTCGTGCCCGGGCCGGTCTTCACCCAGGTGCTGCTGGCCGACGAGATCAACCGCAGCCCCCCCAAGACCCAGGCGGCGCTGCTGCAGTCCATGCAGGAGCGGCAGGTGACCGCCGGGGGCCGCACCCACGCGCTGCCGGCCCCGTACCTGGTGTTCGCCACCCAGAACCCCATCGAGCAGGAGGGCACCTACCCGCTGCCCGAGGCCGAGCTCGACCGCTTCATGTTCTTCATCGGGGTGGACTACCCGGACGCGGCCGAGGAGGCCCGGGTGGTGCAGTCGACGACCGCGGCCGCCACGACCACGGTGTCGAAGGTGCTGGGGCCCGAGCGGCTGCTGGCGGCCCAGGCGCTGGTGCGCCGGGTGCCGGTGACGGACGCGGTGGTGGAGTACGCCGTGCGCCTGGCGCGCGCCTCCCGGCCGGGCGAGCCCGGCGCGAGCGAGCGGGTGCGCGAGATGGTGGCCTGGGGCGCCGGCCCGCGCGCCAGCCAGTTCCTGATCCTGGGGGGCAAGGCGCGCGCGCTCCTGTCGGGGCGCGCCGTGGTCAGCGCGGAGGACGTGCGGGCGCTGGCGCGGCCGGTGCTCCGGCACCGCGTGCTGACGAACTTCCGGGCCGAGGTGGCCGGGGTCTCCTCCCTGGACATCGTCGAGCACCTGCTCGAGACCGTGAAGCCCTGATGAGAGCCTGGCTCGCGTGCACGCTGCTGGTCTGCGGGTGCGCAGGCCCGGCCGAGGAGGTGGCCCCGACGCCACCGCCGCCGGCTCCGGCCGCGGCCGACGCCGGTGCGGAGGCCGGTCCGGACGCCGGCCCGGACGGCGCCCTGGACGCCGGGCCCGAGGCCGCGGCGCCCGGCCCCGACGGGGACGCGCCGTCCGCGCTCCCCCTGCCCGAGCCACCCCCGCGCGAGGAGGCCCGGGCCCTGTGGGTCACCCGCTGGGACTACGCCTCGGCCGACGAGGTGCGCGGCATCCTGGCGCGCGCGCAGACCGCCGGCTTCAACCTGATCTTCTTCCAGGTGCGCGGGGCCGCCGACGCCTACTACCGCTCCAGCCTGGAGCCCTGGGCCGCGCCGCTGTCCGGCAGGCTGGGCCAGGACCCCGGCTGGGACCCGCTGCAGGTGGCCGTGGACGAGGCCCACCGGCTGGGGCTCGAGCTGCACGCCTGGGTGAACCTGGCGACCGCCTGGAAGGGCGCGCTTCCGCCCGGCCGCAGCACCCCCCGGCACATCCTGCGCGCCCACCCGGGCTGGCGGGTGCTCGACGCGCGCGGCCGGCCCATGCCGTACACGGACGCGGACTACGTGTTCGTGTGCCTGGCGAACCCCGAGGTGCAGCGCCACCTGGAGGCGGTGCTCCTGGAGCTGGCCACACGTTACCCGCTCGACGGGGTGCACCTGGATTACGCCCGCTACCCGGCCAGGGACACCTCTCACGACCGGGTCTCGAACCGCCTGTTCCGCGCGGCCAGGCAGCGCGAGCGCGGGCTGACCCGGGCCGCCTGGCAACGCGAGGAGCTGACCCGCTTCATCGCCCGCCTGACCGGGCGGCTGCACGCCGCCCGCCCGGGGCTCCTGGTCAGCGCCGCGGTGACCGGCATCTGGCAGGACCTGTGGGGCTGGGGTGGGGTCACCCAGGGCTTCCACGACTTCCACCAGGATTCCCACGCCTGGGCCACGCGCCGCGCGGTGGACGTGCTGGTGCCCATGATCTACTGGCGGCCGACCCGTCCGCCCGGGCAGCGCACCGACTTCGCCACCCTGGTCACCCACTTCGCCCCGCTCGGCGCCGAGGTCGGCGTGTGGGCCGGGCTGAACGCGGAGGCCGGCGATCTGCAGGCGCTCACCGACGAGGTGGAGCTCAGCCGGGCGGCCGGGCTGCCGGGCGTGGCGGTATTCGCCTGGAAGGCGCTCGCCGATCGGGGCTGGCTCGAGGCCCTGCCCCAGGGCGTGTTCGGCGGGCCGGCGCGCGTGCCCCGGCCGGCCGCTCAGCCCCCGGGAGGACCCGGGGCTGCTTCACCGGGAGAACCGGATGGTGCGGCCCCCGCCCCGGCCGGGCCGGACGGCGCGGCGCCGGTGGAGCCGGGCAGCTCGGGCCCGGACCCGGCCGTGCCCGAGGAGGGCAGCACCACCAGCAGCGTCCAGCCCAGGCGGGCGATGCGCGCGTGGCCGAGCAGGCTGGGGCCGAGGCTCGTCTCGAGCTCCACCGCCATCCTGGCGTCCGCGCTGCCGGCCAGCGCGCCGCGCCAGTAGGCCTCGACCGCCTCGCCCAGCTCGCCCACCCTGGCCACCTCGAAACGCTCCTGCCAGCGGCGCCGGTCGGCCGCGTAGGCCGTGTCGACCACCACCGAGCCGTCGTCGCGCACCAGCAGCCCCCGCCCGCCCTGGCCGGCGCCCTCGACGAAGCGCACCAGCATGTCCTGCAGCGTCTCCAGCGACAGCTCCAGGCCGACCACGCCCCGGCGCTCTCCCGCCACCTCGAGGAAGGCGACGCAGGTCAGCAGCAGCCCCCGGCCGCTCGCGTCCACGTGTGGATCGGTCCAGGTCGGGCGGGCGTCCGGCAGCCCCAGGCCGGCCAGATACCAGGGCCGCCGGGTGGGGTCGTACTCGGGCTTGTCCGCGAAGCGGCTGTAACCGGGGAAGGTGAGCATCACCCCGCTGCGCGTGCCGAAGACCGTGTAGGGCACGTCGGTGCGGGTGCGCAGCACGCCCTCGATCTGGGGCGAGAGCCGCGCGAGCCGGCGGGCGTCCTCGAGGGCCTGGGCGCGGGCGGCGCCGGCGGTGGCCCAGGGCGCCAGCTTGAGCGTGCCCTCCGACAGCGACAGGGGCTGCGCGTGGCCGGGCTGGGGGCCGAAGTCCGGCGGGCGGGTGCCCGGGGCGCGGTAGTCCTCGTCCAGGTAGTAGCCGGCGCGGCCGGCGGGCGTGCGCCCGCGCGGGGGCAGCAGCTCGGCGGGCATGCCGAGCAGCGCCTGGGCCGCCAGCCGGTGCTGGCCGACCAGCGCCTCCAGGTCCAGCAGGTAGCGGTCGACCAGCTCCGCCTGGGCGCGCACGGAGCTGCCGATCATCTGGCGGTGGGCGCGATCGGCGGCGCGCTGGTTCTCCCAGGCGAGCTGGCGCTGGCCCTCGATGGCCTTGAGGTTGTCGAGCACCAGGCTCTTCTGCTCGGAGATCAGGTAGAAGCCGCCGGCGATGGCCCCGGCCAGCACGGCGATGAGCGACAGCACCAGGTAGCGGACCACCTTGACCCGCCGCTTGAGCGCGGCCGCCTCCCGGCCGCGGGCCTCCACCGCCTGGCCCAGGCGCGCGCGGTGGGCGCGCACCCGCTCGCGGAAGGCGGGGTCCTCGGACTCCTGGGCCGAGAGGTCCAGCAGCTCCAGGCGCGAGCGGGCCAGGGTGAGATCCCCGCGCTCGAGCGCCAGCTTGATCTGGAGCAGGAGCGCGTGCAGCAGGCCGGTGTGCGCCTCCGCGTTGCCGGCCCACATCTGGATGGACTGGCGGAAGGCGCCGATGCACTCGGACAGGCGCCCGTACACCATGGCGGCCCACTCGGGGGTCAGCTTCTCCAGGCGCGGGTTCTCGGGATCGCCGCGGGCCGCGCGGGCCTGGACCTGCGCCAGCACCTCGCGCGCCCGGCGGCTGGCGGCCAGGCTCTCCTCGTGGCGGCGGTAGGCCTTGAGCTCCAGGACGAGCGCCTCCACGTTGGGGTAGCGGTCCTGCATGCGGGCCTGCAGCGCGCGCACGGCGATGCGCCCGAGCTCGGGTGAGAAGGGCTTCACCCCGGGCACGTCCTCGGGCTTCACCAGCTTGCCCGCGGCGGCCTGGCGCACGGCCTCCATGATGCCCGCGCCGAAGTGGGGCGGGTGGCCGGTCAGCAGCTGGTACAGGATGCCGCCCAGCAGGTACACGTCGGTGGGCGGGCCGAAGCGGGTCATCTCGCCGCGGGCCATCTCCGGCGCCACGTAGGCCGGCGTGCCCACGAGCTGGGCCGCCTTCTTGGGGTCCAGCACGTAGGGGTTGCGCTCGCCGAAGGGCATGGCCAGGCCCCAGTCCATGACCAGCACCTCGCCGTAGTCCCCGATCATCACGTTCTCGGGCTTGAGGTCCCGGTGCAGGACACCCCTGGAGTGGGCGTAGGCCACGGCGTCGCACACCTTGAGCAGGATCTCGAGGTGCTCCTCCAGCCCCATGGCCGCGGCCCGGGCCTCCACCCGCTCGCGCTCGGCCCGGTTGCGCACCAGCGCGGGCTCGAGCAGGTGCTCCCAGCTCACGCCGGTGACCCGCTTCATGGTGAAGAACAGCCGGCCGGTGGCGTCCCGGCACAGCGTGTGCACCGGCACGATGTGCGGGTGCTCCAGCGAGGCGGTGATGAACGCCTCGTTGGTGAACATCTCCAGCTCCATGCCGGTGGTGCCGGCCTCGTCGCTCTTGGCCTTGCGGGCCACCTTGAGGGCCACGTCCCGGCCCAGCGCCTCCTGCCTGGCCAGGCACACCACGCCCATGCCCCCGCGGCCGAGCACGTGCATGACCTCGAAGCCCGCCGGGGAGGTCGGCTCGCCCACCTCGACCTCGCCGGCCTCGTTGAAGCGCACCTGCCGGCCGGCCCGGTGGAGCACCTCCAGCGGGATGCGCTGGGAGGTGTCCTCGCCGCCGAGCTCCACGTCCAGCTCGGCCGGCGCGATGGTGGCGCCCACCCCGCGGCCCTTGGACTGCTGCACGCTCACCGCGCGCAGGATGGAGGGCTGGAAGGCGGGCGGGATGGCCGCGGGCTCCTGGGAGGACAGGTCGGGCGGCACGGGCCCGGGCTCCAGGGAGGACAGGTCGGGCGGCGCGGGCACGGGCTCCTGCGCGGACGGCTCGGCCTCCTGGGGCGACGTGTCGGGCGGTTTCTCCTCGTCCATTTCGCACCTACCAGAAGAAGATCAGCGTGAGCAGCAGAAACAGCGGGATCAGGATGCCCAGCGACCACAGCATGTAGCCGAAGAAGGAGGGCATCCTGAGCCCGCGCTCCTCGGCGATGGCCTTGACCATGAAGTTGGGCGCGTTGCCGATGTAGGTGTTGGCGCCCATGAACACCGCCCCCAGGCTGATGGCGACCAGCAGCGTCTGCTCGACGCCGGCCACGGAGACCGCGCCCGCGGACACGCCCACGGACTTGGCCAGGGCGAAGAACACGACGTAGGTGGGCGTGTTGTCCAGGAACGAGGACAGCGCGCCGGTCGACCAGAAGAAGGCCGCCGGGCTGGTGACCCCCAGCTCCGCGCCGCGCGCCTGCAGGATCAGGATGGGCGGGATCATGGTGGCGAAGATGCCGGCGAACAGCACCGCCACCTCGACGATCGGGTAGAAGGTGAACTTGTTGGCCGCGCGCACCTCGCGCCGGGTGGCGAACCAGGACACCAGCGCCAGCGCGACCAGCACCCCCTCGCGCGCCGGGAAGGGCACCACCCGCTCGGTCAGCAGCGCCACCGACAGCACTACGCAGAGGAGCAGCGGCCCGTTCAGCCAGGCGCCCTGGACGCGCATGGCCACCTGCTCGGCCGCGTCGCGCGCCAGCGCCTCGGCCGGCTCGCGCCGGTACAGGACCGTGTCCAGGGTGAAGTACACGGCCAGCAGCAGCCCGACCGCCAGGGCCCAGGCCGGCCCCAGGCGGAGCGTCCAGGCGAAGGGCACGCCCGCCAGGTAGCCCATGAACAGCGGCGGATCCCCGAGCGGGGTCAGGCTGCCGCCGATGTTGGCCACCACGAAGATGAAGAAGATGACCGTGTGCACCACCTTCGTGCGCTGGTGGTTGGTCTCGAGCAGCGGGCGGATGAGCAGCACGGCCGCGCCGGTGGTGCCCATGAGGGAGGCCAGCAGCGCGCCCAGCGCCAGGAAGGCGGTGTTGACCAGGGGCGTGGCGCGCAGATCCGCCCGCACGTTGATCCCGCCCGAGATGACGAACAGCGCGGCGAGCAGGAGGATGAAGCTGACGTACTCGCGGCCGGTGTGCAGGAGCGCGCCCGGATCCTGGCTCCCGACGTACACCAGCACGGGCAGCCCCAGGGCCGCGCACACCAGGGCCTTGTTGCGGTTGGGGTGCCAGAAGCGCTCCTTCCACAGGGGCACCACCGCGATGGCGAGCAGCATGAGCGCGAAGGGCAGGACCCACAGGAGCGACAGCTCCCGCCCGAGCGCGCCCGCGCCCTGGCTGGCCGCGGCCGGCCCGCCCAGCCCGAGCAGCACCGCCGCCGCGCTCGCCGCCACCAGACGGGGCCTCATCCTGCCTCCTCGCTCCCCGGGATCGGGCGCAAGGTACCAGAGCCGCCGCCGGATTCCAACCCCTGCGGGCCGGAAGGTGGGATCTTGGCAGGCCCGGCGTCGCCTGCTATGCTGCGAGAAGTTGGCCGGACACGACCCACGGGGATTCGGGGAGCGATGCAGGGAACGCTCGAGGAACGCAGGGATGGACAGGCGAGCGCGCCGGCGAGGCCGCGCGTGCTGATCGTGGAGGACAACCCCCACATCGGCGGCCGGCTGGTGCGGGTCTTCAACGCCGGCGGCCGGCTCGAGGCCAGCCTCGAGGCCAGCGGCCACCGCGCGGTCGAGCGCATCCTGACCGAGGTCCCGGATCTGGTGCTGCTCGACCTGGGGCTCCCGGACCTCGACGGCCTGGAGGTGCTGCGCCAGGTGCGGCCCTTCTACCTGGGCCCGGTGGTGATCCTGAGCGCGCGGGCCGAGCTCGAGGCCCGCGTCGAGGGGCTGCAGCTCGGGGCCGAGGACTACGTGACCAAGCCGTTCGAGGAGCAGTTCGTCAAGGCGCTGGTGGAGCGGAAGCTCGAGACCTGGCGGCGCTTCCGCGAGCAGGTCACGCCCGCGCCCGAGCCCGCGCCGGGCCCCTACGTGGTGGGACCGCTGCGGGTGGACCCCGCCGCCCGGGTGGCGACCCTGCGCGGCGCGCCGCTCGAGCTCACCGACGCGGAGTTCGATCTGCTGGCCATCCTGGCGCGCCAGCCCGGGGTGGTGGTCAGCAAGGCCGTGCTGCACGACCTGCTGCAGGTCGTGGGCTGCCCCCTCAAGGTGCGCCCGCTCGACATGCTGGTCTCCCGGCTGCGGGCCAAGCTGGGCGACTCGGGCGAGCGCCAGGGGTGCATCCGGACCGTGTATGGCCGGGGGCTGTGCCTGCTGCCCTGGCCCGAGCCGTGAGGGGCGAAACCCGGTCTCCCCGCCCGTGTGACAAATGTAATTTATTGTAATACCAGCCGAATTCGTATTGACGGGCGGGGCGGGCACAGGCGTACCCTGGAGCTGGGGGCCGATTCCTGGGGGAGGAGAGCCGGGAGCGGGGAGCATGGAGCTGTACCTGAACGTGGGCGGTCGATCGCGCGTGGTCGGCTACGACCTCGGCACGGACTACCTCGACGTCTACCTCCGGGGCGGCGCCTGCTTCCGCTATACGGCGCTCAGCGTCGGGCTGTACCACCTCTCGAGCATGAAGGCGCTGGCCCGGCTCGGCCGCGGGCTGGAGGCCTACATCGAGGAGCACCCCGCGGTGCGCAACGGCCACCTGGCCCAGCTCGCCTGAGGAGGGGTCCGCCGAACAGGAGGTGCGCGATGTTCCTGTGGAGCGAGGAGGGCAAGCAGGCCCTGTCGGCCTGGAAGGATCTGCGGCAGGGCTTCATCGTGCGCGAGGTGCTGCACGACCTGGTGATGCACGAGCGCTACGAGGTCGGCACCCGGGCGGAGATCCTGTCGCGCTACGCGGGCGAGCTGGCCGATGGGTTCCGGGTGATCGTGCTGAGCGACGCGGAGCTGCGGGTCGAGCTGGCCGAGGCGCGGCTGCGCTTCGAGCGGGCGAACCTGGCCTACTGGCGGTGCGTGGACGAGCAGGGCGCGCCGGACCCGGCCACCCAGGAGGCGCTGCTGCATGAGGCCGCGTGGGCCCGGCAGGCGCTGGATCAGGTGCTCGATCAGCACGCGGAGTACGAGCAGTCGCGCGCGCTCTGGCGCTCCGCCCACCCGATCGAGGAGGCGCCGCTGGCGCGGCCCGCGTGAGGTGATGGAAGCGTGCGCTTGGTCCCCTGCCGCTCGACCTCGCCCAGGTTGGCTTCCCCCCCTTGCGGCCACCGAACGGCAGGGGGCATTCTTCTTGGAGCAGCGCACCCCGCCTTGAGGCCCGTCCCTCGCCGGTGCTACGCTCGGCTCATCTCTCTGGGCTCTCGTGGGCGGGTCGCGAATGATGCTGCGCAGCCTCCTCTCGCTGCTTCCTGTGCTCCTCCTCCTGGCCGCCTCCGGTTGCGACCGGGAGGTCGCCACCGATCCCGACGGCTGTCCCTCCAGCGACCGCCCCCTGCCCGGCGAGTGCGGACTCCAGGGCACCTGCGTCCAGTGCAACGACGACTACGACTGCCAGGCAGTCGGCCCGAACCTGGTCTGCGCGGGCGCCGGCACCTGCGTCCCGCACCGGCATGTTTGCGAGATGGACTACGAGTGCCTCGGTCTACAGGACGGCCTGAAGTGCGTCGATTTCCATTGCGTCACGCCCTGCACGTTCGCCGGGGAGTGTCGCTACGGCTCCGAATGCGGCCCCGAGGGCTACTGCCAGACGCGGTATTGTCAGGCCGGCGCCTGCCCAGAAGGCTGGGTGCCCGTCGAGGGCTCCCTCGCCTGCACCCGCGACGGCTGCTCCGAGCTCGGCCTGCTCCGCGGGGCGTGCGGCCTGGCCGAGCAGTGCGTCGAGTGCTTCGCGGATGCGCACTGCCCTGAGGGCATCTGCAGCGACGCGGGCGCGTGCGTCCCGGTGGAGTGCGATCGCTTCGCGGACTGCCAGGCCGGCGTGTGCCTCGGGGGCCGGTGCGTCCAGGAGTGCGCCGGGTCCGCGGACTGCGCCGAGGACGAGCGCTGCACCATGGTCGACCTGCTTCTCAAGGGTTGCGAGGCGGTGCGTTGCGTCGGGGGAGCAGGCTGCGCGGAGTGGGGTTACCGGCCGAGGGAGGGCACTCTCCGGTGCGACTACAGGCCATGCACCGATCCCGCCGAACAGCCGGGCGTGTGCGGCCTGACCGAGCACTGCGTGCGCTGCCTCGACGACACCAGCTGCGAGGCCGGCAGGCGCTGCAACCGCTGGGGCCACTGCGAGCTGTTCCCGGCCTGCCCGTTCGAGGTGGGGTACACGAGCTGCGCGAAGACCGAGGTCTGCCTGGACGGGACTTGCACCGCGCCCTGCGCCGCGGACGTGGACTGCCGGCCCGAGCCGCAGGCGGACGGCACCGTTCGCGGGACCGGAGTTTGCGTGCTGCCGGAGGGCGGCTGCTTCTACGAGCGCTGCGACCGGAGCGGTCGCTGCCCCGTGGGTTGGGTGCCACCGCAAGGTTACACCGGGACGCTCGACTGCAAACGAAAGCCGTAGGGTGAGCCGGCCTGCAGCCGGCCGGCACCTGCCGCGCCACACCGTGAAATCCTGCCACGCCTCCGCACGTTGAATTCGCTGTGAGTTCAGGCTCCCGAGCCGGCACGGATCTTGTATCCCACCTGGCCCGGGGACGCACCCGGGGACGAGGAGGAGGTCGCCGTGAGGAACGCGCTGCTCGCGTCGCTCGTGATCGCGCTCGCCTGGGGTCCGGCCTGCGCGCCGCAGGTGAAGACCTACACGGGCATCTCGCTGGTCGGTCTGGGCAGCCTGTCCACGCTCATCAGCTTCGGCACCATCCTCCGCTGCCACGGCCACTCCTCGGACTGCAGCGTCGGCGACGGCGTGGTGAGCACCGACACGGCCGGGATCTGGCTCGGCGCGAGCCTCCTGGCCGTCGTGGTCGGCGCGGTGCTCTGGTACCTCGGCGCGGACGACGGCGCAGGGGACTCCGGCGCGAGCGACCAGGGGCTTGCGGCCGACGGGGGGGCGACGATCGACCTCGGCCCGTCCGGGCCCGAACCCGGAGCGGGGCTGGAAGGGGTGGGCCTCCTGCCCACCGCCGCGCCCTGATCCCGCGCCCCCACCCGCTCCCCTTCATCGCTTCTCCCTCAGAGAAATGCCCGGAGCGATATGCACACAGGAGGTCTGCGAACAGCCCCCGCCAGCCGTACGGTGACGAACGTAATTTCTTGTAGCGCGCTCTTCTTTCCCGTAGACGCGCGCACGCGGGCGAACGTAGCGTGGAGCTGGCTTAGTCCCCTGCCGTCGAGCCTGGGGTTCGAGTCCCCCCCTTGACCCAGACGCACGGCAGGGGGCGTTTTGAATCGCCGACTCCTCCGCGGGCGGAGGACGGACCGGAGCGGCCATGCGGGTGCAGAACGTCAACGGGAAGCACGGGCCGACCTGTTCGTGCGGGAGCTGGCTGGAGCACTGGATGGCGACCGCCCGCCGGCGGGTGGCCTTCTGCCCGGTGCGGGGCTGCTTCGAGCCGGTCGCGGCGGGCGCGCGGGTGCAGAAGGAGGGCGCGCCCGACGGGCGCTGGTACGTCGTGCCGCTGTGTAAGCAGCACGACGCCAGGGCCGGCGCGGCGCTCGAGCTGATCGACTCCGCGCTCCTGGTGCCGGCCGATGATGGCGAGTCGTGCGGGAGGTAGCGGCTCGGCCCGACTCCCTCCTCGAGGAACCGCCCTGGGCGATCCACACACGCAGGACCAGCCAACGCCTTGATCCGCTCCTGGTGCCAGCCAGCCGAGGTCGGCGTATGATCGAGCCATGGGGATGAAGTGTCTCCGCTGGATGGGATGGGTCCTGGGCCTGGGCGTTGTCGGCCTGGGTTGTCCGAGGGCGTGCCAGGACCCAGGGGAGGCCGGCGGCGGCTCCTCTGGAGCCGCGCTCGAAGAAACTGTCGAAGTACCTGACATCGAGCGTGGCAATCCTCTCATGCATCAGCTACATGAGGCTCTTTCCAGAGATCGGCTGGACCTCGAGGAGGCGCAGAGGCTGGCTGACAGGTGCCTGGATCAGGATCCGATCGACAGAGAATGCCGCAGGGCGAGGGCAGTTATCCTCGAGGAGAAGGCCGCGAAGGTGATCTACGACCAGTGCGTGGACGAGTTCGATCTCAACCGCTGGCAGGCAGCCAAGGACTGCTTCGAGAAGCTCCCCGAGGGCAGCCGCCTCGCCAAGAAGGCCAGGTACAAGCTGGCCGAGTGCAACAAGCAGCTCTCGAGCCGACACCGCGTGGAGGGCAGACGAGGCGAGGCTGATTCCGAGGGTGCCATCAAGGCGAAGTACCCCGACCCGCAGCTCGCCTTGGCGGTACTCAGGTACTACCAGGGCCGCACGCAACCCGCCATGCAGGAACTGCAGAAGCTGGCGGCCATGTCCCGGGACCGGGGCCTGGCGGACAAGGCCCTGGAGCTCCTGGGAACCATGCGGTTGGTGTACGGAAAGTACAACGAGGGCCTGTCGCTGATGCACCGCACGCAGACGGTCGAGGCCAAGGCAGCCTTCGATCTGGCCCTGCTGGCCGACGCCGCGCTCATGCCCGAGGGCGCGATGTCCTTCTACCGCGAGGACATCAGCAAGCAGCTCGGCCTGCAGCTCTACAAGGAAGGCCAGGAGCACTGCAACCGCAAGAGCTTCTTGGACGCCTTCAGGTCCTGGTCGGACTGCCTGCAGCGTTCGCCCTCCGAGACCGCGTGCGCGAACGGCCTGCTGCAGCTCGAGCAGGCGGCCGAGGATGCTTTCGAGGAGGTCGGCCGCCTGGAGGCGGCGGAGGACTGGCGGGAGGCCGGGGCGAAGCTGATGTTCATCCAGTCCATCACCCGCCCCGAGAGCAAAGCCTGGAAGCGGGCGGAGAAGCGCCTGCGCGAGTACGAGCAGTCGATGAGGCCCCGCCCGTGAAACCCCGCTGAGATGGCTCGACCGCCGAGAGGCGAACGATGCACCCGCTGCTGATCCTCTCCTCCTCACCTCGAAGCATGCCCGGAGCGATCCACGCACGAACGATCTGCCAGCGCCCTGACACGGCCGCGCCCTGAAGGGCGCGGCCACGATGCCCAGCTTCGCTGGGCAAGCCCCCTGATGGGGGCTTCTGAGAACCAGCATTCGCCCGAATGTCTTGAGCCCCTCGGGCAGGCGCCAGCCGGCAGGACCGAGGGGATCACGTTTCTTGCAAATCGGGAAACGTTTCCCATAATGCAAGGAGTGATTCCCCGGCTCCACCTCCCGCTGGTTCGCCAGAAGCTGAAGCGGAACCCCGCGGTGGCGCTGATCGGCCCGCGGCAGTGCGGCAAGACCACGCTCGCCCGGCAGCTCGGGGGCCGCTACTTCGACCTGGAGGCCGAGGGCGGCCGGACCCGGCTGGACGCCGAGTGGGACGCGCTGGTGGGAGGCCGCGAGCTGATCGTCCTCGACGAGGTGCAGCACGCCCCCGCGGTGCTGGCCCGCCTGCGCGGAGCCATCGACGCGGACCGCAAGCGCCACGGCCGGTTCCTCCTGCTCGGCTCCGTCTCGCCCGCCCTGATGGAGACTGCCTCGGAGTCGCTGGCCGGTCGCCTCGGGCTCGTGTCCATGAGCCCCTTCCTCCTGCCCGAGCTGTCCCCGGGCCAGCTCGACGACCTCTGGCTGCGGGGCGGCTACCCCGACGGCGGCGTCCTCGAGCCGGATCGCTTCCCGGACTGGCAGGGCGACTTCCTGGAGATCCTCGTCACCCGCGACCTGCCGACCTGGGGGCTCCCCTCCAGGCCGCCCCAGACCCGGCGGCTGCTGCGCATGCTCGCGGCGGTCCATGGCCAGGCGCTGAACGCCTCGCAGCTCGGGGCCAGCCTGAGCCTGGACCACAAGACGGTCCTGCGGTACTGCGACTTCCTGGAGGGGGCGTTCCTCGTCCGGCGCCTCGAGCCGTTCGCCGCCAACACCAGGAAGCGGCTGACCAAGACCCCGCGCCTGTACTGGCGGGACAGCGGCCTGCTGCACGCGCTGCTCGGCGTCTCCGATCTCGACCAGCTCTACCAGCAACCCTGGCTGGGCGCGAGCTGGGAGGGGTTCGTGCTCGAGCAGACCCTGGCGACGCTCGCGGCCCGGAACCAGCGGGCCCAGGCGTTCTTCTTCCGCACCTCGGACGGGCACGAGCTGGATCTCGTGCTGGACTGGGGCGCCGAGCGGTGGGCGGTCGAGATCAAGCTGACCTCCGCGCCCAGCGGCGAGGACGTCGGGCGGCTGAACCGCGCCGCGGATATGATCGCGGCGCGGCGGCGGTTCCTCGTGTGCCGCGTGGCCGAGGAGATCGAGAACGCCTCGCTGCTGGTGACCGACGTACCGGCCTGGCTGGGCCGCCTGGCCAGGCAGAAGTAGATCCGGGCGTGGCGCTGCCCCGGCGCTTGGAATCCTGGCCATTCGTTTGTTGGTCCTGCGTGTGTGTCCAATCTGGGCCTTCTTTTGGGGGTAGGGCAGGGCAGGAGGGCGCTGCGGTTTGGCTCTGCCCCCCTCGAGGAATGCCCGGGGCGATCCACACACGCAGGATCTGCCAACGTTTTGATCCCGGCGGTGATGCTCACCCCAGCCCTGCGGTCTGGAGCGCCGAGCGCACCTCCGCCTCCGGCACGTCCCGCCCGTCGAGCAGCACCTCCGGGGCGAGCGGGGCCGGGCGGCCGAGCACTCGCGCGAGCACCTTCCGCATGGCCGGCTCGGCCTTCACCAGGGCCCGGGCCAGCGGGTTCAGCCGCACGATCCTCGCCCGGGGCACCCGCGCGGGCAGCGCGTCCGGGTCGAAGGAGAGCGCCAGCGCCGTCCGGCTCGCCGGCAGGAACCGGTACCAGGTCTCCTCCCGCGGCGGGGCGTCCTGGCCGTCCGCCAGCGAGGCCAGCAGCTCGAGCGGATCGAGCAGCCGCCAGGGCGACCGCAGCCCGCGCGGCGTGCCCTCGCCGGGCGCCGCGTGGGCCAGGCGGTGCAGCTCCCACTCCAGGCGGAGCAGCGCTTCCAGGAAGGCGGCCGAGAGCCCGGTCGGGGCGAACAGCCGCTGGTAGAGCGCGAGCAGCGACGCGGGCGGCGCCGCGGCCGCGGCCAGCCCGGGCAGCTTGGCCGCGTGCTCCGCGCTCCAGCCGTCCAACCCCCGCCAGGCCCGCTCCTCGGCGCCCGGGTCCCGGCCGAGCAGCAGCTCGAGCGCCCAGGGGAAGGCCTCGTACGCCAGCGCCCCGGGCGCGGCCGCGCGCGCGAGCGGCTCGCCGAAGAAGGCCCGCAGCAGCAGGCTCGGGCTGCCCTGGCGCAGGTGCGCGGGGAAGCGCCGCTCGATCTCGGCCTGGACCGCGCCATCGTCGAGCTGCGGGGAGGCCGCCAGCGCCTCGCCGAGCCCGCGGTGCAGCTCGAGGTTCTGCCGGGTGCGCAGCAGATCGCGCGCGCACAGGCGCCCGGTCTGGAAGTACAGCCGGGCCTGGCCCAGGGTGAGCTCGAGGATGGCCCGGTGCAGGCCGTGCTCGTCGAAGGACGGGGTGCGGTAGCCGATGGCGGAGAGCCAGTAGGGCCGCTCCAGCCCGGCCCGGATGCGCGCCAGGCTGTCGAAGGTGACGGTGAAACCCCAGCGGGCCGGGTCCTCGAACAGCGGCGCGGCCGGATCCACGAACAGGTAGGGCAGGCTGAGCGCGGCCGAGGAGGGCGCCACGCGCAGCAGCTCGCCCAGCAGGCCGAGCTCGGCGGCGAGGTTCTGCGGGGTGTGGCCGGGCAGCAGGTAGGTGAAGAAGAACCAGGCCGAGATGTCGAGCGCCTCGCAGTCCCGGGCCAGCTCGAGCAGGGCCTGGTTGTCGAAGGTCTTGCCCAGCGCCGCGCGCAGGGTCGGGTGGCTGGACTCCGGGCTGAGCGACAGGTGCAGCTCACGGGCGAGCGGACGCCAGCCCGCCAGCTCCTCCCGGCGGGCCGGCCAGAACAGCTCCAGGAACAGGTCGAGGCGCGGGCCGAGCGCCCGCAGCCCCGCCTGCAGCGCGCGCACGTAGTCCTCACCGCCGAGCCGCAGGTCGCCGAACAGCTTGATGCCGCTCAGGCCGAGCGCGGCCGCGCGCCGGGCGTGGTCGAGCACCCGCTCCACCGGCAGCAGCTCCACCCGCTCGCGGAAGTAGCGCCCGCGGTAGGCCGAGCCGCTCCCGCCGCAGAACAGGCACTCCTGGCTGCAGCCGCGCACCACGGGCAGGTTGCAGAGCAGGGCGTCCCGGTCGAGCCTGGCCCGCTCGGGCGCGGGCCGCACCAGGCCGCGCTCGTCCAGGGTGTCCACCGCCTCGAGCGCGGGCGCCTCGCGCCGGCTCCGCCGCACGGCGCCCCCTTCGCGCCAGGCCAGGTTCGGGGCCGCGGACGGGTCGGGCGGGTCCGCGAGCAGCGCCGCGGCGATGGCCGGCATCCAGCCGTCGCACTCGCCCACCGCCACGCAGTCCACCGCCGGGTGCTCGCGCAGCAGCTCGTCCGCGAAGCAGGTGGCGCTCAGGCCGCCCAGCAGCACGCGCGCTTGCGGGTGAAGGCGCTTCAACCAGGCGGCCAGCTCGAGCGCGCCCGGGGCGTGGGCGGCCCAGTGCAACCCGACGCCGTAGAGCCTGGCCGGGTGGGCGCGGAGCAGCTCCTCGAGCGGTCCCCGGGCCGCCTCCCCGAGGGGCCGCAGCGGCTGCATGGCCTTGGCCAGGTTGAGCACCGCCACCCGGCGCCCGGCCCGGGCCAGCTCGTTGGCCAGGCTCAGCATGCCCAGCGGCATCATGGCCAGGAGATCGCCGGTCCCGGTGGCCGCCTCGAACAGCCCGCCCAGCGGGTACCGCAGCTTGGTGAAGGAGGTGGGCGGGTGGAGGAAGACCACGTCGAATTCTGCGTCTCGATCCAAGCGGTCCTCCGTGCTCCCCCCCCCGTTGCGCCCGCCTCGCCTGCCTTCGTCGAGCACCCCACCATACCTCGGTTTGAGGTATGCTGGACCCGGGAAGTTCTGGCGACGCCGCGGATGCGCTTTCGGGGGGGACCGAGGACGTGGGCCGTGGAGCGGGAGCGCAGGGACTCGAGCCGCATCCGGGTGGGGCAGCCCAGGGTCCGCGTGCTCGAGCCCGTGGTGTGGGCCGACGCCCACGTGGTGGAGCTGAGCGCGAGCGGGGTCGGGCTGGCGCTGCCCGCGGGGCGCTGGCCTGCCTTCGCCCGGGTCCGGCTGAGGCTCGGGCTGCCCGACGCCGGCGAGGTCGAGCTGGAGGCCGAGCCGATCCGGGCCGCGCCCGCGTCCGGGGGGCTGCTGGTCGGCCTGCGCTTCTGCGAGATCGGGCCCGAGGCCCTGGGCCGGCTGTCGGTGTTCCTGGTGGAGCGCTTCCGCCGCGAGGGCCAGGCGCGCGACCTGGGGGCCGAGGCGCGCGAGCGCTCCCTGGGGGTGAGCCGCCGGGATCTCGTGTTCCGCATGCTGTCCCACCACCTGATCGGCCAGGGGCGGCCGCTGCGGGCCCTGCGCGGGCAGCTCGAGCTGCCGGGTTCCCTGACGCCGCGCGTGTTCGACACCGTGTTCGGGCGCATGGTGGTGGAGGGCCTCGCCCGCGACGGGCTGGAGGAGACCCTGCGCGAGGGGGAGGAGCTCACCTTCTTCTTCCCGTCCTACCAGGCCATCGCCTTCTTCGAGGCCACGGTCCTGCGCCAGGCCGGCGGCCGGGTCTGGCTGACGCTCCCGGCCGACGTGCGACAGACGGGCTTCCGCGGGTCGGTGCGCGTCGCCCTGCCCACCGGGCAGCCGCTGGTCGCGGCCATCCCCCACCCGCGGCTGGCCGGGACCCACCTGTGGAAGGGCGTGCTCGAGGTGAGCGGGCGCGGGCTGGCCTTCCCCCTGGAGCCGCCGGGCGACCGCCTGTTCCCCGGGGAGCTGCTGCCCGAGGTGCGCCTGGAGCTGCCGGGCGGGACGGTGCTGGCGCGGGCGGCCCTGCGCTCGGTGCGGCTGACCGAGCCCGGCGCGGGGCTGGTGTGCGGGCTCGAGCTGCTCGACTTCGTGTCCGCGGACGGGGAGGAGCGCTGGGGGCGCTTCGTGTTCGAGGCGGGCCACCCGCGGGTCCGCCTGGGCGGCGAGGACAGCGTGGCGGACACCTGGGACGTGCTGGTGCGCGCGCGCTACCCCGAGGAGGTGGCCGAGGCCCTGCGCCCGAGCCTGGCGGTGAGCTTCGCCGGCGCCTGGCAGCAGCACGCGGACGAGCCGGCGCTCGGTCGCTTCCTGCTGGTGCAGAAGGACCAGCGCAGCGTGGGCACGGTGGCCGCCAGCCTGCTCTACCCGCGCACCTGGATGGTGCACCACCTGGGCATCGACGAGGCCGAGCGCCGGGCCGACCGGCAGGGGCTGTTCCGCCTGGCGCGCGACGCCTACTGCGGCATGGGCCACCTGCTCAACAACCTGGCGGCCATCGATCACTGGGTGATCTACGCCGAGGCCGGGCGACCCTGGAACGACATGCTGTACGGCCAGTTCGTGCTGCGCCAGCCGCAGCGCGAGGATCTGACCTACGACGGCTACGGGGTCTACCGCCACCTGCCGGCGCCGCCGGTGGACGTCCCGCCCGAGCGGCTGGGCGGGGTGCGCGCCGTGCCCGCCAGCGTCGACCACGCCGAGCGCCTCGTGCGGCACCTGGCGCTGAACGTCCCGGCCATCGAGTTCGCCGCCTACGCCTACGGCGACGACCTCGAGCTGGCCGCCTTCGGCCGGCGCTGCCAGGCGTTCGGCTACCGGCGCTCGCGCAAGGTGCTGGTGGCGGTCGATCCCGAGGGGCAGCCGCTGGCCGCGCTGCTGGCCGAGACGGGCGAGCCCGGGCTGAACGTGTTCGGGCTGCTCGACCGCTGCTGGATCGTCTACCTGGCCTCGGAGGCGGCGCGCGACGATCGGGTCAAGCTCGCGCTGCTGGACGCGGCCGTGCGCTACTACGCGGACGAGGGCCGGCCGAGCTTCCTGTACTTCGGGCACTGGGGCGGCGAGCCCATGGATCTGCTGGAGCCGCTGGGCTTCTTCTTCGAGGCGGAGGGGATGCGCTTCCTGGCGAGGCGAGAGGTGCTGCCGGCCTACATGGCCTACACGGACGAGCTGATGAGGATGCTGCGTGGCTAGGGTGCTGCTCATCACCTACGCGGGGCCGCCGGCGATGATCTCCTCGCTCTACCCGGACAACGGGCTGGCCAGCCTGGCCGGCACGCTGCTCGCGGCGGGCCACGAGGTGCGGGTCCACGACTACAACACGGTCACCCACCTGGCGCGCTGCGTTCCCGCGGAGCGCTCCGCGGAGCTGGCCCGGGTGCTGCCCGAGCTCGTCGCGGGCGGCGGTGTGGATCTCGGCCCGCGGTTGCTCGCGCTCCAGGCTGCGCTGGACACCGACCTCGAGCGGGCGCTCGGCTGGATGGTCACGGAGCTCCTCGAGGAGATCGGGGCGTTCGGAGCGGACCTGGTGGGCTTCAAGCTGTGGAGCGGGGACGGATTCCTCGCCAGCGTGCGGCTGGCAGAGGCGCTGCGCCGCCACCGGCCCGACCTGCGCCTCGTGGCTGGCGGGCCCGCGGTGCTCTACTCCGAACAGGCCCTCTTCGACCTCACCCGGGCCTTCGATGCCGTGGTCGACGGGGAAGGAGAGGAGGCCGTCCTGGCCCTGGCGCGATGGGCGACGGGGCAAGGAGCGCTCGCGGACGCGCCGAACCTGATCCTGCCTGACGGGAGGCGGACCCGGCGCTCCGCGGTCGCAGATCTGGATGCCCTGCCGCCTCCGTGCTACGGCACCGAGGTCTACCCGAGTCTGGCCGGCGATCAGCATCTCAAGCTGTTCGTGCTGGACGAGAGCCGCGGCTGTCCCATGCGCTGCGCGTTCTGCGTCCATCGCTCGGCCAGCGGGGACCTCTGGCGGGTCAAGGCCGTGCAGCGCGTGGCGCGCGAGGTGGCCGATCTCCAGGCGGCCCACGGGACGGGCGCCTTCCGGCTGGGCGGCTCCTGCACTCCCGCCAGGTTCTACCGCGAGCTGACCACGGAGCTCGCCGCGTCCGGGCGCAGGCTGAGGTTGAGCGGCTTCGGGCACCTCAATGATCTGTCGGCGGACATGCTGCCCGCCCTCGCCCGGGTGGGCTGCGAGTCCCTGTTCTTCGGGGTCGAGTCGTTCCACCCCGCCGACCTGCGGCGGCTGGGCAAGCGGGTGGACCCGCGCGCCGCCGAGGCGACCCTGCGGGCCTGCCAGGACGCGGGCATCGTCCCGGCGGTCTCCCTCATCGTCCCGCTGCCCGGCCAGACGGAGGAGTCCAGGGCGCAAAACCGGGCTGCGCTGCTCGGGCTCCAGCGGTCGGGTCCAGTGCCGGTGCAAATCTCGATCCCTGGCCTGGTGCCGCGCACCCGCTGGTTCGACGAGCAGGCGGCGTTCGGCTTCGAGCTCCTGGTGGGGGAGGGCGAGTACCGCCAGCGGCTCGCGCGGTACCGGATCCGACACATCATCCCCCCGAGCCTCTGGGAGCCGTTGCCCTATCGCCTTGACGGTCGGGACTTCGCTGGCTACGCTGGGCTCAGCGCCGGATTCCAACGCCAGGTCGCCGCGGAGGGAGTTATCGTCAACCTGTCTGACGACATGGTCGTGCTCGCGGGTGCGCTGGGGATGAGCCTGCACGCGTTCCGCCAGCAGTTGCAGGCGGTGTTCTTCACCCTCGACGCGGCCCGGTTGACCGCGCTGGTCCGGACCTTGAACGCCGAGCTCACCGCTCCGGTCTCCAGAGGCCGAAAATCGCCATGACCGAGGACCTCGCGCAGCTCGCCTTCCTGCTGACCAACCTGGTCACGGCCGGCATCCTGGTGATCCTGGCCTTCCTGTCCTGGGCACGGGGCGCGCGGACCCCGGTCATGCGCCTGTGGATCGCGTTTTGCATCATTGGCTCCGTCTACGCGGGCCTGCTCATCTACGGCAGCGAGGTCGAGTCGAGCGAGGGCGCCGACGTGCTCATCCGCGCCGGCATGACCGCCGGCGATCTGGCCATCCTGATCTTCGTGCTCTTCGCCTGCGCCTTCTCCTCCGGGCTCTCCAAGTTGCGCTGGTTGTGGCTCCCGCTCGGGGTCTGGGGCCTGGCCCTGCTGCCAGTCTTCTGGGCGACGGACTGGATCATGGGCGGCGCCGAGCCCAGCGCCGTCTCCAACTTCGCCCCGGTGGCCGGATCCCTGATGGGCCTGTACATGGCCTACATCCTGCTGGGCTTCGGTTCGGTCTTCGCCCTGGCCCTGCTGCTCTTCCGCCGCTCGACCGGCCTGCGCCGCACCCAGGCGGCCTACATGCTGGTTGCGTTCGCCTGCTTCGGCGTGGGAGCCAGCGGTTCCCTCCTGCCCGCGCTCCTCGGGCGCAACTCCTTCGTGGACTTCTTGCCGGCGCTGGTGCTGCCGCTCGGGCCGCTGATCATCACCGTCGCCATGATCCGCCACCGGCTGTGGGACGTGCGCACGGTGCTGCACCGCACCGCCGGCTGGCTGGTGGCGCTGGCCGCGCTGCTGGTGCCGCTGTACGCCCTGCTGTGGCTGATCGGACCCTGGCTGCGGGGCCTCGCCCGGCTGGACGCCACGCTGCTGCTGTCGCTGCTCTTCCTGGCCGGTTTCGCCTACCTGCGCGCGCTGAAGCCCCGCGTCGATCGGCTGTTCCAGAGGAGCGCCCTTGATCAGCGCCGCGAGCTCGACCTGCTGGCCCACGAGCTGGCCTCGCTGCGCAGCGTGGAGCAGGCCTGCACGGCGCTGCTCGAGTCGGCGGGCAAGGCGCTCTTCCCCCGCAGCGCCTGCCTGTGGGTGCGGCCGCGGCGCGAGGGCGCCTGGCGAGTGTTCGCCTGGCCGCCCGGGTCGCCCGCGCCGGCCTGCCCCGAGGGGGGGCCGCTGGATCCGGGCGGCGAGCTCGGCCGCTTCCTGGCGTCCAGCCCGAACGCGCTCGGCCGCGACCACCTCGCCGCCATGCCCGGGCTGGCGGGCGCGGCGGCCGAGGCCGAGGGCGCCTTCGCCCGGGTCGGGGCCGAGGTGGCCGTGCCGCTGGTGCAGGCCGGCGCGCTGGTCGGGCTGCTGACCCTCGCGGAGAAGGGCTCGCTCAAGCCCTACACCCGCGGGGACTTCGAGTTCCTCGACAGCCTGGGCGCCGCGGCCGCCACCGGGCTGTCGAACGCGCTCCTGTTCGACGAGACCGACACCCAGCGCCGCACCCTGGCGGAGATGGCCGCGGGCCTCGAGCGCCGGGTGGCCGAGCGCACGGCCGAGCTGGAGGACGCCAACCTCAGGCTGCGCGAGCTCGATCAGCTCAAGAGCCGCTTCTTCGCCAACATCAGCCACGAGCTGCGCACCCCGCTGTGCCTGATCCTCTCGCCCCTGGAGGCCATGCTCGAGGAGGGGCTGGGGCGCTACTCGGGCGAGCAGCGCCAGGAGCTCGACGGGCTCAAGCGCAACGCGCTGGTGCTGCTGAAGCTGATCGACGACCTGCTCGATCTGTCCAGGCTGGAGGACGCCCGCCTGCGCCTGCGGCTCGAGGAGGTGGACCTGGCCGGGCTGGTGGCGCTGCTGGTCGAGACGGCCCGGCCGCTGGCCGAGCGCAAGCGCCTGCGGGTGGAGCTGACCGCCGGCCCGCGGCCGATGCTGGAGGCCGATCCGGAGAAGCTCGAGCGGGTGGTGGTGAACCTGCTCTCCAACGCCCTCAAGTTCACCGACCCGGGCGGGCGGGTGGAGCTCGAGGTGGGCGAGGATCCCGGCCCGCCCGGCGCGGCCTGGCTGCGGGTGCGGGACACCGGCGTGGGCATCCCGGCCGAGGAGCTCGGGCGCATCTTCGACCGCTTCTACCAGGTGGACTCCTCGGCCACCCGGCGGCGGGGCGGCTCCGGCATCGGCCTGTCGCTGGCCCGCGAGCTGGCCGAGCTGCACGGCGGCGAGCTCCTGGCGGAGAGCGAGCCGGGCCGCGGCTCGTGCTTCACCGTGCGCCTGCCGCTCTCGGCCGACGGCCTGCCCGCGGAGCGCGTCGAGCGCCGCCAGCGGACCGACCAGGTGCCCGAGCTCCGGCGCGAGGAGGACGCCGGCCTGCCCGAGTGGACCGACCAGATCCGCGCCAGCCCGGACTACCGCTTCCTGGGCTTCGAGGAGGCCACCGAGCGGCGCGTGGCCCCGCGGCGCCAGGACGAGGGCGCCAAGGCCGCCCGGCTGCTGGTGGTGGACGACAACCCGGACGTGCTGCGCTTCCTCGAGCAGGTGCTGGGCGCCACCTACGACCTCTGGCCGGTCCAGGACGGTGAGCGCGCGCTCGCGCTGCTGGAGGCCCAGCGGCACGACCTGGTGGTGTGCGACGTGATGATGCCCGGCATGAGCGGCCTGGAGCTGTGCCGCCGGGTGAAGACCAACCCGCGCCTGCAAGACATCCCGGTGCTGCTGCTGACCGCGCGCAGCGCCGACGAGGGGCGCATCGAGGGCCACCAGGTCGGCGCCGACCACTACCTGACCAAGCCCTTCCACCCGGCCGAGCTCCTGGCGGCCATCGAGGCGCTGCTGGCGCGGCGCGTGCGCGAGAGCGAGGTGGCCGCCAACCGCCGCGCGGCCTCGCTGGAGACGCTGCTGGCCGGACTGGCGCACGAGCTGCGCAACGCCGCCCACCAGGCCCAGAGCGCGCAGCAGGCCGGCTGGCTGGTGGCCCGGCGCGCGCTGGGCGCGAACCCGGCGCCCGCGCTGGAGGCCGACCTCGGGCGCATGGAGGACATCGCCCGGCGGGCGCTCGGGCGCCTCAGCGCGGTGGTCATGTCGCTGCAGCGCTACGCCTTCCGCCAGCTCCACGTGCCCTGGGTCGAGCTGGACCTCGGCGAGCTGGTGCGCCAAGAGGTGTCCCGGCTGACCAGCGCCGAGCAGAAGGGCGTGCGCCTGGAGGTGGCCGCGGTCGAGGGGGTGCGCCTGCGGGGACCCCAGGAGGAGCTGCGCCAGCTCGTCATCAACCTGGTGGAGAACGCCGTCCAGGCCACCCAGCCGGGCGGGTGGGTGCGGGTGGCCGTCGGGCGCGAGGCCGGCAAGGCGCGCCTGGTGGTGGAGGACAACGGCTGCGGCATCCCGCCCGAGAACCGGGACCGGGTGTTCGATCTGTTCTTCACCACCAAGGACCCGGGCAAGGGGGTGGGGCTGGGCCTGGCCCTGGTCAAGCGCACGGTGACCGATCTCGGCGGCGCCCTCCAGCTCGACAGCGAGCCGGGCCGCGGCACCCGTTTCTCCCTCGAGCTGCCCAGCCTCGACCACCGTCCCGAGCCATCACCCGAACCGCCCGCCCCTGGGGACACGACGCGGAGGCAACCATGACCCACACCCTGCTCCTGGTCGACGACGAGCGCGACAGCCTGGAGCCCATGCGGCTCATGCTCGAGGATCACTACCTGGTGCTCACCGCCATGAGCGGGGAGAGCGCCCTGCGCGTGCTCGAGGAGAAGCCGGTCGACGTGCTGATCGCCGACCAGCGCATGCCGGGCATGACCGGGGTCGAGCTGCTCACCCGGGTCAAGGACTGGAAGCCGGACATCGTGCGCCTGGTGCTGACCGCGTTCACCGACTTCGACGCCATGCTGAAGGCCATCAACGAGGGCCGGGTGTACCGCTACATCATCAAGCCCTGGGACGTGGACGACATGCGCCTGACCATCCGCCAGGCGCTGGAGTGGCGCGACCTGCTGGTCGCCAAGGGCCAGCTCGCGGCCGATCTGCACGAGGCGCACCGAAATCTGCTGCAGCGCACCCGCGAGCTCGAGGCCGCCCAGCAGACCATCCTGCGCCAGGAGAAGCTGGCCGCGGTGGGCCGCTTCGCCTCCGAGATGGTCCACGAGATGACCAACTACCTGCAGGTGGTGATGATGCTGAACACGCAGCTCGCGGAGATGAAGCAGTCCGAGCTCGAGCAGGTCAAGCAGATCGAGCTGCAGGCCACCACCCTGGCCGAGGTGGCCGCCTCCATCCGCGACTTCGCCCAGGGCGTGGCCATGCCCTTCAGCCGGAGCCAGTCCGACCCCATCGCGCTGGTCCGGGAGGTGGTGCACCTGTGCTCCCACCACCCCGCCTTCCGCCACGTGCGCCTGGAGGTCGTCCCCGCGCCGGAGCTCGGCCTCTGGCGCCTCGATCCCCGCCAGCTCAAGCACCTGCTGCTGAACCTCTTCAAGAACGCGGCCCGGGCCTCCTCCAAGGGCCAGGCCATCGAGATCGGCCTGGCGTACGAGGCCGGCGCCCTGGTCGTGCGGGTGATCGATCACGGCGCGGGCGTCCCGCCCGAGCACCGGGCGCGCCTGTTCGAGCCCTTCTTCACCACGGACGAGCGCGACGGGACCGGCCTGGGGCTGCCGCTGTGCAAGCAGATCGCGGAGGCCCACGGGGGGCGGATCGACTTCGAGGAGACCCCCGGCGGCGGGGCCACCTTCGTCGTCCGCCTGCCCTGAGGCGCGGGCGCTAGCCGCGCGGCCGGGTCGGCTCGCGCAGCATGAGGATCAGCGCGTCCGGGTCCAGGTACTCGAACACGTAGCGCCACAGGGCGATCTTGTCGCCGGTCTCCAGCCGGTAGGCCCGGTGGGCCACCAGCTTGGCCCCGTTGAGGAGCGTGCCGTTGACCGAGCCGAGGTCCTCGAGCGCCAGCCCTGCCCGGTGGGGGACGAACGCCGCGTGGCGCTTCGAGATCCAGGTGGAGGGGATGACCAGCTCGTTGTCCGGCGTGCGGCCGACCCGCACCCTGCCCTGGCTCTGGGGGCCGGGTCTGAGCTCGATCACCCGGCGGATGTCCGGCCGCATCGAGGGCAGCGCCAGCTCGGGGATGCGCGACTGGCGGGTGCCGGCGCGGGCCGGCTCGTCGAAGGACGGCGGGGCGAACAGCACCAGCAGGTAGGCGTGAGGGTGCGCCCGGCGGAAGGGCGCCTCGCCCTGGGTCTCGAGCTCCCCCTGGAGCGCGGACAGCGGCAGGCTGGCGAGCTCGGACGAGGGCGTGGGGGCGGGTGCGTCCATGCGTCCCTTCGGCGGAGCCGCGGGCTCAGCCCTTGAGCACGCCGTGCTTGCGGCCCACCTTGACGAAGGCCGCGATGGCCCGCTCGAGGTGCTCGCGCTCGTGCGCGGCCGAGATCTGCACCCGGATGCGGGCCGCGCCCTTGGGCACCACCGGGTAGGAGAAGCCCACCACGTAGATGCCCTCGGCCAGCATGTCGCGGGCCATGTCCGCGGCCAGGCGCGCCTCGCCGAGCATGAGCGGCACGATCGGGTGGACGCCCGGCTTGATGGCGAAGCCCGCCGCGGTCATCTTCTCGCGGAAGAACCTGGTGCTGGCCTCGAGCTTGTCGCGCAGCGCAGTCGTGGCCGACAGCAGCTCGAGCACCTTGAGGGTGGTGGCGGTGATGACCGGCGCCAGGGTGTTGGAGAACAGGTAGGGGCGGGAGCGCTGGCGCAGCAGCGCGATGATCTCCTTGCGGCCCGTGGTGAAGCCGCCCGAGGCGCCGCCCAGCGCCTTGCCGAGGGTCGAGGTGATGATGTCCACCCGCCCCAGCACCCCGCAGTGCTCCACCGCGCCCCGGCCGCGCTTGCCCATGAACCCGGTGGCGTGCGAGTCGTCCACCATGACCAGGGCGTCGTACCGGTCGGCGAGGTCGCACACCTTGTCCAGCGGGGCGATGATGCCGTCCATGCTGAACACGCCGTCGGTGGCGATCACCCGTCGGCGCTTGCCCTGGCTCGCCTTGAGGTGGGCCTCGAGCTCGGCCATGTCGGCGTTGGCGTAGCGCAGCCGCTCCGCCTTGGACAGGCGCACCCCGTCGATGATCGAGGCGTGGTTCAGGGCGTCGGAGATGATCACGTCGTCCGGGCCGAACAGCGTCTCGAACAGGCCGCCGTTGGCGTCGAAGCAGGAGGAGTAGAGGATGGTGTCCTCGGTCTCCAGGAACTCGGCCACCTTCTTCTCCAGCTGCTTGTGGATGTCCTGGGTGCCGCAGATGAAGCGCACCGAGCTCATGCCGTAGCCGTGGGTCTCGAGCGCGCGCCGGGCGGCGGCCAGTACCTCGGGGTGGGAGGACAGGCCGAGGTAGTTGTTGGCGCAGAAGTTCAGCACCTCGCGCCCGCCGCTGACCTGGATGTGCGCCCCCTGCGGGGTGAGGATGGGCCACTCCTCCTTGGTCAGCCCGGCGTCCTGGATCTCCTTCAGCTCGGCCAGAAGCTGCTCCTTGACCTTCCCGAACATGCGCGCGCTCCCTTCGGGTAAATGTGCGCGCGGATTGTAGGGCGCGCCCCGCGCCGGGGTCAAGGAGGGTGTCTTGACACCCCCGGAGCGGACGGGCCAGAATGGCCGGACCGCTCCGGGCTGAACAGCGGGCGGAGGGGGCGCGTCTCATCCCCTGGGGAAGATCCGGGTCTGCACCGAAAGGAGCTCGCGGTGAAAAAACTCCTTGGTTTGCTTCTGGTTGGGTCGATGGTTCTCGCGGCGTCGCCGGCCTCGGCCGATCTCTTCAGCATGGAGATCGACGGGCAAGGGACCTACACCCGGCTGGGCAACGTGGAGGGGACGGTCGGCGGGAACCAGGTCTCCACGGACGTGAGCGGCTTCGGGGTGGGCGGCCGTGCCATGCTGGAGATCCTCATCATCCGGGCGGTGTTCGACTACCAGCACCTGTTCCCGGGCGCGGACTTCATCCACTGTGGGCTGGGGGTGGGCACCACCTTCGACTCCATCCCCATCGTCAACCCCTACATCTCGGCCACCGTCGGGCTGATCGCCCTCGACGCCGAGGCCCGCATGTTCCCGGGCGGCTCGGGCTCGGAGACCGCCGTGGACAACGCCCTGGGCTTCCAGGGTCGGGCGGGTGGCGGGCTCGATTTCCCATTTCTCGACGGATGGTTGGCTGCCGGGCTGGGGGCCGATGTCGGCGTCCACTACCTCACCGGCAGATGGGGCTACGACTTCTCCGTGAACCTGCACTTCGGGCTCCGGATCTAGATACTTGCTGCATACATTCGAGAGGATAGAGGGGCCGATCGACCCGCCTGTCAACGGTTGAATCTCACCTCCGGCGTCCATTATTCGTTTGACTTCCGTATCGACGGGGCGGTAAATTGCGACAAGGCCGGTCCCGATAAACGGTGTCGCGACAGGAGCCCCTCGATGAAGCTGTCGAAGTCGACCGAGTTGGCCCTCCACGGCCTGTTCCAGCTCGCCACCACCCGCCCGAGGCAGCTCCTGGTGGCGGAGATGGCCACGGCCCAGCACGTGTCCACCAGCTACCTCGCCAAGGTGTTCCAGCGGCTGGCCCGCAAGGGCCTGGTCAAGTCCACCCGCGGCAAGAAGGGCGGCTTCACCCTGGCGCGCGAGCCGGCGCAGATCACCCTGGCCGACATCGTGCGCGCGGTGGAGGCCGAGGAGCCGCTGTTCGAGTGCCTGGGCCCGCAGCGCGACTGCAAGGCGCTCGAGGATTGCCTGGTCCACGACTGCTTCAAGGCAGCGGAGGCGCAGCTGTTCCACACCCTGGAGGGCACCTCCCTCGGGGATCTGCTGCTCAGGAACGGCAACGGCGACCGCGCCGCCTGGCTGAAGACCTGAGCCCGTCCGGACCGGTCCGGCTCCCCACGCCCAACAAAGCCCTTGATCCAGGCGCGCGCCCGTCGTAACAGAGACGACCAACCCTTCGAGGAGAGGACCATGGACAAGTACACCTGCAGCGTCTGTGGCTATGTCTACGATCCCGCCAAGGGCGATCCGGACAACGGGGTGCAGCCCGGCACCAGCTTCGAGGACGTCCCGGCCGAGTGGGTCTGCCCGCTGTGCGGCGCGGACAAGAGCCTGTTCGAGCGCAACGACTGAGAAGGGCTCCCGCCGGAGGGACGTGGCATGGCCGAGCCGCTCGCGCTCGTCGAGGGCAAGCTCCTGCTCACCTGCGGCGCCTGCGGGCAGAAGAACGCGGTGCCCCCGGCCGGGCTGCGGTCCGGTCCGGTGTGCGGCAGGTGCCACGCGGACCTGGCCCCGCCCGACCGCCCGCTCGAGCTCGACGACGCCGGGCTCGAGCGCCTGCTGGCCGAGAGCGCCCTGCCGGTCCTGGTGGACTTCTGGGGCCCGCAGTGCGGCCCGTGCCGCATGCTGGCCCCGATCCTGGAGTCCTTCGCCCGCAAGGCCCGCGGCCGGGCGCTGATCGCCAAGGTGGACACCTCGCGGCACACCCGGGCCGCCGTGCGGCTCGGGGTGAGCAGCATCCCCTGCCTGATCCTCTTCCAGCGGGGGCAGGAGCTCCGCCGCCAGCTCGGGCTGGTGCCCGAGCGCGTGCTCGAGGGCATGCTCGCCTGCGCCCTACCGGCGTGAGCGGCGGCGCAGGCCGAGCCCCAGCAGCCCGCACAGGCCCAGCGCCCCGAGCAGGCCGGGCGCCCCGCCCGGGGACGAGGCGCAGCCGCAGCCGCTGGCGGCGGGCTCGTCGCCTGCGACCTGCACGGTGAAGTCCTGCAGGTCGGCCCCGGCCTCGTTCAGCACCACCAGGCTGACGTCCACCGCGCCGCGCTGCGCCGCCGCCGGCACCCAGGTGAGCGCGCCCGTGCCTGGCTCCACGTTCATGCCCGGAGGCGCGCGCATGAGCTCGCCGCCGATCTCCTTGCCCAGGCTCCAGGCGAGCGGGGCGGTGCCGGCCGCCACCGGCGCGTAGGTCCACAGCTGCCCGACCGCGGCCGTCAGGCGCGGCTGGGACAGGATGAGGGGCGGGTAGCGGCCGTCGCTGGAGACCGCCACCACCACGGCGGCCACGCTCTGCAGCCCCTGCTCGTCCGTGGCCCGGGCGCGCGCGCGGTGGTGGCCGGGCTGCTCCAGGCGCCAGGTGCGCTCGGGCGGGCCCGGGGCGAAACCGCCGCCCAGATCCCACTCCAGGCCGACCTGGCCGCCCTCCGGGTCGCTGACCGCGGCGCTCAGGCGCACCTCGAGCGGGGCCGGGCCGCGTGAGGGCACCGCCTCGAGGGCGAGGCCGGGCGGCTGCCCGCCGCCGCCCTCCACCGTCACCATGGCCGTGGCGGAGTCGAAGCGGCCCTGGTCGTCCACCACCGTGAGGGTCACCCCGACGGCGCCCGGCGCCTCGAAGGTGCGCTCGGCCAGCGGGCCCGAGGCCGGCGGGTGGTCGTCGGCGAAGGTCCACACGAAGCCGGTGAGCTGGCTGCCCTCGGCCGCCCGCGACGCGCTCCCGTCGAGCGACACCCACAGCGGGGCCGGCCCGCGTTCGGGGCTGAGCGAGAGGACGGCGGTGGGCAGATCGGGCTCGTCGCCCTGCACGTGTACCTGCACCTCGTCCGGGGCGCTGTCCTGCTCGCCGGCGCGGACGACGAGCTGGAAGGTGAGGGTCTGCTCGCCCGGGAGCGAGGGCGCGCTGAAGGCCGGGCTCGGGCCGTCGGCCCCCAGGAGCGCGACCGCGGGGCCGAGCGTCTGCGACCAGGCCCAGGTCAGGGCGCCGCCCGCGGGATCGTAGGAGCCCGAGCCGTCCAGGCTGACCGGCTCGCCCGGGAGCACGTCCTGATCCGGCCCGGCGTCGGCCACGGGCAGGCCGTTGCCGAAGAACACCTCGGCCTGGCCCTCGGCCGTGGACGGCGCGGCCGCGAACACCCGCAGGCGCGCCCGGCCCGGGCTGGTCGCGGAGCGCAGGGTGAACCCGAGCCGGCCGTCCAGGCTGACGAGCTGCAGCCCGGGCGCGGCCGGGTTGGCGTCGGCGGTGGGGATGCTCCCCAGGCTGCTCAGCGCGGTGAGCTGCGTCCCGTCGGCCACCGCGTTGCCGTCGGCGTCCCGCACCGGCCCGATCGCCACCTCGGTGCTGGCGAGCCCGTCGGCGGGCAGCACCTCCTCCGCGGGCTCGACCGGGATGAAGCCCGCCGGCAGGCCGGGCGAGACCTGCAGCAGGCCGGTCGTCCCGGCGGCCACCTCCGGCCGGTGGAACTCGGCCCGCACCCGCCCCTGGCCGGGCCGGGTGGGATCGAAGTCCACGGCGGCGCCCGGGCTGGGCACCGCCTGGCCGATGCCGCCCTCCACGCTCCAGGTGACGATCACCGGCCCCAGGGCGGCACCCTGGGCGTCCCGGCCCACGGCGTGCAGCCGGAGCGCGTCGTCGGTGGTCAGCGTGCGATCGCCCACCGGCTGGCCGCTGCCGTCCGGGGCGTCCTCCACCGCGATGGCGGCGAGATCCGCGGGCCCGGCGCAGGAGTCCCCGTCGCAGGCGTACGGCGCGCAGGGCAGCGTGTCCTGCAGCAGGCACAGCCCCAGGCCATCGCAGGCCGGCGGGCGCTCGAGCACCCCGTCCTGGCAGCGCTGGGGGCCGCACACCGTCCCGGCCGGCCACAGCCGGCAGGCGCCGGTCCCGTTGCAGGCGCCGTCCGCGCCGCAGGTGAAGGCCTCCTCGGCCGGGCACTCCTCCAGCGGATCCTGCCCCGCGGAGACCGGCAGGCAGGCGTCGCGATCGCCGGCGCACACCCGGCACGGGCCGCAGGCGTCGTCGGGATCCTCCCCGGCCGGCACGAGCAGCGCGCAGGCGCCCTGGCCGTCGCAGCGGGCGCACACACCGCAGGCGGTCTCGGGCCCGGGCACGCGGCAGCCGCCCGCCCCGTCGCAGGCCCCGCCGCACACCCCCTGGCCGCCGCACTCGGCGTCCGGGTCCTGCCCGTCGGGCACGCTCGAGCAGGTGCCCTCCGCCCCGGCGAGATCGCAGCGCTGGCACGCGCCCGGGCAGTCCGTGTCGCAGCACACCCCGTCCGCGCACGCGCCGCTCAGGCACTCGCCGGGGCGCCCGCAGGCCTCGCCGGCCGGCCGCAGCGGCTCGCAGGCCGGGCCCGCGCAGTAGCTTCCGGGCAGGCAGTGGGCGTCTTGCTCGCACGCCTCGCGGCAGCTCCCGGCGTCCAGGCAGGCGTAGGGCGCGCAGCTCACCTCGCCCGCGTCCAGGCAGGCGCCCGCGCCGTCGCAGGTATCGGCCGGGGTGAGCAGGCCGTCCTGGCAGGCCGCCGGGCGGCAGGTGCTGCCCTCCGCCCACAGGCGGCAGCCCCCCTGGCCGTCGCACGAGCCCAGGGGGCCGCACCCCTCGACCGGGCCCTCCGGGCAGTCGCCCAGCGCGTCCTCTCCCTCCGGCACCGCCCGGCAGGAGGCGTCCGTGCCCGAGCAGGCCCAGCAGGGCGCGCAGTCGTCGAAGGGGTCCGTCCCAGGCGCGGCGAAGGCGGTGCAGGCGCCCGCCCCGTCGCAGCTCGCGCAGGCGGCGCAGCGCGTGCCGCCCGGGGTGAAGCGGCAGCCGCCCTGCCCGTCGCACACCCCGCCGCAGGCGCCCACCCCGGCGCACTCGTCGCCGGGGTCCTGGCCGTCCGCCAGGCGGGTGCAGGTGCCCTCGAGGCCGCCCAGCGCGCAGCTTACGCAGGTGCCCGCGCACTCCGTCGCGCAGCACACCCCGTCGACGCACACGCCGCTCCTGCACTGGGCGTCCTGCTGGCAGGGCTGGCCCGGGTCGAGGTAGGCGATGCACGCGCCGTCCTCGCAGCGGGAGCCGGCCACGCAGTGGTCGTCCTGGCTGCAGCCGACGCGGCAGGAGACGGCGTCCAGGCACACGTACGGCGAGCAGCTCTGCGCGCCCGAGTCCGCGCAGCTCCCGCCGCCGTCGCACTGGTCGGCCGGGTGGTGCGCGCCGTCCAGGCAGGCCTCGGGCGCGCACTCGAGGCCGGGAGGCTGCCGGGCGCAGCCCCCCGCGCCGTCGCACAGCCCGGTCTGGCCGCAGCTCGCGGGCGGCTCCTCGACGCAGTCCTCCAGCGGGTCCTGGCCCGCGGGCACCGGCAGGCAGGCGCCCAGCCCGTCGCAGCGGGCGCAGGTCGCGCAGGGCGTGCCGGCCGCGGGAGGCGCCGCGCAGGCGCCCAGCCCGTTGCAGGTGGCGCCGCACACGCCCTCGCCGGCGCACTCCCCGTCGAGGTCCTGGCCGCCGGGGATGAAGCTGCACAGCCCCTCCGAACCGGGCAGCGCGCAGGTGCGGCAGGGCCCCACGCAGACGGAGTCGCAGCAGCGGCCGTCGACGCACAGGCCGCCCGCGCACTGGCCGTGCTCGGTGCACACCTCTCCGCCCGCGAGCTGGGTGACGGCCACCGCGATCGCCGGGCTGAGCTCGCCGAACCACAGCCCCGGGTCGTGCACCATGCGCCACTGGAAGGTGTAGTCGCTCGGGGTCACGGGGGCGGTGACGGTGAAGTCGAACACGGCCTGCTGGCCGGGCCCGACCGGGCCGGGCAGGGCGACCCGGCTCAGGCCCCAGGTGGTGTTGTCCACCGGGCCCTCGCTGCCGAGCGCGTAGCCGGTCGCCGGGGTCCAGGTGTCGGCGCCGTCGTTGCGGAAGATCACCTGCACCGCGACCTGCTGGCCGACCCCCAGGCTGGCGGGCGGGGCGCTCTGGCTGACGAAGGCCGCGCGGTGCTCGGGCAGCAGGTAGGTGATGCTCAGCCGCGGCCGGTAGGATGCGTCGGGGTAGTCGTCGCTGCGCCACACGATGAAGTCGCCGTCGTACTCGTAGGTGTCGGTGGGCAGGATGGACAGGCCGAAGTTCGAGGCCGGGTCCGCGACCCAGGCCGTGGTCATCTGGGTCACGTCCCAGGAGAACCACTGGCCGATGGCGTTCACGTAGGTGGTGGACTCGTAGATCAGGTTGTTCCAGTCCGGTGGCATGGTGTTGTAGGTGAGCCCGGCCTCGGTCCAGGCCGACAGCACCCGGTGGGAGGAGCCGTTGTGGTAGTAGCCGTAGGCGTCCTCGACGTACATCTCCAGGCTCGCGGACAGCACGGTGGCGCCGGCGGGGATCAGCCCCTGGAGGTCGAAGCGCAGGTAGGGCCAGCCGAAGTTGCCGTTCAGCCCCATCATGAACAGGGTGTCGTAACCGTAGTTGGTGTCCGGCTCGTAGGCCCACACGTCCGCGCCCGCGTGCTGGTAGCTCCCGTCCGGCAGGGCGCCCTGCTGGTAGACGACCGTGGCCTGGATGTCCTTGTCGCCGGGCTCCAGCGGCCGGGCCAGCTCCGCCGGGGCGGGCTCCTCCGGCCCGGGCTCACAGGCGGCCAGGCCGAGGATCTGGACGAGGGCGACGGCGACGGCGAGCGCGCGCTTCATGGAAACTCCCCCTGGCGGGTGGATGGCCCATTCTGCCCTCGCCCCCGCGGAGCTGTCAAAAGCATGGCGTTCGACTGTCAGGATGGTGCGCAAACTGTACGTGTGGCTACCAGTCCCGGTACTGCTCCAGGTTCACTGCGGCGAAACCCGCATTTCGGGGTTCGTCCGCCGGACCTTCCACCTCCGACCAGTCGCTGTAGCAGGCACCCAAGCCCGAGGAGACAACGCCAAGCTTCCCGGCGTCGAAGGAGCAGGGTTCACCTCCTGATCCACAGCTCGAACGGAGAGGTTCCGGCCCACGGACTGATTCCGAAGATCATCTCCGGGAGGAAGGCGTTGAAGGCGATGTTCCTGAGAGGTGGCACCACCTCTCTGGTCCAGGTCGCGCCGTCGTCCTCGGTTCGCCATTTGCCAGGGTGCAAGCTCTCGTCCCTGATCATGGCATACAGCACGCAACGGTCCGCGTAGGGAGCGTACCCGACGTACCAACCCTCGACCCCTTCGGCAGAAGGACCGGGTTTGTCCCAGCTCTCTCCACCGTCCGTGGACAGGTAGATCCCACCCTTGTATACCGCTGCGGCGATCCTCCGAGGGTCGGCTGGGCAGATGGCCAGGCTCGCGACGTTCTGGCCGAGGGCGTCAGCTCCCAGAAGATCGTGACCGATTTCTCGCCAGGTGGAACCAGCATCATCACTCACCAGGATAGGTGCTTCATCGCTGGTTCGATCGATGGTTCCCATTCCCAGCCAGACCCTGTCAGCCAGGACGGGATCCGGCACCAGCGCGAGAATGCTTCGGTCCTGGCTCACGACCTGGACGAACTCGAAGCCTGCCTCCGCTTCATTCCAGCGGAAGAAGGAGGCGCCAGCGGAGTGGTAGAGGGTTCCGTTCATGCCTCTCCGGGTCGATCCTGGATTCCGGGTGTGACCATCGAGATACTGAAGCTCCGTCCAGTGCGCTCCGCCGTCCCGGCTCCAGAAGAGGCCGCGCTCGTCCGTGGAGGCGAACAACACCTGGGGGGCGGCGGGGTCCACGTAGAGCGCATTGACCGTGGGAGCGAGCTCGCATTCGTAGCAGGTGTCTTGTCCGAAGGCATCGAGCCTGCCTATGCCCGCCCAGGCCGTGAACCAGGTCCGGCCGCCATCCACGCTCTTGTACACACCGGCCGCATGCGATCGGACCGAGGTCAGGTTCATCGCCAGGCCGACATAGAGCACGTCCGGGTTGACCGGGTTGACAGCCAGGCTCTGGACCTCCGCGTAGGAGGAAGCCTGCGGCGCGCAGCCGAGCGGCACGATGCTCTGGGAGCCCGTCCACAGGACCCACTCTCCGGTCAACGAGGCGGGATCCGGGGGCACGTAGGGTCGCTCCTCCTGCCAGTCCGGGCCGGGTCCCAGAAGGAACCGCTGCGGATCGCACTCGAGCTCCTCACACCGCCAGGCCCACTCCAGGAAACCCTCTCCTGCGGGCGGGTGCTCGAGGCCCGGCGAGCAGCGATAGGCACCCTCATCGCAGGTCGAAGGGGAGAAATCGCAGCTCGACGGCGAGCCGCCGGACGGTATGCAGTAGCCCTCGTGTGACGCGGGTTCCAGACAGTCCCGGTTACCCTCGCAGGCCTGGATGCCCGAGAGCACGAGCGGCAGTAGCGCGCGGGTCGCGGCTTGAAGGTAGGCTGGTCCTCGGCTCACGGTAGTATCTCGCGCTCGGAAGGGAAGCACTGCAGGTCCACCATGCCTTCATCCCGGATGCCGTCGAACTCCGAGGCATCGAAAGCCGCTTCGAGGTTCCTGGACCTTGCCCCGCCAGGGACCAGGACGTGATTGGTCAGACCGAGGATGGCCTGGTGCTCAGGGAGCATGCCGTAGAACAGCGGCCCCAGGGTCGTCGCCATGCTCCGGCCGATGTGCCGCACGTCGTCGTGGTCCTCGAGGTGGGCGTGGAACACTCCGTCGGCCAGGGGGAAGAACATGAAGCCCTGGTATAACTCGGCGTCTCCCCTGCCTACGTCGAATCCGATCGCGGCCCGGAGCTTGCCCTTGTATGAGGCCAGGCTCACGCCGGACTTCCTGGTCGCCTTGACTTGCCTCACCCCGTCCGGGGTCGCCTCCGAAATGGTCGAAAAGATCGGGCGGTAGCCTGCCTCGTCGTGTACGATGCTCGAGTGCATGCGCAGGAAGGGAGTGCCCTCCCCGGGTCCTTCGGTGTCGCCATGTAGCCAGAGGTGCCACCGCGGTTGACCGTCAGGGAGGCGCTCCACAGCAAACGCCGGTCGGCGGTCCGAGTAACTCGAGAACCTGTTGGTCCCTTCGACGATCACCGGGCGATCGAGCCAGGTCAGATCGTCTCGCAACCGCTGGTAGTAGAGGAAGGTGTCCCCGAGGCTCTGGATCGCGTGCATGGCATGCTCGGGGGTGATGGTGATGCCCACCAGGGATCCATCCCCGGGGTCCACGGCCATGGCCGGCGGCGCGATGGAGGTGAGCCCGGTCCAGTACCACTCCTCGGATCCCTCATCGAAGATCTGCTCCTGAAGAGGCCAAGTGAGCCACTGGCTGGTGTCGGCCGGATCCGCGGCTGACAGGACGACCATCTTCACCGGACCCAGCCCGGTGTTAGGGTCGGTCTCCCCTAGACCGAAGACCAGGATTCTGTCCCCGCTGGCCACGGCCGAAGGTGCCGAGGAGAGACCGGCCGCGGCGCATGCGGGTAGCGACCAGGATGAGCCCGCGCCGCTCAGGACGCACAACCTCCTGGCGTCATCCCGGTAATAGATGTCGATGAGGCCGGTCGAGGGGTTGTGCAGGGCACTCAGGTCACCTTCAGTGCTCAGAGACACCGGTATATCGTACTCGCTGGACCAGTCGCCGCACAGGGGCTGGTGGCTCTCGGGCAACCCCGGCTGCCCAACGTCGCCGATATACTCGGGATCGCAGTCGTCGCCCTCGGAGTAGATGCGGTAGCTGATCTCGGACCTTGACTCTCGGACATAGAGCACGTGGAGGGAGCCGTCGTACTCCACGAGCTGCGGACCGGAATCCAGGGCGCGGTCGAACTCCCAGAGCTTGAAGGCGGAGCTCTCTGCCACCAGCACGTCTGCCTTGGTCCAGGAGCCTGGGTCGATCTCGATGTCGCCGTCGCGATCCCAGTCGAACCAGAGGGACGCGTGGCGGTGTCCGGGATAGATCCAGCGGAACAGATCGTACCAGGGGAAGGGCCCCCAGCCGGTGACCCCGTGGGAGAGGTCGAAGGCCGTGGTCGAACTCCAGGACGGCACGTCCTGCCAGGGGTCACCCTCGTCGATGGCCGCTGGATCGATGGCGCGCTCAACTCCTGTGCGCCGCCCCTGTGCGTCCAGCACGTACAAGCGTTCGCCCTCGGAGAAGCGGAGGTTGTCCCGATCCCAGTTGCGGTCAACCGGATCAAGAGCCTCAGGATTCGGTGAACCGCCGTCATAGGCGTAGTTCATCAGACTGATGTAGTGTGGCTTGTAGTTGAATTCGTTGCCGGCGGCGTGGTGGCCGAAGTGCTCGAGGCCGAAGTTGTGGCCCAGCTCGTGGATGGCTCGCTTCCCTGGATCGCTGTCCGTTGGACCTCCGTTGCCGGAGCCGAAATAGAAGTACGGACCATGAATCACCCCCTGACCGCCTCCGCCCGGATAGCCGACACCGTAGTGGAAGACTCCTTTGCGGATGTCCCGCAGGTGATGTCGCCAGCCATACTCGTATTCATCCCAGGCGTCCTTCGGTACCCCATTCACCCCACCCCAATTCCCGTGTTTGGAGTGCAGCGGGTGGCCATCCCCGTCGAACGGATCGAGACCGTTGTCCACGTGGGTGGCGAACCCTGGCAGTCCATCCGGGTTGTCGAGGTAGTCCGGGCCACCCGAGCACTTCCCGGCCACGGACGCCATTAACACGGCTCCGCCAGGTGTCATCGGTTCCCCAGGGTTGGCGAGGCCAGAGCCATTGTAGAAGTCGGTCTCGATGAAAACGTCCTTGTGGAGAGGATCTGCGCCCCAGCTCGGCAGGGCCTGGTCGGGGTAGAGGCCGGCGCCCCGGATGCCGAGCACCTCGAATCCGTCGAGGATGCCGTCGCGATCCGTGTCCGGGTCGGCAGGATCCGTGCCGATGTCCAGCTCGAGCGCGGTTCCCAGCCCGTCCGAGTCGCCGAAGAATGCACTCCAGGCGTCGTTCAGGTAGAGTGCGACGCCACCGGGCTCACGGCTGCCGGAGGCGAGCACGACCACCGGATTTCGGGGCACGGATGGGCTGTGCCTCGCCCCGCCCCCCATCCCGTTACCGTTCACCCGATCCTCGATGTCGCCGTCTGCTCCAAGCAAGTAGACCACCGGGCTGCTGGCTGGCCGGACGGCTGCAGTCGCAGCAGCCCTCTCTGGGGAGGGAACGATCACGTCCAGTTCGTCGGTGGCGTCCCAGCCGCCTGTGAACGCCAGCCGGCTGCCGCCTACGGGGCCCTGGTCCAGGACCAGCAAGCGCTGGTAGGTGATCGTGCCGTTGCCTATCCTCTTGTACCAGAAAGACACCTGCCCGAGACCTCGGCTCGCGTCATCCCTGCCTCGAACCACCACCCTCGGACCCTGACCGGAGAAGTCCGTCATCACGCAAGCATCCCGACTCCCTCGCGGATCAGGGCAGGCGACCGTCTGGCCTGCTTCATCCTGGCATCGGACCGGGAACACGATGGGGCGATCGCCCTGGTAGATCCAGCTCTCCATACCAAACGGACAGTCATCGGACCATGCCGACTGTCGACCGGTGTCGGAGTTGAGCAGGTGGAGCACCGGGTCGCACTCGTCGCCAGGCTCCGAGCTCGGGCAGTCCGCGTGCACGAACCACCGGCCGTTCATGATCAACCAGCCGAAGTCCTCGTCTCGGGTGGGCATCACCCTGCCAACGTGGCTCCGCGCCACCTCGGTCTGCAGGGCCTGGGCCATGGTGCCCAGCTCCCAGTCCCACGAGGCGCTGTCGATCACCCGGGTCACCTCGAGGGTGCCGCTATCGTATTCGACCAGGTCGACGATCGCGTCCATGAAGTAGTCGTCGGCCTCGACGAGTCCTCCTGCGTCGGCCTCTCCCCCCCAGGTCACGTCGATGGGCAGAGCCTCGTAGGTCGGCCTCGACACCACGGGTGACTCGAGCGGGTGAAGCTCCGAGACGAGGCTCACGATCTCACCGCTCTCGGCCCGGATCACCCCGACCCGGGCGAGCAGGCCGAGCCGCCTGCGCCCGCTGAAGGCCCCGACCAGCGCGTTCCGATCGATGTCGACGAACAGCCGCAGCACTTCTGGCTGGGATCCAGGGATCAATCCCGGAGTCTTCGTCAGTCCTGAGACGATGCGGATCCTCTCTCGGTAGCCGTCCTCGCGGGTCACTTCCGGTGAAGCCGTGGTCCGGGCGAAGTCGAGCAACGTATCCACCCGGTCAGCCGGACTCTCAACCATCCCGATCATGCGAAGCAGGAACAGGTGTGCGCCGATGCGGTGGAGCTCCTGGGCTTGGGAAAGCCCATCGGTCAAGCCGGTTACCCTCTCGAGCCGCAATTCGAGCCAGCGTCGAACGAAGCGAGGGGCTTCGAGATCCTGCACCACCTCAACGAGACCAGCGACCTGCTCCTCGAGGGATGGCCTGACGACGACTGGAGGCGTGGCGCAGAACTCGTACCGCACCCAGTCCCAGTGCACGATGCTCTCGGCCATGCCGAACTGGCTCAAACCGAAGCTCTCTTCTCCTGGCGTGCAATCGGTGAGGTCCGCGTAGGGGTGCTCGATGATGAGGGTGCCGTCCACTTACACCCGGGCCAGGCCGTCGCGGACCACCTCCAGCCGGTAGGCGTGCGGCTCGCTCCAGTCGAGCTCCACCTCGGGCGCTGGCCAGGACAGGGTCTCCAGCCGCACGAAGCGCCGGCCGTAGTCCGGCCAGTCGAACAGGA